>Ga0182008_10000021_pt1 | contig 227140 bp, 191 predicted proteins | sample Sormic07211129_1_FD_120482 | JGI IMG/M metagenome (GOLD analysis project Ga0182008, IMG submission 120482) | Rhizosphere microbial communities from Sorghum bicolor, Mead, Nebraska, USA - 072115-129_1 metaG | ecosystem: Host-associated > Plants > Roots > Rhizosphere | place: USA: Nebraska... | reverse complement strand
CGCTTAAAGGTTTTAATCGCGACGATACTGCCATTGAAATGGATTGTTTTTGGTTTGGTTTCGGATTTAGAAAAAATCGGAATTTGGACCTATAATATAGTCGCTCCTGACACCACCTTAAAACGCACCTTGTTCGGACCTCGTTCGACCAGCGGCGAACGAGGTCCGAACAAAAGCGGTAGAAGAAGCGAAGGACCTGAAGAACCCAAAAAAAATGCAAAAATTTTGTCATTACCACTTCTTATGCTTTTTCAATACTACGCTATCGGATATATACACCTATGATTGTACACCTATATATAGATAGACCTCTTTAGGCTCGCAACAACAGAACAGGGTTAATTATCAAGAAATAGACAAAAGCATGGTCATATAACAAAAACTTCAACTCACAACCTCTTAAACAAAAAATCCTTACTCTAAATAGAATAAGGAAACTCAAAAAGGAATAACCCGGATTAATACTGGGCAGTAGCCAGCAACACTAGTGTACAAGCCTCTAATGCTTCTATGTCATTTTCTAACAAGAGTTCTTTCAATTCCTGATTTTCGGTTCCCGGGTTAAAAACAACACGTTTAGGACGAGTTTGTAGTATATAGTTATAATAACCACTTTGTAAATGCGGACCTATATATAAGGTTATCGTATCAATATCATCATGCAGATGTCCTGGTTGCTCAATTTCCTCTCCCGCTACTTCTCCTTTTTTTATGCCAACATTGATAATATCGTGGCCTTTTGATTTAAGCATATGTGCTGCCTTATAGGCATACCTTTCAGGATTAGGGCTTGCCCCTATAATTAATGTTTTTTTCACAATCTAAAATTTTAATAGCAAAGAAATCTGTCCGGCATGATAAGCATGATGTTGCACTAAGCCATTTAACAATTCAAAATAGTTCAATCTTGTACCTGTTTCCTGCTGAACTGCAGACCCCCATTGGTCTTCGGAAATCTCCATGGCCAGATAGAGTAGTCTTTCATTAGCTAAACGAAATTCACTTAAAATGGCATTCCATTCTTGCATGGTCTCTTCTTTAACTTTAGGCCAACCGCCATTTTCAGGTTCTTTTGCTATATTTCCTTCTAATCTGGAATATACTTCTTCTGTCCAGGAAGTTAAGTGCAATACTATTTCGGCAATGCTATGCACATTGGGAATTGGCCTGCTAAATATCTGATCTTTATTTACCAATGCAAGAATAGCAGATACGCTATTGCCATGCCAGGCATCTCCATAGTATGCCTTTCTCAATTCATTTGCGAAATCAATCATACGGAAACAACAAATAAAAACTAAATGTGTTTAACTAAACTTCAATATCGCATTAGCACAGTTAACACCATCTATAGCTGCTGATACGATACCTCCGGCATAACCGGCGCCTTCTGCACATGGATATAACCCTGCTACCTGAGGGTGCTGATACGTTTCTCTATCTCTTGGTATTCGCACTGGCGATGAGCTTCTGCTTTCTACTCCTACTAAAATAGCTTCATTAGTGTAGTAGCCTCTCATTTTTTTTCCGAACAATGGCAAAGCATTCTTCAGGCTTGATGCCACAAAATCGGGCAAGGTGTCTTTAAGCATTACACTTCTGGTTCCGGGCAGGTAGGAATTTTTAGGTAAATCAACTGAAGTTCTACCCTCTACAAAATCGACCATTCTTTGTGCCGGAGCAACCAAATCTCCCCCTCCTAATTTAAAAGCGGTCCTTTCTATCTCTGCCTGAAAATGCATCATTCTTAGCGGATCTTCGCCTTTGACATCTTCAAGTGTTATTTGGACTACTGTTCCAGAATTTGCAAATGGGTTATTTCTTTTTGATGGCGACCATCCATTAACTACTATTTCATCGGCATAAGTTGCACAAGGTGCGATTATACCTCCAGGACACATACAAAATGAGAATACGCCTCGGCTTCCTACCTGCTCAACCAAACTATAATAAGCAGGCGGCAAAAACTCGCTTCTAATATCGCAATGATACTGCGCTGCATCTATAATTGATTGAGGATGCTCAATCCTTACACCCAAAGCAAACGGTTTGGCTTCTACAAGAATGCTTTTCGCATGAAGTAGCTCATAAATATCTCTTGCGGAATGTCCGGTAGCCAAAATAACAGAGTCTGCTAACAGTTTTTCTTCTCCATTAACAACTACTCCTTTTACCTTTCCGAAATCAATAAGGATATCGGTTACTTTCTGATCAAAACGAACCTCCCCTCCTGCATTTAAAATCGTTTCTCTAATTGCAGTAATGATATGAGGTAGTTTATTTGTTCCAATATGCGGACGGGCGTCAACAAGAATGTCCTCCGCAGCCCCATGTTGAACAAAAGCCTGAAGTACTTTATTAATATCTCCCCGCTTATTAGATCGGGTATACAACTTCCCATCAGAATATGTTCCTGCTCCTCCTTCGCCGTAGCAATAGTTAGATTCAGTATTTACGATACCCTCTTTATTTATAGCAGCCAAATCTCTTCGGCGCTGCTTTACATCCTTACCCCGCTCAAGAACTATTGGCTTTAAGCCGTTTTCTATACACTGAAGTGCAGCAAATAATCCCGCCGGGCCAGCTCCAATAATAATTACATGCTTGGAATTACTGACATTTTGATAGTTTACGACAAAGGATTCTGCCAATTGTGGTTCATCAATAAATACCCTTACCTGAAGTCTGTAAATCACTATTCTCGACCGTGCATCAATTGACCTTTTAAGGATTTTATAGCCCTTAATCTGTGCAACATCAATCTTTAAGGCTTGCGAAAGGTTTTTCTTTAGCGTGGTTATATTATCAATTTCCTCTGGAACCAGTGTAATTTCGACGTCTTTTTGCATAATTCTTGTCAGGTTTTTATCCCGAACTGTAACAAAGGTACAGAAATTGAGTTCTAATGCGTAAATTAACACTAGAAAACAAAACAGAAAAATATGAAAAAAGTAGTTTTAGTAATTGTAGGAATCTTAGTCTTATTGGTGGCAGTAAGTGGTTGTGGTTACAACGGCTTGGTTAAACTGGATGAGGATGTAAAAACCAAATGGGCACAAGTTGAAACACAATATCAACGCCGTTCTGATTTGATCCCTAATCTTGTAAGCACAGTTAAAGGTGCGGCAAAGTTTGAGCAGGGTACATTAACTCAGGTTATTGAAGCACGTGCTAAAGCGAGCCAGATCACAGTTGATCCTGATAAATTAACTGAAGAGAATATGCAGAAATACCAGGCTGCGCAAGGCCAGTTAAGTCAGGCATTAGGCAAATTAATGGTTCTAACAGAGAACTATCCTGAGCTTAAAGCTACTCAACAGTTTAGTGAATTATCAGCTCAGTTGGAAGGCACAGAAAACCGCATCACCGTAGCTCGTAAAGATTTTAACGAATCGGTTCAAGTTTATAACACAAAGGTAAGATCATTCCCTAGCAACCTTACTGCAGGTATATTCGGATTTAGCCAAAAAGCAGCATTTAAAGCTGATGCTGGTGCACAAAATGCACCTAAAGTAGAATTCTAATATACCGTAACAACATTTAAGGGTAATGTATGTTTAAATGAATAAACATACATTACCCTTATCTTTATAAAGTAATCCAATTATGGGGCCATTCACAGAACAAGAACAAGAACAAATATCTCAGGCTATATCTGATGCTGAAAAAGGCACTTCAGGCGAAATCAGAATTGCTGTTGACAAACATTGCAACGGCGACGCATATGAAAAGGCAATATCCTACTTTTCGAAACTTGGGATGGATAAAACATCAAGACATAATGGTGTACTGATATATCTTGCTTATGAAGATCATAAGTTTGCAATCGTTGGCGATGCAGGGATTAATAAAGTAGTACCAGAAAATTTTTGGGAAACAACTAAAGTTGCTATGAAAGCACATTTTGCCTCCGGTAATTTAGCACAGGGCATTGTTGCAGGCGTAGTTTTGGCTGGAGAGAAACTGGCAACGTTTTTCCCTTCGCAAAACGACGACATCAACGAACTGCCGAATGAGATTATTTTTATGGATCAGAATAAAACTGTTTAAGCTATGAAAAAACTAATCGTAGCATTATTCTTACTCACAATATCCGCTGTTGGTTTTGCCCAGGATTTCCCGGCAAAACCAAGCAAATTGGTAAACGATTTCACAGGAACACTTTCTGCTGCCGAACTGCAACAACTGGAACAGAAACTAGTTGCCTTTGATGATTCAAGCTCTACTCAAATAGCAATAGCCATATTAAAATCTGTGGGCGACTATGACATCAACGAATACGCGCTTGAACTTGGTAGAAAATGGGGTGTTGGGAGTTCAGGAAAAAATAACGGGATAATGATTGTGGTGGCTCTTGGCGACAGAAAGATCTCTATCCAAACAGGATATGGCCTGGAAGGCGTATTACCAGATATCTATGCTAAGCGTATTATTGAAAACGAGATAAAGCCTTATTTTAAAACCGGAAATTATTATCAGGGCCTTGAAGCAGGTACTGATGCCATTATAAAATATACTAAGGGCGAATACAAAAACGACAATCCTAAAAAAACTAACGACGCAGGTCGTGGTGGCAGTATGTTAGCTATTATTATTATCATTGTCGTTATCATCATCATTCTTAGAAGAGGTGGCGGTAGTGGTGGTGGCGGACAAGTTATTGGTGGCCGCGGGGCTGCTGATGCACTTTTCTGGAGTATGCTACTAGGTAGCGGCAGAAGTTCTGGTGGTGGCTGGGGCGGAGGTAGCAGCGGCGGAGGTGGCGGTGGCTTCGGAGGATTTGGTGGTGGTAGTTTTGGTGGTGGTGGTAGTAGTGGTAGCTGGTAAATGATATGCTAAGAAGAGATTTAATTACTGCTGAGATTCAAAAACTTGCACAAGTTTTGGCTCGTATTATGGGCTTAAAGTTAGAAGGAAAATTAGCCGAAGCGGATGACCTTCTTACTGAGTCGTTAGCTAATGATTTTGGAATTACACCAAAAGAATTGTATTCAAGTTCTTCTGATGAATTTGATGAACTGTTAACCGAAAAGGCATTCCCCGCTGAAAAGCTAGAAATGCTAAGTCAATTCTTCTATTCGCAATTCGATCCTTCGGTTATTAATCCAAGAAACGATTCTTTTGCCGAAAAGCTTTCTTTAATATACAGTGTTTTGGAAACAAGACATCACATTGTAAACATGACTAACCTAGACCGTCAAAAGCTGGTCGATCAATATCTTAATAGCTAATATGGAAATAAAAAAATGGCAGAGACTTTCATCAAGATACCTGGTGAAAGAAAAATGGGCGACTTTACGTGTGGATACTTGCGATTTACAAAATGGGGTTATAAAAGACGACTATTATGTTCTGGAATATCCAAATTGGGTTAATGCCATTGCAGTAACCGAGGACAATAAAATAATTATGGTGCGACAATATCGTCATGGTGCAGATATCATATCATTAGAAATCCCAGGAGGCGTTATAGACGGAGATGAATTACCTGAAGTTGCAATAAAAAGGGAGCTGTTGGAAGAAACTGGCTATTCATTTAAAAGCTCGGAGCTGATAGCTACATTATACCCTAATCCAGCAACAGCAACAAACGTTACCTATACCTATTTATTAAAAGGAGGTATTAAAACTCACGATCAACATTTAGATGAACATGAGATCCTTAATGTAGAGGAATATACGATAGACGAGGTTAAACAAATCCTTAAGGACAATAAAATTGAACAAGCTTTACATTCTGCAGCCCTATTTTATGGCTTAATGAAACTTGAAGCTATAAAGTAGACAAATAACAATACAAAAAGACCCTGTAAGTAAAACTTACAGGGTCTTTTTATGTGATAAATGTTGAGCTCTAATGATTTAGCTCATTTTTAATTTCTTTTGTATGTCGTGTACGTAACCTTTAAACTTCTTATCTGTATCAATTAAATCTTCTACAGTCTGGCATGCATAAATTACTGTTGAATGATCTCTTCCTCCAAAGAAAGCTCCAATAGTTTTTAATGATGACTTAGTGTGACTCTTAGAAAGATACATGGAAATTTGTCTTGCCTGAACAATTTCACGTTTCCGTGTTTGCGATTTCACCATATCTACAGGAACTTCAAAATATTCACACACCAATTTCTGGATGTATTCCATTGAAATCTCTTTGGAAGTGTTTTTGATGAAGTTTTTCAACATCTGTTTAGCTAATGCTAAATCGATGTCTTTTTTGTTTAAAGTTGATTGAGCTAACAGGGAAACCATTGCACCTTCCAGTTCCCTTACGTTATTATCAATGTTGTGAGCTACGTACTCCACTACTTCAGCTGGCAGTTCAATACCATCTGCATACATTTTCTTTTTAAGGATTGCTATCCTTGTTTCAAAATCAGGAATCTGCAAATCTGCAGAAAGCCCCCATTTAAAACGACTTAACAACCTTTCTTCTAGTCCTGCAAGGTCTTTAGGTGCTTTGTCTGACGACAAAATAACCTGTTTACCTGATTGATGAAGATGATTAAAGATATGGAAGAATATATCTTGTGTTTTCTCTTTGCCCGCAAAGTTGTGTACATCATCCATGATGATTACATCCATTGCCTGATAGAAGTTCACAAAATCATTAATCGTATTGTTCTTTAATGAATCAACAAATTGCTGACAGAATTTCTCACATGAAACATAAATTACCAGTTTATCTGGCATGTTACGTTTAATTTCATTACCAATAGCCTGAGCAAGGTGTGTTTTCCCTAACCCTACTCCTCCATAAATCATTAACGGATTAAACGAAGTACCTCCCGGTTTTGCGGCTACGGCATAGCCCGCTGATCTTGCTAAACGGTTGCAATCTCCCTCTATGTAATTCTCAAACGTATAGTTCGAATTCAATTGAGGATCAACATTAAGTTTCTTTAAACCCGGAATAATAAAAGGGTTCTTAATGTCTTTGTTTATTGAAACCGGAATTGGCATTGATTGAATCTTTGCCTCTGCTCCGTTTCCATTACTTGGCATGTTGGTAGTGTATGGTGACCCCGTATTAGAAGACTTATCCACAACGATGTTATACTCTAACCTTCCCTCATCTCCCAATTGCTTTTTAACTGTTTTACGAAGCAGACCTACATAGTGTTCTTCCAACCATTCATAGAAGAACAAACTAGGCACTTGTATGGTTAAAACTTTGCCTTCCAATTTCAATGCTGATATCGGCTCGAACCAAGTCTTGAAACTTTGGGTCGGTATGTTATCTTTTATGATTTGGAGACAGTTTTTCCACACTTCTGTACAAGTTTTTTCCATTGTTATTCTATAATTTGTTGGTTTACAGTGACGATACGAGCATAAAAAAACTGCTGTTTCGAGAGATCGAATATTCAAAAAATTATCAACAAAAAAAACTTAATTTTCATTTATTTGGTAACTGCTTAGGTAGCAATAACCTACCCTTGTTAACCTGAATTTTTTGTGTTAATAACTATTTATTAACATCCTTTTTAATATTCTCCAAAAACGCTACGTAATGTATCTGCTATTTCACCAAGGGTTGAGTATGCTTCTACTGCTATCAAAATGTGAGGCATCAGATTCTCGGTTCCCTTTGCCGCCTCAGATAAGCTATTCAACGCTTTTTCAACAGCATTGTTATCTCTTTCTGCCTTTAGCCTGTTTATTTTCTCTGTTTGTATCGTACGGATAGATTCATCTATAGTAAATACTTCGGTTATCCCTTCTTGCTCCTGTGTAAATTTATTTACACCAACAATCACCCTACTGGCCTCTTCCACCTCAACCTGATAACGATAAGCTGCGTCTGCAATTTCATTTTGAATATACTCATTTTCTATTGCATTAACAGAACCACCCATCGCATCTATCTTGTCTATATATAACTGCGCTGCTGCCTCAATTTCATCAGTTAATGTTTCTACAAAATAAGAACCTGCCAATGGATCCACCGTATCAGTTACTCCGCTTTCAAAAGCGATTACCTGCTGTGTACGCAAAGCGATCTTTGCCGCTGCTTCAGTTGGTAACGACAAGGCTTCATCATAACCATTTGTATGCAGAGACTGGGTACCTCCTAAAACTGCAGCCATGGCCTGATTAGTCACCCTGATTACATTATTAAGTGGCTGTTGCGCAGTAAGCGTAGACCCGCCTGTTTGCGTGTGAAAACGCAGCATTTGAGCTTTCTCGTCTGTAGCTCCAAGTTCCTTTGTTATTTTAGCCCACATTCTTCTGGCTGCCCTAAACTTGGCTATCTCTTCAAAGAAATTATTATGGCAATTGAAGAAGAAAGAAAGACGCTTGGCAAATATGTTAATATCCAATCCCTTTTCCAATGCGGCATTGAGGTATGCCTTTCCATTTGCCAACGTAAATGCCAATTCCTGAACGGCAGTAGATCCTGCTTCTCGGATGTGGTATCCTGAAATAGATATGGTATTCCACTTAGGTACTTCCTTACTGCAATATTCAAAAATATCGGTAATGATCCTCATAGAGGGCTTTGGCGGATATATATATGTACCTCTTGCGGCATATTCTTTTAAGATGTCATTTTGAATAGTGCCGGATATCTGCTTAATATCTGCTCCCTGCTTTTTGGCTAGTGCAATATACATTGCCAATAAAATTGAGGCGGTAGCATTTATTGTCATAGATGTTGTGATCTTTTGCAGCTCTATCCCATCAAACAATATCTCTATATCTCTTAATGAATCAATAGCAACACCAACTTTACCTACTTCTCCTTCTGACATATCATGATCAGAATCATATCCAATTTGAGTAGGAAGGTCAAATGCAACCGATAGGCCCATCGTTCCTTGCTTTAGCAAGTAATGATAACGTTTGTTAGATTCTTCTGCTGTCGAAAATCCGGCATACTGCCTCATCGTCCACAACCTACCTCTATACATGTCCTTTTGGATACCCCTGGTAAATGGAAATTCGCCAGGCTTTTCTGTTAAAGGTTTTGCGGTAGTGTATATTTCCTTTATTCCAATACCCGAAGTTGTGGTGAACCTTTTCTCTTTCATAATTAAAATAACAAATGAATATCTTTTTTAATCAGATCTAATGTTAAATCATAAGGGTTATCGGCAATACCCGCCATATGTTGCAATATCTTTCTGCTCAAATCTACTCCTTCTGCTTCGGCAGGCAATCCACGCGCGGCATTACTAACCATAGCTAAAGTGTCATCTTTGAGCTTACGCACAACACCCCACGTTGAAGCACTTATATACAATTGCTGAGCTACATTATGCTGATACTCCGATCTTACTTCATTAAGTAATACCGATTGAAGATCAACAACAGAAATACCTTGCTGATGTACTCGTATCAAAAGATTAGCAGGGTTAATTCTGTCTACAAAAACAACAAGCCGTTCGTGTGCCTGAAGGCGTAATGGTAGAATCTGTAAATGTTCTTCTTTTTTAGGATCCGATGGTTTTGTTTCAACAGATTTTGTAGCCAGATACCTACGCAAATCATTTATAAAAAGATAATATCCTGCCGCAACTGTTATAATACCACCTGTAGCCAATATGGCAACTTCTGTTAAAAAGTTTTGTATGTTCATTCAGCTTTGTTTGAATACAGTAATAATTAGCATTGAGTCTCAGCAAAAATGTACATTTTATTTATATTTACGCCACTATTTGACATTTTAAATGACGAGATAGACGTCTCTATTAGAGATAGCTATAGCACGTTTATAAACAATTATAACTAAATTTGTACTTCCTAATTTTTTAAGAATATGAGTAATACAGTAGATACAGCATTTGCACCGGTAACTTTTACAGAAGGCGCTGTAAAGGAGCTTTTTAAATTAAAAGATCAGCAAGAAATTTCTGAAGACTTCGGATTACGCGTAGGAGTTGATGGTGGAGGCTGCTCTGGAATGAGTTACGTACTAGGTTTTGATCAGAAAAAAGAAGGCGATCAGGAATTCATTATTGATGGCATTAAAGTTTTTATGCACAAAGCTCATCAAATGTATCTGATGGGAATGCAGGTAGACTGGCAAGATGGATTAAACTCAAGAGGCTTTACTTTCAGTAACCCAAATGCGAACAGCACTTGTGGTTGCGGAACAAGTTTCTCAGTTTAAGTTCGTATTCTTTTGTAACATTATACATGGTCTCGTTGTCTTAACAGCGGGACTTTTTATTTTTATCCCTTTAAGAATATATTTCATTTGAAATGACCTATACCGAAAACGTACGACTCGCCCTTCAATCTATAAAAAGTAACCGCTTGCGCACCATGCTTACAGCATTGATCATTGCAATTGGCTTATCTGCATTAGTAGGTATATTAACAACACTTGATGCTGTAAAGAAAAGTATGACAGAAGCCTTCTCCAGTATGGGAGCTAATGCGTTTACTGTCAGAAACAGAGGATCCGGCATTAGGGTTGGCGGCTCAGGGCAGCGTCCAAAACCATTCAGATCAATCAAGTATGAAGACGCCATAAGCTTTAAAGAAAGACTAAACACCCCTGCAACAGTGGCAATTAGCGTATTTGCTACAGGCGGTTCAACGGCAAAATATGGAGCTGAAAAAACCAACCCAAACATCAATATTCAAGGTATTGATGAGAACGGACTAAACGCACAAGGGTTCAACCTTACGCTTGGACGTAATTTCAGCCTGGCTGAGGTCCAATCAGGAAACAACGTTTGCATAGTAGGTAACGAGATCCGAACCAAACTATTTAAGAATGCGGATCCAATAGATAAGATTATTAACGTTGGAAACAACAGGCTAAAAATTATTGGAGTTCTTGAATCTAAAGGCCAAAGTATGGGCTTTAGTGGAGACAGGTCTGTATATGTACCTCTTCTAAAAGCTAAACTCATTAATTCCAATTCCAATCCTTCTTATACCATTACCGTAATGGTGCCGAGTAATGATCAAATGGACAATATTATTGGTGAGGCAACATCCGAACTGAGAAAAATAAGGAAAGTAAAAATCTCCGAGCCCAATAATTTTGAAATCACTAAAAGCGATTCGCTTGCTCAAACACTATTCGAACAGCTTCGAATGGTTGTATTGGGGGGTATAGCCATTGGAGTTATTACACTAATTGGTGCCTCAATTGGTTTGATGAATATCATGCTCGTTTCTGTGACAGAAAGAACCCGTGAAATTGGTATCAGAAAAGCTATTGGAGCTAATCCTTCAGTCATCAGAAAACAGTTCCTTATAGAGGCTGTCATCATCTGTCTTATTGGAGGCGCATTTGGTATATTCCTTGGCATAGCTATAGGCAACTTAATCTCCTTCGCAATGGGAGGATCTTTCATCATACCATGGGAATGGATTATGGGAGGTTTCGCGCTATGTGTTGGTGTTGGAATTATCTCAGGCTATTATCCTGCAAAAAAAGCTTCTAAACTTGATCCGGTAGAAGCATTAAGATATGAATAAAAAAAAGGGAAGATAACTATCTTCCCTCATATTGATTTTCGTAGTAAGCCTGGTAATTTCCAGAAGTGACATCAGAAAGCCATCCTTCATTTTGCAAATACCATTCTACTGTTTTTTCTAATCCTTCTTCAAATTGCAAACTAGGTACCCAGTTTAACTCATTTTGAAGTTTAGTTGAGTCTATGGCATAACGTAAGTCGTGACCAGCTCTATCTGTTACAAAAGTAATCAGCTTTGCAGACTCTCCTTCTGCTCTACCTAACTTCTTATCCATTATTCTGCATAACAAATGAATAAGGTCTATATTTTTCCATTCGTTATGACCACCAATGTTATAAGTTTGGCCTGTTTTAGCTTGATGAAAAATAACATCAATTGCACGGGCATGATCTTCTACCCATAACCAATCGCGAACATTTTCGCCCTTACCGTAAACGGGTACCGGCTGTCCATTCTTAATATTATTGATTGCCAATGGTATAAGTTTCTCAGGGAAATGATGAGAGCCGTAATTATTTGAACAATTAGACACAACGATGTCTATGCCATATGTATCATGATAAGCTCTTACAAAATGATCTGAAGATGCTTTTGAAGCTGAGTAAGGACTATGCGGATCATAGGCTGTTGATTCAGTAAACATTCCTGTTTCACCCAATGCTCCATAAACTTCATCTGTTGAAACATGGTAGAATCTTTTCTTGTCATAACTACCTTTCCAATGTTCACGAGCCGCATTCAAAAGATTAACAGTTCCAATAACATTCGTCATCACAAAAGCTGTAGGATCAGCAATAGACCTATCAACATGTGATTCAGCGGCTAAATGAATAACTGCATCGAAATTCTCTTTACCAAATAATTCATTTATAACAGATGCTTCTGTGATATCTGCTTTAACAAAACTATAGTTTGGTTTATCTTCAATATCAGTAAGATTTGCAAGATTACCTGCATAAGTTAACTTATCCAGATTCACGATCATATAATCAGGGTAGTTATTCACAAACCTTCTTACTACATGAGAGCCAATAAATCCTGCTCCTCCGGTTATTAGTATTTTTTTCATGGTTTATAGTTCTTTAGGTAGCCCAAGTTCTTCAGCTACCAGGGATGCTTTGTTTTGATATATCTTAGCAAGTACCGCATTTAACGAATCTCTTAAATCAAACTGTAGGTCTTCGTGTAATTTGCTAAACTTATTTAGTACAGAAACTGTCGATTTAACAAAATAAACCGACAGTTTCTCATTAAACTTATGCAATGGCGAAAAAACACCATCATTAAAATCTATTGGAATATATTTTAATAAATGGACTCTCAATTCCATTTCTGTAGTAACATCTTTAGTTACCTTAAAATGGTGAGTAATGCTGCCATTTAATTTACGCATCTTCAATATAGTATCTTTTGAAGTGAGTCTTTTGTTAGACAAAAGTTCTCTAACTGTTTCATCTATTGTGGTCAATAACTTTTCATGGCGTTCTACCAGATCATGTTCATCTTCAAGCAACTTAAAGTGCAAATGTTCCGTTAAAACCTTATCCTTTGCAATTAACCTGAGCAATAGTTTATCTTTTTCCTTTTCAGGAAGAGACTTTATCTCCAGTTTAAGATCCTTATGCTCACTTAACAGCATGCTAGAATGGGTTGTCTTTTAAATACTTCTCCCAATTCCATGCCGACGACATCATTACATCGATATCCAATTCTGCTTTCCAGTTTAAATCTCTGGCAGATTTAGTTACATCTCCCCAAACTTTTTCGATATCGCCTTCTCTTCTTGCTCCGATAGTGTATTGTAATTTTTGACCAGTTGATTTTTCGAAAGCATCAATAACTTGTAATACTGACGATCCTTTTCCTGTACCTAAATTAAATACCTCATAATTTGAATCTGCCGCATCACTTTCCAAACGCTTAATGGCCGCAACGTGCGCTTTTGCTAAATCCACTACGTGAATATAATCTCTTATTGCGCTTCCATCAGGGGTATCATAATCATTACCGTAAACAGTTATAGGACCACGTTTTCCAATAGCCGATTGCGTAATAAACGGGACAAGGTTTTGAGGAACTCCTATTGGCAATTCACCAATTAACGCAGTATGATGTGCTCCCACCGGATTAAAATAACGAAGTGACGTCACTTTTAAAGAAGGAGTAACAGCACAAGTTTCCTGTAAAATCTCTTCAGCTATCTGTTTTGTATTACCATAAGGTGATTCGGCTTTTTTTGTTGGAGCTTCTTCGGTTACCGGCAACACATCAGGTTGTCCATAAACAGTGCATGATGAAGAGAATACTAACTTAATAGAGCTATTAAATGCATTAATCAAGTTAATTAGCGAGTAAAAGTTATTTCTATAATATTTTAATGGTTGTTGAACTGACTCTCCAACAGCTTTAAAAGCTGCAAAATGAATTACGCCATCTATATCAGTATTTTTAGCTACAAATTCTTTTACTTTAGTTTCATCACATAGATCAAGCTCAACAAACGCAGGCTTAATTCCTATAATTGTTTCAATTTGGTCGAGTATTTTAGGATTTGAATTAGAGAGGTCATCCACAATTACCACTTCATATCCTGCATTATGTAATTCAACTACTGTATGGGAGCCAATAAAGCCTGTTCCTCCAGTTACTAATATTTTAGACATTCTTATTAACGGTTATATGTTGTAAAATCTTTATGTTCTTTATCTATTAAAGCCTCATTAGGTAATGATTTAAAGTATTCGTAAGTAATCTTTAAGCCTTCTTCGCGACTTACTTTTGGCTCCCACCCTAAAATCTCTCTAGCTTTTGTAATGTCCGGGCGACGTTGTTTTGGATCATCAACAGGCAAATCTCTTAAAACAAGTTTTTGTGATGTGCCTGTTAACTTGATAATCTCTTCTCCAAACTGCTTAATTGTAATTTCATCTGGATTTCCAATATTAACAGGCATTGCATAGTCACTTAATAATAACCTGTAAATACCTTCAATAAGGTCATCAACATAGCAGAAAGATCTTGTTTGAGATCCATCTCCAAATACGGTTAAATCCTCACCTCTTAATGCCTGACCAATAAATGCAGGCAAAACACGCCCATCATTTAGTCGCATCCTGGGGCCATAAGTATTAAAAATCCTAACGATTCTTGTTTCCAAACCATGAAAAGTATGGTAAGCCATTGTCATCGCTTCCTGAAAACGTTTAGCTTCATCATAAACACCTCTTGGCCCTACCGGGTTTACATTACCCCAGTATTCCTCCGGCTGTGGGTTTACACTTGGATCTCCATAAACTTCTGATGTAGAAGCAATCAGCATTCTGGCATTTTTATTTTTTGCCAATCCCAACAAATTATGTGTTCCTAAAGAACCAACCTTTAAGGTTTGAATAGGTATTTTAAGATAATCAATCGGGCTTGCAGGCGAAGCAAAATGAAGTATATAATCTAATTTACCGGATACATGAACGAATTTTGAAACATCATGATGTGCAAACTCAAAACTCTCTAATCCAAACAAATGCTCTATATTTTTCAGGTCTCCTGTTATCAGATTATCCATGCCAATAACATAGTAACCCTCTTTTATAAACCTATCGCATAAATGCGACCCTAGAAAACCGGCAGCTCCGGTAATTAAAACTCTTTTACGTCCCATTAGTTTATTAGCTTACGACCTACACTGTTATAGTAATATCCTAAATCAATCATTTTTTCAAGGTCGTATAAATTACGGCCATCAAAAATAACCTTGTTAGTTAATGTCTGTTCCATTCTCTGAAAATCGGGATTTCTAAAAACAGACCATTCTGTTGCAATCAATAATGCATCCGCACCCTCCAAAGCCTCATATTGATTGCTCGAGTACTGAACTACATCTCCTATCAATGCTCTTACATTATCAATCCCTTCTGGATCAAAAACTGCAACAGTTGCACCATGTTTTAATAACTCATTAATAATATACAAGGCTGGCGCTTCACGGATATCATCAGTTTCAGGTTTAAAAGCTAAGCCCCACAATGCAAAGTGCTTACCCTTTAAATCATTTTTATAATATTTTAAAAGTTTATCAACTAAAACAACTTTCTGTCTTTCATTCACATTCATTACAGCCCTAAGAATCTGAAAGTCATAATTATGTTCATCAGCCGCTTTAGCTAAGGCCTGTACATCTTTAGGGAAACAACTTCCACCATAACCAATACCCGGGAACAAAAATCTCTTACCTATCCTATCATCAGAACCAATGCCTTTACGTACCGCATCAACATCCGCACCTACAATTTCACATAGGTTAGCTACCTCATTCATGAAAGTGATTTTAGTAGCAAGAAATGAATTAGCAGCATATTTTGTTAATTCAGATGAACGCTCATCCATAAATAAAATTGGATTTCCTTGTCTAACATATGGTCCATACAATTCTAAAAGTAGCTTTTTCGCTCTTTCGCTACGTGTACCGATAACCACCCTGTCTGGTTTCATAAAATCATCAACAGCAACACCTTCGCGTAAAAATTCAGGGTTTGAAACCACATCAATTTCTACAGAAGTATTCTCGGCAAACACTGCCTGAACTTTATCCGCGGTTCCAACAGGAACTGTCGACTTATTAATAATTACCTTATACTCCGTTACCAGCTTAGAAATATCCTTTGCTGCACCTAAAATATAAGATAAATCAGCAGCACCATCACCACCAGGAGGCGTAGGCAAAGCCATGAAGATAATTTGAGCGTCTTTAATAGCCATTGCTAGATCGGTAGTAAATACCAGCCTTCCCTGAGCAATATTTCTATGAAATAAAATATCTAACCCGGGTTCATAAATAGGAATCTCACCATTCTGCATTTTGAGCACTTTGGCTTCATTAACGTCAACACAAACAACGTCGTTACCAGTTTCAGCTAAACAAGTTCCGGTAACTAAACCTACATAACCTGTTCCTATTACGGCTATTTTCATATATTAATTTGGTTTTAATTTTATTGAAGTATCTTCGGCTAAGATAAGAAATAAACACAAAATGCTTTTGCTTTATAATATCGCGATTCAACTTTATGGTTTAATTGTTAAAATATTCTCCCTGTTCAATAATAAAGCCAATCTTTTTGTTCAAGGCAGAAAGAATATTTTCGAAAATATACAAAAAAAGATAGATTCCAGTAAATCAAATATTTGGTTTCACTTTGCTTCTCTTGGGGAATTTGAACAAGGCCGACCTTTATTAGAAAAGATTAGGAATCAGCACCCCGAAAAGCGAATTGTAATTACCTTTTTTTCCCCATCGGGTTACGAAATCAGAAAAGACTATGCTTTGGCTGATGGCGTATTTTATCTCCCTCTCGATACAGCTAGCAATGCAAAAAAACTGATTGCCACAATAAATCCGGAAATAGCTGTATTCACCAAATATGAATATTGGTACCACTATTTCGAAACCCTTCATAAATCGGGAATTCCACTTTACATTATATCCGGTATTTTCAGACCAGATCAAATTTTCTTTAAATGGTATGGTTCATTCAACCGCAAAATATTAAGTTTTGTAAATCACTTTTTTGTTCAGAACGAAGAGAGCAAACAACTCCTTAGTCAAATTGACATTAAAAATGTAAGTATTAGTGGTGACACGAGATTCGACCGTGTAGCAGAGAATGCCAAATCACCAAAAGAATTTGAACTTATCAAGAAGTTCTGCAACAAACAAAGCACACTTATTGCCGGAAGTACCTGGCCCGCTGACGAACGTTTGCTAGCATTGCTTATGGACAAAAAACCTGACTGGAAATTCATAATTGCTCCTCATGAAATAGACAAGGGCCACATTGACGAGATTATAAAACTTGTTCCTACAGCAGTTCGCTATTCAGAATTATCAGTTCAGTCTGAGGATGCCAAAGTCCTAATCATAGATAACGTTGGGATATTATCTTCTGTTTATCAATACGGAGAGATTGCTTATATAGGCGGAGGCTTTGGCGTAGGTATCCATAATACATTAGAGGCTGCTTCATTTGGGATCCCTGTTATCTTCGGGCCTAAATACGATAAATTCCAAGAGGCAAAAGATCTGATCTCAATAGGTGCAGCTACCAGCATTAGCACAGCAGAAGAGCTATACAACGCTTTTGAAAAACTTACTAAGAATAAAACAGCTGGAGAAATTGCAAAGAATTACGTAAATACTAAAACCGGATCAACTGACCAGATCATAAAATACATAGCTCAAAACTTCTAGTTTACCGCTAATTCTGCAAGTGCATCAATAAACTTTGGATTGTCATTTAAGCTTTCAACCAGCTGAACATGTTCACCGCCTAAAGCCTTAAATTCCTCATGATACTCAACAGTAATTTCATAAAGTGTTTCCAAGCAATCAGCAACAAACGCAGGACTAAATACAAGCAAACGTTTTTTACCTTCAGCAGCTAACTTCTTTAACACATCTGTTGTGTATGGTTGTACCCATGGCTCTTTACCCAAACGAGATTGGAAGCAAACGGTATAATCTTCTCTCTCAATATTCAATTTCGCCGCAATCAATTTTGCTGTGTCATGTCCTTGTGCAGAGTAACAAAACTTATTAGTATCATTTAAAGTATCACAGCAATTGTCCTTTTTCAAACAGTAGCTACCAGTATGGTCACATTTTAGCAGCTGACGTTCCGGAAGTCCATGGAAACTAAATAATACATGATCATAAGTTTCAGGCTGATACTTTCTCGCATTTTCAGCGAAAACTTCTAACATCAGTTCATTATTATGAAAAGAACTCACAAATGAAACCGGAGGTATGGTTGCCCATTTGCTTACCATTTCCATTACACTCTGTATTACTGAACCACTACTGGCTGAAGCATACTGAGGAAATAATGGAATAACTTTTATGCTTTCAACCAAACCTGCCTTCATTTTCTCCAAGGCAGATTCAATCGAAGGATTCTGATAACGCATAGCCAGCTCAACGTGATATTCATCACCCAATTTCTCCTGAACTAATGCCGCTTGTATTTTGCTATAATATAACAGAGGTGATCCGTTCTCATCCCAGATCTCTTTATACAACTTCGAAGTTTTAGGGCTGCGAAAAGGAACTATAATACCTTTAACCAATAAGGTTCGGTTAAAAACATTAATATCAATTACACGCTCATCCATCAGAAACTGATCAAGATACTTGCGTACATCTTTAACTTCCGGGCTATCCGGAGTTCCTAAATTCACTAATAAAATGCCCTTTTTTCCCATAATATGGCGCGAAATTAACTTATTATCTTTTTATGTTCTCCCGTAAAAACAATAATTACTTTTTAATGATTAAGCAGAAAGCTTTTGACCTCTTCCATTAACCACATTGGTGTAGATGTAGCACCGCAAATTCCAACTTTATCTTTAGGAGAGAACCAGTTGAAATCTATTTCTTCAATGTTTGAAATGAAATATGAATTGTCATTATATTTTTTGCAAACATCATACAAAACTTTTCCGTTGGAGGACTTTTTACCTGAAACAAATAAAATCTTATCATAATTCACAACAAACTTCTCAAGATCACCATAGCGATTAGATACTTGCCTGCAAATGGTATCATTTGCTTTAACATCATATCCCCTATTGATAAGCTCATCTTTTATCTGATAGAATTTATCTGTACTCTTAGTGGTTTGACTATACAATGTGAATTTTGAAGGTAGATCAAGATGATCCAGCTCAGCTAAATCCTGAAAGACAATTGCTTTACCATCGGTTTGGCCTTGTAATCCTACTACCTCGGCATGACCATGTTTACCGAAGATCAGAATTTGTTCCTCATCATCATGCGAATTTTTAATCCTGTTCTGTAGCTTTAAAACTACCGGACAAGAAGCATCAATTAATGTCAATTCATTTTCTAAAGCAAGCTGGTATGTAGATGGAGCCTCTCCATGAGCTCTGATCAGAACCTTCTCTTTCTTTAAAGTCTGCAACTGTTCATGATCGATAATCCTTAAACCTTTATCAGTTAATCGCTTTACCTCCTCATCGTTGTGCACAATATCACCAAGGCAATACAAGTAATCTTCATGATCTAAAATATCTTCAGCCATATCAATAGCATAAACTACCCCAAAGCAAAAGCCCGACGCCTTATCTATAGTAACGGTTAAATCGTATTCCATCTTTTTCTTGACACTAATAATGTACAAAATTACACAAAAAGAGTTTCATATCCTTACAACTTATGTTTACCTGGTGTTAATACCTTAATCCAAAGCCCCTTTAATAATAATACCAAAAGCATTACCATTTGAATCGGATGAAGTAAAACATTAACAAATGGATTTTGTGCAGTAAGAAAAGAAATCATTATCCTGCTTAAAAAAATCAAACCTACAGGTAAAACCAAAAATACGGGCTCGAAATTAAGCAGAACAACTACAGGCCCGCCTATAACCAGCAATAGGTAAATCAACACTGCCAATATATTACTTCCAAATGCAAACAACAATTGCGAAGAGACCTTATTAAGATTCATCCTCTCGTTAAAGTAAACGAACTTATTGCCCAATAAAATTTCAGTTTTAAACTTCATCTGCTTCATGAGCCTGGTAATTCCAATACCATCTGAATCCTTTTCATCAACTTGTTCATACCAATTATTCTTCTTATAACTATTGGTTTTAAAGAACATACATGCGGTATTAGTAGCGGCAAATATTTGTTGATTGCTTAATCTCACCAATCTTAATGGTAAAAGATTTAATAAAACAAAGTCTCCTAAAGGATAAACAAGACGACTTAACAAACCATTAAGTTCTCGATTGGGAATTAGACTCAGCAGATCCAAATCAAATACCTTAACCCGATAAATAAGATTATTTATCAGCCCTTTACTAACAGTGGTATTGCCATCCAAAAACAAAATATAGCTGCCTGTTGCTTCGGAAACGGCCTTTCGTGAGGTTTCAGTATATTTTTTTATGATGATCTCCACATTCGAATAATCTTGCCCTTCAATTGAAGTTACTAAAGCAGAGGGATCATCATTTGCATCAGATAAAGAAATTATTATTGAAACCTTATCTGTAAAGTGTTTCCCATAATATCCCAGTTTTGGATTGGATAAGAAATTAAACAGGGTTACCGAAAACCGCAACACAAGAAACACAAGAACAGCATAAACAAAAATGATCATAAAGCCTTTCCCTGACTTTTAACTGCAGCTCCGTAATGCTTATTATATTCACTTTTTAGTAGCTGCAAACTCACATATTCTTCGGCTTCCCAGGTAGCCAGATAACTTCTCGCTTCTGGCTTTCGCTGACCAAAGTAATCTGTAAGATTGGCAGAAAATATAGTCTGAAATTTCTTCTTGGAAGCATTTACAACCTGCATCACGCCTTTCTCAAAACTTATGCTTCCGATATAGCTTGTATATAGCTTTCCCTGTGGGAATATAAGGACTAAATTAGCTGGGTCATCCAGTAAGCTACCCGCATGGGTTAATGTTTGAACCACATCTTTCCCATTTGTTTCAGCAGCAAAAGCTCCCAGGTATTTTAAAAACCATAATTTCTCATAATCCTCTTTTGTAACCAGCACATGAAATTGTTTTTTAAACAGCTTTTTGTTTAAATAAAACATTAAAAACCCATCCCACCAGCTAAAATGATTGGCTAATAAAAGCACCGCCTCATCATCTTTAATCTGAAGTTTATTAAAATTGTACGAAGAAAAGTCCTTCTTTATGATATAGGTAGCATACCAGGAAAAGAACTTAAAGACTACAGGGCTTTTTTGGGACTGGTACATCCCTCTAAAATGAGAAAAATTAGCTTTAAATGCAAACGATTAGCTTAAATAGACCCTATCCTCTTCCCCCTCAACATCCATAACCACATCAACATGTTCTTTTAGAACAGTGGCCAACTGTAAACCAACAAAGTCTGTAGCTATTGGGAAAATTTTATGGCTTCTATCAACCAGCACCACAGTCCTAATCTTTTTATGTGGAGTATTTAGGAAAACACCAAGGCCATAAGCCAAAGTTTTACCGCTATTCAATACATCATCAACAAGTATGATTACCTTATTCTTCCAATGCGACTCATCTAAATCGGTATTGGCAACCAGTTTGGTATTCAATCTATCAAGATCAATCCTAAGCATTATAATTTTAAGATCAGAGATTTTTGTCAATACCTTTTTTAAACGCAAAGCCAATTTATAACCGCGGTCCCATATTCCCGCCAGTACAATTTCTTTCTCGTTTAAATTATCTTCCAAAATCTGGTATGCAATTCTGTTGATCTTTTGCTGTATCTGTTTTTTATCAAGAATAAGTAATTGAGATTCTCCCATCTGGTATCACATTGTTTATACTACAAAAAGAACCATTTTAAGGTTCATATTCAAACTTAGATAAAAATATTTTTATATGTTTTTAAAAAAAGTTTACAAATCGTGCAACGTTTGGCCCCTTGCTGCGTCTAATCAATAAACCATCAATCAAAAACCTAATATGAAAATATCATCCATACTTAAATCCGCACTAACACTTCTAATATTTTCAGCTTCTGTAATATCATTAAAGGCGCAACAGGACAAAGACGTTGCGATAAAGAACTTTAATGAAGTTTCAGTTTCAAGTGGAATAGACCTATACCTTACTCAAAGTAATTCCGAGAATATCCGCATCAATGCTCATCCGGATCTTATTAAAGATGTCATTATAGAGAAAGAAGGAAACAATCTTAGAATAAGATATAAAGATGGTGTGAATTGGGGCCGATTATTTAAAAATCAAAGCATCAAAGTTTACGTAAACTACAAAACACTTACTGCTTTATCAGCAAGTGGAGGCAGTGATGTCTATACACAAAACACGCTGAAAACAGATAGATTATCGCTAAGTGCGTCCGGAGGTTCGGATTTAAAGTTAGACGTAGTCGCTAAAGATGTCGAAATACAAACAAGTGGTGGTTCTGATGTTGATATAAAAGGAAGTGCCACAAACATGGAAGTATCTACAAGTGGCGGCAGCGATGTAAACGCACTAAACTTTGTGGTTGATTATGCAAAAGTAAGTTCAAGTGGCGGATCCGATGCAAACATTCATGTTAACAAAGCATTAGAAGCAAGTGCCAGTGGAGGTAGCGATATAAACTACAAAGGAAATGCATCATTAAAAAACAACTCCAGTAAAAGCGGAGATGTTAACCGAATAAAATAAAGTTTAGTTTAGTTTTTAGTTATTCCTGCCAAACGGATGTCTGGCAGGAATTTTTATTTTAGCCTGTTCTTACTTTTTATAAGGATAATAAATAAAGTTAGCCCCTTCCGGCACGATTACAAAAACGCACATAAAGTCTTCAGGCTTTTTATAGCTCTTCAGAAACAGAACTTTTTTATCTGGCTGAATTATACCTTTTTCTACAAACTCCTCTAAAGTAGAAACTTGTATAGTCCATTCGGTATTCAGTTCTTTTCTATCCAGAATTACCTCTCCAATATTTACAACATACTGGTGAGCTATAAAAATAGGATTAGCAGTTATTCCTTCAACCATTATATCTACTGCAACCTCTTTAATAGAATCAGCATATAAATCCAAATCCTTTTCAAGGCTTACCAAAGGGCTTTGTTTTTTCTGTTCTGCTTTTCCGCCTTCTGGTTCCTGCGGCAATAATTCTTCTATATCCATTCTTAATTATTCTCTAAAATATCTTCAGATGTACTGCCTACAAATTTCAGCAACACTACATTTTCAACATGTTGCGTATGAGGAAACATATCAACAGGTTTTATACGAACAACTTCATATTTTTCTTTTAACAGTGCCAAATCCCTTGCCTGAGTAGCTGCATTACAACTCACATAAACAATTTTCTCAGCTTCCATTTCAAGTAATCTATCAACTACATCAGCATGCATTCCAGCTCTTGGTGGATCTGTTATTACCACATCAGGTTTACCATGATCAGCAATAAAATCTCTTGTCAGGATGTCCTTCATATCACCGGCATAGAAAATCGTATTCTCTATTTTATTAAGCTTCGAATTAAACTTAGCATCCTCAATAGCTGTTGGCACATATTCAATTCCAACAACCTGCTTCACACTTCCAGCTACAAAATTAGCAATGGTACCAGCACCAGTGTATAAATCATAAACCAGCTCATCACCAGAAAAACCGGCAAATTCCTTAGTAATTCTATACAACTCATGAGCTTGATCTGAATTGGTTTGATAAAAAGATTTCGCTCCAATTTTAAATTTCAAGCCATCCATTTCCTCAAAAATATAATCCCTACCTGCGTAAGTAATTACGTCCTGATCAAAAATAGTATCGTTCTTTTTTTGATTCAAAATATAGAGCAACGAAGTAATTTCAGGAAAGTTTACTTTCAGATACTCCATCAGGCCATCTACCTGATCTTGTTCTGCATAAGCAAAAACCACCACCACCATTACTTCACCTGTAGAAGAAGTACGTATAATCAGGTTTCTTAAACTACCTTCATGATTGCGCAGATCGTAAAATGATAGTCCGTGTTCTAAAGCATACGCCCTAACACTATTTCTCAATGTATTAGAAGGCTCAGCTTGTAAATAACAATGTTGTATGTCTAAAATTTTATCAAACCTAAGCGGAACGTGAAAACCAAGGGCATTCATTTCAAGGTCTTCATTTGGACCTTCTAAATCCTCTACCCTATCCGCCATATCTTGTTTATTTAACCAACGCTTATTAGAAAACGTGTATTCAAGCTTATTACGATAGTATTTATTTTCTGCAGAACCTAAAATTGGCTCCATTGAAGAAGTATCAATCTTTGCAAGACGCTGTAAAGCTGCCTCTACATTTTTATGTTTAAATTTCAATTGAGCATCATAGCCCATGTGTTGCCATTTGCAACCACCACAAGTACCAAAGTGCTGACAAAATGGATCAACCCTTAAATCAGAAGCTTCATTTAAGCTTTCAATTACTGCTTCAGCAAAATTTTTCTTTTTCTTTACTATGCGAACATCAACCACATCACCCGGTACGGCTTTATCCACAAATATTACCAATTCATCTGCTTTACCAACCCCCTTGCCTTCTTCGGCAATGTCAATTATACTTAAATTGGGGATGATGGTTACTGTTCCGGCTTTTCTATTTCTACTCATTTGCCGCAAAATTAGATAAAATTTCAGACATACTTACCTCCGTCAGGTCTTTAAACACCTTTCAAAGAGAAGAAAATACAATATCAAACTTTACTTACCAAAAACTTTAAGGATTAAACCAAAAATGCCTTCAACCAGGTTAAAGCTCATATCAAACTTCTCATCAACCATTACAGAAATCTCTAAAACCTCTTTACTCATAATATATTGACTTACAACGTCAAATATAGGTGTTTTTATACCAAATACCAATACGGTACAAGTTAAGGGTTTGTAAAGAAACTTATAAAGCTGCTTTTACCAAAAAGGGAAGAAGTTCTTTCTGAAAACTAACGAAGTTCTTGCGAACATCAGAATCACTAACAGAAGTAAATGCGAATGAGAACACAATGCTCTTGCTGGCTTTTAACAAAAATGCAAGTCCCTCTTTACGCGATGGATTATTTTTAAAATGGTCAAGCTCCAGATAAGCAGAAAGTAATAAAGACTCCAGCTGATCAGATAAATGCTTTAGAAAATCTTGTGAGTTGGCATTTTCTCTTACAAAATCCCAACCAATAAACTCATTACAAACAGTGTAAGTAAGTCTGCATGTTTTCATTACAAGCGCCTTAAGGTGCTCTTCTTCATCAGCAAACTGAGCCTTATTTTTTAAAATCTCATGAAGATTTAAGTCCAGATAATCCATTAGGATAGCATCAAGAATCTGCTCTTTACTTTCAAAATACTTATATATAGTTGCCTTAGCTATTCTGGCTTTTCTGGCAATCTCATTAACACTTGTTTTATGATAGCCGTACTTTCTGAACAGTTCTTTAGCAGATCTGATTATACTTTCCTTTATTTTCTCTGGTTCCATTAATTACTTACATTTATAGTTTGCCCACCACGAAGTGATGTACTATACGACTTTAAATTACGTACAGCCGGTGCCTTTTGCGGAGTTCCGTCCAATAGCAAAAACTTAGCTCCTGTACAAGGATCAGTAGCGGTAATTCCAGTTGAATCTGGCACAACTGCACATCCACCATTTTGAGGATTTACTGAGCTAGCCCTATCAAACGCCCTATAACCACTACCAACTGCAACTATCATCAAGCCTTTAACACCTTGATTATCCACCAGCAATACACGATTCTTAGCTTTAATATTAAACTCCTGAACGGTCACATTATATTCCACAAAAACATTGGGAATCATTTCACTTTCCTTTCCACAACTCAAAAAAGTGACCGCCAATAAAAATAATCCAGCTAATTTTTTAATCATTATATCAATGATGTTTTATATTGCTTTAAAAAGCGAGCATCGTTTTCAGAGAATAAACGTAAATCTTTGATCTCGAATTTAAGGTTGGCAATACGCTCTATACCCATTCCAAATGCAAATCCGCTATATTTTTTACTGTCAATTCCACAATTTTCTAAAACGTTGGGATCAACCATACCACATCCTAAAATCTCAACCCAGCCACTATACTTACACATCTGACAGCCTGCTCCTTTACAAATTGTACAAGAGATATCCATTTCAGCAGATGGCTCTGTAAAAGGAAAATAAGATGGACGGAAACGAACTTTCGTACCCTCACCATAAAGCTCCTGAACAAAGTAAAACAGCGTTTGCTTTAAATCTGCAAATGAAACATTCTCATCGACATACAAACCTTCTACTTGATGGAAAAAACAGTGTGCTCTTGCAGAAATAGCTTCGTTACGATAAACCCGACCGGGCATAATTGCTCTGAATGGTGGCTTACCAGCCTCCATCATCCTTACCTGAACAGATGAAGTATGGGTACGCAAAGCGATATCACCCTTTTCTCCTCCTTTTTTAATAAAGAAAGTATCCTGCATATCTCTTGCCGGATGTTCTTCCGGGAAGTTTAACGCAGAGAAATTGTGCCAATCATCCTCAATCTCAGGACCTTCTGCTACAATAAAACCAAGCTTATTAAAAATCTCGATGATTTCTCGTCTAACCAATGCCAATGGATGGCGGGCTCCAATTTCAAACCCCTCACCCGGCAAAGTTAAATCTATACCGGCATCTATTGAAACTTCTTCTACCCCACCCTGGTCTTTCAGTGTTTGATATTTAGCTTCTGCCAGTTGTTTAAATTCATTCAAAACCTTCCCCAGAGTTCTTTTCTCTTCTGGTGAAACGGCTTTAAATTCATCAAAAATATCTTTGATAATCCCTTTAGTACCAAGGAATTTTATACGGAATTGTTCTAATTCATCTGCCTTATCAGTTGAAAAAGCAATTATTTCGGCTGTATATTGTGTTATCTTCTCTTGTAACATGGCGACAAATATACAGCTATTTATATAATATATTTATAATGGCTGAGTCCAAAAATCATCATGGAGCATCACTCCATAAAGAAAATGGACTCAGCCGCTTAATTTTATATTACGCCTAGCGCTTTACCTACTTTAGTAAATGCAGCAATAGCTTTATCTAAATGGTGCTGATCGTGAGCAGCCGACAATTGTACTCGGATTCTTGCCTTACCTTGTCCCACTACCGGATAATAGAAACCGATCACATAAATACCTTCTTCAAGCATTTTAGCTGCAAACTCCTGCGCAAGTTTAGCATCATAAAGCATCACAGGAACAATAGGGTGTACACCTTCTTTAATATCGAAACCAGCTTCAGTCATTTTTTGACGGAAATAAACGGTGTTCCTCTCCAATTTATCTCTTAAATCAGTAGTTTCACTTAAAAGATCCAAAACTGCTACAGATGCACCCGTAATTGCAGGGGCAAGTGTGTTTGAGAATAAATAAGGGCGAGATCTTTGACGCAACATGTCAATAATTTCTTTTTTACCAGATGTAAAACCTCCTGATGCACCTCCAAGAGCTTTACCCAAAGTACCGGTAATAATATCTACCCTATCCATCACATTGAAATGCTCATGAGTACCACGACCGGTTTTACCCATAAAACCTGTACAGTGCGACTCATCAATCATCACAAGCGCTTCATATTTATCTGCCAAATCACAAATCTTGTCTAACGGAGCTACAACGCCATCCATAGAGAAAGCACCATCAGTAACAATAATTCGATGTCTGCAATCCTTGGCAGCAATTAATTGATGTTCTAAATCTGCCATATCTGCATTTTTATACCTAAAACGCTTTGCTTACACAAGCGCACACCATCAATAATAGATGCATGGTTCAATTCATCCGAAATAATTGCATCCTGATCATTAAATAATGGTTCAAAAACACCCCCGTTAGCATCAAATGCGGCTGCATATAAAATGGTATCCTCTGTACCTAAAAACTTAGAAAGTTTTTCTTCCAATTCTTTATGTACATCCTGAGTACCACAGATAAAACGTACCGACGACATTCCGTAGCCATACTTATCAATTGCTTTCTTCGCCGCTTCAATAACAGCCGGATGAGACGATAGTCCCAAATAATTATTTGCACAAAAGTTGATCACCGCCTGGCCAGTGCTGATCTTAATATCCGCTCCCTGAGGGGTTACAATAATACGTTCACGTTTAAATAAACCGTCTTTTTCTATTTGCTCCAGTTCTTGTTTTAGAACCGGTTGTAAAGTTTTGTACATATTTATAAATAATTAGTGCAACCAAAGTTATAAAAATATCATCTTGTGTAGGTAAAGCATTTAGATGACCACGGCAAACTTTAACACAAAAATTCTGTTTAGTATTGACAACTAATCCGATATTTAAGCTTTAAACCTGATTAATGAAGAACATTTTTTTAACGCTATTCCTGTTAGTATCCATGCTTAGTCTATCAGCACAGCAGTTTAAGCTTGGAGGTTCAATTAAAGATTCTGATGGACAGCCTGTCCCTTTCGTATCCGTGTACATAAAAAATACAACTACTGGAACGTCTGCTAATGTTGATGGAATCTATTCTTTAAGTATCCAAAAGGGAACTTTTACCATCGTTTTTAAAGCAATCGGCTATAAAGCACTAGAGAAAGATATTACTATTGAAGACAACATAACAGAAAACGTAACAATAACGCCGGAAACTTATACCCTGTCCGGAGTAACCATAGATGGAAATGCTGAAGACCCTGCTTACGAAATCATCAGACAAGCCATTAAAAAAAGAAAAGAACATTTAACGGAAGTAAAAGCCTACAAGGCCGATGTATATATTAAAGGCGTACAAAAGCTTGTTGGCGCACCAAAAAAATTCTTTGGAAGAGACATTCAAAAAACACTTGATCTTGACACGAACAGAAGAGGAATTTTATATTTATCAGAATCAACCTCTACCTTTTCTTACGAGCGTCCGGATAAGATCCATGAAGAAATGGTCTCTTCAAAAATCGCCGGTAGCAACAATGCCTTTAGTTTCAACAAAGCATCAGACCTTATTATCAATTTTTATGAGAACATTTTACTAGAGAACAAACTAAGTGCCCGTGGCTTTGTCTCCCCAATTTCTGAGAATGCCTTTCTCTACTACAAATATAAATTACTTGGAGTTTCTACAGAAAACGGAGAAATCATAAACAAAATCCAAATCATTCCCCGCCGAGAGCACGACCCGGTCTTTAGAGGAACTATATATATTAAAGAGGATAGCTGGCACCTTGTTAATGCCAATGTATACTTAACTAGTAACTCGGGCATCAACCTACTAGACACCCTAAACATTTCGCAACAATTCCTTAAAACTGAAAATACTTATATGCCTTCAAACGTAAACTTTCAGTTTAATGGCAATGTACTTGGTTTCAAATTCGAAGGTTATTACATAGGCGTTTACAGCAATTACAACCTACAACCTAACTTCCCTAAAAACTATTTCAACGGCGAAATCCTTAAAATAACCAAAGCGGTAAATGAAAAAGACTCCCTCTTTTGGCTTAACAACCGACCAATTCCACTTACCAGAGAAGAAAGTCGCGACTATGTAAGAAAAGACAGTGTAGCCGCTCTTAAAGTTTCAAAGCGCTACCTCGATTCATTAGAGCGAGAAAACAACAAATTTGGAATTGTAAAGGCAGTGGTAACAGGTTATACTATAAACAACAGGTACGCTCAAAAGTATTACACTTTTGATCCTATTTTTCGTTCTATATTTTACAACACAGTTGAAGGTTTTGCACTCAAATACGGCGTAACCTATACAAAACGCCTTCAAGACAGACGTTATTACAATATCCGCCCAGAGTTGAGGTACGGATTCTCCAATAAAACCCTAACAGGAAACCTATCTGCAAATTACTACTACAATCCTGTAAAACGTGGAAACATTAGCATTAGTGCAGGATCCGGCATTTACGATCTAAATAATCTGGGCTCAATGAGTCTTTTGGGTAACTCGATTAACTCTCTGTTTTTCGAAACCAACTTTTCTAAATTCTTAAAAAAGGAATTTGCAAATATTGGTACCTCAAGAGAATTGGCAAATGGACTGCTGGCAACAGTTCTTGTAGATTACTCACGAAACACCAATCTTGTAAACACTACAACTTTCAAAATAAAAGACTTAAAAGGTGAAACCTTTACATCTAACAACCCTTTTACACCTGATACTGAAACTCCATTGTTTCCAACATACAAAGCACTAACGGTAACCGCATCCTTAAATTACACCATTGGTCAGCAGTACATAACCCGCCCAGATGGTAAATTTTATCAAGGTTCAAAATACCCAACAATTAACTTTACCTATAAAAAAGGTATAAATAATTTGTTTAATAGTGAGGTAGATTACGACTTATTATCCTTAGAAGTTTCCCAAAATCGCATTAGTGCCGGTTTGTGGGGTTATTCATCCTTTGTACTAGGTGCCGGCAAATTCATCAATAACAACACTGTTTATTACCCTGACAACAAACATTTCAGAGGTAACAACTCATTATTGGGGCAACCGAACTTAAGGAAATTCTTATTCCTTGATTTTTATCTTTTCAGTACAAACCGACAATACGTAGAAGCACACTTTGAGCACAATTTCTCAGGTTTGTTAACCAACAAAGTACCGATGTTGCGCAAATTAAAGTTAGAAGAGCTTGTTGGAATTAGCTACCTGAGTCAGCCAATAAAAAGGAATTACACAGAGTTTTACTTTGGCTTACAACGATTGATTTTCAAAGCAACCTACGGTTTTGCTTATGATGGAAACAAAAGGGTAAATCATGGGTTTAGGTTGTTTTACGGTTTCTAGTCCCGATTAAACAAAAAAAGATCCTGCATAAAAAAAATGCAGGATCTTTCTCTATAATAACTTTTTGCTATTAGATAGCTAGCTTTTTACGGATATCAGAAGGGATACCTTTTTTATGCAATAAAAACGCAGTGGTTTTATATTTCACAAAGTTTTTAGTTACATATAAGTAGCCGTTATAATCGTTAGTAGCACCCCAAGAGTTTTTAACGATATAATATTCTTTACCATTCTGGTCTTTAGCCATTCCAGTGATCTGCATACCATGATCATCAGTAGTTTGATAATCATCAAATGCTGCCTGACGTAAATCTACAGTGATTTCTTTTTCAGCTTTTGGTCCATTAAACATAGCTTTTTTCTCTTCATCAGTCATGCTGTCAAAGTCTTTTTCAGGAACGAAAGCAACACCGTTTTTCCAGCTGAAGCCTTTTTCACTAACGTCAGTTGCCCATGCAATACTATAACCACCTTTTAAGGCATTGTCAATAATTTTAGTGATGTCGTCCATTTGTACGTTATATACCTGATCGTACGACCAGTTATCAGGAACCATCAAAACAGCTTTTTTGTAATATGGAGAAGTGTTGAAAGATGACAGTTCAACATAATCTTCAGGATTAATACCTACAACTTCTTTAGCAAAGCTTTTTGGAGTGTACTCTTTTCCTTCGTAAGTGAATTTCTCAGGAACAGCACCCATGCAAGAATCTATAGTAGCAATATATTTAGCTTTCCAACTAGGATCAAACTTACCATCAGCTCCATTTACAGCTTTTTCTAAGATAGCTTTTGTAAGGGTGTTCATTCTGTCTGATGACCCCGGAGATCCGTAATCATTACCACTATAAGCTTCCTGAGGTAAAGCCCCATATTTAGCCAACATATTAATCACATCATGACATGCACCGCCATCACCTAATGTTAAGGCACCATGCATACGTACATAATTTATTCCTTTTTCAACATAAACGTTCCGAGCAGTAAACAAATCAGCGATATCTACCGGTTTTTTACCCATTCTAATCATTTCTGATTCTAAGAAAGAGTTGGTGCTGTAGCTCCAGCAAGTACCAGAAGATTTTTGATTTTTAACAGAAGTTGCTTCAGTATTAATAACCGGTGTAAATTTAAAACTGGTCGCGCTATTTTCGCTTTGGTTGTTTTTTAATGAATTTACAAGATTGTCTTGTGCAAATCCAACAGTTGATCCAAGCAGAAGACTTGCTGTCAACCACAGTGATCTCATAGAAGTGTTAGTCATTTTATGAATAATAAGTTAGTTTTATTTGTGTTTTAAATAATGGTTACAAACTTAACAATAATCTAACTAAGGTGGTAAGTTTACAATAATGTTACAAGAAATACATATTACCCACTAACTTATCAATTCATTTATTTTTTATTAACTTTGCACCGCATTAAACGCCGTTTGCATCGGTATCAATGAATTATGAAAAAATTCCAGACATTACTTTACTATTGCTATAGTCACATAGCCGAGGCAGAACAATTTGCTGCTGATCATCTTACATTTTGCAAATCTTTAAATCTTGTTGGCCGTATCATTGTTGCCAATGAAGGATTAAATGGCACAGTATCAGGAACAAAAGAATCCTGCGAAGCTTACATGATAGCTATAAGAGCTGATGAACGGTTTGCTAAAACTGAATTCAAAATTGATGATGTAGAAGAGCCTTCATTTATCAAAATGCATTGCCGCTACAAAGCCGAAATTGTACACTCAGGATTAAGAGATCCAAATATCATAGACCCAAACAAGCAAACAGGAAAACACCTGGAGCCTGTAGAATTTCAGAAAATGATAGATCAGGAAGACGTGATCATCCTTGATGTACGTTCAAACTATGAGCACAATTTAGGCAAGTTTAAAAACGCAGTAACCTTAGACATTGAGAATTTCAGAGATTTTCCTGAAAAAATAAATGAGCTTGCTAAATACAAAGACAAAAAAGTACTTACCTACTGCACCGGTGGTATAAAATGCGAAAAAGCATCAGCTTTACTTTTACACCATGGCTTTAATGATGTTTATCAGTTACATGGTGGAATCATCAAGTACGGTAAAGAGGCCGGAGGCGAAGACTTTGAAGGTAAATGCTACGTTTTCGATAACCGTATCGCGGTTGATGTAAACACGGTTAACCCCTCAATAGTATCTAAGTGCTATAATTGCGGCGCAGTCACACCAAAAATGATCAATTGCGCCAACCCTGAATGCAATGAGCACGTAACACAATGTGATGATTGCGGAGATACTTTACAAGGATGCTGCTCAGTTGAGTGTACTACCAATCCTCGCAAACGGGCTTATGATGGAACAGGATATTATGTAAAAGTGCCGCAGCAGGTAAACGTTTCAAGTAAACAACTATCTTAGCTGTTGATGAACAACGGAACCCTTAAACACATTATATTTTTTATCTTTTGTTTTTTCTCCGTTTCTGCCATGGCGGACGATATCAAAAGTATCGGGGTTCCCTACATTCAAAATTATCCTAAATCAATTTATCTTTCAGGTAATCAAAACTGGTCTATTGCCAAAGGCAAAAATGGCGTCATGTATTTTGGAAATACACAGGGTCTTTTAACTTACGATGGCAAATACTGGCAACAATACGAAATGCCTAATAGGCAAATTGTTCGCTCAGTAGCTACAGGCGACAATGGTATTATTTATACCGGGAGCTTTGGAGAATTTGGTTATTGGAAAATAGACAACAAACGCCTAAAATATACTTCTCTCATCAATCTTATTCCTAAAGAATATAAAATGACTGATGAGGTATGGAAAATTTATGTAGATGGCAAACGCATTATTTTCCAGTCTTTCTCAAGCATTTACGTTTACATTGATAACAAAATCAGTGTTGTAAAAATCCCTGCCTTCTTTCTTTTTCTACACAAAGTGGAGAAACGTTTCATAATCGAAGCCTTAGGAAAAGGTTTATATGAACTGGAGGGAACTAAGCTTGTTCCACTTAAAAACATAGGTGCTCCACTTCCCGGGTCAGTTCTTTCTATCCTCCCGTATAAAAACGACAATTTATTGATTGGCACCAGCAAAGATGGATTATTTCTATATGATGGCGAAAAATATACGCCGTTTAACACGCCTGCAAATGTTTTCTTACAAACTTATCAATTAAACAACGGGGCTAAAGTACTAGGCAAATATTATGCCTACGGCACAATTTTAAACGGCTTGATTATTATTGATGAGGCTGGGAATATTGTGCAAAGGATCAATAAATCGAGTGGTTTACAAAACAATACCGTACTCAGTATCTATACAGATGATGAACAGAACTTATGGACTGGCCTCGATAATGGTATAGATAGAATAGAATTGAACTCCCCTCTTTACTTTTATTTTGATAAGACAGGCCTTTTTGGAACCGTTTATTCGAGTCTTATTTATAAGAATAATATTTATTTAGGAACCAATCAGGGGCTTTTTTATAGTCCTTGGGTAGGTGGCAAAGACAATTCATTCAGCTCTTTTGATTTTAAGCTGATCCCTAAATCTCAAGGTCAGGTTTGGGACCTGCGGATGATTGATGGCCAGCTTCTTTGTGGTCATAATGACGGTACATTTAGTGTCAACGGAAACACAATTGAAAAGGTTACAGGGATAAGCGGAGGCTGGGTAATTAAAAAACTGAACGACAACTATCTTATTCAAGGCACTTATAATGGCTTGATTTTGTTCAAAAAAGGTCCCACAGATCAATGGAAGTTTGACTCGAAAATTAAAGGTTTCGATGAGCCATCAAGATATATAGAACAAGATTCTAAGGGTGATATCTGGGTAAGCCATGCTTACAGGGGCTTGTATAAACTTGTACTCAGTTCTGATTTTAAAACGGTTACAAACGTAAAGTATTACGATGAACGTAACGGATTGCCAAGTACTTATGGCATCAACCTCTTCACGCTTGACAATAAACTGATCTATTCTTCTAGCGAAGGTTTTTTAACCTACGATGAGATCAGCAACAAGTTTACCAATTACAGCACTTTAAATAAGGCACTTGGATCTTTTTCCAAATCCCATAAAATTATCAGAGCAGATGATAAGAAATATTGGTTTATCAATCACGGTAAAATGGCGCTGATTAATTTCTCTCAACCTGGAAAAATAGAAATTGATTCTAATCGTTTCAGCGTTCTGGATGGCAGGATGGTTCAATACTATGAGAATATTAGTAAAATAAGCGACCATATTTACCTCATCAGTGTTGATGACGGCTTTGTTATTTACAATGAACTGGATTCCTCAAACCATAAAAAGATAGTTTTACCATCTGTATTAATTAGAAAAGTAGAAGATATTACAGATACTTACTCCATTATTAGTGAAGTAGGCAACACTGACTCAGAAATAGAAATTCCTTTTAGTCGCAACAACATCAGGATATCTTATGCTCTTCCCTATTACAGACAAAGCAGCATAAGATTTCAATATTTCCTGAAGGGCTATTCTAAGCAATGGGCCGATTGGAGTGCTGCATCGCAAAAAGATTTTACTAACCTTAGTGCTGGAACTTATACTTTCCTGGTTAGGGCTAAGATTAATGATGAAACAATAAGTAAAGACACAGAGTTTGAGTTTACCATACTCCCACCCTTCTATGCAAGTAAATGGGCTTTTGCTTTATACCTAGTTGGCATTGTTCTTTTACTAATTGCCGGCAAACGCTTTTACGAAAGAAAACTAAAGAAAGATCAGCAAGCTATTTCTGATAAATTGCAAGCAGAAAAAGAAGAATTCCTTAAGAAAGAAGCTGAAGCCACTGAAAGACAAATCATCAAATTGCAGACAGAGAAACTGCAGGTTGAACTTGCTGGTAAAAACAGGGAACTGGCAAACTCTGCCATGAGCCTTGTGTATAAAAATGAGTTGCTTCAGAAGCTAAGTCAGGAGATGTTGAAATTGAAAGATTCTAACGGAAAACCTTTGGCCGAAGAGCAGCTTAGAAAAATCCAAAAGGTGATTGATGATGGCATGAATGATGAACGTGATTGGAATTTATTCGAGAGCAGTTTTAACGAGGCTCACGAAAGCTTCTTTAAAAAGCTTAAAGCCAATCACCCCGACCTTGTGCCAAATGATTTAAAACTTTGCGCTTACCTACATATGAATATGAGCAGTAAGGAAATGGCCTCGCTACTCAATATTTCACTAAGAGGTGTCGAAATACGTAGATATAGACTTCGCAAAAAGCTTGATGTACCCCACGATAAGAACCTCGTAGAGTTTCTAATGGAGCTATAGCACTACATCATTACCTCTCATACCCCTTTTTTAAAGTTCTGATTTATGAAATTCTTTTGGCCATATGTTGTAGGTCGAAATTTTGCTATGTCGGCATAGGACCCTGTTTTTAGCGAAACAAGAAGCCTATTTCGATTGTTTGAGATAGTGTAAGTTTCTATGATGATGTATTAATGTTGAGGTGCTTTATTTGTTTTAACTCAAATACTCTCGGAGATTTATACAACTAATAACTAAATTTTAAACAGCATGAAAAGAATCTTTACAAAACTTTCTGTTTTAACTTTTTTATGTTTCTTTTTTATTAACTCGGCATCTGCGCAAGATATTACTATACGTGGTGTAGTAAGTGACAGCGGAGATAAAACTACTCTTCCGGGAGTCAGCGTTTTAGTAAAAGGAACACAAATAGGCACACAAACAGATGCATCGGGAAAATACGCAATAAGTGCTCCGGCCAATGCGACGCTTGTATTCTCTTACATTGGATATAATCCGACAGAGATACAAGTGAACAACAGAACAACAATAAACATTGAATTAGCCTCTTCTTCACAACAACTAGAGCAGGTTGTGGTAGTTGGTTATGGCACTCAGAAAAAGATTGACGTTACCGGATCAGTAGGAAATGTAAAAGGTGCAGACATCGCCAAACAGGCTTCTGTGAACCCCGTAAGTTCACTGCAAGGAAAGGTTGCAGGTGTAACCATTACCAATGTGGGTGCTCCAGGAGGAACTCCTCAACTAACCATACGTGGTGCAAGCACAATTTACGGTAAAACCGGAGCTTTATACGTAGTAGATGGAGTTTGGTATGATGACATCAACTTTTTGAACCCTGCAGACATTGCTGATATTAGTATCCTAAAAGATGCTTCGGCACAGTCTATTTTTGGTATACGCGGCGCCAATGGCGTTGTATTGGTCACTACTATCAAGGGCAAAAAAGGGGACCCGACTATTAACTATAATGGATCTGTAGGCTTCCAGAGAGTTACCAATAAAGTAGAAATGGCCGATGCTTCCGAGTATGCAACTGCTGTTAATGAGGCATATGCACTTCTTGGTCAGCCCGCCCTATTCGCCAATACAAACCTTGGCAAAGGAACCGACTGGTACGATGTCGCGCTAAGAGATGCGATGGTTACAAATCATCAGGTTTCTATTAATGGCGGTTCAGAAAAATCAACGTATAACCTTTCATTAGGATACCTGAATCAGGATGGGATTGTTAAGAATAACAACTATCAACGTTATACTGCAAGGCTGTCTAATGACATTCAGATTTTTGAACCTCTAAAAATTGGATACAATGTTACTGCAAACTCAAGCAAATCAAAAGACGCACCAACCGCCTTATTCAGAGGACTTTATTCCGCATCCCCTGTTGTACCCATCTATAATGAGGACGGGTCCTATGGCGACCCTAATGATTTTAAACTGGGAAATGGAAGTAACATAAACCCTCAGGTAACAATGGACTTCTTTAATCAAAGAACAACCAAATATAAAGTTACCGGAAATGTGTTTGCTGAACTAAAATTATTAAAAGACTTTACCTTTAGAACCAGCTTTGGTGGTGATTTCGGTCAGGAAGAGGTGAGAGGTTATATTCCAAAATATGAAGCTACGACTGGACAAAACAATACGATCAGTAAGCTAAACATCGACAGAGTTGAAAACAGAAACTGGATCATAGAAAACACATTAACTTATGATAAACAATGGAATGATCATCGGTTAACGGTACTTGCGGGACAAACAGCCCAACGCACAAAATTATACAGAACCTTTGCTTCAGCGGAGAATGTACCTTATAACTCAGAAAGCGACCTATACCTTGCGCTTGGCGATGCAGCATCACGATCTATTCGGGATGAGGGCGAACTTAGTACCTTTAACTCGTATTTCGCGAGGGTAAACTATGCATACAAGAACAAATACCTGCTAAATGCTTCCTTAAGGAGAGATGGCGCATCTCAATTCTATGGATTTGACTCGAATCCATGGGGCAACTTCCCCTCTATTGGTGCTGGTTGGGTAATCAGCAATGAAGATTTCATGAAAGATCAGAAGGTGTTTAGCAATTTAAAACTTCGTGGAAGCTGGGGTAAAGTAGGAAATGCCGGGGTACCTTTCAATCCTTCTACACTAACCGTTGACCAAACTGCAGGATTGATTGCATTTTTTGGTGGCATTCCTCAAACTGGTGCTGGTATCAGATCTTTTGTTCCTCCTTCATTACTGTGGGAACGTAGTGCCGGATCAAACTTAGGCCTGGAAATGGGTTTTATGGAAAATAGATTGAGAGTAGAGGCCGACTATTATACTCGAAAAACTGAACAAGCCATTTTTAACATTCCAATCCTTGGAAGTCTAGGCTCTAACAACAGTACAATCTTGGGTAACCAGGCTGACATTAAGAATAGCGGAATTGAATTTCTGACTACATGGAATGACAAAACTGAGGGCGGATTAACCTATACAATCAGTGCCAATCTTGGTATCAACAACAACAAAGTGTTGAACGTAACTTCAGGAGATAACCCTGTTTATAAAGGTGGGGTAGGATTGACAAGTGGTTACTTATCTACCAGAACAGTTAATAACAGACCTATTGGTGAGTTCTTTGGCTATCAGGTTGTAGGTGTTTTCCAATCTACCGAAGAAGCTGCTGAATGGACAAACAATAGTTTTTCAAAAGGTGATTTCAAGTATGCGGACATTAATAATGACGGCACTATTGATTTGAGAGACAGGGTAGTATTAGGCAACCCTAATCCTAAATTTAGCTATGGGGTAAACACAAATTTTGCTTACAAAAACTTTGATCTTACTGTAGACATTCAAGGTGTTGCGGGCGTAGATGTTTTAAATGCTAACCTAGCTAACCGCTTTGGTAATGAGAACTATACTAAAGACTTCTTTGACCATCGCTGGAATGGTGCAGGATCGTCCAACACTTATGCATCAACAAATCTTGCTAGTGGCCTTAATAACGCTCCAAACTCGTTTTATGTAGAAAGTGGTGATTATATCCGACTAAGAAACATACAGTTAGGCTATACCCTACCTCAAACTTTAACCACTAAATGGAAAGCGAAGAGCCTAAGGGTATTTATAAACGCACAAAATGCTGTAAACCTATTTGGGTACAAAGGATTCAGTCCTGAAGTAGGCGGCACCCCTACAAACGCGGGAATAGACACTAATGTTTATCCATTATTCGCTACTTATAATTTCGGTGTTAACTTAACATTCTAACTGAATTGAATATGAAAACATATATAAATATACGATCATGCTTCACCGCAGCAGCTCTAAGCACAATGCTTTTTACAGCTTCCTGCAAAAAGGACTTTCTAAATGTTCCACCTCAAGCTCAACAACCAGATATTCAATTCTGGAAAACACCAGAGGACGCCCTAAAAGCAGTAAATGCTATTTACGCCCAATTGCGTAGCTGGAATAGTGTTGCTTTTAATGCCTTGGTTATTGAAAGTACAGGATCTGACGAAGCTGATAAAGGCAGCACCCCTACCGATGCAACATTCTTTAATCTCTACGATAATTTTACAGTGACCTCTACACAAGGTTCTTTGCAGGATTTTTGGACCGGACAATATCAAAACATTAACCTTTGCAATCAGGTTTTGGATAATGTACCCAATATAGAAATGGACGCGAATTTAAAAGCACGTTACTTGGCAGAAGCCAAATTCATACGTGCATATTCTTATTTCAGACTTGTCCGCGCTTATGGAAATGTGGTTTTAAGACTTCACATTCCTAAAGATGCTACAGAGTACAATATGCCTCAATCTCCCAAAGAAGAAGTATATGCTCAGATCGAAAAAGATCTAACAGAAGCTGCAGCAGTTCTTCCTTCTTCTTATGGAAGTGCAGATCTTGGCAGAGCAACAAAAGGTGCTGCTTTGGGAATGATGGCCAAAGCAGCGATGTACCAGCAAAAATGGGATCAGGTATTATCCCTAACAAATCAAGTTAAGGGATTAGGTTATGATCTTTTTGCAAACTTTGAGAAAGGTTTCAGAACAGAAAACGAAAACAATATTGAATCTCTGTTCGAGATCCAGTGTGAATTGCTACCTGGAAATCCTGATGCCTCAAATTCTCAATACAGTCAAGTTCAAGGTGTTGCTGGTGTTGCGGGCGGCGGTTGGGGATTCAATACTCCTTCAGAAGCTTTAGCTAATGCCTTTGAAAATGGCGACCCAAGAAAAGACGCTACCATTATATTTAAAGGCGAGACTACTCCGCAAGGAGACAAGATTCCTAATACTGTGCCCAATGAAAGATATAATCAGAAATCATATGTGCCGTTTGGGATGCGTGTATCTGGGTTTAATGAAGGTGCCCAGCAAAACATTCGTGTTTTGAGATTTGCAGACATACTCTTGATGAACGCTGAGGCAGCCAATGAACTTGGAGATGCAACACTTGCAAAAGCATCATTAAATCGCGTAAGACAACGTGCGCGTGGCACTAATGCGACAATTCTCCCTGACGTAACAACCAATGATAAAACAGCATTGAGAGAGGCTATCTGGCACGAACGACAAGTAGAACTGGCAATGGAAAGCGACCGCTATTTTGATGTAATTCGTCAGGGTCGTGCGTTGCAAGTATTTGGTCCGAAAGGATGGAAAGCTAACAAAAATGAGGTTTGGCCAATTCCTTCAACCGAAATAGACCAAAGCGGTGGTTTATTAAAACAAAACCCCGGTTATAATTAATTCAATTTAAAAGGTTGCTCCTGTAAAAGCAGCAACCTTTTTTAGTTTTAAGCACATGATAAAAATCAGCCCTACTTCAGTCCTTTTAATATCTTCATTAGTTTTTGTTCTACTCGCAAATCCTGCATCAGCACAAAAAAAAAGTAATACAATAAAACCTGACCTCTCCATTAAAAAAAATCTTACCGATGATCAATTACTTGATCTGGTACAAAAACAAACCTTCAGATACTTCTGGGACTTTGGACATCCGGTTAGTGGTATGGCTCGTGAACGTAGCAACCGTTCTTTTGATTATGGCCAGGAAGTGGTTACAACAGGTGGTACAGGTTTCGGTGTTATGGCTATGATAGTAGCTGCCGAACGTAAGTTCATTACTCGTGAACAAGCTGCCGAACGCACAAAAAAAATAGTAGACTTTTTATGGAAAGCAGATATGTTCCATGGCGCTTTCCCTCACTGGTTAAATGGAGAAACCGGAAAAGTAATCCGCTTTAGCCCAAAAGATGATGGCGCAGATATCGTTGAAACTTCATTACTGTTTCAAGGTTTATTAACTGCCCGTCAATATTACACAGCAGATAATCCTGTCGAAAACGACATTAGAAATAAAATACTTTGGATGTGGGAAGGCATTGAATGGAGCTGGTTTACTCAAAACCAAAATGTTCTATACTGGCACTGGAGCCCTAATAATGGATGGAGCATGAACCATCAGATTAAAGGATGGAACGAATGCTTAATTACCTATGTAATGGCAGCTGCATCGCCAAAATTCCCGATCAACAAACGCGTGTATGATGACGGATACGCCAACAACAACACTTTCTTTAATGGCCGTAAATTTAACGACATCACATTACCGCTAGGCTTTGATTACGGAGGTCCATTGTTCTTTTCTCAATACTCTTTCATGGGTTTAGATCCACGTGGTTTAAAAGACAACAACGCCGACTATTGGGAGCAAAACAAAAACCATACGCTGATCAACAGAGCCTATTGCATAAAAAATCCTAAAAAATTCAAGGGTTATGGCAACAATAGCTGGGGCTTAACTGCCAGCGATAGCTGGGTGGGATATGCAGCTCATTCGCCAACAGAAGACCTTGGTGTGATTTCACCAACTGCAGCTTTATCTGCTTTCCCTTATACTCCAGAATATTCAATGGAGGCACTAAAACATTTTTACTTTGAAAAAGGCGACAAGCTATGGGGCGAATATGGCTTTATTGATGCTTTCAGCGAAGAAAAAGAATGGTATGCAAAATCCAACCTTGCCATAGATCAGGGACCAATCATTGTGATGATTGAAAACTACCGCAGCAGCCTATTATGGAAGCTATTCATGAGTAGTCCTGATGTAAAAAGAGGACTTAAAACCTTAGGTTTCACAAGTCCTAATTTGTAGGTGATGGCAAAGCAAAAATATATTGCACTGTTCCTGATGCTTCTTCTAAGCACAGGAGCATTTGCTCAAAAAAAACAACTTACTTATTGTAATCCTATTAACCTGGATTATGGCTATACTCCTATCCCTAATTTCGCTACACAAGGAAAACACAGAGCTACAGCCGACCCTGTTGTCGTTACCTATAAAGGCGATTACTACCTGTTTTCTACCAACCAATGGGGTTATTGGTGGAGTAGCGATATGAACACCTGGAAGTTTGTTTCTAAAAACTTCTTACGACCGGAACATAAAGTTTATGATGATCTTTGCGCTCCGTCTGTTTGGGTGCAAGGAGATACCATGCTTGTTTTTGGTTCTACCTATTCTAAAAATTTCCCCATCTGGATGAGTACCGATCCTAAAAACAACGAATGGAAAGAAGCCGTTCACGAGTTTGAAATTGGTGGATGGGACCCTGCACATTTTGTTAATGATGACGGAAAACTGTACATGTACAATGGCAGCAGCAACAGTTATCCCCTATATGGAATTGAGCTAAACCGTAAAACATTTGAACCCATCGGTACTCGCAAAGAACTCCTGCTACTAAACCCAGAGAGATTCGGCTGGCAACGATTTGGCGAGTATCTAGATAATACCTTTCTAGATCCTTTTATGGAGGGCGCATGGGTAACAAAACACAACAGCAAATATTACCTTCAGTATGGTGCTCCGGGTACAGAGTTTAGTGGCTATGCTGATGGCGTAGCAGTTGGCCCTACCGCGCTGGGACCATTTGAACATCAGTCGACACCTCTTTCCTGGAAACCTGGTGGCTTTGCCCGTGGTGCAGGTCACGGTGCTACTTATAAGGATAAATGGGACAATTACTGGCATGTCTCTACCATTGCCATCTCAGTAAAAAACAACTTTGAACGTCGTTTAGGTATCTGGCCTGCCGGGTTCGACAAAGACGATGTTATGTATATGGATGCTGCCTTCGGCGATTATCCGCATTACTTGCCAACAGAAGCTCAGGATCATTTAAAAAGTGGCTTTACGGGGTGGATGCTATTGAACTACAATAAACCTGTAACTGTATCCTCAACACTTGGATCATTCTATGCCAATAACGCAGTTGATGAAAGCATTAAAACTTACTGGAGTGCAAAAACCAGCGACAAAGGTGAATGGATTCAAACAGACCTAGGCAACATATCGGCTGTAAATGCAGTGCAGATTAACTATGCCGATCAGGATGCTGAGTTTCTTGGCAAGCGACTAGACATTTATCATCAATACAAACTTTGGTACTCTACTGATGGTTTTAAATGGAAGATTTTAAAAGATAAAAGCGCCAACAAAACGGATGTCCCTCATGATTATGTAGAGCTGGAACAGCCTGTTAAAGCACGGTACATAAAACTAGAAAACATACACATGCCTACCGGAAAATTCGCTATTAGCGGCTTAAGGGTATTCGGTAATGGGAACCAGTCGGCGCCAAAAAGTGTCAAAGATTTTGTGGTACTAAGAACCGAAAAAGACAAGCGCAGTGCCTGGCTAAAATGGGCGCCTGTAGAAGATGCCTATGCTTATAACATCTACATAGGTACAGAACCAAACAAGCTTTACAACTGTATTATGGTATATAATACCAATGAATACTGGTATAAAGGGATGGACAAAAATAAAACTTACTATTTTAGCATTGAAGCAATCAATGAGAGCGGAGTCGCTCCAAGAACAGAGGTTGCAAAAGTTAATTAGAAAAGCACATTATGAAACATCACTTCTATTTCCGCCTGCTATTTGTATTACTGGTAAGTCTGTCTTTTAACTCATTCGCCCAGAATAGACCTTTCTGGAATGATATCCAGAAATTTAAACATCAGGATAGTATATCCATGCCAGCTAAAAAGAAAGTTGTATTTGTGGGCAGTTCTTCTTTCACCAGATGGGATGATCTGGAAACAGTTTTCAAAGATTATCATGCTATTAACCGTGGCTTTGGTGGCTCAACCCTTGAGCAGGCGAATGAGTACATCAACGAACTGGTATTCGCCTACAAACCTAAGCAGGTGGTAATTTATAGTGGAGAAAATGACATCGCCGAAGGAACTAGTGCCGAGCAAACGTATAACAGGTTTATAACCTTTTACACTAACCTACGCAAAGGCCTTCCAAAGGCAAATATCATTTACATTTCTATGAAACTAAGTCCTTCAAGGATGAAGTTTGCGGACAACGTAAATAAAGCCAATGCAATGATAAAAGAGTACATCAGCAAGCAAAAAAAAGCCCGTTTTATTGATGTGAACTCAAAGATGCTGGATAGTAATGGTATTCCAAGACCCGAATTATTTGTTGGAGACATGCTCCACATGAAACCAGAAGGATATGCCATCTGGATAAAAGAAATAACACCCTATTTAAAGAAATAATACTATGAAAATATCTCACTTACTATTCTTATCTATATTTTTCTGTACTACCGCAGCATTTGCACAACAGAAAATAAAAGTTTCCGCCACTGATCAAAAGATGAATGCCTTTATCAGTAATTTATTATCTAAAATGACTTTAGATGAAAAAATCGGGCAGCTTAATTTACTAACCGGTGGTGAAGCAACCACAGGATCAGTAGTAAGTACAGATGTAGAAAGTAAGATAAAGAAAGGCCAGGTAGGTGGCATGTTTAGTTTTACAACCCCTCAAAAAATCCGCAAGGCTCAAGAAATTGCTGTAAATCAAAGCAGACTGAAAATCCCAATCATTTTTGGGCAGGATGTGATCCACGGATATAAAACAACCTTCCCTATCCCATTGGCTTTGTCTTGTACCTGGGATATGTCACTGATACAAAAAACCGCACGTATAGCCGCTAGTGAAGCTACTGCTGATGGACTGAACTGGACTTTCTCTCCAATGGTTGATATTTCAAGAGACCCACGTTGGGGAAGAATCTCTGAGGGGTCAGGAGAGGATACTTATTTAGGTAGCCAGATTGCCAAAGCCATGATTAAAGGCTATCAGGGAGATGATCTTTCTAAATACAATACCATGATGGCTTGTGTAAAGCACTTTGCTTTATATGGTGCTGCTGAAGCTGGAAGAGATTACAATACGACTGACATGAGTTTAGACAGAATGTACAACGAATACCTGCCTCCATACAAAGCTGCTATTGATGCTGGTGCCGGAAGTATTATGACCTCATTTAATGACATAAATGGCGTGCCTGCTACTGCCAACAAATGGTTAATGACGGATTTGTTGCGTAAGCAATGGGGCTTTAAAGGTTTTGTGGTTACCGATTATACCGCCGTAAACGAGCTAATAGATCATGGCTTGGGTGATTTGCAAGCTGTATCTGCTTTATCATTAAATGCAGGTGTTGATATGGATATGGTTGGAGAAGGATTTTTAACTACCCTAAAAAAATCGGTACAGGAAGGAAAAGTAAAAACACAACAAATCGACAATGCTTGTCGCCTTGTGTTAGAAGCTAAATATAAGTTGGGTTTATTTGAAGATCCATACCGCTATTGCAACGAAGAACGGGCAAAAACAGAAATACTTAAACCAGAGAACTTACAATTTGCACGTGAGGCTGCAACACAATCATTCGTATTGTTAAAAAACGATAATCAGACCTTACCACTAAAAAAAACAGGCACAGTTGCTTTGATAGGCCCTTTGGCCAATACCGGTTCTAACATGCCAGGTACATGGAGCGTAAATAGTGATTTGGCCAATACGGCTTCTCTTTTAGACGGCATGAAAGCCACTTTGGGTTCAGATGTCAAAATACTACATAGCTTAGGTTCTAACTTATTGGCCGACGAAGAGTATCAAAAAAGAGCAACCATGTTTGGTCGTGATATTCCAAGAGACAATCGTCCGGAGGAAGAAGTGATTAAAGAAGCCGTTGATATTGCTAAAAAATCTGATGTTGTGATTGCCGCTCTTGGAGAAAGTTCAGAAATGAGTGGCGAAAGCTCAAGCCGTACTAATCTGGAAATTCCACCGGTTCAAAAACGCTTATTGCAAGCTTTACTTAAAACCGGAAAACCAGTTGTGTTGGTTCTGTTTAGCGGTCGCCCGCTAGTTTTAAACTGGGAGAACCAGAATGTACCTGCAATACTTAATGTATGGTTTGGTGGTACAGAAGCAGCAAAAGCCATTACCGACGTATTATTTGGTGATGTAAATCCTTCAGGAAAACTGACTACTACATTCCCTCAAAATGTTGGTCAGGTGCCACTGTATTACAGTCACAAAAATACTGGTCGCCCATTAGAAGATGGCAAATGGTTCTCTAAATTCCGCTCTAATTACATCGATGTGAGCAATGACCCTCTGTATCCTTTTGGATATGGATTAAGCTATACAACCTTTGATTATAGCGATATAAAACTGGATAAAAGCAGCTTCAAAGCTGGCGAAACCATCAATGCGAGTGTTGTTGTTAAAAATACAGGAACGAGAGAGGGAAAAGAAGTAGTTCAACTTTACATCAGAGATCTTGTTGGTAGTTCTACCCGTCCGGTTAAGGAATTAAAACATTTTGAAAAGATCAATTTAAAAGCTGGAGAAAGTAAAACTGTTAATTTTAAAATTACAGTTGATGATTTGAAATTCTTTAACTCAGATTTGAAATACGCAGCTGAACCTGGAGATTTTAAAGTATTTATTGGCACAAATTCAAGAGATGTAAAAACAAATCAGTTTAAGTTGAAGTAAGTACTATAAAACAAGTTAAAACGGGCTTTTAAAGGCGTTTTGTAGGACTATTATAAGACAATAGTCCTACAAGACTCCTTTAATACTCATAAAAAGTCCTAGAATAAGTCACTTTTCAATACTCCTTTAGTGCAAGCCACATTAAAATTTTCATATGCTAAAACCTATTGAAATTTCATATTTTAGTACCATGAACAGGATTAAATTAACCACGCTTATGGTTTTGCTATTGGGATTGAATAGTAAGGCGCAAGATTTCAAGAAGTATGAATCCGGAAGTTTTATTAAAGGGAAAGACAGTATTTACTACAGAGTCCTGTTTCCAGAGAATTTTGACCCAAATCAAAAATACCCTATCCTGTTCGTTTTACATGGAAGTGGAGAAAGAGGCAATGACAACGAGAAACAGCTAACCCATGGCGGCAAGTTGTTTTTAAAAGAAAATGTTCGTAAAAATTTCCAGGCAATAGTCGTTTTCCCTCAGTGCAGCGAGGATAGCTTTTGGGCAAATATTGAATTCAAGACGAATGACGGCGGCAAGCGCGAATTTAATTTTCAAACTGGAGGCAAGCCAACTAAATCCATGCGCGCACTGTTGGGTATGATAGATAACTTTTCGGATAAGCCTTATGTTGATAAGAAAAAGGTTTACGTTGGAGGCTTATCTATGGGAGGCATGGGTACTTACGAATTGTTAAGACGTAAACGCAAAACATTTGCCGCTGCTTTTTCTATTTGCGGTGGAGACAATATAGCCAATGTTCAGAAGTACAAAAAAGTTCCTTTATGGATTTTTCATGGAGAAAAAGATGATGTAGTACCTGTTGTACTATCAACTTCTATTGCAGATCAACTGAAAGTATTGGGGCAAACTCCAAAAATAACGCTGTATCCTGAAGCTAATCACAACAGCTGGGACTCTGCCTTTGCAGAGCCTGAACTGTTGCCTTGGTTATTATCTAACCAAAAATAATGGTTTTTTATATGGCAGAAATTATTCTGCCATATTGTGATAAACGGCTTGAACATCGTCGTCCTCTTCCAATTTATCTATTAGTTTTAGTACATCTGCAGCCTGCTCTTCAGTCACTTCATGACTAGATAAAGCAATACGTTCCAGTTTGGCACTTTTTAATTCTAAGCCTTTTTCTTCTAATGCTTTTTGTAACGTTCCAAAGTTTTCAAAAGGACCTTGTGCTACTGCAATATCATTCCCCTCTTCATCAGCCTCTACGTAAAGCTCTTCCAGTCCGGCATCAATCAATTCAAACTCCAATTCTTCTAAATCCAGATTCTCAGGAGGAACAAATCTGAATATTGATTTTCTGTTAAACACAAAATCAAGTGAGCCCGTTTTACCCAAGGTACCATTTGTTTTATTGAAATAGCTTCTCACATTGGCAACTGTTCTATTGGTGTTATCAGTAGCCGTTTCAACCAGTACAGCTACACCATGGGGTGCATAACCTTCATAAACGATCTCTTCATAATTGGCCATGCTTTTATCAGAAGCCCTTTTAATGGCTGCTTCAACACGGTCTTTTGGCATATTTACCGCTTTAGCATTTTGCATTGCAGTACGTAGGCGTGAGTTTGTTTCGGGATGAGGTCCCGCATCTTTCACCGCCATTACGATATCTTTACCTATCCTGGTAAATTGTACGGCCATTTTGGCCCAACGTTTAAATTTTCTTTCTTTTCTGAACTCAAATGCTCTTCCCATTTTATTTTATTTGGTGATTATTTTAGTAGTTAGATGCTAGTATTTAGTACTTAGACTGGGCGTGGATAGATTTTAGTAGTTAGTAGCTAGTACTTAGACAAGGGCGTTTGGTTAATTTTCAAGAATTCCATCCCGTCTAAATACTAGCTACTAACTACTAAAATCTAACTGCATCATGTCTAAATACTAAGTACTATCTACTAAATACTCTTATTACTTTTTCAAATTTCTAATCATTTCTATTGCAAGCCTTTCAAGATTAAACTCAGGCTTCCAGCCCCACTCTTTCACGGCATAACTATCATCAATAGACCTTGGCCAGCTATCCGCTATACTTTGACGAGGGTCATTTTCGGTGTAAGTTAATGTAAATTCCGGAATATGTTTTCTGATCTCAGTCGCTAAAATCTCCGGCGTAAAACTTACTCCTGCAAAATTATAGCTGGAACGGATAGTTATTTTTGACGCATCAGCGTCCATCAATTCTATGGTTCCACGGATTGCATCATCCATATACATCATCGGCAACTCTGTCGCAGCATTTAAAAATGATGCGTAAGTACCTTTTTTTAAAGCATCATGAAAAATATGAATGGCATAATCTGTAGTTCCTCCACCCGGTGCAGCCTTCCAGCTTATTAAACCCGGATAACGAATACTGCGCACATCTAAATTATATTTTTGATGATAATATTCACACCAGCGCTCTCCTGCAAGTTTACTAATTCCGTAAACCGTATTAGGATCCATTACACAAAACTGAGGTGTATTGTCTTTAGGTGAATTTGGGCCAAATACAGCGATAGAACTTGGCCAGTAAACCTTCGCCGTTCGGTAAGTAATTGCCAGATCTAAAATATTAAGCAATCCATTCATATTTAGATCCCAGGCAAGCTTAGGATTTTGCTCTCCCGTGGCCGACAATAATGCCGCCAACAAATAAACCTGTGTAGGTTTATACTTCTGAAAAATAGAATTTAAAGTATCTTTTTCCAGAACATTTACAAATTCAAAAGGCCCAGAGTTTTTGATATCATAATCGGGTCGGCGAATATCGCCGGCAACTACATTTGACTCTCCATACACTTTGCGTAGAGCCGTTACCAGCTCCGTGCCTATCTGACCGTTAGAACCTAAAACTACTATTTTCTCTGCCATGACTGACTTGGATTTTGACAAAAGTAAATAATTGAACAATCCTATTCAAAAATGTTTACTGCAATAACCATTTTTACTTACCTAAAACCCTAAATACAGATACTCAAAGAGATGGATTTTCGTTAATTTTAAAACTGCCTTTATTAAGTAACAAAAACATTATATATTTACTTTAATTGTGTATTTAGAACACTAACTATTTATTTTTTCTTAATATTACAAAACAAAACACACTTAGAATACACCAAAACACCTAAACCGCCAAATATGGACAGACGAGAAGCAGTGAGGAGTATGGCCTTCCTAATGGGAGGAGCTTTATCTGCAACTACGATAGGAGTATTTCTTGATAGTTGCAACTCACCATCTACTAAAACCAAAGGCAACTTATTTGCCGATGACCAGCTGAAGCTGATTACCGAAGTTGCCGACATCATTATTCCTACCACAAGTTCGCCAGGTGCAAAGGCTGCAGGTGTGGGCCCATTTATCGCATTAATGGTAAAAGATTGTTATCCTGAGGATGCTCAAAATGCATTTGTGAAAGGCTTAGAAGATCTTGAAAAACAATCTAAAGATCAGTTTCAAAAATCTTTCCTCGAAATTTCGCCTGAGCAACGTACACAATTGATCAGCAAACTTAGAGAAGAAACTATTGCCGCTACAAAAGCGGAGCAAGAAACTCTTGATAAGCAAAAAGAAGCAGATGCTAATCCACAAAAAAGCGATCCTGATAAGGCAAAATCTCAAACAGAAAATGCAGGTTTTGCATCAATCCTGCCAAAGGACAAGCCGAAAACAGAACCACGTTTCTTCTCTATCATCAGAGACTTAACCCTTCTGGGTTATTTCACTTCTGAGATTGGAGCAACAAAAGCAATGGCTTACGTTGATATCCCTGGCCGTTATGATGGCTGTGTGGATTTAAAACCAGGTCAAAAAGTTTGGGCATAACCTTTTAGAACATTAAAATGAGCAATTTAAACGTTAAAGCGACAGCTAATAATACATATGATGCCATTGTTGTAGGATCTGGAATTAGCGGCGGTTGGGCAGCAAAGGAACTAACACAAAAAGGCTTAAAAGTTTTATTACTTGAAAGAGGAAGAAACATTGAGCACATAAAAGACTATACTACTGCTACCAAAAAGCCATGGGAGTTTGAACACCGTGGCAGAATAACAGAAGCACAAAAAGAAACACATCCGATACAAAAAAGAGATTATCCATACTCGGAATTTAATGAGAGCTATTGGGTAAATGATCATGATTGTCCATATACAGAAGTCAAACGTTTCGATTGGTACCGGGGGTTCCACGTTGGTGGTAAATCATTAATGTGGGGCAGACAGAGCTACCGTTTCAGCGACCTTAACTTTGAAGACAATCTTAAAGATGGTCATGGTGTAGACTGGCCAATCAGATATAAAGACATTGCTCCATGGTACGATTATGTAGAGAAATTTGCGGGTATCAGTGGGCAAGTAGAAGGATGGCCGGCATTACCTGATGGACAATTTCTACCTCCAATGGAGATGAACTGTGTTGAGAAAGACGTAAAGAAACGTATTGAAGATAAGTGGAAAAAGTCGAGAATCATGACAATTGGCCGCACAGCCAATTTAACTGTTCCTCATGAAGGAAGAGGATCTTGCCAATATCGTAATCTTTGCAGCAGAGGCTGTCCTTTTGGCGCTTATTTCAGTACGCAATCATCTACCCTACCTGCTGCTGTAGCAACAGGAAACCTTACTTTACGTCCTTTCTCATTAGTAAATACCATTATCTATGATAAAGAAACTCAAAAAGCAAAAGGTGTTGTAGTAATTGATTCTGAAACAAAAGAAACTATAGAATATTTTGCAAAGATCGTTTTTGTAAACGGGTCTACTTTAGGATCTACTTTCCTATTGCTTAACTCTACATCGGCAGAATTCCCTGAAGGATTAGGTAATGGTAGCGGACAGTTAGGTCATAACTTAATGGATCACCACTTCCGTTGTGGTGCTTCGGGAAGAGCAGAAGGTTTTGACGATAAATACACTTATGGTCGCAGAGCTAATGGAATCTATATCCCTAGATATAGAAACATGGGCAATGATAAACGTGACTATGTTAGGGGCTTTGGTTATCAGGGTGGCGCAAGCAGAGGCAACTGGCATGCCGATGTTGCTGAAATGGCATTTGGTGCAGAATTTAAAGATCAAATGACTACACCTGGTGCATGGAGCATGGGATTGGGAGGCTTCGGCGAATCTCTTCCATATTTCGAAAACCGTGTTTATATAGACAAAAGCAAGAAAGACAAATGGGGTCAACCTGTATTGGCTATTGATTGCGAGTTTAAAGATAACGAACAAAAAATGCGTGTTGACATGATGAATGATGCTGCAGAAATGCTTGAGGCATCAGGAATTAAAGACGTGAAAACTTATGATAATGGATCCGCTCCGGGTATGGCTATACACGAGATGGGAACAGCCCGCATGGGACACGATCCTAAAACTTCAGTATTAAACAAATGGAATCAGATGCATGAGGTAAAAAATGTATTTGTAACAGACGGTTCTTGCATGACTTCTGCTGCATGCCAGAATCCATCATTAACATATATGGCTTTAACAGCAAGAGCTTGTGATTTTGCAGTTAGTGAATTAAAAAAAGGTAACATTTAATGAAAACAAGAAAAATTAGAATGGGCATGGTAGGCGGCGGTAAAGACGCGTTTATCGGTGCAGTTCATCGTATTGCCGCTAACATTGACGGCCAGGTAGAATTTTGCTGCGGAGCATTGAGTATTAACCCGGAAATCGCCAAAGAATCTGGCGAGATGTTATTCCTACCGGAAGACAGGGTTTATATGAACTTTGAGGAGATGATTGAAAAGGAAAGTAAATTGCCCGCCGACAAACGTATTGACTTTGTAACAATTGTTACCCCAAATTTTGCTCACTTTGCTCCTGCAATGATGGCATTAGATCATGGGTTTAACGTGGTAATTGAAAAACCAATCGCTTTATCTCTTGAGGAAGCTAAATTGCTTCAACAAAAAGTAGAAGAAACAGGTTTGATTTTATGTTTAACTCATACCTACTCTGGCTACCCAATGGTAAAACAAGCCAAACAAATGGTTAAAGAGGGAAAACTAGGTGCTATCAGAAAAGTATTAGTTGAATATCCTCAAGGTTGGTTAAGTACACTTACTGAAAGAGAAGGAAATGCTGGCGCTGCTTGGCGTACAGACCCTAAGAAAAGTGGAAAAAGTGGTTGCATGGGTGATATAGGTACTCACGCTGCACAATTAGCTGAATATATTTCTGGCGCTAAAATCACTAAATTATGTGCTGATTTGAACATTGTTGTTGAAGGCAGAGGTCTTGATGATGATGGAAACGTTTTGCTTAAATTCGACAATGGAGCAAATGGTGTATTGGTTGCATCTCAGGTTGCTGCCGGTGAAGAAAATGCGTTAAAAATCAGAGTATATGGCGAAAAAGGCGGTTTAGAATGGAATCAGCAAGAGCCTAATACCCTTACTTTAAAATGGCTTAATGAGCCTGCACAAATTTATCGTGCTGGTCAGGCTTACCTTTCTGATATTGCTAAACACAACACTCGTGTACCGGGCGGTCACCCAGAAGGTTACTTAGAGGCTTTTGCTAATATCTACAGAAATTTTGCATTAACTGTTTCTGCGAAAATTCATGGAACAACCCCTACCGAAGCTATGCTTGATTTCCCTAAAGTGGAAGATGGTGTAAGAGGTATGGCATTTATTGACACCGTAGTGGCTTCTAGCCAGTCAGATCAAAAATGGTCGGATTTTAAAATATAAAGAAACATCATGACGACACTTAAAGGCCCCGGAGTTTTTCTTGCCCAATTTATTGGTGACGAGGCTCCTTTTAATTCTTTAGATGCTATTTGTGAATGGGCGGCAGGCTTAGGCTTTAAGGGTATCCAGGTACCCACGCTTGACGCAAGGTTTATTGACCTTCAAAAAGCAGCCGAAAGCAAAACTTATGCTGATGAATTAACCGGAAAGGTTAGATCATACGGATTAGAAATCACTGAGCTCTCAACTCACCTACAAGGTCAGTTGGTTGCTGTACATCCGGCATATGATCTTGCTTTTGATGCTTTTGCTCCAGATCAGTATAAAAATAATCCTAAAGCAAGAACTGAATGGGCTGTGCAGCAATTAAAATATGCAGCGAAAGCTTCTCAAAATCTTGGTTTAAATGCACATGCTACTTTTAGTGGTTCATTATTATGGCATATGTTTCATCCATGGCCTCAACGCCCGGAAGGTCTAGTAGACGCTGCCTTTACTGAACTTGCAAAAAGATGGACTCCAATATTAAATGAGTTTGATACTTGTGGTGTAGATGTTTGCTACGAAATACACCCGGGAGAAGATCTTTTTGATGGTATCACTTATGAGATGTTCCTTGAAAAAGTAAACAATCACCCACGTGCCTGCTTACTTTACGATCCATCTCACTTTGTGTTACAACAACTTGATTATATCCAGTATATCGATTTTTATCATGAGCGTATCAAAGCATTCCATGTTAAAGATTCTGAATTTAATGCTACAGGTAAACAAGGAACATTTGGTGGTTATCAGAGCTGGGCAAACCGTGCCGGAAGATATCGTTCTCCTGGTGATGGACAAGTAGATTTCAAAACCATATTTAGCAAACTTGCGCAGTATGATTACAAAGGATGGGCAGTAATGGAATGGGAATGCTGCATTAAGGATGCTGAAGTTGGCGCCAGAGAAGGGGCTGAATTCATTAAAAAGAATATCATTAAAGTAACCAACAAAGCATTCGATGATTTCGCTGCTTCGGGAGGTGATGATGATTTCAATAATAGAATTTTAGGTTTATAATTAATACAACACAACAATGAAAAGAACACTATTAGGTTTAGGCTGTTTAGCACTCTTTATGGCCTCATGTGCAAGTCCGGAAGAAAGAGCTGCTGCCAACAAGGCTGCAGATTCTGCTTCTACTGCGACACACGCTACAACAGACACATCAGCAAAAGCAACGGTAACTGTTGAGGCGCCACCGGCTGCATCAACTGAGACAAAAGAAGCTGCTCCGGCGGCTGAAGCAGCACCTGCACCTGCAGCAAAAATGAAAGGTGAAGCACTAATTGCTAAATCTGACTGTCTTGCGTGTCACAGTAAAACACAAAAACTTGTTGGTCCTGCTTACGTAAATGTTGCTGGCAAATACCCTGCAACTGACGAAAACATTGAGCACCTTGCTGATAAAATCATTGCTGGTGGGCAAGGCGTTTGGGGTGCAATTCCAATGACTCCTCACCCAGGATTAAGTAAAGACGATGCAAAAGAAATGGTAAAATATATTTTATCACTTAAAAAATAATTCAACCTACCTAACCAAATAGAACCATGGAAGAAACAAAAAAAGATCAGAATGCTACAAACAGACGTAGTTTTCTAAAAACATCGGCTATTGCTGCATCTGCATTTATGATAGTTCCGCGTCATGTTTTGGGCGGAAAAGGATTTTTAGCTCCTAGCGACAGGTTAATTGTAGCAGGAATTGGTGCAGGCGGGAAAGGTCAGTCAGATATTGCTGAATTTGCAAAAAGCGGAAAAGCCGATATCGGTTTCTTATGCGACGTGCATGATTCAAGAGCTGCGGCAAGTGTAAAAGCTTTCCCTAAAGCTAAGTACTACAGAGACTGGCGTGAATTGATGGATAAAGAAGCTAAAAATTTTGATGCTGTTTCTGTTTCTACTCCAGATCATAATCATGCCATTATTGCCCTTGCAGCAATGCAATTAGGCAAACACGTGTATGTGCAGAAACCTTTAACCCACGATATTTATGAGGCTAGAGCTTTAACGGCTGCTGCTAAAAAATATAAAGTGGTAACTCAAATGGGAAATCAAGGTGCATCTAACGATGGGCCGAGACAAATGAAAGAATGGTATGATGCAGGATTGATTGGAGATGTACACACGGTTTATGCCTGGACAGACCGTCCGGTATGGCCTCAAGGCATTCCATGGTCGGCAAATAAAGCACAGGTACCATCAGATCTTGATTGGGATCTTTGGTTAGGTACTGCTCCATACAAGGACTATGTAGATAAATTGGTTCCGTTTAACTGGCGTGGCTGGTGGGATTATGGTACTGGTGCACTTGGAGATATGGGCTGCCACTTGCTTGAAGCTCCGTTCAGTGTTTTAAATTTAAAATATGCGAACGAAGTTCAAGCTAGTGTTGGTTCTGTATATGTGGATGAGTTTAAAAGAGGATATTTCCCTGATAGCTGTCCTCCATCAAGCCATGTAACCTTAAAATTCCCTAAAACATCTAAAACCAAAGGTGATGTGACTGTACACTGGATGGATGGTGGCATTCAACCTGAAAGACCAGAAGAATTACAAGCAAATGAAACCTTTGGCGATGGAGGTAACGGAACCTTATTTGTTGGCACAAAAGGTAAAATGATGTGCGAAACTTACAGCGCAAATCCAAAACTACTTCCATTAACCAGAAACAAAGACATCAAGGTAGCACAAAAATTTGCTCGTGTACAAGGCGGCGCAAGTGGTCACTATAAACAATGGGTTGAAGCTGCTATTGCCGGTTATGGCAAGCAAGAAGTGAGTTCTCCTTTTGAAATTGCAGGCCCTCTTACGGAAGCTTTATTAATGGCAAACCTTGCTATTCGTGGTGTTGATGTTCAACGTAAAAACGGTGAAGGAAAAATCTCATACCCTGGTCGAAACATCAAATTACTTTGGGATAATGACCAGATGAAGGTTACTAACCTGGATGATGTGAACCAATACGTGAAACGTGAATATCGCAAAGGCTGGACATTGGGAGCATAATAAATAAAGAACATTTTAAAACATATAATGAAAAACTACATTTTCTCTGCGCTTATCTTAACTACAATAATGAGCTGCAGTAGCACGAAAAGTCAAAAAGGTACAAAAGGTTTTACCAAGCTATTTGATGGTAAAACCACTGCCGGATGGCACACTTATGGAAAAACAACCGCCGGCAGTAAATGGAAAGTAGAAAACGGCACACTTCTTTTTGATCCTAAAGGAGAAAATGAAGGTGGGGGCGATTTAGTAACAGATAAGGAATACAGTAACTTTCACTTAAAACTGGAATGGAAAGTAGCTCCTAAATCTAACAGTGGTATTATTTTCTATGTACATGAAGACCCTAAAAAATATGGTGCTACTTACAGTACAGGTTTGGAAATGCAGGTTTTAGATAACGACGGTCACCCGGACGGAAAAATAACCAAGCATAGAGCAGGAGATTTGTATGATCTTGTTAAAAGCAACTCTGAACCGGTAAAACCAGTTGGAGAATGGAATACAGCTGAAGTAATCAGTAACAACGGAGCCCTTGAATTGAGACTTAATGGCGTTAAAGTGGTAACTACTACACTTTGGGACGAAAACTGGAAAAACATGGTATCAAAAAGTAAATTTGGTGGATGGGACGGTTTTGGAACTTTCAAATCAGGAAAAATAGCGCTTCAGGATCATGGAGATGCTGTTTGGTACCGCAACATTATGATTAAAGAACTGTAATTTATACTTTTAAAGATTAACAAAAACCCAACATGAATACGACCAACCGTGTCAAACTTTCAATCATGATGTTCCTGGAATTTTTTATCTGGGGCTCATGGTTTGTTACTTTAGGTACCTTTCTGGACAAGAATCTTTCTGCTTCAGGTTCAGAAACCGCCGCTGTTTTTTCTACCCAATCATGGGGAGCTATCGTAGCCCCTTTCATCATCGGCTTAATTGCTGATAGATTTTTCAATGCTGAAAAAATCCTGGGTGTTTTACACCTACTTGGAGCGGCATTGATGTATCAAATGTATACTGCTACCGATATCTCAGTTTTTTATCCCTACGTATTAGGCTACATGATTCTTTATATGCCAACGCTTGCTTTGGTAAATTCAGTTTCATTTAACCAAATGAAAGATCCTGAAAAAGAGTTTTCTAATATTAGAATCTGGGGAACTATTGGCTGGATCGCCGCTGGATTAATTATCAGTTATGTGTTTATCTGGGATTCACCTGAAGCTTTATCTGCAGGTTTATTGAAAAACACATTCCTTATGGCTGGTATTGCTTCATTAGCTTTAGGCTTATTTAGTTTCACACTACCTAAAACTCCACCTAAAGTGGCTGCAGGTGAAAAAGTAAAAATCGGTGACATCTTAGGTCTTGATGCACTAAAATTATTAAAGGACAAAAACTTTGCTATATTTTTCGTTTCTGCTATTCTTATTTGTATCCCTCTGGCATTCTATTATCAAAATGCGCACCCTTTCTTATCCAATATCGGTGTTGAAGGACCAACAGGTAAAATGGCAATAGGCCAGATTTCAGAAGCGTTATTTTTACTATTAATTCCTTTCTTTTTTAAGAAATACGGATTCAAGAAAACTATACTTGTAGGTATGCTTGCATGGTCTGTTAGGTACTTGTTATTTGCCTACGGAAATGCAGGAGAGCTTAGCTTTATGATCTTAATTGGTATTGCTTTACATGGTATTTGCTATGATTTCTTCTTTGTATCAGGACAGATCTACACCAACTCAAAAGCTGGTGAAAGATATAAAAGTGCTGCTCAGGGGCTAATTACACTAGCTACATATGGTGTTGGTATGCTTATCGGATTTGAAGTTGCAGGATGGATTACAGATACTTACAAAGGCGCTGATGGTGCTGCCGACTGGAAAATGGTATGGCTAATCCCATCTGGTATTGCGTTGGTAGTTTTCTTATTGTTTGCTTTAACCTTCAACGACAAAAAGAAAATTGAAGACGAAGCAACCGCCCATTAATCTATTTGAACCAAATCAAAACTTAGATAATTAAAACAATGGAACCAGAATTAAGCAGGAGATCTGCACTGAAGAATATTGTTGCCGGAACCGCCGCTTTAGGTGTTTCGGCAGCTCTGCCGGCCTTTGCGCTTGAGCCATATCAGTCAACTATGTTAAAAGGAAATGTGAACCACTCTGTTTGCCGCTGGTGCTTCGGCAATATCGACCTTGATACTTTATGTATTGAAGCCAAAAAAATCGGGATTAAAGCCATAGACATTGTCGGGCCAAAAGATTGGCCTACCTTAAAAAAACATGGCTTATATTCTGCTATGTGCAACGGTGCAGAAATCAGCATAGATGATGGATGGAATGATCCTAAATTTCATGAAACGCTGATTAAAAACTACTCAGAAATGATTCCAAGAGTTGCTGAAGCAGGATATTCGCAATTGATCTGCTTTAGTGGTGCCCGCAGAGGAAAAGATAATGAGACTGGTTGGAAAAACTGTGTAGATGGTTTAAAACAAATACTTCCTATTGCTGAAAAGCATAATGTGATCGTTGTTATGGAACTATTGAACAGCAAAGTTGACCATAAGGACTATCAATGCGACAATACTCCATGGGGTGTTGAACTATGCAAAAGACTGGGTTCTGAAAACTTTAAATTGCTTTACGATATTTATCACATGCAAATTGATGAAGGCAATGTAATCAGTACAATACAAAATAACCACCAGTACATTTCTCATTACCATACCGCCGGTGTACCTGGAAGACATGAAATTGATGATACTCAGGAATTGTTTTACCCTGCGGTTATTAAAGCTATTGTCGCTACCGGTTTCAAAGGATACCTTGCTCAGGAGTTTATCCCGAAAAATAAGGACGGTATAAAATCGTTAAGAGAAGCAGTAAACATTTGTGACGTATAATTCAAAAACTATGAATTCTAGAAGAAATTTCATTAAACAGGCAGGTATTGCTGTGGCGGGTGCTGCATTATTACCTTCTTTTGCTTGCAGTGGTGCCCCTGCCGGGCCTGCTCATCCAATAGGTTTACAACTTTACACGCTAAGAGATCTATTACCTAAAGACGTAAAAGGTGTAATAGAGAAAGTAGCAAAAGCCGGCTATAAGGAAGTAGAAACTTATGGTTATACTGCTGAAGCAGGATATTGGGGTTTGGATGCCAAATCATTTAAAACCTTGCTTGATGCTAATGGATTAAAAGCTCCTAGTGGTCACTTCGGATTAGATGGCTTTATTAAAAGCGGGAATCTGGATGAAGTTAAGCCTCTGATTGAAGGTGCGGTTGCACTGAACATGGAATATCTTACCTGCCCTTATCTTGATGCATCTTTAAGACCGGATGCTGATGGTTACAAAAGAGTTGCGGCAAGATTAAACGAAGCAGCAGAGTTATGTGCAAAATCTGGCTTACAGCTAGGTTACCATAATCACAACTTTGAATTTGATAAACTTGGAGATACTACCGGATACGAAATATTGCTCCAGGAAACTGACAAGAAAAATGTTCAGTTTGAAATGGATTTATACTGGGTTGTAAGATCTGGAAATGATCCACTTGCATTATTTGCAAAACATCCCGGCCGTTTCGTAATGTGGCATGTAAAAGATATGGACAAAGCCGACAATACCATTAACACAGAAGTGGGTAGTGGAAAAATCGACTTTAAGACCATTTATAAGCACGCCAAGGAATCAGGACTGAAGCACTTAATTGTTGAGCAGGAGAATTTTTCAAAGGATCCTTTTGTAAGCATTAAGCAAAGCTTTGACTACGTAAATCGCGAACTGGTTTAAGAAGATATATCTTAAAAACAAAAGGGAAGTGGTTTACAAAAATCACTTCCCTTTTTTGTTTATAAGTACCCTGCTTTGCAGAAACATTTACTTAATGCTGAAATATTTCACATCTTTGGGAACTTATTAAACATAAAACCTTTATAATTAATTAAAAACAAGTAAAAAACAATTAGAAAAAAATGAAAATTGCAGTAGTTGGCGCCACCGGTTTGGTAGGCACCGTAATGTTAAAAGTATTAGAAGAGCGTAACTTTCCGTTAACTGAATTGATCCCTGTAGCATCTGAAAAGAGTGTTGGTAAGGAAATCTCATTCAAGGGTAAGAAGTATGCTGTTGTAAATATGGAGACTGCAATTGCAATGAGACCAGATATCGCATTGTTTTCTGCAGGTGGTAGTACTTCATTAACATATGCACCTCTTTTTGCAGAGGCAGGCACAACGGTGATCGACAATTCATCAGCCTGGCGCATGGATCCTTCAAAAAAACTGATCGTTCCTGAAGTTAATGCTAATGAATTATCTATTGATGATAAGATCATTGCAAACCCTAACTGTTCAACCATACAAATGGTAGTGGCTTTAAAACCACTTCATGATAAATATAGGATCAAACGCGTTGTAGTTTCTACTTACCAGTCTGTTACCGGTACTGGTGTAAAAGCTGTTGAGCAAATGATGAATGAGCGTAAAGGTATTATGGATGGCCCTATGGCTTATGCTTACCCTATCGATTTAAACGTTATCCCTCAAATTGATGTGTTCACTGAAAACGGATACACTAAAGAGGAAATGAAAATGATCCTTGAAACACGCAAGATCATGGGTGATGAAAGCATCAAAGTTACGGCTACTACAGTACGTATTCCTGTTATGGGCGGTCACTCTGAATCAGTTAATATCGAGTTTGAAAATGACTTCGATCTTGCTGACGTAAGAGATTTACTAACTAAAACAGAAGGAATAATCGTTGTTGATGATCCGGCAAACCTTAAATATCCTATGCCTAAAGATGCTCATGAGAAAGATGAAGTATTTGTAGGAAGAATCAGACGTGATGAGTCGTTGCCAAACACATTAAACATGTGGATCGTTGCAGACAACTTACGTAAAGGTGCTGCCACCAACGCTGTACAAATTGCTGAGTATTTAGTTAAAAGCGAACTGATATAAGTTTTAACAAATCTAGTACAACTAGATAAATAACGCGGTCGTCATCCTGAAATAAATTCAGGACGGCGACCGTTTTATGTAAATACCGATTGCCAAATTATGTTTAAAAAACCATTCTTATTTCTTTTGTTCTTTCTGAACACGGTTATCGTTCTGGCCCAAACTCCTATACAAAAGCTGGAGCAAGCTTTTAACAATTTACTGGCAGACCCGCAGGCAAAATACGCACTAACTTCATTATGTGTACTTGATGCTAAAACCGGACAAACTTTATTTGGCAGAAACGAAAATATTGGCGTTGCAACTGCATCAACACTAAAAACCATTACATCAGCTACTGCATTTGGATTGTTAGGCAAAGACTTTCAATTCCAGACAACGTTGGCTTATAGTGGCACAATTGACTCGGATGGAACATTAAAAGGAAATCTAATCATTATTGGCGGTGGAGATCCTACCCTTGGCTCCTGGAGATATGAAAGCAGTAAGGAAAATGTAATCCTAAATCAATGGGTAAATGCAATAAAAGCAGCTGGGATTAGAAAGATTGAAGGAAAAGTTATAGGTGATGACAGTTTATGGGGTAGCCAAACAACTCCTGATGGTTGGATATGGCAAGATATTGGCAATTACTATGGTGCAGGTGCATCAGCCCTCAGCTGGAGAGAAAATCAATTTGATATACACTTAAGAGCAAATAGAGCCGAAAACAACGTAAGTATCTTAAAAACGGTACCGGAGATGACTTACCTTAAAGTTGTAAACGAACTTAAGGTTGGCGCAGAGGGCACAGGTGATAAAGTTTATTCTTATTTACCACCGTTGGGCAATACCGCTTACTTAAGAGGAAGCTGGGCAGTAGGTATTTCAAAGTCAGGAGTTTCGGCCGCTCTTCCTGACCCTGCTTTCGATGCCGCATTTAGATTACAGGATACTTTAAATCGTATTGGCATAGCTAGCACAGATACACCTACAACATCACGACAACTAACAGCTGAGCAAAAGCCAATGCCCACTGTAACGCAAAAACTGGCTACTATAAGCTCTCCTACCCTTGCCGAAATTGTATACTGGTTCAATAAAAAAAGTGTGAACTTATATGGTGAGCATCTGTTAAAAACCTTTGCCTGGAAGTCAGGAAAAGAAGCAACTACGCAAAATGGCGTAGCAACTGTAATTAGTTACTGGTCAGCAAAAGGAATAGACAGTCGTGCTTTAAATATTATGGACGGCAGTGGATTATCACCAGGCACAAGAGTAACCACCACAGCTATGGCAAATGTTCTATTTCAAAGCCAAAAAGAAAGCTGGTTTCCTGTGTTTTATGAGTCTCTTCCAGAAAACAACGGCATGAGACTTAAAAGTGGGAGCATTAGCGATGTTTCAGCTTATGCCGGATATTATACCGACAAGGATGGAAATAAATACATCATTGTTATAAATATAAACAACTATTCCGGCTCCGGAATCAGCAAAAAATTGTTTAGGGTGCTCGATGCCCTTAAGTAAAATTGTAAATTGCGACAATTATGAAAAACACCTTTTACCTGTTCTGTTTAAGTCTCTTAAGTATTCCTGCATTTGGTCAGTATGCACCTACTGCTGAACCAACTACAGAAACGATTGCTATCGTAAACAACGCCCCTGATATTGCAATTATCCCAGAACCGGTATCGGTTATAAAAAGTGAGGGATACTTTGCGCTTCCTTCAAATGTGGTGATACAAGCACCGGCTATCCCGGAAATTAAACAGGTAGTTACTTTTTTACAGGAAAGGCTTTCTATTCCTACGGGAAGTTATGTAGCTGAAGTTAGTACACCTACCGCTACCTCCACAATTAACCTGATCTTAAATGAGAAACAGAACTCAGCATTAGGGTCTGAAGGATACCAGTTATCAGTAACATCAAATCACATCACTATTAAAGCAAACAAACCAGCAGGTTTGTTTTATGGAGTGCAAAGCTTAATTCAACTTTTCCCTAAAGAGATTGAGAGTAAAGAAGCTGTTGAAAATATAACATGGAAAGCTCCTTGTGTAGAAATCATAGATTATCCTCGAGTTGGATGGAGAGGTCTAATGTTTGATGTAGCACGTCACTTTTTCACTAAAGCAGAAGTGAAGCAATACATCGATGCCATGGTCCGGTATAAATACAACATTCTGCATTTACACCTTACTGATGATGAAGGCTGGAGAATAGAAATAAAAGGTTTCCCAAAATTAACTGAGGTAGGTGCCTGGAATGTGAAAAAGGTAGGCGATTTCGGAACTTTCTTCCCTCCGGCTGCTGATGACCCAAGAAATTACGGTGGTTTTTACACACAGGATGATATAAGAGAACTGGTACAATACGCTAAAGAAAGGTTTGTAAATATTTTACCCGAAATAGATGTTCCCGGACATAGTTTAGCTGCAATAGCTTCTTATCCCGAGCTATCATGTACACCTGGTGCTGAGAACTATCGTGTACGTTCAGGCGAGAGAATTATGGATTGGTCAAGAGGAGCCCCACCTATTGCTTTGGTCGACAATACACTTTGTCCTGCCAACGAAAAAGTATACAGTTTCCTGGATACTGTAATAACTCAGGTGGCGCAATTATTCCCTTTCGAGTACATCCACATGGGTGGTGATGAAGCCCCTTTCAATTTTTGGGAGAAGAGCGATAGCATTAAAGCTTTAATGAAAAAGGAAGGATTAAAAAACATGCACGCGGTTCAGGGTTATTTTGAAAAACGCATTCAGAAGATCGTTGAATCAAAAGGTAAGAAATTTATGGGCTGGGATGAGATTCTTGATGGAGACATGCCGCAAAACACGGCAGTTATGAGCTGGAGAGGCATGAAATACGGAATTGAAGCCGCTAAAAGAAAACACGAAGTAGTGATGAGCCCTACTACATACGCTTACCTCGACTATATGCAGGCCGATGTTATTACAGAACCAAAAGTATATGCTTCGTTGAGGCTAAGTAAATCATATGAATTTGATCCTATCCCTGCTGGAGTTGACAAAAAATACATCAAAGGTGGGCAAGCTAACCTATGGACGGAGCAGGTATATAACATTCGTCAGGCTGAATATATGACCTGGCCAAGGGGACTGGCAATAGCAGAATCTGTATGGTCACCAATAGAAAAGAAAAACTGGAACAATTTCTTCAATCGTGTTGAACAACATTTTAAAAGGCTTGACGTAGCTGAAACAAAATATGCACCTAGTGTGTATGATCCTATATTTAGCGTAAGCAGATCGGCTGATAAACAGCTAATGATCGAATTAAGTACAGAGGTACAAGGGCTGGATATTTATTACAGCTTTGATAATTCATTCCCTGATCGCTTTTACCCTAAGTACACTGAAAAGATGACGCCTCCAAAAGATGCTACTACAATGAGAGTGATTACCTATAAGGGAAAACAACCAATTGGCCGAATGCTTTCTATGCCAATTGATGAATTAAGCAAACGATCTAGAAGATAAGAAATTGAGATACTTTGTCCATATTGGTTACAACGGATTACATTATAACGGCTGGCAAAAACAACCAGGGGTATTAAATGTACAGGGTGTATTAGAAAAAGCGCTTTCTCAAGTGCTAAAAACTGAAGTATTCATTAATGGCTGCGGAAGGACCGATGCGCACGTACACGCCAGTCAGTTTTTTTTCCATATGGATATAGAGCATAAATGGGATTTCGATCTGATGTTCAGACTAAACAAACTCCTTCCTGCCAATATTGCCATATTTGACATCATTGCAATGGATGGTTTGCAGCATGCCAGATTTGATGCCGTACAAAGATCATACGACTACTTTATCCATACCTATAAAGATCCTTTTTTAAATGGGCTCAGCTCTTTTTACCTGCTACAAGATCTGCATTTTGATAAAATGAAAGAAGCTGTTGAGATACTTCCGAAGTACAAAGATTACAGAGCCTTTTGCACCAGTCCTGATAAATACGAACACACGATCTGCAATGTCATGTCTGCTAATCTTGCCGTAGATCCCAGTGGAGACAAGTTACGCTTTCAGATCTCTTCAAATCGCTTCCTAAGCAAAATGATTAGGATTATTATGGGCCAGGTTTTGAAAGTAGGCAAAGGACTCTTAAGCGTAGATGAATTTGAAAGTTACCTGTTCACAAAGCAAACTCCGGAATTAATTACACCCGCACATCCACAAGGATTATACCTGTCAAAAGTTACTTACCCTTATCTGAATTTACCAAGAAGAACCTCATTCTCATCGATACTGCAGAACCAGGCTGACCTTTCCTGGAAAACATTATAATATATTGATTGTTAATACCTTGCTATTGATTATTTAATCAATTTTAATTAGCTTTAATAGACCATTATAAAATAGGAGGCATTATCATGACTGTTATTCAAAAAATCGAGCACTGGGGCGATGTACATCATGCCAAATGGCTGGACATTATCCGTATTGCATTAGGTATTCTCATTTTCAGCAAAGGCATTGCGATAGTCAGCAATACAGAAGCGCTTCAAAATCTGTTATTGCAAAATAACGTATTTGGCTTTTCCGGACTGATGGCTAGTCTGGCGGTTCACATCATTGGATTTGTGCATCTGGTTGGAGGCCTCCTAATTGCCATCGGCCTTCTTACAAGGTTTGCATCTGTAATACAGATTCCAATACTACTCTGCGCCGTTTTCTTTGTAAACCTGTCGCATGGTTTTTCAGCTTTGAACTCCGAATTATGGCTATCAATTATCGTATTGCTATTATTGGTTCTTTTTTGGGTTGTTGGATCTGGCCCATACTCGGTGGATCACTCCATGAAAAAAAGACAAGATATCAATAGATAAATAGGCTTGTATAATAGCGATTCTATGATTCTTAGTATCTTTCGGCATATTTTACGTGCATGAAAAAACTACTGCTTGCCGGATTGCTATTATATACTTCGCACAGTTTTGCGCAAGATCCTACATCAACATATTTTGACCTTACCCGTAATGCGTTTAATGAAAAAAACGCCATTGAAACTACAGCTTTTGTGGAACAGCGCTGGCGTTTGCCCGGAAACAAGGGCTTTAATGAAACAATTTATTATGTAGAAGGACTGTTAAAAAAGGCAGGATTTGTGCAGGAGCAAAAAAATGAATCGGAAGCATTATTGACTTATCGCATTGAAAAACGCCCCATGAAACAAAATGCATGGGACCCGATCAAAGCAATAGTTAGCATTGAAGGAGAGCAAGAACCACTGCTTGAATTTAAAACAAACCGCAATATGATTTCGATAAACTCTGCCTCTACCCCTGGTGAAGGTATTACAACAGAAGTGGTTTATCTAAATCCGACAGATATCGGTTTAATTGAAGATAAAGACATTAAGGGTAAGATTGTATTTTCTGAAATTGGAACAGGCAGGCTGTTCAATGTTGCAACCAATGCAGGAGCATTAGGTGTTTTAGGATACTCAATGCCAACGTATACACAACCGGAAAAACATCAAACTTCTATCCAATTTTCAGGGATTAATAATCCCGAAAATAAAGGATGGGCTATTAATCTTTCGTACAAAGCCAAAGAACGCTTAAAGAAGGCCCTGACAAAAGGACCGGTTAAACTAAATGTTAAAGTTGAGACCAATACCTATCCTTCGGATGAATTAACCATAATAGCCAACGTGAAAGGTAGCACTAACCCTGATGAACGCTTTGTGTATAGCGCCCATGTTCAGGAACCGGGAGCAAATGACAACGCATCAGGCGTAGGTACTTTGGCTGAAATGGCAAGACTTACGGCAGATTTGGTAAAATCTGAAAAGCTAACACCTCAAAGAACATTAACCTTTTTATGGGGTGATGAAATTGTATCGACCCAACGCTACATCAAAGAAAACATTGAAAGAGCGAAAGGAATTATGTGGGGAATGAGTCTTGATATGGTTGGCGAGAACACAGAAAAAACAGGAGGATCTTTCCTTATTGAAAAAATGCCAGATCCTTCGGCAATATGGACTCGAGGGGATGACAAGCATACAGAATGGGGAGCAGGTGACATAAAGGAAAGCGATCTTTTCCCTCATTACTACAATGACCTAGTTATGAAAATATGCAGCGACCAGGGCAAACATGCAAACTGGACTGTTAACTATAATCCTTTTGAAGGAGGTAGTGACCATACACCCTTCATAAAAAGTAAAATTCCCGGATTATTAATGTGGCATTTTACCGATGTGTTTTACCATACTGACAATGATCGATTAGATAAAGTATCTGCCACAACCATGAAGAACGTAGGCATAAGTGCCTTAACTACAGCTTACACACTTGTATCGGCCGATGAAAGCACCGCACTTTTTGTCGTTAATGAAGTAAAAACTGCTGCTTTAAAGCGATTAAAAACTGAATACAACCTAAGTAAACAAGCAATAGCAGATGGGAAATCCACCAAACAAGATGAAAAGCAGATCTTATCGACCTGGGGAAAATACTATACTGACGCACTAACTACCATCCCTTCAATTCCTGTAAAAACAGAAACGACAAGGATAGGTTCAGCGATTAAATTTGCCGTACTGGAAGTAGAAAAGCAGGCCAACGAGTATTTAAATGATTTGAGGTAGTTCAGACAATACTTTATCTGGTGTCAGGTTAATTCCATCAATACTTAAAGAAGCACTTTTATAGAAACGCGCTCGCTCTGCAAGTTTCGATTCAATAAAACTAATTAGCTGCTCTTCATTCATATGCCTTAACAAAGGACGCTTTTCTTTCCCTTTTTCCAATCTCTTGGCTAAGGCAATCGGAGGCATTTCGATATAAAGGGTAGTTCCATTGTTATTCATCCATTCCATATTATCAAAATAACATGGCGCCCCACCGCCTGTTGCAACAACACAGTCTGAAGGATAGTCATGTTCTTTAAGTACTTTACTTTCAAGAGCTCTAAATGCATCTTCTCCATGGGCAGCAAAATAATCTCCAATGCTACAGGCTATCTGATCTTCCAACACCTGGTCAAGATCAATAAAGTCATACCCTAACTTGGCAGCCAGTTTTTTACCTAAAGTACTTTTACCGCATCCCATAAATCCAATCAGAAATATCTTCATTCTTAAGCCAATTTTACCCTTGGATCAACAAAGGCATATAAAATATCTACAAAAATATTAATTACTACAAAAACAAAGGCAATAAAAAGTATAGACCCCATAACTACCGGAAAATCCGACATTTCTAAAGCGGTTACCGTCGTACGTCCTAAACCATTATAACCAAAAATATACTCTACAAAAAAGGAGCCAGCTAGTAACGAAGCAAACCATCCTGAAATAGCAGTAATGACAGGGTTTAGTGCATTTCTAAGTGCATGCTTGTAGATAATTGCATTCCTACCCAAGCCCTTTGCTCTGGCAGTCCTGATATAATCCTGAGCGAGCACATCTAACATAGCACTACGAGTTAGCTGCACAATGATAGCCAAAGGTCTTAAGCCCAAGGTAACCATTGGCAACCAAAGATTTTTCCATGTAGTGACCTCACCCTCAAAAGGATCATAACTGTATAAGCTACCCGACATATTTAATCCAGTATAATCGCTCAATACAAAACCAAAAAACCATGCTATAATAATCCCTGCAAAAAACGAAGGTGCTGATATCCCCAAAATAGCAAAAGCATTGGCAGCTTTATCAATCCAGGTATCTTTATGAACTGCCGATAGCACACCTAAGAAAACGCCTATAATTGTCGCAAATATTATTGCCGTAAACGCCAGAATAAAGGTATTAGGAACAGTTTCCCTTAAAACAGTAGTTACATCACGTTTGGTTTGATAAGAGCGGCGCAAGTAAGGCCATTTAAGCGCAACCACATCATTACCGACAGAAAATAACTTTACATAGCGGTACTTCTCTTCAGTCTCCTTGTTATTATCATGAATGCCTATTGGTGAAAGATCATTTAAATAAAGAAAGAATTGTACTGGTCTTGATCGGTCTAAGCCAAACTCTTTACGCACAGCTTCTAAAGATTGTACATCAGAACGTTGTCCTAAGGTCATTCTTGCAGGATCGCCGGGCAACACATTAAACAGTATAAAAACGACTACAATTACGCCCGCCATAACGGCAAATCCATAGATGAATTTCTTAAAGGCGTATTGAAACATGATTATTTAGCGAAATACTTTTCAGCAAGTTCGTCAAAATCAGGCACATTATTATAATGCCATTTATTAATGACTACCCCATTCTTTAGCAGGAGTATACCGGGATTCGCCCTTACCATACTTTTTAACGGGACGGCATCAGCATAAAAAATTTCGCTAAACAACTTCATTTTTTTACTGTACTCATCTGCATTTTGCGCTGAACTGGAGGTTAACAATACTGACCTTATATTAAATTGTTCAGTAGCATTTAATGCTATTGCATTTAACTTAGCCATACCTTCCTCATTAGCATCTTTTAAATTGTATGCTACAATTACCAGATTATAGTATGGGTTTTCTATCAGTTCTTTAGTATAATCAGTACCCGAAGCATCAGTTATTTGAAGGTCTTTAATTTTAGGCTCGTAACCTTTTTTTATTAATTTACTTTCCGGATCGCCTACAATTTCCCAATTCTCATCTTTCCATATCTCGGTTTTCAGGTAATCCTTATCGCTCATCACCTTTGTTTCTCCTGTTTCCTTATTTTTCATGTTGTACATGATTAGATACTCGTCAGGTTTTGCTCCCGCAGGTATTTTCATCAATTCAGGCAAACTAGCCCCAACCTTGTAAGGCAGAAAATCTAATATTGGCAGTCTGCTATAAGTGAACTGACTAAACATTAATGAGAAAGTGAGTACAATGGCAAACAAGCCACTTTGCCATCTGGCATCGTTAGTAACCGGGTTTATCTGATCCCTGTTTTTAAACAAGTAAACGATCATTGCCAATAGCACAAGGTCTTTAGAGAAGGATTGCCATGGCGTTAAAGGAATGGCATCACCAAAGCAACCACATGATGTTACCACTTTAAATGCTGCTGAAACAAAAGTTAGAAAAGTAAAGAAAATAATAACGACCAATAAACCGGTAGTTACTTGCTTACGCCAAAAGCCAAAAAGCAATAAAGCGCCCAATACAATTTCAAAAACACAAAGTAGGATGGCAATTCCGGTAGCCATGCCGCTAAGGAATGGCATGTGAAATACTTCGAAGTACTCTTGCAATTTATAGCCAAATCCGAGTGGATCATTGGCTTTTATTAATCCTGAAAATATAAAGAGGACACCAACAAATATCCTTGAAAAGTTTAATGCAGCTTTCTTCATTGTTTACCAGCTATTTTACGCCTAACTTAATTAAAGCAAAAACAGCATAGTTTAACATATCCTGATAATTTGCATTTACTCCTTCTGAAGCCAAAGTATGCCCAGAATTGTCCTCTATTTGTTTAACCCTTAAAATTTTCATTAAAATCAGGTCAGTTAATGAACTGATACGCATATCTCTCCAAGCTTCACCATAATCGTGATTTTTGGCAAACATAAGTTCTTTAGTACCATTTACTTTTTCATCGAAAAGCTTTTCAACCCTTTCAACAGCTAGTTCGTATGGATCATCTTCTCCAAGTTCAAGCTGCATCATAGCAATTGCGCAATAATTAATAATGCCTATGTACTCCGAAACTACGTCTTCTCCTACTTTAGATACTTTTTTTTCTTCAAGCGTACGGATACGCTGTGCTTTAATGAAAATCTGATCTGTTATAGAAGACGGGCGCAATATTCGCCATGCCGTTCCATAGTCATTTGTTTTCTTTAAAAATAGCGATTTACAAACCGCGATTACCGAGTCAAATTCTTGTGAAGTGTTTGTTGCCAAAACGATTAAAATAATAAGTTTACATCCGTTTTAATACAGGATTCTAATAGAGTTAAATCATTTAAAGATTTTATCTAAGTTTGTATCCAAACGATGGCTAAAGATACATTTTTAAACCGAAAGACTACACTAAACGTCAAAGGCAAACTGACGGATATCAGCTCTCCTTGTGTAATGGGAATACTAAATCTAACTCCCGACTCATTTTACAATAGTAGTAGAGCAGGTTCTGTTGACGATGCATTGCTGAGAACAGAAGCCTTTCTGAAAGATGGAGCTAAGTTTATAGATATAGGCGCATACTCCTCTCGTCCGGGAGCGGCCGAAGTGAGCACTAATGAAGAGTTAAATAGGATAGTCCCTGTAGTAGAAGCTATCACAAAAAAGTTACCTGAGGCAGTAATTTCTATCGATACATTTAGGGCCAAAGTAGCGAAAGAAAGTATTGAAGCCGGCGCTCATATCATAAATGATATCGCATCCGGAGACCTTGATAAAGCCATGTTTGAAACTGTTGCCTCACTGGGAGTTCCATACATCATGATGCATATGAAGGGCAATCCGCAAACCATGCAACAGCAAACAGCGTACAAAGATCTTGCATTAGACATAACGGATTACTTTTCTACCAAAATTGCTCAATTACAAAAACTGGGAGCAAAAGATATCATTCTAGACCCCGGCTTCGGTTTTGCAAAAACTTTAGATCAGAATTATCAACTGCTAAATCAATTAGAAGATTTTAACATCTTTGAAATGCCTCTGCTTGTGGGCTTTTCGCGAAAATCTATGATCTATAAATTTCTAGGCTTAACCCCTCAGGAAGCCTTAAACGGCACATCTGTATTGAATACAATAGCCCTACTAAAAGGGGCAAGCATTTTGCGTGTTCATGATGTAAAAGCTGCGGTAGAATGTATAGCTTTAGTTCAAAAAACGCAGCAAAAATAAAAAACCATAACTTGACACTAATGAAAGGCTTAGAATTTGATTTCTTAAAGGTAACAGTTACAGATGCGGTAGACATTATTCTTGTCGCTTTAATTATCTATTACATCTACAACCTGATTAAGAATACCCTCGCCGTAAACCTTTTATTAGGTATGGTAATTATACTGGTTATACACTGGGTTGTAGATGCATTAAAAATGAATTTGCTCTCTACCATCATTAACCAGTTTATAAGTGTTGGAATTATAGCCTTGATCATTATTTTCCAACCTGAAATCAGGCGCTTCCTCTTACTCATCGGGAAAAACACTTTCCTCCAGCAAAACAAAGCATGGTGGGGCTATCTATTTGGCAGTAAAAACATAGAGCGCGATAATCTAATCCGGATAAAACCCATTATTGATGCTTGTAAAAGCATGAAAAAATCCAGAACAGGTGCTTTAATTGTATTCGTAAAATTTTACGATGATCAGCTTTTTGCCAACAGCTGCGAACTAATTGATTCAAAAATATCCAAACGATTACTGGAAAGTATCTTCCAAAAATATAGTCCACTACACGATGGCGCGGTTGTTATTGCTGAAAACAAGATTAAAAGCGCAAGCTGTATTCTACCTCTGACTGATAATGATAAACTACCGGCACAGTTTGGTCTGCGTCACAGAGCTGGAATTGGCGTATCCGAAACCACAGATGCTGTAGCTGTAATTGTTTCTGAGGAAACCGGCGAAATCGCCTACGCTAAACAAGGTCGGGTAAGGATGAATGTATCTTTTGGAGAGTTGGAGAAGCTACTCAATAAAGATTTTTAAATTAAGTGATCTGTTCATGGGCTGGAACAAATTGCGCTGAAGGGCGCAAATGGTTCCTAGGCCTCATCTCAGACACTGAATTTAAGGGAAATAGATTAGCATTTTCTATGCCGTCAAAACCTAGCCGCCCTGCTTTCCTTAAAATCACCTTCTTCGATAAGGCCTAGGCGCTGTTGCTTTTCGCAAGAGATGCCAGACTTAGCGAAGAATGGTTATTTTCCTCCCTTTAATCTTAAATTTTACCAGCCCCGTGTTTTCCAAAGATTTTAATGTTGCAGAAATATTGTCAAATCTTGAAACCGACAAACTAAACAACTCTTTACGCACCGCATCATTAGTGTAAACAATTTCGACATCATACCACCTGGAAATGCTTTTCATTATAGTCTCCAAACTTTCGTCCTGAAATAAGAATAATCCGTTTTTCCAGGCAACTGCTTCTTTAGTATTTGCCGCTGTTATTTGTAAACCATTTTCACCTATTTCAGACTGTTGATCTGCTTTGATTAGGTTATAATAGTTGATTTGAGCTGCCCCTTCTAATACTGTAGATTTAGTAGATCCATCATCGGGATACCCACTAACATTAAAACGAGCCGCCTCAACCTCAATTCTCTGTTTGTCTGATACGACAATAAAAGTCACATTAATCGTGGTATCATTGCCAGGAACGAGAGACTTAGCAACAATTTTTGGCACTTCGAAATAAGCTTCACCTATTAACTCTACCTTTCTTGCGCTATTTGGGGGGAATGACGCTGGGTAAGTTAGTTTCGAACCTGCATTTAGCCACACTTTGGTCCCATCGGGTAATCGCACCTGATATTGACCACCTATTGGGGTTTGCAGACTATTCACACCTTTAGTTTTAGCCGTATCAGCATTAGCACCCTCTTCATTAACCGCATAGGTAATTTGTCCGGCACCAGTTCTTATAATACTTGAGCCCGACTCCTGCGCCAAAATCCCATTTGGAGCATCATCTAAAACAATCCTTTTACCGTCGGCCAAAGTTAATGTTGCCCTACTGCTACCTGCATGAATATCTCTTTTCGCAAATCTATTTTCTTTTAGTGGCTTGGGGTGATGGTTATAAAAAAGTGCTCCAATTGCACATGCAACCAATGCTAGACAAGCTATTGCCAAATATCTAAACGCCCATGTTTTATAAAAAATTGGTTTTTTCTCTAATTCTGTATTCATATTTCTACTCTTTCTTCAGGCTTAATTAAATTTAATCTTGATGAATCGGGGCCTGTACAGCTGAGGATCCTTATCAAGATCTTTAAAGAATTCAAAAGAATTAACGTTATAACTAATTAAAAGTTCTCCTTTTTGCGATAAACTAGGATGTGCTTTGGCATTATATGGAAAATACGACTTCTCTTTTAAGGCACCAGAACAGTCCCAAAGCTTTATTATCGGTCCAAAAGGACCAACAGGAGTTTTCCCTAAACGCATCCCTACCGTCCTGCTCAATCCACTTTGCTGAAAAACTAAAGCATACCTGCCATCAGGCAATACCGATAAACTAAGTTCATTTGATACCTGATCTGTTACCGCTTCGGCCTTCTTAATATCTGTGTTCCAAGTAACACCATCCCAAAAATTCCATTTAGAATAGTCATCAAACTCCTTTGGTTTTACTCTTGCCACCAACAGCTTTTTGGCCATCCCTTTTACGCCGTAAATGTAAATATATCCATCAGGATTAGGAGCGCCAGCTTTTGCTGTGTTTACAAATATCCCTGCTCCAAAAGATCCCATTTCTTTTTCTGATTCACTTTCACTGAGGTAAAAAGGTGTATCCTTTTGTTCAAAATTTTTAAAAGGCGGTTGTTCTTTTTGGGATATTTTTATCAGTGTATTACCTACCTCCGAAAAGCCAAACGCGCCATCGCCAACCTGTTTCACTCTGTACCCAAAAATATAAATGGCATTATTCTGTTCCTGATTAACAAAACCATCTCCAAGCCAGTAATAATCGGTAGGGCCAGTTAAAGGAGTTTTTGGTACAAATACAGTTTCGTCACTATCCTTAGCGTCATTTTTCCAATAAAAAGTTAGGTTTTCCTTTACAGGTTCCCCTCCTTTTAATACGGCCACACTATTGTGGATCATTTTAGCTCCCGGTTCCATTTTATTATCCTTAATCTTCCCGATCATGCTATCGCTAAAAATAAACAATGTCTTTTTAGTTTCTGGCTTTCCAGATTCAAGGCCATCTAATGGAATACTGTAAATACCATCACCACCAAACCATCCATTCTCTCTTACAAACAAATTTGTCCACTCGGGAGCCTCAGTTGCCGTAAATCTAATGCTCGTCAAATCCTGAGCCTCGGCACTTGCAAACGAGCCTGCTAAACAGCACAATAGAACGATATTTTTTATCCTTAATGTAAATTCAAATCTATTCATCAGGCATAAATATATCAAAAGTATTATAGATGTTTTTTTTAATATTGTATCAATGAAAATTCAACTTTACTTTTCGGGTGCACTTATTAAGAGAATCACCTTATGTATGCTACTATTATCGAGTGCGCCAGATTCCTTCTGTCAGGAACAGAAAGCAATTAAATTTACCTTACTGCTCGACAAAACCGTACAACAAATACACAACATTGGCGGATCCGGTTGCTGGTATACAGAAGAAATTGGCAAGCAATGGCCATTGGCTAAAAAACAACATATTGCTGAGTTACTATTTAGCAGGGAATTTGATAAAGATGGTAAACCGAAAGGGATCGGCTTATCGGCATGGCGTTTTAATATCGGAGGAGGTACAGCCGAACAAGGCGACAGCAGTGGAATTGCAGATCCTGCACGTAGAGTGGAGTGTTTTTTATCCCCTGACGGGACCTACGATTGGAGCAAGCAGCAGGGTTACACCTGGATGCTACAGCAGGCAAAAAACTATGGCGTTAAAGACCTGATTGCTTTTGTTAATAGTCCTCCCGTACAATTTAACAAAAATGGCCTAGGCTATAAATCGCAAAAAGATGGATCCACAAACCTAAAGCCCGACAAATATGACGCTTATGCAAATTTCCTAACAGAAGTAATAAAGCACTACGATAAAAAGAACCTTCATTTCAACTACATCAGTCCTATAAATGAACCCCAATGGGATTGGCTAAAGGGATCTAACCAGGAAGGTAGTCCTTGGACAAATGAAGAAATATTTGAGACTATTAAATCTTTAAACACCAGTTTAGTTAAGCAAAAGCTTAGCACAAAAATTCTTGCCACTGAGGCAGGTCAGCTTGATTATTTATATGCAGACAAAGGACGGACATCTCGCCAAATAGATAGTTTCTGGAATCCAAAAAGCCCTTTACACATAGGTGGTCTTAGCCATACTACAAAGTTTGTTGAAGGTCATGGCTATTTTACAGAAAATGGCGACAATACGCTAATAAATGTAAGAAGATCTTTAAGGGATACTTTAAAAAAGTACAAGGGACTAGCATACTGGCAATCAGAATATTCAATGCTTGGCGACGGTTTTAAAGATAAAACTTCGGGCAATCCTAACGAAATGGATCATGCATTATTCCTTGCTAAAGTAATTAACCACGATTTTACCATAGGAGATGCTTCTGCCTGGCATTTTTGGAATACCTACGAACCGGGTAACCCATTACGTCCTCGCTATTTCCTTATCGCACTAAATCCAAAAAGGGTAAGTAATCCTGAAACCATGTACACTATCACTAAAAACTTATGGGCATTAGGACATTACAGCCTATTTATCCGCCCAGGTATGGTTAGGATAGAAACTCAAAGAGCTGATGGTTTAAATGACTTGGAGGTTGCCCAGCAGGTTATGATTTCTGCATTTAAAGATCAGAAAGGAAAAAGCATTGTTGTAAATGTGATTAACTATACCAATGAAGCTAAAAAGGCCGATTTTGTATTGAAAGGATCAAGTAAAGGAAAGCTTAAAAAGCATTATATAACCTCCGAAAAAAAGGGTGACAATATTAAGCCTTATCCACTTGAGGATACTACCCTACCTCCCCGATCAATAAGTACCTTTATCTTTTCTACACCTTAAGAAAGGTGTTTTCATTTAAACGCAAAAAGAGGGTATTTGAATGAATCAAACACCCTCTTTCTATATTTTCTAATTCCTACTAGCAGTACTGATCAAAAGCACCAATAAGGCTATCAGCAATCATTTGCGCAGGGCGGCCTTCAATTTGATGACGCTCAATCATGTGAACTAATTTACCATCTTTAAATAAAGCCATTGAAGGTGATGATGGTGGAAAAGGCAACATATAACCTCTAGCTCTGTCAACCGCTTCTTTTTCCATACCTGCAAAAACTGTTACTAATTTTGCAGGGTGTTTCTCATTTGCCGCAGCTAATCTTGCTGCCGGACGTGCGTTTGATGCTGCACAACCACACACTGAGTTCACCACTACAAACACAGTTCCTTCGCTTGTAATTGCGCTATCAACTGCTTCAGCAGTTTTTAATTCTTCAAAACCTACGTTTGTAAGTTCAGCACGCATTGGCTCAACTAAATATTCTGGATACATATGCTTAATATTTTTATTAATTTTCTTCTTTAAGTATACAAAGGTACTGTACCTGAAACTAGCATCAAAACATTGACGGTAAGACCTGTATAGTTTTGACCTTCAAATTACTTTGTACCGCTAACCAAAACGCTGCATTTCTATATTCAAATCATCATTTTTTGTCTTTTCCTTTCTTTCCAAACTGCCTCGGATAATAAGATATAGTCGTCATAAAATATTGCTTTAGCACATTCTGTGTCCCTATGGTAAAACTATTGGCATTGCCATAATTGATCACACTGGTGTTCTGGTGTAAAAGATCCAGTGCGGAGAATTTAAATTCTGCGTTATTGCCTTTAAGAAAGCGATAAACCGCGCTGGCATTCCAGATGGTAAAATTGATATCGTCGGCTATAGAGGACGAATTCTTGTTAAAGGTTATATTGCTGTTCAGTGTAAACCTTTTGGTTACATTATAACTGCTGCTCACAGTAGTACCCATATTTGTACCGTTGTATTCGGTATTAAACGCCTCCTGTTTGGAATGCGAGGTATTATAAGACTGCCCAAACGCAACAGCCAGGTAGCTTTTGTAGGTATAATTGATGTTAGCGTTTGTATAGGTGTTCAGGTTGGTCGAAAAAGTAAAAATACTGTTGGTATATCCTGGGTTTCTATTTGCATTGAAGTTGCTGCTCAGACTCAGCTGAAGTTCTGAAGACTTCAGCTTGTAAGCCTTTCTGATGTTGCCATAACCGTTGATGTATTTGTGTCCATTTGCGTTAACCAGGTATACCGTACGCCTGTTTTGTTCATCGATCAGCAGACTATCTACAATATTATTGGCAATCAGACCTGCACTGATACCCATGTAATAATTGAGGGTATTTTTACTTCGCTGGTCATTACTGTCGAACCTAAAAGACAGTTCTCGCTGTACCCCTTCTTTCAGGTTAACATTGCCCCTTTGCAGGTAGTACAGGTTGGTGCTGTCTGTCAGCGGTGCCAGCTGGTTGATATTGGGTATATTGATCTTCGTAGAATAACTAAGGTCATAACTTCTTGAGGTTTCTCCATATTGGTGATTGTAGAAACTGAGGCCGGCATCAGGGGCAAATCTGCTGTAGTTGCGTTTTAGGTTTTGAAATGACCGGTCAGATTTATTGTCCTGGCTAATCAATAGTTGTTTGGGATGAAACCGGATAGTAAATGATTTATAATACCGGTTAGACAGACTTTTCTGAAAAGATTTTTCTATTTTCAGTCCCGGCGTTTCCTCGATCACATTAGTGCGGATTTGGTTGTCCAAATAAGCATTTGTTTTGTATACATTAGTCAGAGTGTCCAGATCCTGTACCCTGTTGATATTTTTATCCGAGTTAAGCACCAGTTTATTGGTTAGATCAAAGTTTAACCTGGAATAGTTCTTACTGCCAAAAATCAACCTTTTTACATCCGGCACTGTCAAATTAAATTCCTGTCTTAAACCATCTGAACTGGTATTGTACTTTCTGTTAAACTTCTGATTGGAAGCCATGCCGGTAAATGATTTAAACTCGGTGATGTTCAGTCGCTCACTTTCGTTATTGTAAGCATTCAAACTGTATTCGGCGTTAAAACCTCTGAACCGTGTTTTGGAGGTGATGATGTATGGAGAATACCGGTACTGACCGCCAAACCTGAAACTTTTGTTATTGTTATTACTGGTATTTAACGAGTTGTTGGTACTGGTCAGCACATCCTCCACATTGGTAGAACTACGGAAAGTTTGGTTATTGTTTTCTCCCCGGTCGAATTTTACTTCCTGAGAAAATTCTAAATTATGACCTTTTTTGGCGTACTCATAATAGGAATCAAACTTTTGCGTCATGTTTGAAGATTCATTGATGGTCTGGCTGTTCTCAATCACCTTCTCTGTGCTGTTAACAGAGGTCGTAGTTTTGTAATCAGCCAGGTAGTCGGTGTTCCTGTCCTGCAAAAAGTAATTGGACTTTAAAGTACTTTTGAGCTCGTATGTTGGTTTTTCAATGAAATTGTAACTGAAGTTAGCTCCTAGTGCACTGGGCCGGGAGATGCCTTCAGCCCTGAAATCAGGCTGGTATTCCACATTTGTGCCCACCCCCTTAAATGTGCTGTTGGACATGAGGTCGCCGGTGTTGTCTGCAATCTTATTGATGTTATTGATGGCCCCCACCACAGCGAGCTGCATTTTTGGGGTAAACATATTGATGCTGCCATCGGTCTCAAACCGGTTGTTGGTACCATACCCAAAACCAATCTTACCAAAAAAGCCTATGTCCTTTCCTTTTTTGAGCTTAATGTTCATTTCTAGTGTAGAATCTGCCCTGCTGGAGCTTCCCTGGTTCCTAGACGTGTTATATACCTGTATTTTTTGAACGGAATTCTTGGCCAGGTTTTGCGTAGCCAGCTTCATGTCGCCGCCAAAAAAGGATTTTCCGTTTACCAACAGATTTTTGACTTCCTTGCCATTGACGGTGATCTTCCCGTCGCCCCACAGCGTAATATTCGGGATCATTCTCAGTAAATCTTCCACCACAGCATTACTGTCCAACTTAAAGGCGGCGGCGTTAAATTCAAGCGTATCTCCGTTCATGCTGATCGGCGGAACAGAGATGACCACATCATTCAGCATGACATCCCTTCGGGTTGCTATAATGGTTTTGAGATCAATCGTATTTTTGTCGGCAGGTATCGTAAATTGTTTTCTGGAAGTCAAGTAGCCAACATGGCTGACATCAAGTCTCAAAGGAAGATTGACGGGAAGATTTTTAAAGTTAAATTCACCGTAGTTATTGGTCACCTGATAACTCAGCAAAGTGCTGTCTGCTGCTTTGTACACAGAAACAGTGGCTGATTTAAGGACATATTTTTGCGCGGTATCCCTCACAAGCCCTTTTACACTTCCCGGATTTGCAGGATTGGCTTGTTGCGCACGGAGTGTAATACAGGTAATACTCAGCAAAAATGCCAGAGTTAGCGTTGTTAATTTAGACATGGAGCGTTAATTTTTCTTAGGTTTTAATGTGATGATGACCGGGTTGCTTTTCTTGTTCTGCGTTTTAAAAAATTGTGTTAAAACGGCATCATACTTCCTGTTTTTTTCTTCATTCTGTTCTTTAGCCGTGAACAATGTCAAAGAAGAATAACTGGTGTAAAAATATTCTGGGCTAACGATTAGGAAACCCTTATTGGTAAAGTCGTATTGAGAGGCTAAATCAGTTACCGGTAGGAATTGCGAGGTAGAATCGGGTTCAATGTCTGCTATTGAAGTCAGTTCAGTTGTTTTCAGGTTGTAGATAAAAGCTTTTTTCTCATCGCGACTCCAGTTGAAGTTTCTGACCTGAAAATACAGGTTATTGAAATGCAGATAACTGTTTGTCATCTCATAGAAAGCATCCCTGTTTTTCTCATAGTAATCAAATGCTTTCCCTTTGTAAATTGGGTTGGTACCATAGTCCATCGGCAGAGAATTTGCCGCCGGGAAAAATATCTGATAGGCCAAAGAAAGCTTGCTGGAAGTTAGTTTATAAATATTATACTGGTAATTCTTGATGAATAGAAATTCATCAGGATTACCGTAGTCGTATACGCGTCCGCCATGCCACCTGTCGTCACCCTTACGGTCTTCGGTTTTGTAAGAAAAATAACTTTCTACTCTTTTATTATCTTTAATCAGGCTCAAATAATAGTAAGTACTGTCTTTTTCAGTCTTTTCCAGAAAATTCTGATCGATCACAGTGCCATCGCTGAACTTTTTATAGTTGGCATAGTTTTTCTCTTTAGGTACAGGTACTTTTTTAATGAGTTTACCGGCAAAATCAAAATAATACACTTGTTTCCCCGCACCTATCTGGATGGCCTGTTTGTCATCCTCTTTTACGATATTGAAGCCATAAAAGCTTTGGTCCTTTACATCTGGATCTTTTTCAAATTTGGAGGCATTGATTTTTGCAACGTATTTGCCAGCTTTAGTAAATATCAGCACTGCTTTAGTTTCCCAATCGTAAACCACATAATGTTCATCGGTCATTTTAAGTTGCTGAATAGCTCCAAAAAGGCTTTCTTTAGTGGTTTCCAGTGGTGTAAAGGTAACTTCATCAAAGAATTGAGAGACCGTCGCCCCCCTAGCAGCCAAAGGATCTATCCTGAGGGTAACCATTGTAGAACTGTCTATCTTACTTACCTGGGCCATAGTTTGGCCATAAGAGAGAATGCAGGTAATTAAACTGCAGAGAGCGAATTTTAACATAAAGGCATCATTTGGTGCCTTAAATATATTAATTTTCAGAAGACTAATGATTTTATTTGAAGTTCAGCCTCCATTTTTAACACTAATTAACATTAAGACAAAAATCTGACTCTCCCCATGTAGAAATCTTGGCTATTATTAATTGCGACTAAAGAGGCCAGAACAATATGAATTACACCATTCATTTTTTCTTGCAATAAATAAACATAAATAGTCGTAAATTTGCAGCTGTTTACTAGAAACTTAATCACTTAAATATGTCATCAGTAGAGACAACTTACGTTCCTTACAAAGTTAAGGACATTTCACTGGCAGAATGGGGCCGCAAAGAAATTGAACTGGCAGAAGCAGAAATGCCTGGTTTAATGTCATTACGCGAAGAATTTGGTCCTTCTCAACCATTAAAAGGCGCACGCATTGCAGGTTGCCTTCACATGACCATCCAAACTGCAGTTTTAATTGAAACATTAGTGGCATTAGGTGCTGAAGTTACCTGGTCATCTTGTAATATATTTTCTACTCAGGATCATGCTGCGGCTGCTATTGCTGCTGCTGGCATTCAGGTATATGCCTGGAAAGGTTTAGATGAGGCTAGTTTTGACTGGTGTATCGAACAAACTTTACATTTCGGTCCTGAGCGCCAACCATTAAACATGATTTTAGATGATGGTGGTGATTTAACTAACATGGTTTTCGATAAATTCCCTGAGCTTATCGCTAACATCAAAGGTCTATCTGAAGAAACTACTACCGGTGTTCACCGCTTATATGAGCGTATGAAAAACGGAACATTGCACTTACCTGCAATCAACGTAAATGACTCAGTTACTAAATCTAAATTTGACAACAAATACGGTTGCCGTGAATCATTGGTAGATGCAATTCGTCGTGCTACTGATATCATGATGGCTGGTAAAGTAGCTGTTGTTGCTGGTTACGGTGATGTTGGTAAAGGTTCTGCTGAATCTTTAAGCTCACAAGGCGTACGTGTAATTGTTTCTGAAATTGACCCAATCTGTGCATTACAAGCTGCAATGGAAGGTTACGAAGTTAAGAAATTTGCTACTGCAGTTAAAGAAGCTGATATTATTGTAACTACAACTGGTAACTGTGATATCGTTCGTGCTGAGCATTTCAAAAGCATGAAGGATAAAGCCATCGTTTGTAACATCGGTCACTTTGATAATGAAATCGATGTTGCCTGGTTAAACAAAAACTATGGTGCTACTAAAGTAGAAATCAAACCTCAGGTTGATAAATATACGATTGATGGAAAAGACATCATCCTATTGGCTGAGGGTCGTTTAGTAAACTTAGGCTGTGCAACTGGTCACCCAAGCTTTGTAATGTCTAATTCATTCACTAACCAAACTTTGGCTCAATTAGAATTATGGATGAATACAGATCAATATGAGAACAAAGTTTATGTGTTACCTAAGCATTTAGATGAAAAAGTAGCTCGTTTACACTTGGCTAAAATCGGTGTTGAACTTGATGTTTTAGACACTCATCAGGCAGAATACATTGGTGTTCCTGTCGAAGGCCCATTTAAACCTGACACTTACAGATACTAGTCTTTAGATTCTTATCTTTATAAAAAAGGGATTGCAATGCAATCCCTTTTTGTTTTATCACTGTTTTTTCAGTTACTACTTTTGTTCAAACTCGTCTTCGATACTTTCTCTTAAATCATACATCATCCATTGTTTTCTCTGAACATCCTTTTGTTTCTTTTTAAGTAGCTGAATAAAATCTGCTACGCCCAATGGTTCGTTTCCGTTCCCATGAATCAAAACTATACTCCCTGAGTTTGCAGGCTGTCCTTTTGCTAGCCATGCATCGCTCCCAAGAGGAATAATCCCGTAAGCAAGCACACGCTTTTGTAAGAATGGTTTATCCATGTTACCTCTATGCTCTTTGACTTCTCAAGCTCCTTAAGCCAATTTAAATCATTAAGATGAGTAAGCATCCATCGACCGGTAATTGATATTGCTATCGGGACAGGTCTCTCTGTTTTCTGAAACTCCGAAATAAGTGAAGTAAAGATAGTTCTGTCAAGTGCTTTATGGGATGGGCACAAATCAATTGTTAAAATTATTCCCTTCTCTTTTTGAAAACCATGTATAATTCCAGCATCCTGCAAACTATTTGAAAATTGTTCTGCAGAAGATATTGTTTTGGCATATGGGGTACTTTTAAAATAATTAAGCGCTTCTTCCAATACAGTTCCCTTTACAGAGACTCCTGCCGAAGGAATAATTAAAGTAATTAGTTCATTGGGGTCTACGGCTAAATATGATGCGATACCTGATATTTTAAATTTACGAAGTATCAATAATTCTTTATTATCGTATTTAGCAATTCCAAAATACTTACTATAACCCTCAATACTAACTTGAGCTGAGCAAGTAATTGCTAACAACATTAAGGGAAAGAAAATCCTAATCGCACCTTTCATATCTAATTTTTAGCTCTTACAGTACTTTCATTCCCATCTCTTATTGCCTGGTAATGAGGAGACATAATCTCTACTCCTGCTTCGTCAAACGCCTCATGAATGTTTTTATGCATTTCAGAATAGATAATAGCCATAATACTTGGATCACTGATGTAGGCATTTAGCTGATATGACACATACCAATCATCAAGACTTGTTTGCAAAACAAAAGGAATTCTGTCTTTAATTACACCTTCTGTTGCGAGAGCAGCATTAATTAACAGCTCATGAATTTTTGTCCATGGAATATCATAACCTAAAGTTAGTGTGCTATGGATAATCAACCCTTCATTAACAGACATAATGGTATAATTAACCGTGTTTCCATTTAAAATAGCACTATTCGGAATTGTAATGATCTCATTTTTGATTGTTTTGACACGGGTAACTAGTAACGATTTTTCTAAAACTGCGCCGGTGGTATCACCAATTTTCACCACGTCGCCGATTCTAAAAGGCCTCATATAGGTAATTACCATACCTGCAACACCATTACTAATTGCAGATGACGACCCAAAAGAAATAAGAATCCCCAGAAACACAGATACACCTTTAAATATAGCCAAATCAGAGCCTGGAATATAAGGCCATAACATAACCAACATAAAGGCATTTAATAAAATCTTAACGATATTAAAAGTAGGCTTTGCCCAGTCGGGATAAAATCCACTAATCTTTAACCTTTCATTTTCAACCTCCTGAGCTAAAAACCTGATTGCCTTTTTTACATAATGGAATACGCCAACTATTACCGCGATTGCAATTAGGTTTGGAAAAAAGTCGATTAAGGAACTAAATATATTCTTTAATGGATTTAAGGCAAAGCTGATTAAACTGTCACTCCAGGGCTTTGTCCATGGAAAGAGTCGGAAAATAAAAGGAAGGGTGAGGTAAATTAGCAAAAGGATTACCACTATTTTAATCAGATTCAGAAACTTACTGATTATAATTAACTCCCTTTTTCGGTCAATCAGCTCATAGTCTTTAATCTTAATGTGGCCTATCCTTTTATGCAGTTTAAAACTCAGCCAACTATTAAATCTATTTGAGTACTTGTTAAGGAAATAGATACATACCCCCAACACAACAATGATCAGCAAGCCCAAGCCTGCCCGCTTTAACAGCTCGGTTAAATTGGTATCTTTCTTATAGTTATTGATATTATTTATAATGATTTCCTGATAAGCTTTGGCCATAACCTCCTTATCCATCTTTACTGAATCTGCATCGCCTTTAGAGATGCTCATTAAAATATCACCTTTATAAACAATACCAACAAGAGTAGAATCATCAACTGTGATCAATGAATCTGGCACAAAAAGGAGATCTTCAGATAGAGCTTCCACTTTCGAAGAAGTCCGCTCCGCCCTTTCTACTGCTGATAATGAGCCTAGCTTGTTTTTAATATGGAAAAGTGTATCCGTATGCGCAATTACAGGATAGCCTTTAAAAACAACAGAATCCTTTTGAGCATACACAACATGCTGAGCACAAAAAAAAGCAACAAATGAGATAAATAATTTTAAAGGCATATATCGAATAATTATAACTAACAACAAAATACAGAAATTAATTTTCTATTTATCACGCTTCTATTTTTTTACCTTTACTTGCATATTTACATTTTGGGCTAACATCATTCAATTTATGACAAAACTTTCAGTAAACATCAATAAAATAGCAACCCTTCGTAATAGTCGTGGAGGAAACAATCCAGATCTTGTTAAAGTAGCATTGGATTGTGAGCGCTTTGGATCGGAGGGAATAACAGTACACCCGAGACCTGATGAAAGGCACATCAGATATCAGGATGTTTATGATTTGAAAGCAACGATAGCAACAGAGTTTAATATTGAAGGTAATTGCAGAGAGCAAAAATTTATTGATCTTGTTTTGGCGAATAAACCAGCTCAGGTAACTTTAGTGCCAGATGCAGAAGGCCAAATTACTTCGAACCATGGATGGGACACCATTAAACATAAAGACTACCTAAAAGAAATGGTTTCATTATTCAAATCTGAAGGAATCCGCGTCTCCATTTTTGTAGATCCGGTAGTTGAAATGGTTGAAGCTGCCGCTGAAAGCGGTACAGATAGAATTGAGCTGTACACTGAAGCTTATGCTCATAATTATTACGACAACAGAGAGAAGGCGGTTTTACCTTATGTAGCAGCAGCACATAAAGCAACCGAAAGAGGGCTTGGTATTAATGCCGGACATGATTTAGACTTGCATAACCTAAAATACTTCGCCGAAAGCATTCCAGGATTACTAGAAGTTAGTATTGGCCATGCGCTAATTAGTGATGCACTTTATTTCGGTCTGGAAAACACAATACAACTATATTTAAAGCAACTAAAACATTAACCTATATGCTCCTCCTATGAAAAAATTCATATTATTGGCTTTCGCAACAACATTTGCATTCTTTATTTCATCGTGCAAAAATGGCGACAACTTAGATGAAAGTACTGCTGAAGATGTAATATCGAAATACCTTAAGGCAAATCCTGAGTATGAAAGCACTAAAATAGATATAGGAGAAATCAAGTTTAGAAGTAAAAATGACCAATTAGAACTTCAAAAATATAAGGCACTTGAAGAAAAGAACCTCATTGAGATGAAACTTCAAAACCAGAAAAAGAAGTTCTTATCGAAAGACAGCGTTTACTTTTATTTGATCACTTTAACTGACAAATCAAAACCTTACGTTCTTAGGCATGATGCACATAGGGCCACTGTTAGAGCTGTCAATTATGTACTGGATGATGAGAAACCAATTACCCTTATAAAAGGCGATCCAAAAATAGCCCGCGTAACGGTTTCACTCAAAAAAGAAATGACTGATTTCTCAATATTTTTTAAGGATAAAAACCTTGGCAGCAACTTCGTTACTAAAACTTATAAGTTGAAGTTTAAAAAAGACATTGGCTGGATATTGGCGGGTGGTTAAAAGGCTATTTTTTTATTACCTTTGCGCAACTTTTTATTCAAAGAATACATGAGCTTAAACATTCATTACCAAGAAGACTTTAAAGATCGCCACATTGCGCCTAATACAGATGATACAAACGCAATGCTAACTACGCTTGGCGTAGGTTCTGTTGACGAATTAATCGAACAAACTGTTCCGCAAAAGATCAGGTTGAAACAACCATTAAATTTGCCAAAAGCAAAATCTGAAACAGATTACCTGAGCAGCTTAAGACAAACTGCTTCTTTAAACAAGGTTTTCAAATCATATATCGGTCAGGGATATTATGATACCTTAACACCCGGTGTAATTTTACGTAACGTAATGGAAAACCCGGGATGGTATACTCAATATACTCCTTATCAGGCGGAAATTGCTCAAGGTCGTTTACAGGCTTTGTTAAATTTCCAGACTATGGTTATTGACCTTACCGGTATGGAAATAGCAAATGCATCCCTTCTTGACGAAGGTACTGCTGCTGCTGAGGCTATGTTTATGCAATATAGCTTGCGTAAAAATTCACAAGCTACTAAATTCTTTGTTTCGGCATTGTTGTTCCCTCAAACAATTGACATCTTAAAAACCCGTGCTAACCCTTTTGGAATTGAACTGGTTATTGGTGATCATGATTCGTTTGAACTAAATGAAGAGTTCTTTGGGGCTATTATTCAATATCCTGCCGGAAACGGTGAGGTATTTGATTACACCACTTTCGCTCAAAAAGCGCATGAAAAGAATGTTAAAGTTACTGTTGTTGCCGATCTGCTTAGCTTAACGCTATTAACTCCTCCGGGAGAGTGGGGTGCTGATGTTGTAGTCGGAACAACACAACGCTTTGGTGTACCAATGGGCTTTGGCGGACCTCATGCTGCATTCTTTGCAACTAAAGATGAATACAAACGTTCTATTCCTGGACGTATTATCGGAGTAACAATCGATAGCAATAATAACTATGCCTTACGCATGGCCTTACAAACAAGAGAGCAGCATATCCGTAGAGATAAAGCTACCTCTAACATTTGTACTGCTCAGGCTTTATTGGCTATTATGGCTGGTTTTTACGCAGTATATCATGGTCCTAAAGGATTAAAACTTATTGCAGAACGCACACATGGATTGGCTATTACATTAGCTAAATCATTAGAAAAAATAGGTTACAAACAATTAAACAAAGCGTACTTTGACACTATCCAGTTAGACCTAGGTAACCTTGTTGATTCTATTCACAGAGAATGTATCGACAATGAAATCAACCTTAATTATAAAGGCAGCGTAGTTACCATCGCATTAGATGAAACTACATCGTTTGAAGACATCGCACTTTTAACTAAAATATTCTCAAAAGTAAAAGCAATTGCTGCTGATGCTGTTGAGCTCGCTGACGATAAAAACGTTGAAACTGTAATTCCTGCAAATTTACAACGTACTTCCGCATATTTAACACATCCGGTATTCAACGCACACCACTCAGAACATGAGATGTTGCGTTACATCAAATCATTGGAGACTAAAGATCTTTCTCTTTGCCACTCTATGATTGCCTTAGGTTCATGTACAATGAAACTAAATGCCACAACCGAGATGATTCCTGTTACGTGGCCAGAATTTGGTAAAGTCCACCCATTTGCTCCTGCTGATCAGGTAGCTGGTTACTATACTGTATTCAATGAGCTTGACAAATGGTTAAGCGAGATCACTGGTTTTGCTGCAATGAGCTTACAGCCAAATGCTGGTGCTCAAGGTGAATATGCCGGTTTAATGGTTATCAGAGCTTATCACCAGGATCGTGGTGATGATCACCGTAACATCGCGTTAATTCCTTCTTCTGCACACGGAACCAACCCTGCTTCTGCAGCTATGGCCGGAATGAAAATTGTGGTTGTAAAATCATTAGAAAACGGAAACATTGACGTTGAAGATTTAAGAGCCAAAGCTATTGAGCATGCAGCTAGTCTTTCTTGCTTAATGGTAACTTACCCATCTACACATGGTGTATTTGAGGAAAGTATTGTTGACATCTGTAACATCATCCATGAAAATGGTGGTCAGGTTTATATGGATGGAGCCAACATGAACGCACAGGTTGGTTTAACCAGCCCGGCAAATATTGGTGCTGACGTTTGTCACCTTAACTTACATAAAACATTCTGTATCCCTCACGGTGGTGGTGGTCCTGGTATGGGCCCAATTGGTGTTGCAAAACACCTTGTTCCTTACTTACCGGGACATGCTGTAGTAGATATCAATAATGAGAAATCTATTCATGCAGTTTCTTCTGCACCTTGGGGCTCAGCTTCAATTCTAATCATATCTCATGCTTACATAGCAATGATGGGTGGCGAAGGATTAACTAACGCTACTAAATACGCAATACTTAACGCCAACTACATGAAAGCTCGTTTAGAGCAACATTACCCTGTATTATATTCAGGAGCTAATGGTCGTTGTGCACACGAAATGATCTTAGATTGCAGAGGATTTAAAAACTTCGGCATTGAGGTTGTTGATATTGCAAAACGTTTAATGGATTATGGTTTTCACGCACCTACGGTATCTTTCCCTGTTGCCGGAACATTAATGGTTGAGCCAACTGAGAGTGAGCCTAAACATGAGTTAGATCGTTTCTGCGATGCTTTAATTGCCATCAGAAAAGAAATTACCGCAGTTGAAGCAGGTAAACTAGATAAAGCAGATAATCCATTAAAAAATGCACCGCATACTGCAGCCGTAGTAACCGGTAATGAATGGAATCATGGTTATAGCAGACAAACCGCAGCTTTCCCATTACCTTATGTTGCTGCCTACAAATTCTGGCCATCGGTTGGAAGGGTAAATGATTCATTTGGTGACAGATCTTTAGTTTGTGCTTGTCCGCCAATTGAAAGTTATGCAGAAGATCTGGCTTAAAAAACTTATCATAGGTCAATCCAAGCAATCAAACCTTTTGATACATTTGCTGTATAAAATGTATCAAAAGGCTAATACAGATCTTAGCATTAAAAATTAAACTATAAGACAATGAAATTAAAAATTACTTCGCTGGCATTACTTCTAATAGTATTTGTCTCTTCAGCATTTATTGTTCCGGCATTTAAACCAACCACCTATAAAGTTGATACTGAAAAATCATCATTAACATGGGTTGGTAAAAAACTAACCGGCAGTCACAACGGAACTATTGATCTTCAGTCAGGTAATTTAATTTTCAATGATAAAAAACTTGCGGGTGGCAACTTCATTATCAACATGGCAACAATTAAAGATGCTGACAAAAGTGAGAAGTTAGAAGGGCACTTAAAAGCTGATGATTTTTTTGGAGTTGATAAATTTGCCACCTCTACTTTTGTAATTAAAAAGATTGCGAGTACAGGGGTAAACACTGCAAATGTAACTGGAGACCTTACTATCAAAGGCATTACAAACGCTATTACTTTCCCTGCAACTATCGCGTGGAATGCTGACGGAACAGTTACGGCCTCTGCGGAGAAAGTTCTTGTTGACAGAACTAAGTTCGGCATTAAGTTCAGATCAAAAGGCATCTTCCCCGACGTTGGAGACAAAATGATCTACGATGATTTTGAACTAGCAATCAAATTGGTAGCTAAAAAATAAACAACATATAAAAAAGCCATTAAATGAATAATGGCTTTTTTTTTGTTTTCATATTTATGTGTGTTAAAACAGCTAAATATGTTTTACTTTTGGGTTTAACATTTTCTTTTCTTCACTAAATTTTATGACAAACTCTAAAATCAATATGCTTGTTATTGATGATGATGACATCAATATATTTATCATAAAAAAAGTGATAGAGAAAACTGGTTATGAAGTGGATATGATCTCAAAGAGTAATGGGCAGCTAGCTATAGATTATTTATCGAACATCATCAACAATGCAGAAATCTTTCCGCACATCATACTAGTAGACATCAATATGCCAATCCTAAATGGTTGGGAGTTTCTGGAAGCATATGAAAAATTAAATATACAAGAACGTAAAGTTTATCTATATATGCTCTCTTCTTCTGTTTACGAATATGATATCGAAAAAGCCAAGAGTTTCAAGTCCGTTAATGGATTTATTTCTAAACCACTAACTATCGAAAGACTTAAAGAACTTTTACAGTTAGTTACCCCTTAGCTAATCCTAAACTGACCATCCGTATAGGTAATATAACCGGTAGCTTTACTTTTTGCATGATAAAATAGACAGTTCCAATTCTCTTCAGCAGCTGTCTTTCCAAACTCCTCTCTTAGTTCCATTGCTTTTCTACCGTCAAAGTCGTACTTCGCAATAAACCTCCTTAGTAGCTCCTCTGGTTCGGGTAAAACGTCACCTCCAAAAAACACCTTATCTACACCATCATTCAACAAAAAAACCTGATGAAATGGACAGTGTGCCCCTGTTAGCTCATAACTGATCTCATCGGTCAGCTGTCCTGAGTTCTCGACAAATTTTAGCTGAGCATTGCGTTGTAAAAATTCAAATATTTCAGTTTTGTAAGATGAAGAAGTATTTGTAAAAGCACTCTCCCATTCGCCATGCTGAATAACGTAAGTCGCATGCGGAAAGCTTAACTCCGCACTCCCATCCTTCTTATTATGGATCATACCACCAGAATGGTCAAAATGCAAATGAGACATCAAAACCATATCTACATCATCAGGATCAAAGCCAGCTTTTCTAATGTTATTATGTAAAATCAACTGACCATCTTCATCACTGTACCCTAAACCTGTATCAAACAAAACAAGGCTATTTTTTAGCTTAACCAGAAAAGGCTGTACATGAATAAAAAGAGACGCGGGACGATCTTTAGGATTATCCTTTTCCACATTAAAAGGTATAAATTTTTTAGTCGCGTCTACAGAATAGGATCCTTCGTATAAAGTGAAAACTTGCAATGGCGTAGTTATTAGTAAGAAAATTAAATGATATATTTACCACAATATCATTGCAAAGATAGGGAACCTCCATGAAGTTAACGCTCTGGCAATAAAATAAACAGAAGTTTATGCAAGCTTCGCAGGGAAAAAGAAGACAGATATTAGATGAAAAAAAGATGGGTGCAAGCCGTAAAGGGCAATACAGAAATGACAGATTCGCTTGCACAACAATTAAATATAGATAACAGCTTAGCACAGGTATTAATTCAAAGGGGCATTTCTTCCTTCGATATTGCACGCGATTTTTTTAGACCACAAATGTCGTTTTTACATGATCCTTTTTTAATGAAGGACATGAACAAAGCCATTGAACGAATTGATAGGGCTCTGGCTAAAGGTGAAAAAATATTAATTTATGGAGATTATGATGTAGATGGCACAACGTCTGTTGCCCTCGCGTTTAGCTTTTTTAGTCAATTTACATCAGATATTGAATACTATATTCCGGATAGACATAAGGAGGGTTATGGCATTTCGACTGCAGGAATTGATCATGCTGCAAAAAATGGCTTTACTTTAATCATTGCTCTCGATTGTGGAATAAAATCTAATGACAAAATTGCCTATGCAAATACCTTAAATATAGATTTCATTATTTGCGATCATCACTTACCGGGTGATAAACTACCAGCTGCGATTGCAATACTAGATCCAAAACGTAATGATTGCTCCTACCCTTTTAAAGAACTTGCCGGTTGCGGAATTGGTTTTAAATTAGCGCAAGCTTATTGTCATACACACCAGTTACCTGCCGAAAGATATGAGCAATATATTGACCTCGTAATGGTTAGTATTGCAGCAGACATTGTTCCGGTAATAGACGAAAATAGAATCCTGGCTTACCATGGTTTGATCAAATTAAATACAAAACCTTGCGTTGGATTAAAAGCCTTAATGGAAATTGCGGGCAAAAATAAGGATTACACATTAACAGATGTAGTTTTCATGCTGGCCCCTCGCATTAATGCAGCAGGAAGAATGGATCATGCATCAGAGGCAGTAAAAATGTTACTTTGCACTGAAAACTCACTTGCTCAGGAGCAAAGTTTATTCATTAATCTTCAGAATACGGAACGCAAAACCTCCGACCAAAACATTACTGCCGAGGCACTTGGGTTGATTGAAGAATGTGAAATTATGGTGAACAAAAAAACCACCGTAGTATATCATGAAAGTTGGAATAAAGGTGTAATTGGCATTGTTGCTTCAAGACTAATCGAGAAATACTATCGTCCAACAGTTGTACTTACTGCTTCCAATGGATTGCTTACCGGATCTGCCAGGTCTGTTGCTGGATTTGACTTGTATGAGGCACTACTTGGTTGCGAAGATTTATTGGTTCAATTTGGTGGACATAAATTTGCAGCTGGACTAACTATAAAGCCTGAAAACATTGAACTGTTTTCAGAGCGTTTTGAAAACATTGTAGCTTCAACCATTACAGACGACTTGTTAAGTCCTGAAATAAATATAGATACAGAGATCAATTTTAGACAAATAGATGGTAAATTTCAACGTATTGTAGCACAAATGGCACCGTTTGGCCCTTTGAATATGGCTCCGGTTTTCGTTTCACATAACGTATATATTACAGGAAAACCTTACGTTGTAGGCATAAAACATTTAAAATTAAATTTAAAACAACAAAATTCCACTATTTTTGAAAGCATTGGATTTGGATTAGCAGAATATGAATCGCTGCTGCAACCAAACCAACCCTTCTCTGTTTGTTATACAATAGAAGAAAATACATGGAAAGATCAACGGCGCTTGCAACTAAACATTAAAGCGATAGAAATTGATAACTAATATACTTAGATGATATTAAGAGCTGAAAATCTGATAAAAAAATATAAGCAACGTACTGTTGTTAATGATGTTTCATTTAGTGTTAGCCAAGGTGAGATTGTTGGTTTATTAGGCCCTAATGGAGCTGGAAAAACAACCTCCTTCTATATGATTGTGGGCTTGATTAAACCAAATGAAGGCACAATTTATCTGGATGATGAAGACATTACTTCTGATCCTATGTACCGAAGAGCTCAAAAAGGCATTGGATACCTGGCTCAGGAGGCTTCAGTTTTTAGAAAGCTTTCTGTAGAAGATAATATCATGGCTATTTTAGAGATGACTAAAATGAGTAAAGAAGAGCGCCATGAACAATTAGAGGAACTGATTAATGAGTTTAGCTTGCATAAGGTACGCAAAAACCGTGGCGACCTACTTTCTGGCGGAGAACGCCGAAGAACTGAAATTGCACGAGCACTTGCAGCGAGTCCAAACTTCATTTTATTAGATGAACCATTTGCAGGAGTAGATCCTATTGCAGTGGAGGAAATTCAGACTATTGTAGCTAAACTGAAACAAAAAAATATCGGTATTTTAATTACCGACCATAATGTACAAGAAACCTTATCCATCACCGATAGGGCATATTTGCTGTTTGAGGGAAAGATTCTTGAATCTGGCACGCCTGAAGTACTTGCTGCCAATGAAATGGTAAGAAGAGTATACTTAGGCTCCAATTTCGTATTACGAAGTAAAAACTTATAATTCACTACTTAAACAAAAGCATGGCAATTGTAAATTCAATTTTTACCTGGTATATGAAAAAGCGAGTTCACCAGATAGAACTCTTTATTAAGTACCCGCATGACGTACAAGAGGAATGGTTCCACAAACTAATCTCGAGTGCTGAAGATACTGAATGGGGAGAAAAATATGATTACCGTACTATTGAAACCCCAAGACAATTCAAAGAGCGTGTTCCCATACAGAATTACGACACTTTAAAGCCATATATAGAAAGAATGCTTAAAGGAGAACAAAATATTCTCTGGCCTTCGGAAATTAAATGGTTTGCCAAATCATCGGGCACTACAAGCGATAGAAGTAAGTTTATTCCGGTATCAGAGGAATCTTTACAGGAATGCCACTTTAAGGGAGGTAAGGACCTACTTTCTATATTTTGCAATAACAGACCCGAAAACCAAATCTTAACAGGAAAAGGGCTTGTTTTAGGTGGGAGCCATCAAATTAATCAGCTTAACGAAGACTCTTTCTACGGAGATCTTTCGGCAGTACTAATTAAAAACCTGCCAATGTGGGCCGAGTATTATCGTACGCCTAATATATCCATTGCTTTAATGGATAATTACGAAGAAAAAATGGAGAAAATGGCTATGGCCACCATTAAGGAAAACGTAACAAACATTGCAGGCGTACCCACATGGACAATAGTTTTGGCTAAAAAGGTTCTGGAAATAACCGGCAAATCTAATTTGTTAGAAGTTTGGCCAAACCTTGAGCTTTACATCCATGGAGCCGTAAACTTTAAACCTTACAGAGAACAATTTAAAGAATTGATTCCTTGTGACTATATGTATTACCTCGAAACTTATAATGCTTCAGAAGGTTTTTTTGGAATTCAAGACGAAGTAAATTCCGACGAACTTTTACTGATGCTTGACTATGGTATCTACTATGAGTTTTTGCCAATCGAAAAGCTAGATGATGAAAATCCAGATACATTAACACTTGAACAAGTAGAGCTAAATAAAAACTACGCTATTATTATTTCCACAAATGGTGGTCTTTGGCGATACATGATTGGAGATACCGTTCAGTTTACAAGCCTATCCCCCTACAGAATAAAAATAACCGGTAGAACAAAACATTTCATAAATGCTTTTGGTGAAGAGGTTATTATTGACAATGCTGAACAAGCAATATGCAAGGCCTGTGATGCCACAGGAGCCGTCTTTAAGGACTATACAGCCTGTCCTATTTACTTTAAAGGAGAAGAAGTAGGAGGTCACGAATGGATCATTGAATTTGATCAGCAGCCTGATGATTTCGAACACTTTGTAGATGTTTTAGATCAAACTTTAAGAGAGGTCAATTCTGATTATGATGCCAAAAGATTTAAAGATATGGCACTACGCCGTCCTACAGTACACAATGCGCCCAATAACACTTTCTACAACTGGCTTAAATCAAAAGGCAAACTTGGAGGACAACATAAGGTTCCAAGATTAGCAAACGACAGAAAGTACGTAGAAGAAATATTGCCTCTGATGAAGTAATATGACTGATTATTTGTCTTAAATATTTTTTGTATAAGATAATAGGTGATTTAATTTTTTTTAGTTAAATTTAAATAGCTAATTCTTAATCGCTTATGAAAACAGTACAACAAATACTTAATACTAAACCTGTACAGATTTTCTCAGTTACAGAAAATTCATCTGTTTTAGAGGCGCTTCAATTGATGATGGAAAAGAATGTAAGTGCATTGCTTATTCTTGAAGGTCAGAAATTACAAGGTATATTTACAGAAAGAGATTATGCCCGCAAGATCATCTTGTATGGGAAATCATCAGCAGGAACCCCAATTAAAGAGGTTATGACACCTGATCCAATTACAGTACTACCTACAGACAGTATAGACCTGTGCATGCAGATCATGACAGATAAACATATCAGACATTTACCGGTAATGCTGGACGGCCAGGTGCTTGGAATGGTTTCCATTGGTGATGTTGTTAAATTCATCATTGCTGACCAAAAACAAACCATATCGCAACTAGAAAGCTATATCAGTAGTTAAAAGGACTTTATTAATCTAATATTAACAGCAAACTCAATTACATTGAAAAGGTCGTATCAATAACGTGATACGACCTTTTGTTATTTTCAATAAGGAACAAATACACTACCAGATTTTAACTCTTTTCTCTGGAGCTAAATATAAAGAATCTGTTGGTTTTACGTTAAAAGCAGTATAAAACTCAGGTATGTTTCTAACCACACCATTAACCCTAAACTTAGCAGGAGAATGGGGATCTGTACCAACCTGACTTCTTAATGCTTCATCTGTCGATTTATTTAACCACACCTGAGCCCATCCAAGAAATACCCTTTGTTCACCTGTAAATCCATCCATAACTGGCGCTGGTTTACCATCTAAGCTTACTTTGTATGCTTTCAGTGCAATGGTTAAGCCACCAAGATCACCTATATTTTCCCCAAGCGTGAAATCGCCATTTACATTAAGGTCAGGAAAAACCTTAAACTCACTGTATTGTGCTTTTAAAGCATTTGTTCTCTTTTTGAATTCACTTTGGTCTTTAGCGGTCCACCAGTTACGCATAGCGCCTGTACCATCAAATGTACTACCCTGATCATCAAAACCATGACCTATTTCATGACCAATTACCGCACCAATACCGCCATAATTCACAGCATCATCTGCTGTCATATCAAAAAATGGTGGCTGAAGTATAGCCGCAGGAAAAACAATCTCATTCATACTTGGATTATAGTATGCATTAACTGTTTGTGGTGTCATACCCCATTCCGTACGGTCAACAGGTTTCCCTAGCTTATTAAAAGTTCGGTTATATTCGAACTCTGTTGATCTCTTTTCATTGCCAAACAAATCATTCTTTACTATTTTAAGCTTACTATAGTCTCTCCACTTATCCGGATACCCAATTTTTGGAGTGAACTTACTTATTTTATCAAGTGCTTGCTTTTTAGTCTCAGCTCCCATCCAATCCAATTCTTTAATACTCACCTCATAAGCTTTCAACAAATTACCTACAAGTTTAAGCATGCGCTCTTTAGCAGCAGGCGGGAAATGTTTTTCAACATACAATTTACCAACTACTTCTCCTAAATTTCCGTTTACCACACTAACAGCTCTGCGCCATAGTGGTTTCTGTTCCTTAACACCGTATAAAGTTTTAGCGTAGAAATTGAAATTTTCCTGATCAAGTGCGGTATTTAGAGAACCTGCAGAACCTGTTGTAGCACTCCACTTAAGATAATTCTTCCAGGTATCGAGTGGCGTATTTTTCAAAATAGCATTTAGATCCTTAGTATAAGCCACCTGGGAAACAATCAGAGTATCATGATTCTTAACTCCTGCCTCTGCAAGCAGTGTGCTCCAATCAAAGTCAGGCATTAGCGTATTCAGATTTTTAATTGGATAGCTATTGTAAAGCCCCGCCATATTTCTGGTCTCTTCCTTTTTCATCTGTTTAGAAGCAATCAGCGTTTCAAGTGCCATTATCTGAGCAGATTTTGCTTTCGCATCAGGGATACCAGCAAGAGTTAACATTTTTTCAACATGCGCAACATACTTAGTACGAATGTCTACAGATTTTGCATCCGTTAACGAATAATACTCTTTGTCCGGCAAACCAAGCCCACCTTGCCAGGTAAAAAGCATATATTTTCTTGGATCTTTCAAATCCTCAGCTACAGTTACATTGAAGGGAATCATATACCCTACCTTATTAGCATATGCAAAATAAGCAGCAAGATCTTTTCCAGAAGCTAAAGCATCTATCCGTTTAAACTCGGCATTTAAAGGAGCCAATCCAATAGAATCACGAGCTTTCATGTTCATATAAGACTCATAAAAGTCGCCTATTTTCTGCTCATCTGAGCCCTCGGTAGGACTTCCCTTTGCAGCATTCTCAATTATTGCCTTTACATCTTCCTGTGCCTTATCATTCACCATAGCCCCTACTCCATATGATGCCTTATCAGATGGAATTTTGGTGTTTTTCATCCAGGTACCATTTACATAAGCTGTAAAATTGTTTCCAGGAGTTACCGTGGTATCCATATTTTTAAGGATGATGCCTGAATGCAGTTCTTGCTTTGGCTCCGAACTATTACAGGATGCCATTAGCAGCAAAGAACACGCAGTCAATGGAATACTAAAAGATTTTTTGATTTTCATTTATCTAAGAATTTATGAATAAGATATAAGTGTTAAACCAAATTTAACAAAAGATTATTATCTAACTTCTATCTAATCCATAATATCTTGGTTACCTTATTCCTACATAAATTTCCACTTCCGCATTCTCTGGGTTTTTAGTCTTCTCGCCGTACACTTCAAAATCAGCGATATATGATCTATCCAAATCAGCACTCCAGATTTTCTGCCAACCTTCAAACACTACCCCCTTCATTAAATCGCCTTTAGCAGTTAGTTTAAGATATTCACCTCCATCAATAGTCAGTCCTGTCATTCCATCAGGAATCTCTTCAAGAGAATTTACCCTGCAACCTACCAGAGTGGTGTAAGGTTTCATATAGTCACCTTCATAGTCAGTATACACTCCATAAACATCAGTACCAATTCTGTTAGGGATTTTTGAAGCGATGCTTTCCGAATAAAATCTACCCCAAAGCGCAGGAATATCCCTTGCCCCTTCACCATTTTGATTACTTGTTCTTACCGTTATCCCTATAACCGATATGCCCTCAATCTGTTCTGTTTCCATAAAATGTTTCATTAATGATTTCTTACGACAAAAGTAGAGCAGCAGTTTGACAACAGTATGTCAGGGGTTAGATTTTTCTTTACACAATTGAAAATATTCTGGCAAGCTCATTTTATGGGGTTCAAATGTCTGATTCAGTACCGACAAATGCTTTATTCTATCTAATCTGAAAGAACGATATTCATTACGGAGTCTGCAAAATGCAATCATTAACCAATTGTCCTGAGTACTGTATACAGCAAATGGCTCCAACACCCTCGAAGTCTCGGCCTTATCTTCAGCCACGTAAATAATCTCCAACAATTTAAAACCTGTGAGCGCAAGTTGAATCGAAGACAAATTGTTACTGGAACGGTCACTTTCAACATTATTCCGGATTGCAATTCTTTCCGAAAGCAGATTTACATTCTCCTTTGTATTGCTTTTCAGCACTGCTTTTATTTTTGTTACGGCATCAGAATATTCATTAACAAAAGAAGTATCCTTATTCCTCAGCACTAACTGTTCTGCAGTGATTAATGCATTTGCCTGGCTTTCAGTAAAACTCACAGGGGGCAAACTATACCCATCCACAAGAGCGTATCCTTTTCCTTCTTCTGTAAATATTGGAACTCCACCATCCTGCAAGCACCTGATATCCCTGTAGATGGTTCTAACACTTACATTAAATTTCTCTGAAAGATAGGTAGCCGTAGAAAGTCTTCTTGTTTGAAGTTGGGTAAGTATGGCTACAATCCTGGAAAGTCTTGATGTTTCGCTCTGCATTGGCAAATTTTAACCATCAAATATACATTCTATTAAGTACTCCATTTAAATTCATTTACCAACTGTTTTAAGTCGGCTTCCGTTACTTCGGAAGGACTTGAAAATTGTTTTTTAAGTATATGCTTTGGAACACTCAATGAGCCATTATTTGTTCTGATAATTGCCCCATTCTCAATCTGTTTATGTGCATGAAAATCGCCGAGCATGGGATCTAACTCTGTAAGTCTGATCAGTAATTCGTAAAGTACGTATAGCGGTATTGTCACACTACAAATATAGATTAACTGCATTTTAATACGCAATTATCATTATGTTAACACATTCCAAGCCCTTAACAATAGATTCACGACAACCAATACTGATAGGGCTATATTACCACTTTTGATAATAATCAATTTTTAATGCTGACTTAATATTGATACCCTAATTTTATAGTAATCACCAAACGTTAAGATTATGATCAGCACAAAGATTCTTTACAATGCTGTTTTTAAAACAGATCAAGTTGATGACCTTGATAAATTTCAACCTTTGCCTGAACCTGTCGGCAGTTACCCCTATCGATTAAACCTCGGAAACCGGTTAAGTGAAACTGTTCCAGGGAAAATGGTTTTTCATATGGTTGGTGATACCGGCGGCCTAAAATCCGCTGACGCTCAGAAACAAGTAGCCGAAAAGATGGCTGAGCAACACTTAAATGCAACTAGCGAACACGACAAGCCAGCATTCTTATATCACCTTGGAGATATTGTATATCACTACGGAGAAGCAGAGCAGTACGATGAGCAATTTTTAAAACCATTCGAAACCTACCCTGCCCCTATTTATGCCATTGCCGGAAATCACGACACAGATATAAATCCTGACTGCGATTCGCATTACGAAAGCCTAGAGGCATTCTATACTACATTTTGTAATACCTGCCCCAAAACAATTCATTTCGGTAGGGAAAGCAGCAGAAAAAGTCAGGTTCAGCCACATGTATTTTGGACAATGGAGTCCCCTCTGGCAACAATAATTGGCCTTCACACCAATGTTCCAAAATATGGCCACATTACTAAAGAACAAAAAAACTGGTTTATTAAAGAGCTACAAAATGCGGCCAATCTTCGTTCCGATAAAGCCATAATCGTTTGCATGCATCATGCCCCTTATTCGGCGGATACAAATCATGGATCGAGCAAACCAATGATAGAATTTTTAGAGAGCTCATTTGAAAAAGCAGGGGTAAAACCAGATATTATTTTTAGTGGCCACGTACATAACTACCAGCGCTTTACTAAACAATATGAAGACGGAAAAACGCTTCCTTTCATTGTTGCAGGAGCTGGAGGTTTCGACGAATTGCACCAGCTAGCAGATCCTTTCGATAGTAATTACAGTACCAAAAGTGATTTATTCAATCAGGTTCAGCTAGACAACTACTGTGATAACAGACATGGCTTTTTGAAAATATCTATTGAAAAAACACCTTTCAGTTTTACCATACAAGGAGAGTATTATACCGTATCGGGTTTAAATACTAAAGAAGAGGTTACTTTATTCGACAGATTCACAATAGATTTGACCGGACGATAACAAAAGAAAACACTATAGCGATCCGATGATTTTTTAGTCTAGAAAAAATTATCTAACATTGGGTGCAATAGTTTTTCATGCATACAGAATCATCAGATAAACGAGAAGACAATGAATTACTGACTAAGCTCAGGAATGGTGATCAAACTGCGTTTGCTGAAATCTACAATCAATACCGGAGCAAAATATTTGTTTACGCCTGCAGCCTCTGCAAATCACCAGATATTTCTGAGGAGATTGTTCAGGAGGTATTCATTAAAGTCTGGCAGAAAAGAGATCAGATTAATACAGAATTGAATTTTGGCGCCTACATTAAGAAAATCACACTAAATCATGTGCTAAATCACTTAAAAAAGGTTGCCAGAGAAAAAGCACTTCAACAACAGTTATTTGTCTTTATAGAAGCTATCAGAAACAGTACTGAAGAGAATCTTCTGGAAAAAGAATTATTGAGAACCTATGATGATGCAATTGCAAAATTACCTCCTCAAAAGAAACTGATCTATAATTTAAGTAGAAACGAGGATCTAAGTCACGATGAAATAGCCAAAAAGCTAAATATATCGAAGAATACAGTTAAAAACCATATGGTAGAGGCAACTCGTTTCATCCGTAATTATGTAAACCAAAATGGCAGTGTAATTTGTTTTCTCATTGCAGCCTCAAATTATTTTCGATCCAACTAGTCCTATTGCTTCCCACAGTTGTATTAGATATAATCGGATTGAGCAGCGAAGCTCATCTCTTTTATCTAAAACACAGTGAAAGAAAAGCAGAAATTAGAAGATTTGTATAATTTGTACTTAAATAATAAGTGCAATTCCGATGATTTAGAAGCTTTTTTTAAGCTTTTAGATAGTACAAGTGATGATCATGAGATTAAAGCACTGATGTCAACAACCTGGGATAACACACATACACTTCCTGATTCAGATCTTATACCTGATTTTATACCATTTGAGACTAAACAAGTTAAATTAAATCCACCCAACAAAACTATTCTGGGACTTCGCAAATTTGTTTCAATTGCTGCAGCTCTCCTATTTATTCTTGGTGGTCTATATTTCTTTAAGTCTGACATCCTGAATATCATTACCCCAATTCATCAGCAAGAGGTTTTCAGTTCAACTGGTGAACGCAAACAATTGATTCTTGCTGATGGCACAAAGGTGTGGTTGAGTCCAAACAGTAAATTGAACTATCCAGATAAATTTAGAGGCGACAAAAGATTAATTAGTTTAGATGGAGAAGCATTTTTTGAAGTTAAACACGATTCGAAGCACCCTTTTATTATTAAAACTGGTACAGTGAGCACCACTGTACTTGGAACAAGTTTTAATATTTCTGCATATCCAAAACACAACACAATAAATGTAACCCTGGTTACCGGTAGGGTAGCCGTGGCCTTAAAGGCCAACAACCAGAGCCAGAGTGAGATTATGTTACCAAATCAGCAAATCATTATTGATAAAGCAAACAAAAAACTCACAAAGGTCGACTTCCCTGGTGCCGCATCTTTTTTAAACAAACGGTTAGGCTTGTTCGAATATAAAGGAGCGGTACTACTGGAAGTAATAAAGGACATTGAATTACAATACGATGTACAAATTCAACTAAACCCGGATTTAGCTGACAAGGCATTTTACGGCAATTTAAACGTGAATGACAATATTGACCAAACCCTAAACAAGTTGTGTTTGGTAATGGAAACTACCTGGGAAAGAAATGGAGGGCATTATGTGATCTTAAAATAAATGTCTGATTCTGAAGAACAGAACCAGACAAGTATCTGAACTAATTTAAAATGTCCAAGCCTTGAGAACTACAGGACATAAGAAATCAATATTAATTATAAAGTTATGAAACCTGTTTCAGCTTATCACTAACAATTTGAAATGATACTGTGACAATTAGTGATTTTCAACGTCATAACTTACCAAACAAACATACAAATGAAAAAAATTGAACCTGTTGGGTTCTTAACCTTTGTTGCCGTTATCTTGCTACTACTTGTATTGATGCAATCACGCGCACATGCCCAAAGCCCGCTTGATAAAAAGCTAAGCATAAATTTAAAAGACGAGAAACTGAAGAGCGCATTAGATAAAATAACCTCTATCTGTGGGACAAAGTTCACTTACAACGAACAAATTGCCTTAAGTACAATAAAAATCAGTGTGAACGCCAAAGACAAAAGTCTAAAAGATGTATTATCAACAGCCTTTACAGACAAACCACTACAATTTAGCATTCTTGATAAAGAAATCTTCATTCGATTTGCACCTGAAAAAACAAAAAAGGTCGAAGCCGATCCGGCGGCAAATACGACCCAAAGCAAAGAAAAGCACACCATTAGCGGAACCATCAAATCACAGAATACCGGAGAAACTTTAATTGCAGCTACAATTAGAGTTGTTGGGACAAGTCTGGCAACAACCAGTAACGAGTATGGTTTTTATTCACTCACCTTAACTCAAGGACATTATCGTTTGGAAGTAAGTGCTATTGGTTCAAAACCTTATAAAACCACTATTGAACTAAACAAAAACACAAACCTGAATATCTCATTATCAGATGATGAGAACCTACTGGAAACTGTTACCATTACCAGCAACTCTAGTCAGAGAAATCTTCAAAGCCCACAAATGGGAATGGAGCGTTTAACCATTAGTGAAACAAAAGAAGTCCCTGTTTTAATGGGCGAACCTGATTTAATTAAAACACTACAGTTATTACCTGGCGTTAAAACTGCCGGAGAGGGTAATGGAGGAATGTTTGTTAGAGGTGGCAGTGCAGACCAGAACATGATTTTACTTGACGAAGCCCCTGTCTACAACGCGTCCCATCTACTGGGTTTCTTTTCAACATTTAACTCTGATGCCATAAAAAATGTAACCCTCTACAAAAGCGGAATGCCTGCACAATACGGAGGTGGTTTATCTTCAGTACTTGATGTTAAAATGAATGACGGAAACAATCAGAAGTTCGGTGTAAATGGTGGTGTTGGGGCAATTGCTGCAAGAATTAATGTTGAAGGACCAATTCAAAAAGAAAAGTCTTCATTTCTAATTTCCGCTCGCAGAACATACGTTGATATGTTTCTAAAACTTTCCAGTGATACCGCTATTAATAACACTCAGCTTTATTTTTATGATGTTAATGCAAAGGCCAACTACATTTTGGGAGATAAAGATCGGCTATATATATCCGGTTATTTTGGAAAAGATGTGTTAGCATCGGATAACCTATCAGGAATTAATTGGGGTAATGCCACTTCAACTCTCCGCTGGAATCATGTTTTCAGCAACAAGTTATTCTCTAATACTTCCATAATTTTCAGTAACTATAACTACAAAATCCAATCAAATACAGATGAAAATTCACTTACGCTTTTCTCTCAAATCCGCGACTGGAATTTCAAGGAGGATATGCAATGGTATGCAAATGAAAAGAACACTATCAGCTTTGGTTTCAACTCCATATTTCACACCATAAAACCGGGTGAAGTACAAGCAACCGGCAATTCAGGTTTTATTTCTCAAAAACTTCAGAATAGATTCTCTCTAGAAAATGCCGTATATGCAAGCAACACATGGAAAGCAAGCAATGCCTTTAGCCTCACTTACGGATTGAGAGTTTCTGCTTTCAGTATATTAGGATCTGGTGAGTACTACACTATTGATGGTTCAGGAAATGTAACCGGCTCAACCAGTTATAAAAGAGGAGAAATTGTAAAGACTTATGTCAATTTAGAGCCGCGCCTTTCTGCAGCCCTTCAGGTAAACGAATCTACATCTGTGAAGGCTTCCTATGTTAGAAATGTTCAAAACCTACATCTAATTTCCAATTCCAATGCAGCATCACCCACAGATAGATGGGTAGCCAGCACCAACATTATTAAACCTGAACTGAGTGATCAGGTTTCAATTGGATACTATAAAAATATTGGTAATTCGTATGAGTTAACCGCCGAAACCTATTACAAGACACTAAAAAATCAAATTGATTATCGCAATGGGGCGGATATATTCACCAATAGACCGATCGAAACTCAGTTACTATTTGGTAAAGGACGTGCCTATGGCCTTGAGTTATTGTTAAAAAAGAAAGCAGGTAGATTAACCGGCTGGCTGGGTTACACGTTATCAAAAACAGAAAGAAAAATTGATGGTATAAACAACAATGAATGGTATAATGCCCGTCAGGATAAAACTCATGATATTTCTTTTGTCAGCATGTATAAGCTAAGCCAAAAATGGACTGTTTCGGCTAACTGGGTATATTCCACAGGCAATGCCGTTACTTTTCCAAATGGGAAATACAAACTTCTTGGACAAAGCTATTTCTATTTCTCAGAACGCAATGCTGATCGTATGCCAAGCTACCACAGATTAGATTTAGGTGCTACCCGTTTATTAAAGCAAACCAAAAAGTTCTCATCTGAATTAAATTTTAGCTTATACAATGCATATGGTCGTAAAAACCCCTTCCGCATTACTTTCCAGGATAGTGAATCTGATCCAAACAGAACAGAAGCTTTAAGAACTACGTTGTTCAGATTTATTCCATCAGTTTCTTACAATTTTAAATTCTAACCAATGAAAATTATATTTCGTACAATACTTTTTTCTATGATTGCATTTCTATGGTCATGCGAAGATGCCATTGACCTCAAACTTAAAGACAACACACCCAAATATGTAATTGAAGGCACAATTACCAATGAACCTGGAGTATGTAAAGTAAACGTTAGTAAAACAAAGAACTTCGGGGATGATAATCAATTTAATGCGGTTGGGGGTGCAACAGTAAAAATTGAAAACAATGGCACTACAATTTTATTATCGGAAACGAGCAAAGGCGTTTATGAAACTGACCGAATTAATGGTACTCCCGGTCAAACCTACCACCTAACAGTAACAACTGACAATGAAACGTTTACCTCTTCCAGCACAATGCCAGAGCCAGTACCTTTCTTAGATTTTACATTAAAACCAGCTGATTATGACACTTTGAGGACCACCCCAATGGTAAAATTTAAGGATATTTCGGGCATCAAAAACTACTACTGGTTTCAGCAATATATAAACGATAAAATTCAGCGCCAGTATAAAGTATTTAATGATGAATTTACAACAGGACAGGAAGTGAACGATTATCTTGTATTTGAAAACACCACCAAAGACCGCAGCAAGAACATTGTTAAAGGCGATCGGTTAACAGCAGAAATGCACTGTATTGATGCTGCAGTTTACCTTTATATGTTTAGTCTATCCAACGCGAATGGATCTTCTGATGGAGCAGCTCCGGCTAACCCGGTAACCAACATTATGGGTGGGGCAATAGGATATTTTAGTGCACACACTGTTCAACGTAAAACAATAGTAATTCCGTAAATTTATAGAAAAGGACCCAAAATGACAGATTTGGATAAAAGTATAACAGTTGGAGCTCTATTTGGCTTCGTCATACTACTAACCTTGTTTGAAATGTACTTTAGTTACATCCACGATAAAAAACATTATCAAAAACGTGATACCCTTACCAATGTCTACCTGATGGCTAGCGCCTTTGTTGTTAATATTCTTACAAAAGCGGGAACCTTCATGTTGCTTCAGTATTTCTATGTTCATTATCGTTTATTCCAGATTTCCAACACTTTGGTTTATTGGATTGTGCTAATTCTGGCTCAGGACTTTTTATACTGGTTCTTGCATTATACGGGGCATTATGTTCGATTCTTTTGGGCGATGCATGTTACCCACCATTCTTCGGAGCATTTTAACCTGACTACCGGCTTCAGGTCTACAGTATTTGAGCCCCTATACAGGGTGTTCTTCTATCTACCTTTGGCATTAATGGGATTTAGTGCTTTTGACATTCTGTTTGCTTATCTGGTTACTCAGATTTATGGCAACATTGTACATACCAAATCTGTTGGAAAACTCCATCCGATAATTGAATATCTTTTTGTTACACCTTCTCATCACCGTGTCCATCATGCCAGCAATGTACGCTACCTTGACAAGAACATGGGGATGGTTTTAATTCTATGGGATCGGATATTTGGAACATTTCAAGAAGAGGTAGCTGAAGAAGAAATAAAGTATGGATTAACAACCCAACCTGAAGATGTAGGCCCGGTAAATATCATTTTCCATGAATTTATTGCGCTCTATGCTGATGTCAAAAAAGCACCTACATTTAAGGATAAATTAAAATACATTTTTTATCCTCCGGGCTGGAGCCACGATGGCAGCACACAAACCGCAAGAGTAATGCAACGGCAATTATAAAACCATTTTTGCCTTTACTTCATTAATTTTTGAATGATATGCTTCAAGAAGCGCGGGATTTACAATCCCCGCTTCCTGATCAAAGTTCTCATAAAATGAAGGCAATGAAAAGGTTGTTAATACTTGAGCACCTAGCTTAGGAAGCCTCACTATTGCTGCATTCATAACATTCCCCCCTCCAAATCCACCTGGCGAAGTACTCATTAGTAACATTGGTTTACTTTGAAAAAACTTACTATTGGTACGTGAGCACCAATCCATTACATTCTTAAAAGCAGCGCTGTAACTTCCATTGTGCTCTGCCAGCGAAAGTACAATCAGATCGGCTTCTGTTATATGATCTATGAGCTTGTAAGCCTTATCAGGATATCCATCATTAGTTTCTCTATCTACAGAAAACAATGGCATCTCAAAATCGTTTAAATCCAGTAATGTAACATCATGATCCTTAAAAAAAGAAATAGTATGAATAACCAATTTACGATTAATTGACTGGTGACTACTGCTTCCAGCGAAGGCTAAAATCTTCATTCGATATGTTTAATTTTTAATATTTCTACTTTGTTCTGGCAATGGAACAAAATCAGTTTCGCCAGGCACAGGGGCAAAAGATTGGGAAATCCATTTGGCTTTTGCCTCCTCAATTCTTTCGCGGGTTGACGCTACAAAATTCCAATAAATAAAACGTTCTTCAGGAAAGGGCTCTCCACCAAAGATATAGATGGTAGAATTTTCAAGCATTACAAATTCGCAGAGCTTACTGTCCTTAGCAACCAATAGCTGTTTAGGCTCAAAGGTATGCCCTTCACTTTCAATTCCGCCCTCAAGAATATACAACGCACTTTCACCAAATAGATCCTTACCTATTTTAACTGTCTGCTGTTTAGTAGTTTTTAACTCCAGAAAATAAAGCGGGCTGTATACCGGTACTGGCGAAAAATGCCCAAATACATCCCCGGCGATAAGCTTAAAGTCAATACCATTTTCTGTCCAGCGCGGGATTTCTTCTTCGTTAAAATGGAAAAATTCCGGATCCATCTCTTCTAGAGCCTTTGGCAAAGCAACCCATATCTGTAAACCATGGAGCATTTTATTAGAAGTCCTTAAATAAACCGGAGTTCTTTCCGAATGAACAATGCCACTCCCGGCAGTCATCCAGTTTACCTGCCCTGGTTGAATTTCGGTTTCATTGCCCAAACCATCTTTATGCATGATAGCTCCTTCAAAAAGATAGGTTAAAGTAGAAAGTCCAATATGTGGGTGCGGTGGAACATCCAAATTTTCATGATCACTTAAACATGTTGGCCCCATGTGATCTACAAAAGCAAAAGGCCCAACCATTCTTTTCTCACGAAAGGGTAAGAGTCTGCCCACCATAAAATTACCAATATTACTTGGTCTTTCTTCGATAATCAAGTGAATATTTGACATGCTATTTATATGATTTTAACTGTTAGAATTAACAGATGGATTTGACATAATGCTTCGTGAATTTACATGAATTCACTTACTATTGCAAGATTTTTCAATAAAATCAGATGGCCCTACAGTATAAATTGCAGGGCCGCCTAATCATTTACGAGTAATTTCTAATTGTTATTGCTTATCCCACCACACTCTACCAGTTAGTTTATCCCCACCCGGTACTGCAGCCGAAGCTTCTTTATAATTAACTCCATTACTAACATCCTCCTCTACGGGATAAGGGAAACGACGCGGAATAGTTCCGCCAGTTACATTGCCTGGATATACAACTGGAGTTAAAGTCGGAACCCCACTCCTGCGCCAATTGCTCCATGTTTCATAGAAATCGAGCATTGTGATGGTATGCAGCCAATATTGAGTATTAATTTGCTGTAAACCATTTGCAGGATTATAAGGATGAGCTGTAACAAAATCCGCAGCAACACCATCAGTAATCGCTAAATCCGCATCATACTGACCAAGAAACGTGATTGCTTTTTTGACACCTTCTGCATAATGATCGGAAGCAGAACCACCGATCCCCCATCTTTGCGATGCCTCAGCCAACAGCAACTCACTCTCTGAATAAGTCAATATAAAGGTTAAACCATTCTTTTTTATCATGGCCGGATGTGGTGAGGAATATTCCGGAAAAGAAGTGAAAGAAGCATCTTGTCTGATGTCGCGATCAGCAACCCCACTCAAGTCTTTACCATTAGGCATTCCTTTCTGAACTGCGGGATTAGCACTAAATTCTCCGTTCTGCAATTTGCTGGCCTCATCGGGATATAAGTTTATTACTGCAACTTTAGCCAAACGAGGATCACCGTTACTTTTTAAAGCATCAATAAAAGTTTTAGACCATTTAACATAATAGTGCTCTTGTCCCCCGTCGCCATTTAAAACCTGGCTATTTCTGTTTTGGGTAACTCTGGCGCCTGAAACATCATGTCTTACGAAAGCATTATCCTCATTATTGATCATAGTTTTACCCACAACCTTTTGAGCATATGCTTTTGCCGTATTTTCATCAACTTTTGTTAACCTCATTGCAATGCGCAATAAAAGGGAATTACCAAAACGCTTCCATTTTTCAATATTACCCTGATAGATAACATCACCCGTAACTTTGTCTCCATCTACTTTTAGCGCACTCGTTGCCTCCTCTACTTCCTTCAATAAGTCCATATAAATGGACTGTTGCTTATCATATTTTGGTGCAAGGTTTCCACTATAAAACCCCATACCGGCTTCCGAATAAGGAGCATCCCCATAAAGATCTGTAATGCGTTCAAATATGAGTGCTTTCCATAAACGCGCTACCTGATGAACATTAGCAAATTTTGGTTTATCTTTTGTGAATTGTACCACATCAACAATAGGTCTTACCTGCTCTATGTATGCACCAACTGAACTATTACCCCAATAAGCTGATGTGTAACCCGCATTAAGAAGGTATTTATCTCCTGCCCAATAACTAACAACACTCGAAAGCCCCTGCATCATAGTTGCAGAATAAATCAGGTTTCCCCTCCAGGTATCGTAAGCAAAATCGATACTTCCGGTATAAGTAAGCTGAGCCGTAGTTAAAATATAATTCGGATCAAAGTTAGTAGGCCCGTAGGCTATCGGATTGGTATTAATGTTTTTAAAATCTTTTGTACAGCTGGTTCCTACTAGAATACCAACAAGTAACATCAGGCTATATTTATTTGATATATTCGTTTTCATTGTTCTGGATTTTTAATAATTAAAACTTAACACTTAGGTTTACGCCAAAAGTTCTTACCGGTGGTACACCTCCCAACTCCAATCCTGGAAAAGTAGCATTGTAGCTTGATTCAGGATCGATGTTATCTGTTTTCTTCATCAAAATGAATAGATTTCTTCCAACCAAACTTACATTTAAGCTCTTAATTTTATTATTGAACATTTTTGCGGGGAAATTGTAACCAAGTGTTAGCTGTCTGAATTTGATGAAGCTAGCATCCTGAACAAATTTATGTGATACATTCTCAGCTGTTGCTTTGTAGAAGTCTGATGCTGTAGCCCCCAATTCTTCTCTGTTTTCTAGCGTAGCTTTATGCAAACCAAAAAGGTAACCATAATAGTCAGTTGCAGAGAAAAGTTTACCCCCCCATTTACCATCAATCAGGAAAGATAGAGTTACGCCATTGTATGTAAATTCGTTATTCCATCCCGCAAACCATTTGTTATAAGCCGAACCGTAACTTTTTAACTCTCCTTTTTCCGGGGCTCCTAAAGCTCCCTTTACAATTTCTCCATTAGCATCGTATTTATAATCATAAGCTGTAACCTGAGCCGCTGCTTTACCAGGTATGTTTTGTAAAAACCCTACTCCTGTACGTGAGGTAGCCAATGATTGGTAGGTTACACCTTTTGCAAGGGAAAGTACTGTATTGTCATTATATGTTCCATTGAGAGATGATGTCCAGCTAAATTTCTCATTTTTAACTGCAACTCCTGTGATTAACATTTCCACCCCCTTATTTTCAATTTCGCCTGAATTAAGCACCGCTCCGGCATACCCGGTTGTACTTGATGTAGTCACAAAACTGATTTCATTTTTAGACCGTTTTTTATACCATGTTGCATCAAGGTTTAAACGATCATTAAAAAATCTTAATTCAGTTCCTATTTCAAGTTCAGAAGCCGTTGAGGCTTTCAGTTGTGAGTTAGGAATATTTATGTTATTTATAACTGCAAGGGGGTTTCCATTTAGACTTTCACTTCTAAAACCGTAAGTTAACAACGTTTGATAAGGATCTGTGGCCTGCCCTACCATGGCATAACCTGCTCTTAATTTACCAAATGATAATGTTTCTGATTTAAGCAATTCTGAGAACACAAATGAACCACTTATTGATGGATAAAAAACACTTAGCTTGTTGTTTCTTCCTGGAGTTGCCAGAGTAGAAAACCAATCAGATCTACCACTACCGGTTAAATAAAGTATATCACGATAAGCAAATTCCAGGGTACCATACATGGAATGGGTTTCAGATTCAAACTCGACAGCTCCAACCGATTTATTTTTTGCATTAAGTATATTGTAAACCCCGAAAACTGCAAAATCAGTTCCATTATTTGTTGTCTGGCTGATTTGAGTGTTTCTAAAACTGGCCCCAACATTTGGAGTTACCGTAAATTGATCCTGAATAGTAAATGACTTTCCTAATAACACATCAGCATTTACATCAGCAAATTTTGTTTTCTGCTCCGCAATCTTTCCTGCCGGATAATAGGCAGTTCCCGAAGGCACTACATTTTTATAAGTATCATTATAAGAATCCCTACCAACACGCCCTTGCAAAAACAAACCATTATCAAAAGTGTAACGGGCATTAAAAGAGCTTATCAACCTATCTCTCTTGGTATTGTTTACAAACTCATTTGCAGCAAACCATGGGTTAGTAGCAAAAGGATTTCCTTTATTATATTGAATCTCATTCCCATCAGCATCTTTACCTGCCTTAAGACTATTTACACTAACCGATGTTGGCAAGAATGCGACATTATAGTTTGCATTACCTGCCCCGTCTGATAGCATAGGCCTGTTCTTTGCCTGCTCTAAAATATAATTTGCACGGGCATCTATGGTTAAACGCTTTACGGGTTCGAAAGTCCCTACAAGATTAAAGGATTGTCTATTTAGGCCAGAGTTTGGAACCACAGAGTTGTTATGTACATCATTTGCTGAAAAGCGGATCGCCCCACCTTCAAATGTTTTATTTAAAGCAAGCGTATTTGACCAGGTGCCACCATTACGATAAAAATCTTCGATGTTGTTTTTCTGAGCAGAATAAGGTCTCGAGACGCCATCAAACTGTGGCACACTACTACCATCTAATTTCGCTCCCCAACTCGAACCGCCAGCTTGAGCAGCAGTAACAGCATCTTTCGGTTTAATTCCGCTTGCACCCTGTCCATAAACATACTGCCAGTCGGTCCTGTCCATGATTTGCTCTACAACATAATTGGTATTAAAATCAATACTGTTTCCTTTACCACTTTTGGTAGTGATTAGGATCACGCCTGCTTTAGCTCTTGACCCATAAAGCGCAGATGCAGCAGCACCCTTTAATACAGAAATACTTTCTATGTCGTCAGGATTTAAGTTTCCAACAGCATCTCCTAAATCGGGTGCATTATCCCATTGGCTACCTGAGTTTCCATTCGGATTTATATTGTTTAAACCTGTTGGCTTATTTTCCATTGGCACACCATTAATTACATATAATGGCTGATTATTTTGACTAAGACTGGACACACCACGAATAGTCACACTTGTTGCCGAACCCGCACCACCTGAGGTAGAGCTAATATCCAAACCTGCAACCTTACCCACTAAGGCACTCGCCACATTGTTTTCTCTGGCTTGTGTTAAAGATTCGCCCTGAACTTGAGAAACGGAATAACCCAGTGCCCTACGTTCCTTTTTAATACCTAATGCGGTTACTACAACCTCACTTAACAATTTGGTATCCTCAGTCAATACAATCTGCAAATCTGTTTTACCATCAACTGCAATTTCCCTTGTTTGAAAACCGGCAAATGATACCACTAAAACTGCGTTAGGAGGCACAGCTATTGAAAATTTACCATTTATATCCGTTGAAGTACCTGCTCCTGTGCCTTTAATTCTAACAGTAGCTCCGGGTAAAGGACCGCCATTAGCCTCCTTGACTATACCAGTGACTTTCACATCCTTTTTTCGACTGATTACGATCAGCCCCGCTCCAGAAACAGAATAATTTAAATTAGTGTTGTTAAATATTATAGCTAAAACATCAGTAACTAAAGTGTTTTTTACCGACAATGTAATGTCCTTATTAATCGGAACATTTGCCGAACTGTACACAAAATGATAGTCACTTTGCCCTTCAATAATTTTCAAAACTTTGCCCAGCTTTGTTTTTGTAACATCTAATGATATCTTTTGCTGCGAAAAGACCGATGCCGAAACATTGAGACATGTGATAAAAATTATAATACAGATAAGTTTCATTAAAATAATGAATTTTAAGAACATCCTTACATCAGGACGCACTTGCAGTAAGTAATAATTAATCATATTTTTGTTTTTTTGGTTGCTTTAGTATTTGGCAGCAATCTGTTTGCGCATAAAACTGCCATTTGCTTATATCAAAAAAATTATTGGGGCGGTGCGTCAACACCGTCCCTTTCTAATTTATTTAGATATGGTAATTCGATTCCCTTTTATTTCATATTTAAAATGTTCTGCGTCCTGAAATGCTTTTAATGCCTGCTCTATACTTTCACGTCTAAATGTTGCTGTAAAGTGATATTTTTCTACTTCATGATCTTTAAATACAATCTCAACATTAAACCATCTTTCTAAATCCCCCTTAACTTCAGCAAAAGATTGATCTAAAATTTCCAGTCTGTTTTCAGTCCAGGCCATTTCCATGATTGTGCTATCGTTAACTTTAGTATATTGATTAATTGCTATTTGCGGATGTATTGGCGAATGTTTCTGCGATTTGATTTTTTCGGGCAACTCTTCTATCTTTTTATAAAAAGTAACCTTCTGGCTTGGCCGCAAAGTTATAGAGCTTCCTTTAGTACCTTTTCCTTCCATTACAATTAAGCCTTTAATCAGCACCGTTTCAGAAGTTGCCTCCCCTGGATATATTTTCACATTAAATGAAGTACCAAGTACATTGATGTCGAAATCCTCGGTATGTACTTTAAAAGGCTTATTCTTATTGTGCGTAACATCAAAAAATGCTTCTCCAACCAAATTAACCTCTCTGTTTTTATCATTGAAATTCTTGTCCACTGTTAATACACTTTTTGCATTAAGCAAAACCACAGAACCATCCGGCAAAGTGATTTTTTTCTTCTCGCCACCTTTTGTACTAAAATGAGTTATTAAACTAGCCTTTGGGATAGCATCTTTAGGGTTATTTTTAAAAATAACCGCAATACCAACCATAACCACAATTGCGGCGGCAATTTTTAGCCACATATAATTTTTGCGGATAGGAATAATACTAGCTTCTTCTTGAGGTTCAATAGCATTTTTCAACAGATCTACCTGTCTATTTAGCGGTTTCTTATTTCCACTTAATATCACATACAAGCGTTTAGCTTCTGCAATTACAGTCTCCTGTTCAGGATGTGCTTTAATATAGTTTTCCCAGTAGCTGATGCAAAGTTTATCTGTCCCGGCACAATAAAGCTGGAAGGTATTATCCACAAGAAAGTCTTCAACATTGAAAAGACTACGATCAATCATAATATTTGGCTTTTATAATACCAGTGCCAAAAATCTTATGTTTTTCCTAAGAAAATTTTACTTTTTTTATTTTATTAGTCTTTCAACTCCTTACGCAATATCTTAAGCGCATCATAAACCGTATTATAAGCGGTTTTTATAGTTTGTTGAGTTTGATCCGCTATTTGCTCATAGCTCAATCCATCAAAGAATTTTAAATGAATCAATTGCTTTTGTCTGAAGGTCAATTTCTCCAACGCATTTTTCAATTTATACCTTACCAGTTCATCGGTTTGCACTTTTACAATAAACTCCTCGTACGACATCTCCATCCAGTCGCCCTCGGCACCTGCATTTTGTAAAGCATCATTAATTTTGCGCTTACGCTCCAGCAGTCGTAAAATCTTACGTTTTAAAAATGTGCGTAGGTAAGCCGGTACATTATCAACTCTATTTAGTTGTTCATGTTTTTCCCAAATAGTAATGAATACCTGATCGGTTGCCTCTCCTGATGTTTCAGCATCTCCGCAAACGCGGATACCAAAATTTACGAGGTCATAATAGAGTGCTTTATAGAGGTCAAAAAATGCCCCATTATCACCTCCACGAATACGTTCCCATAATAAATGATGTAAGAGCTTATTCTCCATTTGGTTAATTCAGAATAAGACAATGTTAAGAAATTCTCTGGAATTATATAGTAAATCCCAAAATATCATTTTAACAACGAAGCGCTTTACAAAGCTCCCTAAAAAACTTTGCAAAGCGCTTCGTTATTAAAATAGTTGAATCAGCTTATTTACTACTCAATACTTAATTTGCGAACCCGTCCATTATCTGTGCCTATATAAAACACACCCTTGCTGTCAGTTGCAATAACATTTACGCCATTAAACCTTGCTGCCTTACCTACACCATCCGTATCGCCACTGCCTTTACCTCCTGCAATTGTTGTAACCACGCCCAAGGGATTAACCATCCTGATCAAATACGTATCGGTATTGTAATCATTATCACACACATAAAGATTACCCTTTTTATCTATCGTTAAGCCAAAAGCTGAGCCAAACTGAGCCGTCGAACCAACACCATCCTTCGCCAAAGTATTGTTATTCCCCGCAAATGATTTAATACCATCGGTTCCGATTTTCCAGATTCTGGAATTCGCATTATCCGACAAATAAGTATTGCCATCTGCATCAAATGTGATACCCAAAATATTCATGTTCTTAAGTACTGTAGCATCCGCATCTCTAAACGATTGTGCTGACACAACATTCGTAAGTATCCCATTGGTAGAAATCTTGTCTAACCAAGGCCCATTTTCAAGAAATAGATTCCCTGCTTTATCAAATTGCATCGCACCGCTTCTTACAGATACTGATGCCTTTTGTCCTATGGCATGTGCAGAAACAAGTCCGTTACCTGCCCACCAACCCGATTTGGTTGTATCTGACATATCCATCTTATAAATTCCATTGTAAGAAGCATTGTTAGATACGTAAACGTTCTTTTGAGCATCTACCGCCAAACCCCATGGGCTGCTAAATGCGATAACCTTATCCTTTGCATCAACTTTTCCGTCCATATTAACATCAGTGGCAGACTGATAAAGAGGTTTAAAAGTCTTTGTCACCCCAGTACTACTATAACGCACCACCCTCTTATTAACGTTATCTGTAAAATAAAGATTATCATCAGCATCTAGTGCTAATCCCTGAATATTTGAGCTGTTTAAAGCTGTTATCTCATTAATGGTACTTACTTTCGCTTGCATAATAACAATGTCCTGAGCGCTGGTAAGTGTTTTACCTTGAGTGATCAAAGTTATTTTACCAGAGGTTGCATCAGCAGGAACAGTTACAACCAATTTAGTTTTAGTGGCAGTATTGATGGTTGCCTTTACACCATTAAACTTTACCTCATTTGCTTCCACCGAGGTACCAAAATTTTGTCCCTCTATCGTGACTAACCACCCACTAAAGGTTTTCGTATCAGAGATCATAGTGATTGCCGGAAGCTTATTCTGATTAATAAAACCCGACAAAGTATGAAGAGAATAATCTGCTCCAGAGGCGATATCCTTTCCTGATATTAAAACATCATTTAAATATGGTTTCCCGTTTTTAATGGTAATTGTAAGAACTTTTCCACTAAGCGTAGTAAACGTGGTCCCTGAAACCAGCCCATTTGCCTTGATTTTCCCTTTTATCAAATAGTCTCTCACATCCGAAGTATCCGGCAATGTGGTAGTTGGAGAACTTGCTGCCAAAACAGGAACCCTGGATACTGAAGCAGAAATTCGACCACTAGCAGTAACACCAACATTATTAAACGCCTTATTTACAGGAGCAAACAAGGTAAGTCCATCTGCAACCTCCGCGTCAGAGAGTTTAGCCTCCTTAAAACGCGTTGTAAATACCGTTAAGCTATCCTTTGCTGCCAAAGCCGAGTTTATTTCCTCCTTCACCACAGCGGCGGTTACAGGAGTATCAACTGGCGCTTGCTTGTCTTTTTTACATGAATAATTAATAACACACAAAAATGTGATGGCCATGGTAATTACCACACTTATTCTAATTGCTTTCATTTTCGAGATCTAATTTAGTTTACTAACTAAATTAGAGCGATTATCTGGCATCAACAATACCTACTAATAGGTATTATTTAAGCTTTTACCCTAACTACAAGAGGTCGAGTCTCGTTTAATCAAGCTCGATTTTAGGATATGATTTTCATTTGGCTCAAAATACTTTTTATCTAATATTTTAAACAAAATATCAGCTGCCTCTTTTCCAATTTCAAAAGCGGGCTGCTCTATTGTGGTCAGCGATGGATTTAAGAGCGGAGCGGTACTAAGATTAGAAAAGCTTATTATTTTCAAATCTCTCGGAATATTTAAGTTCAACTCCCGGGCAACATAATAACATGGCAAAGCCAGATCTTCAATTGAAGAGATTATAGCATCAGGCTTCTCATAAGACACCATAGCCTTTATATTTTCATAATTCTTGCCCGGATCTTTATCATAATTAACTACCATCGCATCGGTATAAACCATCCCATGCTCTTTTAAAGCTTTTTGATAACCTGCAAACCTAATTTTACCCGTTACCAGATTATTAAGCGCAAACAAATAAGCAATTTTTTTACAGCCACATTCTATCAGATGGCGCGTAGCATTGTAAGCACTTTCATAATCATCGGTAGTTATTTTAACCGCATCTATATCTTCAAAAACCCGATCAAAGAAAACAACAGGTATCTTTTTAACAAGCTCTTTAAAATGCTCATTATTATTTGTGTTGCTCGACACAGAAATCAGAATACCATCTACCCTACCACTTAACAGGCTATCAGTAAAGGCAATTTCTATTTCACTGTTTTCATGAGTTTGGTAAATCAGCACATGATAATCACGCTTCCTGGCAATTTCTTCGATACCATTTATGGCCAACGAAAAGAAATTATTGGCAATCTCCGGAATAATAACAGCTATGGTTTTTGTTTTATGACTGCGGAGATTACTTGCCGAAGGATTGCGTTGGTACTTTAATTTCTTAGCCAGATCCCAAACCTTTTGCTTGGTCTCTAAACTAATCTCGTAACTGTCGTTTAATGCTTTTGAAACAGTGGCAATAGATATATTTAACTCTTTGGCTAGCGTTTTTACAGTTACGGTCCCCTTCATTTACATTTGAATTTGAAAGTTTTCAGCAATAATGGTGATGTTTTTACTTAAACGTATTCGTAAATAAAATGCCCACTTAAACTCAGAATTAATATTTTTATATACAGCTTTGATAAGTAAGACCACCCCAAGGTTTTGCTTTTAACCAAATGTAACATAATTAATTTAACTCATTTATATGAGGGAAACTGATTTAGCGCAAACCAAATATGAATCACCTTGACATCGCCGATTATGTAGTTTTCTTTATTTATTTTATTGCGATAGCCGGCTATGGCTATTACATTTATCATAAGAAAAAAACTACCTCCAATAGTGCGAAGGATTTTTTCCTGGCAGAGGGTTCCCTCACCTGGTGGGCTATCGGAGCATCGCTGATTGCCTCAAACATTTCCGCAGAGCATTTCATTGGGATGTCTGGCTCCGGCTTTGCACTGGGACTTGCCATTGCTTCTTACGAGTGGATGGCAGCCGCAACATTGATCATTGTGGCCATTTTTATCATCCCGGTATATCTGAAGAACAAGATATTTACCATGCCGCAGTTCTTATCAAAGCGGTATAATGATCAAGTAAGTACCATTATGGCTGTATTCTGGTTGTTGGTGTATGTTTTTGTGAATCTTACTTCTATCATTTACCTGGGTGCATTAGCCATCTCCTCTATTTCACCCATCAGCTTCGAGTGGAGCATCGTGGGACTCAGCATCTTTTCCATGGTGGTCACTTTAGGAGGAATGAAAGTTATTGGTTATACCGATGTGATCCAGGTACTGGTCCTGATCTTTGGCGGTTTGATTACCACTTATCTTGCCCTTTCTTTACTTTCCAGAGAATATGGATTTGGCGAGGATATTTTTAAGGGTCTATCTATCTTAAGAAAGGAAGCACCAGATCATTTTCACATGATATTTGATTCGTCTGATAAATATTATAAGGAACTGCCGGGGTTGTCTGTATTAATTGGCGGCATGCTGATCAACAATTTGGCATACTGGGGCTGCAACCAGTACATCGTACAGCGTGCATTAGGTGCTGATTTAAATACGGCACGTAAGGGTATTTTATTCGCAGCGTTTTTAAAATTACTTGTACCGGTAATCGCCGTTCTTCCGGGAATTGTGATGTATGTGCTTCACAATAAAGGTTTGTTTATTACCGAAATGTCGGATGGAGGTGTATTGAAACCCGATCATGCTTATCCAACCTTAATGAATTTATTGCCATCAGGTTTAAAAGGCGTGGCATTTGCTGCCCTTACAGCGGCCATTGTTGCTTCATTGGCAGGTAAAGCAAACAGTATATCTACAATTTTTTCGCTTGACATTTATAAAAAATACTTCAACAAAACAGCGTCTGATAAAAAGATGGTGAATGTTGGCCGATGGGCGGTTGTGATTTCTATGCTGGTTGCGGCGATTGTAACACCGTCCTTAAAATCACTTGATCAGGCTTACCAGTTTATCCAGGAATATGTAGGCTTTATTTCACCAGGAGTACTGGCCATATTCTTGCTGGGCTTTTATTGGAAACGCACCACAACTGCGGCAGCTATGACGGGAGCACTGATTACAATTCCACTTTCAACTGTGTTAAAGTTTCTGCCTGTCTGGACAAATGGTGCCTTCCCGGATTATCCTTTCCTCGACAGAATGGCTATTGACTTTGTAGTCATTGTGATCCTGATGATTGTGATCAGTTTGAGCAGGCCTCAAAAAATTGCTAATGAAAATGCAATTGAAGTGGACACCTCTATGTTTAAGATCAGCACTAGTTTTGCCATAGGCTCTATTCTTATTATGGGAATACTTACTGCTTTATACACTGTATTTTGGTAAAAAATAAATTATTAACTATAAAAAATTAAGCATTATGAAAGAGTCAAGAAAAGAGGAATTATCTCCATTGTCTAGCCTCGATGTGTGGGAGGACGATGTACTAAAAAGATACCCGGAACCCGGCGTACCTGAAAAAAAGAAGGAAGAATTCAGAAACTATGACAGTCCGGAAAACGATTCAGTACGGGAGTTCTATCGCTTGAACCACAAGTACCAAACCTATGGTAACGTGCTTGCAAAAAAGGCTAACTTTTTACAGTTTGATAAAAAAGAAATGCCATGGTGGGCTGCAATGGAATACCTGAACACATTAATTGATGATTCAGATCCAGACACCTCATTAGATCAGCTACAACATTTACTACAAACCGCAGAGGCTATCCGTGCTGATGGTCATCCCGATTGGTTTGTGTTAACTGGCTTTATACATGACCTTGGTAAAGTGCTATGCCTTTTTGGAGAGCCTCAGTGGAATGTTGTTGGTGATTCATTCCCTGTAGGATGTAAGTTCTCGGATAAGATTGTGTACCCTGAGTTCTTTTCGGATAATCCTGATAGTACAGATGAGCGCTATAACACAAAATATGGCGTTTATACGCATCAATGTGGATTAGATAATATTCATATGTCATGGGGCCACGACGAGTACCTTTACCACATCACTAAAGATCACTTGCCTGAGGAAGCTTTGTACATGATTCGCTACCACTCTTTTTACTCGCAACACCGCGAACATGCGTACGATCATTTGCTAAACGCTCATGACCACGAAATGTTTAAATGGGTAGATAAGTTTAACCCTTATGATCTGTATTCAAAAAGCCCTAAACCACCGGTTGTTTCAGAACTAAAACCGTATTACGAAGATCTGATCGCCAAATATCTACCGGCAACAGTTAAGCTTTAATTTCATTTATAATATTTAATAATTGAGCAGTAGTATATTAAAATACTGCTGCTTGATTATGCTACATACACTTGTAAGCGAGAGTTTTTCCCAAATGCGACAAACCAGAGATTAACAAGTGTCTTTTAACTGCGTCTTTTAAGACAATAGTCTAACAGACTCTGACCTGAGTCTGAGGAGAGTCTGAGTTGAGTCTGACAGGTTACAGTTTCCACCCATCTTTCTCAATGGTCATATTAATAGCTGTCCAAACATCCCCATTCATTTCTGATTCAAACGTCTTATTCGGATTTACAGCAAATCCAACTTTTTCGTAGCATTTTATAGCCCTGGTATTCCAATCATAAACATTCAGTTCTACATTTTCTTTCTCAAGGTTAACGAACGAAATATTTAAAAGCTCATTTATTATTTGCTGACCTATCCCTTGCCCACGTTTTGTTTTATCACCAATAAGAACCCTGCAAATTCTAATCGTTTTTTCGTCTTCTGGCTGAAAAAGCTCGGCATGCCCAATAGCATTTTCACCTGATTCTATGACTTTAAACAAATGCCGATTTTTATCGTTTTTATACGCTTTCAGTTGTTCAATTGTTAATGGAAAAGAGAATAATGGCCCACCAAACTGAACTAGCATCTCTTCGGTATCAACCCAATTAATCAGTCTTTCAAAATCGTTTTTATCAAATTGCTCAAGCGTTATCATTCTTAGTACAAGGTCGTAAAAATTTAGATAAAAACCAAAAACACCTCTTTTAAATAGCTTGACTATCAGTATATTTACAATAGATCAACCCATATTAACTGAACTCTCAAACTATGAAAACCCAGGCTGTTCATCTTATAAAAAGTATTTTTATTTGTGTCCTGCTCAATCTTTTCAACCTTACATCCGGCTTCTCTCAGGCTAGTCCCAAACAAAATCTAAATGAGATCATTGCCAAACTTAATTCACAAAACGATAGCCTATCAGCAGAGAAACTATATGTGCAAACCGACAAGCCAACGTATCTGGCTGGAGATACCCTGCGGTTTAAAGCTTATTTACTAAATGCATCATTTCTAAGCCACTCAACTAAAAGTGGAGTGCTTTATCTGGAACTTTCAAACGACAGCAACCGACTTGCTCAAAGAATTATGGTGCCGGTAATTATGGGGATAGCATATGGCAATATAACATTAGATCAGGATTTGGCGCAAGGAGGATATACTTTAACTGGATATACAGGTTGGATGAGAAATTTTGGAGAAAGCTATCTCTTTAAAAAACACTTTTATATCGGCAACAATGCAGGATCACAGTGGCTGATCAATTACAATACGCATTTAATAAAAGATGCCGGCAAAGACAAAATTGAGATGGGTTTAAAGATCAATCAGTTTGATAAAGCTCCAATTGGGTTGCGAGAAATGCAGGTGAGCATAATGGGTGGCAAAAGAACATGGTTTAAGGACAAAGTTGAAACAAGTTTAGAGGGTATTTTAAAGTTAACCTTTGACTTACCAGAGAAGGCCGATGCAAAAAACATTACGCTAGACATACAGGATTTGCGTAAAAGTCAAGGCAGTCGTAAGTTATTGATTCCGCTTATCCTTAACCGACCAGAAAAAATTGATTTACAGTTCATGCCCGAAGGTGGAAAGTTAGTTGCAGGTCAGCGAACTAATGTTGCTTTTAAGGCATTAAATGAAGATGGCTATGGAGTAGCTATATCAGGTAAAATTTACGACAGTAAGCAGCAAGAAATTACATCTTTCGTAGCTGCACACGCAGGAATCGGAACATTTAGCATTGAACCTGCAAACACAGAAACTTATACCGCCAAAATACAATTGGCCGATGGGAAATATCAAACCTACTCACTCCCATCTGTTGAAAGCACCGGCATCACATTAAATGTTGTAAATCATTTTAAAAATGATACCTGTGAGGTAACACTTACACCTACTGCAGATATACTTGCAGCCAACAATACCTATTACCTAATTGGCATGGCTGGAAACGCAGTTTACTGGGGCGGATTGGTTAAATTCAATAAAGTTCCTCTTAAGTTTATTTTAGACAAACAGATTTTCCCAAGTGGTATAGTTCGCATCATCTTAATGAATGAGAACAAAATGGGAATAAATGAACGTATGTTTTACAACGATCATGGTGATAATCTGAATATAAAATTAGATTCAGATAAAAACCAGTACCAACAAAGAGATAGTATTTCTTTAAATGTTAAAGTGAGTGACAATACAGGAAAGCCATTACAAGGTACATTTTCACTCGCCGTAACAGATAATGGACAAGTTAAAATAGATAGCATTGCTGATCGCTCAATTGTAAGTTATATGCTACTAACCTCAGACTTAAAAGGAAATGTAGAAAGTCCGGGGTATTATAATGATGCCGTAACTCATCCCGAAAAATGGCAGCACCTTAACAACTTGCTATTGGCGCAAGGTTGGGCAGGCTACGACTGGACTCAGGCTTTTAAACCTACCAAGCCTTTTGTTTATCCCAATGAGGAAGAGTTTTTAATAAAAGGCAAAGTTACAAATGCCTTCAATAAGCCGGTTGCAAAGTCCGCAATTACGCTATTCTCAAAAAAGCCTTTATTGGTGTTAGATACGCTTACCGATGATAAAGGAAATTTTATTTTCAAAGGAATTACTCCAATTGATACACCTTCTTTTTTCATCAGCGCTAAAAATAAGAGAGGAAAAAGCTTTAATGTTGGTATTGAGGTGGAAGAGTTTAAGCCCCCTGTTTTCTCACCCGTCACCAATCGCATTATACCCTGGTTTGTAAATATTGACACCGGCACCTATCTAACAGTAAATAATCAGGTGGCTTTAAAAAAAGAACAATTGCGGGTTACTGGAGGTAATGTACTTAAAGAGGTTATTATTAACGCCAAAAAGGTCATTAAAGATTCGAAAAACTTAAATGGCCCGGGTGGCGCAGATATCATTATTGATGAAGAACAATTGAAAAAAGCCGGTAAAACTACGCTCCTGGAACTACTGGAAAAGAATGTTAAGGGATTTGGAATGCAGTTCGATAAATGGGGAAAAATGCATTACAAAGTTCATGGCATGTTTGTTCATTTGGCTGTAGACGGTGTAAATACTGAATTTTTCATTTCACCGGAAGTAGGACGCTACCAATACCTCAAAGATATTTTTGAGTATTATGATGCTGAAGAGATTAAGGGAATTGAAGTGATGGTGAGTGGCAAATATCAAATGAGTTATACAAGCACCTACCTGAATCCGATAGTTGATGTACCATGGGACCATGCATTTGTTGAAGTAACTACGCGTGGAGGAAAAGGACCTTTCATGAAAAAAAGTATTGGTACTTATCTGTTTAAACCGATGCCGTTTATTCTTCCAAAAGAATTTTATAGTCCAAAATACATTGCCGGTAGCGTGGTTGATATGTCCGATATACGCTCAACAATATACTGGGCACCAAATATCATCACCGACAAGGATGGTAAAGCAACAGTTAAATTCTATGCTGCTGATAATCCCGGCGCTTATACGGTGATTATTGAGGGAACCGATTTGCAAGGGCACCTGGGCACTAAAAGAAAACAGATTATTATTAAAAAATGTCAGGATTGTCCGACAGCGACTATTGCACCATAATTAATATGCTCCTTTCCTCTTCCATTCGTCAAATTTCCTCCTTAAGCCTTTAACGGCATTGGTTGTTTCATCCTGCTGATTGAAAATAAGATTGATACTGGGATGCTGCGGATCATCATCCGGTTTTGCTACAGTAAGAAATGCACTTAATGCTTTTCTGTCTCCACAGCACTTATCACCTCCGTATTCGGATCCGGCTTCCAAAGCAAGCATCAATACATCCTGAATGCTCATGGATGCCTTTTGGGCTTTAATGGCTGCTTGCAGGATTTTATTAAAAACTTCGTTATTACTTAAGGTGTTGCCCTGAACAGATATCCCTGTCGAAGTTGCCGTTCCTTTAGCTCCGTTTGTTTCTGTTCCGGTATAAGTTTGCGGTTTATCTATAGCATTTAGACACACTATTCCGTATTGCTGCTGCTCAGGGTCAAATTCAGGATTTCTGATTGCCTCCAGGATTTCTTGTGGCGATGCATCAGCAAGGATCATTTGAAGCCCTTTGTCCCGCGCCATTTTATTGCTCATAGCCTGTACAACAATTGCACCTTTCCCTGGAATAATCCCTCCAATGCCATAAACACTAAACGTACAAGAGGCACCAGCTATGCCAATTTCTTTCGTTCTGGGATCAATAACAATGATAGACCAGGTTGCTTTAGCATTCATGGTTAATGCCAGCAGCAGACTTAACACTAATAAAAGACCTTTGAATTTGCTCATAGCATTACAATCTACCAAAGAAATCCTGTTAAATATTTGTAACAGCTTTTAATTATTAACGATTTAGTACATTCTTTTGAATACATGGCTTCTAGTTCTTTTCCAAAGCCGAGGTCCAGAGCTTAACTTGATGTATTGATTTTTAGTTTTGCACTCAAATCGTGAAAATAAGTTGGGGACCATATTTCAAGCACCTTTGGATCCTTTATAAACCTGGAGATGTCAGCTTTGACAAAGTCCATTTTAACACTTTCGATCTTCTCGCTCAATAATTTCCTGAACTCCTCTTCGTTGATGGTCTCTTTTTTCCAGTCGCCGCTATCTATCGCCCTTAGCAAGAAATGGTCGAGATTGAGGGGATCTCCCTTTTTGATGTACCATTCCATATCATACCAGTCCCGCCCTTTTACATTCGTGCCCCACTTGCGAAAAATCAATGCATGCATCTTTCCGGCGAAAAGGTCGGGGAGCGACAGGCACTTCACGTAAAACGAAAAAGGTTTGAGCAATAACTTTTCCTCAGTAGAAAACCCCAATGGCGGCCCTTTATCCACTTCTATCTTAATCTTGATACTGGCTACTTCCTTAAGTCCGTTCTGTGGGATGACACCCTCCAAGACAAGTTCCTTCCAAATGGTTTTCGATTTTAGAAAGGCTGAGTTGATGTTGCTCTTCGCTGTCTTGTGTTTTTCCGAAATAGATACCTGCATTCCTAGGGCGGCGAACTCATTTATGATAGCATCTTGGTATTTTTCCAGCGAAAAATCCGGATCAACGGCAAGCAATGAAAAATCCAGATCCTCTGAAAATCGGTCTAGCCCGTAAAATATCCTGAGTGCAGTTCCACCATAGAATGCCGCCTTTTCAAAAAAACCGGCACGGTTAAGTCCTGCCAGTGTGATCTCCTGCATGATTTCTCTCAATGCATCTTTAGCTTCCTCCCTGTTTGCGGGATGATAATCTTCGAGCCATTCCTTTATCATATTTTTTCGATCATTTTGATTAACATTTCCAGACTTTCCCTTTTGGGTGCATTTCCCAACCAACTTAACATAGCATTTAGATCAAACTTAGCGAGATCTTCTGCCTCCATTCTCAGATTTCCAAAAACATAGTCCCTTGCAGAAGACTGACTTCTTAAGGTTATGCCTGCTGTTGTAACTATTTTATCGCATAGTGCCTTTTCCGGAATCGCTATTATAGCCTGTTGGTCTTTAGACAGGCTCACGCTAGCAAGACCGAAGGCGTAATAAGGCAATGGCAGGTTGGTGTAGGTATATAGTCCAATTTTGGTTTGAAATTTCCTCGAGGCTTTTGTAGTCATTGAAGTAACAGCAAAAACCTTCTCTGGAATTAGCCCGTAATGGGCGAGCGCACTCTCCATTGAAAGGTAGCTTGGTCCGAGTATATGGTTGGCAAGCAGTGCGCTTTCAGGTCGTTCAGAGCCAAGGGACCTACCTGCTATATAAAGCCCTTTTTTGACTGGTTCGATCAAACCATCTGCTTTTAAAGACAATATCTTATCATTTGGTCGTTTATAGTCTTTCAAAAGACTTGCCAGGAGCTGGTGGGTCAGTGGTTGGTTAGATAGCCCTCTTAGTGCTGTTCGAATATCCATTGTAAAATATCAATAAGATAAACGATTTAATTTCGTTTATCTTATATCAAAACTACACAAAATATTTAAACATGAAAAATACTAACAAGATAAACGAATACCAATCGTTTATCTTAAGCTATTTCAACAACAATACTGAATTAAAAAATCTTTGAATTTGCTCATAGCATAAAGATATGGAATAGATTAAAACCCAAAAAGCCTATCAGTTTTCACTGAAAGGCCTTCTAATTCTGCTCCCGAGACTATTTACTTTTCTAGGAACCTACTTGATGACATTACGAGAATCGCAAAACTAATGGAGAATCCTTTTGAATAATCTAACGACACTCATTAAATACTACCAAAATTGTAATAGTAGCAATAACCAGATCTATAATTTAAGACATTATCATTAAATGATTGTCCTTAAAAAAACAGTTGAGTTTTAATTAAAACCTAGGCAGGAGATTGTTTAGCTCCTGCCTGTTTTTCTTATCTTACTCTTATCTTATCATTATTCGGTGTTTATTGTTGAACTTCAGGCTCGGAATAGGAAAACGGATAAAGCTTTCTAAACATTGCATAGGTCACGCTGACCATTAAAAATGCAATCACCGCATCTGTAGCTGCGCCAAACCCAATAACAGCTACTTTCGATCCGAAGGCGAAAATGATATCAAAGAATACGCCGGCAAACACCCATTCTTTCAACCTAAGTAATTTGTTAGGTACGAGCAGAACAATAACCCCTGCCACCTTCGCAATACCTAGCAGGTATATAAAGTGAGCCGGGTAACCGAGTTGCTGTGTAATCTCCCAAACTAGGGCGTTTTTAGTCAGTTCAAAGAAGCCGCTGGCTCCGAACCATAAGGAAGTTAGAAAAATACCGATCCAATAGATTGTTTTTGTTGTTTTAGTGTTCATGATTTCTGATGTTAGGTTGTGCTTGGTGATAATTATTTATATAAAGAATTCTGCGCTGCCTCAATGATTACATTGGCAACAGCCAGTGGCTTGGAAATGAAAATCGCATGACTGCCTTTGATTTCGGTGATCTTGGCATTGGCTTTTTGATACATTTTTCTTTCTGTATCTGGATGGAGTGCTTTATCCTGGGTGGCCACTATACCAAAGGTGGCTTTGGTTTTCCAGGCGACATTTTCGATGGGTTCTTCAAAGCTGTGCGCTTTTATCGGCACCTGTGATGTGGCCATGAAATCACTTTGGGCTTGACTTAAATCTGCTGCGAAGCCACCATGAAATTTTGAAGGTTCAAAATAGACCAAACCGAATTCATCCACAGGGGTGAAGCCTGCCTCTGGTGCTGCAGGCGCTGCCCCAATCCACTGACCTGCTGTCTCACCTTTGTCTGGTGCGAAAGCTGCAATATAAACTAGTCCAGCTACCTTAGCATGAACTCCGGCTTCGGTAATCACCGCTCCGCCCCAGGAATGTCCCACCAAAATTGCAGGTCCGTCCTGCCTATTCAAAACACTGTTGGTAGCTGCGACATCATCTTTCAGAGAACTCAGCGGATTTTGGACAATGCTTACGTTAAATCCTTTTTTGCTAAGGATATCGTATATCGCCTTCCAGCTTGAGCCGTCGGCAAAGGCCCCATGTACTAGCACTATGTTTTTAATAGGCCGTTGAGCGTTCACGCTATTTGAATTGAAAAATAGCGCTGTGAGAGAAAATACTCCAATCATCAAAATTTGTTTGAGACCGCTGGATGTTTTTAAAATGGTTTTCATGTTTATTTTAGCTTAAAGGGTTATTATTTATTGGCTTGATTTATTTTTGGATTTGATCGTCAATAGGGATCATCATTGCCTTGGCGGCAGCGTGAATGGCTGAGGTTTTTGTTCCCTGCAAAAGTCCGATGATTTCCCACCCAGATGTATTGTAATCTTTAGGCAGAAAGAGGCTGACCTTGCCTTCATCAGCCTTGCCAAGCGGAAATGCCTGCAGGCTTCTGACGATCTGTGCATGGGTCAGTGTGCGGCCCTCGTTTTCGCCACGCTTAATTTGGTGGACGGCATTTTTTTGCACCACTGCGATCAGAAGTTGGTCATCCTGGGATTTTCCGGTAGCCTGATAGCTGAGTTCGAGTTTCCCGTCATTCTGCCTGCCTTCCAACCGAATGGTGCTTTCCGGGACCCCATTAAGCCCACTGGCAAGTGCAAAATCTAAAGCTGCTAGGTTGGAGCCGACAAATTCTGTTTTACCATTCACAACCACTTGAGGCGTGTACACTTGGGCGCCGAGTTTGCTAGCATATTGATATTGGCGTTTGGAGTAATCAGGGCTGCTGAACACATCTCGCCAGCCCAGGCGATCCCAATAATCAACATGGTAAGCAAGCACATAAACAGGTTTGTTGCCGGCTTCGCGTTGCACTTTGGCAAGCAACTCGTCTGCAGCGGGACAGCTGGAACACCCCTCGGAAGTAAAAAGTTCAAGCACGACAAAGCCGTCGCCTTTGATGGTTTTAGAAATAGCGGACTTGGAGGCCATGGACCTATCAGAAAAGGTTGCGGCAAGCAACAAGATGATGGTTAATACGCTTAGGATAATTATTTGTGTCTTTTTCATGATCTGGATCTTTTAATATGATTCAAATCTAGGGACCAGTGGAGCCCTAAAACAGCACATTCAAGCTGAAACGGCCATTTCAAATCGCGAATTAGACAAGGTGGTTCGCCAATGGTATTGGCTATTTACTGTTACGGCATTCTAAAGTAAAATGGCTGCGCCAGAAATCCCTGACGCAGCCATGCTTATTTGTTAGTTGAACAAGACGTTCGGAACGAACGCACCATTATATTTTAATCATGTCGGAAATCCCTGTTTTGGTTGACGGCAACGTCCGGCAACCTGAAACCCAACGGGTAATGGAAACCATTCCCGCAGAAACCCCTGTCAGCCTAGGTCAACGGTTTTCCATCCATGATAGGAAGGCGGTAGATTTTTCCTTATTGATGAGCAGTTTGTCAGGGGTTTGGATCAACAGTTTAACATAAAGCTTACGCAAAAAATAATGTTCTATCTCCTTGATGGCGCTAAAATTCACCAAGTACTGCCGGTTGACCCTGAAGAACTGCTTTTGGGACACCTGCCCCGAAACCTGGTCCAAGGACTGGTTGAGAGAGAACTCCTGACCATCGAGGCACATGATGGAAGTAGATTCATTGCGAATGTAAAAGTAGGCGATCTGTGCAGTATGGACGGTGGTATATTTCTGCTGCTTGAAAACCAAAAAACTGGTTTTTTCGGTAGGCTGTACCATCTGAACCAAAAGGTTACTTATGTCGGGCATCACCGCTTGCTGGAAAAAATTCTTCAGATTGTCAACTTTCCCCAATGCCACTGCAATATCATCCTTTGAAAATGGCTTCAGTATATAATCTACACCATTGCGCTTGAAAGCTTCCAGGGAGTATTCGTCGAAAGCAGTGCAAAACACAACTGGGCAGTTGATCTCTACTGATTTGAAGATATCAAAACTTAAGCCGTCGGCCAGCTGGATATCCATAAAGATTAGGTCGGGCTGCTGGCCCACAGAAAGGGCAGCTACCGCCTCTTCTACGCTTTGGTGAGGCCCGGCAATTTTAGCGAAAGGCCGCAATTCTTTGAGTATGTTTTCAAGCGATTTAGCAGTTCGCAGTTCGTCCTCAATGATGGTGATGTTCATAAATTAATGGTAGTTTAATTTGAAATAGTTGCTGGTCATTCAGTACTTCGACCTGACTGTCCAGCAAATGACTGTATTTGAGTTCTATGTTTTTGAGGCCCACGCCTAGGGAATTTTCCTCACTGTTTTTCAGTTGAACCTGATTCTCTACCACGATTTTCTCGCCCTGCTGATAGATGTTAATGTGCAGCGGTTTCTGTAGCGAAACCACGTTGTGCTTCAGGCAGTTTTCAACCAGTAGCTGCAGGGTAAAAGGCGGAATGAGTGTGTCCAGTACCTGATCACTCAGTGTACTGTTGAAAATGAATCCGCCGTCAAACCTGGCCTTTTGTAAAAAAAGATATGCGTTCAATATTTCCATTTCTTCCCTGACATGGATAAGGTCAAGCTTGCGGCTCTCCAAGGTATAACGGTAGAAATTGGCGAGCTTCAAAATAAAATCCACCGATTGCTCATCTTTGGTTTCTACCATAGCCTTTAAGGTATTCAAACTGTTGAAAAGGAAATGAGGGTTTACCTGTTGCTTGAGCAGATCATATTGGGCACTTAGGTTGTCGTTTCTAAAACGCTCCAACTCCATATTCACATATTGGTTCTCGTAATTCTGCTGCATCAGATTCAGGAACATATAAAAGATCAGGTTGATCAGAATCCCGCGAACCTCCACCATCAACATGGTCGGGCCGAAATCAATGTGGGAAAGGATCAGCTGTTGGATATAGGCCAGACCTAGCATCAGAACAAGTCCAAAAAGCAGGGAACTGAGAAGTTTACGATAGGAGATCTGCTGGCCTTTAGGCCTGTTGCTCTTTCTGGAAAGCATATAGATATTGAAGTACCACATGCTCACGGCAAATGCAGCTGTAATACTGGCATTCACAACAGCCTCTAAAGCGTTGAACTGGTGCGAAGCTAGCTGAGGCACCGAGGAAAGTACACCAAGTACAATTGAACTGGTCCAAATGATGGTGTTTGATATCTTGAAATTGGTAGTTTTCATGTTTATGAATGGCTGAATCGAAGGTATTAAAAAATCATGTTAGCTTCCACAGCTCCTTAGCACTTTGTCCCTTGAGGATACTTCACTCTACTTAATATAGGTAGGATTGATCCAGTCATCTACCATCGTTTTGTTGTAATTTGTGCAATGCCGAGCCGCGGATGTGAGCGGATATTAAAATTCCAGCAGCTTTCCACCATTGATGGACTAATGACTTTTTATCCGCTCCCGATGCTGCTTGCCCCAATCAATCATTTCCAGGATAATTCCACCAAAAGACATGCAATAATCTGTTTCTGTATATTCCACAAGCACAGGTATCGCTGGGGTTACCGTCCTTTTAATTAGCTGGTTAGCCTCCATATCTTTGAGTTCACGCGATAGCATCCTGGAAGTTATACCCGGAATACTCCTTTGAATATCCCGAAACCGCCTGTTCCCGTTACAGATTGAATTGATAATCAGCAGCCTCCATTTTCCCCCGATAACATACATCGTATCCTGCAGGGCTTGCACTTCCTCCTTTTGACTCCGGGGATCAGATAGGATTTCACCTGAACGCCGAATTTGTTCTTCGTTTGTCATCTCACAAATTTACTGTTCCAACTGCATTTCCCATAATCTGTTAGCCATTGAATAACGTTGAAGAGCAGATAACCACTGCACTTCAGCGTTAACTCGTGGTATAGTAACTATCACTCTAGATAATCATTTCGCCAAATCGACAGTTTCCCGGATGCCTTCTATAAATGCCTCTGGATTTTCCCAGGGGCCGAAATGCCCTCCTTTTTGATAAACTTTAGTATGCACGATATTAAACTGACTTGCCAGCGGACCTTCAGTCAATATACTTTCGCGGTTTTCCATGGTTGCCAGCGGTGGATATACTTCGCCCAATAACAAAGAAAAACCTGCGGGTACTTCCACAACCGGGTTTCTGGAGTGCGATGGTTTCCATGGATACCTATTGGCATTTGAATATACTCGGATCGAGCTGCCAATGGCCTGGTTCACCCAATAGATCATCGCAAAGGTAATCACATCGTCTTTGCTATGCGTAGCTTCAAAAGGAGCAGATTTATCACTCCACTTTTTCCAGCGCTGCAAGATCCAGGCCAGCATGCCGATAGGAGAATCATTGAGGGCATGGGTAATTGTTTGCGCATCTAGCATATGGACCGCTACATGGGAGGCAAAAGTCCTCTGAAAATTGATGACTTCCTTGCGCGCCTCTTCTGGCAATCCCTCGGGAACCATATGACCTTCAGTCAGATCCCAAGGGCGTTCACTTTGGAAAATACCCAGTGGCATTTCATGACCCAGGTGCACTGCAATAAGGTGCTCTGCATACTTATGCCCAAGTTGCGCGGTCACCAGCATACCGTAATCCATGCCCGATGCTGCGTATTTTTCATACCCCAGCACATCTGTCATTAATTTATGCCACAGATCGGCAATCTTCCAGAAGTTGATTTCAGGATCTTTAACAGGTGTAGAAAATCCAAAACCAGGCAGTGAAGGGATGATGACATCAAAGGACTGATCTGGATCGCCCCCGTGTGCTGCCGGGTCGGTCAGCGGTCCAATCACTTTACTCCAATGCCAGTAGGTCCAGGGCCAGCCATGAGAAAGGATAATGGGTGTCGGGTTGGGCCCTTTCCCTTTTTCATAGATAAAATGGATCGGCTGCCCATCGATCTCAATTCTGTGCTGGTTGAACTGGTTAAGTTCCTTTTCAGCAGCGCGCCAGTCATAATTATTTAGCCAGTGATCGCCGTATTGTCTCAAAAAGGAAGTGCTCAGCCCATAATACTGGTCTTCATTATTTAAATCCTGTGCCCAACGGGTAGATTTAAGCCTGCTGTACAAATCCTGAATGATATCTTCAGGAACCTCAATTTTAAAGGGTTTTAATAGTTCTTTCATTTTTTTTAGGTATTAATTTTCAAAATCTAATTTTATCCTGGTCTGCACCAGTTGTTCGATTTGCCAGATCTCCCCGACTTTTAAAAAGTCTGCATGATAATGACCGAAACCGTGCATGGTGCGGAACTGTGGCACGTTACCAGTTTGGTGCGTTGCCGGGATTTCGGACTCAGGGCGGATCAGGTAGTCCTCCATCGAGAATACCCCTTTGGCACCTTTATAAGATACCACTTGGATTTCGTAGGAGAAAAGGTGATGAATTGCGGTAGCTTCCCCAACACTGTCATGAATCGTTCGGGCAATTTCCTGTCGTCCCTCCATTCGCACAAGTTCCTCTCCTGATACGTTCAAAGGAGTAAAACTTCCCGTCGGTGTGAACAGTTCAGCCAGTTTTTGCCAGTTCTTTTGGTCTGCGTAACGAACATAGCGGGCCATCAGTTCTCTGATCTCATCCTTGATGATTAAAGTGTTCATAAGCTCATCCCTCCATCCATGACGATCTCTGCTCCTGTAATAAAACCAGAGGCTTCGCCTGAAAAATACGTTACCATTTTAGCTACATCTTCTGCAGTACCAATCTTCTTTAGGGGAATGCGTCCGATCATCCAGTCATCCAATCCACGGCGACTGGCCTGGTCCAAACCAAGTTTGTTGAGAATCTCGGTCTGTGTCGGACCCGGGCTCACTGCGTTCACGCGGATCTGACGTGGTGCCAGTTCAACAGCGGCAATTCTCATTACCGAATTCAGAGCCGCCTTTCCCGAACTGTAGATGGAGGAGTTGGCACCATTCATACCTGCAGTATTAGAAGACAAGAAGACCACGGAACCACCATCATTCAGAACTGGAATAAACCGGCTCAAAGTAAAATAGGCACCTTTAAGATTGACATCCATTACGTAGTCGAAATCAGCTTCTTTCGCACCTTCAATCGCTGCTCCCCCTAAAACCCCAGCGTTGATGAACAGGATATCAATCCTGCCAAACTCATCGCTTACTTTACTGGCAAGCTCCTCAATGGCAGCTACATTACCCTGATCGCTCACAAAACCTCTCGCACCAAGTTCTGCGGCGGCCTGCTGCACTGCATCTGCTCTCCGGCCTGTGATGATCACCTTGGCGCCCTGTGCAATAAGCTCCTTTGCAGTTGCAAAACCGATGCCGCTGTTTCCGCCGGTAACCAGAGCTATTTTTCCATTTAAATTTTTCATGATCTTTCAATTATTAATTTCAACAAAGGTAAAATGCATGTGGTATATTTTTGATACCAGTATAACCTATGATACCAGTATTTTTTTTAATTGAAATTTTCAGTTCCATGGTAATTGAATGTTTTAAAAGTTTTACGAGGTTCCATTGTTTGAATGAAATGTTGTATTATGACCCCCAATATTGCGGATCAAATACTCTTTAAACGGCTACTGAAATTTCTACGTTGATATTGTTCCTGCTGAGCTTTGAATATGGACAGGTCTGGTGAGCAGCCTCCACAATACCAGATGCCTCCTCAATGGATAAACCAGGCAGGTGAACATGCAGTCTTGCCTGAAGGGCAAAGCCCTGGTCACCGGTACCCAAATCTACTTCAGCATCTACAGAAGTTTCTTCGGGAAGCCTGATTTTTGCGGCGGCGGCGTTGTGCTGCATAGCGCCGATAAAGCAGGCAGACCAGCCTGCAGCAAAGAGTTGCTCAGGATTAGTGCCTTTACCTGTACTTCCCGGTATGGACAAGCTAATGTCTAAGCGTCCGTCTGTACTTTTTGCCGCTCCCTCCCGGCCGCCAGTGATGTGGACTTTACCAGTGTATAATGTTTTACTGATTGATGATCCGCCGATGGCGGAAAAAATGATTTGATTTTCCATTGTGTTTGAATTTTGAATTTGATTTGATGATTTTTAACGGGCCCATGCGGCAACTTCAAGTATTGCATCGGCAAAGGCTTGAGGGGCTTCCTGAGGTAAATTATGACCTACCCCGCCTGTAATGGTACGATGTACATATTTTCCTTTGAAGCGGAAGGCGTAGTTGGCCGGGTCGGGGTGCGGAGCACCATTTGCATCACCTTCCAAGGTTACGGATGGAACCGTGATAGAAGGTGCATCGGCAAGTTTTGCTTCAAGCGGATTGTATCGGTCCTCTCCTTTAGAAATGCCCAATCTCCAGCGATAATTGTCAATCACGATCTTTACATGATCGGGATTAGCAAACGAAGCGGCAGAACGGTTATAGGTTTCTTCGCTGAATTTCCATGTCGGCGATGCTGTTTGCCAGATCAGTTTATTAAACTCGGATGTATTGGCCTGATAGCCAACCTGTCCACGTTCCGTAGCGAAATAAAACTGATACCACCAGGCCAGTTCGGCTTGAGGTTTAAGCGGTGCTTTGTTACCAGCCTGACTCCCGATCAGATAGCCGCTCACTGATACCAATCCCTTTACCCTCTCAGGCCATAAGGCAGCCATGATATCTGCAGTGCGGGCTCCCCAGTCAAAGCCCCCAACTATAGCGTTTTTAATTTTCAGTGCATCCAGGAAATCAATCATATCGACAGCGAAAGCAGCCTGCTGTCCATTTCGGGCAGTTGCGCCAGACAAAAACCTGGTGCTGCCGTAACCACGCAGATACGGTATCAAAACCCTGTAGCCTTTAGCCGCTAAAATCTCTGAGACCTCTTTATAACTGTAAATGTCATAAGGCCAGCCGTGAATTAGTAGTACCGGCTTACCGTCAGCAGGACCTGCCTCGACATAACCTACATCAAGTAACCCGGCTTTCACCTGTTTGATGTGATCAAAGGGCTCTTTTGATTGTACTTCATTAATAGTTTTCGCTACTTGTTTTGCTGCGGCAGGTATAGAAAAAGACAGCTGTAATGCAGCTAAGATAAAGGCCAGCATCCCTAGGAAACGGGCATTGTTTATTGCGTATAGTTTCATAATTGTTTAATCTTTGTGATTTGATTGCATAAATTTAGGGGCTCTGCCACCCCGTGGAAACCAAAACCGGGCTGAAGTAGACAGGTTTTGGTGCCAGGTGGACATCTAGGGAACTGAGCTGTTCAGGGCAACTCGCCAACAGCTTGCCTTTTTTTTCCCTTCTGAGCGATGATCATACCGCAACTTTGGGGGGCCTGCTCGAACCGGGCTGTGGATATGGCCAAAATAGAGGCGAAAGCGATCATCCAAGCAGCAAACCGCTTCCGGAGGTCAATGAATACAGTTTTCATGGCAATGCTATTTACGTTAATGTTGGGCAAGAAATTTTTGGGCCAGTTCTACAAAAAGATCAGCGTTCTGGAAAAACGCCGCATGACCGGCGTCGGGCAAAAGGACAAGTTTTCCATTGGGCAAGCGCTCAGCCATTCTTTTCGCATTAATGGATGGAACCAGAACATCCTGTTCTCCCTGTACAATTAACGTCGGTTGCTGAACTGTTTCCAATGCTTTGAGTGCATTGGGATCAGGTTGCGCCCAGCCCAGTACTGCGGTAAGCTCAGCAATGCTGCTTTGCTGACTGAGTGGTTTATCGCGATCTACCGTGCGTTTCTGGATCCGCTGGTAAGCAGCTATACCAGCACTGATGCTTAAAGGTGAACTTGTAAACCCAAATTTAAGGAAGGCATCCTGTTGGCTCAGTCCTGCCGAGGCAGCCAAGTGCTGTGGTAAATCCAACAAGCCTTCGGCACCCTTTTGACCGGTACCGGTCAAAATCATTCTATTCACCAGCGAGGGTTCAGTCAGCGCAATTTGCTGAACGATAAAGCTGCCCATAGAAAACCCGAGGAAATCAGCTCTTGAATAACCCAGCTTTTTGGTGAAAGCCGCTACCCCTTTGGCCATATCCGATATATTATCCGGAGTTGTTCCAGCTGAGGATCCCGCCCCCGGGATATCAAACAAGATAACGGGACGTTTTTGGGAAAGCCCGTTGGTAACGGAGGGATCCCAGTCGTCCATGGTACTGCCCAACGAAGATACCAGGATCAAGGGCATACCTTTCGCATTCCCCAATACTCTGTAGGCAATCTCTACACCATCAGTTTCGATAAATTGTGTTTTAGCGGTCTGATGGAATTCAATCGGTGTGGTGACAGGTTCTGGACCGGTATTATCCTTTTTACAGGCGGAAAGGGTCAGACCAAGCGAAGAGAAAAAGAAAGTGATTTTTAGGAAAAATGATGTTCTTGTTTTCATGATGATATTTTTAAGGTTATTTGATAGACCGAAAGTAGACCTACATGCGATGAAACACCAGTACTAGCAACCTAAAATGGACAAATGGAGCTTTGACCCGGACAGTCTGATGAATGGAACTGATTACACTTCCCATCGATTTCAGTTGGGCTTAAATCTAACTCTGGCGAATATTTCTGTAGATAATTTTGATAGCTAGGGTTTAAAAACTGTATTGTACGCTTCAGTGCTAAAAATGTCCACTTAGCCCTAATTTATGCGTTTAAGTCAAACCAAGCATACCTAACTTAGTTCTAACATTTCGCCAGGATAGTATCCTAATGTTGGCTTTATAATATGAGTCTTACAGCAAGGTATCAAGGTGGATGAAACCCTTAATTATAAACGAAAAGATATGAAAACGATCAAAAGTACCTATTTCGCCGGAGCTTTCAGGGAACCTTCCGGCACAGAAGTGGCCGAAATCATCAGTCCGCTTGATGGCAAAACAATCGCCAGAATCACCTATGCCGATGAGGCCGATACCCAAAATGCGATACAAGCTGCCAGTGATGCCTTGTATGATTATAGCCAGACCACCGTTGAAGAGCGTGCTGTCCTCATGCAGAGGATCCATGATGAAATATTAAAACGCCTGGATGATTTGATAGAGGCCACCACCATTGAATATGGTGCGCCAAGAGAACGTGCCAAATGGGCAAACGTAATTGCGGCGACGACCTTTCTAGATCAAATTAAGGTTTTGCAAGGATATGAATTTACCAAAAAGGTAAACCAGTCAACTGTCATCATGGAGCCTATTGGCGTATCCGCACTTTTTACTCCGTGGAATGCCACGGCCGGATCAATTGCTGTCAAAGTTTCAGCCGCCCTGGGCGCTGGATGTACCGTGGTCCTCAAACCTAGCGAGTTTGGTTCCTGGCAGGCAGAAATTATGATGGAATGCCTACACGCTGCAGGTTTGCCAGATGGGGTAGTCAATATGGTCAATGGACGTGGAGATGTAATCAGCAAAGCGGTCATGGCTAGTCCTGAGGTCACAAAGATGTCCTTCACAGGCTCCACTCTGGTGGGCAAGATCATAGCAAAGGAAGCATTGGCGACCATGAAAAGGGTCACTCTTGAATTGGGCGGGAAATCTGCGAACCTGATTCTTAGAGATGCGGATCTGGAAAAGGCAATACCAATGGCGTTGCAGGCCGCTTTTATGAATAACGGCCAGGCATGCATAGCGGGGACCAGATTGTTGGTGCCTGAGGATAGGCTAGATGAGGTTAAAGCGCAGTTGATCGAGTCAGCCGGAGCATTTACAGTCGGCAGTCCGTTGGAAGGCGACTTTAAATTGGGTCCCCTGGCCAGTCAGAAGCAGTACCAGCGTATCCAGGATTTCATCAGCATCGGTATTGCGGAAGGCGCCGAACTTTTAACTGGCGGACTGGGTCATCCACAAGACCTCAACGAAGGATTCTATGTTAAGCCCACCATCTTTTTAGGCGTGAATAATCAAATGCGTATTGCACGCGAAGAGATTTTTGGACCTGTACTATCAGTAATAAGCTACATCAATGAGCAGGAGGCCATAGCGATCGCTAATGACACCGAATACGGCCTTATGGCCTATGTTAGCGGTGAAAATGTTGAGCGTGCTTCAGCGGTCGCGGCAAAACTCAAAGCGGGCAGGGTACTGATCAATACTTTAAGACACGATCCCTTGGCTCCCTTTGGCGGTTACAAGAACTCCGGAATAGGCCGGGAGAATGGCACCTATGGGCTTGAAGAGTTTCTTGAAGCAAAAACGATTATCACTGGGTAAAAAATACACGTTATAAACAACGAATGCCGGATTTTTTTTTGAAGATTCCGGCACCGTATTAGGATACATCAGCTGAGTTATTTCTTCAGAGGTTTGATTAGTCAACAATTTTAGTGGACTACTCTTATGGTCAGCGCACCCTGAACTGGATTAAACCTAATCTAGCGCATATTTATTGGAATGGGTTAAAAATCATATTGAGGATCATTTTTTTTCGCCCAATGGCCAATTCCTGGTAGTTTTTTTCATTTATATTAAAAAGTTCGCGGTATAAGGGTGCCATGATTAAAGGGTAGGACAACAGAGAAAAGAGGTTCATAAAAAAATTGGTGGGTTCCATTTTTTGGAGTACTCCTTTTTCCATTTCCGCTGCTATCTCATCAAGGAAAGAATGCACTGGTCCCGTTCGCAGATTGCCCAATAAGTGTTTGCCCAATGTATTAATTTCTGTGACGAGGAAGGTTTCCTGATAAGGATAGGCTATCATGTCATCCAGAAAAACTGAAATCAACCGTTCCACCTTTTCCTTGAAAGGGATTGGAGATTCCATACATTGATCCAGACGCTCACTGAGCGCATTCATGGCTTCTACAAATACAGCAGCGATCAATTGATCTCGTGACCGAAAATAATAATGCACTGCTGATCTGTTTACCCCGGCTGCATCAGCAATTTCCTGCGTAGTGGCATGTAGTTTACCTTCAGCGAACAGAATTCGCTTGGCAGTGTCTTTGATGCTTTGTTCCGTACCTGTATCTTTTAAGGGCATATTAAGGGCTAATTGTTACTTAAATTAATGTGTTTGTTTATTTCGATCTGTTCAGTGAAATAATCATCATGTGAGATAACCAATAGGGTTCCCTCAAAGCTCTTAACGGCAAGAGTAAGCACTTCTAGACTTTGCACGTCTAAATTGTTGGTTGGTTCATCCAATATTAAAATATCGGGGGAACCATTGCTCACAGCAAGACAGCACAATGATAGTTTCATCTTCTCGCCACCGCTTAACCCTTCACATTTCCTGTCAAATGATTCCCGGTCAAATTGAAAAGAGATGAGTGATGCCTTGATCTCGTGTTCCTGCATACCTTGACTATCATATGCTTGCACTTGCTCGTAAATACTTCTGCTGGGGTCAATCATTGTGTAATCCTGATCAAGATAAAGATAAGAAAAATTCTGGCTGCTATAGGATCCTTCACAAGGTTCAAGTTGTCTGATCACGATCTTTAACAGAGTGGTCTTGCCCGCTCCATTGCTCCCCTCAATTTGCACCCTCTCTCCAGACCTGACCTGAAATGTAAGGCCAGTCAATAGTGATTCCCCATGGTAACTAAACTTAATATTCTGGGCATCGATTAGGAGCTTGCCCGGATGCAAGTCGGAGCTGGGTATATTGATTTTCAACACCTGATACTGCTGGATTTGAGACCTGGTCTCTCGGATATTGTCCGCAAGACTTGATATTTTTTCATGCTGGGCATCCATTACTTTTGCCGTACTGCGCTCAGCTTTACTTTTTAAACCGCCTGCGATGATCCGTGGCATCGAATTGCTTTGACCTGCGGATCTACCTTTTGCCTCCTGCTTGAGCCTCTGATAAGCCATGTCCTTGGCTTTCTTCTCCGTCTGCTTAAGTGTTTTGGATTGTTCGTTAAGCTGTGCATGCAGTGCATTCACCTTTTCGGCCTTCTGTTGCTGATAAAATTCAAAGTTTCCCCCGAATACCTCAATACCATGTTTACTCAGCTCCAGGGTTTTATTCATCATGTTCAACAGGGTCTTGTCGTGACTGATAACAAGCATCGTGGCCTTGCTTTCTAATATTAATCTGTACAGCTTTTTTCGTGTTGTTTTATCTAGATGATTAGATGGCTCGTCCAGAAGGACCACTTCGGGGCTGTGAAGATCCATTCCCGCCAAAAATACTTTAGTCTTCTGGCCACCACTGAGTTTGCCCATAAGGTGATCTGGATTGAAAGCACCTAATCCCCACTTGTCCAAGACCCTGGTCACCTGTTCTTCAATCTCCCAATCATCATCCAAATCGGTGAAATGCACAAGGTTCGCATCCCCGCTAAGGATAGCCGCAAAAGCATTTATCTTTTTATCTACCGCAAGAGCCTCGGCAATCGTAAAATCATCAAATTCCCCAAGATGTTGCGGCACATACCATGGATTTTCTGAACTGATGATTTCCCCTGAACTTGGAAGAATTTTACCCGCGATAAGTTTTAACAGGGTTGATTTACCTACCCCGTTAATTCCCACAAGAGCACTTTTTTCACCGGCAGGTATGGAGAGGTTGATTTCCTGAAAAAGGTTTTCATTGTCAGGATGGGTATATGATATCGATCTTACGACTAGACTCATGGGAATTCTATTACTAAGTTTTACACAAAAGTAAACAATTAAACATTTTTATTAAACAAAAATGTTTAATAAAAAATTAGGTGACAATTGTGTATTTCAGTAGGAGGATACACGCTGATTCCTTAGCACTGGTCATTCTGTTAAAGCTTTTCTTTTAGCATATATCGACCATGACCAACTCTTATCGGCCTCATCACAGCTTCATGAAGTCAAAAAAAGTCCGTCTTTTGAAATAGTAGTGAGGGGATTGGAAGCAAGCAGTTTATCTAAGGCAGTATAATTCATAGCATTTCATTATCTTAATATAACTAACAAACTATTATGGCATTGTTCACCAAAACCAATCATAATGGAAAATCAAATCACAAGATCTCTTACCACTAAAAAGGTAATTGAAGACTTCAAAGCAAAAGGCACAATTCTTTCAGTAGACGAAGCAGAAAAATATATTGACCTTACTTACTTCTTTTCAGAGCAGGCATTTAATCTATATAATGCTAGTAAAACCTGCAATCCTGTTAAATTTAGGAGCATCGAACCAAAAGAAGCAGAGAATATAAATTATAATCTATTCGCTAAGAAGGTATTAGTGAAGCAAGTTTGAGATTTTTGGAGACTTTGCACAGTATGGGTGCGGACACTGGGCTCGAACCAAAAATCGGCCTCCATTTAACGTATGCAACGATTTGAAAATCAGCTAAAAACAGAAATGCCCTTCACGATATCGTGAAGGGCATTGGCTCCCTCTGCTGGGCTCGAACCAGCGACCCTCTGATTAACAGTCAGATGCTCTAACCAGCTGAGCTAAGAAGGAGTCTGGTCTTTCCAAAAACGCTTCTGGTGATATTCCTAAGAACATAATGCCTTATTCGTTTTGGGTCTGCAATATTAGGGATTTTAATTATATCATACAATATTAGAAGCTATAATTTAAGATATTTTTTTTCAAGAGAACCTGTTAATTCTGTCATTCAGATCATAAGAGATATTTATCGATCCAATAGCTCTTACCCTATTGTCCAAATTATAGCTAACATTCCTCGTTCCTATTCTTCTAACCCGCCCTTCCAAATCATACTCAACCGATACTGATCCGATTTTTACTATTCGATCATCAAAATCATATAAAACACTATTATTTCCTATTTTTCTGATCCTATCGTTCAAATCGTAAAATATTTCTCCAGAGCAGACAGCATCAAAGCCGGTCACTTTCCCATCAAAAGATAAATTAAAGGAGATTTCGGATTCGAAAAGCACAAAGCTCGCTACTTTTCCGGAAACGATCCGGACACCTGCATCTTTTTGAGCAGAGGCGAAATTAAATGTCCCAAAAAATAATGCGACAAAAGCAAGAGTAAATATGACGTTTTTCATTGTTCTAAAATTAAATAGTTCGCTGGTGAAGATACAAATTTGTTATTTACAGGACACCTTACATTAAGGATAACCAAAAGATAACATAGCTACACCAGAGACTTAAAATCAGTTGCTTTGCTTTGCATCAACAAGAACAAGACATCTTATATGGAAAACAAAGCATTCAAAATCACACCCGATCTGCAAATGTTCATCGACAAATTCGAACCCAACAAATTTAAGGTGATGACCAAAGGCATCGAGATTAGAGGCATTAACGACATGCATCGCAACATCAGACAAGCTAAAGATATTATTGAAAAACTTGAACTAAACCTAATCGTATCTCACAATGCAGAAATGTTAAGCTATGGCGGGTTTGAAGTGAACAATCTTTAAGAATCCCACCGGCCTCAAAAATTCCCATTTTTCTGAAAACCAAAAAAGCCTTCCAGTTTTCACTGAAAGGCTTTTTGTAATCTGCTCCCTCTGCTGGGCTCGAACCAGCGACCCTCTGATTAACAGTCAGATGCTCTAACCAGCTGAGCTAAGAAGGAGTCTGGTCTTCCAAAAACGCTTCTAATGTGTTCCTAGGAACATAATATCTTGTTCGTTTTGGGAATGCAATATTAGGGGTTTTAATTTATTTATGCAATATTTGCAGAGAAAAAATTTTAAAAAAAATCAATTATTTCATATGAGCCTGATAATCATAGGTACTGTAGCTTTTGACGCGATCGAAACTCCCTTCGGAAAGACAGATAAAATAGTAGGTGGTGCCGCAACTTATGCAAGTTTAGCCGCTTCTTACTTCTACAATAAGGTAAAAATTGTTGGTGTTGTGGGCGACGACTTCCATAAAGAGGACATAAATACGTTTACCGAACATGGTATTGATACAGAAGGACTACAAATTAAAGAAGGTGAAAAATCTTTCTTTTGGTCTGGAAAATATCATAACGACATGAATAGTCGCGATACTTTGGTTACGGAACTTAACGTGCTTGAGAATTTCGACCCTATCATCCCTGAGAGCTACCAGGATTGCGAATACCTAATGCTAGGCAATCTTACTCCAATAGTTCAACAAACAGTCATCAAGCGCCTTAAAAACAGACCTAAGTTAATTGTTTTAGATACAATGAACTTCTGGATGGACATTATGATGCCTGATCTTTTGGAAACCCTTAAAATGGTTGATGTACTTACCATTAATGATGAAGAAGCTCGTCAACTTTCAGGCGAATACTCACTGGTTAAAGCTTCTAAGAAAATCTTAGCAATGGGCCCTAAATATCTGATCATTAAAAAAGGCGAACATGGTGCGCTATTGTTTCATGAGGATAAAATTTTCTCAGCTCCGGCATTGCCATTAGCTGAAGTATTTGATCCAACCGGAGCAGGAGATACATTTGCTGGCGGATTTATTGGTTACATGGCTAAAGTAGGAACGGTAAATTTCAATAACATGAAAAATGCCATCATCTTTGGCTCTGCTCTAGCCTCTTTCTGCGTAGAGAAATTTGGAACAGAAAAAATCATTAATCTAACCGCAGAAGAAGTTTCTGCACGTGTGCAGGAATTTGTGAACTTAAGTTCATTTTCTATAGAATCATAAAAATCTGTCTTAAGTACATAAAGAAGCGATTATAAGAATTTCTTTATGTACTTAATTTCCCTATTGCTGTAAATTTCTCAAATACAGTTTCCGTATGAGGCGCATCGGGCAACTCATCCGTTAAATCCTGACCAGCCCAGTGCTCATAGTGCTTTCCATTCCTCCACAATCGGCTATCCGTCACATCATAGATAACACCTTTAAAAGCAACCCATATTTGTGGCTTATCCTGACCATTGCGTAATGCAAGCTGTTGTTTTGTATAAATCGGCAATTCCATTATGATTTGCTTTTACTTTTAATTAACTCAAACAAGTAAACGCTTAACAGCTGAATACTCATGAGATAAAACAAACCCTCAAATGGAATTACGCCTATTTTTAAATTAATAGTATCTCCTACCGAATAGGCTAGAATTGGCAACCCACCAATCAGCGTATACAATAAACAAAAAGGGATAAGCATTACTACATAAGCTCTATAAAACTTATACATGAACCTCAGCTTGTTTACATACTCGACATAAAAGAGTATTAAAAACAGAACAGAAAAGACAGCAATGCTATATACTTTGGTATGTGTAAAAAACAACATTGCGACGAGCACACCCAACAATAAGTTACTTAAAGAAAGACTAAATTTCTCCAGACTATTTTTCGGAAACCGCTCATTCAAAACCACATAAACATTTAAGCCGGCAAAGGCTAACAAAAAATGAAACAGGATCTCTTCAATTGGCAGTTGAAGGACATTAACCCCAATAGTATACGCTTCGTTAAATACCGAAACCTTAAATTGATTGAGAATAAATGCTACAATCGAAAAAAGCACTCCTGAAACCACCACGGCTGGAACGATTAATTTCCAACTCCTGAGTTGGCGACCTTTTTTATCCAGCACCAGCAAAAATGACAAAATAAGCAGCACCAGATTGATCAACAAATAATAGTAATTCATGTATAGGAATAAATTCAGCCTCAAAAATATGATTTTGACCCAGTTAAACAACCTTATCTCTCATCTATATATTTTGTTTGTGGGGTAAAACTTTTTAAGTTAATTTTAAGTAACCAAAACAAATAAAAATGAAAGTTCTTAAAGTATTAGCGGGTATTATCGTAGTAATAATTGCCCTCTTTTTTATCATTGGCTTCTTCTTACCAAAAACCTACAGCGTAAGCAGATCCATTGAAATTAACAAACCTGACAGCATTACCTACCAAAAAACATTAAACTTTAATGATTTCGGTTTATGGAATCCATGGATGCAAATGGATAAAGACGCTAAACACACAGTGACAGGCGATGGGATTTCTGTTGGTTCGAAATTTAGCTGGATAGGGAAAGAAGTTGGGACAGGAAATATTACAATCGAAAAGCTAAATCCAAACAAACAAATCGATGAAAAGCTAGAATTCATTGAGCCTTTTGAAAGCACTGCAATCACTTCATTTTATTTTGAACCAACGGCTAATGGTGGCACAAAGGTAACATGGGACTTTAGAGGTGAAAACACATCTATTTTCTCTAGATGGATGTCGCTGGCTTATGATTCTATGATCGGAAAAGATTATGAAAAGGGATTAGCTAACTTAAAAGCTTTTGTAGAAAAGTAAAGTTAATATCTCATAAAAAAGGCGCACAAATCTGTGCGCCTTTTTTATGGAGCAACTCCTTTAAACAATCTCTGCTCCAAGAACATCCTTAGAGTATGTTTTTAAATATTTCTTTAAAATCTGACGGGCAACGTGTATCCTTGTTTTAACTGTTCCAATTGGAATATTAAGCATTTCAGCAATTTCATGGTATTTATAACCCTCAAAATACTTAACAAATGGAACATAATACTCTGGTTGCAAAGTAGCCAAGGCCTTATTAATATCACCTATTACAAACTTGCTGTCACTGGTATTTTTTGATGCACTATAATGAAGATTTGCAGAAGATATATCATCCGATTTAGTAATTAACGCATTTGTTTTTACTAATCGGCGGTAATTATTAATGAAGGTATTTTTCATTATGGTAAACAACCATCCTTTAAGATTTGTTCCCTCTTTAAACTTACTGTAATAAGTTACAGCCTTCAACATAGTATCTTGTACTAAGTCGTTTGCATCTTCAATGTCTTTTGTAAAATTTAAAGCGAATGACTGTAAAGAAACCGAGTGGTCATTTAATTTGTGGTTGAATTCATTTTTTGTCATAATGTTTTAAGTTTTTGAGGTTAAAAAAGCAAACAAACACAGTTTTATGAGTGGCGCTCACTAGTTTGTTTAATATTACACTCAAAAACATACACAACTTGTGTACCAAAAAATGGACTACAATGTTATGAAATTTATTTTCGATGCCTACGGTATCGAAGAGATCGATGTCACAGAATATTTACTTCTCTTTCCAACTTAACACCAAACTTGGCATCCACATCATTTATAATCTGTTCTGAAAAACTATACACTTCGGCACCAGTTGCCCTCCCATGATTCACCAAAACCAGTGCCTGATTTTTCCATGTTCCCGTTTGCCCGGCTACCACACCTTTAAATCCGCATTGCTCTATTAACCAGCCTGCTGCAAGTTTTATTTTATTATCGGGAGCCGGATAATGAACCACATTTGGATGTGCTGATTTGACCATTTCAAACCTATCTTTTGCGATAACCGGGTTCTTAAAGAAGCTTCCGGCATTCCCAATTGTTGAAGGATCCGGCAGTTTAGCAACCCTAATTTCAGAAACAACATTAGAAACATCTGCAATAGTTGGAGCAGCAATTCCTTTATTCTTTAGCTCTTCCTGTATAGCACCATACTGGGTATTAATTTTAGCTGAGGTACTTAACTTAAAACTAACTGATGTAATGATATACTGACCTTTTAGCTCATTCTTAAAAACACTATCCCTATATCCAAAACGGCAATCTTCAAAACTGAACACCTTTTTTTCGGATGTAGTTATTTCATAGGCTACACAAGATTTAAAAACATCTTTTAACTCTACACCATAAGCGCCTATGTTTTGTATCGGAGATGCACCCACCGTTCCCGGAATAAGACTTAGATTCTCAATACCGGCAAAACCATTTTGAACGCAATACTTTACAAGATCATTCCAAATTACCCCCGCTCCTGCCGTAACTATCACCTCATCCCCTTCTACAACATCAGAAATCCCGGGGATACTAACTTTAACTACCAGACCATTGAAGTCCTTTGTAAATAAAACATTGCTCCCTCCTCCTAAAACCAACAAATTCTGATCCTTAATAAGATCAGATTTAAGTACATCTTTAAGATCTTGTTCAGATAGAATTTCAACGAAATAGTCTGCATCTACATCGATACTAAATGTATTGTATGGTTTTAATGATTTATTCTTTTGCACGTCCAACATAGAGGTTTCAACAAATTAATTAAACGGTACAAATGTAATTGATACGCCCTGTAATAAACATGTTAAAATCAATATTTAAAAAATTTGACTATTTTTCATGAAATTTTGCCTCTGCACTAACATAATACATGCACAAGGCATTGGAGTAACTTCAAGAACAGTAAGGGAGAACAGTAATATTTGTATGGAAAATCAGGACAAGAAAAGAATTTTAATTATTGAAGCTGCATTAAAACGGTTTGCTCATTATGGATTATCAAAAACCACAATGACAGAAATCGCGAAAGATATTTCTTTTTCAAAAGCACTACTTTATTATTATTTTCCTGATAAACTGAGCTTGTATGTTAGCGCCATAGAACACCTGATGCAAATAATGAGCAGAGATTTGGTTAAGTCTATCGATAAAACCACAACTGCAACTGAAGGCGTACTCAAATTACTTCAAAAACGCCAGGGCTATATTCAGAAGTATTACAATTTATTCGAATCCAATCAGGTAATTAGTACTGAACTCCCAGAAGGACTTTATGAAAAGTTCCAAAGGGCAAGAACCTTCGAAGCAATTATAATCGGCTCCCTTTTCAACAGAGGAATTGCAAGTGGCGAATTGGTTATTGAAGATCCTAAATTAGCTACAGATATATTCATCGATGCACTGTCTGGTATCCACTTCAACATCCTTAGCAGAGACAAAATTATGTTCCCAGGCAAAGAACAATTCAAACAAATTTTCCTAAAAGAGAAAACTCTTGCCGAGATATTTCTGGCAGGTTTAAGGGCTAAGTAACCCTTAAGAACATGTCCTTGCGTCACAAATAACAGACACGTAAGAGGCTGTCAGACACAACATTCTTTCCAATCCGTCTTCTTTTTGTCATAAATTTGTCAGTTTAAAAGGATTTTAACACTAAAATTCTTCAAGTAAAATTATGGCAGTATTTTTGACTGTTGAAACAAAAAAGTCAAAAAGTAAAAAAGTAAAATGGTAGAGATTGATAAAAAAAGGGACGCTATAATTGAGGGGGCGATTAAACGTTTTATTCACTATGGAATTAATAAGACCACAATGAATGAGATCGCTGATGACCTGTCAGTATCAAAACCTTCTTTGTATTATTATTTCCCCGACAAAAACAGCTTGGTATTTGGAGTTATCGACAAGATATTCTCAGATTATTTTGAAGCCATCGGAAAAGACCTATCAACCGATATGTCTATTGAGGAACGCTTAACTGGTTTTGTAGAGATTAAACATCGTTTCTTTCAAAAGTACTACATGCTTCATTTATCAGGAGGCAGCCCCGACTCTTCTTTAAATTCAGATGAGTTAAGAGCGCATTTCATGCAAATGAAATTGAAGAACGAAAATTTCCATGCAGATATCTTCAGAGCGGCAATGGAGAAAGGTGAACTAGCCACAAACGATGCGAATAAAATAGCAGAGCTATACCTTGACAGCTTAGCAGGAATAACCTCCCTATGCATTTTACATGGAAACAAGGAATTATTTCCAAGTAAAAAAGAGATGAAGGCAATGCTAGAGAAACAAATAAGCCTCTCTAATATATTCCTTAAAGGATTAAAATAAACAGACTACTAATTATATCATATGAACACAATTATTAAACAGATAAAAACAATACCGCTCTTATTGCTGGGCTTGATATTATCAAATACGGTTAGCGCACAGCAAACGCTAAGCTTAAAAGACGCGCTAAACTATGCTATTGAAAATAGCGCAAATATGCGCAAAGCAAAGCTTGATATTGATGGGGGTAAATTTAAAACCGAGGAAATTAGGGCTCAGGCTTTACCACAAATTACAGGTACTGCAGGTTTAACTTACAACCCTATTATCGGCCAACAAGTTGTTGATTTTGGAGGACAATTACAGACTCTTAAATTCGGTCAAAAATGGAACTCATCTGCCGGAGTTCAACTTTCGCAACAGCTATTCAACCAGCAGGTTTTTACAGGTTTACAGGCCGCAAGATCTAGTGAAGAGTATTATAGCCTTACAGCTCAGTATACAGAAGAGCAACTCATAGAGGTGGTTGCCGGGAATTATTATCAGGTGTTGGTAAACAGACAACAGATGAATGTAATCGATACCAACATTAAAAATGTAAAGGTTATTGAAAATATCATTTCTAATCAATACAAAAATGGCTTGGCTAAAAAGATTGACGTTGATCGTATTAAAGTTAACCTTACCAATTTGGAAACACAGCGTGCCCAAATTTTAAATGCCATTACACAACTGGAAAATATGTTAAAATATTCCATGGGCATGCCGGTAAGCACCAACATTACTTTGCCTAAAACTGAACTTACAGAAGTAACACAGTTACCCGAACTTTCAGATTCACTTAGTTTTGACAATAGAACAGAAATTAAACTTTTGGACATTAAGGACAAACTTTTAACGCTGCAACGCAAAGCTTATGTAGCAGAATATTATCCCAACTTATCTTTGACAGGAAACTATACCTATTCTAGTCAGGCTAATAACTTCGATTTCCTGACCACAAATAGAAAAGCAATTGGTTTTGATGCATCTGCTATTGGCTTAACCTTAAAAATACCAATTTTTAATGGCTTCTCAACTCGTTCTAAAGTGCGTCAAGCCGATGTGGACATTAAAAAAGCAAAAGAGGACAGAAAAGAAGCAACCAATTCATTAAATCTGGCTTATGAGAATGCTAAGCTTCAGTTGCGCGACAATATAAGTACCATTAATGCGCAAAAGAAAAATGCAGAACTGGCAAATGAAATTTACAAAAGCACACAAAACAACTATAACAATGGTTTAGCTAACTTAACTGATTTACTGGATACAGAAAACTCACTTACGGAAGCTCAAAACAGCTACATACAGGCTTTATTAAATTACAAAATAGCCGAAATACAATTAATCAAATCGAACGGAAATATTAAATCGCTAGCAAAATAGAAATGAAAAGAGTAATTATTATAATTGTCGCAATCGTTGTTGCCTTAGGCGCAATAGCTTATGTATTAAGCAACAATAAGAAGAAAAACGAGGCAAAAACTGCTTTCATTGCTGAAGGCGGCGGTGCGGTTGCTGTTCGAATTGCAACTGTAGAAAAGAAAGTTGTTGATTTGGATTTTGTTGCCAATGGAAACTTTGTTCCTAAACAGGAATTAATCCTCAAAGCAGAAAACGCTGGTAGGATAACCAAAATTTTCGTGGATGAAGGCGATCGCGTAACTAAAGGTCAAGTTTTAGCTCGCGTTGATGCTGAAATCATCAATACTGACAAAGAAACTGCAGAAGCAAATTATCAAAATGCATTACGTGATGAAGCAAGATACCAAAGCTCTTATCAAACTGGTGGTGTAACCCAACAACAGTTAGATCAGGCCAAATTGACAACTCAAAATGCAAAACTACGTCTTCAAGCTTCACAGCGTAAAGTAAGTGATGCAAATATTAAATCTCCAATTAACGGTATCATTAATAAAAAGTTAATTGAAGTTGGTGCATTTGTAAACACACAAGGAACTGATTTATTTGAAATTGTAGATGTTTCTAAATTAAAGCTAAGAGTTAATGTTAACGAGTCACAGGTTGCAAACCTAAAATTAAATGATAAAATTGACATTAAGTCTTCTGTTTTTCCAACAGAAAAATTCAATGGCAAAGTTACCTTCATTGCAGCAAAGGCAGATCCAACTTTAAACTTCCCGGTTGACATTGAAGTTGACAACAATACCGCAAAGAGTTTAAAAGCTGGTATGTACGGAACTGCTGTATTTAACTTCCCTAAGCAAGCACCAAGCATCTTGATTCCGCGTACCGCTTTTGTTGGTAGTGTAAGCAGCAACCAGATATTTATATTAGACAAAGCAAATAACACGTCTAAAATCCGTAAAGTAGTTGCTGGCCGTATTTTAGGTGATTCTGTTGAAATTCTTGAAGGATTAAATGAAGGAGAAACTGTAATTACAAGCGGACAGATTAACTTAACAGATGGCACTCCTGTTAGTATCGTAAAATAAGTTAGTTTCTGGCAGTGAATGATCGCGATATGCCAATCGCAACACGCAATAAAAAAAGAAAATGAAAATAACAGACATATCGATAAAAAGGCCCTCCCTGGTAATTGTAGTATTTACTGCACTTACCCTATTGGGGCTATTAAGTTACTTTTCGTTGGGTTATGAGTTATTACCGAAATTCTCAAACAACGTTGTATCTATATCAACTATTTACCCGGGCGCTTCGCCGGCTGAGGTTGAAAATACCGTAACTAAGAAAATTGAAGATGCGGTATCATCAATGGAAAATATCAAAAAAATAAACGCCGTTTCGTTTGAGAGTTTATCAACAGTTACGATTACGCTAACAGACGCAGCCAACATTGATATTTCATTAAATGATGCTCAACGTAAAGTAAATGCCATCCTTTCAGAGCTACCTGAAGATGTAAAAACACCATCATTAAGTAAATTCTCTTTAGATGATTTACCGGTAATCACTATGTCTGCTTCTGCAAACATGGATGACGTGAGCTTTTACGATTTAATTGATCAAAGAATTGCCCCGGTTATTTCAAGGGTAAGCGGGATCGCTCAGGTTAACCTAATCGGGGGTTCAGAAAGAGAGATTCAGGTTTCTTTAGACCCGAATAAATTACAAGGCTACAATCTTTCAGTACCTGAGGTACAACAAATGATTTTAAGCTCAAATTTAGATTTCCCTACCGGAAGTGTTAAAACAGAAAATCAAGATGTTTTAATTCGTTTATCCGGTAAATACAGAAATCTGGAAGAATTAAGAAACCTGGTTCTAAAAACATCAAAAGATGGCGCTCAAATCCGTTTAGGAGATGTTGCCGATGTACAGGATTCTAAGAAAGAGACTGAAAAATTAGCTCGTATTGACAGAAAAGGCGCCATTGCTATTCAAATTATTAAACAAAGTGATGCAAACGCGGTTGAAGTAAGTAAAGGTGTACACAAGGTTATAGAGAAACTTAAAGTAGAATATGCAGCAAGCAAACTAGACATTAAAATTGTTAATGATAGCTCCATTTTTACATTAGAATCTGCTGATGCCGTTATTCACGATTTAATTCTGGCAGTTGTGTTAGTAGCATTTGTAATGCTATTCTTCTTACACAGTTTACGTAACGCACTAATCGTAATGGTATCGATACCTGCATCATTAATTGCAACGTTTATAGGTATCAGTTTATTTGGCTTTACCTTAAACCTGATGTCTTTACTAGGCTTATCTCTCGTGGTAGGTATTCTTGTGGATGATGCGATTGTGGTACTGGAAAATATCCAACGACACATGGAGATGGGTAAAAACAAAGTAAGAGCTGCTTCTGACGCGACGAGAGAGATTGGCTTTACAGTTGTATCCATTACCTTGGTAATTGTGGTGGTGTTCTTCCCTATTGCGGTAAGTACAGGTCTGGTATCGAACATCCTACGTCAGTTCTGTGTGGTGGTAATTATTGCAACATTGCTTTCGTTGCTTGCTTCATTTACCATTGTACCATTACTTTTCTCTAGATATGGTAAATTAGAGCATATTGAAGGTAAAAACGTCTTCGGTCGCTTTATTCTTTGGTTTGAAAAACAATTAAAAAAATTCACCCACTGGGTTACAAATATCTTAACGTGGTCTTTAAACCACAAAAGACGCACAATGTTGGCTGTCGTGATATTGTTTGTTGGTGCAATGTGGTTAGCTGGCGCTGGTTTTATCGGATCAGAGTTTTTCCCTAAATCGGATAAAGGCGAGTTCTTAGTTCAAATTGAATTACCAAAAGATGCGCCGTTAGAACAAACCAACTTTTACACACAACGTGCTGAAGCATTTTTAGATAAACAACCAGAAATTACACAGTTAATTACAACTGTTGGTCAAGCCAGTGGAGATTTTGGTGGAACTCAAGCAACAGCTTATAAGTCGGAGATCAACGTAAAACTGGTTGATCGCAAAGAACGTGAAGGAGTTTCCTCAGATGTTTTCGCTACCAAAATGAGTCGTGCTCTTGCTAAAGAATTGGTAGGTGCAAAAGTTAAAACTGTTCCAATTAGTATTTTGGGCATTGCAGAAAACGCGCCAATACAACTAGTGGTGATGGGTTCTGACCTGGATAGTGCGTTAAAATATGCTGAAGGTGCGCAAAAAGTACTTGCCTCTATTCCGGGTGCAACAGAGATCAAGTTATCTGTAGAAAAAGGAACCCCAGAGATTAATGTTCAGGTTGACCGTGATAAAATGTCGGCTCTTGGCTTAACATTACAAACTGTAGGTTCTACCATGCAAACTGCTTTTGCGGGTAACACAGATGGTAAATATAGAAAAGGTGAATACGAATACGACATCAACATCCAGTTCCAGGATTTCAACAGAAAAAATGTTGACGACGTACGTAACCTTATTTTTATAAACAAGGATGGGCAGCAAATTAAACTATCACAGTTTGCAGCAATTACCGAAGGTTCCGGACCAAGTCAGCTAGAGCGTTTAAATAAATCAACCTCTGTATCTGTTAAGGCACAATCTATCGGTAAACCAACAGGAACAGTTGTTGCTGAATTTCAAGCAAAACTGGAGCAACTACAAAAAAACGGAAAACTAAAAGCTCCAATAGGTGTAAGTTACTCATGGGCTGGAGATCAGGAAAATCAATCGGAAGGTTTTGGTACTTTAGGTATTGCGTTACTAGCTTCAGTTATTTTAGTTTACTTAATTATGGTGGCGCTGTATGACAGTTTCGTTTACCCACTAGTGGTAATGTTCTCTCTGCCGCTAGCATTAATCGGAGCCTTCCTGGCGCTTGCTTTAACAAACAACTCTATCGGTATTTTCACCATTTTAGGTTTAATTATGCTAATGGGTTTGGTGGCCAAGAATGCGATTATACTAGTCGATTTTACCAACCACATGAAAGCAGAAGGAAAATCGACAATAGAAGCATTAGTTTTAGCTAACCATGCTCGTTTACGTCCAATCCTAATGACAACCATTGCCATGATTTTTGGTATGCTACCAATTGCCTTGGCAAGTGGTGCCGGTGCGGAATGGAAAAATGGATTAGCTTGGGTTATCGTAGGTGGCTTAACAAGCTCATTGTTTTTAACATTAATTGTTGTACCTGTTGTTTACCTGATTTTCGATATCATATTAGACAAATTAGGCTTTAACAAAAAAGGGAAAACAATAGATGAATTATTAGAAGAGCCATATAAACATAAAGATGTTTTGGAATATGACATTTCTGAATAACACTTATAATCACTAACAACAAAGAGAGGAACCCTAAAAAGTTCCTCTCTTTGTTTTAACTGTTAAAAACAATTATAATTGTTTTGTTGTATTTACTTAGAATATGCTAAAGCACATTATATTATTACTTCTGTTATCGAGCTTTTCATTAAAAATAAAAGCACAACACCCTCCCGTTTTTGAAGGAATGCTAACAGATACAAATGCCATTGCATTAAATGATCTGGACATTAACCTTGTAAAATACAGTTATGGACAAGCTAAGGTCAGTTTCCTGGCTATTCATGACGATGAAGATACTGGAGTAAAAGCCGCCTTTGAATACATACAATTTAACGGAGGTAGTATTGTTGATTGTCAGTACGGGGGCATCAGGAATTTCAAATTCTCAAATGATGGTTTCAATTTCCAAACAGACCCTAATAGTATTTACACTCAGGAAGGAATTATTATGGGGCTTGTAAAATATGGCAATGTAGATAATGACGAAGTTCTGATGCAATTAGAGCGAACCGGCAAACTTATCCTTGATTATTACAACCCTAAAAAATTGGGATACATTTTCACCCTGCATAACAATGCCGATGGTGGGTTTGGTATTTCATCGTACCTGGAAGGTTATGAACTTAAAAGTGCTGCAGATTCTGTATACATCAACTTTGACATGGACAACGATGATCTTATTTTGGTAACTGATCTAAAGTTGTTTAATCACCTAAAAAAAGCAAACGTAAATGTAATACTACAATCATCCGAAGCACCAGACGACGGCTCTCTATCTGTTTATGCTATGAGTAAAAACATCCCTTACATCAATGTAGAAGTTCAGCATGGGCATCAGGAAGAGAATCTAAGACTTATCGAAATCGCCGTTAAGGCTTTATATGAGACATATCCTGCTTTAAAAGCAAAGGCCTTAGAATAATCTAAGGCCTTTGCTTCATATATGTTATTGCTATTAAATATGTATAGCTCTATTCTCAGTGGCTGCCATAGCTGCCTCTTTAAGTGCTTCAGTATAGGTTGGGTGTGCATGACAAATTCTTGCAATGTCTTCAGCAGAAGCACGGAATTCCATAGCTACAACCGCTTCTGCAATCATATCAGCAGCACGGGGACCAATCATATGAACTCCAAGGATCTCGTCTGTTTTAGCATCAGCCAATACTTTCACAAAACCATCAGTATCCATACTTGCTTTAGCTCTTCCACTTGCTTTGAAAGGGAATGAACCTGCTTTATATTGAACACCTTTTTCTTTCAATTGCTCTTCAGTATATCCTACAGATGCAACCTCAGGCCAGGTATAAACAACCCCAGGAATAAGGTTATAGTTGATGTGTGGTTTTTGTCCGGCTAATCTCTCAGCTACATAAATACCTTCATCTTCAGCTTTATGCGCAAGCATAGCACCTTTAATTACATCACCAATAGCATAAACACCAGGCACCGAAGTCTCAAGATGCTCGTTAACAGGAATTTTATTCCCTCTTTCTTCAGTTTTGATACCTATATTTTCTAAGCCTAAACCAGCAGTATAAGCAGTACGTCCAACAGCAACAATACAGTAGTCAGCTTCAAGTAGTACTTGCTCACCTTTAGCATTATCAGCAGTTACAGTAACCTTTTTACCTTTTGTAGTTGCACCGGTAACTTTATGGCCCATATAAAACTCCATGCCTAAAGATTTCTTTAAAACACGTTGTAATTCTTTACCTAAACCAGCATCCATTGTACCGATAATAGAAGGCATAAACTCAACAACAGATACTTTTGTACCCAGACGGGCATAAACAGAACCTAACTCCAAACCAATTACACCACCACCAATAACAATCATTTGTTTAGGTACTTCAGTAATGTTCAAAGCTTCAGTTGAAGTAATGATACGTTTTTTATCTACCGGTAAAAACGGAAGCGCCGTAGGTTTAGAACCCGAAGCGATAATTACATTTTTAGCAGTTATCGTTTCTGATTTACCATCGGCATTGGTAATTTTTATAGTATTCTTATCAACAAATGAACCTACTCCTTCAAATGCATCAATTTTGTTCTTCTTAAAAAGATACTGTATACCGGCAGTGTTTTGAGCCACAACATCATTTTTGCGGGCAATCATCTGCGGCATATCAACCTTTAAATCTTTAAGATCAATACCATGAGTTTTAAAAGTATGAGCAGCATTATGAAAATGCTCTGAAGAATCTAGCAATGCTTTTGAAGGTATACAACCAACATTTAAGCAGGTTCCACCAAAAGTTTTATATTTTTCTATAACTGCCGTTTTTAGGCCTAATTGGGCACATCTTATTGCTCCAACATAACCGCCCGGGCCCGAGCCAATTACAACTACATCGTATTGCATATCAAAGGTTTTTTTATTTGGCAAAGTTAGTAAACCTAGGTCAAAATCTGACACTTATTAGCCTAAAACATTTCCATTTACTATATTTACTATTTCATAACTTATTAACCCATAATGGCCCGTATTAAATTCCTTTGGCTTGTTGCTATCCACATTTTTACATTCTCGGCTGTCTTTGCCCAACAGTCTGATTCAGCTTATGTAAAAGAAAATTACACTAAAATTGAACGTAGTATTACCATGAGAGATGGCGTCAAATTATTTACGTCAATCTATATCCCAAAAGATAAGACAAAAAAGTATCCCTTTCTGATTAACAGGACACCGTATACGGTTTCTCCTTACGGAGCCGACAAATACAAAACCAGCCTGGGTAACTTCCCTGCAATGATGAGAGAAGGATTCATATTTGTTTATCAGGATGTGAGAGGTAAATGGATGAGCGAGGGCACATTCGAAGACATCAGGCCTCAGGTAGCCAACAAAAAAAGCAAAAAGGACATAGATGAAAGTACAGATACCTACGATACAATCGACTGGTTGGTAAAGAACATTCAAAACAACAATGGTAAGGCCGGCATCTACGGCATTTCTTATCCAGGGTTTTATTCTACTACAGCGTTACCGGGATCACACCCTGCTTTAAAGGCTGTTTCCCCTCAGGCACCGGTTACCGATTGGTACCGTGGAGACGATTTTCACCACAATGGAACTTTATTCTTAGCGGATGCATTTGGCTTTATGAGTACTTTCGGTGTTCCAAGGCCAAAACCTATTACCCCAGACAAAGGGCCAAAAGGTTTCGAGTTCCCAATACAAGACAACTATCGTTTTTACCTTGAGTCGGGCTCAGTTAAAAATCTAAAAGATAAATACTTTGCCGATAGCATTAAGTTCTGGAATGACTTATTCGCTCATCCTAACCTGGATACCTTTTGGCAAGCCAGAAACATCCAACCGCATTTAGTTAATGTAAAACCTGCGGTTATGGTTGTAGGTGGTTTCTTCGATGCAGAAGATGCCTATGGTACTTTTGCCACCTATAAATCTATTGAAAAACAAAACCCTAAAGCCAACAACATCCTGGTTATGGGACCTTGGTACCATGGAGGCTGGGTACGCAGTACCGGAAGCAGCTTTGGCGACATAGAATTCGGAGAACCTACCAGTACCTACTATCAAGAAAACTTTGAGCTTCCTTTCTTCAAACATTACCTTAAAGGTGAGGGCGATTTTAATGCCGCAGAAGCAAACATCTTTGTAACCGGCAGTAATCAATGGAAAAAGTTTAACACATGGCCACCTAAGGATACAGAGACCAAAAATCTGTACCTACAACCTAATGGTAAGTTAAGCTTTGAAAAAGTTCAAAGAACAGATAGCTGGGATGAATATGTAAGTGACCCGAATAGCCCGGTTCCTTATCAGGATGGAGTTCAGGCCAGAAGAACACGCGAATATATGATTGATGATCAACGTTTCGCTGCACGCAGACCTGATGTTAAAGTATACCAAACTGATACTTTAACAGAAGACATCACACTAACCGGACCTCTATTAGCTAACCTCGTAGTATCTACAACAGGTTCTGATGCTGATTATGTAGTAAAACTAATTGATGTTTATCCAGAGAATACACCCAATCCGGTAACTAATCCAAAAAACCTGATTATGGGTGGATATCAAATGCTGGTACGTGGAGAAATTATGCGCGGAAAATACCGCAATAGCTTTGAAAAACCTGAAGCCATTAATCCAGGCGAAATCACCAAGGTCAACTATGCCCTACCTGATGTTGCCCATACTTTCAAAAAAGGCCACCGGATTATGATTCAGATACAAAACTCATGGTTTCCACTTGCTGATAGAAACCCTCAAAAATTTATGGACATCTATCAGGCAGAACCAATTGATTTCCAGAAAGCTACTCATCGCATTTTTCATGATGTACACAATTCTTCTTCCCTAACCGTAACTGTATTAAAACAATAATTTAATGAAGAAGCTATTATTCGGTATTGCCACATTACTGTGTACAGTAAACTCTGCCAATGCACAATTACTTAGCGGAGCAGTAAAGTCTTCTAAGGCTGATAGTCTTAGAGGTGCGCTTACTCCATTAAGAACCTGTTACGATATCAATTACTACCACCTTGATGTTAAAATAGACATAGATAACAAAGCCATTAGCGGAAGCAATGAGTTTAAATTTACTGCGACTCAAAACTTCAGCAAGCTACAATTTGACCTATTCGACAACCTTAAAGTCGATAAAGTTGTATTTAATGGATCAGAGCTGCCTTTCAAAAGAGAATTCAACGCAGTCTTTATAACCTTCCCTACTGAGATAAAGAAAGGCGCAAAGGAAAGCTTTACCGTATTCTATTCAGGCAATCCTGTTATTGCCAAAACTCCACCTTGGGACGGAGGCTTTATCTTTACTAAAGATAAATCGGGCAATCCCTGGGTTTCTGTTGCTTGTCAGGGCTTTGGCGCCAGCTGCTGGTGGCCAAACAAAGACCATCAAAGTGACGAGGTTGACAGCATGCTCATCAGCATAAGTGTACCTAAAGACCTTCAGGATATTTCAAACGGCCGCTTAAGAAGTACTGTTCAAAAATCAGATGGCTATACACAATACAATTGGTTTGTAGCCAACCCAATCAACAACTACAACGTAACCCTTTACGTTGGTAAGTACGCGCACTGGTCTGATCAATACCAAGGCGAAAAAGGCAATTTATCTCTTGATTACTGGGCACTTAAAGAAGATAGTCTTAAAGCCCGCCCCCATTGGGATGCTGATGTAAAACCTATGCTAAAATCCTTTGAGCACTGGTTTGGCCCTTATCCTTTTTATGAGGATGGATATAAACTGGTACAGGCACCTCATCTTGGCATGGAGCATCAAAGTGCTGTTGCCTATGGCAATCAGTTTAAAATGGGATACCTTGGCAGAGACCTGTCAGAATCAGGTTGGGGCTTAAAGTTCGACTTCATCACTATCCATGAAAGTGGACATGAGTGGTTTGGAAACAACATCACCTCAAAAGATATCGCCGACATGTGGATTCATGAAGCTTTCACCAACTACTCTGAAACCCTATTCACAGAATCAGAACATGGAAAACAAGCCGGATCAGATTATGTTGTAGGCATTAGGCACAACATCCAGAACGATATTCCTATCATCGGACAATACAATGTCAACAAAGAAGGATCTGGCGATATGTACTACAAAGGAGCAAACATGATCCATACCATCCGTCAGTTGATCAAGGATGATGAGAAATTCAGGAGCATATTACGAGGGTTAAATAAAACATTCTATCATAAAACCGTTACCACGCAAGAAGTAGAGCATTACATCGCAAAGCAAAGTGGCTTAAAGCTGGATAAGGTATTCAACCAATATCTTCGTCATGCCAACATCCCTACTTTAGAATATAAAATCGAAGGCTCAAAACTATCCTATCGCTGGTTAGCTGATGTAAAGAATTTTGATATGCCAGTTAAGGCAACACTTAAAGAGAACATCTTTTCACTCCTACACCCCTCTACACAGTGGAAAACGGCAGATTTAGGAAAAGGCGTAACAGCAGATACTTTCAAAACTGATCGGAACTTTTACATTAAACTTAAAAAATCATAGAAATTTCTAAATATAATGCAACTAATTGCCTTTCTCTGCGTCATATAGAAAAACCTAAACAAAATGAAAAAATTAAGTTCAATACTAATCCTGGCGTTCTTAGCAATTGGAATAACCAGCAAAGCTCAACAGAGACAAGTAAGTAATTTTACAGGAATCGAAATAGGTGGTTCTATCAATGCAATAGTTAAGCTTGGCAATACTGAAAGTCTTAAATTAGAAGGAGATCAGGAAGCCATAGACAACCTCATTACCGAAGTAAAAAATGGTGTTCTTACCATTAAGCCAAAAACAAAATGGAACGACTGGTTTAAAAAATTCAAAAACGCAAAAATCACAGCCTATATTACCGCAAAGAAAATCACTTCATTAGGATTGGGTGGTTCGGGAAGTATAGACGTTGATGGAACAATCAATTCTTCTTCACTAAGCGTTGCTGTAAGCGGCTCTGGCAATATCAAAGCCTCCGCAAACGTAACTAAGTTCGAAGGTGCGATCAGCGGTTCAGGCGGGCTGTCAATTAACGGAAAAGCCAAGAACTCAGATATTGCAGTTAGTGGATCAGGTACTTTCTCCGGAAAGAATTTTTCAGTAGAAACGATTTCAGCTCATGTTAGCGGATCCGGAAACATTTACATTGATGCACAAAAAAGCATTGATGCGGCAATCAGCGGATCCGGAAACATAAGCTACTCAGGCAATCCTACAATTCAAAAATCAGTATCGGGATCTGGTGGTGTAAGAAAGATATAAACAAACACACAATTAAAACAAAAAACCCCAATGCTTAACACATTGGGGTTTTCTATATAACGTAAGCGACTAAACGCCTAACAATAATCTAGCAGGATCTTCTAACAATTGTTTAACCCTTACAAGGAAACCTACCGATTCTCTTCCATCTATAATTCTGTGGTCATAAGATAAAGCCACATACATCATCGGACGAATTACAACCTCTCCTTTTTCAGCAATCGGGCGCTCAATAATATTGTGCATACCTAAAATTGCAGACTGAGGAGCATTAATAATTGGCGTAGACATCATCGATCCAAACACACCACCATTGGTGATAGTGAATGTACCGCCTGTCATCTCGTCAATAGTTAATTTGCTATCACGTGCTTTAGTAGCAAGTTCAATAACAGTTTTCTCAATCTGAGCAAGGCTCATGCTTTCTGCATTTCTAATGATAGGAACAACCAATCCTTTAGGAGCGGAAACCGCAATAGAGATATCAGCAAAGTCATTATAAACGATCTCTTCGCCGTCTATCTTAGCATTTACAGCAGGGAAATCTTTTAATGCCTCGCAAACAGCTTTAGTAAAGAAACTCATAAAGCCTAAGCCTACACCAAATTTCTCTTTAAACTGATCCTTATATTTACCTCTCAAATCCATGATTGGTTTCATGTTAACCTCGTTAAATGTTGTTAACATTGCAGTTTCATTTTTAACAGTAACCAATCGCTTAGCAACTGTTTTACGCAATGGCGACATTTTCACTCTGCGCTCATTTCTAGCACCTGCAACAACAGTTACCGGAGCAGCACTAGGAGCAGGAGCTGCAGCTTTTGGTTGAGATTTCTCTGCAGCCACCGCATCTTCCTTAGTAATTCTACCATCAACGCCTGTTCCTTTTACAGAAGCAGGATCAACACCTTTTTCAGCAAGAATTTTTCCTGCAGCAGGAGAAGGAGTTCCTGTAGCATAGTTCTCGCCACCTTTTTCAGCAACCGGAGCAGCAACCTTATCTGCAGCTGCAGCAGGTTTTTCTTCCTTAGCTGGTTCTTCTTTAGCTTTAGGTGCAGCGCCACCATCTTCAATTTTACAAACTACAGCACCAATGGCAAGTGTATCACCTTCGGCAGCTACTGTTTTTAAAGTTCCGGCTTGTTCTGCAGTTAATTCAAAAGTTGCTTTGTCAGACTCTAATTCAGCAATTACTTCATCCATTTCAACCACATCCCCATCGTTTTTTACCCAACGTGATAAAACAACTTCGGTTATCGACTCGCCTACTGGCGGAACTTTTATTTCTATACTCATAACTGATGTATTTTTTTTTCTAATCTACATTATAAACTTTACTCACCGATTTTTTAGCAATCTTTTTATCAGTTTCAGAAACAGGAGCTTCAAAAGCTTTGGCTAAAATATAAGATTGTTGATCTGCATGTTGTCTTGCAAATCCGGTAGCAGTACTGCTACTTTCTTTTCTCGAAATCAGTTCAATATCACTAAAGATAGTTCTTCTTAATTTACGTAACAAATATGGCCAAGCACCCATATTCTCAGGCTCTTCCTGAACCCAAACTGCTTCTTTAGCGTTTTTGTATTTCGTATATACAGCTTCCATTTGCTCCAATGGAGTTGGATAAAGCTGCTCAACACGAACAATAGCGACATCTTTAATCCCTTCTTTTTGTTGCTTTTCTAACAACTCATAATAGATTTTACCAGAACAGAATAACACTCTTCTAACATCAGCTGCTTTAACGTTTTCATCATTAATCACTTCCTGGAATTTACCATCAGTAAATTCAGTAAGTTTGGAAACACACTGAGGGTTACGCAATAAACTCTTAGGCGTAAACACTACCAATGGCTTTCTGAAATCACGTTTAAACTGTCTGCGTAATGCGTGGAAGAAGTTAGCCGGAGTAGTACAGTTGGTTACCTGCATGTTATAATCAGCACAAAGTTCCATAAAACGCTCAATCCTTGCAGATGAGTGCTCAGGACCTTGTCCTTCATAACCATGAGGCAATAACATTACCAAACCATTTTCACGTTGCCATTTAGTCTCTGCACTTGCAATATACTGATCTACAACAATCTGCGCTCCGTTAAAGAAGTCACCAAACTGAGCTTCCCAAATGGTAAGTGCATTAGGATTAGCCATTGCATAACCGTATTCAAAGCCTAGTACACCATATTCAGATAAATGCGAATTGTAAATATCAAACGGAGCCTGTTGGTCAGAAATATTTGCCAATGGGATATATTCTTCTTCCGAATCTTCAAGGGTTATAACCGCATGTCTGTGAGAGAATGTTCCACGCTCTACATCCTGACCGCTTAAACGCACTCTTTTTCCTTCAGCCAGCAAAGTACCATAAGCCAATTGCTCACCCATTGCCCAGTCGAACACATGAGTCGTATTTGCCATTTTGCTGCGCTCATCAAAAAGCTTCTCAATTTTCTTAAAGAACTTTTTGTTTGATGGAAGCGTACTTATTCTTTTTGCTACTTCAAGTAGCGTTGATTTCTTAACTGCAGTATTTGGTGAAGTTTCAAAATCTTTAGGCGTAGCTAAACGCATGTCAGACCATGCACCACCAAACTTCACTTCACTATAAGTAGAAGTTACTTCTTTTGCCTCATTTAAACGTTCCTGTAATATACCACGGAACTCCTTCTCCATTTCCTTAGCTAAACTTGCTTCAAGTTTACCCTCACCAATCAACTGCTGAATATAAATATCACGTGGATTAGCATGCTTCTCTATACTTTTGTATAGAAGCGGCTGAGTGAACTTAGGCTCGTCAGCCTCGTTATGGCCAAATCTGCGGTAACATAAGATATCGATGAACACGTCATTTTTATATTTCTGACGATATTCCATTGCTAAATTAATCGCATAAACTAAAGCTTCAGGATCATCACCATTCACATGGAATACTGGTGACAACGTTACTTTAGCAATATCAGTACAATAAGTACTGGTACGACCATCTTTATAATTAGTAGTAAAACCAATCTGGTTGTTAATAATCAAGTGAATAGTACCACCTGTTTTATAACCATCCAAACCAGCCATCTGAATTACTTCATAAACAATACCTTGTCCTGCAACAGAAGCATCACCATGTATTAAAATCGGTGCAATGCGCGCATTGTCGCCACCGTATTTAAAGTCAATTTTAGACCTGGTCATGCCTTCTACTACCCCATTCACTGTTTCCAGGTGAGAAGGGTTAGGACATAAACTCAAATGCACACTGTTACCGTTGTTTGTAGTAACATCAGTTGAGTAACCAAGGTGATATTTCACATCACCTCCAAAAGGAGATTCAGCACTGTAACCTTTACCTTCAAATTCGGCAAAGATATCCTTATAGGTTTTCTGCATGATATTGGCAAGAACGTTTAAGCGTCCTCTGTGAGCCATACCAATTACAAACTCTTCAATTCCAAGATCTGCACCTTTTTCAATTACTGAATCCAGGGCAGGAATTAAAGCTTCAGCTCCTTCAAGAGAAAAACGCTTCTGACCAAGAAACTTAGTCCCAAGGAAATTCTCAAAGCTAACCGCCTCATTCAATTTCTTCAATATCCTTCTTTTCTCCTCGATAGAGAAATTTGGAGTATTGCGCACACTCTCCATTTTCTGTTCAATCCAAGAAAGAATTTCAGGAGTACGTACATACTTATATTCTGCACCAATAGAGCCACAGTAAGTTTGCTTTAAAAAAGCAATGATATCACTAAGCTTAGCTGCTCCGATTCCAATCTCAATTCCAGAATTAAATACAATGTCCAGATCCGACTTTGCCAATCCAAAGTTTTCCATGTCCAAAGTAGGCAAATGGTGACGCCTCTCCCTTACCGGATTGGTTTGGGTAAATAAGTGACCACGCTGACGATATCCATTGATTAAATTAAGGACATTAATTTCTTTTAAAAAATGCTCAGGAGTCTCCGAACTAACCGATGTTCCTGAAGACCCTCTTCCAAAATCAAAGCCTTCAAAAAACTTTTGCCAACCAAACTCAACAGAATTAGGATCTTGTTTATAAGACTGATATAAGGATTCTATGTATTCGGCATTTGCGCCGTTGAGATAAGATAAATTATCCATTATGTGTGAATTGCTATAAGTGTTGCAAAATTAGGATTTTTTACCTTAATAAACAGGTAAACTTCCTTATAAATCTTCAAGAAAATCAACCATATCACAAACATTTTTCAATGGCGTCAGTTGATCCTTCACAAGAATATCAAATTCTGATATCAAACTCCCTGCCACTAACAATGGTACGTTAAGATTATCCATCACCTTTCCCACAATTTTATTGATATCCTTGCCCAAATTTAATGAAGTCAACACAATAAACGAATAGTCCGGCTGATAAGAAGCGACTATTTTTTTAAGGTCAGCATAAGGAATTCCCGAACCAAGATACAGCGTGTCCTGTCCGCAGCTTTTCAGCAAGAACCTGGCAAACAACAACCCTGCTTCGTGCATCTCTGCTTCAGGTAAAAAAAGCAAAAATCGTTTAGCTTCATCTTTATGTGGTTTTTCAACCTTATCAATCTCAACAATTATACGATCTCTTACCAGGTTGGAGGCAAAATGCTCATGAGAAGGATCAATAGCTCCGGTTTGCCAAAGCATCCCAACCTTCTTCATAAAAGGAAACAGCACATGATCCATTGTTTTAATCAAGCCCATTTCCTCAATGCAACCGGCCAAAACTTCAGAAAAAGCAGCTTCATCATAATTAACTGTAGCATTAGAAAGACTAAGTATCTGAACCGAATCATTATTCCAGTCGGCTTTAAGCTGAATAACCAGATCAGCAATCTGCTTTTGAGTCATTTTAGCTATTTTGCTAATCTTGTACCCATTCTCATTAAGCGTAACAATATTTAAAAGCGCCTTTAAATCTTCCTCATCATAATATCTGATATTGGTTAATGTCCGTTTAGGCGGAACAAGATTATAGCGGATTTCCCATGCCCTAATGGTATGCGCCTTTATGCCTATAAGGCCTTCTATATCACTAATTGAGAATTTTTTCACACTATTTGAACAACAAATGTTAAACAAGTTTGTTTAAAAAACAATTTTTGTTTAACATTTCTGCAATAGCTACTTAAAAAAAGCAAAAAATTAAGTAAAAATATCAGACTAGAGATGCTGCATCGGGCGATACCACATCCAGTATTTTCATTTGTTTATCAAGATCAAAAGCATTCTTCGATTTAAGATCCAAACCTGCACCTGCAACATTAGCCCAGTTCCCCCAGTTACTCGCAGGAGCATAATCAATCAGCTTTTCTTCAAAGTAAGCCGCTCCAATTGTCCAATGAACTTTTAAAACATGAATCAGAAAAGTAGCAACAATTAAACGTGCAGCATGAGGGATGAATCCAGAATCATTCAAGTCCTTCATATGCTTATCAACAAGCAAATGCCCTGTCTCACCATTTTTCCATTTCTTAATCAAAGCCTCATCCCCTCCAATAGGTGAGAGAATCAGTTCTTCAAAATCAGTTTCCTTGAAAAACTTTACTCCATGTTTTTTAAACATGAACCTAAAGTAATCGCGCCAAAGTAACCCAAGCAGAATCTGATTAAAATTAGGATTTGTACCAAAACTTCCCTCCGCTTCTTTAACCATCCAGTAAACCTTTCTTGGCGAAAGACAACCGAACGAAAGCCATGCAGATATTTCGGAAGAGAATCCCGGTCTATCTGCTGCAGCTTTTGGACTATATTTAACGTAAATCTCTGAACCCAGCTCAAGTAATTTGGCTAGGTGTTCTAACCCTGCCAGTTCTCCCCCTCTCAACTCATTATCGAAATTCACAAAACTAGCCTCAGCAAAACCCAACTCTAGCAATGAAGGCAAAGCACCCCAGTTTTCATTTTCAACAAAAGCAACCTCTAATGGCGATTCAAAACAAGATTTCACAATCGCATCGCGCTCAGTTTTCTTTTTAAACTGAGTAAACACATCAGGAATATCTTTGATGGGAAAAGGCAAATCTTCTTTATTATAAAGCGTATGCCCTATAAAATGCTTTAAATTAACAGTTTGCTTCCACAGGATATCCTCTACATAAGTAGATATTAAAGTTTCCTCTGGCCCAACTTCTCTATGGTGATAAACCTCCGAAATTTCTAATTGCTCAACAATGGTCGGTAAATGCTCTTCAGGCTTACCCTGAATCAACAATATATCACCTCCTAATTTTTGAAATGCAGTTCTTAACGATGAAACACTTTCCAACAAGAACTGTGCTCTGCGCACTCCTGTTTTTTCTGTTTCAAATGAAGTACTCTCAAAATGTCGCGGATCAAAGAAATAAATCGGCAAAATACAATCTGATTTAGCAATTGCTTCAACTAACATTTCATTATCATGTAAGCGAAGGTCATTCCTGAACCACACCAATATTTTCTTAGACTTCATTAACGTGCAACTGAGTTTTGTGTACTATTTACAAAAATATACGATTTTTTATCCGAATAAGAATCATAACCCCAATATTTACACTAGCGAAACAAATGAATAGCATAAAAAGGCCTTTTTGTAAAACTAAAGTTCAAACAATAGGTTATTGAGGTATGAAATCATCATGAGCAAACGCTCGCAAACAGCAATGGATATGCTCATGATAGCTTCATAACCTATAAAAACAAATATATTCTGATGAAAAACCAAATCTTGATTACAGGAGCGACCGGCATGGTAGGTAAAAAATTGATAAATGCACTACACAACAACGGACATAAAGTTTCCGTGCTAACCAGGAAAGGTACTACTATAAAAAATGCAACCGTTTATTTATGGGATGTTTACAAACAGCAAATAGACCCCAACTGCCTGCAAGGAATAGACACCATTATCCATTTAGCAGGAGAAAACATTGCTGAAAAAAAATGGACAAAAGAACGCAAACAACAGATTATAGATAGCAGGGTAATGTCGGCTCAACTGCTTCATAAAACAATTAAAGAAACCCAATCTCCCGTTAAGACCTTCATTTCTGCTTCTGCTATCGGTTACTATGGAAATCGTGGTGATGAAATATTGACTGAAGAATCTGGAACCAGTACAGGTTTTCTGGCCAGGTGTTGTAAATTATGGGAAGATGCCGTCGATGAAGGCGCCTCACCGGATTTAAGAATAGTGAAGTTCAGAATAGGTTTTGTTCTTGGCAAATCAGAAGGTGGTCTGGCTTCTTTAGAAAGACCCATCCGCTACTTTGTCGGCGCCCCTCTTGGCAGTGGGAAACAGTGGACACCATGGGTGCATATTGATGATATCGTAAATATGTTCCTTTCTGCCGTAGAGAACCCATCATACAATGGCACTTACAACGCTTGCGCACCATTCCCAGTAAGCAACGAAACCCTAACCAAAGCAATTGCAAAAACAATAAAACGTCCGGTATGGCCAATTCATGTGCCCGAAAAAGTACTGGAAATGATTCTCGGAAAAATGAGCATACTACCCTTGATTAGCACAAACACATCTGCACAAAAGTTATTAGATGCAGGTTTTATATTCAAATACACGCATCTGGAAGATGCATTAACCGATATTTACAAATAGTGGAAAAAGAAATAAGCATTTGCTGGTTCAGAAGAGATTTAAGGTTAAATGATAATGCAGCACTTTACGAGGCGCTTAAAGGCCCATACCCAGTACTTATTCTTTTCATCTTTGACACAAAAATTCTCAGCAAACTTTCAAACGAAGAAGATCCAAGAGTAACCTTTATACACCATACACTTCAGGAAATCCATACGGAGCTTGCCACACAAGAATCTACCATTGCAATTAAGCATGGTACACCTGAGAAAGTATGGATCGAAATCTTAAAAACATACAATGTAAAAGCCGTTTACACCAACCACGACTACGAGCCCGATGCAATTGAAAGAGATGATACACTAGCAGAATATCTTGCATCTGAACAAATTGACTTTAAAACATCTAAAGATCAAGTTATCTTCGAAACAGGCGAGATATTAAAAGCAGATGGAAAACCCTATACCGTATTTACCCCCTACTTTAATCAATGGCGAGCTAAGCTCAATGAGTTTTACATTAAACCATATCCATCAACAAAGTATTTCAGCAATCTTCTTAAAATTGCCGCACTCCCTATACCTTCTTTAGCAGAAATTGGATTTAAAGAATCAAGCCAAAAATTCCCATCAAAAAGTTTCAAAAGTAAACTTACAGACTACGAAGATAAAAGAGATTTCCCTGCTATTGATGCCACCACCTATATCGGTATACACCTCCGCTTTGGCACAATAAGCATACGAGAAGCCACACAACAAGCCCTAAAACAAGGGGCCAACAAATGGCTGTCTGAGCTTGCATGGAGAGATTTCTACATCATGATTCTTTGGCAGTTCCCCAGAATTGTCAATCAATCCTTTAAACCTGCTTACGACAATATCAAATGGCTCAACAACGAATCAGACTTTGAAGCATGGTGCGAAGGAAAAACTGGCTACCCTTTGGTAGATGCAGGCATGCGACAGCTTAACCAAACCGGATATATGCATAACCGGGTGCGTATGGTAGTAGCCTCCTTTTTAACCAAACACCTACTAATAGATTGGCGCTGGGGCGAAGCCTATTTTGCAGAAAAACTGTTGGACTATGAAATGGCAAGTAATATTGGAGGCTGGCAGTGGTCATGTGGATGTGGAAACGATGCTGCACCATATTTCCGAGTGTTCAACCCAGAGCTTCAAGCCCAAAAATTTGACCCTGATCAAGCCTACATCAACCATTGGCTACCTGAGTATAAAGAAAAAAAGCATGCCCAACCTATAGTTGAACATGCTTTTGCAAGGGAAAGAGTATTAAAAGTTTTTAAAGATGCCCTAAACGAATAGACTCATCCTATATATTTAAACCAATTAATTGGTAACGTCAACTATTTCAATATCAAAATCTAAACAAGCATTTGGAGGAATAGTTCCAGTTGAACTACCGGTAGTTCCATAAGCCTCTGAAGATGGAATAAACAATCTTATTTTCGCACCCTTTCTTGCTCCTGGAATATCTTTCAGCACTTCCCATCCAGAGATAACCTGTAATAAGGTGGTTTTAAAAGTACCGTCAGTATTAGAATCAAACACAGTTCCTTCCAAATTACGTCCTGTATAATTAATTTTCAAACTTGAAGAAACATCAATTGGCGCATCACCAGTACCTGCAAGTACAACTGAATAATAAACTCCGGTTGGTTTATCTTTTATAGCAGTTAAACCCTTTGAAGCTAAAAAGTCTATAATTCTCTTATCGTCCAATAATCTCTGTGATTTCTGAGGATAGGTAGTAACGGTCAATTCAATATTATCATTCGAAGGAACATTCAATGCAGTAGATCCATTCTTACCGAAGGCAAGATATGAAGGTAAGAAGATCTTTGCTACGCCACCTGGTTTAAGTTTTTGTATTACAGTTCTAACACACGGGATACTCAAAGGTCTCTCATTAGCTGAATAGGTAAAAGTACTTGCGTACCCAACATACGTTCCAAAATTAGTGGTAGAAGAAGTATTGTAATAACTAGTCCCATTAAGCAAAGATTTTATAGTCAGGGTATATAACACTGAATCGGCAGTACCATCAGCCTTAAAGAACTCCCCTGTACCTGGAGTCGTAATTTGATAATAAAACCCTGTTTTATCAGGATCCTGCTCTGCTTGAATATTATTACTTGTTAAGTAATTCTGTATTTTAGTATCATCTATACTTTGAATGGACTCATATTCCTTTTTACAAGAATTTAGGAGAATCAAACCCGCTAGAATAAAGGTATATGAGGTTATTTTTTTTAACATACTATTTTGTTTTTTCTTCTTTTTTTGCAACTTTTTTATAACTAATATTAAAATACAACACAGAGTTAGCCGGCACTCCGGGAGTTACGTAATTCTTATATGCCAGCAATGAAGGCACCAATAACTCTATCTTCCCACCTGGTCTAATAAGCTTCAAGCCAATTTCCCATCCGGGCATTACACTATTTCGAATAAACTTATAAGGATTCTCCGCAGTAGCTTTACCAAAAATTGAGTCAGTCATCAACCTACCTTCATACTCTACAGTTAAAGTATCAGTTGCTGCACCATCATTAGCCCCAGTGCCGGGAGTTAAAATCCGATAATATAATCCACTATCATCTCTCGTAAAGGTAGCCTCATGCTTTGCCGCCCAATCCTTAATTATCGCTTCATCAATCTCAAGCTGAGCATTTGCGTCATAGACCTCAGGTTTTGTACACGCAGCGAATACGCCAACAATGACAACTAACCCTAATAAAAGCCTATTTTTTAACATAATGCACAAAAATAGTCTTTTATTAGTGATAGAACAATTTTTAACCAATTTTAACAATTACTCCCCCTTCAAATAAAAAACGCTCCTAAAATATTTTAGGAGCGCCCAGTTTATTTATGAAATGTTACCTCTAGTGTAAAGTTAAGTTAGTAACAATATCTATTAGCAGCTATCAACTGCTGTGCCACATTTTGGCGTACATTCTTAACATTAAACGGCTCGGCTTTAGTAAACCTACGTAAGCCAACCATCATCATCCTCAATTCATCACCCTCAGCAAAAGACCAAAGCGCTTCTTTACCAGCCTTTTGAACCGCATCAACAGCCTCTACAAAGTAGATACGCATCAGATTCAGCTGTCCTTCACATTCCTTTTCACCTCTGATACTTACCAGTTTTTCAGTCCTCAACATTGCCGATTCAGCTACATAAACGTAGCTAGCCATGTCTGCAATGTTCATTAAAATCTCCTGTTCTTTAGACAAACTCATCATCAACTTCTGAACCGCAGCACCAGCCACCATTAAAGTCGCCTTTTTCAAATTCTTAATAATCTTCTTCTCTGCAGCAAACAATGTATCATCCTCCTCACCAAATTCAGGAATAGACATCAGCTCAGCAGCCACCGCAGTCGCAGGAGTCATCAAATCCAATTCACCCTTCATTGCGCGTTTCAACATCATATCAACGGTAAGCAACCTGTTTATCTCATTGGTACCCTCAAATATCCGGTTAATCCTCGCATCGCGATAAGCCCTATCCATAGGTGCTTCTGCCGAGAATCCCATACCACCGTAAATCTGCACACCCTCATCAACAACGAAATCCAGTGCTTCCGACCCCCATACCTTCAATATCGCACACTCAACAGCAAACTGCTCTGTAGATTTCAATTTAGCTTTACCGGCATCCATACCGCCAGCAACCAATGTATCATAAGCATCATCAATATTCTGACCTGCACGATAATTTGCCGATTCTACCGCATAAACCTTAGAAGCCATCTCGGCAAGTTTATGACGAATAGCACCATACTTCGAAATAGGCCTTTCAAACTGAATACGCTCATTCGAATAATTAATAGCCGTATCAATAACAGATTTAGAAGCACCAATAGCCGCAGCTGCCAATTTAATCCTTCCAATGTTCAAGATATTTACAGCAATCTTAAATCCGTTTTCACGCTCAGATAACATGTTCTCAACAGGCACAGGACAGTCATTAAAAAACACCTGTCTGGTCGAAGAACCCTTAATACCCATCTTATGCTCCTCAGGATTCATGGTAATACCACCAAAGTCACGCTCTACAATAAACGCAGTTAAATTAGCATCGTCATCAATCTTAGCAAACACAATAAACACATCAGCAAAACCACCGTTGGTGATCCACATTTTCTGACCGTTAATCAAATAATGTTTACCATCAGGACTTAGCTTGGCTTTCGTTTTACCAGAGTTAGCATCAGAACCAGAGTTTGGTTCCGTCAAGCAATATGCAGCTTTCCATTCGCCGGTAGCCAGCTTAGGAATATATTTGTCTTTTTGGGCAGCATTTCCATAATACAGAATAGGTAAAGTACCTATTCCGGTATGCGCAGAAAGCGCAACAGCGAAAGAATGACCCGCACCGATAACATCAGCTACCAGCATCGAAGTATTAAAGTTCTTTCCAAAACCACCATATTCTTCAGGTATAGATACACCCAGAATACCCAGTTCACCTGCTTTATCCATCAACGAAGGCATTAAACCTTCTTCCTGCGTATCAATACGATCAAGATTTGGGTATACCTCTGCCGCAAGGAAATCACGACAAGTTTGCGCAATCATTTTCTGCTCTTCATCAAATTCTTCAGGAATAAATACATCCTGATAAGTGGTTTCCGTTATCAAAAACTCTCCACCCTTAATAGTCTTTTTGTCTGTAGTTTCCATATTTAGTAATTTGTGTATTTAGTTTATGGTACTTAGTAATTAGTACTTAGTATTTAGATAATGTCATTTACCACTTGTCATTCTGTTACACTTACCAGGCCGATATTTCTTGTTATCCCTTAATCTCTTGCAATTCTAGTATCTTTTGCCGCTCTGTCTAAATACTAAGTACTAATTACTAAATACTTCCTACTACCTACTAATTAATACATTTCAAAAATACCGGCTGCACCCTGTCCGCTACCCACACACATGGTTACCATGCCATATTTCTGTTTTCTTCTTTTTAATTCACTAAACAATTGCACAGAAAGCTTAGCACCAGTACATCCAAGCGGATGACCAAGAGCAATCGCACCTCCGTTAACATTTAAAATATCTTTATTGATGCCCAGTTCCCTAACTATTGCTAGCGATTGAGAAGCAAAGGCCTCATTCAATTCAATCAATTCAATCTGATCAAGCGTCATACCTGCCTGTTTCAAAGCTTTAGGAATTGCATAAATAGGGCCGATTCCCATAATACGAGGGGGTACACCGGCAATACCATAACTAACCAAACGTGCGATAGGTTCAGCCCCCAGTTCCTTCATTTTCTTTTCAGAAACAACCAGTACGAATGCCGCACCATCCGATGTTTGCGAAGAATTCCCCGCAGTAATACAACCATCAGCAGCAAACACAGGTTTTAACTTAGCTAGTTTCTCTACCGAAGTATCAGCCCTCGGACCTTCATCAGTATCTACCACATAGCTCCTGGTTTTCTTTTTCATATCCGCATCCAGATAGTTTTCATTTACCGTAATAGGTAAAACACCATCTTTTAAATGGCCATTTTTTATAGCCTCAACAGCTTTCTGATGCGATTGATAAGAAAACTCGTCCTGATCTACCCTACTCACATTATATTCTTTAGCTACTGCCTCCGCAGTTAACCCCATGCCCCAATACCAGTCCGGATTAACCCGGGCAACATCAGCATTCGGAACAACTTTCCAACCACCAAATGGCATACCCGACATTACTTCAACCCCACCGGCAATAATACAGTCGGCCATACCGCTTTTAATTTTGGCAACTGCTGTAGCAATAGTTTCTAAACCCGATGCGCAATACCTGTTGATGGTAACCCCTGGCACTTTATCAGTATCTAAACCCATCAGCGATATCATACGACCAATATTCAGTCCTTGTTCTGCCTCTGGAGTTGCATTACCCACAATCACATCATCAATCTGCTCCTTTTCAAGGTTCGGCACCGATGCCACCAAATGTCTGATTACTTCAGCAGCCAGATCATCAGCCCTTGTAAAACGAAATACACCACGCGGGGCCTTGCCCACTGCTGTACGATATCCTGCTATTATAAATGCTTCCATATTAGTATTTAGTAATTAGTACTTAGTATTTAGACGATGGGTCTAGCTTGGGCACTATTTAGCAATTAGTATTTTTTTAATTCTCAATATTCTTAACACTTTGAATCTTGTTACTATAACTCGAAATAAGACGAGACTGCAATGCAAAATTCATTTTCTGTAATTCTGTTATCTGTTCAGTAAACTCATTTAAAGCATCATTAGATAAATAATTTATATTTCTTGAAATAATCAATTGCGTTTCCAATTCAAAAGATGAAGCATGAGATATTGCTAAAAATCGAACAAACTCTTTTTCGGAATTACGACCAGCTCCTTCTGCAATATTAGAAGGAATAGAAACCGCACAACGATTAATTTGAGACACAAGTCCAAATCTCTCAACGTTTGGAAACCCTTTTGTAACCTGATATATCCTAGTAACTAAATCCATTGCTTTTTGCCATATTTTCAACTCTTTGTATTGATGCATTTTGTTTTTTAGTATTTAGTAATTAGTACATAGTATTTAGACACCTTCACCTTTCCGCATCTTCCTCTTCTAAACTATATAATCGGCAATTAGCAATCACTATCCCTCTACTCTTTTTGTTTTGCTAATCATCAAAGTACCTTGTACTAAATACTATCTACTAAGTACTTTCCTACACTCCTCGTCTAAGTACTAAATACTACCTACTAAATACTCCCTACACTCCTCGTCTAAGTACTAAATACTACCTACTAAATACTCCCTATTCTCCCCGTCTAAGTACTAAATACTACCTACTAAATACTCCCTATTCTCCCCGTCTAAGTACTAAATACTACCTACTAAATACTTCCTCTAATTCCTCAGCGGCTTACCTTTTGTAACTATACTCTGAATACGTTCTAACGTTTTTCGCTCACCGCACAGTGATAAGAAAACTTCCCTTTCCAAATCCAGCAAATACTGTTCGGTTACTTCTGTTGGCGATGACAGATCACCTCCACACATCACCCAACCCAATTTCTCAGAGATCTTTTTATCATGCTCAGAAATATAATGACCAGAATACATGGTATTCGCTCCAGCATAAACAATACCTAAGCCCTGTTTACCCAATACTTTAATATCCTTCCGTCTAACTGGTTGCGTATAACCCGCTTCAGCAAGTTCAATTGCTTTAGCCTTGGCATCAGCAATAAGCCTGCTTCTATTCATAGAAATAGAGTACTTACCTTTTTGAAGATAACCCAATTCAAAAGCCTCAACAGCTGAAGTAGAAACCTTAGCCATACCGATAGTTAAAAACCTATCCTTAAGCACATTCTGAACAATCTGATCATCATTATACTCATCAGAAGCCCTTAAGGCGAACTCTTTAGTACCACCACCACCAGGAATAACCCCTACACCAAACTCAACCAATCCCATATAAGTTTCGGCGTTAAGCTGTACGTGATCAGCATGTAAGCTGAACTCGCAACCACCACCAAGCGTAAGATTATGCGGCGCAACAACTACAGGAACAGAAGAATACCTGATGCGCATCGAAGTATTCTGGAACATCCTTATCGCCATATTCAACTCGTCCCACTCCTGCTCAACCGCCATCATAAAGATCATCCCTACATTGGCACCGGCCGAGAAGTTTGCACCATCATTACCAATCACTACCCCTCTATAATCCTTTTCTGCCATATCAATCGCCTTATTAATGGCCTGCAAAGTATCGCCCCCAATGGTATTCATTTTCGAATGAAACTCTACGTTGATAATTCCATCACCCAAATCAATGATTGAAGCCCCAGAGTTTTTCCAGATTACCTTGTTGGCTCTTAAATTATCAAGAATGATAAACGCCTCAGCACCCGGAACCGCTTTGTAACTCTTGGTAGGAATATCATAATACTTACGAACCCCATCCTCTACCTTGTAAAACGATGTATTTCCGGCAGCAAGCATTTCATGAACCCAGGCCGCAGCCTCGTGTCCATATTTTTTCATGCCTTCAATAGAATCCTTAATACCTACAGCATCCCAAACTTCAAACGGACCTAAGTCCCATCCGAAACCGGCGCGCATAGCATCATCAATTCTATATAGTTCATCAGAAATCTCAGGAATCCTGTCAGACACATACTCGAACAAACCAAAAAACGAAGCCCTGAAAAGCTCGCCTGCTTTATCTTTACCCGCAGCAAAAACTTTCATTCTGTCGCGCACATTCTCAATTGGTTTAGTCAAATCAAGCGTAGCCGACTTAACTTTTACCTGGGGTTTGTATTCCAGCGTTTTCAAATCAAGTGCAAGAATCTCTGTTTTGCCTTCCGCTGTTTTTGTTTTCTTGTAAAAGCCCTGATTCGTTTTATCACCAAGCCATTTGTTGGCTTCCATCTTTTCTACATAAGCCGGAAGCTTAAAAAGATCATGAGCTTTATCATCCGGACAATTATCATAAAGTCCTTTAGCAACCTTAATCATGGTATCTAACCCTACCACATCAGTAGTACGGAAAGTTGCCGATTTAGGTCTGCCCAATGCCGGACCAGTATATTTATCTACCTCTTCTACCGTCAGCTCCATCTTTTCAACCAGATGCAACAGTGACATAATAGAATATACACCAACTCTGTTAGCAATAAATGCAGGCGTATCTTTACATAAAACTGTGGTTTTACCTAAAAACTTGTCGCCATAATACATCAGAAAATCTACTAACTCAGGTTTAGTATGCGGAGTAGGTATAATTTCAAGTAACCTTAAATAACGAGGAGGATTAAAGAAATGCGTTCCGCAGAAATTCGCTTTAAAGTCGTCACTTCTACCCTCGGCCATCATGTGAATAGGAATCCCCGAAGTATTCGAAGTAACCAAAGTACCCGGCTTGCGATGTTGCTCTACCTGCTCAAATACCTTTTTCTTGATATCCAGATTCTCTACCACAACTTCAATAATCCAATCGCAACCTGCAATTTTCGACATATCATCATCAAAATTACCGGTAGTAATTTTGCTAAGTACTTTCTTAGAATAAACTGGCGAAGGGTTAGTTTTTACAGCTGTTTGTAATGCCATATCCACAATACCATTTCTGGGTCCCTCCTTTGGCACAATATCTAACAACAAGACCTCAACACCTATATTTGCAAAGTGACAGGCAATACGCGAACCCATAATTCCGGATCCCAATACCGCTACCTTATTTATCTTTTTGTTTATCATTTCCATCAGTATATTTTTGCTTTTAATGATTATCAAGCGGTTACTTCACTAGCCCTTGTCTTCTCCGTTTTCTACAGGCACTTTATAAGCCAAAGTCAGTTTATTTAATTTCTGTAAAGACAGAATCAAGTTGTGCTTTTCGTGTGAGTTTAAGTTTGAATTTAAATACTCATTAAATGAAATAACCACCCCTTTTGCCAGCTGCCTTTTCTCACGTCCAAAATCTGTAAGGTACACTTTAACCGATCGCTTATCTCCCGCCGAAGTCTCTCTGTATATTAACCCTGATTCTTCCATATTGTTTAACATCCTGGACAAACTTGTTGCTTTAACCCCAAGTAATCCGGCAAGCTGAGATACCGCCGTCCCCTCCTTGTCTATATTAATCAAAACATAACCAATTGCCTGCGTTATCCCGAACCCAGACGCGATCTGGTTATAAGTGTTTGCCATGTTTTGCCACACTACCTTTAAAAAATAATCTATTGTCTCCTGTTGTTTCATTAAATACTATGCTTGCATAACAAAGCTATTGAATAAATAATTAGTTTGCAAGTATAATTATCAAATTATTATTACATAAAAAAGCCACCCTAAATAATAGGATGGCTTTTTAAACTTAATACCGTTTCAGACTAGTACAGCGTAAACTCTACCCTTCTGTTTTTCTGACGGCCCGCTGCAGTTTTATTACTTGCAATAGGCTGACCTTCGCCATATCCAGTTGCCTCAATACGAGAAGCATTAGCTCCCTGAGACACTAAATAAGCTTTAACAGATTCGGCTCTATCTTTAGACAACTTCAAATTCAACGCATCAGAACCTGTATTATCAGTATGACCCGCTAATTTCAAGCTAAAGTTTTTCTCTATTAAAAGAGATGCAACACGATTCAAAGTAGCATAAGATTTTGATCTGATGGTAGCTTTACCTAAATCAAACTCTAAGTTTTTAATCGCATCGGCAACAACCTTGCGATCTGCTTCAGTAATGATTACTTTTTCAACCACTGGTGCAGGTACTTTTAACGGACAACCAGCACCGTCAACTACAACTCCTGTTGGAGTATCAGGGCATTTATCCAATTTATCAGCAACACCATCACCATCTGTATCTTTCAACAGACCGTCCATATCAGCTCTTAACTTCGCATTTTCTGCTTTTTGAGCATCAAGGTCACCTTTCAATGCATTGGCAGTTTGTTTAGCCTGTAAAGCCTCATCATAAGTTAAAGCTACAGGATTATGCCACGCAAGTTGTTTCTGACCGCTACCCAAAGCGAACTCTAAACCACCATAAGCATATGAGTATTTATCGTTGCTTCCACGATAGTAACCATCAAGATTATCATTATCAACATAGTTCATGGTCCATCCTAAATCAAGATTTACCCTGTCAGATAATTTAAATTTAGCACCAACGCCAACCGGCACAACCAATTCATTAAAGGTTTTGCCATCAGCATAATCAGTTAAGGCACCACTACCTGTTGAAGTTTTAACCTTGTAACCAGCCACACCAGCACCCGCTGAAGCATACAATTGCAATGCATTGTTTTTATGGAACATGTCAATATTAAACAAATTCACTACAGCATTTAAGCTTGCCGAATAATCAAGATCAGTTTCAAAAGCACTTAGAGGGCTATCATTTACCGCTCCGCTTTTATAAGGCTCAGAGTTATCACCTTTCAATTTACCTCTTACCCCGTCTAAACGCAGCGAGAAATAAGGTGTAATTTGTTTTTTAATGTATAAGCCGTAACCTAAATTAGTTTTCCAGTTCGAGAAATCATTTTTCCCTCCCAACGGAGAAATAGGAGCTAATGCACCAGCGTTAATACCAATAGACCATGTATTTAATTTAGTAGCATCAGCGCTTGTTCCTTCTGTTTTTTCCTGAGCTTGAACTGCACCACCAACAAGCAGGGCTGCAACAGCTAAGGGTAAACATTTAAATAGTCTTTGTTTCATAGATAGAGTTTTAAATAATTTTTCAGAATTCTTTAATTCCCCTACGATTATTCAATACTCAGGCCAAACAGCCTAAACCACCTCTAATTATGTTTAAAAGAGAAAACTACTGTGCTATATACTATACAAAACTACCATGCGGCGATACTATCGTCGCCACGAGGGTCGGCACCACCCTGATAATATCCCCATTTGGTTTTCAAAATAGCATCCACTCTACCAATTGGCCCGCGCGGAACAATGGTATATCCTTTGGCCTTAAGCTTTAACACAGTTAAACTATCAAGTGTATTTTCTTCAGTATATACCTCATCCGGCAACCATTGGTGATGAAACTTTTTAGCCGCTACTGCCTGCTGCATATTTTTATCAAACTCTATCACATTTAATATTGTCTGAAAAACCGAAGTAATAATGGTAGAACCACCTGGCGTACCCACTACCATAAACAATTTACCATCCTTTTCAATAATGGTAGGTGTCATAGAACTTAGCATCCGTTTACCGGGGGCGATGGCATTTGCCTCGCCACCAACTAATCCATACATATTAGGTGTTCCAGGCTTTACCGAGAAATCGTCCATCTCGTTGTTCAACAGGAAACCCGCTCCCTTTACAACAACCGCAGAACCATACGAACCATTTAATGTTGTAGTTATTGATACAGAATTCCCTTCCCTATCTACAATAGAAAAATGCGTAGTTTCTTCATGTTCGCGTACATTTAAATCGCCTTCTTTAACAGAAGAACTTGGAGTAGCTTTGTCCCAGTTAAAACTGCTCATCCTGCTTTTTAGGTAGCCACTATTTAAAAGCTGCTGTTCCGGTACCTTGTAAAAATCCGGATCACCAAGATAGGTAGCCCTATCAGCATACACCCTTCGCTCCGCTTCAACTACCAATTGAACAGTAGAATCAGCATTTAAGCCCCACCTTTTTAAAGGATAGACCTCTACCGATTTAAGCAATTGCAATAACGCAATACCACCACTTGATGGAGGAGGCATTGTAATAATTTTATATTCTTTATAGTTACCGATGATGGGCTTGCGCCAAACTGCCTGGTAGTTTTTAAGGTCTTCTTTAGTGATAATGCCCTTTCCGCGTTGCATCTCGGCAATTAAACTATCGGCAACGGCACCTTCATAAAATCCAGCCCTGCCTTTGTCTCTAATCCGTTCCAAGGTATTTGCCAGCTCTTCTTGAATCAAAACATCGCCTTCTACCCAATCAGTTGCTTTCAACAATGCAGTGCCTTGAGGATTGAACTTAGTAAAAGTTTCTTTTAAGGAATTAAGCTCTCCGGCTTGTCTGGCACTTACTTTAAAACCATTTCTTGCAAGCTCTATTGCAGGCACAATCAAATCGGCCCATTTCAACTTACCATACTTGGCATGCGCCTCAACCATGCCAGCTACCGAACCCGGAACCCCTGAAGCAAGCGGCCCATATAAACTTTTATCTGTAATGGCATTGCCTGCAGAATCCAAATACATATCCCTGGAGGACAATGCTCCAGCTTTTTCTCTGAAATCTAAACTAATGGCCTCTCCCGAAGCAGAGCGATAAACCATAAATCCGCCGCCACCTAAATTACCTGCATTCGGATAAACAACTGCTAAAGCAAACTGTACCGCAACCGCAGCATCAACCGCGTTACCACCTTTTTTTAAAATACTGAGCCCTACGTTTGAAGCTAGTGGACTGGCAGAAACCACCATTCCGTTTCTATATTCTGTGCTATTTTGCTTTCCGATTTGTCCTCCAACGCACCCTGAAAGCAATAGCCCAACAAAAAAAGCGAATACAATGTGCTTATTCGTGTTTCTCTTCTTTGTAATTCTCTGCGTCAACATAAATCTTATCTATAATATCCTTATTCTTTTCCAGGATAACTTTACGTTTCAAACTCAGCTTAGGGGTAAGCTCACCACCATCAATACTCCACTGTTTAGACAACAGGGCGAAGCGTTTAACCTGCTCCCATTTACCAAAATCCTTACCCGATAATAGAACAATCTGTTGAAATTTCTCTAATACATTAGCATCCTTTGCCATTTCCGCATCAGTAGTATAGCCGATTCCCTTTTTCTCTGCCCATGCTTTTAATGCAACAAAATTAGGAACGATTAGTGCCGACGGGAACTTACGATTTTCGCCAAGTACCATCACCTGCTCTACCAAAGGAGTTTCCTTAAACTTATTCTCTAACATTTGAGGAGCCACATACTTGCCCCCCGCAGTTTTAAATATCTCTTTCTTGCGATCTGTAATTTTCAGGAACTTACCTTTCACCAACTCACCAATATCTCCGGTATGAAACCAACCGTCCTTATCAATAGTTTCAGCAGTCAGATCATCGCGCATGTAATAACCTTTCATAATCGCATGACCACGTGCCAATACCTCTCCATCTTCGGCAATCTTTACTTCAACCCCTTCAATTGCCGGCCCTACAGTGCCAAACATGGTATTACCAAAGTGATTTACCGTAATTACCGGTGAAGTTTCCGTTAGTCCATACCCTTCAAATACCGGCATACCAGCTGCCCAGAAGATCCTTGCCAACCGCGGATTTAATGCCGCACCTCCTGAAACAATAACAATAATATTGCCCCCCAATGCTTCCTGCCATTTTTTAAATACCAGCTTTCTGGCGATGTTTAGTTTGAAGTTATAGAACCAGCCGCTTTCAATTTCATATTTCTCTGCCAATGCCACCGACCAAAAGAAGATTCCCCTTTTAATACCAGTAAGCGCCTTGCCTTTTTCCATAATCTTTTCGTACACCTTTTCTAACAACCGAGGAACGGTAGAAAAAACTGTAGGCTTTACAAACTGAATATCGGCCACAATAGTATCCATACTTTCGGCATAATAAACCGACGTATTGGTGAACATATATAGGTAAATAACCATCCGCTCAAAAATATGCGACAGTGGCAAGAAACTCAATCCGGTTCTTATTCCATCAGGCAACAGCACCGCAGAATTCTCAAAATTTTTAACCAGGTTATTATGCGTAAGCATAACTCCCTTTGGGGTTCCGGTTGTTCCCGAAGTATAAATAAGCGTTAAAATATCCTCTGGTTTTATCTGATTTCTGTACTCATCTAAATTTATTTGAGATTGTTTTGCGCCATCAGCCAGCAGCACAGACCAATTATCTGTCCCTGATACTTCATTAAACGTATATACTTTAATGTCAGAACCCATTTCTGCACATACATTTTTTATTTTTTTATAAAGCGCTTCATCGGCTGCAAACACAACGCTAATCTCAGCATTTTCGAGAATGAACTTGATGTCGTGCTCTGCCAGTGTTGGATAAAGTGGTATTTGATATGCACCTATTTGCATAATGGCGAAATCGGCAATGTTCCACTCAGGTCTGTTAGGTGAAATTACCGCTACCCTCGATCCTTTTCCTATCCCAATTCCAATCAATCCCTTACTTAAAGCATCAACTGTATCACAAAACTTTTGGGTACTATACTTTACCCATTGTCCGTTTATTTTACCACTAACAAATTCTTCCTTCGGAAATTTCTCTAAATTGTATTGAAGCAAGTCGAATACTCTTGTGATCGTTACAGCCATGGCACTTCGCTTATAGTTATTTAATGATTTGGTAAAACAACAACCCACCCATATATTCTTTCCGTATACCCCTTGTTTCTCAAACTTAACTAAAAATAATTAATTATGTTTTACAATTGCATGGTCATTTTCGTCATTTTTAGAAGCTGACAGATTTATGAGAATTGAGGAGAGATTGGGGTATTTTAATATTGTATATTCGTAGTACAACACACATCTAACACATAAACAATATGAAACACCAACTGGATATTAAATCAATTTTGATTGGATTTTTAAGTGCAGCATTATTAATCACTACCATTAGTTTTAAAAATAACGGTAATGAGCAAGATGGCAAGTTTAAAGCTGAAATAGGAGAAAAGGGAATCGTTATCCTTGATACGCAAACTGGAGCTTACATCATTACACCTTATATTCAAACCGCAGGCAAAATGGATTGGATCAAAGGCGATTTTTACAACACTCATAAAGTAAGCAAAGACAATAAAAAAGAGTTTACCCCGCAATAACTACAAACCCTTAATATCGAATATGGCCTTCGTTAAGAGGTGGATTGTTGGCTTTTCCCGACGAGCATGCACGAAGTGCATATTTTCTGTTAATAAAATATTTCTTACGTTTAAATTACGTTGCTAATTAAAAAACACCTGTAGTTTATCTTCAATATCTTTTTCACTTGGCAAAAGTGATCTATAGGCTTCCGGCAATTTGTTTGTAGTGCTATAGGTAGATACACCTATAGGTAATGATCCCATTTTTAAGGAATACTCAACAATGGTTCTGTTCTTATTTTTACAGATAATAATGCCTATAGCTTCATTTTCATGAGGTAGTCTTATTGTATCATTTAACACCGCAAGATAAAACTCCATTTTCCCCTTATACTCTGGCTTAAAATCTCCAGTTTTTAGCTCAATTGCAATCACAGCCTGAAGTTTTCTATGAAATAATAGTAGGTCTATAAAAAACTCTTGGCCACCAACTTCCAATCGATACTGGTTCCCTACAAACGTATAATCGCTACCCATTTCAAGCAAGAATGCGCGTATATTTTTGATTAAAGTTTGCTCCAGTTCGCTTTCAGGATGCTCTTCTGTAATATTCAAAAAATCGAAAGTATAATGATCTTTAATTGCGAGATGTGCCAGGTTCTTCTGTGTTTCGGGCAAAACCTTATCAAGATTAGTTTGGTTTAACAGATATCTTTCGAAGATCTGGTTCTCAATTTGATGTATCAATGCATCTTTAGTCCAGCCAAATTTCTTGGTAGCTTTGATGTAGAATTCACGTTGTTGATTGTCTTTACACATTCTTAGTATAGCAATATTCTTAGTCCAGCTAATTTCTCTTACCAGTGGTAAGAGATTTGCAACACAATGATAGTCAATGTAAAATTGAGCCATCAACCAAAGATTAGGAGACGAAAACCCTGACATCCCAGGAAACTCTTTTTGTAATTCCAAAGACAGCTTAGGAACTATCGCTTTTCCCCAACCATCTTTCTGCTTTTCAGCAATCGACCTCCCTATTTCCCAATACAAATTGATCAGCTGGGTGTTTACTACTTTCAGCGCTTCATACTGTGCACTTCTTACTTTTTCTTTAATCTCTAAAATGAACTGTGTTTGTTGTTTTTCTAATTCCATATTACATAAGCTGCTAAACAGCCAACTTCTACAACCAATGGTGGTAGATTTAACTGCAGCCTAACCTATATAGTTTCAACAACAAAACCACAAAACCTACAAGCAAATTAAATTATATTTGATTAACGATTACAGGAGGGTTCACTATCCAAAGCCATCATTATGCCTACAACATTACCGTATAACGAATACGAGCAGCTCTTTAAAGTTTTTAACTCCATTTATCCGTTAAGCGATGAAATAAGGGCTGCAATAATATCAAATAGCTACATTCTCAATATTAAAAAGCGAGGCAAGCTTTTAAGCGCTGGAGAGCGGAGCAATACCATATATTTTATCGTAAAGGGAGCAATTAGAATTTATTACCTAGATAGAAAGGGTAAGGAGACCAATACCTGGTTTTTACTTGACAACGAACTGGTGATATCCATTTTCAGCTTTTACACCGGCCAACCGAGTTTCGAATACATCGAGACACTCGAAGACTGCATACTCATTTCTTTAAAACGAGAAGACTTAGAAGCATTGTATCTAGAGCACATGGAGTTCAATTTTTTAGGCAGGAAATTAACTGAATCTTATCATATGCATAACGAAATACGTGCTAACGAATTACGAATGCTGAACGCAAGGGAACGCCATGAGAACCTGTTAGACAGGAATCCCCAACTTTTCCAACGTGTCTCGCTAGGCCATATAGCTTCCTATCTGGGCATATCGCAAGAAACTTTGAGCAGAATTAGACAGCAAAAGTAATTTTTTGACATTTGTCAAAACCCTGCAAATTGATTCGACCTATCTTAGACGATGAAACAAAAAAAACAGTTAACGATAAAATTGATTGTTACTTCCTTCTTATTAGCTTTCACTAGCAACTGCTTAGCACAGCGAAGTTTCACCACTGATGAAACAAAATACTATGTAACTGTCAAATCATTACTAAAACACTTTGATCACAAGAAATACGACTCGACCCAAAGAGCAACTGTGTTCGAAAAGTTTGTATACTTCGATAATATTCTAGCCGATACATCGACAGCAAAAATAAACGAGAGAATAAAATATTTTGATGCTTTTTTCCCCCGCGTATTTCATTTTGTTGATTCTCTTGGAATCGAAAATTTAGATGCAAAACCAACACGCGAGTTCAAAACCGACACCACCTACTTTAGTCATTTTGGCGAAAAGGGCGAATTGAAAGAACTACTCCCTTTTACGCTAACTTATTATCACAAAAAAGCGCCCCAAGTGCCCCTAGGAACACTTCTCTTCGAGCCCAAAACACATAAGCTCATGGCATGGACAATCATAAACCAAGGAGGCTATTGGTATTTCCTAACTTTCAATCTATTCTAAGAACGCTTTATCTCTGTATAAATTGAAAATATTCCAAAAAAAATCGAACTCCAAGGCTGAATAAAGCGAAGAATATACGCGCCAGATTAACGGCGATTTTTACAACACTCATAAAGCAAGCAAAGACAATAAAAAAGAAAGCACGCCACAATAACTGGAAATCTTTAACATCGAATACGGTCTTCGTTAAGAGGCGGATTGTCGGCTTTTCCCGACGAGCGTATTTTCCGTCAATAATAATCAAATGTTTCGTCCAGCTAATTTCTCCCACCAATGGTGATAGACCTATATCTGACTGGTATTCACAACAAAACCTGATTACCTACTATAGATTAATAGTTGAAAATCCACTCATACCTGGAAACTCTTTTGATATTATTGGTATCCATACTATAAATTAAAAAGTCCTTGTAAAAATAAAATAATCGCTGCTATTACCACAATCGCAAACAAGCCCCAAAGACCATCCATTGTATTAGCGTAAGCATAAGGGTTCGAATTTTCTTTACTTCGCTTCGTTTTCAGTCCTTTGTATATAAAAATGGCAATTAACACCAGTATTCCACTTATAATTATTCTTAAATCCATATTTTACTTGCTATTCTAAAGCCCACATTCATTAAACGTCAACATATCTATTGTTCAAGAAGCCATATTGCATCAAATTGACAATTAGCAGGCAGTTTACATATTGCATAGTTACGGGTAATGTAATTAACTTTATTCTATATCCCTTAGTAACGGACGTTCAAAAAGAGGAAAATCAAAAGAAACTCTCTTCTCTCAAATCTGGCCGAATATTTCACTATATTCATTAGCTTATAAACTATAACGCCAACCCCCTATATGAAACCCTTTTTCTTAGCTTTTCTGTTTAGCCTTATTGCCACACTTTCGCATGCACAAGAAGAATTTACACTAAACCAGGAGGCACCAGTCAAAAAAACTACTATACCGAAATTGAATATGAAGATATACGATGGACTCCGATTATAAAAGTGATTATCAATGGTAAAGAATATCGTTTTGCCATTGATACTGGCGCACCCAACACGATCACAAGAGCCTTATTTGATGTACTCAAACCCAATATACTCAAAAGGGTACCTATATCGGATACCAACAATAACGTAGATAATTTAGTGACCAATCGCGTCAAAGTTCCCTCTTGTTTGCCTAACTTAACTAAAAGTAATTAATATGTTTTACAATTGCATTGTGATTCCAGTCATTTCCAATAGCTGACCTCGTTTTGCTTTTGGTTCTGTATATTGGTATACGATTTGACAAAGAATAACCAAATAGAGGTTAACACAAAACAGATTTATATATATAACTTTGCTCAAAGATGAAAACTGAAATTGATGTAAATCCTCATATGATTTCCTGGGCAATTACCCGGGCGGGATTCCAATTGCAAGATTTTCTGAATGACCATCCTAACGTGCTAAAGTGGCTTGAAAAAATCAAAAGTCCAACCGTGAAACAGCTAGAAGATTTTGCAAAATCTGTTCATATTCCCTTTGGCTATCTTTTTTTAAATGAACCACCCAGCGAGGAGATTCCATTTCCTTTTTTCCGGACTGGAAAATCTGCCCCGAAGAACAACGTAAGCTTAAATGTATATGACACCATCCTCATTCTGCAACGCAGACAGGATTGGCTAGTAGATTACCTGATTGAAAACGGACAAGGTCCTTTAGCTTACGTTGGTAAATACACCGCAGATGCTAATTATCGGACAATTGTAGCCGATATACGCAATAACCTTAAGCTCGATCCGGAATGGGCTAAAAACTTTAAAACTCACGAGGATACGCTCAATCATATTACCGATAAAATTGAAGCTGCCGGTATCATTGTTAACTTCAACGGAGTTGTAGAAAACAACACACACCGGCCGATTCCAGTAGAAGAATGCAGGGGTTTTGTACTAGTAAATCCCATTGCACCCTTTATGTTCGTAAATGCTGCTGATGCAAAAGCCGCACAACTATTTACTATTGTACATGAACTTGCTCATGTTTGGTTAGGAGAAAGTGCAGGCTTCAACAACGAACAGCTACTACCTGCTAATGACCCAATTGAAAAATTGTGTGATTTAGTTGCTGCTGAATTTTTAGTACCAGAGGATTCATTCATTACATTATGGAATAAACAACAGGATGTAACTGCTTTGTCCAGATACTTTAAAGTTAGTCCATTGGTTATTGCCAGACGGGCACTTGATCTTGGTGTATTAAGCAAACCTGCCTTCTTTACTTTCTATAATGAGTTCATGGAACGTTTCCGTTTGAAGAAAGAAGAACAAGGTTCAGGAGGAAATTTTTATGCCACTGCTAGAAAAAGGATCAGCGTCAGCTTTGCTTCTTACGTAAATCAGGCCATCAAACAAGATAAAATTCTATACCGCGATGCCTATCGGATTACGGGTTTAAAAGGTGATACCTACAACAACTTTGTAACCCAACACCTCTATTGAGATGCCAGCGCCATTTTTAATAGATAGTAACTTTTTTATTCAGGCGCATAGAATGCACTATCCAATAGATGTTGTTCCCGGTTTCTGGAACCGAGTGGTGCATTTAGCAAACACAGGCTTGGTAATTTCAATTGACAAAGTTCATTCGGAACTTGCGGCAGGAAAGGATGACCTTTATACTTGGTGCGAAAGCAATCTTCCACAGGATTTCTTCCGCGAGACAAAATCCGCTATAGTTGAGTACATGAACATAAGTCATTGGGCTGCTTCCAAAACTGCACATTATACTCAAGCAGCATTAGCTGAATTTCTAGATGTAAACGAAGCAGATGCCTGGCTTGTAGCTTATGCTAAGGTAAATAACAATATTATTGTCACACATGAAGTAAGCGATCCGCAAAGCAAAAAACGCATTAAAATTCCTGATGTTGGCTTTGTACCTGTTCAATGCGTAAACACAATTGAAATGTTTAGACGATTAGGCCAAACTTTCTAGCTCAACTATCTTACTGACTATCAACTACTATAACATCCCCACATATAAACACCATCCCCTGTCGCCTTTTCATTAACCGAAGCGAAGCTCAAATTAATGGCTTTCTTTTACCCTATAATAATCTGGAAATTTCCTTGGTAAAGTGAATTTGAATTAAATGAAAAACCTGTTGCGTGAAAAACTGCAAAAGAAGAAGCGTTATAACTCGAGTAAACATTAAGATAGCATTTATTAAATTAACAATATTTTGGAAAACTCATACAACCGCGCCAACATAAACACTATCCCCTCTCAACTTTCCATTTGCCGAAGCGAAGCTCATATAACAATGCACAGTATCCCCCTCAAAATCTAAGGGTAACTCAACCGAATACTCCAAAGAATACCTATCAATAGAATTTACTGCTACAACCGCCTTATCCTTTGCAGGATTATATACCAAAAAGGTGCCCAAATCCGTATACTGACAATAAACAGATTGGATTTGCGGCGACCAACTGAACTTAATACTTCTAATTTCAGAAACAATCGAAGAACCTTCTGAAACTACCAACGAACTCTCCAAAACTACTTCCGCACCATCTGGAGTTTCTATATGCCCTCGGCTGTACGCTATCTGAGGATAGTTGATCAAAAAATGATCGCCCTCCATAACAAAAGCATTCTCATAATTATAAGAATAAGCCAAATTTAAAGGCCTTTTGTTTTTAGCATAATGCTTAAAACCCATATTCACCAAATCAGGTATCATATTCAAAAAAGATGTTAATAAGGTAAATTTCTCTTTTGCATCCACCTGCTTTTTTGTCGGCTCTGTTGTACTTGGATGATGAAGTCCGGTAATGATATTCACACCTCTCCCTCTGCGCCCTATTATTGGCCCTGTTTTTTTCCGAAATCCTCCAAAAATTCCTGATCTTAATATTCCCATCTCGTAATAAATTAAGCCATAACTAGGCGTTAAAACTACCTGTATAGGTGCTATCTGCCACATTCTTCCTATCTTCCGAGATAAAAGAAATGTAGGTTTCCATGTATTTTCCTATAAAGGCTGGCGGAATCTGCAATTCATCAGAGCCGGACAATCGGCTATTGCCAAAAAGCTTATAAATCATCTTTTCTGACTCCGGGAAATAAGCCAACATCATTACCTGATCGGTTGATTCTGGCCATTTCATTTGCGGATTGGTATCCCAGCTAAATTTAATACAATCTGCTGTTAGCTCCACCACAAAATTCTCTACCGGATTTAAAAAACCTCTGCTTACCAATACTTTATCATAAGCAATTTCAAGATTCGGATAAGTACCTTTTATTATGTTTTTCACATTGTACTTCATAGCTACATTGTGCGGATTTCCTCCTGCACCCATAGGCTCAGTACTGAATCCAACGTTAATAAAAGCACTTAATTTACCAAGAAACCTACTAGCTATTTTAACTTCCAATCTTGCTCTTAGTTGCTTTTCTGTTGGAGGGTTCAGATTCTCTCCAATTCTGCGCACTACATTTTCACCATTTAGTACGTAATAGACTAAATCACCTATTCTTCCGGTATGGAAGCCATGGGGACCGTTTTTTGCTTTTCCCATATTACTATTTATTATTTGGTTTAATTAACTGTCGCAACCATCGTTGCAAATCAAATATAATACATATCTAACTGAAAATCAACACACAACAGATGGAAACAATTAAATAATTGCTAAGAAATATTTGTAAAATAGTTAGGTTGCGAGATGGTTGCAAGATGGTTACAAGATGGCTGAGAGATGGTTGAAATATCGTTTATACCTTTCAACCACCTCTTAACTATGTGTACGATATTTAGTAAATAAATTATTACTCAATTATTTTTTAGTGATTTTTCAATTATTACTATAGGATTTATCGCCCAAAACCAACCTAGATGAGCAAACGTAATAAAACACCTAAACCACTGTTAATTTCCTAATAATTAATATTTTGACTATAAAAACAAAACTATGAATGATAGTTCAAAATCTTGGACGTTTGACATTTACTATCATACTTACAACTTGTAATTTTGCCTTCTCCAAAAAAAATACTGTCCTGAAAACCAGCGTTTATAATCTGAATGTCATGCCGTGGCACAATAGTTGTAACTATAGCTTTCATCTAATAAAAAGTTAAAAACAGACATTATGAAAAAATTAATCTTTACTCTATTTTGTTGCACAGCATTACTAGCATTAACATCTAATGTGGCTAATGCTCAAAGTTATAAAACTGCGCTAGGTATGCGCATTGATGCTGGCGACGGTTCAACTGGAGTTGGTTTTAACGCTAAACATTTCTTTTCTAGAAACGGCGCAGTTGATGCTAACCTTATCTTTTTTGACGGAAACGTTGTTGGTTTAGGTGCTGAGTTTCAATACCAAGCTCCAATTGCAGGTGCAAGAGGATTAGATTGGTATTTAGGTGTTGGTCCGAACTTCTTGTTTGGAAAACATAGTACTGCAGTTCAACTTAGACCTACTGCTGGTTTAGATTTTAAAATCCCAAATGCACCAATTGATTTCGCATTTGACTGGCGCCCAATGTTTACGCTTAATCAAGGAACAGAATTTACCGCAGCACGTTTCGGTATTTCATTGCGTTACGCGTTCTAAATAACACAAGAATTTAAACATCTTTTCTACCGAAAAACAGCAAGGGCTGCGAATTGTATTCGCAGCCCTTGTTTTGTATATGCTTAGAACTGATGTTGAATACCTTATTCTATTTAAGTAACCGAGCCCCGATTTCCGCTACCGTTTTAGTGCTTGAGGGTCCTTCAGCATTAGTTACATTCCCTTCTTTATCGATCATCAAATACCTCGGAATGAAGCTAATGTTAAACTCGCGGCCCAGTTCGGCACTTTGTGCATTGTTCAAAAAATAATGCTCGCCTTCTATATTGTGACCGGCAATCAAATTCTGCCAGGTGCTTTCAGTTGGCGAGCTGATACATAAATACAAGAAAACAACATCTTTACCGATGAACTGATTCCGGAGTTTTTTTGAATTGGCCATCTCCGAAAGACAGGGAACACACCAGGTTGCCCAAACATCCAGGTAAACTACTTTACCCTTATATTTTTCAAGAATGGTTTTAACCACCGCATTAGGAGGTAGCTTTTTGGCATCATTTAAAACAGACTTAGTCGATAGCTTGCTTTTGTAAAGCCTGTCGTATGCCAGTTGGTAATCTTTTAAAAACAGCTTCTTAACAGGATTATCTCTAACTAATGCTTTATAATCAGGAATTAATGAATTGATATTTACTAGCTGACTGTTATCTAATTTTTCTCTCAGAAGTCTAGTCAGGAATACATCCTTTACAAAACGATCGTTAGTGGATGCCATCTGATCAAAGGTCGATTTCATCTTAAACGTCGCCAGATATTCCTTATTAAATCTCATAAAATAGCTCTCCGTAAAATATTTTGTATCTTCATTAGAAGCCTTATTCACTGTATCAAGCATTTTCCGACAAAGTGCTTTTTCATCTTCAGAAAACTCAATATGTTCTTTTAGCAAGTACCTGGCCACGTCTTTAATCCCAACAAAGACTTCCTTTTCCGTTGCAAATGTTTCCCTCAACAGAAATTGATAATAACCATTTAAAAAACTCTTATACCTGAAGTTTCCGTAGGCTTTCTGATTGTTTAATGGAGCTCCAATTGAGTCGAGAAATTGGAGTAGATTCGGATCTTTTTCTTTTGTTCTAGATAGTGCCATTAATAGATGGGTGCCTGCAAGGTATTTTGAATCAAGATCCATTTGTGTTTTCAGGAATGGATCTGCGTTAGCAGTAGTGAAATATTTAGTATTAAAATCGAGCACCTTTTTCAATTGGGCCGTTAATAATTGTTTAAACTGAACATAATCACCGGATTTTAAGGAATCCATAGACTCAAAAGGAACGAGATCAGTTGAAACTGGGGATTCATTTACCGAGTGATAATAATTTTCTAGTCGGTTATTTGAATTCGCCATACTACCATTAAACGTCCACTTAGTTGTATAATCCTTCAGCAATTTATAATCAAAGTCCATCACATCTCCTGGCTTTGCAAAAAATCGCCCCATAAAAATCTTATCAAAGCGGATGTCATCTCCCATCTTAATTCCTTGGCTGAGCTGTATTTCCTGATAACCATTAACAGGAAAAGTAACACTAAAATTCCCCAGGCTATCTTTGCTAATTGGTATAATAACATCTTTGCCTGTTATCAGGTCTGTGTATTGAAATGCATATTCATCTAACAAACCTTGTCTTTGAGCAAATTGCTTAATATTACCTGTAATGGTGATGTTCTTTTGCTCTGCAATAGACAGTTTAGTTGAAGGTGTTGATTTGTCTTTGTGCTGACCAAATACTGTTAGGCACGTAGCTAATAAACAAAAGGTCATTGTAAGGGAGAAAGAGAGCGCGCGCATAATTTCGGTTATAATTGGTTAATGTAATCTACAAGATAAACATTAACTCAAATGACAAAAATTATTTAACTTTTTTTAACCAATACGCAGTGAAGGAGTTGCATATATGAAACGAGATGACATATCACAATCATGGAACGTCATTTTGTTTTATTTCTTAGCATCTAAGCTGGCTCGGATTTCCTTTACGTATTCAATAGATACTTCTGCGATCTCGGCAGCCTTCTCATCTGAAACTCCAAGCTTGGTTAGAAGATTTTCTATTAGGGTATGGCGGGTTTTTTCTGCGCCTTTGCGATAAAAGATATCATTTTCTTCTTTAAAAAATGTACTTACTGACTGCATGGCTTCTTTTAATTGATGTTCAACATTGGTTCGCAATTGTACAAATATACGTAATTGATTGAAATATTTATTTTTTGCAAGGTTGCTTTCTGTGGCGTTATCAATCTCATTTACAATATCCTGAATGACCTCTGCAGGATTGTCATCTCCAGGATTAGCCAGTATTCCAAGCATTTTTACCTCCGGGTTTTTAGACCTCAGGAAGAGCTTATAGTTGACTTCCGAAATTCGAACCAGCTCATAGTTGTATTTAAGATTGATAGTGTTAAGGCTGTTGCCATTGTAGGTTTTCCTGCCTTTAAAAAGATCACGAACTGTTTTACTGCAATTTTGTACCTGCGCATAAGCATAATACTGTACTCCGCCATCCTGTAAACCATTTCTTTCTCATTGGGCACCTGAAATTCAAGGTGTAAGATATAGGTGTTCCCCTCGCTGTCAGTTACTTTTTTCAACGCATCAGGTTTGCGTTCTTTGGTGTGCTGGATGTCATCTGGAATTTCCTCGCTTTCTACAATATCGAGATGAAGCAAGTCTTTGATGATCACAGGTAGTGTTTGTTCCAGATTCTCCCGTATGATCTTATCATACTGACTGGTCTGAAAGACGCCATTATTTTTATTGGACATATCCTTGCTTAATTCCTTTGCCAAATATAAAGCGAGGCAAGGCAATTAGTCGGTGATTATCCGATTAAGTGACTTCTGCGATTATGACAGCGCTCGTAATGCCGTTTGTCGATGCTCTAATCCGCACCCAATTTCCTTAAAAAATACTTGTTACGAAGAGGCCTAGGAATCATTGCGCTTTTTCAGCGCATTTATTCCAGCCTACGAGTAACAAGCATTTTTTACTATTTTAACCAACCTGCCCTAACAGCCTTTTCCGCACCAGTAGCATCTGCATTAAGTGATGTTACCAATTTAACATTCGGATTAGCCGTTAAAGTAAGTGAGATATCCCTTACCAAACCATCTCTTCTAATCGTTACGGTAATTACATCGCCAACATTTTTACTGGTAACAACCGGCATTTTCTCGATAGCAACTTCAACAGGCACACCATCAACAGTAATTACCTGATCGTTAACATTTAAACCACCAACCCAGGCAGCAGAATTACGAGAAACTGCAGTTACAATCATATTGCCTTCAACCTTTTTAGAAGCAACACCTAAATACGGAATACTCTTGCCTTCATTTTCGTCGACAACATTAATACCTGCATAGCCGAAGTATTTTTTATACTCAATAGCATCCGTTCCGTTTACATATTTAGCCCAGAAATCAGTAAAACTGATGCCACTGATTTTCTCTACCATGGCTTTAAATTCGGCATCAGTATAACCCCTGCCCAATTTTTTATAGTACTCACGGTACATGGTTTTCATGACATCATCCAAACTCTTAACTCCTTTTGTAGCATGAGCAATTTCTAAGTCCATTAGCATCCCTACAGCCTCGCCTTTACTGTAATAAGAAATGGTTGAATTGTTTGAATTTTCATTAGGGCGGTATCCTTTGATCCATGCATCGTAACTAGATTCTGAGGCCGACTGAACTCTTGAACCCGGTGTATTCACCACATTCGAGATCGCAGTTGCAAGTGCTTGAGCAGTTTCTTCGGCAGTGAAAAAGCCAGAACGGTAAGTCAGTTTATTCTCGTAGTACGATGTAAAACCCTCTGCAACCCAAAGGTTTGTAGTGTAGTTTTCATTGTCGTAGTCAAACGGCCCTAAAGCTACAGGGCGTAAGCGTTTTACGTTCCATAAGTGATAGTACTCGTGTGCTACAAGATTTAAGAAATCCTTATAACCCTTTGGGTCAGCATATTTATCTCTGGATGCACCAAGAACGGTAGAGTTTAAATGCTCTAAGCCACCACCACCGGTTGCAAAGTTATGCACGATAAAGGTGTAATGTTTGTTTGGGTTTTCGCCATAAATAGCGGTTCCTTGCTCAACAATTTTAGCCATATCAACCTGCAGCTTTTCCTTATCGTAATTACCGCCACCATACATGGCCACCTCGTGTTTCACACCAGATGCGGTAAATTCGAAAACATCTTGGTTACCTACTTCAATAGGGCTATCAAACAAGATATCAAAGTTTGAAGCGGTATACGTAAACGGTTTTCCGCTTACCGGCTCCAAGCCTGTAGATACCTTTTCCCAACCTTTAAAAGGGTTCACTTTAACTGTGCTTGGCAGGTTTAACATGCCATCAGGGTACATAAATATTCCGGTGCTAGATAAAAAAGCATGACTTGCATCAACAAATGATGTACGTACAGATACTTCGAATGCATACACACGGTATTTGATTTTTACGTTTTTCGCTTTAGCAGAATATATTCTCCAGGCGTTTTTTCTTACTTTCTCGAACTTAACAGGTTTATTATTAGCAGTGGCAGAGAAGCCTTCTACGTTTTTCGCAAATTCGCGAACCAGGTACGATCCCGGTGCCCAAACAGGCATTTTAATGTCTACAAAATCCTTAGTTAATCCAGAAATGTTCATTTCCATTTCAACGTAATGTGCTTGTGGTTCTACGAAACTTACCTCGAACCCTACCTTCATCTGCGACTTAGCTGTCATACTTATTGATAGTAATACTATTAATCCTGCTAATGATGTTCTCATTAAAAAATCTTTATTAATATAAGTTAGTTATTTTTTACTCTGTCAAACTTAGATAAAACTGTTAAGTTTTGGCAAATACAGCTAAAAAAATTACACAAATGTTAGTTACAATATGTATATTTTATGTGCATTTTAGCGCTCCCCGTAAGTAAAATATTACGTTAATTGGGCTGTAACATCCTTAATACAAGGGTTATGAGGCACCATATTTGAATATTTTTGTACGTTAACAAAGTCAATACAGCCATTATGAAGCTTAAGTATATCGTTTATACCCTAATTGTTTTAGGGTTTCTTTATTTAATTTATTACAGAATTTCGGCCAATAAGGCTATCGAAAATTCGGGTGGCAGTAAAGGCGGAGGCAAGGGTGCTAAAGGCGGCGCACCGGCAATGAACGTAAACGGAGTAGTGGTTGTTACTTCTTCTTTCAATAATGATTTGGAAATAACCGGCGCTATTGAGGCCAACGAGGCGGTTACACTTAAAAGTGAGGTATCTGGCTTGGTTACCGGAATTCATTTTAAGGAAGGCACAAATGTGAGTAAAGGCGCGCTGCTGGTAAAAATTAACGACAGAGATATACAGGCACAATTGCAAGATGCGTTGACTAAAGAAAGGTTATCCGCTACTAACGAAGCACGTGCAAAACAGCTTTTGCAGAAGGGGGCAATTAGTCAGGAAGAGTACGATACTTCGCTTGCAGATTTGCAATCGCTTAAGTCACAAACGCAATTGATTCGTGCACAATTGGCGAAAACATCAATATATGCCCCTTTTAGTGGAAAGATTGGATTGCGTTCTATTTCTGTTGGCGAGTATATTACCCCTACCAGCGTTATTGCAAACTTGCTTAGCATCGATCCTATTAAAATAAACTTTGCCGTGCCGGAGAAGTATGTAGGCCAGATCAAAATAAATTCAGAAATTTCTTTTAGAACTGATGGTTCTGCAAAAGCTTACACAGGCAAGGTGTTTGCCATTGAGCCGGGTATTAATTCGCAGACTAGAACTTTACAGATTAAGGCTTTGGCGGCTAACCCAAATAATGAGTTATTACCGGGTGCTTTTGCAAGAATAAAACTGGCGCTTACTACTTTAAATGATGCCATTTTAATTCCTAATGAGGCCATTATTCCGGTACTTGAAGGGAAAACGGTGTTTGTAAATAAGGGCGGGCAGGCGCAGCAGATTCCTGTTGAGGCTGGTACGCGTACAGCAAAGGCTATTCTGATTACTTCAGGACTAAATGTTGGTGATACAGTTTTAACCACAGGTGCCATGGCCCTTAAAACAGGGACTCCGGTACATGTAACCGTTACTAAAAACTAAGAGTGCAGGATGAGTATTTCGACCACGAGTATAAAGAGGCCAGTTTTGGCCATAGTAATGAACCTGATGATCCTGCTGTTTGGGGTTATCGGATATAACTTTCTGGGGGTAAGGGAGTTTCCGAATATTGATCCTACGGTTGTTTCTGTAAGGACTTCTTATCCGGGAGCCAACTCTGATATTATAGAATCGCAGATCACTGAGCCGTTGGAGAAATCTATCAATGGTATAGACGGGATCAGGAATATTTCTTCGTCGAGTAATCAGGGAAGTAGCAACATCACCATCGAGTTTAATCTCGATAAAAACATAGATGATGCGGCCAATGATGTACGCGATAAGGTGTCGCAGGCGGCAAGGAGTTTACCTAAAGATATTGACGGCAATCCGGTAGTAAGTAAGGCGGATGCGAACTCGGATGCGGTTATTACCATGACCATTCAAAGTGATAAGCGTAATGTGATGCAGCTTAGTGATTACGCAGAAAACGTGATTGCTGACCGATTGCAGACCATAACCGGGGTGAGTAGCATACAGATACAGGGGCAACGAAAATATGCCATGCGTATTCGTATAGATCCTAACAAACTCGCTGCATACGGATTAACTTCACAAGATATTGTTACTGCTTTAGATAAGGAAAACGTTGAGTTACCTTCTGGTAAAATAACTGGTCAGAGTACAGAGTTGATTATAAAAACTCTGGGTAAATTAACTAACGAAGAGGAGTTTAACAACCTGATTCTGAAAAATGATTCGGACAATGTAGTGCAATTAAAAGATGTTGGCTATGCGGTTTTGGGTTCTGAAAATGAAGAGACTATTTTAAGGGAATCTGGAAAGCCAATGGTTGCCGTTGGGTTGGTTCCTCAGCCAGGGGCTAATTATCTAGACATTTCTAAGGAGTTTTACAAGAGATTTGATCAGCTACAAAAGGATATTCCACAGGATATAAAATTGAATATCTCGTTGGATAACACCAGGTTTATCCAGAGTTCTGTTACTGAGGTTGCGGAAACGATTATCTTGTCGTTGGTGTTGGTTATTCTGATTATCTATCTGTTTTTTAGGGATTGGGCTATTGCAATAAGACCGCTTATTGATATTCCGGTATCGTTGGTGTTTACATTTTTTATCATGTACATTTTTGGGTTTTCTATTAATGTATTGTCGCTGTTGGCAATTGTACTGGCAACGGGGCTGGTGGTGGATGATGGGATTGTGGTTACGGAAAACATCTTTAAAAAGGTGGAGGAAGGCTACTCTCCTTTTGAGGCTGCGATTAAGGGTTCTAACGAGATTTTCTTTGCGGTTATTTCGATTTCGGTTACGTTGGCCGCCGTATTTTTACCGGTTATATTTTTGCAGGGCTTTGTAGGCCGGCTGTTTAGGGAGTTTGGGGTGGTAATTGGGGCCGCAGTGCTCATATCGGCATTTGTATCGCTTACTTTAACGCCGATGCTTAATGCTTACCTGATGAAAAAAAGTGGGCACAAGAAGTCTAAATTCTACGACATGACTGAGCCTTACTTTGTGGCCATGAACGATTGGTACGAGGAGAAACTGAACAAGTTTTTGGACAGAAGATGGCTTGCGCTTCCTATTATATTGGTGTGTTTGGGGCTTATTGTTTTGTTTTGGAAGATATTGCCTAAAGAAACTGCGCCTTATGACGACAGGAGCGCGATTAATATGAACCTGACTTTGCCTGAGGGATCTTCGTTTACTTATACGGATGCTTTTGTGGGTAAGGTTGCTCAAATGATTCAGGACTCTGTGCCTGAGAAAAAAGTGGCCATTACGGTTACTTCTCCGGGTTTTGGAGGTTCCGCATCTACAAATAGCGCCTTTGTAAGGATGGGTTTAACTGATCCTGGTGAGCGTTCACGTTCGCAGGCTGATATTGCTGCTTCTTTAACTAAGATTACTAAGAAATATACGGAAGGAAAAGTGGTTGTAACGCAACAGCCTACCATTTCCGTTGGTCGTAGAGGTGGTTTGCCAATCAATTATATTATACAAGCTCAGAATTTTGAGAAGCTTAGAGAAAAGGTGCCTTTGTTTATGGATGAGGTTGCTAAGGATCCTACTTTTACTACTTCTGATGTGAATTTGAAGTTTAATAAGCCTGAAATTGATTTAACTATTGACCGGGCTAAGGCTAAAAATCTTGGGGTTTCTGTTGCTGATATCGGTTCTGCGCTGCAATTGGGTTTAAGTGGTCAGCGTTTTTCTTATTTCTTTATGAATGGGAAACAGTATCAGGTTATTGGTCAGTTTGAGCTTGGGGACAGAAAAGACCCGCTTGATTTGAGTTCGGTTTATGTTAGAAATGACAAGGGTGAGTTGATTCAAATTGACAACCTGGTTTCGGCTAAAGAGGAAAGTAGTCCACCGCAATTGTTCCGTAATAATCGTTTTACTGCAGCAACTGTTTCGGCGGGTTTAGCTCCGGGTAAGAGTATAGGTGATGGTTTGGATGCGATGGACAGGATTTCGGCCAAGGTATTAGATGAAACATTTTCTACCGATTTAGGTGGTGAATCCCGAGATTTTAAGGAGAGTGCTTCTAATACTTCTTTCGCCTTTGGTCTTGCGTTGTTGTTGGTTTACCTGATCCTCGCTGCTCAGTTTGAAAGTTTTAAAGATCCTATCATCATTATATTAACTGTACCGATGGCTGTTGCAGGGGCATTTTTATCCCTCTGGTTGTTTGGTCAAAGCTGGAATATATTTAGTCAGATTGGTACAATTATGCTTATTGGCTTGGTTACGAAGAATGGTATTTTGATTGTTGAATTTGCCAATCAGCTTAAGGAAAAGGGCAAAAGTGTGCATGATGCGATTAGAGAGGCGTCTGTATCGAGGTTAAGACCTATTTTGATGACCAGCTTGGCGATTGCTATTGGTGCGCTTCCTATTGCAATGGCTTTAGGAGCGGCTGCAAAAAGTAGAATGGGTATGGGTATTGTGATTGTTGGTGGTACTATATTCGCGCTGATTTTGACGTTGTTTGTGATTCCTGCTATTTATTCGTTCTGGTCTAAAGAGCATAAGGAAAATACGGAACTTCAAGAGTCGTTGATAGCTGCGCTGAAAACCGAAAATACATAAGGGCCATTTACAAAGAGAAAAATGAAAAAGCTTAATTTAATTTTGATCATACTTCTTGCAGCCTTTGTACAAAATGCATCGGCTCAGGAGAAACTTACGCTTCAGCAGGCAATTACTATCGCGCTGCAAAATAACTACGATATAAAACTGGTTAACAATGATTTGCAGATTGCAAAAAACAACACCAATATTGGGAATGCTGGGTTTCTGCCGGGTGTTACCGGTAGTTTCGCGACTGATGGAAGTAGACAAAATACGGTACAAACTACTTCTACGGGGGTTGAGAAAGTTGCCGATGGGGTAAGAAACACCAGTATGAATTATGGTGTTGCGCTGGACTGGACCGTTTTTGATGGTTTTAAGATGTTTGCTACTTACGACAAATTAAAGGAGCTACAAAAACAGGGTGAAGTGAATGCTAAAGCCACTATATTAACTACAATTGCTGACGTTATTAATTCTTATTATGCAGTTGTAAAGCAGCAACAATTGGTGGTTGCCAATGATAGCGCACTGGATATTTCTAAGTTTAGGCTAACCATTGCTGACAATAAGTTGCAGCTTGGAAAGGGCTCTAAGCTTGATCTTTTAGCTGCTCAGGTTGATTACAATACGGATACTTCTGCTTATTTACAGCAAAAGAACTTGTTGCAAACATCTTTGATTACTTTGAATCAGGTGATGGCCAGAGATATTTCTAGCAAATTTACTGCGGAAGAGAACATGGACATCGATTATAAATTGAGCTATACTTTGCTTCAGGAACAAACTTTGCAGCTTAATCCAGATTTGCAGAATGCTTTTATCAACAAAAAGGTGGCTGAGCTTAGTTTAAAGGAGGTTAAAGGTCAGCGGTATCCGGTAATTGGGGTAAACGGAGGTTATGCATTTTCTAGAAGTGCTAATCCGACGGGGTTTAACCAGAAATTTAGAGGTCAGGGTCTCTCCTATGGCTTAACGGCGAGTGTGAATATCTTTAATGGTTTCTTACAGCGTCAGAATGAAAGAAATGCTAAGGTTCAGATCAATTCATCGTCTTTGGAATTGGAAAAAACTAAGCAAACTATTAGCGCTCAGTTGTTAACTGCCTTTGAGAATTATAAAACTAGTTTGGATTTGTTAAAGGTGGAGACTAAAAATGTTGACATCGCAAAGCAAAATCTGGACATCACTTTGGCAAAATATAGACTTGGTAGTATTGCGCCTTTAGAGCTTAGAGAAGCGCAAAGAAATTCAATAAATGCAATAACAAGGTTTTTGGATGCTCAGTATCAGGCAAAACTTACAGAAATCAGCTTAAAAGAGATTAGTGGTACTTTAAATATCCAATAAGATTAGTATTTTTATCGCATGATTCTAGTGGCAGACAGCGGTTCGTCTAAAACCGATTGGATGGGGTACAGCCCCGATGAAAAAATCAACTTTAGTACGCAAGGAATAAACCCTTATTTCCTTAATGCGCATGATATATTTAAGTTGTTTTCGAAGAAGAAGGAGATTGCTGCCTATGCTGATAAGGTTAAAGAAATTTATTTCTTTGGCGCAGGATGTTCGTCGCCTGATAAAATAGAGGTGATTTCTAATGGAATTTCTTCTTTCTTTACCAAGGCTTACGTTTCTGTTGAGCATGATTTGATCGGTTCGGCTTATGCAACTTGTGGTGATAAAAAAGGGCTGACTTGTATTTTAGGTACAGGGTCTAATATTTCTTATTACGACGGGAAAGAGGTTCATAATGGCGCGCATGGTTTGGGTTATGCCCTTGGTGATGAAGGCTCGGGCACCTATTTTGGTCGCAAGTTGATTACCAACTACCTGTACCATAAAATGCCTGCTGATCTTGCTGTTGAATTTGCTGAAACTTATCAAATTGACAAGGAATCTGTAATCACTAATGTTTATCAAAAGCCTGCACCAAATATCTATTTGGCTTCGATAAGTCGTTTTATGGCTGCTCATCATGACCATCCATTTATTATCAATATTTTACGTGAAGGTTTCCAGGAGTTTGTAGATTCTAATATTAAGGATTATCCTAACTACAAAAGTCTTGATACTCACTTTGTAGGTTCTATAGCTTTTTATTACCAGGATATCTTAAGAGAAGTTTGTCTTGAAAACCAAGTAAAAGTTGGCAAGATTTACCAAAAACCTATTGAAGGTATTTACAACTATATCTTAAGAAAAGAAGGCATCATGGTTTAAGTTGTCTTATCTTTTTGACACCATAGACAGCTCCTGCGGCAAGCAGTAAACTAATACCTCCATCAAGCGGTACATCAGGGTCATTTCCCGGAAGGCCGGGATCATCTCCCTGAGCCATAGCAATGCTACTTAAAAAAATTAGCAGGATTAGTAACGCATGTTTTTTCATATTGGGGTTTTCTGATATGAGGTCAATTCTATATATATTATTTGTTGCCGACAAACACTTTTACTGATTAATCGGTGAATATCCGGTTAATTGAATATATCCGGATATTCACCGACTATTGGCTTTTACGCATAGCATCTTTGTGAAAAATTACAAAGGCTTACATGGGAAGCGTTTTATTAAGACTAGTATTTACACTCATTTTATCAGTGTTTGCGTTCGTTTCGGTTTCTGCACAGAGCTGGATGAACGGATACAATTACAGAAAAAAGATCACAATAGATAAGAACAAGGTGGCTGCTGATGCGCTTTCCCCTTATATTGATCTTGTAGATTTCCCGGTTTTAATAGAACTTGAACACAATGATTTAAAGCATATTGGTGGGTATTGCGGAAATAAGGTGCAAAACATAGAGGGAAGAGATATTTCATTTGCGCTATCTACGGCTCCGACTGTACCTCTTTCTTTTCAATTAGAGCATTATGATGCGGCAAGTGGTAAAATAACCTGTTGGGTCAAGGTTCCTTCTTTATCAGCACATGGAACGGCTTCTTTGCCTACTTCTGTCTACTTGTACTACGGGTCGGTATTGCTTCATGAGCCCTACAATGTGAAAAATTTAAATACCTGGTCTGCCGATTATTCAAGGGTTTGGCATATGGATCAGGATTTGGCTCCGGCCGAAAGCAGGAATGTACAGTCTAATCTTCCAGAAGATCGTTTAATTGGAGATCACGGGATAACTTCAGCCAATTATTTAGGAGCTAAACTAAACAGAGGACTAGCACTGAACGGAATATCTGAATCTCTAAGTTCTGGTGTAGAAACTGCTAATCCTAACATAACAATCTCGGCATGGATTAAATTGAATGCGATAGGCTCCGAGCAGGTAATACTGACTAATGAAAGTGTTACAGGTGCTTCAAGAAATGGATACCGGTTGTTAATAAATAGTTCTGGTCAACTGACAGTTGATTTTTATAAAAATGCTAAACTGGCCTATACCATAACATCACCACAAGTATTCGTCTCTAATATCTGGTATTATATAGCTGCAGTAGCTAATGGAGCAACCTATAGTACATTTACAAACAAAACTGTTAACGGAGGCAGATCCGTTGGCGTATCCAAATTAGGGGCCGGGGGCGTAATTAAAGTAGGTTCATCTAAAGAGGGTGACCAGTACTTTAATGGCTTTATTGATGAACTCCGAATCCAAAAAACAGGAAGATCGGCAGATTGGCTACACACAGAATATTTAAACCAGAACAATCCTTCAGAGTTTTACACGGTTGGGCCGGAAGAATATTCCACTTCGGGGTTTTCAAGATTTACAAGTTCTGAAAGTAGTACATGGAGTCTGGGTTCAAATTGGGGTAATGGAGTTGTACCTGAAAATAATGCTCATGTTATTATCGCTGCAGGAAAAGGAGCTACCATTCCGGCGAATTCGAATGCGGCACTAAGTTCATTAATTCTTGAAGAAGGCGCAAGTCTAACTATTAATGGCATTCTAAATATTAGCTGTACAACGAAAATAGCCTCAGGTGCATCAATCAATTTAGGCAATAATGCAAGGATAGAATTTGGCTCTAATGTAGTTAATAATGGCAGCATTTCTTCGACCCCAACCCAGGGAACATTAACGTTTTCCGGAGATGGGCCTATTCAAAAGGTCTCCGGAAATGGCATAACTAAGGTGCATCGTTTAGAAAATAAGCAGCTGACAAAAAACAACACATTGATACTTGAAATCCCTGTGCAGGTTACTGGTTTTGTGGAATTAAACAAAGGGATACTAAATGCCAATGGTCATTTAACTTTAGTATCGAGCTCAAACGGCAGTGCTATTTTACTCCCTCTGGTGAATTTACATGAGGCTGGAATTATTGGCAACGTAAATGTACAAATTTACATTTCAGGCCCCTACCCTAGTCCGGCTACTGCGAGAGGTTGGAGATTATTGTCATCCCCAGTTTATACGGCAGCTAATGGAGGAACAAGACATTACGGACTTAATGCTTTCAAAAGCAGCATTTACATTACCGGAAAAGGAGGATCAGTAAATGGTTTCGATTCATCTCCCCAGAATGGCGGCACAGTTTACACTCACGACCAATCTTTACCGGGGACTCTTTCACAGAAATATGTTGCCATTCCCAACACTAGCATTAATGTCCCCCTTGGAAAAGGAATTTATGTATTTTCCAGAGGTTATCGGGAAGTGCCAAATGCCTATGTCAATCAAATCCAAACTGCCCCCTTTTCCAATCCCTCAGGATATATTATAACGCATACCGGTTTGATTTTTACCGGAGATTTAACAGTTGACACATTCAACAAAAACATGAACACTGAAGGAGAAGGATTTAATCTAATAGGAAATCCCTACCCTGCTTCACTGCAGTGGGGGAACTTACATAAGGAAAATTTAAGCCCATTTGTATGGCTGTTTGACCCACTAAACAATGCTTATGTTGTTAGCAGCTCAGCATCTACTATTATACCTTCTGGAGCAGGTTTTTTCGTTAAAGTTCTTAATGGGAATATCTCGGGATCGTTAAAATTTGAAGAGGCATCTAAATTTACAGGCAACTATACCCCAACCCCGATACTATTGGCGGCTAAAGACAGCTCAGGTCCTCTTAAATCTCTTGAAGCAACGACACTCATAACAAGCCAAACAAACAAGAATAAAAGCTCACAACTCACTATACAGCTTAAGCGGGATATTTTTGAACAGCAATATACGGTTTCATTCGCGGCAGATGGTTTAGATGCTGTTAATGATCAGGATGCTATTAAAATTGGAGAGGGCTATGTAAGTATTGCCAGCTTAGTTAATGGAACTAAACTCTCCTTTGATGAAAGAGAAAATTTAACAGATAAAAAGGAAATTCAATTGTACACGAAAGGATGGGCATCAGGTTCTTATTGCTTAAATCTACAAGGTTTTGAAACTTTTACACCTGAAACTTATATTACCCTTAATGATAAATACCTAAATGTGTCGAGCAAGATATCTGCCTCAAAAAGTGCCTACTGTTTTTCTATGGATGAAAAAATTGCAGAAAGTTGGGGTAATCGTTTTACACTGACATTAGAGCCACCTGATGTAAAGGATTTAGATGATGTTACTTTGGGTAGTGGAATAACTTTATATCCCAATCCAATCGGCAATAAGTTTTATTTGAAGAACACGTTGAATAAGGCATTCCACTCCAAATTAACTATTAGCAATATTAACGGCAAAGTGGTTTCTATAAAACATTTAGTAATTGACAGAGACATCAACGAGGTAAATGTAGAGCAACTTGCAAAAGGGATTTACTTAGTTAGCATCTCTAATAAAGCTGGGAATAAACTTATAAAGACGTTTAAGATTCTAAAAAGATAAGTCTCCATTTTCGAAAAGTAATATTTCAGCATCGTTGAGAACCTGATATCCCATTTCATAACAATAGAAATATGTTTCTTTTCCTTCAGTGCCGTAAGCACTGGTACAATAATCAAAATTAAATCCCTGAACGATCATGGTTCGTTTAGAAACCTTAGTTTCACCATTGACATTAAGGCCCTTCAGGATACTCCAGTTCTTCTTTAGCGAATTATTAACCTCCCTGATAATATCATAATTACCTAGTTTTTTTTGATTGTAATTATGTCTGCTCCTGCATTGATCATGACAAAATTTTTTATCAGATCTTCCTTTAAGTAAGCTATTACAGCTTAGGCAGCGGTTTTCCTCAATCATGTAAATACAATTTTGGAAATCTATATATTCTACATGAAATCAACCAAACCTTTAAGAAATTTTTATCTTCTTTTATTGGTACAATTGGAGCTTAAGCAACTGCATTAACTGCAATTCGTTTATTCATCTCAACGGTGATCATTGATGCAATCCAATCCAGCTTTTTTTGATCAATAGAACTAAAGCATCTCGATTTATCATCAATAATACAAACTGTACCTACGCTAAGTCCTTCATTTGTTGTGATTGCAGCTGAAGCAAAGAACTGTAATCCAAGTTCTCCAAGTACCATTGGGTTTAGAATTAACCCCGGGTTTTCAGTTAATCTTTCAAATTTCGCAATGCTTTCTTTTTGTATTGCAATTGAAGAGATATTTACTGCTGTATCATAATTAGTATTTATTTCTTGTCCAGCCAGCCCCCATACTTTTTGATTATCCACAAAATTGACCATCGCCAAAGGAACATTTAACATCTTTGCTGCTGTGGCTGCTAACCGATCAAATATCGGCTCAGGCTTAGTATGTAAAATTTTATATTGTTCTAAATTTTCTAAACACTGGTGGTCATTTGGTGAAATTACATTGATTCCAATCATACTTATAATTTATAACTGCCTATTATTCCCATAACACTTGCAATCAAGACATTGCATAGTGTTCAACTATACTGGTCATAAGACAATTACCATACCCTATTTCTTTACGTTTATGAAAAGATATTTCTGTTTCTAAAAACATTGAGAAAATCAGCAGTTTATTGCTAATTAAAGGGCATATCAATGATATATGCTAAGCTTATTTAGGAGACAAGTCACTTTAGAATTGTGTATTACAAAAAATACAATCTAAGTAAATCAAGGGGCAAACTTTACTCAAATCGGAATCTATTCCACAATATTTACATTTTGCTTTATGATAGATTTAAGCTCTCTGCAGAACTTAGCTATTTCTTCCTCTGTGTTATAGTAGTGAACTGAGGCGCGAACTACCGTTGAAAACCCGTTCTTTTCCATATAGATTGGGGTCGCCTGTGCTCCTCCAACTGACACATTGATGCTACGCTCCGCCAACTTTGCCTTAACATCCAGACTCGCTATATCCTCAACGGAAAAAGTAACAATACCACTCAGATTTTCACCCAAGTCGCGAACAACGATCCCTGGAATTTTAACTAACTCTTTTCTCATCAATTCTGCCAGATACTCAATTCGATACCATATACGATCTAGCCCAATATTTATTGCATATTCCACTGCCCTACCAAGCCCAAGTGTAAGGGCACGACTTTTTTCGTAAAGCTCAAAGCGGCGGGCATCTTGTCTTAGTGTGTAGCCTGATAAAGAAACATTACTAGCAGCAAAAAAGTCTAATAATATAGGTTTCAATTTATCCTGACTGTCCTTTTTTACAAATAAAAAGCCTGTTCCTCTTGGAGCTCTCAGATATTTGCGTCCTGTAGCTGATAGCATATCACACTTTATCTTTTTTACATCCAAAGGCATTTGACCTGCACTCTGACAAACATCTACCAGATACAATATCCCATTCTTTTTTGCAATATTGCCTATTTCTTCGATAGGTAGAATACTCCCCCCCGAGGATGAAACATGAGTTACAGCTATTAGTTTCGTCTTAGGGGTAATGGCTTTTTGCAATTCAGGGATGGAGAAGTTTCCTAAATCATCACTAGGAATGACCTTTACTTTTATACCATCTTGCTTTTGTACATCAACCAAACCGATAAGGTTTGTGACATATTCCATTTCGCTGGTAATGATTTCATCTCCGTCATTAAAGGTTAATCCCTTAAATGCGGTTCCCCAAGCTGCACTGGCATTTTCGAATATGGCGATCTCTTCTCTATCTGCGTTGATCAACTCAGCGATGTTGCCATAGACTCCATTGATTTGATCAATATACTTAGCCTCGGCTTCATAACCTCCTGTCAGAGCTTCCTCTTTCAAGTAGCTTACAACAGTATCAACAACAACATCCGGAGGGAGGGAAGCACCTGCATTATTGAAATGAATCAGCTGGGATGAACCCTTCGTTTGACTTCTTATGTATTCTAACTCTTCGTTGTTTATTGTTCTAGCGTCCATTTGTCTATTTATTTAACTAATACAGATGATTCTTAAACCTTTTGGCCAATAATCCCGTTGCTTGTTCCGGATCAATATTAGCAACTATTATTCCTGTTTCCCCGTAATTTTGATTAGCTATGCAATTACCATTTGGGTGGATAATTGAACTGGCAGATTCAGAATAATTTGATGCATAATTCACGCTGGCAAAATATATCGTATTTTCCATTGCACGCATCATCATGGCCTTTTCATAATATGGATTATCTTTATGTCCCCACTCCGTGAGTTGTTTACCATTCTCCCCATTACCGGTAAAATGTGGATGAAATACAATTTTAGCACCATTTTGCGCCGCCCATCGCACCGATTCAGGGTATCTAAAGCCTTCATGACATATTGTAATCCCAAGTTTTATTCCTTTTACTTCAAATAACTGCCTATCGGTTCCGGCAATCCATATTTCATCTTCGGTTGGGTCCAACTGATTTTTTGTTTGCTTTCCAAGGATCTCGCCCTCCTCAGATATTACAAAAGCTACATTTTGCAACCCTACAGAACTATACCAATCCATTGGAGCGATAATAGCAATAGAATACAGTTGAGCCATTTTACTAGTATACTTTAAAGCGGCTTCCAATGATTCGGGTGTACGGTCTTTAGTAGAATACCCCATCCCAGGATAGCCTGGCAAATATGATTCTGGGAAACAGATGATATCGGCATTTTTTTCACTAGCATCTTTTACCATTTTTTCCAGGAAGTTTAATCCTGACTTCAGTGAATCAGGAATAGGCGGCGATGCCAGTGCAATTTTCATAATAATGTTTTAAAAATGATCGATAAAATTTGATTTTTCGCTTCCAATTGCTAATAACTAAATTATATAAATAGTTACATATAGTGGTAACTTAAAATTTGGCTATAAATAAATAGGCCTTCAGAATATAACATTCTGAAGGCCTATCATTAAAAGGGTATTAAGTATTAAAGTTTATTTTTTTGTTACCTTAAATTCAGTTCTTCTATTAAGGGCACGACCTTCAGGATTATCCTTACCGTTAGGTAATTCGTTAGGAGCAACTGGTCGTGTTTCTCCATAACCTCTGCTTGTCATTCTTGCGATAGGGATTCCTTTTGAGACCAAATAATCAACACATGCTTTTGCTCTTCTAATTGACAAATCCATATTGTAGGCATCAGAACCTTTACTATCGGTATGGGCACTTAGCTCGATTTCAATCTTAGGGTTATCCTCCATTATTGAGAATAAGTGATCTAATTTACCTTTAGAATCTTCAGTTAAAGTTGCTTTATCAAACTCATACAAAACATCTTTAAGTACTATAGGTTTATCAATTTCGTATGGTGTCAAGCAAATATCCGGGCTAAACAAAGTGTCTTTTTTAGCTAAATCATCATATCCAAAATTTAAAATCTTGGTAAAATATTTATCCTTCTCAGCGGTAAGTTTTAGCTTGCGGTTAGAATTCACTTTAAAAGTATACTCTCCAGCTTGATTTGTAGTTGTTTTAAGTGTTTGTGCCGAATCAACAAGTGTAATGATTGCATCTTGTAAAGGCTGTTTAGTATCACAGTCGTATACAATCCCTTTCACTGTAAGATACTCGCGTTTTACATTAAAAACTTCAAGGCAGCAGAGGGACTCACGATCTGAACTAATATAACCTTCAGTATCTGAATTATCAGATGGTGTATAGTACATATCATCTTTTGATGAATTGAAAGGATAACCAACATTACGAGGTTCTGTCCAATTAGTGAAATCGCCCTCACTTTCATAAAAGTCAAATCCACCCATTCCTATTCTTCCATTACTACTAAAAAGTAATTTATTAGTTTGGGTATTATAATATGGAGCCTGATCATCCTCAGTAGAGTTTATTTTACTACCAAAATTTATTGCTTGACCCAATGATCCATCTGTCCTTAAAGGACAGTACCATAAATCATATTTGCCTTGTCCACCTGGTCTGTTAGACGAAAAAATTAAATACTTGCCATCTTTAGTAACAAATGGCTGCATAGCATTAAAGCCTTTTACGTTTACCTGACTTCCTAGTTCGACAGGATCTCCCCACCCTTTATCAGATGAAGTTAACTGGTATATCTTTTTATCTCCCTGAGCGGTCCAGCTAGTAATATAAATTGCCTTTCCGTTAGGATGAAAAGCTGGTGCTGCAGATTCTTTATCTAAACTATTTAATGCTACTTTTTTAATTGTAATGTTACCAGTTAAAGGATTTCCCGGAGTTTCATAAACAGCATTCAAATAAGGGCTTTCCTTTTTTGATACCTTAGCATTAGTTTGGTCAGTTAAGATCTCTTTCTTTCCTGCATCCCCTACTGGTCTTGAAGATGTAAAGTAGAATTTACTGTCTTTTATAACTGGTGTATAGTTAGATCCCTTTTGGTTAATATCGTTTTGAAGTTTGGTTAACTTAAATAATCTTGGGTAACGCAATTCAAATAATGCGAACTGGCATGATGCTATTTCAGACTTTGCTTTTGTAGCATAAGCATCATTGACTTTATATTTAGTCGTAAATTCGTTGAATGCATTAATTGCCTCATCAAATTTTTGATTAGCCCTTAAAGCCTCAGCATACCAAAATGTGGCAAGTATATATTTCGGATTCTTAAATTCTTTAGCCAAAGCATACCACTTCTCTGCGTCGGTAAAGTTTTTATAGAGTCTTAATGACTCAGCCAATTGAAATACGCTATACTCGTAATCCTCCTTTTTGGGATTTTCTTGTTTTATCTTATTAGCAAAACCATAAGGCACTACAAAACCAGCGCTATCTGCTGATGACAGTTGCAGGGATCTTTTATAATATTCTGCAGCTGCGTAATACTCTTTATTTTGAAAATAGACATCCGCTACTCTCTTACTATTGGTTACAAATTGCGCATTTGCAGCAGTTGTGAATAAGCACAGGATCAGTAATGTTTTAAGCAGTTTCATCTGTAAATGATTTATTTATGTTTAGGTGGTCAGATGGAGCCAAAACATTTTGAATTATGCTCGGCTCATATCGCATTAGTTTATAATCTCGGACAAAAGAAGTTAGGGCCTGTAATTCCCTTTCTACTGGTAAATGAAATGGATAGCTCTAAACCTCCCTGATTACGTGTGGCTCTACTTAAACTTGATGTGTTAAAATCATAACTTACACCAAAGACCATATTTTTTAAGTGTAATCCGAAAAAAGCTATTGCAGAATCGTCAACTCGATAATTCGATCCGAAAAGCAAATCAGACTCCTGATTAAGCATGAATTGTGCATAAGCACCAACTGCTATTTCACGTGCATTACCTTGTTTCATGTATAATCCGTTTGGGGTAATATCAAGAACTTCTGACATCTTAATTCTGGCACCACCATGAGCTGCATATCTAATTGGCATACGTACGCTATTACCTAAGAATTTATCAACTGGTCTGGTAATATGCCCTGCCATTGCTCCTCCGAATACGTTAACTCTTTGTCCCGGATTCCCATCAAAATACATAAACCCTGCGTTAACATCTGGCACTAATGTGTTAGATGAAGCAAATGATTCATTTATTCCAAAGTTAGGATCGTATCCGGTTATCGGATTAAATTGCGCTCCTAAAGTAATCTTTGATGGATCAAAGCTTTTATTAAGAATACCAGCCTGCAAACCAAAGTTTACCATATTTAAACCGGCCTTTCCGAAGTGGATACGGTAAGCTCCTGAAACCAATGCACTAAGGTGATTATAACTAATATCACCTGCATTCTGATTCAAAACCATCGCACCAAATGCTAAGTTTTTAACCGGGGCCATGTCAAATGACGCTCCCCCGGTTAAAAATGAATTTGAAATAGTTCCCCACTGCTGTTTGGCATTTAAGGAAACCCTGTATTCACCGTCCGTAACCCCGGTCAGTGCTGGGTTCAGCCACAGCGGATGGGCGTAATATTGAGAGAAGTGAGGATCAATCTGTGCAACCACCCTTACAGTTCCCAAACTTAAAAACGCTCCTACTGCTATTATTTTTATTAGTTTCTTCATAACAAATTTGTTTTTCGAGTTTTTTGGTAAATGTTATCTTAACAGGGTTATAGTGCCTTTTTTAGTGGTTTTAGTCCCGTCATTAAATTCCGCTTCCAGGAAATACACATATACACCGTTCGGCTGTACATCACCTTTATACGTTCCATCCCATCCATTTTGAATGTTTAATGATTCGTAAATGAATTGTCCCCATTGATTATATACACGCAACTTCATTTTTGCAATTGTATTTCCGTACACATATAGAACATCATTCTTACCATCATTATTTGGTGTAAATGTGTTAGGAACAAAGATTGTATTACCTAAAGGATTATCGCTCTTAGCGGTTAAGCTGGTAGCATCACTTAGTTGACAATCAAGTTGACCTTTTGCCCTAACTCTTATAGTTACACTTTGATCAGGTTTCAAACCAGCAACCAGATGAGTCGTTCCTGTAGGTCCAGCTGTAGGTGACACCCATGTTACTCCGTTGTCTAATGAAACTTCGTAAGCAGTTGCTCCTGGAATTGGATTCCACTGGAATGTTATTTCTGTTGCTTTGTTCTCTTTAACCGTAACAACTGGTGCATCAAGTTTAGATAACACAGTTACTACAACTGATGTACGTGTTGTACTTGTACATCCGGTAGCATTGTTACTTTCCACATAATACGTAGTAGTTGTTGTTAGTGCTGGAGTAGTAAATGTAACTCCTTGAGCAATTGAAGTACCTCCGGTTGCGACAGTAAACCAGCTATAAGTAAGCGCTGCATCTGGGTTAGTTACAGAAAGTGTAGCAGTTGTACCTGAACACAATGGACCATCAACACCTTCTATTGCAGTTGGTGCCGTAGGAATTGGTGAGGCATTTACTTTAACTGCTGTACGACCAGTACTTAAACAAGATGCTGTTGAAGCTTCTACATAATAAGTTGCCATTCCAGTTATTGCAGGAGTAGTAAAGGTTGTTCCTGTTCCAACAGCTGTTCCTCCAATTGCAGTAGTATACCATTTGTAGGTTACTCCGTTAGTTTGAGGATTTAACACGCTTAATGTAGCTGTACTTCCTATACAAGCATCAACCACAGCTGAAACTACTGCTGGCGTTAATGGTTTTGGTGAAACAGTTACTGTTACCTTAACTCTACCGGTTGCATTTCCACAACCTGCTGCACTTACTGCCAATACGTAGTAATCTGTATTAGTAGTTAAAGTTGGGGTTGTGAATTGTTCACCTGTAAATAATAATGTACCTCCTGTAGCATCGCTATACCATTGATACAAGATTCCAGCCTCAGCATTGCTCACATTTAATACAGTAGATTCTCCGCTGCATATGTTTGTTCCAGCACTAGCTACTTCTGGTGTATTTGGTAAAGGATTAACAGTTATGGTAACCACTTTTGCACTAGCTGCAAGATTCTCACATTTGTTGTCTCCTCTTACTGTTACATAGTAATTAGTAGTTGCAGTAAGTATTGGTGTTGTAAAGGCTGGTCCTGTAGACACAACATTAGTTAATGCTGCATCACTGTACCAGGTAAACACTGGATTAGTTACTGTTGTAGTACTTGCAGTTAATGCTGCTGAAGTACCTGCACAGATAGGTGCTCCTGCTCCAGAGACAGTAATGTCTGCTGCGCTTGCTGGAGGATTAACCACCACTGTTACAACTTTAGCACTGGCTGCAAGATTATCACATCTGTTGTCTCCTCTTACTGTTACATAGTAATTTGTTGTTGCGGTAAGTAGAGGGGTATTAAATACCGATCCTGTAAATACTGCATTAGTTAAAGCAGCGTCACTATACCAAGTGAATGTTGGATTAGTAACTGTAGTACTTGTTGCTGTTAACTTAGCAGCAGTTCCAGAACATAATGGATCAGCAGCACCGTCGACATTAATGTCAGCAGCTGTCGCTGGTGGATTAACAACTACGGTTACTGTTTTAGCAGTAGCTGCAGTGTTTTCACACTTATTATCTCCTCTAACAGTTACATAGTATGTTGTGGTTGCAGTTAATACTGGAGTCACAAACGTATCACCTGTGAAGGCAACGGTAGTTAAAGCAGCGTCATTATACCAAGTAAACACTGCGTTTGTTATTGTTGTGCTTGATGCTACTAACGTAGCTTTTGTACCTGCACAGAATGGTGCATCGTTACCTGCTACATTTATATCTGCAGCTGTTGCTGGTGGATTAACTGTTACAGTAACCACTTTTGCATCAGCAGCAAGAGTTTCACATCTGTTGTCTCCCCTTACTGTTACATAATAAGTAGTAGTAGCCGTAAGCACTGGAGTTTTGAAAATTGAACCTGTAAATACAACATCGGTTAATGCTGCGTCACTGTACCAGGTAAACTTAGGATTGGTTACTGTGGTACTTGTTGCAGTTAAGGTTGCTGTTGTACCTGCACATAATGGAGCAGAGTTACCCGTTACACTTAGATCTGCAGCTGTTGCCGGTGGATTAATTGTTACGGTAACCACTTTTGCACTAGCAGCAAGGTTCTCACATTTGTTATCTCCTCTTACAGTCACATAGTAAGTTGTTGTTGCTGTAAGTACTGGTGTAACAAATTTAGCTCCTGTAAACACAGCGTTTGTTAATGCTGCATCGCTATACCAGGTAAATACCGGATTAGTTACTGTGGTGCTTGAAGCATCCAAAGTAGCTGTTGTACCTGAACATAATGGTGAATCTGCACCTTTAACAATAATATCAGCAGCAGTTGCTGGTGGATTAACTTTTAGCGTGATGATTTTCGCATCTCCTGTTGCATTTTCACACTTATTAGAACCACGAACAGTTACATAATAAGTAGTGGTTGCAGTAAGCACCGGTGTATCAAATACTGGTCCGGTGAAGACAACAGTTGTTAAAGCTGCATCACTGTACCAAGTGAATACAGGGTTAGTTACTGTAGTACTTGTTGCTGTTAACTTAGCAGCGGTTCCAGAACATAATGGATCAGCAGCACCGTCAACATTAATGTCAGCGGCTGTAGCTGGTGGGTTAACAACTACAGTTACTGTTTTAGCAGTAGCGGCAGTGTTTTCACACTTGTTATCTCCTCTAACAGTTACATAGTATGTTTTAGTTGCAGTTAATACAGGTGTTACAAACGTATCACCTGTGAAGGCTACCGTTGTTAAAGCGGCATCACTGTACCAGGTAAACACTGGGTTTGTTACTGTAGTAGTAGTTGCTTTTAATGTAGCTTTTGTACCTGCACAGAATGGCGCATCATTACCCGCTACATTAATATCTGATGCTATTGCTGGTGGGTTAACCGTTACGGTAACCACTTTAGCATCAGCAGCAAGAGTTTCGCACTTATTGCTTCCGCTTACAGTTACATAATAAATAGTAGTAGCAGTAAGCACTGGTGTTTTGAAAATTGGTCCTGAGAATGCTACCGTTGTTAAAGCGGCATCACTGTACCAGGTAAATTTAGGACTAATTACTGTGGTACTTGTTGCAGTTAAGGTTGCTGTTGCACCTGCACATAATGGAGCAGAGTTACCAGTTACATTTAGATCAGCAGCTGTTGCCGGTGGATTAACTGTTATGGTAACCACTTTTGCATCAGCAGCTAGATTTTCACATTTGTTGCTTCCTCTTACTGTTACATAGTATTTAGTTGTTGCAGTAAGTACTGGTGTAACAAATTTAGCTCCTGTAAATACAGCATTTGTTAATGCTGCATCTGTGTACCAGGTAAACACTGGGTTAGTTACTGTAGTGCTTGAAGCATCTAAAGTAGCAGTAGTTCCTGCACAGAATGGAGAATCTGCACCTTTAACAATGATATCTGCTGCAGTTGCAGGCGGATTAACTGTTAGGGTGATAATTTTCGCATCTCCTGTTCCATTTTCACACTTATTAGAACCACGAACAGTTACATAATAAGTAGTAGTTGCAGTAAGTGCAGGTGTATTAAATACTGGTCCCGTGAAGACAGCAGTTGTTAAAGCTGCATCACTGTACCATGTAAATACAGGATTAGTAACTGTAGTACTGGTAGCGACTAATCTAGCTTTGTTTCCAGAACAGAATGGCGCATCGGCACCCGCTACATTAATATCAGTAGCCAATGCTGGTGGATTAACTGTTACCGTCACTGTTTTAGCTGTAGCTGCGGTGTTTTCGCATCTGTTAGATCCTGCAACTGTTACATAGTATGTAGTAGTTATGCTAAGGGCCGGAGTTTCGAATGTTGCCCCTGTAAAGACAAGTTTAGTTAAAGCAGCATCACTATACCAATTGAATATTGGAGCTGTTACTGTAGTAGTCGTTGCTACTAACTTGGCTTTTGTACCAGCACAGTATGGTGCATCAGCGCCTGCTACGTTAATGTCGGCAGCTGTTGCAGGTGGATTAACTGTTACAGTTACTGTTTTAGCAGTAGCTGCTGTATTCTCGCATTTATTGCTTCCTCTTACTGTTACGTAGTAAGTTTTGGTTGCAGTAAGTACCGGTGTTATAAAAGTTGCACCGGTGAATACAACATCAGTTAAAGCAGCATCACTATACCATGTGAATACTGGCGATAGTACTGTTGCACTTGTAGCTGATAGTGTTGCTTTTGCTCCAGCACAGAATGGCGCTTGATTACCAGTTACATTAATATCAGATGCAATTGCTGGTGGATTTACAGTTAAGGTTACTATTTCTGCATTTGAAGCCAGGTTCTCACATTTGTTCGATCCACTAACAGTTACATAATAAGTAGTTGTTGCTGCAAGTGAAGGGATAACAAATTTAGGTCCTGTAAATACAAGTTTAGTTAATGCTGCATCGCTGTACCAGTTAAATATTGGACTAGTTACCGTAGTAGTGGTCGCAGTAAGTTCAACTTTAGCGCCTGCACAGAATGGGGCACTTCCACCAGTCACGTCCAGATCCGCTGCTGTTGCTGGAGGGTTTACTGTAACAGTAACCATTTTAGCATCTGCAGCTGTATTTGCACATTTATTAGATCCGGTTACCGACACATAATAAGTTGTTGTGCCTGTAAGAAGCGGAGTATTGAATATCGCACCGGTGAATACAACATCCGTTAATGCTGCGTCACTATACCATGTGAATACCGGATTAGTTACTGTTGTACTAGTTGCTGTTAACTTAGCAGAAGTTCCTGCGCAGAACGGCGCATTTGCTCCAGCTACATTTATGTCAGCGGCAACTGCAGAAGGATTTATTGTTAATGTAATTTTTGTACGTGGAGTTGTATTCACGCAAGAGTTTCCATTAACTGCCTCTACATAGAAATCATGAGTACCTACTGCAAGAGTTGCAGGTGTAGTATATGTATTGGTATTGCTTGCCAACAGATTTCCGCCTGTAGCAGCATCGTACCAGTTGAAAGTAACACTCGCTACAGGATTCACAGCTAATGTTGCCGAGGTATTAGGGCAAGTAGTCGCTGGATTTCCAGTTGCTGCAACCGGAGCATCCGGAGCCGCAAGAATTGTTACTGTTATTTTTGTTTTAGCACTTAAGCAATCTATAGCTCCATTAACAGCTGCTACATAGAAATCGTAAGTTCCAGCAGCAAGAGTTGGGTCAGTTGCAAGACTTACACCATCTTTTCCAGTTAAGTAAGTAATGGTTTGTCCGTTGCGCATGAACCATTTGTAAGTAAGACCAGTTACCGGGTTCTTAACAAACAAGTTTGCTGAAGTACCTGTACAAGCAGTAGCTGTAGCGCTTTGCACTGATGGTGCCACGAGGATACGTTGAGCATAGTTAAAGTCAAGCGTAGTTAACACAGAGGCTAAGCCAGATCTTAATCTCAACTCTACTCCGTCAAATTGTTTTTGTGGAACATAAGTAATAATTGCGTCGCTATTACCACTAAGGATTTGCACATCTACAATTGGATTGCTAACTACTAGCATATCGTTATTATTAGCGCCGTTATTTAAGGTCGTTACCTCAATAGAAGACAGAACCGCTAATGAAAGTAGTTTACCTGGTGAAGAGATACGCAATCTAAGTGTATCACCTACACTGCTAAGACCACCAGTGAAACCTACTTGTTGGTAAACCGAAGCGCCTAAAGCACCTACCGGCATAACAAATGAAGATCCGCTTTCTGAATTGTTGTCTACTGCAAATCCAGGGTTGAACACAGCTGACAGGATAGCGACACCATCAACACCATCTTTAATAGCTACTGTTGCAGCCTGACATGGAATTGCGCCTGGAATCGGTTTTGGAAGAATAGTAACCTCAACACTTGCAGCTGCAGAGGCAGGACATGCTCCCGCTCCTGTTGTCTCTACTGTTACATAGAATGTTTTCACAATTGGCGCATTGGTTGTATTATCTAAAGCACCTGTTGTATACTGTGCACCAGTATGAACTAACGTTGCTAAGGTTGCATCACTATACCATTTAAATACTGCACCGGCAGTACTTGAAGTTGCGACAAGCACAGCAGGAGAACCTGAACTAATGGTTACAGCAGCTGGAGTAATTACTGGTGGATTTAAAGTACCCACCTTAATAGTCGCTGTTGCTTTTCCTGAAGTACCACATGAAGTTGTTGCCTCTACTGAATAAGTAGTCTGTGTTGCCCCTACTGTTGTAGTAAAGGTTACACCATCTTTTCCAGCTATATAACCATTACTATCATACCATTTATAAGTTACACCAACAAGTGGGTTACTCACCTCAATGGTAACCGAATTTCCAACACAACTGTTAATAGTTGCATTAACCAATACTGGTGTTGTTGGAGCAGGGGTAACAATTACATTAACTGATGTTCTGTAGCTAGTACATCCAGAGGCAGTAACTGCTTCTACATAGAATTTAGCATTAGCAGATAGAGCTGGTGTTGTAAAGGTAGCACCGTCTTTTCCAGTTTGATAAACTCCCGCCTCATTGTACCATTTATATGTGATACCAGGTAGAGGAGTTTGAACTGCTAAAGTAGCAGTTTGATTTGCACAGATTGTTACATTTTGCGCCGTAACAACCGGAGCCACTACTACACGTTGAGCATAATTGAAGTCTACAGTAGATAACACTCCTGCTAGACCAGAGTTTAAACGAACTTCAATTTTATTGAATTTTTTTGTCGGCACAAAAGTCACTAAAGCTTCCGTGTTACCACTTAACAATTCAATACGTACAAGTTGATCGTTTAATGGAACACCATCGCCATTACTTGCGTTGCCATTATAAGTGCCTATCATAATGTTTGATAGTAAACCAACTGAAAGTAATTTTCCAGGAGCACTTATTGATACACGAACAGTATCACCTACGTTTGAAAGCGTGGTAAAACCTACTCTTTGATATACAGATGCACCAAGTAAACCAACAGGCATTACCAATGATGATCCGGTTTTAGCGTCATTATCAATTGCTAAAAGTGGGTTGAATACTCCCGCAAGAAGAGCAACACCATCAACACCGTTTTCTTGAGTTGTTGGCGCTTCACAAGCAATTGGATTTGGTCCGCCACCGTTTACTGTAATCGTTACCTGTGCACGAGCCGAAGCTGTACATCCAGAAGCATTTTTCGCTTCAAGGAAATAGGTAGTTGTTATTGTAAGTGGAGGAGTAACATAAGTTGGTCCAGTATATACTGGAGTAGTAGAATTAGCTGAAGTATACCAGTTGAAAGTAACATTTGCATCTGTTGATGTTCCTGTTAATACAGCTGTTTGCCCTACATTCACTGTTGTCGCAGATGCAGAAATTTGTGGCAATGCAGGAAGCGGATTCACCGTAACCGGTACCGCTAAACGAGTTGCACTCACACAAGTTCCATTTGCTGCTTCTACATAATAAGTAGTACCTGAAGTCAATACGGGAGTAGTAAATGTTGATCCGGTAAATATAGCTGTACCGCCGGTTGCAGTTGTGTACCAATTGTAATCAGTACCAGCTACTGGAGCCGTTACTGAAATCAGGGCGGTAGAACCTGAACAAACAGGAGCTACAGCAGCGACAGTTGGAAGACCAGGTGCGGTAGTTACTTTAACAGTAACCGGAATACGGGTAACATTTGCACAACTACCTTTGCTTACTTCGATATAATAAGTTGTTGTTGCGTTTAATACTGGTGTAGTAAAGTTCTCACCTGTATGTAATAATGTTCCATTGGTAGCGGCACTGTACCATCTTAGAGTTGTACCACCATTTGCAGCAGCAGAAAGCACGGTTGCACTTCCAGAACAGATCGTTTGACCTGCAGCTGAAACCGTTGGATTAGGGTAAACAATTGTAGCACCGTAGATATTAAGGTTTACTAAAACATTAGCAAGACCTTCGGCTCTTACTTCTACCCTGTCATAAACGCCACCTGCCGGTAAAGTTGCAGTAAAGCGTTTACCGCTCAATAATGTTAAATTAAGTAATGACGACTGAAGGTTATACGTTTTAACGACAGATGTTCCGTTCATTACTGTTACTTTGATACCACCCAATAGCGTTACATCTGCAAGACCACCCGGAGTTTCCAGATCCAGACGGATGCTATCAGTAGCTACACCAGAATTTGCAAAAATTAAGCGTTGATATCCTGAACCACCAACTCCTACAGGTAGAGAGATTGTGGTGAAGTTTGTAAAGTTGTTATCAATTGAATTACCGGCATTCTGAATTGTACATAGTACGCAAATACCTTCAATTCCACTTTGCTGACTATTAGCAGCATTACAATTAGGGTTAACTGGTCCGCCCAATACCGTTACGGTAACAGGAACTCTAGTTGCACTTACACAACCTGAAGTATTAGATGTTTCCACATAGTAAGTAGTGGTAGCAGATAACGGTGCGGTTGTATATGATGTACCCTGAACCAATGCGACTCCACCTGTAGGTGCACTATACCATTTGATAGTTATACCTGCTGGGGCAGTTGCGGCTAATGTTGCGGTTTGTCCTGCGCTAATTGTTGAATTATTAGTTGTAACTGTTGCAGGAGCAGGCAAAGTATTTACCGTTACTGCAACCGCAGTACGTGTTGTACTTGTGCAGCTACCTGCTGATGCTTCTACATAATAAGTAGTTGAAGCTGTTAACGCAGGGGTAGTAAAGCTTGAGCCTGTAAATAATGATGCTCCACCATTCGCAGCTGCATACCATTTATAAGTTACACCGTTTACTGGTGCGGTAACTGTAAGTATTGCCGCTGATCCCGAACAAATTGGAGCAACCGTAGCCACTGTAGGATTTGCTGGAGTAGTGGTCACTGTTACAGTTACCGGGATACGTTCAACATTTGCACAACCATCTTTACTCACTTCAATATAATAAGTAGTGGTAGCTGTTAGTGCCGGAGTTGTGAAAGTATTTCCTGTAGCTAGAACTGTTCCGCTAGTTGCCGAAGCATACCATTTCAAGGTAGTGCCTCCATTAGCAGTAGCAGTTAAAGTTGTCGTGCTACCTGAACAGATTGTTTGACCTGTTGCAGCGACAGTTGGGTTTGGATAAATAATAGTTGCACCATAAACATTATACGTAGTTAATGCCGTGATTAAAGCTCCGAAACGGATCTCAACACGGTCGTAAACACCACCTGCAGGAACCGTTACGTTAACCCTGCTTCCACTTAACAATACAAGGTTTAACAATGATGAGTTTAATGGATATGTACTTACTACACTGCTACCGTTAAGTACCGTTACAGTAGTACCTGCCAATACGCCTACATCTGCCAAACCTGTTGGAATACCAAGATCTAAACGGATACTATCTGTTGCAGACCCAGTTTTACCAAAGATCAATTTCTGATAACCTTGAGCACCTACACCAACAGCTAAGTGAATACCGGTAAAGTTATTTGCATTTGCATCTGTAGAAGCTCCTGCGTCAGAGATTCCGCACAATAAACAAAGTCCATCTATTCCACTTTGCTGACTAGTTGCAGCATTACAATTTGGATTTACAGGTCCGGTTGTTACTGTAACAGTAACTGGAACCCTGGTTGTACTGGCACATCCTCGTGCACTTTCTGTTCCTACATAATAAGTAGTGGTAGCTGTTAATGCAGGAGTAACAAAGTTTGCTCCTGTTGTCAAAGCTGCCCCACCTGTTGCAGCTGCATACCATTTAATGGTACTACCAGCTTCAGTTGTGTTTGCACGAAGTGTTGCAGTTTGGCCTGAACTGATATTTTCATTTGCAGTCAGGATCGAAGCTAAAGCCGGAGCAGGATTAATAGTTACTGTAACTGCCGTACGACTACTTATTGCTGTTCCCGAAACTGCTTCTACATAATAAGTAGTAGTGGTGGTTAATGCCGGAGTAGTGAAACTTGAACCCGAAGCAATTGAAGTGTTTCCGGTTGCTGCATACCAGTTATAAGTAACACCTGGTAAGGTATTGCTTATGGTTAAAGTTGCAGTTGTTCCATTACAGGTAGTAACACCTGCAACTACAGGCTGACCTACATTTACCAATAAGGCATAATCAGTACTAGTCGAAATGCCGGTATTGTCTGTAGCTGTTAATTTTATAGTAAAGCTTCCTCCTGTTGT
>Ga0182008_10000020_pt1 | contig 228333 bp, 194 predicted proteins | sample Sormic07211129_1_FD_120482 | JGI IMG/M metagenome (GOLD analysis project Ga0182008, IMG submission 120482) | Rhizosphere microbial communities from Sorghum bicolor, Mead, Nebraska, USA - 072115-129_1 metaG | ecosystem: Host-associated > Plants > Roots > Rhizosphere | place: USA: Nebraska... | reverse complement strand
TAGTCCTTTTGAATAATCCTAACATTTTATTTCTATTTTAAAACTCTGCGACCCCATTATATTTACTAAACCAACCTAGGTCTTCTTTCAAAATTTCTTCAAGATCTTCATTCCTTTTACCCGTTTATAAACCAAGTAGTCGACAAGGCACTTAAAAATCAAAATACCTTCAAGGGTATCATTAGACGTACATTGCTGCTTTTATCTTTAAAAAGAATGAATAGTCCTGCCCCAACTAAAGGAAATAGCACAAATAAACAAACAGCCCTCAGAATAATAGAAATTATAGTCAACCCACCAGGATTATCTTGAATTAGATTAACTACCAGATTTACAAACAAATCTACAACAACTAATAACAATGTAACGCCAGTGACATCCTTTTCGCTCAAATCAAGACTATACTTTTCAACATTTGGATAACTTCCAGGAGAGTAAAGCTCCGCTAACTTCTATAATCCAAAGCCTATTAATATTATAAATATACTAATCAATACTTTTTTAATATCATCACTACAAGTTTATTTTGAAATCCCATATTCAGAGATCATAGATTTTCTGTGCGAGGGTTTAAAATTAAGGCCTGAAAGTGAATGGGATGTTACGCCTAAAAGTAAAGTCTAATTTTTAAAAAGCAAAAACACTAATTTAACCAAGGATTGAAGATATCAAACATAGAATTATCACTTTAGAAAAGATCTTGATGAATACTATTCTTCACAAATAGATCTAAAAAATATCCAATACAGTTGGATCAGACCAAAGATCAAATTTATCCAAAATAACAATCAATCGATCCGACTCTTTGTTCCGTTTTAAAAGATATATTAATAAATTGTCAGAGATACCACCATTTTCTTCAGAAGTCAAAGCTTTTATCGCAGATATATCTCGTTTTTTCAGGATAGCCTTAACACTGTCGTAGTTATCCTGTTGATATTCGATCCCATTCAAAAATTCCAAAGCAATTGGAACGCCTACAGGAACTTTCAATACTTGTCTTGTTTGGGCCAAAATAATTTCCTCAAATTTATTCATGGTTCTTTGCTAAACACCTCGGTCTTTATACCTCAGGCGTTGGGTGGCGGCTCTTTTTATCAGCATGATGCTTCGCAGGTTTTTCGTGCCAAAGTATACCACTGATTATGATCAGGCAGCACTTATCGACAGCTTAATGGCCGAAACTTAGTGCTCTGTCCAACTTCTTTACTATATTCAAACTAGAAGACTTTAACACTATCTATTTACTTCCTTTTTTATATCATTTACTGTTTCATATATTTCAAATAGCAAGTCATCTGAGTCGACATTGTTAATATAAATATCTTCGTACAGGTACATAAAGAAGTTTATTGGCCTATCGTCCGATTTCAGATAAGGATTCCATGTTTTCCGATCATCACTTAAGATCATGAACCATTCCGTATGGTATTTTTTTCTCAAAACCTCCCCAACAACGGCTATTAAATTGATTAAATGCTTCTTTTTAAATAGGGCGGGATTAGGCAACTTATATAGTTTAGAATCGACTTGCTTCAACAACCCCTCATCATAATTCACATAGACAATATCCAAAGTATCCGCAAGTTCTTTGATTAAATCCTTTGTATGTTTCGGAAAATCCTTACCATACGGGTTTTTATTATACAGTGCTTCTCTGTCATTGGAAGATTCGGCATGATCCTCTAATAACCGACTAGCATCTTCTAAATCATCAAGAAGTAGAAAAACATCTTCCTGGTTAATCAGAATTTGCTTATTTTTCAACTCATAAACATCAGTATTGTATTTTTCTTTATACTCAGATATTGAGGTGTTACTATACATATCCTTTTTTAGTGCTAGGTATTCATTACGAGTTAACGACTTTGATTTTATGAATGTCCCATCACTTAATTCTATGTAGTCCATTTTGCACAAGTTTTTTTTAGTCGATTATCAGGTAGTGGTTGATTGGGGATATTGACCTATTTGATAAGATTTTAGTCTTATTCAATCCATCCTCTTTTTTTTGAGATATCATAATAAAATTTGATTATTACTGAATCAGGTTTATATGTAATTTTTTTGGGAGGACTAAATGCAGTCAAGTCTTTTATTACACTCATTTTCACTTTAAATACCGACATGCCATAATACCTAATGTCATGACTAATTCTCGGATCAAAAGAGTTCTTTAATAAATCCGCGACCAAACTAGTATCTTTATTTTTAATAATATAATTTGATGCCTCCATTATTTTTTCGACATTATTGCTATTCAGCATTTCTCTTAAATCATTAGAATCCCTCCCTTTGTTGCAAGATAAAAAAATCAAGACAACGAAAAGCCAGATAACATTTTTATTGATCATTTTGCAATTCTAAAATTTTAAGGTCGCTAACAATTTCCTTGTTTAGCATATCCTTCAGCCCCCCCAAGCCCAATGGCATAAAATATAAGTGTATTATTTCTCCCATATTTTCCCACCCCATATCAACTGATTTGCTTTCTTGACATGCACCAATTCATGGTCATATGGTTCGAAAGCGAAGAAGCATAAGTCAAAATTGAGCATATTTATTGTCAAATAATTATATTGCTCAGTATCGATATCTTCTTCGAAGATCTCAAATAATATTCTGCTTTTATATAATGTAGTTCCTGTAACATTTGCGTTTAGGGAAAATGTAATATGATTTCGATTAACAGAATTTGAGGTTTTTCGCAATAGATATTTTGACTTAAGTATTTTAATGAATGTACTATCTGTAAATAACTTCTTATCTACTTCATTATTAAAATATATCCCTAGTTTGACCGGATGAAAATCAGTTGGAAATTTTACATGAATGTATAAACTATCTTTCGAAAGTCTATTCTCTTTTTTTAATTCATAATGGAATCCGTCCTGGCGTTGGTAATAATTTTCGCTCGTTAGCTCTATCAAATTAGTATCTACAGAGCACCATTTCCCTTTGGATGAGTAACTACATTGCTCAATTTCGAAGTGCCCGCTACCAATAGGACTATATAAAATATAAGAGCCATCAGATTTTAACTCTAGTTTTTCACTTGATGTTTTTGACTTGTAAGTTCCATTAATTCTGTTGATATCGCCATTTCTATCATTTTGTGCTTCACAACTCAATTGTGCAAGGACAATTAGAATTATTAATAGTTGAGTTTTCATCTGTTAGTCTTTTAAAAATTCTTAAAGCGTCATTTCATCTTGCCGTTTAATTTACAATAATGATTTTTGATTAATATCGTTTAGTGAATTTGCTGAACCAGGATAGCGAGAATTAATCTCCAATAATCAATAGGCCATGGTTAGTATCTAATAAGCTGTCTTTAAATTTCACTACTGTTTGTAATAGCAATCGATCCTTTTTTGCTTCTAAATTCAGACTGTATTTTTTAACAATTTCAACAATTATATTTACATGAGCGCCATATATTCTTGTATTCCCAAAAGGATCAATATATACAGAAGTTCTTTTTTGGAACTCCTTAAAAACAGGTTCCAGATCGACATACTCTTTTTCACCTAGTGAGAACAATCTCGATTTATGTTTTAAATCGCTTAGTTCGTAAAAATCCAATGCCATTGATTCTAATCTTTGTTGCTATATTATGCATTTTATCGTTTAAAGTATCGAATTTTAAACAACATCATCTACATGGAGTAAATTGATGTACCTTCGCAATTTTTCGCTTTGTCATTTCTTGCATAATACCATTGTTTAGCAGTACCTTGTTATGAGCAGAATGCCCACTACCAAAAAACTCTTTAGTCCTTACAATTGAAATATCTTTATCTTCTGGGACAGGAAAAAAACCTACATTACCTGCAATGTATTTAACAATTCCACATTGGGAACATACTGAATGTTCCAGATTTTTCATATTTAAATTATATTTCAACTCTGGAATTACAACCTGGACTACAGATGATGCGAATCTATCCGTTTTACTAATTTTAACCGGCCTCATATCTAAACCAAATTCTGAAAAGAAATTATCATACAAGCTCTTTTCAGAAAATAATTCTCCGAACACCCAATGTAATGTCCCAACACTATTCAATTTTAGACTTGGATCTTTTTTAATTACAAAATCAGCTTTTTGCTCTCCATGTGTTCCACATTCATAACAAGAATTTAAATATGTATTATCAAGGAACTTGGGTTCCTGCGGTTCAGGATACGAGAATGGCCGCCCTCCTCTAAAACATAATATTTCTGAATCATACACTTCTTCTTTAGTAAACTCGGTATCAATTGCACTATCATGCAAATTATAAACATTAATATAACTTTTAAGCAGATTATACTCATTTGACTCTTCTTCAAGGTTTTTCGAAAAATATCCCCAACCTAAATCTTCTTTCAAAATTTCTTCAAGATTAGCTTTCATGGACTCAGTGTCAATTTTACCAAATATTTGTCTATAAATCTTCATTCCTTTTATCAACCTATGTCTTGTTGCCCTTTTATGCTAAACTATGGCAGGTCAGTATTTTCATTTCGTAACCCAATCCAAGTAATTCTCCTGATCTAATATGGTAAATGAAGCATCAGGATAAGCTTTTCCAAAAGCAATTGGCTTCTTAGCATTGTTGTTTTTCCACTTGCATTCAAATGCATGTAGTTTCCCATTATGAGATTCTAACAGGTCTATTTCCTGCCCATCATAAGTCCTCCAGAAAAAATATTGAGGATAATGGCCCTTATAGGCATTATTTTTAATCCTCTCACCCAGTATATATTGCTCCCACAATTGTCCAATGTCATTACGTTGGCTTAAAGGGCTAAAATTGTTGATCAGTGCATTTCTTAATCCATTATCAAAAAAGTACCATTTTTTACTTTTAGTTACTTCTTTGCGCAAGTTGTTACTATACCCTGTTAAGGGATAAATAATAAATACTTTACTCAATAGATCAAGATATCGTTCTACGGTAATTTTATTTAACTGTAAACTATTTCCAATCTCTACTGTACTTACCTGGCTTCCAACTTGCCAGGCAAGCATTTGCAATAATTTGTACAACACATCTGCACCTTTCACATTTTCTATGGTCAATAAATCCTTAAGCAGATAACTGCTGACCATTTGTTTCAAATAATTCTCTTTTTCTTGTAAACTATCTAAATGCCACAACTCCGGATAACTGCCATAAATCAATCTTTGTTCTAAGCTTCTTGCAGTAGTTATATAGTCTTCAACAGTTGACAATTCTACTTGGGCAATTGGATACAATTGATAAATGATGTTTCTTCCAACTAACGGTTCTCCTGTAGCATATACCAGATCAAAGCTACTACTACCGGTTGCAATAATGGTAATACCTTTGATCCCGTCAATCATCAATTTCAATATCTTACCAATTTCAGGTATCGTTTGCGCTTCATCTATAATCACTATTTTCTTACCGCCGATCAGTTGAGTGTAATTTGCGATTGTCCGGCGCTGCAAAATTTCCGAAATCTGCATATCCTCTCCCTGAAGTAAAAGCGTATCATTGGGATATTTGCTCACAATATTTTCAATGATAGTGGTTTTTCCAGTACGACGGGTACCATACAACATCAGCACTTTTTGAGTGCCTAGTTTTGCAACCATTTGCTGCTGTGCTAATCTTGGAATATTCATTTCTAATAATTAAGTCATTACGCCGACGTAATTTACATAAATTAAGTCAGCACGATGACGCAATTTACAAAAAAAATAAATAATAATTCTTGCGTTATTTCATTAACATGAGAGACTAACTATTCGGCAACACCCTCAGCGACTTCCAAATGTATGTCCTGCAACCACTCCAACAATACTGGAACGTCATCCTTGACAGCTACAAAGGATCTTCTTTTCTCACTTACCTTTTCGCTTAAAGCCTATTTCCGTTCTGGGTTTACCCTCTTTCTCAATGAATTTACTTAAATAATTGAATAACACCTCTATTTTTTGATCCTGTTTAAGAAGCTTTTTTTCCACTTGCTCAATCAGTAACGAAACATCTTTATGCAACAATAGCATTTCACGAATTCGGGTATAAATTCGGATGATTTTGAGGTCACAAATTGTGACCTCCAATCTTCAAGCTCTTCTTTGGTCATTTCAAACATAAAGTCTTCGGGAAAACGGGCAAGATTACGTCTTACCGCTTGCTTTAACACCTTGGTCTCTACTCCATACAGTTTCTTCCCACCAGAAAGTCTGATTGCACACATTAGTTTCGGTTCCGTTTGACGGGGCAAGCAAAACCGTATTCTTCTTCTCAATCGAAGGTTCAATGAATTCTTTACATCCTGTTGAGAGCAAGACGAGCCCTAAAAGGACTTTAGTGATGTTTTTACGAATTATCATGGTGCAATAAATATAATAAACTTTAATTATTCTAAGCTTATTACCTTTCCCTTCAAAAAAGCTACGACGGCCAGCTTTTATTTATAACCCGGTGATTGCAGATCTAAGGTGTAGTTAACGATTCTATAACAGAATCAATAATGTGTGAGTATTTAATCGAAAATAGCCCCATCCGTAATTGATTCTTATTTTAGCTTTTTTAAGCAAGGAATATTTAATATATAAAACTTAAGTATCAGGTTATTGGCATATTATTTATCTGGAGTCGCAGATTTTTTTTTTGCTAAACATCGACGACATCCCTCTCACTCCTTCATATAAAGTTTAACAAGTACAGGGTTACTCCCAATCGAACCTTGACTAACGAAGTCCTGAAGTGCCGGAGGACAGGCATCAGAAGCTTTAATTAATTTTAGAGTTTCACTACGAAAGAAAGAACTAGCTTTCTCGTAAGTAATAATTGATTTGTCGTCCCCCCCTATCACTCGCTCCTTAAAAGGCGTAAAAACCAACCTATTGTCTGTAATAATAGCACTAAGACTACTCAATACCTGATGCTTTAAATTATAAAAAAAGACATTACGATTCTTCAGTGAAAATAGCTGAAAAGTAATCAAGTTTCCAACCTGATAAAAATCACTGATATCATAAAATTGATCAGTAAATTTCCTTAAATGATCTATTCTCTTTTTAGAATACTGTACATCCGAAGCAAAATTTACAGGAAGAGATTGCTCCAATGGGAATATGAATTTAAATTTCTTCAATAAAACATCATCCTTTATCTGAAAAATTTCGTTGAAATAGGGTTGATGAAAAAACAGGTTATTACCAGAATAAGAAAAATAATTAATGTTGCCCGGCCAAATATCTTGCCTGGAAACATGCAAACTGTCAAAAGGAAAATACTTTTTAAGCGGTTTAAATTTTACATCGGTCAAAATTAGGTTGCTAAACTTAAATCCATCGTCTAAACCGACATCCTTACTATTAGAAAAGTAAGAGTTCCTAAAAGCGAAAATCGAATTGACGGAAGTATAAACAAATGTTTCAAAATGAAATGCGCATTTATCTTGTCTCAAAAGTTCTCCATCGTAATTATAGACATCCAACTTACCAAACATGAAATCATATGCAAAAATTTCTTTTTGATGACGATTAATGGTAAAGAACTCAGTCATTGCTCGAGTAATCCTAGTATGAAACTTACCATCTTTTTTAAATAAGAGTATACTGGACATGCTCTTATTATTCACTACTGAAGTCTGTTTGTCTAAAATAACGTAATAGTCTTCCGTTATTTCAAGTTGATCAATGCTATTAAATAAACTCTTCTTATTTGATTCCAGGGGCAAATATTCAACAGCATTAAAAACATCTTCAGCGTGAGTATCCACAGATAATGCCATTCTGGGACTAATCCTAAGCTCTATACAAGAAGTCGTATCTATTAAGCCTTTCGTTTGAGCACCACAAAAATTAGTTAATGAACAAAAAATCAACAAATTAACCCTAAAACAACTCTGATTACAGAGCTTTTTCATTTTAAAAAAGACCCCATATAGTTTCACATTAATTAACCCTAACATAAGTTAATTAATTTGTACCAGTAGCGTTTCTAATAAGATTAGGACATTCCGTAGCATCTACAAAATTTGGATTCTTAGACAAACTCTGACATGAACCCTGAGAAGACCATTGACATCCAGTAATTGGGAAAGTATTTTCTAGAATATGTCGAGGTGTTACAATGTAGACCGTGCCACCATAGTTAACGGTATAATCTGGTTCTCCAGTTGGTACACAAAATTTACAGCTGTTCGTTCCAATTGAACCATATGCTACAGAATTGAGATAAGTATAGGTCGTTGTACATAGAACCGGTGGATCAACTAGAGCTTTTTTTGCTCCAGATACCCTGGCATAAATACTTAACGATAATGTAGTTATTAAAGCAACTACAAATGTGCAGAGAATGAATTTTTTATTTTTCATAACGATTAATTTAAATTATTTTATATACAATATGTTAGGGTTAACAGAAATAAATTGTGTCCAGAAACATTTCAAAACAAAAGTCTCCTGGATTAAAATCAGCATCTTATAAAAGACCCAGATAAAGGCTTTCACACAAACCAACTACAAAACAAAAAAAGTTCTAACTAATAGATAATAAACCTAATATAAAAAAAAACCTCAATAAAAGCATATCTTTTTTCAGTTATTTATAGGCAAACTAAATTCTGACAACCTGAAATCAATCGACATCACACAACCCTTAATCAAACAGGTCAACGAAAAGCTACTTACGCCTTTATCTATAAGCTAACCATATCTTAAAAAGGGAAACAGGTATCTTCAGAAGATCTATACATTTGATCCTGGAACTTCCTGTTTCTGTCCATTCATTCAAGGGAATTTCCCTCATGATTTTTCTTAATTTTTCAGGGTTATACATATTCTTTAATCTAGCAAAGATCTCCACGTCAAATATCCATCTGTCTTTGAAAGAATCTTGGAATAATCTATTAGCTAGTTCTTTTGTAAATATCTTAATCCCACATTGAGTATCATATATTACCAATCCAAGCATCATACTTACTATAGTTGCAAAAATTCTTCCGCCGTAATGACGAAATCCATACCTCTCAATCATATTACCATAAGTTGCTACTCTAGATCCAAATACAAACAAAAGGCTATTCTCTTCCATAATTTGAAAAAGTCGCATGGCTTCTATTAAAGACGTCGATAAATCGGCATCCAAAAATGCTACATATTCAGTGTCTAAAAAATTTATGGAGAACAACATCCCTTGCCTTACCGCTTCTGCCTTACCTAAGTTTGAAGAATTATCTACAATAAAAACGCTATGTGAGTGTAATGCCTTTAGCTCATTTAATCTTACTATCGTTTTATCCTTACTTCCATCATTTACAAAGCAAAAAATGATATGATTGTTTATGCGCAAAAACCTATCGAAAGCAGAAAAAGGCAAACGACTATATTCATTATAACAGGGTACTACAACTGTGATTGATTTACGCATTCAATTTTGATATTTATTAACCTATCCATAGATTTTTTATAAAATCTTCATAGAATAAGATTTGAATAATGATATTAAAAATATAAATAGGAATAAGATAAATAGATAATGAATAATAGTATTTCAATAGTAAGAAAGAGGAAAAGAACACAACGTAATGCAATGCATGATTTGGGTATTGATACAAGCCAGTAAGGTAAATTCCACTTAAAATACTAAAGAACAAAAAATATAACTCTGCCCTATTCTTAATTGAATAATTATATAACCATCCTAAGAATACTATGGCAAATGGGGTGCATAGTATATGTCTATTGATACTCCATATATTTGATGCATTATTTAATTTAAACGTAAAACACACGTCTAAAATAGTTACTCCACTTATAAAAAGCGCTGAGAAAGCAACTGATTTATTAACGGTAAAATTACCTGAACCCAACTTTTTAAAAGAGCAAATAAAATCAAAAAACCACTTGATTGTATAAAAAATTGCAATTAAACCTACGGTAAAAGCAATACCATCAATATTTAAAGTTCTTTCTGGAAAGGTAGTCGTCAGAGGAAACTGGGGTAAACTCCAGCTTCTACCCCAAAATTTTTGGACATCAATAAAGTAAAACCATTTTCCAGTCTGAGAATACTGAATAAACGATACAACAAGTACACCCAGAAAGCTTGAAATCAAATTATAAATATATGAGTCTCTCCGTTTAGAATCTTTGTTATCTGGTATAATTGCACAAATCAATATCGCGATTACAAAAATCATTGACGCAGATCTTACCAATGAAGCGCCCAAAAAGCCAATTATTTTTAAGTAATTATTCTCCTTATCGTAACCAACTAATATAAAGACAGAAAACAGAAAGAATAAAGATTCTGAATATGGCAACGCAAAAAAGATAAATGAAGCAATTGAAAGGATGAAAAAATACATCCCAGTGGGCACTATGGTTCTACTCATAAGAATTGCGAATGAGATTGTAAATAAAACGCCATTCACTACACTTATACCCATTGGATCTAAAGCAGTATATTTCCAGAAATATGGGAACAAAGGGAAAAATGCCAAATTATTCATTTGACCATATACAAACATGTAACCATTTAGTCTTATAGAGTCGAACCACTCTGCATCCCAATGAAGCAAGTTCATGTTGTTAGGGACTTTATTTACTATGCCTACACTAAATAAAACGACATAAGCAATAATCACCAAAAGAAAATGTAAAAGCGAAAAAAGAAGAGCCTTTTTATTTATCATTATTTACTGATTAAAAACACGCATATTAAAACCATCTCCGAAACTATTGTAATCATATTCTATTAGCGCAATCTTTTTCTCGGAAAAGCTCCAGGGATTAATTTTGTAATAAAATAAGACCGGTTTTTCTAAAAAATATTGATTAGAATCACTATATAAACTTAATACCTTATTTTCTTTAAGGAAATCAATTAGCGGCTGTGTTCTTAAGAAGTGTGCAGAGGTCTCAAACTTATTGTTACCCATGTTAAATTGTTCGGGTTTTACCATCCTATGGTCATCAATGAACACTGTCAAAAGTATCTTGCTGGTTATAAACAATGAAGAAACCAACATACAGATCATTGGTATACTCTTTTTTGTATTCTTACTTAATTCAATAGACAGATAAATAGCCGTTAAATACAATATAGAAAGGTAATATCTAAAAGAGCACTCGACAGTATAAATATTGATAAGCCCTAGATACATCACAATAACGTAGGCTAAAATTGATCCTCTTTTAGCACTTAAATCACTTAGTAAATACCCAAATAAATAATAAACATACAAAGCTCCGCTAATTAAATAAATTGCTTGTTCAAACATCGACGACTCATATGACAATACATGGGTTAAAACTTTATAATTAGTCAATACCTGCAGAAACGAAAATCCATGATAAAATGCAAATAAGCACATGCCAATAAGTAACATTAGAGCAATTCCATAAAATTTTAATACAAATTTTAATTTCAATCTTATATCAAGTATTAAATTAAGGGCTAAAGACTCGATGAAAACAACTAAAGTCAAAGCTGAAAGTGAAATTATTTGTCCATTATTTACCTGGAACATATATTTCATTAGGACAAAGAGTATTGCTAAATTAAATAAGTTTATCACTCCAATAAGAATCAAGCCTTGGTATTCTGAAGTTCTGTTTCTCATGCTCCAAAAAATAAGTCCAAATAATGCTGACACAGAGACACATGAAAATATAATGTGATTATAACTTCCAATTACATTGACCACAAAAAAAATACCCGCCCAAGTATTTAACCTAGGCAACTTTCCTGAAGCTAGTTTCGTAACACAGACAAGTAGCAATGCAATCAGAAAAAAAGTGAAACTATTAACTTCCCACGCTACCCTTGGTGAGAGTATAAAAAGGACTGATTGGGCTGCGATAAGTAAAAAAATAATTTGTGCCCTTTTCAAATTATTTAGGTAAAAAAAATAAGCCACTAATATTAAGCTAACAGCATTCAAAAGCACACCAAATATCCTTAATTGAAATACGCCAATATTCAGCCATTTAAAACTCAATGAAGAAAAATAAATTTGAAGAACACCGGTATAGTTGTTCATAGCATGAAGTTGTTCAGGGGAGTTAGAATTAAAATTCACTGCTGCCAAACCTACCCATGCTTCGTCTGCATGAAGGCCCGGTAGCAGTTCTAGTTTATAGATCCACCAAAATAAAAAATAGCAAAAACTCATAATTATCATAAGGCGATAAATACACTTCAGATGATTAGATTTTAGACATTCTCTATACCCAGATTTTAGTTTCATAATAACTATCTAATTTTACATAACTACTTCATACAATACATATGATTTGCTCGGGACTCCATAATGAAAAAAAGCTTTTACTTCATCTATCCATTTAGGTATACCATTCTTCAAAGGCCTGATCTTTAAGGATGTAAAAACCTCATGATTAGAAAACCTAAAGTCACGTTGAGCTACCATTAGATTTAACTCATTCTTATCAAGTTGTTCTTTGCCGGCCTCAGGGTCGAATCTCAATTGTTTAACATTACGATCTAAATAGAATTGTTGTTTGGGGCTGATCGGTCTGTACGGATTCATTGGGCCAAAATACCACAGCGTAACATCTCTCTTATAATTTGAATGAATATACTGAGTTATGCTCGTTCGGCCTTCATCATCTGCTGGAGATAACATAAGTATCACTAGTGCAATACTATTTATGACGATCAACACTCCAATACATCCCTTTAATAAAGCGATATTAATGCTTTCAAAAAGCTTAGCCTTGAGGCATATTTGGAAAGCTTGAACTATTAAAAGAGGAATAAAATTGACAATAGGAAATAAAAACCTAAGTTCTTTATGTGGAACAAATGAATGTACAACAATAAATGGCAATATAATCCAAACGAGTATATTTTTTGAGTCGAAGAATAATATAATAAGGAAAGAACAAATCACTATAATTGAGATAGGAAAAATCCCCAAGTGCATGAACTCTGAAAAATAAAAATACCAGGGTGATGTACCAAATGAAGAAGCAACATCATTTACAATATTAGCAATGAAATAATTTACAAAAGTGTAGGTATATTGATCATAAAACCAATAATCGATGATCGCTCCAATATTTATCATAACTAACCCACCAATCATAATTAGACTGATCTTAAAAAAACCAATCCTTTCTATAAAACACAACCATAAAACTAGACCCAGTGACAAGAAAGCAGTTTGAAATCTGAATAAAAAACTAAATCCTAATAAAATCCCTAGAAAGAAATACCTCTTGTCTTGAGAGGAACGCATAAGTACAACAATGCCTAATAAAAAAGATAGACAAGCATAGGTCTCAGATGAAAAGCGAACATTTACAAATGGTATAAACCATAGAAAATAAGATAATAGGTGATATGGAAGTCGAAGTTTTGGAGTTATTGATCCACTGGTGGCATTAATAAAGGCTCTGATAACAGCCACTGAAATTAAAGCCGTCAGTAGCCTTACGATCACCATCACGTTATATGGATCTGTTATCTTCAATTCAGCTAAACCATTGATTAAAAGCAAAAAAAATCCCGGTTGTATAGCTGACCTTATTTTTTCGTTATACTCCCAAGCAAGATCACTTGCTTGATTCTTTCCATTCTTTAATTCAGCAAACTCTACAATTTGGTAGTGTTCATCAGGATGATAAAAACCAAGATTAAACAATGCAAAAGTTCCGTAGACTATCAATGCTATAAAAAAAATATATTTATTAACCATACTATAAGCTATTTACATTTATCACTTTATAGATTATTTGACTTTTTCTTTCTACCAAAATATCGTGGATAATAAGAGAGAGCAAACATCAAATACCGTTTTATCCTATTTGTATTTGAGTAGCCTACCGAGTTGTGATTCACGAAATTCCGTATTCCCTGATTTTGATTCAGGATATCATTAGCAGAAACCTTAATCTCAAGTTGATCTGTACTGGTAAACCGGTAACTCACATGAGCATTCCATATTACCGTGTGGAATGCATTTGAACTATTGATGCTATTTCTGTTAAAAGCGACCGAATTGGCTATAATGACTTTATCTGGATAGTGCACGGTAACTTGCATCGAAGAACCCCAATCTGCAACTCTAAAATATTCGGGTTTATAATCAAATTTGGTTCTAAAAAAATTAGCCCAATAATTAAGTCGCAACCCTATAAGATCCCTAATTGTCATACCATTTAAGGAATTGAAACGATAAGAATTGGTTACTGATGTTACCAACCTATTGTCTACATAAAATGGCATATGTATATCACTCATTTCAGCAATCAATCTCCAAGTGAGCTGACTTTTATTAAATTGAAATGCCTTATTCAAAATCAAGTTCAGATCATTTTGACGAAACCCATTTACATTTACAGGGAAGACATTTCTTATTCCCAGTTCATTATAATAAGTACTGTCAGAAATTTGATTATTAACTATTCCATGATTAAAATCTATTGTGAGATCAAATCCATTTTTAGTCTCTTGTTTCCACTGATATTCAATTTTGAAATCCTTTCTATAAATGCCCTTTAAGTCCGAGTTTCCAAAAAAATACTGCTGCTGTTGAGCACTATCTACTAAAGGAGCGAGTTGGTCAACAGAAGGAATATCTGAATCTGAAGAATACCCTATACTAAATCTGTGGTTATAGCTTCCTATTCGTCGGTAAGAATAATCAATGCTGGCCTTTGGAGTCCAGTTTGCATAGTCTCTATTTAGGTTTCGAAAAACCTTATCAGATTTATTTCTTTGATTAAATATCTGCGTCTCTGTAACCAAATTGACCCCAATTGACCAGACTGTTCTTCCAAGCTTAAATTTTGAAAAGGAAGTATAATAGGATAATTGAGGCCTTAGCTTTAATAAATTAAAATAATTAGTGTTGGAAAGATAGTTATCAATAGAAGTAGCCGCAGGAAGCTCAGCATCGGTGTCGGATACAGTCAAATCAGACTTGCTTTTATTATAATTCACATAAGTCTTGAAATTAAGGTCTGAGCGTGACGATCGAAAAAATAATTGCCCCAAGCCTATGTACTCCAAATATCCAACATGAGCATATTCACGTGACCTTTCAATGTATTTTCTATCATAATTCGAACTACCTACATTATCAGAAAACAATAAACTCATATTCTTTCTATCTATTTTTGCATCTTTTTCTTGCAGGCCGTACTTCACTACAAAATCTTCCCGTTGTTTTCCATAAGGTGAGCGCCGGCCTTTATGCTCATATTCAAGATCCACAGTGATTAAATCATGGTCTGTAATACTTTCATTCTTAGAAATGATCCTATTGATGATGTTGTCTTGCGAACTAAGCGTAAAACTTGAATCCACTGCATCATTACGCACATTATATTTTGACAATGTGGAATTTAACTTGAATTTATTAAAGATAGAGTCCCTATATTCCAATGAATTTCTAATTTGATAACGGCGGGTGTCTGTCATATTGGTATTAAAGGCCTCCGTTGTAATAGAACGATTACTTAGCTGAACACTTTGATTACTAGTTTGAACAATGTTATCATTATTTATTAGCGCATTATACTCACTTTTCGATTTAAAATGCGACGACCAATCTCTATTATAAAGTAATCCAGCAAAATTCTGCTTATTTAAGCCAAGTCGAGTGTAGTCGGGTTGCTGGAAACCTAAAGTCGAGGGTCCACTTCTAAAGGTATTGGAGCTCATTATGTCACCAACACTGGAATTAATCATATTCACATTATTTACAGCAAATCCAGCGCTAATTTGCGTCTTTGAAGAGATTGAAGCTAAAGTAGCTACCCCTTGGTACCTGTCATCATTTCCTTTGCCATATCCCAATTTACCAAAAAAGCCAGCTTTATTCCCTTCCTTAAGCGAGATATTCAATGTAACAGTTTGATTAACAGTATCATTTTTATCAATTACAGCAACCTTATCTGAAATCACCTGTACCTTCTCTACTATATCTTTAGGAATATTTCCCAATGAAATTACGGGATCTCCAGAGAAAAACACTTTTCCTTCTACTAGTACCTGGCTCACCTTTTTCCCGTTAACTGTAATTTTTCCGTCACCCCAAATAATAAACCCTGGCAAATCTTTAATAAGGTCTCCAATCACTGCATTTTTTCTTGACTTAAAGGCATCAGGATTAAACTCTAATGTATCCCCTTTCATAATCATGGGCGCTTGCTGTATCAAAACCTCCTTTAGCATCTCATTTGAGCGTATCATGATTATCTTTTCAAAAGATAGATTCGGGACAGAGTCCGTCAGCCTAAAATTTTTCAAATAAGGTTTGAACCCAATATAACTTACTACTATCCTCATTTGACTATCTAATGGCAACTCCTGAATTCTAAATCTACCATTCTGATCATTTAATAGGTACTTGATCATTTTACTGTCGTTTATCATGTAAATTGCAATGGTGGCCTCTGTAAGATTACTCATATCTAAGGAATCTTTAACCTGTCCGCTAACACTTCCTGTTTTTTTTATATTCTGAGCATGTATACGGCTGATGAAAGCAGAATTAAGTATTACCAGCAAAATCAAGGAGTAAAAAAGCCTCAGTTTAAACATCCCTAGTTTTCAGCATCCAAATAACTAACAGCTTTAGATAAATAAGCCCTAATATGTGAGGGAACTTCCTTAGAAGGCATAAAAATCTTAACAACATGAAAATCAGGAGTCAAAATAAACATAAATGGAAAATTCTTGTTTTCCATGAATAACCCTAATGAATTTCCATTTAGTCTATATACCGGAACAGGATATTTTTTCGCTGATGCTCTGATTATGAAATCTCTTTCATCCCTAGAATCAGTAATAGCATAAATATTGTTTAATTTCTTCTTGCCGCTTAGTCCCGATATCACGTTCATGATGGTGTCCACACAGATATCACAATCAGTAGACGAATACCTTATTATAATCTTGTATTTATTTGAGGCTAGATCTTTGAGTTTAATATTATTCCTCAAAGTATCACTAAGAGATATATTAGAATCCACTAGCCTAAAATCATCTTCAATTATAAAGGGAACATAATTATCCCACATCGTTGCTTTTAGGTCCCTGATTATATCAGTAGAAATATTCTTACTTATTGGTTGAGGAGAGTATTCACTCTTACGAAGAAAACTGAAAATAGTTACTACTGCTATTACAATAACTATTACTAACGCTAAAAGATTTTTGTTTGAACTTTTCATATTTATAAATTATAGTTTTGCCATTTAAAAACTAAGTTCTGGCTAGTAACCACCAGAAACACAACATAAACAATGGATAATAAAATTGTTGCACTATTTATTTGAAATGATTTATTCTTATTCTGGAACCAATTCATAATAATAGTTACACTAACAACAATAAGAGCTAAACTTGGAAGATACATGTACCTGTCGGCCACCATTGCAGGTCTTCTTAGAGGGATAATCTGTATGCACAAAATCAAATTCACTAAAAAGAAAGTACTCCAAAAAAGATAATAGTTACGTTCCTTTAAGCTCTTCAACCTATAGAAGACATAAGAACATAAAGTCAGAAAGAGAAATGGGAATACATAATAAACAACTGGCAATATTTCACCAGGCTTCATTGGAAATTCATAGTGGTAATGTAAATCTATTGGGATGATTGTATTAAAAATATAAAAGCAAAGACAATAGAATGAAATCACAAACCTATCAGAAAAGGAATAAAGGGAAGCCGGGGAATCATATCCTATTGCATTTTGTTGAGCGTGGATAGTAATTATTCCAAAAATAATAGAAATTATGAATAACGGGATACACAGAACAAGACCACGAAGTAGGAATTTATTCTGATTTTTAAAGTTTAGCACAACCCAGATAACATAAATAAGAATTGGAATTACAACCCCTTGCTCTTTACTTAAACAACTTAGAACAAGAGTTAATAGAGAAAGTAAATAATAAAACCATTTACCTTTAATAAAGAACAATGTCATTAATAAAATAGAAGAAAGACCAAAGGCAGTAAAAAGCAAAACTTTGGATGCAGATATCCATACAACTGATTCTACATTAAAGGGGTGAATAGCCCACAAAAGGCAACATGTAAGACTTAAGAAAGTTACATCCTTAATTTTAAAGAAAACACTGATTATGGAAACCAATTCAAAGCATAAATAGGTATTTATTAGATGAAGAAAAAAGCCAAACAAATGATACCAATAAGGATCATATCCATTAATCATATATATTAATTTGTAATATATTGTATTTATGGGTGAATATTGTAGTGAGTTAAAGGAAGTGAACAGCTTGAATAAATAATCTGGATTAACGCTTTCCAGGTAAATAAATTTATCATTTAAAAGCATCCAATCGTCATCCATCGTTGCAAAACCAAGATAAACGATCGGATAATATATAAGTGCTGTTAATATAAATATGAAAATGGCACAAGTAAGGACTAAATTATCAGAGATCTTCATATTAACAATATGTATTGAGCGGTTAAAATCTTCTTATTTCAATTGATCTTATCAAAAAATATTAAAATGCATCCTTCTACATAAATCAGTATTTAGACTTTATCATAAAAATGAAATTTATTATTATTTGACTTTTGTCTTAAAAATTAGAGGTAAAGAATCCTAGAAAATAATTACAAATGAGATTTACATATTAAGTACCGGGAATCAGCCTTTTATTCCTTCCAGGAAACATTTGTACAATAACTGGATTACTTAAATTATTCTGTGTATCAAAAAAAACTTTTAACCCTTTTGGCAGACGACTATCATCAATTTTATCTGCAAGATTAAACTTGATCTTAAATAGCTCTTGCGCCCTTACAGCTCTATAAAAAGAATTAATATCAGAGGCATAGAATTCTTCACCGATAGGCATGAAATTATTATCTGGACCACTTAAAATATTATAAATAGAAATTTTATCTTTATTATTAACGTCGTACACAAAAGTATTATTCCATTTAGACGCCCCTATTTTGAAGACAGCAATAGAGTTAACAACGTAAAAATCCTTAATTTGAAATACTTCATTAGAATATTTTGTTAGATAGTCAAATCTGCTTTCAAAGTACTTCCCGTTTGTCCTAAAATCATGTGGCAATCTATTTGCTTCAGGAATATTTATTATATACTTTGCAATAGGCTTACCCAAGGTGATGTCGTAAATCCTATAATCATATGGCTGTATAAAATATGTTGAATGAGAACTTTTATAAAATTGCTTCTCAGAATTATATACTTCTTTATAGCTAATCGCGGCAGTATCAAATCTAAGAAACCCATTTTGGATGTTGTTTGATCTGTCAGCTAAAAATAGATTGAAATTATTAAACTTACTATCTTTATTTTCTTTAAAGAAATACTTGTAATACGCCACCAAATTGGAATCCAAAAAAACAAGATTTGAACGGATAAAAGGATTGTCATAAGATTTGACAAGCTTACCGTCATAACTATAATGATAAGTTTTCGCATTACTAATATCCTGAAATACTATCAGTTTCTCAAATCCATTTACGGCAAATTCTCTAACATTTTTACTTTTAATTTTTGAAAGAAACTTACCTGATTTATTAAAAGTTAAAATACTATTTGTGGCCCAATCCAAAACAATCATCAGATCGTCTACCACTTCCAATTGGTTAATTTCACTGAATAGGCTTTCTTTTGTTGTCTCTAAAGGGATATAATTTATAGAGTCAAACACTTGATTCTGGTTTAGGTACTTATCATTATTTTTGGCAGGAGATTCAATACTAATAGTATCTAAGGGGCCGGCTTGACTTTCATCTGCAATATCAGCACCTCCAGAAGAACAAGATGCAAGAGCTAAAATTAAACACGGCAAGAGCCATTGAAACAACTTATGTTGTGAGAGACGTTCCATAAAATTAAAATATTTGGTTAATGCAATTTAGCAAAAATTTAATATTTTGCAAATATTTTATTAATTTTCGACGTCATTGATTGAATAAATTAAATCAATGCCCTAATTAAGATAGCGAAAAGTTATCAATCAGTAAAGATTATATTCGCTAGAAATTGCTCCACACAAAAAAGAATTAAATACCTCCTAATGGAAACAATAAGCAAAATTAATTATATTGGATTTCCCTTGTAGTAAGGTAAGAACTGGACTTATTTTTGTTAACCAATGAGGTCCAGTTACCTGCTTTGTCATAAGCATACTTAAAGTTCTTTTTAAAGAGAAAGGCACCACTATAATTATAACGAACCTCTTCAATCAACTGTCCTTCAGAATCATAATTAAATTTATTTGTATAAAGTATGTAACCACTGGTTGCATATACCCGCTCACTCAAATGCCTCCCTTTAATATCTGAGGTATAAATAGCCTGAAAGCTCTTATCAGCTGAATCAGGCACAGTATGGATCAATTTTAGCAATGCTTTCTGATCATCATATTTAAATGATTCAGAATACAGCAATTTCCCTTCAGAGCTATAACTAGTCAACTTAATGAGTTCATCATTAATATTATAATCATACCGTTTCAGATAATTTGAGTTTGCTGACGTATATTTTTCAGCAAGCTTCTTTCCCTTATCATCGTATGCATGCCTTATTCTGTAGGTTTCTCCCAGTTCCTCAAAGAGTTCTCCATCCTCATAAATATAAGAGACCTTCTGATTGACCTTATTACTATCAATAGTATCATAAATTACTCTTTCTATCAACACACCCTTTTGATCATAATTAAATTTATTCTTACTAACTAATATCTTTATTCCCTGAGAGGTATCATAGCAACTTTCCATAAAGGACTTAATGTTTCCCTTTGGCCTTCTCTCGTTTCCAAATACAGGATACTGACCGTATAATACAGATGGAACTATAAGCAACATAACGAGAAGAAATCCGACTTTCATATACTGGATCATTCAACTTTGAATCTAAATACTTGTCTACCAATATTTCCTTCTTCATCTATACCTTCTACAGTTACACGGCAATTACCTTTCACATCAGAGGTATAAAAATTGAAGTTCATGGGTTCATCTTCATTAGGAATTAGCTCCGGATTCCAATATATAGCAGACCTGAAATCGGAATAACGTTCATTAGTTGCCACTTCATATTTAGGCGAATAGAACGCTCTAGACTTACTAAATCCTTGTGGCATAAATTTAGCAATATTGGGAGTATATACCTGATCTCGTTTATCGTGTCTTTTGGTAACAATTAACAGCGCTGATTTTATACCGTGCTTGGTATCCCCGACAAGACTATTAATTAAGGCAATGTTTGTCCTAACAACTTCAATCTTACCAATATTTGAAGGATCAATACTATTGCCATCAAAAATATCAGCCATTTCAGCCGTATCTACTACTTTACGTCCGTCAACATAAACATCCATTGGCAATAAATTTTGTTCCTTATTACGAGGGGTTACTACTTTACCGTCAAGAGAAACATCCATTGGCAAAGCCAATTGTTCATTAGTACGAATATCCATCACTCTGCAATGAGGATAATTGATAACATTTTTATCTTCTAGTTTCATAAATTTAACTCCGTGAATCTTTCCCTGCAAACAAATACCAAGCGTTGCACAATTTTCAGGATCAGTAAATACAAAAGTCTGATCCGCATGCCCCTCAGGAATCTGGGCGGGTCCTTGGGATGTAAATTTTATCCGCTCTAGTTTTTTTGCACGGATAGTTATTTCCTTCAATCGCCTGGAGCGGTCTACGTTAAAAGTTAAAGGATTACTTTGAACTTGGACGATTTGATTTTGACGATCATTAAAGTCGGGACCATTTTTATTGATACTAATTTCAGGAAAAACCGGTTGATCAATAAAAACTTCTACCCTATTTCCCCCTTTTGGACTTCTAGCCTGAATGTTAAATCTAACACCCTCGTTAATCATCAACCCTTCAATCTTAAACTTCCCGTTTTGGTCGGTACGAGCATCTTCCATAACCCCGGAATTTAATGCAATTAGAGTAACCCTGGAACCTGAAACAGACTTACCTCCAAGTGTTTTCACCACCCCGCTAATATTAACACCAATTCTCTCGGCAGTATATTTGGGAGGTAAGGGACTATAGAAGTCATTTAACACAAACTTTCTATACCCCTGAGTTAGCATTAAATTATCCAATTGACTATCAATTTCAGCTCCGCTTCTGTTAAAATAATAGTTCGGATTTTCAATGTACCCTTTCAGATCCGAGGAAAGTAATAGGTTAGACAGGATGGTGCTTTCTTTATCTCCCTCGTCAGGCACCATTGCTTCATTCACTACCGCCACAGAAAAGCTACCTTTTACCAATTTACCTGCAATACTTGTAGGAGCAACCTGCATCTGTACCAGCGATCTGTTTTTATAACTCGGCTTATCGGATGTAATTTCAAGTTTTAAGGGATTCTCTTTCTTAACAAAGAAAACCCTTTCGCTTAGCGGTGAATCCATTTTTTCATAAAGTGTAACAGTGGCAATTCCAGTGGGAAAAAGACTTCGCTTGACTTTTATTTCCGAATTTAACTGATCAGCGGATATAGACGATGAGAAAATTTGCTCCCCTCCAGATTGAACTAATAAATTTAATGCTGAAGATAAAGAAGTAAGGGAAGCAGGGGTTTTCACAATGATTGCAACAAAATCATCAGCAGGTTGCGAAACAGAAAGTGCAAAGCTATCATTAGCTGCGGCCGGAAAATGGATTATTCGTTCAGATTGGTCAGGAAATACAACCTTAGCCTTGTAAACTTTACCTGATTGCGGTTTAAACTCAAAACTCCCCATTCCTGCATAAGCACTCGAAAAAACAGTCAGCTCTTTCCCTCCTTCTTCTATGATTTTTCCACTTATCTTAACCCCCGAACCATTGATACCTACTGCCTTAAATCCAATTCTCGAAGTCACTCCATTAATTAAGTTTCCTCCCTCAGGAAAAAACTGAACATCTGTGTCAATATGCGCTACATTTAATGGAATAATCTTAATGATTTCATTATTTGCATTAAGTCTTAAACAGGTTTCAACATATACTTTCTTAGCTAAAATGCGTTCATCCTCTTCCAATAGGATTTCAATATTCCCTTCTCCGTCTGTTTTACTGGATTTACTGTTGACGGTGGTGTATTCTGAAATCACCTTGTATCTCACGACTTTTCCTGAGATAGGTTTGCCTTCAGTATCCGTATAACTAATTTTGGTTGTGATTTGAGTTTTGCCATTGACTTTTTCATATCTGGTAGACGCAACGACCTTAGCCTCGTTCACATAAGTATTGCTTACAGTAAAACTCTTATCAAAAAAATAATCAGGTGATTTGTTTCTCATCCATTGCGTGTAGGCTCTAATTCTATAGATTCCTGCCAGGCAATCATCACCTAAAATCAAGTCCCCACTAGCAATACCTTCGGCAATAGGGAGCCTCATCGATCTATAAACAGAATCTTTTTCATTGATTAAATCAACATACACGGACCCGCTAATTTTTGATAAAAGATTTCTTGATCCCTGCGTTATGTACGCTTTAAACCAAAGTGTATCACCGAGATTGTAATTAGGTTTATTGGTATGAAGATATACCTTTTCCTGTTCAACATGCTGGGCTACTGCTCCAGACGTAAATGAAATAAAAGCTGTAACAGTAAGCAGAAAAAATAATAAGTGAGCGTTTTTTATTATCATACCGAACTAATAAACAAATTAATTACCTGATAATCAAATCATTGATAAATAAACTTTCCAAGGCATCATATCCCTCATTACATCTAAGATAACGATTTTTTATTTAAAGCAAGACAGCATAATTATTGCTACTGAAATAACATCAGTATTTCATCTTCTATTCCCCTAGGTAAGAAATGTCCCTCTCAGTTAACATGCCCCCGATTGACAGAGAGTTATAGTAACTTGAAATTTAATCTCAAAAAAACTCTCAATCAAGAATTCCCTACTTTCATATTTGTTAAAATTAAGTAATCAACACACTGAATATCAATAAAATGACCACAAATCCGTACACCACCATTTCTGACATCGCCTTTAAGTGGTCAGAAAATGCAAAAGAGCTATGTTGGCCAGATCATAGAGGTTAAGTTTACATATATCCAGCGTATTATTTATGACTATCTTATTTTCACTGGTGAAAGCGTAAATGTCTTCAGCTGTGCATGGTGTCTTTGAATCTGAAGTTTTGACCGTATCTATGCTTCCTATCTCCACCATGTGAATGGGATAAAATTGATAACCGATGGCACCAAACTTCACAACCGTTGGAAAGAGATGATGGATGAGGCGGCAGTGACATAACGAAAACAGCCTCGGACTATCCAAGGCTGTTTAACGATTATTACCCCTAAATCACTAAGCGCTACAATCGCGTTGTTTTAACTTTAAAATGGAACGTTCCGGTAACCAGTTTTTTGTTGCTTTCATTCAGCGCCTCATACATGTTCATGCTGTAACGGCACTTCACCTGAAATTGAGCATGATTACCCTTAACACCTGTATATTTAATTTCGACAACTTCATTATAAGAAGAGGACGTTAGTCCCTCTGTGCTAATTAGTTTATTTTGCACTCCTGCCGCTACCGGTAGCTTCTGAGAAAACTCAAATGGCCTTTTATTATCCCCTGTTACAACGATCTGATACTTTTTAATATTAGATGGCCTAACCATTGCCGAACTATCCTTAGGAAAGGAGAAGTAAAATGTTTCATTAGTTGAAGCAGATGTGGCCGACACATATGATGTGGAATCATTAAGCCCAATGGGATCTAGGTCCAAGTGTGTGCAATCAATTTTGCGTTCCCAATCGGGCGTTTTAAATGCCAGATGCAAGGTATTATCAACCCCACTTCCATTACCGATAACAGGTCCTTTCTCCGGTTCTTTGTTATCATCTGGATTTTCATCACCCCCTTTTTCACAGGCAGCAAGGCATACAGAAAACAATCCCAGTAGTATTAATTTGCTAATATTTCTCATCTTAATCAGGATTAGGTAAGTATTTCTTTAAATTAATTTCGATCACTTCTCTATGAATTGCATCGTCATAATCGTCTATATACTCTTCGTAAACAGATAGAGAAGAATTCGTCCATTCGCGTACATGATAGCAAGTAGTAGGGGTATCCTCATCGAGATATTTTAAAATCAAATTACTATCTGAGACTACATAAGTAAATAAATCGGAGCCTGTTGTAGGGTCAAAAACATGGCCTTGCCCGTCTTCTTTAAATTCTATATAGGCTCCGGCCTCAGAAACCATCTCACCCCTGAATACTTCAAGATCACCTTCATAGTTTACCTCGACCGCGTTGACAACAAACCACTTACCTATAACCTCATTCCCCATATCTGTTTTTTCAAGTAACCCCGGATTTGTAACTGAATAAAAATCCATCATATAGGCGCAAAACCTTAAGTAAATAAATAATATTTACTCAAAGGAAACACAAAATAAAAAGGGACGCAATACCCATTTATGGGTATTTATACAATAGAATTTCTACTTAGCAGTAGATTTGTCTCCCACCCACACATATCTGTTCGTGGTGCATTTAGGGCACCAGTAAATTCTTACCGGAAGAAACCCAAGTAAGTGTTTTAACACAAATCCACGAGGCACCTGGTAATGAAAATCGGTATTGCACTTCCTGCATTTGTAATCTTGATAGCTCATCTATTAGAGAAATTAATTTAGTTTTTTTTATAAAATCGGGCAAATGTAATCCAAAGTCAATTGTATATAAATCTATTCAGCGATTTGTTACTTTAAAAAGACAAAAACTTTGCCATCATTTATTTTGGGCTAATTAATATTCATGAAACGAAAAATAAACAAAATGACTGAGTAATTTTCTCTCCCTTATTCCCCATTTTGGGACAGCTAACCTACTGACTAACATCACCTTCATCAACTAAGTATAACTACTTAGTTTGATAAATAGGTCTTTCTACGAAAGAACCACCTCTCTATTCCTTATATTTTTGTTACCGCCAAATAGGCTTACAATGAGCTTATGAAAAACAGAAATTAAATAAATAAACCATGAAGAAAAAATTACTAATTCTGCTGACAGCAGTTGTTGTTGTTGTTGCGGCAGGATGCAAAAAAGACAAGGAAAAAAATCCAGATAACAACAACGGGAAAATAAAATACCTAACAAAGGTAACTGAAACAGAAGAAGGTGAAGTCAGAGTTTTCCTATTAACCTACGACAATAAGGACCGCTTAATCTCGTACAACCTACAAGACAACACTGAAACTAAAATTTACAGCTATGATGCTAATGGCAATCTAACTAAGATAGAATCTAAAACCGATACAGAAAGGGAAGTCTATGAGGTTGCCTATACAAATGGAGTACCTACTACCGGAACACGTAAGACATATACAGGGCAAACACTTAAATCAAACGAAACCATTCAATATACAGTAGCTGACGGTAGAGTATCAAAAATTGTGATGAAAGAAGGTGATGATGACCCGGTAGTATATACCCTTACTTATCAAAACGGAAATCTCTCAAAAATGGACGTTACCGCTGGGGAGCAAACTTTTAGCAGTGCATTTACTTTTGGGACTAAGAAATCTCCATTATATGCTTCTCTGCTAAAATATATACTATCTCCAGGAGAATCTCTTGAATTCTCCTCAAAAAATGAATTGCTAACCGTTGCAATTACTTTAGGTGAAAACCCTGGTTTTTCTTCTACCAGCACCTTTACCTATGATGGCGATGGTTACCCACTAACAGGAAAAACAAGAGTATCAGGAGACGATCATGATACAGTACTAAAATTTGAATACAAATAACGTTCAAGCTAGCTTCTATTGCCAGAAATAGAAGCCGGGCGGGGGTCTCCTTCGCCCTTTTTTTGATTATAAGAAATTGATTATCTTTGAGATATGAACACTCCTCTCAAATACTCTATTGTATTTATCATGTTCTTTTATTTTTCTCTGCAGGTCGGGGCAAAAAGCAAAAGTTCGGGGAAATTCCATGCAGATACAGTACTGATCAATAAATATCTTTCATTAGGGAAACAAAAGCACAAACAAAACAAACTAGACTCAGCAAAGCTTTTCTTTTCCAAGGCATTAATGCTAAGCAGAGCGATAAAAGATTCAGCAGGAATGGTGAATGCTTATATTGGCGTTGGCACTGAAGACTATCATCGCGGTGACTTTAAAAATGCCACAGCGAATTGGCTTTCGGGATTAAAAATTGCTGAATTGATGAATGATCAAGTTAAACAACTTGAATTAAACTCAAATTTATCGGCTGTTTTTTTAACACTGAGAAATAAGGAAAAGGCAACTTACTATACAGAAACCACCTATAAACTTGCTAAAGCACTTAAGGATACTGCTTCTCTTGTTACCGCACTACTGGATATATCCAGTAGAGAAGGAATTTTTGGAGATTTAGACAAGGAGGCTTATCACTTAAAGGAGGTTATTAAATTAAGCAAAGCATCAAAGAACTACGCCTATGAGGTTACGGCGTATTTAAATCTGGGCCAGTCTTATATAGATCAAAAAAACTATAAGTTTTCTCTATATTACTACGAAAAAGCTGACTCTACTTCAAAAGCACACCATCTAAAAGAATATGACCGCATGATTTATATGTCGACGGCCGGAGTGTTATATGCAATGAACAAAAATAAAGAGGCTTTGAAGTATATAAAAATGGTTATTCCTCTTGCCAGACAATCAAGTGCTTCTGCTCGCCTGAGAGACATATATAGCCTCGCCTCTAACATCTATAGCGGCTTAAACAACCATAAAGAGGCACTCCACTACCTCAGAAAAAGCAACTTTATAAAAGATTCTCTATTTAGTATTGAGAATGAAGCTGCCATACATCGAATGGAGATTGAGCATCAAAGCGTTAAACGAGAAAAGGCCATTTCTGATCAAAAGCTGATCATCTCCAGGAACAAGCTTGAACTGCAGGAAAAGAATAAATATATTATAATTGCGGTTTTAGCCACCACAATTCTTGCGGCAATTTCAGTGGCTGTTTATTTGGTTTATTCTGCTAAACATAAGGCCGATAAGCACAAGTTAAACCTTATTCAGAAAGAAAAAGAAGTTGCCATTCTTGAGGCTTTAATTAATGGTGAAGAAAAAGAAAGATCGAGACTGGCACTTGAACTTCATGATAGTGTGGGAGGTATTTTATCAGTCACTAAAATGCAAATGGGCATTTTATTAGACGAGCACCATTACCTTTCGAGCTGTTCTACATTTGAAAAAACAGTTTTTATGCTGGATACTGCTTCTAGCGAAACAAGGGCTATTGCGCATAATCTAGCACCTCAGATTTTGTTTCAAAAGGGATTAAATGCTTCCATTGCTTCATTATGTGAAAAGACAAATGGGTCAACATTAAATGTTGTTTACTACTCCATCGGGAATGTGGACAGATACAATAGTGACTTTGAGCTTTTCATCTATCGCACAGTTCAGGAAGGCTTAACAAATATTATTAAACATGCGTGTGCCAAAGAGGTAATTGTTCAGCTATCAAATAGCAATAATGTATTAAATCTAACCATTGAGGATGATGGTAAAGGAATGGACGCAACCAGCATTGGCATTAATGGAATGGGACTAAACAACATGCGGCTAAGGACTATCGCAAAAGGCGGAATTTTCGAACTTTCTTCATCAACGGCAGGCACTACAATTTTCCTTGAATTTGACATCACTCCATACATTCTAAACACCATTAATGTCCAGATTGAGGATTTCTCCTTAGTAAAAAATTAAACCCAGATAAATAACGATATCGTGATTACCAAACTTATCTTCCTCCTTACGCTTTGTCTGCCAATATTTGTTTTGTCAAAAAATGATTCAGAGGGTGACAGTACTACTGTAAAAAAAATCATGAGACTAGCCAATGAGCACCTAAAGAATGGCAAAATGGATTCAGCGGATTTCTATTACAATAAGGCTGGAGTTCTGGCAAAAAAGATAAACTATCACCGAGGTTTTTTTGATTACACAAGTCGTTATTCCAATTTCCTTTTTCAGGAGCTCAGATACAAAGAAGCTCTTATTATTGGGCAACAACAATTGGAGTTAAGTTTAAAACTAAACGAAAAGAAAAGAGCCTCCAATGCCTATAACAATATTGCTTTACAATACCATGCACTTGGGAATTTCCATTTATCTGCAGAGAATTTCATTAAAGGACTTCGCATTTCTGAACAATTAAACGACTCATTAAATCAAAGGATAACTTATACCAATATGGCATCCTTATTTTTTGACATTGGTGACAAAAAGAAAAGTCTTTATTATGCCCAGAAGGGATATGACCTAGCAATCCAGCTAAAAGATAAAGTTCAGATTTCGAGAAGCCTGGTTAACCTTGCATGTAGCAAAACTTTAAATGGCAAATATAAAGAGGCAATAGCAGATTTTAAACAAGTAATTGCATTTGGAAAAAACACCAACGATATTGCAATGGAGCTTATCGGCATTATTAACATTGCTGACATATGCATCAGAACTAAGGACTACAATAAGGCCCTGGAATGGAATCAGAAAGGCTATGCGATGCTTAACCCAAATACTCGCGGAGATTACGACATTTATATATTGGGCGGTCTTGCAAACTCCTACTTTAACCTGAAGCAATATAAAAAAGCAGATTATTTCTTTAAGCAAGTAATTGGTAACGCTGAGGATCAATTAACCAAAAATGAGCTTAGAGACCTTTATCTGGTTGGCTCAAACTTAAAGGAGCAACTAAATAAACCGGCAGAAGCATTAATGCTGAGAAAAAAATACCAGGTATTGAGTGATTCTATGTTAAATGCCAATACCCAGAACAGCATACAGGAGCAAGAGATTAAATATCAAAGCTCGCTAAAAGAGAAAACCCTGGCACAACAGAAGCTTAAACTTTCAAACCATCGTTATGAGTTACAGAAAAAGAATAAATGGCTTATTTTTTCTATTTCATTATGTGCATTGTTCATGACCTTAAGTTTGTTGATCTATCTGGTGTACCGACAAAGACAAAAGGCCTCTCTTGCTGAAAGGGAAAAGCAATTGTTACAAGCCCGCCTCACTGGCGAGGAGAAAGAACGTTCCAGGCAAGCCCGCGAGCTTCATGACGGTGTTGGAGGTATCCTATCCGCAGCAAGGATGCAGATGAGCACACTTAAGGATGAAATTGTCGGCTCACAGATCGGTACCTATGCACAAACATTATCGCTGATTAATTATGCTTCGGAAGAAGTACGTAACATCTCACATAATCTTGCTCCGGAGGTGGTACTAAATGAAGGGCTGGAAATGGCAATTACCCGATTCTGTAAAAGAATTAGTCAGCCGGGACTAAACATCAATTGCTATTTAATAGGGAAAATTCCGGCACTAAAAAGTGAGTATGAACTGTTGATTTATCGCATTGTTCAGGAAGCCGTAAATAATATCTTAAAACACGCGAAAGCAACCGAAGCCATTGTGCAGTTATCCATTAATGACAACATATTAAGTCTTACAATCGAAGATAATGGGATTGGTTTCGACACGGCAATTTTCTCTAAAACCGGAATGGGGTTAATGAACCTTCAGTCCCGGACTATGAATCTTGGCGGAACTTTTGAGATTTCCTCCTTACCCAATTCGGGAACTACTATTTTCCTCGAATTTGATGTTAAACTATTTATCCTAAATCCAGATCAGGAAGCTATCAACCTTAAAGCGAAGTCGTTTTCAATGCCAATAAATCCTGAAGCGTTTTAATATTTTAATTCCCTAGATTTGTGCACTAACATAAAAAAGCTAGATATGACTTATCCGGAAAAACTGAGCGAGATACGTAAACAAATGAAGGCCGACAATGTACAGGCTTACATTATTCCATCTGCAGATCCACACATTAGCGAATACCTGCCAGATCATTACAAATGCATTCCCTTTGCTTCGGGCTTTACGGGCTCAGCAGGTACATTGGTAATCACACATGACTTTGCAGGACTGTGGACTGACTTCCGCTATTTTGAACAAGCTGCTGAACAATTAGAGAATAGTGGTTTTGAACTGGTAAAACAAAAGGTGCAACATGCTCCTGAATATATTCAATGGTTGATTGAAAACCTGGAAAGCGGATCTGTTGTTGCCAGCAACGAAAAATTGTTGTCGCTACTTTTAGGAGACCTGTTTACTCAACAGTTTTCGGCCAAGAACATCAGTCTGACCAATAAAGATTACTTAAACTCCATTTGGGAAAACAGACCTGAATTACCAAATGAAAGTGCATTTTTAATTGCTGAAAAACACATCGGACAATCTGTAAGCAGTAAGCTTTCTGAGGTAAGATCAGTACTAAAAAAACAAGGTGCTGCCTATCATTTAGTATCTTCTTTAGACGATATGGCCTGGTTGTTCAATATCCGTGGAAACGATGTGAGTTACAACCCTGTAGTTTTAAGCTTTGCGTTAATCAATCAGGATCATGCAAAACTTTTTATTACCCCTGAAAAATTAAGTGCTGACGATAAAGAAGCACTATTGAAAGAGGGTGTAGAAGTATTCCCTTATGAAGAAATCGAATTGGCTTTAGCACGAATTCCTGAGAACAGCTCTATATTTATTGATCCGAAACGCAACTGTTTTGCCTATACGAAGTTAGTCCAGAAAACAGTAAGAATAATAAAGGATACCAATCCATCAACCCATCTTAAGGCCGTTAAAAACGAAACAGAGTTGGCAAACACCCGCACTGCAATGGTTAAGGATGGTGTTGCGATTACCCGTTTTCTAAAATGGCTGTCGGAAAATATTGGGAAAATTTTAATCACAGAACTTTCCGCAGCAGCTGAATTGCTTAAGTTCAGAGCAGAACAGGAAGGCTTTGTTGGCGATAGTTTCAATACCATTAGTGCTTACAAAGGGCATGGTGCCCTACCTCACTATGGTGCATCAGAAGAAAGTAATTCGGAAATAAAAGCTGAGGGATTATTCCTTCTGGATTCGGGTGGTCAGTATTTTTACGGAACTACTGATATTACACGTACCATCCCAATGGGAAATAATACAGAAGAAGAAAGAACTGACTATACGCTTGTATTAAAAGGTATGATTGATGGCTGCAAAACTCGCTTCCCAAAAGGTACTTGTGGCTATCAGATTGATGCGATAACACGTAAGTCTTTATGGGATTATGCGATTAACTATGGTCACGGAACGGGACATGGCGTAGGATATTTTCTAAATGTGCACGAAGGTCCTCAGGTTTTAAATCCAACAGCAACACCGGTTGCTCTTGAGCTTGGAATGATCACTTCTGTGGAGCCTGGGATTTATCGTCCGGGAAAACATGGTGTGAGAATTGAAAACCTTGTAAACACCATTAAGGATGTAACTAACGAGTTTAATGAATTTTATGCCTTTGAATGTTTAACCATTGCTCCTATCAGTACTAAAATTGTTAGAAAGGAATTACTGGAACAAAACCAGATTGACTGGCTTAACGGCTATAATGCGTTGGTGTTTGAGAAGCTTAGCCCATTCCTGACTGAAGAAGAAGCGAAATGGTTAGCTGAAGAAACTAAAGGTATTTAGCAATTCTCTTCAAAAGCTGCATTAACATGCGCTGAAAAAGCGCATATGAACGCTAGGCTTTTTCTGAGAACAACTAAATTTTAGTAAAGAAAGACTACCCGTTATCCCGCTTTAGTCTAGGGGGATGTAAATAGCAAAAGTTATGCTTTTTAGGTTATCCCCAATGTAGCGGAATATAAAAACAAAGGTTACATTTTTTAGATTTTTGCGCCCTATTTGGGTTGATCTAAAGAATGTAACCTTCGTTTTTTTGAGGCAATTGCTAGCCCCCCTGCTTTCCTGAAAAAATCGATGTGCTTCGAAGACATGCAAATGTTTTGCCCTTCAGCAAAACATTTGAGGATGAGAAGAACATTGTTTTTTTCCTTTTCTCTTTTAACTAGCTAACAGAGCGGTCTAAATGAACATATCCTCCGTCAACGTAAACAAGTTGTCCTGTAGTGTGGCTAGAAACCTCCGACAGTAAAAATATGGTAGCATTAGCTATCTCTTCTGCAGTCGTCATTCTATTTCCCAATGGGATTTTAGCTTTTATAGAAGCCAGTTTCTCTTCAGAGTTAGGAATAGAGCTAATCCATGTTTGATACAGAGGCGTATAGCACTCAGATACAATCACAGAGTTTACCCGGATACCGTGAGGTAGCAATTCAACTGCCCATTCTCTTGTAAGCGCATTACGGCCACCATTTGCTGCAGCATATGCTGATGTACCGCCCTGACCGGTATCAGCAACCTTTGAGCCTATATTAACAATAGATCCTTTAGATTTGATCAATGATGGCAATGCATAATGCGCCATTAAATAATAATGAACAATATTTTTGTGCAGGCTTTCGATGAATTTCTCATAGCTGCCATTGGTTAAGCTAACACCATCGTTTACACCGGCATTATTTACCAATCCATCTATACGACCAAATTTTTCCAACACCTGGCTTACCGCCTTTGCGTTATCCTCAGGATTAGTTAATTCAGCAACAACCTGAAATACCTGTCCACCACTTGCGGCCACATCATTGGCCAATTTTAAATTATCTGATTCGTTTCTTCCAATGATAACAGGAATGGCACCTTCTTTGGCCAATACCCTTACAATGCCTTCGCCAATGCCTTTTGCACCGCCAGTTACGATAATTACTTTATCTTTTAATTGCAGATCCATAGATTGCTTATTTCAAATTGTAAAACTTAGTTGCATTACCACCCCAAAAAAGTGCCTGTTCGTTTTCTGAAAGCTTGGAAACATAGCTTTTAGCAAGGTCTATAACCTGCCCGTATGCAGCTGCCAGCAGGCTTACCGGCCAGTCAGATCCATACATGATTCTATTTGCTCCAAAGGCTTCGAACACTACATCCAGGTATGGGGTAAAGTCTTCATTCTTCCAGTACTTCCAATCGGCCTCAGTTACCATGCCTGATGCCTTACAGTATACATTTTCATGAGCGGCCAGCTTTTGTATATCAAGCGCCCATTCGGTGATGTTTTTATTCTTAATATCCGGTTTTGCGATATGATCCAGCACAAAAAGCTGATCCGGGAATTGAGCTACCAACTCCGGCACATACTTAAGCTGATCCGGGAAAACCAATATATCGTAGGTAAACCTATATTTTTTCAGCTTACTAATTCCATTCACAAACTCCGGCTTCAGCATCAATGCACGGTCGGTTTCGCCCTGCAAAATGTGTCTGAATCCTTTCATCTCAGGGTGCTCACTTAAATCAGCCAGTTGCTCATTAATGTTTGCAGCCCTTAAATCAACCCAGCCAACAACCCCCTTAACAAAGCGATTGTCTTTCGCATTTTGAAGTTGAAAAGCATTCTCTTTGGCCGACTGATCTGCCTGAACAACTACACAACCATCAAAATTAAAATGCTCAAGTACTGGTTGCAGGTGCTTAGGAAGAAAATCATCCTGTAGCACCGCCATATCATCTGTTATCCAGCTATCCCTTACGGCATTATATTTCCAGAAATGCTGATGAGAATCAATTCTTAACATAATTTTTAACCTGTTGTTTTGAAGTACCAAGGCCATCAATGCCTAGTTCTACAACATCACCTTCTTTAAGATATACAGGAGGTTTAAACCCTAGTCCAACACCAGCAGGCGTTCCCGTAGAGATTACATCACCAGGCAATAAAGTCATGAACTGACTTACATATGCAATTACAAAAGGCACATTAAATATAAAGTTGGAGGTATTACCATCCTGCATCATTTTACCGTTAACACTAAGCCATAATCTAAGATTATCAACATCAGCTATTTCATCTTTAGTGGCAAGGAATGGACCTAAAGGAGCAAAAGTATCACAACCTTTTCCTTTATCCCATGTTCCGTTTCTTTCGATCTGGAATTCACGCTCTGATACATCGTTATGCAATACATAACCAGCTACATAATCAAGCGCATCAGCTTCTTCAACATAAGATGCTTTTTTACCGATTACAACTGCCAATTCAACTTCCCAATCTGTTTTAACAGAGTTTTTAGGGATAACGATATCATCAAAAGGCCCTACCAAAGCAGTAGTCGATTTCATAAAAATAACCGGCTCCGGTGGCAATGGTGCATTGGTTTCCTTTGCATGATCTGCATAGTTTAAACCGATACAAACAATTTTTGAAGGACGCGCAACAGGAGAACCTAAACGTGTGTCGGCAGGAACCTGAGTTAATTTACCTTCATTTGCTTTAACAAATGCTTCAAGTCTGGCTAAGCCATTATCATTAAAAAACTTCTCGTTGTAATCTTCGCCAAATGCCGAGGTATCATACCAAATATCGTTTACAATAACGCCGGTTTTTTCCTGATCGGCCGCTCCCCATCTGATTAATTTCATTGATTTATATTTATTTAAAAAAACTCAAATTAGTTATTTAATTTAACAAATCCTCCATCTAAAGGATAGTCGTTCCCGGTTACAAAGCCAGCCTCGTCTGAACATAAGTATAATGCAAGAGAAGCCACTTCTTCCGGTTTACCCATACGGCCTATTGGCTGACTTTTCGATAGTTTCTCAAAAACAGCTTCTTCCTGACCTGCATAATTTTTAGCAATAAAACCATCAACAAACGGCGTATGAACCCTTGCAGGCGAAATGCTGTTACATCTGATTCCATCCGCCATATAATCGCGCGCTACGGACAATGTCATGGCGTAGATAGCACCTTTACTCATCGAGTAAGCAAATCTATCAGTAATACCAACTAATGCCGCTATAGAAGCCATATTAAGGATTACCGGAGCACTGCTTTTTTTCAATGCAGGGATAGCAGCATATAAACAGTTATAAGCACCTTTAACGTTGACATTGAAAATCTTGGTAAAATCATCTTCACTTGTAGTTTCAAGCTTTCCGACATGAGCGATACCCGCATTGTTAACCAGGATATCTATATTTCCTATTTTATTAAAAATCTCAATTACCTGGGCCTGACTGCTTACATCACAACTATAGCCTACTGCGTTTCCACCTGCTTTACTGATCTCGTCTATGGTTTGAGCAGCAGCCTCAGCATTTAGTTCGATAATATGAACCAAAGCACCTTGCTTTGCAAAAAGCACTGATATTGCTCTGCCAATTCCACTTCCGCCACCTGTAATAATTGCTGATTTTCCTTTTAAACTGAACATACTTATACTATTATAATGAAACGCCTCTTTTCCATGGGATGAAGTCATCCTGATTTAACAATACTGCTTTAGGTGTGACTTCGCCACTTGCAGCTTTGATACAATATTCTAAAATCTCCTCGCCCATTTGTTCAATGGTTTTTTCGCCACGAATAATTGCGCCGGTATCGATATCAATAATATCGCCCATTCTATTGGTAAGGGCTGTATTTGTCGCTATTTTAATAACAGGGCAAACAGGATTTCCTGTCGGTGTACCTAAACCCGTAGTGAAAAGGATTAATGTAGCACCACTGGCTGCTTTTCCGGTTGTTGCCTCTACATCATTTCCGGGAGTACATACCAGACTTAAACCTGGTTTAGTTACAGGCTCCGTATAATCCAAAACATCTACCACAGGTGAAGTGCCTGCTTTTTTAGCTGCGCCTGTACTTTTGATCGCATCGGTAATTAAGCCATCTTTAATATTTCCAGGAGATGGGTTCATATGAAATCCTGACCCAACAGCATGCGCTTGCGCATCGTACTCCTGCATTAACCTGATAAACTTATCAGCCGTAGGTTTATCTATACATCTATCAATTATATTTTGCTCAGCTCCACATAATTCAGGGAATTCTGCCAACAAAACTTTAGCACCTAGGGCTACTAACAAATCAGAAGTATAACCAACAGATGGGTTAGCAGAGATGCCACTGAAGCCATCGCTACCGCCACATTTAACACCAACACAAAGTTGACTTAGTGGAGCAGGACTTCTTTCCATTTTATTGATCTCCGTTAAACCGGCAAAGGTTTCAAGAATTGCATCTTTTATCAGTTGCTCTTCACTTTGGCTTTGCTGCTGTTCAAAAATTAGGACTTTTTTATTAAAGTTCGGATTGCGTTCCTTAATGTCATTTAACAAACTTTGAGTTTGCAAGTGCTGACAACCAAGGCTAAGCACAGTGATACCGGCCACATTTGGATGATCAGCATAAGCAGCTAACAAATTGCTTAATAAATCAGCATCCTGACGTGTACCTCCGCAACCACCCTGGTGATTAAGAAACTTTATACCATCAACATTTTTGAATACTCTGCTTTTGGTTACCTCAGCAGCAGCAAGGTTAGCTACATCAAAAGATTCGATTGATTCGCCATCCCGATATGCGGTAAGCAACTGATCAGTAAATTGTTTGTATTTATCAGTTACATTATAGCCCAAAGTGTTATATAATGATTCTTTTATCACATCCAGATTTCTGTTTTCGCAAAAAACAGTTGGAATAAACAACCAGTAATTCGCGGTTCCCACTTTGCCATCCTGACGGTGATATCCGTTGAATGTTCTGTTTTGAAACTTTGATACATCAGGTGCCTGCCATTGATAATTTACATCTCTGTAGGCATAATCCTGCGAAGCATGATGAACATTTTCAGTAGTCATCAATCCTCCCTGAGGAATAAAAGTAGTGGCTTTACCAACCAAAACCCCATACATTAACACATCCTCACCAATTGCCCTTTCCGTTATAAAGAACTTATGTTTTGCGTGTACATCATCCTGTAAATCGAATGTTAAGTTATCCCATTCAATTTTTTGTCCTTTTGGTAAATCCTGCAAGGCTACCAGAACGTTATCGTCTGGATGTATTTGCAAGAAACTTTTATTAGTTATTATTGACATTATGCTTTTAATTCAAATATTTTATCCATCATCACCCATTTTTCGCCCGGTTTAGAACCCGGAATAGCCTGCTGATATTTCCACATTAATTTTTCCCATTCCTGCACCTTTTCGTTCGAGGCATCCATGGCTCCTTTCTTTTCAAAGCTAAATTTACCATTTACTTCCATAATCATAAACAGCCTATTGCCATATCTGTAAATTTCCATGGCATCGATGCCTGCAGAGGTTATACTATCCTGAATTTCAGGCCATACCTGCTGATGCATGACTTCGTATTCTTTGATCAGATCAGGATCATTTACCAGATCAAGCGCTAAACAATATCTTTTCATTTTATATATTTTTCTAAGGTTTTTATGCTATGCTCTTTTAACAACCTTGTGTCCGGTTACACCAAACAGGAATACAACAGCGAAGCATATTAATGGTACTATATATCCAACCTGGATATCGGTTATATCACTAATATAACCCATTGCCGGCGGTAATATTGCCCCCCCAACGATAGACATGATAATCAAACTGCTTCCAAATTTCGTGTCTTTTCCAAGATCCTTTATTCCCAGGGAGAAGATCGTTGGGAACATAATGGACATGAAGAATGCAATACCAATAACCGCAAATAGTGCCACTGTGCCATGAGCTACTATTGCAACAACGCAAAGCAGCATACTGGCTACAGCATAAACGGCTAATAACCGCTCTGCCTTTATAAATTTCATCAGGAAAGTACCGAGTACACGTCCAATTAGAAAGGCTAAGCCCATGCCAATACCAGCGTAACCAGCCGCCTTTTGCTGATCGATTTCGGCCGCTTTAGTAGCATACAAGATAAAAAAGCTAAACACACAAACCTGAGCGCCTACATAAAAAAACTGAGCAAGAACAGCCCATCTAAGGTGTTTATGCTTAAAGGCATCCCATATGGTATGATCAGTCGCTTTATCACCAGGCTCTTCTGTTTCCACAATTTCAGGCAGTTTCAGAAAGACAAAGATGATTGCGATTACCAGGATAATACTTCCCAGCACTAAATATGGCATTTTTACTGATGACGCTTCGGATGCCAGGGCAAATTCCCTTGCAGAAGCAGTCATTTTATTTAACTCTTCGTCTGACAACCCTTTTATAAAAATAATTTTAGCACCGATTATTGGAGCAACTGTTGCAGCAAGTCCATTAAATGACTGTGCAAAATTCAAACGAAAAGTTGCCGTTTCCGGAGGCCCAAGCAATGATGCATAAGGATTAGCCGCCGTTTCAAGAATGGTGAGTCCGCATGCGATAACAAATAGCGCTCCTAAAAAGAACACATACGCTTGCGTATTTGCAGCAGGTATAAACAAAAATGATCCTATTGCAAATAATGCTAAACCAAGAATGATACCGGTTTTATAACCATACTTTTTCATAATGAATCCCGCCGGAAGCGCCATCACAAAGTAGGCGATAAATACGGCAGAGTCGACCAATGATGCTTCTAGAGTACTTAGACTAAAAGACCTTTTTAAATGCGGGATTAGAATTGGATCTAAATTATGTACAAAGCCCCACATAAAAAACAGGGAGGTAATCATAATAAATGGAAACAGGTACTTGTTTTTAGTCATCTGGTTTAATTTTTTGGTTAGTCAAAGAACGCGTTTTTTGAAATGATTTATTTTATCATTTTACCTTATTATTAAGCTATTTTGGCAATTACAGATTCCGTTAACTACATTGAGTGGCCCGTTACGCAATGTGCTCTTTCAGAAATCTCCACTCAATTGCCAAAATAACTTAATCTGATTTGTTCTAATTATCTGATTTCAATATGTGCATTAAATAGGCCGATAGTGGTATGCGGAGAAAGTGGATTGTGCAATTGCCAGCTCATCGAATAGTATTTGCCTTTCTCTACAGCAATTGGTTTTAGCTCCTGACGATAAACCGTTTGATTTAAATTATTATCAATGCTCATCACATTGATTTTTTTAAACCCATTGTAGTACTTAACTATTAATTGATTTTTCCCTTTTTTAAGTGGCAACAGGATAATATCCTTTAATTGTTTTTCCTTAAACGGATTGTTATGCTCTGCCAATACTTTTCCATTCAGGGTTACGGTAACGCCATCACCACTGGTAATCCCGACAAGATAGGTCTGATCTTTATCTGAAGTAATTTCCTGCAAGAAGTAGGTGGCTGAATTTTTGTCGGCCGCTATTTCATAAGTAACATTATTTTTCCTGTTAGCTTCCTTGCTCCATACCTGACTGTCGACATTTGGCCAAGGCTTACTCACATCAACATTGGTTAAATTGCCATGCACCCCACCAACGCCAGAATAATAAGAACCGGACTGATAAATATCTCCCCATTTAATAGTTGCAGAATCATTCTTTAGCTTCTCGGCACCTATTCCACTCAATGTAACAACGGTAGTTTTTCCATTAACTTCTAAGTCTATTGCCTTTCCTTTTTCTTCATCCGTATAATAGATAACGGGCATCAGGTTTCCACCTTTTGAAGGGCTGATCGTCCATGATTCTTTTACAGTGCTTTGATAACGGTTATTGTAATCTATTCCTGAGCTACTATAATGCTTAAAAGCATTGTGTGAGTTAAGGATTAAAGGCGCTTTATTGAAAGCAATGATGTTTGCAGGAGGAACTAAATATCCACTTGCAAATTCTATTACAATCACCTTAAATTCGTTTTCCAGGTCTAAACCTTGGGGAACATTAATTGTTACGCCAGAGGCATTCTGACTGAACTTTCCTTTTTTATGCTCTCCAAGAACATACACCTCTTTAATTTTCCCTGTAAGTCCCGGAAGCGTTATCAATCCGTTTTCAGGAGCAGAAAGTAGGTGCAAATAGATCTTATTCGGTCTGCTGGTTAGGCTTCCCCATTTGAAGGAAATATGAAAAGGATCAGGATCCGTTCCATAAATGGCTTCTTTGTTCTTATCTAACCATTTTCCAATGCTTAGTAAAACGTCTTTTTCGAAATCAACGACAGAACCATCGCCTTTGGGACCAATATTCAATAGGAAATTACCCCCGCGACTTGCAACTCTAATTAAGCTTGTCAGTTTTTCGCGAATTTTTTCTTTTTCACTTCCTCTTTCCTGCCATGAACGGTAGCTCCAGGTTTCATCAAAGAAAGATGCAGGTGACTGCCATGGTACTCCAATTGCATAGTCAGGTTCCTGATTATCACCCATTACATTAAAATCGCCCATATCGTTTCCGATTCTACTACCGATCATACAATCCGGCTGAAGCTTATGTACCAAATCTCTTAACTCTCTGCTTTCATCTGCATTTTGAGAGCCCATATCAAACCATAGTTCAGAAATCGGCCCGTAGTTACTTAAAAGTTCTGTAATCTGTTTTTTATTGTATTGCACATGCTCAGGAGTAATATAGTCTGAATTACTACTAGAAATTGGAGAAGCCTGAGGATAATGCCAATCAATTAAGGAGAAATATAAGCCAAACCTTAATCCACCACGTTTACATGCTTCAGAAAGTTCTTTTACCACATCTCTTTTGAAGGGCGTAGCATCAACCACATTAAAATCTGTAGTATTTGTTTTGAACATACAGAAGCCATCGTGGTGTTTTGAGGTAATTACGATAGAACGCATCCCTGCTTTTTTAGCCAATGAAACAATAGAATCTGCATTCCAGTTCTTAGGGTTGAACTTTTTAGCCACATCTGCATAAGTATCACTATAAATACCAGCATGTGCCTGGATCTGTTCACTTAGTCCTTTTGTTACCGGTTTTCCTTCCCAAACCCCACCCAAAACAGAATAAATTCCATAGTGAATAAACATAGAATATTTCTGATCCTGCCATTCCTTTAAAGCTTTAGGATCATGCTGGGCAAAAGCCAGGGTTTTAAAGAGGGTTAATAATGCAAATAAAATGGTTACTTTTTGTTTCATGCTTTACTAATTGTCGTAATTATTTGAGCGGCTTATCTAAATTGATCTTTTGCGTATTTTGGCTTCTAAAAATAGTCATTTCGACAGTTTTATCTGATTTATTTTTCTGCTGTTCGGCAACCAGTTCAACAACTTTATTTGTTGTTTTCTTTTTAAAGGAAAGGATCACATCATTTGGTTTTAATACCCCTGCAAAAGGACTATTCGCATCAACACTAAGTACCAGAATACCTATTTCTTCAGGCATTCCTGTTGCAGATCGCTCGCCTAATGTCTCCAGATTTTTCACTTGCAATCCAAACCATTCGGTGCGCTCACTGCTATTTACCCCTTCTATTCCTTTAAGTACAGGAATTGGTGCTTTTTTGGCAATCTTGCGTAAAGCCGGTGATGTTACCCCAAAGTTATCAGTGGCAAAATTCTTAAACCCTAAACTGAGTGCTTTAGATGTGCTTTTAACGCTGTAATCGCCAATTGAAGGATTTACAAATTCAGGGTTTCCGAATGTAGAATGCTGATCTGTACCTGCCTGCTGTGATTTTTCTAACGAGGCTTTATCTGAAAAGAAGTTATAGTCGATCTCTTTGCCCCAGAAGTTGATTCCGATAGGGAAATAATTTCTGGTTACGATGTTATGTTTAAACACATCTCCACTGTTTTCGAACCAAACATGCGGGTGAAATGAATTATTTAAAATGATGTTATTTTCTACTGTTCTGTAAAACCCTTCGCGAAGTTTTAAACCTCCATTTAGGCAAACGTTATTATAGATGCGATAGTTGCTTGATCCATCGTCCAAATCAATATCCCATCCATGCTCACAATGGAATCTATTGTCGTGCAGTGTAATTGTCTTTATCACATCAGCAGTAATTAATTTGGGGTTATCTTTAACGATCTTATTCATTACAGGAACATCAGCATTCCAATATCTATCTCTACCCCATGAGTTAAATGCTCCGTGATCTCCAGATTCCAAAACGGTGTTAAAAACATCATTGAAGGCAATCTCGTGACCGCCCCATGTTCCTTCACTAATATTTATACCGGCACGGGGAACGTCGTAAATGGTGTTGTGGATAGCTTTGATACTCATTGACATTGAGATCTGTACGCCTGCTATTTGCTTTTCTACCTGCCCCAAACCATACATCAATGTATTTTCGACAATACAATTTGCTGGATAGTTGTTTGTTTTTGGCCCACGAACCGTATCAATTTCATCAAATGGCACAAATTGAGCATATTCGAAGCTAGGAGAACGAACTGCTTTTGGATCGCCGACAAAACAAACTCCACTTGCCCCCGCAAAGGCAATATGACAGCCGGAGATTTTATTATTTCTGTTGTAATTACTTAAGAATATGGCATTACCTCCAACATGGTTGAAATAGCAAGACTTCACCTGACAAGACTCTGCGCCTACCATCAAAACAGCTCCACCTCTATAGATGGTCCAGTCGCTACGCAAGAGTGGCTCTTTGGTTTCCATAAAGGTTCTAAGTGTGTGTGTCAATTCAAGACCTTCGATATTTATGTTTTTAACAGGGCTTTCTTCAGCGCCTTGAAATTCGAAAAGATGCTTTAAGCGAGGGATTTCTACTTTAGCAGCAGCAAGGTTAGTAGATTGCTCAGGATAATAGTAAAGCATCTTTTCATCTTTATTATAATACCATTCTCCTACAGTATCCAGTTCTTCGAATATATTTTCTACGAACCGGTGTTTCTCATGCATCCCCATCTGGCGGTTGTTTTGGTAACCACCTTCCATTTTTAGTTTTCCTTCTCCGTCTTTTCCGGTAATCTGGTATTGATAACCACCCCATTCGGCTCTATGTAGTGCATGTATAAAACCACCTGTTGGATTTTTCCAGCTAGCAATACGCTCAGGACTTAATGCATCTGCAGAAGTCCCGCCGTAAAACCTTACAGCTGGATTGTAGTTAGGGTATCTAGCCATGCGTTGCTGATGGCTGTTGATGAAAAGCTGATCAAATATATAGTCGCCACCAACCTTGGCTTTCATGATTTTGCCTTTAAAGGTTTCCCATTTTAATGTTAAGGGAGTTCCTCCACTGACAACTACTTTTTCGTTTGCATATGGCTTTATGGTTAGCTCGCCATTTGCTTTTCTTGAATCTTTAGGAGTGAAGACTACTGTTTGTGATAAATAATGTGTTCCGCCCCGAAGGAATATGACAACTTTTCCCGGGGTATTGCGCGCAGCAACCTGGGCTCTTTTTATAGTTGCAAAAGGCTTTTCTCTGGTTCCTGAATTTTTATCGTTTCCTTTTGGGGAAACATAAAAATCCTTAGCAAAGGCACAATTGATTGTCAACAATAAGACAAACAGAAATGAGAACAAAGATTTCATTAGCTTTCTTTTTAGGTTTTATTTGGTTTATTAGGTTTCTCAAAGAAAGCGAATTACAGCATGCAAAATTTGCATAAATTGTCTAAACATTCAGTGATTTTGGCATTAGACTATGAAGATATGCCAAAATTCAGTATTTATAACAAAACCAGCGACAGTTTATTGAGGCTGGTTTTGTTTAATGGTAAAAGAGCGCGTTACTTTATCATTTTCTTTAAATAGACTATTGGTATTTTAATCATGGTCTCGTCTGATAAGCTTCCTGAAACCGCATTTAATTTGATGTTTGTTAAATTCACATCTACTTTACCAGTAGTATTTAGCGTTAATTGATTGATCTCAATACGATCTTTGTTCTGTTCATCTCCTGAGATATTTAATCCTGACTCAGCTGAGGCTGATACATTTAGTGATTCATAAGATTTCCTATCGGAGTTAAAGTTTGAAGATCTCAGATTTAAACTGAGCGATCTTACTCCCTCTCCACCCAAATCCAGGCCATTAACTTTCTCGGCATCAACACTTAAGTGATTTACGTTGAATTCCTCTCCTAGATTTAAAGTATTCACATCCTTGGCATTTAGTTGTAAGGCTTCTGTTTTGTCTTTAAACCTTAACACCATTTCATTCAAATTTGATACATTTAACTCCTCTATTCTTGGGGCATACACATAGATCACAATAGGAGACCATACATCTTTAATCTCCCCTTTAAATGTAATATGCAATTGCTCATTTACATCTACACTTACCTCGGCTAGATCCTTAAATATCTCCGAAACTTTCACTCCATAGTCCTTATCAGTGACAAGATTTATACTCCATGTTTTTGTATTTTGCGTTTTTCCGTTAACACTTATGGATTTGAACGTTTTCTGAAGTGCTATACTGTTAAAGCCAACAGAAGGGGTATTAAAATGCAAATTAGCATCTTCCTGCTTCTTAATTTCTACAGGATCTTTATAGTTCTTGTTTATTGTATAGGCCATTATTGTTAATGGCACTACAAACATCAAGACTGCGAATGCGATTAATAATTTATTACTTGTTTTCATTTGAGTTCTATTTTATTGGTCAATGTCCTGGTGACAGCCATTAAACCTAGGGGTTAGTAAATGTTTCGTTAACAAATTTCTTATACCTTGTTTCCAGCTCTTCAAAGCCAATATCCAGGAGGTAAAGGTTTCTGAAGAACACTGGAAGTTCTTCGTCCATAAACTGAACTTTACGGTAAAGCTTTATCTGCTTAATGGCGTCTTCTGCTATAAAAAAACCTATACCTCTTTTGTTGCTAAGGATATTTTTATTCTGCAGCAGTTCGTAGGTACGCATTACGGTATTAGGGTTAACTTCTAATCATACGGCCAACTCTCTTACCGAGGGTACTTTTTCTTCATCTTTCCATTTGCCCAACAAAATATGTTCACAAACGTAATCCCCTATCTGAAGGTATATTGCCTTATTATCTCTAAATTCCATGTTTGTGTTGTTTAATTAAACCTCTTTCTCTTTTATGCGGAAAAAGGTGACCGCCCAGAAAAACAATGTTATTGATACCGTTCCGATTAAGAGGTAAGTAAGGATCTCATTCCCGTTGGATCTAAACCCGAAACTAGGGGAATCCTGTACTTTGTTAGCCGTCAGCCATGTACCTATCCTCTGAAGCGCATATATTAGTACGGTAAAAAAAAGCATCACTACAACTGCTGTTTTTATATAGTGAAATCGATTAAAGTAAGCGGACCCTAACAGAAAAACACTGGTAATCATAACTGGCACCAGAGCTAAGGATCTAATTTCTTTATGTTCGAAAAATTCAACAAAAAATGGTTTTACACTAAGCATAACCGTTTTTGGTAATTCGTTCATTCCTGCTGGTAGGGTATAGCTAATTTGACCAACGATTTTTTGCAGGTAATTAACAAAAACCATATCTGTTAGATAAAAAATCAACAAGAAACTAAAAACACTAAGGATACCTGTATAAAACACTCCGCAAAGCCATTTCTCTAATGTTGATGCCGGCGTCATTAATTCAATTATAGCCTTAGGCTTTTGGCCCAACAGGGAGAAGTACCCACTTGCTATGATACTGATAAAAATGAAACCCAGAACAAGGAATAAAGGAATTCTAAAATGCAGATATATACTACCTTCCTCGTTATGATTATAAATTGAAGCGGGATCGGTTGTGTATTTATCTGGTTCCGGCAAACCATAAAAATAAAACCCAATAATTACACCGGTTATCACCAGTAAACTGATCAGATATATTTTGCCAAATTCGAGCCATTGTCTTTTTACCAATAACCCGAAACGATTGAAATTAAATGTGTTGTTCATAGCGCGTTAATTAAAAATGGGTTTAAGTTTTTTCTTTTCTGCAATCACGGCATTGAATAAAAGTTCAATATCCATCTTGCTATCTTCCTGATGGTAGTTTGGTACGACTACGTTAAACCCAGATAAAGCCGGCTCTGCATAGATGACAGTTTCATCTAATTCCTTCATCTTTTTAAAGGTTAACTTTTGAGTGATCTCTTCAATTGATGCTTTTAAAGCGATTGTGCTTTCATCCAACATGATCACCGTATCAATTAAATTATCAAGATCACGTACCTGATGGGTTGATATAACAATGCAGCGATCGTCAGTTAAGGCAGAAGCCATGACCTTACGAAACTGAGCCTTAGAAGGGATATCTAAGCCATTGGTTGGCTCATCCATAATAATCAGCTTAGCCTGGGTAGCCAAGCCAAAGGCAATAATAAACTTCTTCTTTTGTCCATAAGACATATTAACCAGCTTATTGCTAATCGGGATGTTAAATTCCTCTAGTAACATATTCAAATAAGCATGATCAAATTTCTTATAGAATGGAGCATTTGCCTTTATATACGCATCAATTTTGATTGATGGGAGATGAAACTCTTCCGGTATAAAACAAATGTCGGCCAATAGATCAGGTTCTCTTTTGGCGGGATTAAAGCCCATCACATTTAGAGATCCACTTTGCGCATATACCAAACCTGCTATATTTTTCAATAGACTAGATTTACCTGCACCATTTTTTCCTAGTAAGCCATAGATATGACCAGCGCTAAGCTGCATACTCATATCTTTAAAAAGCAGGTTCTGCTTACTGTAACCAAAATTAAGATTGTTAATTGATATCATCACTACTGTATTAGTTAAATAATACACTAATGTATATGGTAATTTTGTTATATCCAAATAATTGGTGAAATAAAATTAACTGCACAAAAAAAGCCTTACATGATGTAAGGCTTAAAATCTCTATTCGTAAAGTGTGCGCTCGCTCTATCCACACCTGCAATTCCCCTTAAAATTACCTTCTCAGAAGAAGCCTAGGGATCATTTGCCCTCTTCCGGGCAATTTATCCCAGCTTCAGAAGAGAACGGTTATTTTAAAATCTTTAATAGGTAAGAGCCATAACCACTTTTAACCAAAGGTTCAGCTACCTTTCTCAATTGTTCTTTGTCGATGAAACCCATTCTGTAAGCAACCTCTTCGATACATCCGATTTTTAATCCCTGACGTTCCTCAATCACTTGAACAAATTGTCCTGCCTGCATTAAAGAGGCAAAAGTTCCGGTATCCAGCCATGCAGTACCCCTGCTTAGCACGCCCACTTTTAGCTTTCCTTGTTCCAGATATACTTTGTTTACATCTGTAATTTCATACTCCCCTCTTGCCGAAGGTTTAATATTTTTTGCGATCTCTACAACCGAATTATCATAAAAATACAATCCCGGAACTGCATAATCAGATTTAGGATGAGCCGGTTTCTCCTCAATAGAAATCGCTCTGTTCTCCGCATCAAACTCTACAACACCATATCTTTCAGGATCAGAAACACGATAAGCGAACACAACACCACCTGTAGGATCGGCGCTTGACTGTAGCAATTTAGCCATCCCATCACCATAGAAAATATTATCCCCAAGTACCAGTGCTACTTTATCATTGCCGATAAAATCTGCTCCGATTACGAAAGCCTGTGCCAGACCATTTGGTTGTTCCTGAACTGCATAAGAAAACTTACACCCTAAAGCACTTCCATCACCAAGCAGTTTTTCAAAGTTTGGAAGATCGTGAGGAGTCGAAATAATGAGTATTTCATTAATTCCTGCAAGCATCAAGATAGACAATGGATAGTAGATCATCGGCTTATCATAAACCGGCATCATCTGTTTACTCATTACCAGGGTTAAAGGATGCAACCTTGTGCCACTTCCCCCTGCTAAAATAATTCCTTTCAAGTTATAGCGTTTGTTTGTTTAAAATTCTATTAAAGTTCTAACCAACTATGTCATTATTCGAAGATACAGTATCTTCCAGTTCTTTAAACCAATCCACACCATATTTTCTTACTAAAGGTCCTTTCAAAAATTGATAAACAGGAACCTTCAACTCTCTTCCAAAAGAACATGCATCATGGCAAATATGCCACCTATCATAGTTCAAAACCTCAAATTCAGGATACTGGGTTACCCTGATAGGATACAAATGACATGAAATTGGCTTTTGCCAATCAATTAATCCCTGCTCATATCCTTTTTCTATTCCACACTTAGTAATTCCATTTTCGAAAGTAACATAAGCACATTCTTTATTTCCATCTACACATGGAGTAGTCAAATCTCCATCAGCATCAACCACTGATGTTCCTTGCTCTTCAATTGCCGCTATTCCTTTTGCCTCCAGCAAATGCTTGATCTTTGGATAAACATCTTTAAGTATTGCAGTTTCAGCAACATCCAATGGAGCTCCGGCATCTCCCTCCACACAACAAATACCCTTACATTTGTTGAGGTTGCACACAAAGTTTTCTCTAATCAGGTCTTCATGTACCAGGGTATTTTGTACTTCTATCATCTTATTTAATTTACGATAGCCAATGGATACCTTAATCCATCAGCCGATTTAATTTCCATTATCACTGACCCTACTATGATCTCAACCTGAGCCTTTACAGGCACCCTGTTACCATCATCGGTAATCCATAAGTACAATTTACTATCCTTACGAAATATTCTACCCGGCTTAATTGAAGGGCTAAATTTTAAGCAATTTATTCTTCCGAGCTTTGTTTTTACGACTTCCCTTCCTAAATATTGAATTTCTAACTGGTTCACTTCGTCACCAAGGAAATAGTTAAGTTTAACATATTCCCCTATTTTCATTTTTGAGATGTCAAGACTCCTTGCAAAATAGTAAGAAGATACCAGATCGAATGTTTGATTATTGGGTGTTAAAAAAGTACCCTTTGTAGCAACTACCTTCTTTTCCTCCTGACTAAATCTCGCTTTATCTTGCCGTCTGTAACTTCCCTCTCTAATATTTTCCTGAAAGAAGTAAGGCTTTAAATTAACTTTATCAATATACGAATCGTAATGATCTCTTATCTTATAAAAAACATCAAATGTTCCGGATGTTACTCCATCCACGCTTAATCTGTAGGTAGGATTACCATCAAATTTCAAATCTGAATTGAGCACTTTTAAGGTTCCTTCTGCAGCAGTAATAAATCCATATTTCAACTTATAGGTAAGCACCTCTCCTGGCTGAAATACGGGTTCTTTTACAAAAGGCAATTCCTGTGTAAACCCCTTTAAGCTTAGGACTACAATAACGGCTATTAACAAAAATGATCTTCTCATACCTAAGCTAAAACAAAAAGCAATCCAAAATTAATCCTTTCGCTTATAAATGGGTACAGTAGAGCATGGCTCTCCATACATAATGCTCTTAACAACCGGTGTTAAAAGATTTGTAATTTCCACATAAGCAGAGACAGGCAAATAAATATCTGCACAGCCCTTTACTACTACACGCTCACCTGCAAAAGCATTAATATCTATTTTTGCCAGTGCTTTGGTAAACAAAATGGTTTCCAATGTTTCAATGCTACCAAAAACCACTTCATTTGCATATGGCTTTAATTTATTAGCTAAAAGCATATAAGCCCAGGTAGGAACAATTGCATCTGCACTGCAGGTGATTGCTACATTTTTACCTTCGTAGCTCGTCCAATCGTGCGTTTTTATAAACTCTCTGAAATCCTTCTCTCTCAACATCAATCCGTGGAAAAGATTATCCTTAATATCATAAACCACTCTTTCTCCCTGATTAAGATACTCTTCAAGGTTAAAAGTGATTAAACCACTGGAAGCTACTTTATTGACAAAATTCTCTTGAATGTCCATTGCTTTAAAATAAAAAAACCGGAAGTATAAACTACTTCCGGTTACAAAATTACGTAAAATAAGATTAATAGAATTTCACCCTATTGTCTTTTATATCGCTTTTATCTTGTAATGCCTGAAATGCAGCACCTAATGAGCGCTGAGCAGTAGCCTGCATCATTATTTCTTTTTGTTTGTAAGTATTAGCTAATGGAGCAGGGTTAGTAAATCCATCTACTGAGAATACATATACACCACGCTCACCGTCGATAGCCTTAGAAAGCTTACCTGGTTGAGATCCAAAAACAGCACCTACTACTTTGTTTTCCTGACCTGCGCCCGGGATAATAGGATTTGCGAATACAACATTTTGAACAGGAGTTGCAGGTTTAGCTAATTTTTGAGCTATCTGATCAATATTGCCAGCACCTTGCAATGCTTTGTCAACTTTCTCTTTAAGCATTTTAGCTTTAACAATATTGCGAACGACTGGTTCAATATCTTTTTTAACTGCTTCTAAAGGCAAAGTTCCTTTTGGTCTGATGTCTGTTACACGAGCTACAACAAATGAGTTATCCATTTGATAAACCTGATCTAACACGTCACCTGCTTTAGCACTATAAGCATCACGAATTAACTGACGTGGATTATCTAAACCTGGAGCAAAACCTTGTGTTGGCGTGATTTTATCAGCAACGCCTAAAGTGTAACCTTTTTTCTGAGCTAACTCAGAGAAGTTGCCACCTTTAACTTCACTTAAGAAGCTACTTGCTTTTTTATAAGCAGCATCTTTAGTTTTATTGCTGGCCATTAAGCTTTTCTCAATGTAAGCTAGCTTAGCAACTTTTGAAGAACCAATTTGTTTTTCGATTTTGATTAAGTGAACACCGAATTGACTGGTTACAATTTTAAGATCACCAACGCTACCATTAAATGCAGCATTTTCGAATTCAGGAACCATTTGTCCACGAACAAATGTACCAAGATCTCCACCTTTATCTTTAGAACCGTCTACACTGTACTCAGCTGCCAAAGTACCAAAGGCCGCACCTTTTTGAATAAGGCCTTTTAACGAGTCAGCCAATTTAATCGCTTTATCAACACCACCAAGTTTGCTGGCATCAAGCAAAATGTGACTTGCTTTAACTGAATCAGGAGAGAAACGAGTATCAATAACCTTAACCAATTTGTAAGAATTACCAGACAACGTAGGTCCGTAGAAACTACCTGCAGGTAAGTTAAACACTACTGAATCTACAGCAGGATCTAATTTGCCTTTAGTAACGTAAGTGTATGGAACTTTAACGTCTGAATTAACAGCAGCGAAAAGAGAGTCATTTGCAGATGTTCTAAAATCAGTTGCAAGTTTTTCAATTTGTGTTTTAACCGCGGCAGAATCTTCTTTAGTTGGGTTAACACTAAAAGCTACGTACTCAAATGCACGAGTTTCTGTAGGGTTTTCAAAACGTTGTTTGTTATCATTATAGTAATCTGAATAATCAGATTCAGCAATTTTCACACTCGCATCAGGAATGGAAGAATATTCTAAACCAACATATTTGAAGTTAGCCAGTTTATTACGGTTTACATGTTCATCATTAGCTTCTAATGAAGTTACGTAAACAGAGTTACTGATAAACTTAACATATTTCTGTTGTAATGCTTGTCTTTCTATTTCTTCTTCAACTGCTTGAAGCTGTTTTGCCATGTTAGGATCTTTATAACCTTCTTTAAAGGTTCTGATCACCTGAGCTCTGTCAACCTGGCCAGTTTGAGGATTTCCAAAATATTGAACGATAAGCGGGCTTGGGTTATCGCCTTTAATAAGGTCGGCCAACTCATCAGAAGATACATTGATACCTAAGCGGCTATATTCTTTTCCTAAAAGAACCTTAGCTACTTCGCCTTGCCATACGTTATCAACAGCCATAGCTTGCATTTGAGCATTACCGGAACCTCCGTATTGCTGTTTGAACTGAGCTAAACTCTGATCAACCTTAGCACCAAATTCATCTATGTTTATATCCTCACCATCAACAGACCCTACAACTTTTTGAGATTCAGCCCAAAAAGGCTTACCTACGTTAATTGCATCACCTACTAAAAATGCAACAATTGCAAAACCGATGGCTCCTATCAGAATATAGCCTGCGCGATTCCGCAAAAATGTCATTAAACCCATAATATTCTTATTTATAATTTTTTTTAAGAGGGCGCAAGATACAACTTTTGCTAAAAAAAGAAAATATAAAATTGCTTTTGAATAAGTATTTAAAAATTAGGGAAATAAGGCCCTCAGATAAATGTGCTTATTCTCCGAAATTATCCGGCACATAGGTCTCCCCCGAGCCGTTTTTCCAGTTGATAAAATTGAAATCTTCGGTAGCACTAAAGTCTACCGCATTAAGAACCGTACCGTCTGGTTTTGTGACAACACCTTTTGGAGACAAGAACAGTTTCTTGTTCTGATCCCAAACCAGCTCTTCAGTATTAAAAGTCATGTTTTCATTCACTACAACTACATTTCTTTTGAAAATGGTTAATTTCTCGGTATCCTTCATTATCGCATAATCAGAAGTGATGGATCCTTTAATCTTGGTAGTAATCTCGTCTATGAAGTTGATTTTAACACCCTTTGGCATTTCCTGATAACCGGCACCGTTAGCAGGAGTAACTTTATCCAGAATGGGCGCAAAACCTTGTGCCTTGACCTTTGCAGAATCGCTATAGATGATATCGACACCGGTGGTGCGGTCGCGATCTAAAGTAACTTTTTCAGACAGCTTCGCAGCCTTCTTTAAGTCATCCTCTCCGCAAGAGCTTAAGCAAATCTGTAGCAGACAAAGTATAACACTTCCATATATTATACCCCGAGTATTCATTAATCGAATTTATATCTTCTGAACCAGGTATCGTTAAGTGTAAATCCTAAATGGAAATTAATATAGTTCTCCTGAATAAGACCGTTGGTAATTGAACCTCTTTTTCCTACTTCAGTAGTAAAATTCAATTTGTAAACAGAATTCCTGCTAAGTGCAAGAGGAAGACCAACACCAAAGGTTACAGCCATCTGCTTAACATCCTGATCATTTAATCTGATATAAGTTTTATCATATTGGAAACCCATGCGATAGTCTACGTGCTTAAAATAGCCTGTAGTTGCGCCTGCATCAGGAGTAAACTGACCACCTCCTGAGAATCCCCAGCTATCTTGCAAACCTTGATTTACTCCATCCATGCTCAATTTAGACCATTTACCCATTCTATAATCTGCACCAATCATCCATTTGTTGTCTCTTTGAATAGAGATACCAAAATTATGCATTAAAGGTAGTTTCAATTTAGCAGAGCTATTTTCTTCAATTTTAACGGTATCGAAAGGAGTATTGTCAACCCCTTCATTATTTTTATCGTACAAAGTAGTTAAGAAAGTCTTTTTCGAGTTAATTGAAGAAGATGAAGATCCTGAATACCCTAAAGTAATGCGGCTTTTAGTCCCCAAAGGAATCTCATACTGAGCTCCATAGGAAAAACCAACACCACCAACACTATTTTTCTTAATGTTGCGGCTATTTATGGCAATCTGATTTACAGGCTCTAAAGACGCACTTTCCTGTAAGTTTCCGAATACATACTCAACGTTACCACCCACTCTAAAATGATCTCCAAACTGTTGTCCGAAACCGAAATACGCTTTTGTTAGGTTTCCTTCTCCCGAATACAGATAATTTACACTGTTTGTATCTAGTTTATCGTTAACGGTATACTCATAACCAAGTTCAGTAAAAGGCAATAAACCAAAGCTAATTGCTGATTTTCCTGCTACAATTGGAAAAGCTACAGCAACGTGACTAAGTGTACCGTTAAAACTACTTTCGGATTTAGAACCATCTTTTAGTGTGGTAACAGCGCCACTCAAACCCATATCAAGGGTGGTAAGTGTAATCCCAGAATAAGTAGCGGGATTCTGCATGTTGATATTACTAAACCCGCTTGGCTTATAAACACCGGTAGAAATTCCACCCATTGCCTTAAACTGAGGAAGTAATGCTCCTTTTACGTTTCCAAGTCCAAATCTGGAGTATGGCGACTGTGTTGTAACCTGCGCATTAACAGAAATACTGGTAAGCAATAACAATACTGCCGCTATATAATTAATCTTTTTGTACATATTCAAAAGCAATGACTTCATTTAATCCTTTTAATACTAGGTATGGATCGTGTATAATTTGAGGCGCAAAGATGCTGTTTTTTAATTGTTTCAGCAAAAAAGCTGCATCGCCCCCGGTTATTAGTACCGTCAGATCCTTATTTTCTTTATTTTTCTGGGAAATAAATCCCTCAACTTCATTAATTGCACCTTGCAGAACCCCACTTTTAATGGCAGTTACGGTGTCTTCTCCTACCGGAATTTCGGTTTCCATCCTATCCCACTCCACCAAAGGCAGTCTGCGGGTAAAATGATGTAAAGCTTCGAACCTCATGTGTAAGCCTAAACTTATACTCCCTCCAAAATAGGTTTGCTCGCTATCCAGCAAATCGTATGTTATGCAAGTTCCGGCATCAATTATAAAACAATTTCTTTGAGGGTAGTAATAATGAGCTGCAATAATTTTAGCCCATCTATCCAAACCCAGTGTAGCAAGTGTTTTATAGTGATTCTTTATTCCGGTATTGACCTTTGTAGAAAACTCGATATAATTTGTGTTCTCTTTTAAAACATTAATTATCTCTTCAAACTCAATAGCAACACTCGAAATTGTCGAATTACTTATCTTATGCTGCTTTATTAAGCTTAAAACATCCTCAGCAGTCATCTCTTTCAATGTTAGGTACTCAATCAGCTCCCGGTTATTAAAAACAGCCAGTTTACTATTCGTATTACCAATATCTATGACAAGATTATGCATTCAGGACAGCTACTCCAAACTTCATTGCACAAAGCTATTAATCTTTGGCAAGTTTCAACATTTCAAATTGTTAAAAAAAGTTAAACAAACAAAAAGTACTGAATAGCGAAAACAAGTATCAGGAATAAGCTTTCATAAAACCATCTCTTTTTTGCATTTGAGAAATAATATGCAAGTAACACAGCGCCGGGAGGCACACATAGCAAGAAATGAGACAATCTAAAATCAGGCTTGGTATAAAAACTTATAATGCTGATGAGGAACATAAAAAAAAGCATTTGAAATGCCTTTCGGGTACTGATAAAGCTCCTGAAAAAGTTTTCACGCAATTGCAATGTGGCCAAAACGATCATCACCGCAACAGGAACCAACACCAAATAATCGTTATAATTGATCTTAAATACTGAAGGGAATTTGTTCACTAGCGGAAGCCAGATCTTGTAGAACATGGATAGGTTATCGTTCCAATAATAGTAAACGCCTACAAAGAAAAATATAGTTAAAAAGCCAACCAAACCGGAAATCCACTCTCTCCAGCTAAATGATCTGTACAACAGCAGCGTAAACCAGAGCATGGCCAGCATTACAATAAAAGGGAAATAAATAAGCGTTCCGATGGCAATAATCATCCCTACATCAAACATAATCATGATTGCATTTGGCGATTTACCCATCTTCAAAAACTTATCCATTATCCATATCATAAGGAAGTTACAGATCAAAGTGGGACTCAGGACTAGAAAAGGCATAAACAAACTCGATGCGGTTACGTATAGTAAAGCAGGTAAAAACCCAGGCTTACTTAACAACCCATGATTGTTAACTACTCTGTTAAACAAAACTGCTTGTATGAAAATGATGACTCCCGCGAAAAACACATTACCGGCAGGCGAAAAAGTATTCTGAAGGGGTATCTGGATAAAGAATTTAGTATAAGGCTCTAAAAATTCAAACTGAAGTGATGGAGGTAAGTCAGCAAATATCGCCATGCGCATAAAAAAAGTATATGCGAATAATATGAGCAGGTTTATAGGGTTTAAATTTCTAAATTGATTGATCATGCCTGTATATTACGGCAAAGTAAAGCAAATTATCTGGCAAACTGCTTTACAACTTTATCAATTACCTCAGCTGTTTCATCCGGAAAATAAAATTTGTGTTCCTGAGGATTATTTACCCAGCCTTTAATAACAGGTAGCCAGTTTTTATTACTACCCCATATTACAGGCAAACCAAATTGCTTTAGTGCAAAGGCATTACATTGTTGCTCGTATTGGAATTTCATAGGTGCTACCAGCAATTTTTTACCCATATGCAAAGCCTCAGCCGGCCCCTCAAATCCTCCTCCGGTAAACAATCCTTCGCAAGAAGCCAGGCTTTGATTGAACAGCTCATTATTTACAGGGTTTACGATTACATTTCCGTCAGTGTAAGCATGTCTGGTATGTTTAGAGAACACTTCCCATTTTACATGAGGGATTTGCTTTAAAACAGGAACGAGAAACTTATCGTCTATTGCAGGCAAATAAACCGTATAATGACCAAGGTTTGAGACGATCATATTCCTGATTTCAGCCCGAATTACCGGTGTATAAATGAAATCATCGTACCTATCAAAGTGAAAACCGACATAATGCGATGCCGGAGCATAATATTTCATCACCAACTGTGCCCAGTCTATACTTTTAGGTTTAGGAACTTTTTTTGATTGAAAGGATGCCTGGTGACTAAGTCCCACACTTTCTATCCCCTGCCTTTTACAAGCCCATGCCGTAACAGGCTCAAAATCATTGAGTATCAGATTGTATTCTTCAAGAGGCACGCTGCGCATATCCCTAACAAATCGAGGAAGATCCATTTCCTTCCATGTCTCGTAATGATTTACACCACCTTTTTTACCAAAAATAAAACTAAACCCGTGGAGCTGATACTTTACCTCCTGCGTCAATTTAACATCTGCTTGTGTTCCGCTAATCAAAAGATCTACCTCTCCGTATTGCTGAAGCAATGGTACAATTTCTCTTGCCCGACTAATGTGTCCATTGCCGGTTCCCTGAATGGCATAAAGTATCTTCATCCGCACCGAATATCTGTAATTTTCATCAGAATAAATTGCTTTTTTATAGGTTATGAAGCTTGCATGAGCTGAATTCAACGTAAAAGAACAAATGTAAGCCCATGCAGGTTTAACGCGTTAGGCAATTTCTAATTTAATCTTTTGTAATAAAGTATTAATATCCAATTTACTGTGAAGATCTTCACTATCAGATAAAACTCCCTCTTCTACTTCATCCTTCTCGAAGTCCTTTTGATCATACTTAAAGATCTTCCAGCTTTTGTCGTAGTATTCAAGGGCAGTTAAGTTTTCAACCCAGTCGCCGCTATTTAGATAGGTAACTTCACCTTCTTCTGTTTTAATGGTACGCATTTCCGGTTGATGGATGTGTCCGCAGATTACGTATTCATATCCTTTTTCTACTGCAAGCTCCGCAGCAGTGTATTCAAACTTATTAATGAACTTCACCGCATCTTTAAACTGGGCTTTAATCTTTTTAGAGAAGCTCATTTTTTCCCTTCCGACAGATGCCAGGCACCAGTTCACAAAACTGTTTATCAATATCAATGTATCATAACCAACTGCACCTAGTTTAGCAAGCCACTTAGAATGTTGCATGGTTACGTCGAAGACATCACCATGAAAAAACCACGCTTTTTTACCATCAATCTCCAGAATCAGTTTATTCTGTAAGTGAAAAGCACCCATATGCATATCGGCAAACTTTCTCAATAGCTCATCATGATTTCCCGTTAAGTAATAAACCGGAACTCCTTCAACAACAAATTTCATTAGTTTGCGCACTATCTTCATGTGGGTTTCTGGCCAGTACCTTTTACTGAACTGCCATATGTCTATAATATCACCGTTTAGGATGAGCATTTTAGGTTTGATGCTTTTAAGATACTTCAACAACTCTTTAGCATGACAACCATACGTTCCTAAGTGAACGTCGGAAATTACAGCTATCTCAACTTCTCTTTTAGATATCATCGTCCTCCATTGTTAATTCGTATGGGCTAAAAAAGAAAGCAACTATTGCGATAACACATACTATTAAAAACAATTCCAACATAGGGATATTAGTTTATTAGACAAATATCCAACACAAAGATTAACAACAGGTTAAGAAACCATTATCATAACAAACGGGCGAAAAAAAAGCCGTTACTTTAAAGAGTAACGGCCACTGTAGCATCTTATAAATGCTTATTTGAGAAGCACCTGATAATTAAGCTGCTTTTTTCTTTTTCCTATCATCATAGAATGCAAATCCAAGACCTGCAACCAATAGAATTGAACCAGCCAATGAGATTTTTTCTCCTAAATAATAAGACACCGGCTCAAACTTGAATTCAACCTTATGATTTCCTGCTTCAAGTTGCGCAGCACGAAGTACATAATCAGCTCTAAAATATGGTTTCTTCACTCCATCAACATACATATTCCATCCTTTATCATAGTAAATCTCAGAGAATACAGCAATGATGTCACGTGGAGCAGTATACGAGTAAACCAAATGATCCGGGTTGTAGCTATCCAGCTTAATTGAAGCTGAAGGATCAGCACCAACATTCTTTGAGCTGATCAGATCTTTGTACTGAATATCAACAATAGCTTCTTTTTTAGGATCAAAGCTGCTAATTGCTTTCATTTCCTCATCTGCATCCTTCACAAACTGAACACTCGGGACGATCCATACATTTCCAGCTGCTGTTGCATTATTTTTCATCTGGTAGGATCCTGTCTTAGGGTCCTGAGTAATGATGTATTTGGTGTTTAACATATCCAATACATCCTGATTGATGCTTTTAGTAAGCTGATTGTCTATCAATTCCTGATATCTCTTCAATTTCGCAGCATGGTAACCTCCAATAGTTTTATGGAATGCCGAAGTGCTTGCATCAGAGAAAGTATTGATAGTCAAATCCATTACCCTAAAATTAGGGTCCTTATCCGAAGAGATAAAAGTATCTACTTCACGTTGCTGGAAGTGGTTATTCAAATCTGTTTTACTAGCAAAATTGTTATTGTTCAAATAGCGGCGATCTACTTGCCACATATCGATCATTATGGCAAACCCTAAAAGGATAAATGCAAGTTGCATGTTGATCTTTTTAGTGATTAACGCCCATACCAGCGCGTATCCAACGGCAATAAACAAGAATGAACGAATTGCATCCGCACGTGCGATATCAGCTCTGTCGGCAATAAGGGCATTGGCTATTGATTGTGCAACACCCGCATTATTTTGAAGCATTTGTGTAAGTACCTGCACCATTTGCTGGTGATTAGCGGTAGTGAAGCTAAACAATGCTGTAGGCATAATGGCAACAATTAGCGTAAAGCCTCCCGTTATTCCACCAGCGATTGTTAATTTTTTAACCAAAGTTTTTTGGTCGTAGCTGCCTTCCTGAGCTTCCTTTATTGCAAGAACAGCCAAAATAGGAACCATTAAACCAACAAGGGCCAAAATAGATTCAACTGCTCTAAACTTATTATACAATGGGAAATATTCAAAGAAAAGATCGGAGATCATCGGGAAGTTCTTTCCAAATGATAACAACATGAAAAGTATAGTAGTTCCAAGTATCCACCATTTCCATCTACTTTTTACTATTAGTAAACCAAATACGAATAAAAAGCAGATGATAGCACCAAAATAGTATGGCCCAGAGGTACCCGGTTTTTCTCCCCAGTATTGCTGTAAACCGATTTGTCCTGCCAACTGGCCTATTGCCTGAGTAGGATCACCACCTGTTATACCTTGCAAAGCTTTGTAAGTATGGCTTTCTGGTTTTACCAATGCATCAATACTTGTTGCACCACCGTAAAGATCCGGGATCAGGAATGTAAAACTCTCTCCAATACCCTGACTCCAGCCATAAGCGTATTCTTTTGACAAACCATTTTTCTCTTCTGCCGCATCGGTAGTTAGGTTTGATTTACCTCTGTTTGATTCTTTACCATATTCATAAGTAGTCCACAATTTACCAGTGTTAACCATAAATGCGATAACCATACCGACAGCTAAAAAGCCTAAAGCTTTACTTAGTTCGGCCATTTTCTTAGTTTTTACAGCATGGTAAACTTCTATACCTATAAAAATCAGCAAAGCGATCATTAGGTAATATGTCATTTGGATGTGGTTAGACCTGATCTCTAAGGCCAGGAACAAAGCGGTTAAGCTGGCTCCTATCCAATATTTACCCCTGAGGGTTAAAATTACCCCTGCAATTATTGGTGCACAAAAGCCAATGGCAAGTGCTTTATTGCTATGTCCTGCAGCAATAATGATAAAATTATATGATGTGAAAGCAAAAGCTATAGCTCCTGCGGCAGCAAGCCATGGATTTATCCGCAACACAATAAACAGGAAATATGCACCTACCAGGTACAACAAAACCGAATCCACAGGGTCAGGGAAAATGGTTTTTACTAATGAGATTACATAAGTTGCTCCATTATAAGGGTGTTGAACCCAAATCTGATAAGCAGGCATACCACCAAAGATCTGGTTAGTCCATAAAGGACCTTTCCCATCTTTATCTTTGTAATGCATGATTTCCGTAGCGGTTGCCTTAGCACCCAAAACGTCTCCCTGAACGGGTGCCTTACCTTGCAGAACTGGACTGAAGTAGACAAAACAGATGATTATAAAAAATCCAATAATGGCCAGATGTATGCCATTCGCTTTTAACCAATTATTCATTAAGGTTTGTTTATGATTTAAACTAACCCCAAACTTAGATAAAAAATCCTTTTTAAAGAAAATTAAAAACAGGGAAAAATGGTCCTATTTTATCTCCTCATAATCAACGAAATCGCCCAATTTATCCGGATTACCTTTCTTTTCTACCGGTGGTACATACTCGATTGAAATATCACCCACAGGTTTTGAATATTGTTGATTGTTCTGCTGGCGAGACTGATTTGCAGCTTGCTGCTGAACTTTACTAAACAAACTTCTTAATACCACAGGGAAAATTAAACGGAGTATGATCCGGATAATATAAAGTACCAGTACGCTTATTAATATAAATTTTATAAGTCCCATTTCTTTGTTATAATATTTACAAATTTAAGCAAAACAGTTCAATTACTGTCTTGCTTACCTCTTTACAACCTTTGAAAAGAGGGTTATTGATAAAATATAGACACATTAGCCATAGCAATATTACACACTCAGTATGATTATTGCACAACAATTACAATATCGGGTTTTTATTCCTCATCAACAATATTAGCCACCCTCCCCACCTGTCCATCTTCCAATCTCACCTTAATTCCTCTGGAATGATATGGCGCCGAGGTTAATAAATTGCTTACTATACCTCTTGTTAGGGTACCATTTCGTTGGTCCTTTTTCAATATAATATCCACCTCTAATCCTGGATATATGTCTTTTCTATTTTTTCCGTCCATTATTTACCAAATCTTTCATCAAACATTTTTTCCATTGCAAACATCTCATCTCTCAATCTTGCAGCCAGCAAGAAGTCCATGTCTTTTGCTGCTTTAGCCATATCCTTACGCGTTTTATCTATTGATTTCTGCATTTCCGGCTTAGTCATATACTGAACAATCGGATCAGCGGCTATGCTCACCTCATCAACCTCCACATATGCTTTTGCACGTGCTGCATCACCAGAAAAATCCAATACTGATGTTTGCTCAAGTATTGCCTCCCTGCTTTTTCCTACAGTTTTAGGAGTGATGCCATTTTCAAGATTGTAAGCGATCTGCTTTTCTCTACGTCTATTGGTCTCATCCATAGTTCGAGCCATAGAATCCGTAATTTTATCGGCGTACATGATCACCCTGCCTCTATCGTTACGGGCGGCCCTTCCGATGGTTTGGATTAGGGCTCTATCGGAACGAAGAAAACCTTCTTTATCTGCATCCAGGATCGCTACAAAAGAAACTTCCGGTAAATCCAAACCCTCTCTCAATAAGTTAATCCCTATTAAAACATCAAATTCGCCCAATCTAAGTCCTCTTAAAATCTCTACACGCTCCAAAGTTTTTACTTCAGAGTGGATGTAACGACATTTAATATTCAGACGATCCATATACTTCGTTAACTCCTCGGCCATCCTTTTTGTAAGGGTGGTCACCAGAATCCTATCGCCCATTTTAATGGTCTTATCAATTTCATCCAGCAAATCATCAACCTGGTTAACTGCGGGACGAACCTCGATAAGCGGATCTAATAAGCCTGTAGGACGAATTACCTGTTCTACATAAACCCCGTCAGTTTTTTGCAATTCATAATCGGCAGGTGTAGCACTTACATAAATTGTTTGAGGAGCTAAACGTTCAAACTCATCAAAGTTAAGTGGGCGGTTATCCAGTGCCGAAGGCAAACGGAAACCATATTCAACAAGTGCCATCTTTCGGGATCTATCTCCACCGTACATTGCTCTGATTTGCGGAACCGTAACATGACTCTCATCAATGATCATCAGGTAATCGTCGGGGAAATAATCAAGCAAACAGAACGGTCGCATTCCTGGTGAGCGTCCGTCAAAAAAGCGAGAGTAGTTCTCAATTCCCGAGCAGTAGCCCAGTTCTTTCATCATTTCGATATCAAAATTCACACGCTCTTCCAGTCGTTTTGCTTCCAGTAAATGCCTGTCATCAATCAATTGATTTTTCCTGATTTCCAGTTCTTCCTGAATACCCCATATCGAAGAAGTGAACCTATCCTTTGGTGTAACAAAAAGATTGGCCGGATAAATTGCCATATCTTCGAGCTTCTCCAATGTTTTTCCTGTAACAGGATCTATAACGCTAAGCTCTTCAATATCATCACCAAAGAATGAAACGCGATAAGCTGTATCCAGATAAGCCGGAAAAATATCTACAGTATCGCCCTTTACTCTAAAAGTCCCCCTTTTAAAATCATTAATCGTTCGGGCGTATAAAATCTCAACGAGACTATGCAAGAAAGAATTTCTTGAAATTCTTGTGCCTACCGAAAAACGAAACACTGAGCGAGAAAAGTCTTCGGGATTTCCCATACCATAAATACAGGAAATAGAGGAAACAACAATTACGTCTCTTCGACCAGACATAAGTGCTGATGTAGTACGTAATCTCAGTTTTTCTATCTCTTCATTTATACTAAGATCTTTTTCGATATAGGTATTGGTGCTAGGCATAAAAGCCTCAGGCTGATAGTAGTCGTAATAAGACACAAAATAGTTCACGGCATTTTCCGGAAAGAATTGCTTAAACTCTCCATAAAGCTGAGCCGCTAGTGTTTTATTGTGACTTAGAATTAGGGTAGGTTTTTGTGTTTGCTGGATTACATTGGCAACAGTAAATGTTTTTCCTGAACCGGTAACGCCCAAAAGAGTTTGATAATGTTCTTCATCATTAACGCCCTGAACCAATTGCTTAATCGCATTAGGTTGGTCGCCTGTTGGTTTATAATCTGAAACAAGTTGAAATTTCATCTGTGTCCTTTATGATTTTTAATAGTCAGATAGCGCCTTATATCTTACAAATGAATTGCTCGATACTGTAATATAAGGCCATAGATTTCAAATTTACGAAAAGATGAGTAAAATTGACCTCACATTTATAAAAACAACCAATTGCTTTAGAGGTCAATTTTGTTTAAATTTATGTGATGATATTCGAACTCAGCAAAATCAATTCATTAGCCAACGTTTTCATTTCTGAACTTCGGGATGAAAATATCCAGAAAGATGCCATGCGTTTTCGTAGGAATATGGAACGTATAGGTGAGTTTTTTGCTTACGAAATCAGCAAGACACTTAAGTACTCAAAAACCGAAACTCAAACCCCATTAGGAATTGCGCCCAGTGTTCAATTGGTAGATCAACCTGTTTTGGTAACTATTTTACGTGCAGGACTACCTTTACATCAGGGACTATTGAACATTTTTGATCATGCCCATGCTGCTTTTATTACGGCTTATAGAAGAACCCATAAAAGCGGAAGTTTTGAAATACAGATGGAACATGTTTCCTCTCCGGATTTAACAGATAAAATAGTGATTGTGGCTGATCCAATGTTGGCAACCGGCTTAACGATGGTGCTGTGTTGTAAGGAATTAATACGAAGATATCAACTAAAAGAACTGCACATCGTTTCGGTGATTGCAAGTGCCGAAGGAGTTAAACATGTAAGGGCCAATTTACCTAAAGCGAAGCTATGGCTTGGTGCTATTGACGAAGAAATGACCAGTAAAGCGTATATTGTGCCCGGATTGGGTGATGCCGGAGATTTGGCATACGGACTTAAGCAGTAAGGCTTTTCATACTATGATTAAACATATTTTTTTCGATTTAGACCATACCATTTGGGATTTTGATAGAAATGCGCAGGAAACTCTGCACGAACTTTATACGAATTACGAACTTCAGAAACTAGGATTAACATCTGCTGAAGACTTCATAACCACTTATACTGAAAACAATCACCTGCTTTGGGCTCAATATCATGTTGGCAGTATTACTAAAGAAACATTAAGATCAGAACGGTTTAAGAAAACTTTTATCCAACTTGGGATAGCTCCTGAACTTATACCGCAGCAATTTGAAGAGGATTATGTAAACCTGACTCCTACCAGAACCAATTTATTTGAAGGTTCAGAAAAAGTTTTGGCTTATCTTCAAAAAAAATATGCATTACACATTATTTCTAATGGTTTTAAGGAAAGTACCTTAACCAAAATGGATCGATCGGGCTTAAACCCTTACTTTAAAAATGTGATCATTTCTGAGGATGTAGGTGTTAACAAACCAGACAAAGCTATTTTTGAATATGCACTTGGTAAGGCCGGAGCTGAAAAACATGAGTCGATTATGATTGGTGATAGTGTTGAAGCGGATATTCGTGGAGCACAAGGTTATGGCATTAAAGCCATTTATTTTAACCCATTAAACAAAGAAAAACCTGAGGATGTAGTATGGCAGATTACACATCTGGAAGAACTGATGTTACATTTTTAACTGTAAGTAAATGAGCACATCGAGAATTTTACACCTTTCTACATTTCTTTACATTAACTATTGCGTTATTTGAACATTTAACCACCAATTGTTTTATTAATCCCTTAAAAAATATTCATTGAAAAAAATCCTTTACATCTGCTCATTAGCAATTGCATTTTCGGCTTGTCAATCCAGCCCTAAAGAAACGCAGAATATCGTTACCCCTACACCAAATGGTGTACCTACTTCAACTTCGGCAGCTCCATCAACTGCGGTTCAACAAAGTGCAGCCTCAGGTGAAAGGCCTGCAAACAACCCGGCACATGGCCAACCATTTCATGACTGTGCACTTCCGGTAGGTGCTCCACTTAATGCAAAAAACACAGCTACGCCCGCTGCACAAGCTCCTGTAGCTGCCCCTGCTGTACAACAACAAGCACCAACAACAAACACAAATAAAGAAGTAAAATTGAATCCGCCACACGGACAACCTGGCCATGACTGTAAAGTATCAGTTGGTGCACCATTAACCTAATAAAAATAACGAGAGCGATTAAGCGTGAAGATTCCAAGCATCAAAGGCTTTGATCAGGAGGCCCTGGAGAAGTATGTAAAAAATACCGGATGGCTAATGTTAGCCAGAGTGGGAAGCATGGCTATTAAAATTCTAGCGTCAATTGCATTAACCCATTACATAAGTAAAGAGCAACTCGGAATACTTACCTATCCTGTAACTTTTACAACTTTTTTTACTGCGGCAGCAGCCTTAGGTGTAGATGGTTTTGTAACCAGGGAACTATTACGGAACCCAAATAATAAGAACCAATTACTTGGCACAGCCTTCATTTTAAAGGTTATCGGAGGACTTACTATCATTCCATTAATTTATGCGGCATACACTATAGTCAATAACTATAAGATACTCGACTCTCCATTGGTTTTTGTTATGATCGTTAGTTTTACCGGCCTGATTCAGTCATTCAATATCATTGATAGTTACTTCCAGTCGAGAACACAAGGCAAATACATCATGCGCGTGCAGGTTGCAGGAAACTTGCTTTCTGCTGGCATTAAAATCACTTTAATCATTATTGGTGCAAGCCTTCAGTGGTTTGTTATTGCACTTTTATTAGATGCGGTATTATTGGCGGCAGGTTATTTGTTTATTTATCAGAAAAATGGAGAATCGATTTTTAATTGGACATTTAAAAGTGATATTGCCAGATTCCTGCTAAAAAATTCATGGCCATTGGCATTTTCAGCAATCCTTGTTTCTATATATTTAAACATTGATAAACTGATGATTGAATACTATATAGGATCCGGTGCATTGGGAAGTTACTCCAATGCGGTTCAGTTTGCTGAAGCATGGTATTTTATCCCTGTTGCGATCACTGCATCAGTATTCCCGGCTATTATGAATGCCCGAAGAGATGACCCGGTGAGGTATCAAAAAAGAATGCAAAACATGTACGATTTAATGGTGTGGATTAGTATGACTATTGCAATAAGCGTTACCCTAACTGCTCCATTGATTTTCAAAATTGTATTTCCTATCGAGTATTATAGCGGTGCATATGTACTATCCATAAACATCTGGGCAGGAATTTTTGTATTTCTAGGCACTGCGAGCGGTCAGTTTTTAATTGCTGAAGGCTACACAAAGCTTTCTATGCTGCGAACGGCAATGGGTGCCTTGATTAATATTGTTTTAAATATCTTCTGGATACCTAAATATGGAATGGCAGGAGCCGCATTCGCCACATTGATTGCATATGCTTGTTCCACATTTTGGATTTTATTTATCCCTAAAACAAGACATCAAGGAGTAATGATGCTTAAATCATTATTCTTGATTACGCTATTTCAGAAATTAAAAGGTTCAACCAATCAACCTAAATAAGCACTACATAAATTTTAATATTAATATATTAGCGCTTTGCATTTAACGTTTTAACTTTACCACGAATCATAACATATTAAAGATGTCCTTAAGAAAGGTAATAAGATCAATTGTATATAAGCCAAAAAACATACTGGACCTCATCCAGCTTAAAGCTAAAATAAAGAACAGCACAGGAAAACTTCAGATCATAATTGGCGCACATACAACCGATTATAAAGACTGGCTACCTACAAATATCGAAAACCTTAATTTGTTAGAGATTGCTTCATTTGAAAATTTGTTTGGGGATAAAAAGGCTGATCGCTTTTTAGCTGAGCATGTTTTTGAGCACATCAGCTATGATGATGCACTTATTGCTTTAAAGAATTGCAACAAATACCTTAAAAAAGGCGGTGCCGTTAGAATTGCAGTTCCTGATGGCTTACACCCTAATCCTGACTATATAAATATGGTAAAACCAGGCGGCCATGGTGAAGGCGCTCATGACCATAAGTTGTTATACGATTATAAAACACTGTCTAAAGCATTTGAAGAGTCAGGTTATCGCGTAAATCTTTTAGAATATTACGATGAAAACGGCAAGTTCCATTTTAATGAGTGGGATAGCAAAGATGGTCACATCATCAGATCAAAAAGATATGACAAGCGTTTTAACGAGCCACTGGGTTATTCTTCATTAATTGTTGAAGGTATAAAAGACTAGATTTATGCAAACCTTTGCTCCCATAGCATTATTTGTTTACAATCGGCCTCAACATACTGCGCGTACACTCAAGTTTTTGCAACAGAACGAAATGGCTGCTGAAAGCAGATTATTCGTGTTTTCTGATGGATTTAAATCTGAGGCCGATGAAAAAAATGTGCTTGAAGTAAGGGCGCTGCTTAAAAACATTGAAGGATTTAAATCTGTTGAAATTATAGAGCGTAAAGAAAACATGGGGCTTGCCAAGTCGGTTATCATCGGCGTAAGCAAACTTATCAAAGACTACAAACAAGTAATTGTTTTTGAGGACGACCTGATTACTTCTCCATATACCTTAACTTATTTTAATGAGGCTTTAAACCGTTATCGGGACGAAAGCAAGGTAATGCACATTGGCGCTTACATGTATAATTTAAAAGGAGCTGATTTACCTGAGACCTTTTTCTATCGCGCCGCTACCAGCTGGGGATGGGCTACATGGGAAAGAGCATGGCAACATTTTGAACCAAACATAGACTCTTTAATGTCTAAGTTTGACAAATCTGCCAAAAGCGCCTTTTCTATTGAGCATACTATGAACTTCTGGAAACAGATGGAAGATTTTAAAAAGAGGAAAAACAACTCATGGGCAATCAGATGGTATGCCTCCATATTTTTAAAGGGAGGACTAACACTTAACCCTTCGCAATCGCTAGTGAACAATATAGGTCATGATGGATCTGGAATACATTCAGGCATCAATGACATCTATAATGTAATCATCAATCCGAAACCCATTACCGAATTCCCTACCTCAATTGAGGAAAACACTATTGCATATGAAGCTATCAAAGGTTTCCTTAAAAACAGAAAAGGAACCTTCTGGGAAAGATTAAAACGCTACGTAATACAACGGTTAAAATAAGGACTAAGCTTTTCTTGCTTCTAAAATAATGTAAGGCGAAAGCTGCTTAGAATTGAATGGGAATACTTTAGTGAATATTTTACCGGCTAGCCACATCGATTTTTTCAATAACCTTACTCCTGCCGGCTTTTGCTGTTCATTCTCCAGCCACAAGCTAAAATGACCGAAATATTTAGACTGTACCACTTGTAGCCCAGCCTGCTTACAGATATTCTCCAGCAGTTTAGGGTCCATACAATCGATATTGTGTTTATCGTAATTCTCCTTGTCGAAGTTTTTTTGGAACCAGCCGTTCAAAGCCTTAAAGTTAGGCAATGTGATAAACAAGGTACCTCCCGGCTTTACAAAATTGATATGCCTGTTAATGATGTCGGCAGTATCGTTAAAATGCTCAATAAGCCCACAAGACAAAACAAGATCATATTGTTTCTCCGGCGTGTAACTGAACAAGTCGGTTTCAATAATATTGATATCTTTTTCGTTTAACTGATTGGCCTCTAATAAAGAACTTGTAACCGGCGGGTGTACAAAGTAATCGAGCAGAGTAACATCAAGTTTAAAATACTTTTTCAGAAAAACAGCATAGTATCCAGGGAAGCCCCCCAATTCAATGGCCGTTTTAACTTTTTGCCCGGCAATAATACCGGCAAGTTCTTTATGAAAAAGATAATTTTCAGGAATACTAACCGATAAACCGGTTTTACTCTCCCAATAATTCACCCAAAACTGTCTGTCGGTTAACAGGTTACCCATATTGTCTTTTTAGTTCTTTAAATAGATGATCATTGCAGGATTTAATCGCTTAAAGCTTGTAAAAAATCAAAGTCAGACGAAAATACACAAGAATTTAATAAAGATTGAAAATATATATTATTTTAGGCTGCGTAACCGTTTTAAAAAGGAAACATTTATCTAAGTTTGACTAATTGAAAGTAGTACACCTAAATACATACGAAGGAAATGGAGGCGCCGGAAGGGCCTGCCTCAGGTTAAGTGATGCGCTAAACGCTAGTGGCATCGACTCCAAAGTAATGGTGTACCTTCAGTTCAAGGAAAGTTTAAAAACAGGAACCTTTAGTAAAGGTCTTTTTGCAAAAGCAGGTGCCGTTTTCAATATCCTTGCTGAGCGTTATTTATCAAAGGCTGCAGCGAAAGCAGTAAAAACGCCTTTCTCACTACAATGGTTTGGAACTTCGGTAGTTGATCATCCTGCAGTACAAGAAGCCGACATTATTCATTTACACTGGATAAACCATGGATTTCTTACTCCTAAGTTTCTTGCTGAAATTGACGAACTAGAAAAGCCTGTAGTATGGACATTTCATGATAGCAATGCGTTTACAGGCGGTTGTCATGTGCGTTATTCCTGCGAAAACTACTTTAAAGAATGTGGCAATTGCCCCCTATTAAGATGGAGCGGTAAAAACGACTTCTCGCACAGCACCTGGTTACGTAAGAAAAAGGCCTATTCGGAGTTTAACTTTCATATTGTAGCGCCAAGCAAATGGATGGCAAACTCTGTTAAACTGAGCAGTTTATTGGGATTTAGAGAAACATCTGTTATCCCAAACACTATTGAAACGGAAGTTTTTAAACCTTATGTAAAATCAGAAGCAAAAAAAATCCTGAAAATAGATCCTGCTAAGTTTGTATTGATGAGTGGCTTTATGCCCTCGAAGAATGACAAACATAAAGGAACATCGTATCTTATAGATGCGTTAAATGATCTTGCAACCAGACCGGGAATTATTAAAGAAAATATAGAACTGGTAATTTTTGGCAATAAGGACAATGCCGAGATGCCCGAGTTTCCATTTAAAACAACATTTCTAGGCACGATCAACAATGACGCTCACCTGGCCAAGTGTTATTCAGCCGCAGATGTATTTATAACCGCCTCTCTTGAAGACAACCTTCCGAACACGGTAATGGAAAGTCTATCTTGTGCAACTCCCGTGGTGGCCTTTAAAACAGGCGGCATCCCAGACATGGTAAGACATCTAGAAAATGGCTATCTGGCAGAATACGAATCGTCAGAAGACCTTGCCACTGGGATGGAATGGTTGTATCACGATGAAAATGCCCCTGAAATTCAGAAAGAAGCAAGAAGAACGATTTTAAATCAATTCTCAGAGCAAGTAATTGCAGAAAAACACTTATTATTGTATCAGTCACTGATTGATTTACAGCCCCGATAATTTTTTAGATTTAGAACCACATGCAGCCGAAGTTAAGTGTTATTACTATCGTTTATAATAATGTAAAGGATATTGAGCGCACCATGCTTTCTGTACTAAATCAAACCTATAAAAACATTGAGTACATTATTATTGACGGTGCTTCGAAAGATGGCACAGTAGATAAAATCTACAATTACAAGTCGAGGCTAGCTCAGTTTATCTCAGAGCCAGATAAAGGTATTTACGATGCCATGAACAAGGGACTTTCTCTTGCCACTGGCGATTATGTACTTTTCATGAACTCGGGTGATGAGATCTATGCCCCGGAAACAGTAGCAGAAGTTTTTGAAAGCGCAAGCTCTGCCGACATCTATTATGGTGAAACCGAAATGTATGATGAGGACTGGATAAGTTTAGGTCAGAGAAGACATCATGCTCCTGAAAATTTTGACTGGCAGAGCTTTAGATATGGAATGAGTGTAAGTCATCAGGCTATTTATGTTAGAAGAAGTTTAGCCGAACCTTTCGATTTGAGATACAAGTACAGTGCTGATATCGATTGGATTATTAAGGCAGCCAAGCATGCGTCAAGTATTGTCAATACGCATACGTACGTAGCTAAGTATTTGGTAGGTGGAATTTCTAAGAAAAAGCACATGGCTAGTCTTAAGGAGCGTTTTCACATATTCACCAAATATTATGGTTTAATACCAAACCTGATTAATCACGTTTTTATTGCGATTAACCTGGCTCAATATTATATTCGCCACCGCAGAACTAACGATTAGCAGGAAATTTCCTAGTTTCCTTTATGGATTTGTAGACCAAAGACCTGCTTCTTTTACAAACACTCTTCTGTTCAGTTTTAAATTGGCAACAACCAATTCTGCAAAATCTTCAGGTTGCATTACTCTATTAGGATTTCCATCTGTCAACTTAAGATCCTTAGCCATGTCAGTCGCAATTGTACTTGGCAATAGTGTACTTACGCGGATATTATGCTTGCGCACTTCCTGCATTAACGATTCAGACATCCCAATCAATCCAAATTTAGAAGCACTGTAGGCACTGGTTACCGCAGCACCATTTTTGCCTGCAGTAGATGAAATATTAATAATATCACCGGTTTTTCTTTCTATCATTTCGGGTAAAACTGCTCTTGTGGTATAATAAGCTCCAAACAAGTTTACTTTAACAATCTCTTCCCATCTTGATGGCTCCAATTCAAGAAACGGCCCAAAGGAAGCTATTCCGGCATTGTTAATTAAAATATCAATTATGCCTAGTTCTGATTTAACCTGACTAACGGCTGCATTCACATTTTCTATATCAGAAACATCAACCGTAGCGATTGCTGTTTTAACTCCGTATTGTTTTAATTCTTCTGCAAGAATCTGTAAATCAGATGCTGTTCTTGCCATCAGACCTATATTAACGCCTTCCTGCGCCAAAGCTATCGCCATCGCTTTCCCTAAACCTTTTCCGGCGCCTGTGATTATTGCATTTTTACCTTTTAATGATTCCATAGTATCTTGTATTAAAATACAAAAATAACAAAAAACAAAAGCCTGTTTCTTGCGAAACAGGCTTTATGACTTATCAATAGAAAAAGTTCCTATTTATACTATCTTATTAAGTTTACGTGCAGCTTCAGTTAAGTGAATTTTACGTAAACGCATGCTTAACGGAGTTACCTCGATGTACTCATCAGCCTGGATGTACTCCATAGCCTCTTCCAAAGAGAATTTAATTGCCGGAGCAATACGCTGACTATCATCTGTACCAGAAGCACGCATGTTAGTTAAAGCTTTACCTTTTACAATGTTAACAACCAAGTCATTATCACGAATATGCTCTCCTAAGATTTGTCCTTCGTAGATATCTACTCCCGGATCAACAAAGAAACGACCACGATCTTGTAATTTATCAATTGAATAAGCTGTAGTGCTTCCTTTTTCCATAGAAACCAATACACCGTTCAATCTACCAGGGATTACACCTTTCCAAGGCTCATAAGCTTTGAAACGGTGAGCCATAATTGCTTCACCACCTGTAGCAGTTAATACGTTATTTCTTAAACCGATGATACCACGTGCAGGAATATCGAATTCCAAGTGTTGTAAATCACCTTTTGGCTCCATAATCAATAACTCACCTTTACGTTGTGTTACCAATTCAATTACTTTACCAGCAACTTCACCCGGTACATCAACGATTAAGGTTTCGATAGGCTCACATTTTTTACCATCAATTTCTTTGATGATTACCTGTGGCTGGCCAACCTGAATTTCGTATCCTTCGCGACGCATGGTCTCGATTAATACTGATAAATGGAGAATACCCCTTCCGTACACCAAATAAGAATCTGGAGACTCAGTTTCTACAACTTTAAGTGCAAGGTTTTTCTCAATTTCTTTATATAAACGTTCTTTCAAACGTTGAGAAGTAACAAATTTACCTTCTTTACCAAAAAATGGTGAGTTATTGATTGTGAACAACATGTTCATCGTTGGCTCATCAATTTTGATTACCGGCAATTGTTCCGGAGCATCGAAATCAGCAATAGTATCACCAATATCAAAACCATCAATACCTACTACTGCGCAGATATCACCTGATTTTACTTCAGTTGCACGGATTTTCCCTAAACCTTCGAAAGTATATAATTCTTTTACTCTTGATTTTACCATTTTACCATCACGTTTAATTAAAGTAACCGGTTGGTTTTCTTTAATTACGCCACGGTGTACACGACCAATTGCAATACGGCCTACGAAAGATGAATAATCTAAAGAGGTGATTTGCATTTGTAAAGTACCGTCGTTTGTAGGTGCAGCTGGAATCTTTGCAACAACTGTATCTAAAAGCGCGAAGATGTCTGTTGTAGGCACTTTCCAGTCAGTACTCATCCATCCTTGTTTAGATGAACCGTAGATTACCGGGAAATCAAGTTGCTCTTCTGTTGCTTCTAAGTTGAAGAACAATTCGAAGATCTGCTCGTAAACTTCTTCAGGGCGACAGTTCTCTTTATCAACTTTATTTACAACAACGATAGGTTTTAAGCCTAAAGCCAACGCTTTTTGAGTTACGAAACGTGTTTGAGGCATGGCACCTTCAAAAGCATCACACAATAACAATACACCATCAGCCATTTTCAATACACGCTCTACCTCACCACCGAAATCGGCGTGACCAGGTGTATCGATAATGTTGATTTTAACGTCTTTGTACATAACTGAAACGTTTTTTGACACGATGGTAATACCGCGCTCACGCTCCAAATCATTGTTATCAAGTATTAAATCTCCCGATTGTTCGTTATCGCGGAAGATTGAACAAGAGTGTAAGATCTTATCGACCAGTGTAGTTTTACCGTGGTCAACGTGGGCTATGATAGCTATATTTCTTATTTTTTGCATAAAATGCTACTAATTTTTGGCGCAAAGATAAGATTAATTATCGAGATTTCAGCACTTTAGTCATAGGCATTTAACTCTTTTTTCAGCAAGTTATTCGAAGGCTCTTTTTAGACATGGTTCTATTTCTATGATTTATACGTTTTAATTGCTTTAAATTTTAAACAATGTATATATTGAGATGTTTCATATATACTAAATGAATAAGGCTATGAACAATTCAAAGAAAAACACCGAAAAAGCTCCGCCAGAGGAGGTCAATCCACACCACAAAACAGGGCTTGATGACTGGAATGACCGTTTGGATCAGAATTTTGAAACTGAACACGAAGGCGACGAACTTGCAGACGAAAAAGCCCGTGATTATTCTTACAAAGCCGGAAGCGGTGATCAATCGGATGAGTCGATAGATATTCAACAACAAGACTAGCTTTTAATGACGAAAAAAGCAATATTACTTGGAGCCAGCGGATTGATAGGCAACAACTTATTAACGCAATTACTGAATAGCCCAGCCTATAGTGAGGTGCTAACTATTGGCCGTAAACCGCTAAACTTTGAACATCCTAAGTTAAAAGAGCTAATTGTTGATTTTGATCATATTGACCAATACTCGTCAGAAATTAAAGGCAATGTGGTGTTTTGTTGTTTAGGCACAACAAATAGCAAGACACCGGATAAAGTACAATACAAGAAGATTGACTATCAATACCCTTTAGATATAGGCTCTATTGCACAAAGCAATGGTGCTACGGCCTACCATCTGGTTTCCTCGATGGGAGCAGATGTAAATTCGTCCATGTTTTACCCGAAAACCAAAGGTGAGGTAGAAAGAGATTTAAAGGCTATACCTTTCAAGAGCATTTATATTTACCGCCCTTCTCTCCTGGACGGTAATCGCGCAGAAGAGCGAACCGCCGAAAAAATTATGATAAGACTCATGCGTTTTTTAAACCCACTATTAATTGGAGGATTAAAAAAATACAGAAGCATTAAAATAGAAACAGTCGCCTCAGCAATGCTAAAAGAGTCTTTAACAGACAAAAAGGGAGTTTTTACTTACTCTTCTGATCAGATTGAGGCATTGGGGTAAGTTTCTTAAAAAAGATTCTTTTTCCCGAAGGCCCAAATTAGAAATGGCGACATTGCTTTGGCCCAGGTTGGCAATTCGTGTTTACCTCCAACCATTTCATAATAGGCGATATCATCAGGTCTTTTATAGCCCTTGTTTAAAAGCTCTTTAATTACATCAATGGTATCATCGATAGAATCTATAATGAAGTTCTTATTTCTATCGGCCACCTCATCTTCGGTACCTGTCATTAACCAGAACTTTAATTCAGGTTTAGTTTTCGTATCGATAATTCGTTGATGCAGAATGCGATCATCGTCGGTATAACCATCCCTAAGATCTTTTTTCCTCCACCAAAATGATCCTGAAAAAACACCAACCGCATCAAAATAGTTGTCATTATTCCAAGCAATATCGAATGCAGTTAGCCCTCCCAAAGAGAAACCTGCAAAAGCACGTTTACCATTTATAGGAAAATCTACATGGGCTTGTACAAAAGGGATTAACTCTTTAATAACGAAATCAGTATAAGATTGCGCTTTGCTACCCCTATTCTGAAAATCAGGGATTCCCGCAACTCCATACTCTAGTAAACGATCTTTTGAAGCTTTTATCGCTACAACTACCAACGGCTCCATTTTATTTTGGCTATACAAACGAGCTAGCGTACTTTGCAACTCTAATGCTTCAGTATCCTGCCCATCATTTAACAATAACAGATTTAATTGTTCATTCCCTAAAAGATTGTCTGGGATATAGATTTCAACCTCAACTCCCCTTTTAAGGTATTTTGATTGTATAGTTTTTTCGGTTTTAATAACTTCCGGAAGTAACATGGTAGTATACATAATTCAGCAATTTCCCTTTCTCTCAAATGCACTACAAAGGTAATATTCTCTTCAAAAATTTAAATAATTGGTGTGTAATTTTATATAAAACAGATATTTACGACAAGTAATAGACCTAATACTTGCTTTTCACATTCTTTATTTCTTATCTTAAAGCATCTAAATTTTACGGGGATGAAAGAGGAATATAAAAAGTGGCACAGCAACAATCTGAACGCCGATTTTGAATTGCTCGCTTTTGGGCACAGCGGCTTTCCAATCCTTCTTTTTCCTACTAGTATGGGGCGATATTTTGAAAATAAAGATTTCAAAATGATCGAATCCATCCAGTGGTTTATAGATGAGGGAAAAATTAAAGTTTATTGTGTTGATAGCTTTGACAGCTTAAGTTGGTACAACAAGAGCATCCATCCGGCCGACAGGGTAAAAAACCATATTCAGTATGATAAATTCCTACTGGAAGAAGTCTCTACAATGGCTCGTAACGAAACCGGGCACTCTAAAATCATTACCGCCGGATGTAGCTTTGGCGGGTATCATGCCGCAAATTTTGCTTTCAGACATCCATGGCTGGTTAGTCATATGTTTAGCATGAGCGGGGCTTTTGACATCAAAGATCAGCTTGACGGATTTTACAATGATGACGTTTATTTCAATAATCCGGTCGACTTTTTACCAAGCGACAGCAATCCGGAATTATGGAACATGAAAATAATTTTGGGCACGGCAGATAACGACATATGCAGAGCCAGCAATGAGAGGTTGTCTCAGATATTAACCGACAAGGGAATTAATCATTGGCTGGATGTGCGACAAAATGCGGAACACGACTGGCCGATATGGAGAAAAATGCTCCCTGAATACTTATCCCAATTATGACCTAATTAAAAACATCTAAAACATATACATATGAAAAAAATCGGAATACTATTTGGTAAAGAAAGATCGTTTCCTGAGGCTTTTGTAAAGCGCGTAAATGAGATTGCAGGAAAGGACATCAGAGCCGAATTTGTAAATATTGACAAAATATTTCAAGCTGAAGCACTGGATTACGCTGTAATTATCGATAGGATATCACAGGATGTGCCTTTTTATCGCTCTGCACTAAAAAATGCCGCAATTACAGGAACTGCCGTAATAAACAATCCATTTTGGTGGAGTGCCGACGAGAAATTCTTTAATAATGCATTAGCTGTAAAGCTTGGAATACCCGTACCTAAAACAGCTTTGATACCATCTTACGAACAACCTGACGATACATCGGACGAATCTTTTAGCAATCTTGCATTTCCATTAGATTGGGAGGCTATCTTCAAGTACACTGGCTTCCCTGCATATATGAAACCTTTTGATGGTGGCGGCTGGAAAGAAGTTTACAAATTACATGATATAGAAGACTTTTTCGACAAGCATAGTCAGACCAAAAAAACGGTCATGATGCTTCAGGAAGAAATTGTTTTTGATGAATATTTTAGATGTTATTGCATTGGTGGCAAATACGTTCGTATTATGCAATATGAACCACGAAATCCCTTTCATCTTCGCTACCAAGTAAACACACCTCCTTCAAGCGAGAAACTACTAAAAACCATCCATGACTATGTGATTAAGCTGAATCAGTACTTGGGCTATGATTTTAATACAGTAGAATTCGCGGTTCGTGACGGAATACCTTATGCCATTGATTTCTGCAATCCTGCACCCGATGCTGAAGTAACCAGTGTTGGTCAGGAGAATTTTGATTGGGTTGTTGAAACTTCTGCTCAATATGCTATTGAAAGGGCAAAAGCTCAAATTGAAGGACAAGACAACTTAACATGGGGAGAATATGTTAAAACATCGGCTTCCGGACAGCCACTACTTGGCAAATCAAAAGCCAAAGCTGTCGCCGAGAAAAAAGCACCAACTAAAGCAACAACTGCTAAACCTAAAAAAGCACCTGTTGTAAAAAAATAATTGGGGATAAATTGGAGGGAATAAGTTATGATGAATGAATTTACACTTGGTGTGGAGGAAGAGTACATGGTGGTTGATCCGGTAACCCGTGAACTAACCTCGCATGATCAAAAAATAGTTGAAGCAGCACAAAAAATACATAAAGATCAGGTTAAGGCCGAAATGCATCAGGCTGTTGTAGAGGTAGGAACCGGCATTTGCAGAAATACAGACCAGGCACGTGCAGAAATATCACAATTAAGGTATACAGTTTCGCAGCTTGCAGGTGAACAGGGATTAAGAATTGGTGCGGCAGGAACGCATCCTTTTTCCCATTGGGAGAAACAATTGATTACGGAGCATCCACGTTATAGCGAAATAGTAAACGAACTTCAGGAGGCCGCCAGATCCAACCTGATCTTCGGATTACATGTTCACGTAGGATTTCAATCTAGAGAGCTTGCCATTCATATAGCAAATCAGGTACGCTATTTTTTACCACACGTATTTGCTTTATCTACCAACTCTCCTTTTTGGGAAAGCAGGAATACGGGATATAAATCGTTCCGGACTAAGGTATTTGACAAATTTCCGAGAACGGGTATTCCGGATATTTTTAATAGCATTGAGGATTATGACAACTATGTAAAGCTATTAATTAAGACCAACAGTATTGATAACGCAAAAAAAATCTGGTGGGACATTAGGGTGCATCCTTTCTTTGAAACCATAGAGTTCAGGATTTGCGATTGCCCAATGCTGATTGATGAAACCATGGCTTTTGTTGCATTGTTTCAGGCGCTATGTGCCAAATTGTATAAACTCCGCCTTCAAAACATGAAATTCATCAGCTATTCGAGAGCCTTGATTAATGAAAATAAATGGAGAGCCGCACGTTATGGTATTGATGGCAATCTGATTGATTTTGGCAAGGAAATGGAAGTAAATTGCAGGAATTTGATACTAGAATTGTTAGATTTTATTGATGACGTTGTTGATGATCTAGGCTGCAGAAATGAGATCAATTATGTGCTTAAAATTCTTGAAAATGGAACTGGCGCGGATAGACAATTGGCTGTTTACGAACAAAGTGGTAACTTTGAGGCTGTAGTAGATTACATTACTACACAAACACTAATTGGGGCTAAGCCGTGAACATAATAGATAGAAATAAGATTAGGGTTGCTGTAATTGACATGAATAATGGAGTTACAAACCAGGGGATGCGTGGGATACAGGAAATCTTGTTGCGCTATCGTACAGAGAATGACGTTGATTTGTGTTATGATATTTTTGATTTAAGGCAGAAAGGAGAAATTCCTGATGAACATTACGACATTTATATATCAAGCGGAGGACCTGGAAGCCCTTTTGATGGTGAAGGCGAGCAATGGGAGAACGACTTTTTTAATCTATTAAACAAAATAGAGTGCCATAATAAGATTAGTGCGCAGAAAAAGCATGCTTTTTTAATATGCCACTCTTTCCAAATGGCTTGCAGAAAATATCATGTAGGTGAGGTGATCAGAAGGAAATCAACTGCTTTTGGCATTTTCCCTATCTTTTTAACCGAAGAAGGAGAAAATGATTTGGTTTTTAATGGCTTACCCAATCCGATTTATGCTGTAGATAGTCGTGACTGGCAGGTGATAAATCCTGATAATGTGCTGTTTTCGAACTCGGAGGCCAAGGTCCTGGCTTTAGAAAAGGAACGACCACACGTTGATTTGGAACGTTGCGTAATGTCAGTTCGTTTTACCAAAGAAATAGTAGGCACACAATTTCATCCGGAAGCAGATCCTGTTGGCATGAAGATGTATCTGTTACAAGAGGATAAAATGAAGGCAATTATTAAGAATCATGGTCTGGAGAAATATGAGGATATGTTGTCGAGTCTTGATAATCCTGATAAGATAAAATTAACACAAAGCCTTATTTTACCTAACTTTTTAACTGAGGCATTAAATGCCTTACAGGAGGCATAGCTATGATCGGGAAATACAGAGACCAGTTTAACAGTGCTTTTTCTGAAGAAAAGTACGCAAGCTTTTTAAAGACACTGGAATCTGGATTAACAAACATCCCTTTTAGGGTTGCGGAAACTCCGGTTTTCATTCCCTATGCACTGCAAAAACAGCTAATTGAGGCCGGTGAAGAGATTACAAAGCTGATTAAACAACCTAACTTTAAGGAATTAACCAAAAATTCTATTCCATCAAATTGGAATGTTCCTAACGAAAATGAGCATCCTCATTTTTTGACATTCGATTTTGGAATTTGCAAAGATGCTAACGGTCAACTTGTACCCATGCTAATTGAGATGCAGGGTTTCCCTTCTTTGTATGGCTTTCAGCCTGAGCTCGGTAGGGTTTATAAGGAATCTTATGGATTAGCACCTGGCTTAACTCCGTTTTTTAATGGAATTAATGAACAATCATACATTGACTTATTAAAAAAGGTAGTGCTTGGCAACTATGCTCCTCATGAAGTGGCACTAATGGACGTTGATGCGCCAAACCAAAAAACAGCTATTGACTTTTTAATTACTCAAAAATATTTAGGCATCAAAGTTTTAAGTTTAACAGACATTTTTAAAGAAGGTAATGCCTTATTCTATAAAGAAAACGGAGAAAAAGTGCAGTTAAAAAGGATTTATAACCGACTGATTTTTGATGAGGTTACCGATAAAACAGTACTTTTTACAGAAAGCTTTGATCCGAGAGATAAAGTTGATGTGGAATGGATTACTCATCCCAATTGGTTTTACAGGATTAGTAAATACACTATGCCTTTTTTGAAAAGCGAGTTTGTACCCGAGACCCATTTCCTGAATACTTTAACTGAAATACCTGCAGATCTTGAAAACTATGTATTAAAACCTTTGTTTTCTTTTGCAGGTATGGGTGTAATTATTGATGTAACGAAAGCTGATATAAGGAACATTAACGACCCGGAAAATTGGATACTTCAACGAAAGGTTGTTTATGAGCCCGTTGTACAATCACCTGATGGCGGTGTAAAAGCTGAAATAAGGTTGATGTACCTTTGGGCAGATGGTGAAGAACCTCAATTATGTATTAATCTGGTCCGTTTAAGCAGAGGAAAAATGATAGGCGTAAGGTATAATAAGGATTTTGACTGGGTTGGCGGTACCATTGGGCTTATGGAAGCTTAAATTTACAATTAACAGACCTGCCTGAAACAGGCATTAACTAATTTTGTGATATGGACATTCAGACTATTCTAGTAATCATACTGTTTGCAGGGGCATTGTTTTATGTCGGCCGCATAGTTTACCGCTCTATAGCCCCAAAAAGCAATGGATGTGGCACCAACTGCAAGTGTGGTGTAGATTTTTCCAATATCGAACCAGACAAGAAATAGATTTTATCTATGACAACAATTCTAGAGCCTTTTAAAGCTTATTTACAAAAGAAAGTAGCTATCACTGATGATCAGTTTAGCCTTATTTCCGATAAACTCAAAGTAAAAACCTTCGATAAGAATGAAATGATCTTGATGAAGGGTGAGGTTTTATCTCATGGCTTTTTTGTTCTAAGTGGGCTTTTACGCAGTTATTCGATAGATAGTAAAGGGAAAACTCATATTATTCAATTCGCCCCTGAGCAATGGTGGCTTTCTGAACGAAATGGGATGTTCAATGAGGCTTCGGAGTTTTTTATTGATGCAATTGAACCCACAACAGCAATTACAATGAACAGAGATTTCATGAACGACGCAGCAAAGCATGTTCCTTGTATGAATGACCTGAACAGTACAATGCTTAATAACTCCATCAGGTTTATGCAGAAAAGAATCAATATGCTTTTAAGTGCAACTGCTGAGGAACGCTACCTGAATTTTATCCAATTATACCCCAACCTTACCTTAAGGGTTCCTCAATGGATGATTGCCTCTTACTTAGGCATTACGCCGGAATCGCTAAGCAGGGTCCGCAAAGACCTGGCGCATAAGCATTTTAGGCCCTAGTGCTTTCTTATCATAGGTCAATGTGAGACAAAACTTCTAGCCGTAATTTTGTGTTGTAATTAAAAGAACAACTTAAAAAAACAATACTATGGCAACTACACAATGGGTATTAGACCCAACTCACAGTGAACTACAGTTTAAAGTTAAACACTTAATGATTTCTACCGTAACCGGCGGTTTACATTTAATCAGTGCAACATTAACTTCCGAGTCTGATGATTTTGAAAATGCATCAGTAACTTTTGAAGCTGAGACTGATTCTATTAATACGGGAAATACAGATAGAGATAATCACTTAAAAAGTGCGGACTTCTTTGATGCTGAAAAATTCCCAAAAATTACTTTCGAATCTACTTCATTAAAGAAAGATGGTGATGATTATATTTTAAATGGAAATTTAACAGTTAAAGGTACTACTAAGCCTGTAGAATTGACAGCTGAATTTGGTGGTATTGCTACTGACCCATGGGGAAATACAAAAGCTGGATTTACTATAGATGGTAAAATAAACAGAACTGATTTTGGTTTAACATGGAATGCTGCATTAGAGACTGGTGGTGTTATGGTTAGTGAGACTGTTAAAATAGTCGGTGAATTACAGTTTGTAAAACAAGCCTAAATAATATAAGCATCCATAAAAAGGATAAAAATACAAATGGAAGCAAAAACTAAAGCAGTGTCGGCCATTTTAAATGCGCCGGCACCTCATATGGTTGGTGATGGTTTTAGGGTACATAATTTTTTTCCGAAAGGGTACAAGATTAAAATGAGTCCATTCTTTATGTTGGATTATAACTCCAAGATAGAGTTCTCGGCCCGAAACGAGCCCAGAGGTGTTGGAGTTCATCCACACCGTGGGTTTGAGACCGTAACCATTGCTTATCATGGAGCAGTGGCACATCATGACAGTGCTGGTAACAGTGGGATTATTTACCCGGGTGATGTTCAATGGATGACTGCCGCCAGTGGGATTTTACATAAAGAATATCATGAAGAGGAGTTCAGCAAAAAAGGCGGAGCTTTCCAAATGGTTCAGTTATGGGTCAATTTACCCTCAAAATATAAAATGACTCCACCAAAGTACCAGGATGTAAAACATAGCGATATGGCAAAATACAAACTGGAAAATGGAGCCGGCGAAATTGAGGTTATTGCAGGTGAATACAATGAGGTCAAAGGATCTGCAAGTACATTCTCTCCATTAAATTTATTAAATGCCCGTTTAAATAAAGGTGGCAAGGCTTATTTTGATTTCTCTGAGAACTACAATACAGGTCTTGTTATCATTGAAGGCAGTATAAAAATTAATGGCACTGAAATGGCCAAAACAGACCAGTTTGTTCATTTTAAGAATGAAGGTTCTAAAATTGAGCTTGAGGCTTTGGGAAACAGTGTAGTTTTGGTACTAAGTGGCGAACCTATAAATGAACCAATTGCCCAATACGGCCCATTTTTAATGAATACACCTGAGGAGATACAGCAAGCGATAAGTGATTATAATCAAGGTAAGTTTGGGTACTTAGAAGAGTAAAAAATGACCGTTCTCTTCGAAGACTGGAATCTTTTGCCCGCTTCGCTAAATGGGCAAAATTTCCTAGGTCTTCTCTGAGAAGGTAATTTTTTAGTAAATAGCGTGATGCATACAACTTTATTTTTTTAATAGGTATCGTAATGCATACAGCTTTATTATAGGGAATATTATCCCTTTTGAATAAGGCACACTGCGTAAGCAACAACACCCTCTTCCCTGCCAATAAATCCCATCTGTTCATTAGTGGTTGCTTTTATAGAGATGTCATCGATAGAAATGCCTATTGCTTCTGCAATATTCTTTTGCATTTCCGGAATATGAGGATTAATCTTCGGCGCTTCAAGACAAAGCATTGCGTCTATATTGCCTATCTCCCAGTCTTTCTCTCTTAAAAGCTTCACACTTTCTTGAAGCAAAATAACACTGCTTATTCCCTTCCATTGTGGATCGGTATTTTTAAAATGGAAACCAATATCCCTTAAATTTGCCGCCCCCAATAACGCATCGCAAATTGCATGAAGCAAAACATCTGCATCAGAATGCCCAAAGGCACCTTTATGATGCTCCAGATTAACTCCGCCTATTACAAATGGATGATTTTCTTTTAACTGATGTACATCGAACCCAAACCCTACTTTAATTTTCATCTATTTAATTGTTATTGTATATAGTTATTTGGCATCGCCAAAATTAAAAAGCAATGTGAAACGCAATGTATTAGCCAATGGGCTCTTTTGAGCATTAGCTGCCAAATAAGCAAAATCTATATTAAATACATTGTATTTTAAACCAGCACCAAGTGTAAAATATCTCCTGTCGCCTTTTTGAGGACTTTCATAGAAATATCCTGCTCTTAGGGCAAACTGCTGGTTGTACCAGTACTCTATTCCGGCAGCGATATTAATTTCCCTCATTTCTTCCCTAAAACCACCGGGAGCATCACTAAATGAACCAAATATGCCGGATGGAACTGAACGATCAGGATCTTTACCTGCTAGGATCTTCCCATCCCCATCATAAATAGGTTGTGTTGGCACCAACAGCTTATTGAAATCCAGGGCAAAGGTAAATTGACTATAATCATCAATTAAAAAAGTTGAAGCAGCCCCAATTTTAAAGTTTGTTGGTAGAAAATTCTTTTCTCCACCGGATACATAGCTTATTTTAGTCCCAATATTTGAAATGTTGACCCCGGCAGAAATAATCGCATCAGTACCCAGGAAAATAGTTGGCTTTTTATAATATGCAGAAACATCAACCGCAACTGCTGAGCCAGCCTGTGTTTCCTGTCCTGCAGCAAATTGACCCGACAAAAGATTAGAATAAATATATCTTAAGGCTGTCCCAAGCGAAAATGAGCTACCGAATCTTCGTGAATAAGTCACATCCCATGCTAGTTCATTTGGACTGTAAACTCCCAGATCTTGCTGATTTATATCTACAAACTGTATTTCACCTAAAGAAAAATACCTTAAGGAACTTCCAACTGTACTCTCATCATTAAGTTTATAGAATCCACTTAAATATGCAAGGTTAATGTCAGGAACCAAACTTTTTAGCCAAGGACTATAGGAGGCAGAAAAACCATATGGTTTATCTAAAAAAGCTAGTTTTGAAGGATTGATGCTCATTGCATTTGCATCAGGAGTAACTGCAACGCCAGCATCGCCCATCCCCCCGGCCCTTGCATCAGGAGTAATTAACAAAAAGGGAACAGCAGTAATTATGTTGTTTGGTGCGCTGCCATTTGTTTGTGTACCAGGTTGCACTTCTTGCGCAAACACTCCAATAGAAACTGCTGCCAGAGAAAAAATGCTTAATAGAGTCTTTACTGAGTACCTGAAATTCATTTGTCCCGTATAAATTATACTATTCCACGCAAGTTAGCATAGTGTTTATTAATTTCAAAGTATTCTTAATTATACACAATTTCTATCCTGAGATAAATTACCTGGAGTTATAAAGAAAGATTTTTTTGGTGCGAAAGCGTTTTTTTGCGTAGTTTTAACGGTTAGAGTACCTATTTGCATGACCCAATGAAAAAATCATACTTATACTCGCTTGCATATCTTGCATTTGTAGCCTCCTTTATGTCTTGTAAATCCAAATCAGGAACATCTGATAAGACAGGATTGGCCTATAATAAAAAAGAATACGGAGGATTTCAAGTAAACAACAAATTCAAAAGAGGACCAGGCCCAGGTTTAGTTGAAATTGAAGGTGGTGTTTTTGTAATGAGTGGCAGTGCCATAAATGTTGCAGGACAAGAGTTAAGCTCTTACAATCATAAAAGAGAGACCACTGTTTCTTCTTTTTATATGGACGAAACAGAAGTTTCGAACACAAACTGGCTTGAGTACTTAAATTGGATAAGAACCAATTATCCATCTGATTACGAATATTATTACAACGAAATTCCTGATACTTTGGTTTGGCGCAGACCATTATCATACAATGAGCCATATGTAGATAACTATTTGAGGCATCCCGCCTATCAGGACTACCCTGTGGTTGGTGTTACCTGGGAACAAGCAGAAAGGTACTGTGCCTGGAGAACTGATCGAGTGAACGAATTATTACTTAGAGATCAGGGCTATATGACCAGTTTCAAAGAAGTAAACGGAGATACCAGATCGGGTGTTGCGGCAGCAAGTTCCAGACCAACGGAACCTTTCAACACTGAGATTTACTTAAACGGTCAATATGATGACAAGGGCAAAAAAGCCATGAAGGACTTAAGTCCTACAAATGCCAGCGCTCCAGATGCCAAAGGGAATAAAGGGGCAACCAGAAATGTAAGACTTGAGGATGGAATTTTAAAACAACCTTATCGACTACCTACCGAAGCGGAATGGGAATATGCAGCTCTTGGCTTGATTGGAAATACTGAGTATGAAAATATTCACGAGAATAGAATTTATCCTTGGAATGGACTTGGCCTAAGTTCAGCTAAGAAAAAAACCAGAGGTTTAATGTTAGCTAACTTTAAAAGAACAAAAGGTGATTACATGGGTGTTGGAGGCTCTTTAAATGATAAAGGAGGACTGACAGTAGCTGTAAGATCGTATCTTCCTAATGATTTTGGCTTGTATAACATGGCTGGAAACGTAAATGAGTGGGTTGCCGATGTTTATCGTTCTAAAACTTTTGAAGCTGCTGACGCATTTAATCCTTATAGAGGAAATTTCTATGAAGACAAGAAAGTAGCCGATCCAAACACAGGTAAAATAGAAAAAGATAAACACAACAGACCGGTTATGATTGCTGCAGTATCTGCAAGGAAACAAACATGGGCAGAGAAACAAGCTTCGGCTGCTAAACCTGCTGATTCGGTTAACACTTATGCAGATCAGAGAGGTTATCGTGACAAGGCTAATGATTTATACGGTGAAATTACACTTATTACAGATAAATCTAGAGTATACAAGGGAGGATCATGGGATGATCAGGCAATGTGGCTAAACCCTGCAACAAGAAGATTTCTTCAGCAAGATGAATCAACTGCAGACATCGGCTTTAGATGCGCGATGACTATGCTTGGCGCTTCTGAAATTAGATCAATGGGCAAACCTCAATTTAAGAGTAAACCGCAAAGGGCTTTTAATGGCGGTAAGAGATAGTATATTTATTTCAGTAAACAAAGAATGGGGACTGTAAACGGTCCCCATTCTTTGTTTACTGAAATTGCATCAATATTTCATTCTTTTCTACCTTGTCTCCTTTATTAATAAGAATCTTTTTAATAATTCCGGAGGTAGGTGATTTAATAACATTTTCCATTTTCATAGCCTCCAGAACCAGCAGACTATCTCCTTTATTTACTTCCTGTCCTTCGACAACAATTACATTGAGAACCAATCCTGGCATTGGAGCCTTAATTTCGCTAACCTTACTAGCCTGAGAATTGTCCATTCCTAATTGCTTGAGCAATTGATCATACTGGTCTTCTATTTCTACAGTGTACAAAGTCCCGTTCACCTTGATTACACTGGTTTTGGCAGATTTGTCCTCAGAAACGATCTCTATATTATAGGACTTGTTCTTGTAAATAACATGGGTATGGTTCGCCAAACTTCTTGAGTCAATGGCAACTTCTGAACCATTAACACTCAATAAATCATTATTTATTTCAACATTGAAATTGTAATGCTCATTTACTTTCACTTTCATCGTTATTGTGTTAATGCATATTGAATTAAATTTGCACCCATTTTAAGCGCATTAGCGCGCTTATCCTGACTATCATCAGGATAAGTCCCATAATCCTCCCATCCGTTGCCCAAATCGCATTCATAGGTATAATAACAGACAATACGTCCTTCCCAAATTAATGCAAATCCTTGTGGCCTTTTACCGTCATGTTCATGGATTTTAGGTAAGCCGTTAGGAAACTTAAATTTCTGATTGTATAGTGTATGATTTGCAGGTAACTCTGTAAAAGTTAATTCAGGAAATACCTTCTTCATTTCCCTGCGAATAAACTTATCCAGACCGTAATTATCATCGATATGCAAGAACCCCCCACCTATTAGGTATTTACGCAGATTACTAGCCTCAGCACTGCTAAAAACGACGTTTCCATGCCCGGTCAGGTACACAAACGGATAATTGAATATTTCAGGACTCCCTACTTCTACAATTGACTCCTGAGCAACAAAATTGGTGTACAAATTTTTATTACAAAAATCAATGAGGTTTGGAAGTGCTGTTCTATTTGCATACCAGTCTCCACCGCCATTATATTTTAGTTTTGCTAATTTATAGGTAGGCGTATAAAAGCTACTGAGCAGCAAAATTAATCCAATTAAAAAAAAGGTTTTAAATCTCATCTATTTAAATAATTCACTTCAAAGCAGGCCGCTAAAGCAGCGGTTTCTGTACGGAGTCGTGTATTACCTAAAGTTAATGGTTTATAGCCATTTTGCAAAGCCAATTCAATCTCAAGAGGTGAAAAGTCACCCTCTGGACCGATTAATATGGTGTAATTTTGATTAGGTTGAGCAACCTGAGTAATATACTGTTTTGAATTCTCATCGATACAATGAGCGATCATCTTGTTAGTATCGTTCTCTAATTTTAAAAAATCCGAAAGATTTACCGGAGAATTTACTTTAGGGTGGTAAGCCTGGAGTGATTGCTTAACCGCTGAAGTAACTACTTTAACCAGGCGATCTTCTTTCACCACGCGACGTTCAGATCTATCACAAATGACTGGCGTTATCTCTTCAATCCCAATTTCAGTAGCCTTTTCAAGGAACCATTCCAGTCGATCTATATTTTTTGTGGGGGCAACCGCTATGTGGAGATGATGGTTACGTTTGTTATAATTATGAGTTGCCTCAACAACTCTCAACTTAACATTTTTCTTAGATAAATCTATTATTTCAGCTTTATAAAGCCCTCCAATACCATCAATAAGATGTACTTCGGTTCCGATACTTAATCTTAAAACTCTAATGCAATGCTTGCTCTCATCTTCATTTAAGACATATTCATTAGAATTGATGTCTGGTGTGTAAAAAACATGCATAACAAAAAGGATTAATGATTGTCGACCATATCACTCTTACTAATTACTAGTTCAAGTTTTATGGTTTCTATATTCTGTTCCGTTTTCTTTAAGATGGTAAATAAATAACCGTAGCATTCTTCACTGTCACCCACCTCAGGAATCTTGCCGAATGCATGGGAAACAAGCCCCCCTACGGTATCGAAATCCTCGTCTTCAGGTAAATCATGTGGTAAGTGCTCATTAACATCATAAACAGTTGCATAGGCATTAATGATAAATTCTGTATCAGATATCTTTTCAACCGTTGGCTTTTCCTCATCGTACTCATCCTGTATCTCTCCAACAATTTCTTCAACAATATCTTCAAGGGTTACCATTCCGGCAGTTCCGCCGAATTCATCAATCACAATAGCGATTTGAATGCGTTTTTGTTGAAGCTCACTTAAGAGATCATTTATTTTCTTTGTTTCAGGAACGAAGTATGGTTTTCTGATAATATCTTTCAAAGACCATTCTTTATTACCTGCCAATAATGGAAGAATATCCTTTGCGTGTACTATCCCTATAATTTTATCAATTATATCGTCGTAAACAGGCATTCTTGAGTACCCCTCGGCAATAATTGTTTCTACTACTTCATGTTTAGGTGTAGAAAGTTCAATTCCAGAGATTTTAGTTCTCGGAACCATAATATTTTTAACAACGCGCTCATTAAAATCAAAAACATTTTTAATGAGCTCGTGTTCATTTGTATCCAGCGCTCCGCTTTCCTTACCTTGATCTAATAGATAGTATAGCTCTTCGGTACTGTGAACGGACTCATGCCCGCCAACGCTGGATATGCCAAACATTTTAAGAATTACATTTGCGAAGCCATTCAATACCCATATAAATGGCCTGAATAACCAATAGAACGCTTGTAGTGGTAGAGCAATGAATAAAGTTGTAGCAACAGGTCTTTGTATTGCTACAGACTTTGGCGCCAGCTCTCCAAACACGATATGCATTACTGTAATAAACAAGAATGCTATAAACGTAGATATTGATGTAATATAAACCTCAGAAAGATTAAAATTAATTAGCGCGTCGTGTATAATGCTATGCATTACAGATTCACCAACCCAACCTAATCCAAGTGAGGCAAGAGTAATACCCAGTTGAGTTGCGGCTAAATAGCCATCAAGATGCTGGGTAATATATTTTGCGATATTAGCAACCCTACTTCCGGATTTCGCTTTAATTTCAATTTGCGAGGCTCTAACCTTTACAATTGCAAATTCTGCTGCAACGAAAAATCCGTTCAGCGCTACTAAGAAGAATGTTAAAAATATCTTGAGACCTTCCATTAAGAATTGTTATTTCTAAACTTTTTGTCATAAAGTGCAAGGCTTTCCTGTATAACTTTATGTGCGTAACGTACACCTAAAAGATGTTCAATGGTTACTTTCTTTTCTTCCAATGCTTTGTAATCCTGGAAAAACTTAACTATTTCCTTCATTGTGTGTGGTGGCAAATCTGCTAAGTCGTTAATATAATTAACTGACATATCATTTTTAGCTACTGCAATGATTTTATCATCTTGTTCACCGTTATCTACCATATGCATTACACCGATAACTTTAGCTTCAATTATAGACAATGGATACACATCTACCGAGCATAGTACCAAAATATCTAAAGGGTCATTATCGTCGCAATAGGTTTGCGGAATAAAACCGTAGTTTGCCGGATACATCACTGAAGAGAATAGCACCCTGTCTAATTTAATCAAATTAGACTCTTTATCAATTTCATATTTCGCTTTCGAACCTTTTGGGATTTCTATTATGGCATTAACAATTTCAGGTAAGTTCTCGCCTGGAGAAACGCTGTGCCATGGGTGGTGATCGTATTTACTCATTTTTTATTTTATTGTTCAGTATTTGTTGTTTCATTATCATTGCCACTTACCACTTTCTTCTTCACAAATGTGATAACGAGAGGAATGGTTGTAACAACAATAAATCCTATAATTATATATAATAAATAGTCGTTTATCTCTTTTTCAAATCTCTTACCTAAGAAATAACCGAGCAAAGTTAAGGAAGCTATCCATAATATTGCACCTGCAATATTATATAATGCAAACCTTTTAAAATCTAATTTAACCACACCAGCAAAAATCGGTGCAAAAGTTCTAACTATGGGAACAAACCTTCCCATTATTAATGCAAAAGCCCCCTGTTTATTGTAATATTCTTCGGCAGCTTTCAAATAACGTTTTTTAAAGAAAAAAGAATCCTTTCTATGATACAATACAGGTCCAGTCTTTCGACCAAACCAATAGCCCGTGAAATTACCTGAAATAGCGCACAAGCATAGGCCTAATATGAGTACATAAATGTTTACATCCAGCTTTCCGGTAGCAACAAACATTCCGGCAAGAAATAAGAGGTAATCCCCAGGTAAGAAGAACCCAAAAAACAAACCCGTTTCCGCAAAAATCACGAACATTACAACGTAAAAACCACCTTCTTTAAGTAATTTTTCGGGGTCTATAAAATGCTGTAGGGTCGTCCAGAAATCTTGCATAGTTCAATTACTCGTAAAACTACAAATAATTATCTAGAGAAATGGTTATATCAAATTTAAAATTACAGCTGGATATACCCCTAAGAATAGTGTAATTACAACTGACAACACCAATACTACTTTGTATTGAAGCGGTGCTTCTAACTCAATCTCATTACCCTCTTTAAAGTACATAGCCACTATAACTTTAAAATAGTAATAGAAGCCGACCAATGCATTTAAAATAGCGAACGCTACCAGAAGTATCTGATATTCGCCCATCACATTAAGGAACATTAAATACTTTCCGATAAACCCGGCAGTTAGCGGTATTCCAGCCAATGACAGCATCGCTATTGTTAGTACTAATGCAGTTAAAGGATTACGCTTAGCTAAGCCATTAAAACTATCGAAATGATCATTACCTGTTTTTTGCTTAACCATAATAAGAACGGCAAAAGCAATGATACTTGCAAAAGTATAAGCAGCCGCATACACCAATACATTATTTGCAGAGCTTGCTGATAATGTAACTAATGAAAACAATAAATAACCTGCATGCGATATACTTGAATAAGCAAGCATTCTTTTAAAGTTCTTTTGAAATAATGCAGTAACATTACCAATAAACAAAGTGATACATACGATCGCAATTAAAGGCGGAAGCCAGAAATCATGTAGAGGAGCAAATGCATCGGCAAATAATCTTAAAAATGCCGCGAAACCTGCTGTTTTTACTACAGTCGACATAAAAGTCGTAATCAAAGTTGGTGCACCCTCGTATACATCCGGAGTCCAGAAGTGAAAAGGAGCAGCTCCCACTTTAAAGCTCAATCCGATCATCATTAGAATTATCCCAGGATAAAACAGCGGAGAGATTGACTTATAATTACCTACCAGGTATTGATTAATTGTTTCTAGATCGAACGAGCCTGTAGCACCATAAATCAATGTAATTCCAAATAATAAAAATCCTGTTGAGAATGCTCCCATTAAAAAGTACTTTAATGAAGCTTCGTTAGATGCAAAATTACTTTTACGAATACCTGCAAGGATATACAAACAGACAGACATGATCTCAATACCTATAAACAACATAGACATGTTCTTATAAGAGACCATAATGATGATACCCGCCAGTGCAAATAAGATTAAGGTGAAATACTCCGCAATATTTTCGCTATTAGCTGCAAAATAATTTTGAGTAAGCAGAAATATAAATAAAGTGCCCAGGATTGTTATACCAGAAAAAGCCAATGCAAAATTATCCATTTGCATCATCCCAAAATAAGTCTGATTAGTGTTCCATGAAGTAGCAACAAAAACCAGTGAAGTAAGCAACCCAATAAGAGTAATGGGTAATAATGCTTTTTTAGCCTTAAACAAACCTGCGTAAAGCACTACTAAAGCTGTAACAGTAATTGTTATTATGATATTCATTTGCTTAGTTTACCGATGTTAATTTTTGTGTTACTTGTTCTATTAAATGCTGCACTGATGCCTCTGACAATTGTAGAATTGGTTTTGGATAGACGCCCAATACAATAATTAGTGCGCAAATCGTATATAAGACTATCTTTTCCGAACCTTTTACATCTGTAAAGGTGATGGTTAAGTCGTTAGTTTTACCAAGCATGATGTTCTGATACATTCTGAACATATAAACTGCTCCGAATATGATTGTTAATCCCGCAAAAACTGCTAGCCAGATATTGTACTGATATACTCCAATCAATAAAAGGAATTCCCCAATAAAGCCGTTAGTTCCCGGCAATGCAACAGTTCCAAGAACGATAATCAAAGCAGTAATAGCCAATATAGGTGCCTGTTTTGCAATTCCTCCCAATTCACTTATCCTATTTGTTTTCAAACGACTTGAGATAATGTCGAGAACAAAGAATAGTCCAACTACATTTATACCGTGACTTAACATTTGAATCATAGCGCCTTGCATGCCTTGTGTATTCAACGCAAAAATACCAGCACTAATTAAACCAACGTGAGCAATTGAAGAGTAAGCCACCAATCGTTTTGCATCCTTTTGAGTAAACGCGATAAGTGAAGCATACACAATTCCTATAACAGATAATATGATTGCAACATGCCCCCAATCTTGTACTCCAGTCGGCACTATAGGCAATAACCATCTAATCACACCATAAATACCCATTTTTAACATTATACCGGCTAATAACATTGTACCTGCAGCAGGAGCTTCAGTATATGTATTTGGTTGCCAGGTATGGAAAGGGAATACAGGCATTTTAATTGCAAAAGCAATAAAGAAAGCCCAGAAAATCCATCCTTGTTGTACTGAATCTAAGTTAAGGTTATAGAAAGCCTGAATATCGAAATTGTGCGCAGGATTCTGCAAATACAGATAAATTAAGCCTAAAAGCATAAACAATGATCCTGCTATGGTATAGACAAAGAATTTCATGTTTACCTTAATACGGTCTTTCCCACCCCAAACTGCACAGATAAAATAAATCGGGATTAGTGCTGCTTCCCATCCAATATAAAACAGAAAAGCGTCAAGTGAAGTAAACACAATTAACAAACCTGTCTGCATGAAAAGAATCAAAGCAAAAAATGCATTTGAATTCTTGTAATTATGCTGATAGCTTGCCAATATGATTAATGGTACTAACACATTTGTTAATAATATAGTGATCATACTTATTCCATCAACGCCGGCATGGAAGCTTATTCCAAGATCATGGATCCACGGATAGTTTACCATAAATTGAGTACTGGCATCCCGGGTAAAGTTACATACCATCACCAGTGCTAATGCAAGAGAGACAATTGCCGAAACCAATGCAACATGTTTTGCTGCATTTCCGGAAAAAGCGGTAACCAAGGCTCCTAGCAATGGTAAGAATATAAGAAGTAGTAAAAGTTGTTCCATTATGTTTTCTTGAACGATCTTTTATAGAGATAAATAAGTATACAATAACAATGAGATGATTCCTACCACCATCATAAAAATATAAAACCCAACATTTCCGGATTGTAACAAGCGTAAACCTTTACTTGCTTCGGTTGTTCCCCAACCAAAACTATTAACAATCCCGTCAACAATTTTATTATCTACAACCTTGTAGAAAAATACTGAAATTGCATCCAATGGTTTTCTAATTAATGCATCATATATCTCATCAAAATAAAATTTGTTATAAGATAAGTTTGCAAGCATAGAGCGTTTAGCCTCATCAGGCGCTGGCACATGACTTTGCTTGATGTATTTTCCATAAGCTACCGCGATAGAAATTAAAACACCAACAACTGAAACTGCCATAAGCATATACTCTGTAGCGTGATCCGGTGATTCACCTGTATGCTTAATTACAGGAGCGAGCCAATGTGACAACCAATGGTTTCCTCCTAAAGCCTCAGGTATGCCAATGATACCGCCAATTGCAGATAGCACAGCCAATACAATTAATGGAATAGTCATTGACTTAGGTGACTCATGAATTTTTTCTTCAGCATGATGAGTTCCACGATATTTACCATAGAAAGTAAGGAATAACATTCGGAACATATAGAATGCAGTAAGAAACGCTCCAAACACTGCAATTCCCCACATTATTTTATCGTGTTGATATACATGTGCCAAAATTTCATCTTTTGAAAAGAATCCTGAGAATGGAGGTAATCCAGCAATCGCGATAGTACCAATTAACATGGTTATAAATGTAACCGGTAGTTTTTTACGTAAGCCTCCCATATGCCTCATATCTTGTTCATGATGCAAAGCATGAATAACAGACCCTGCGCATAAGAACAATAGAGCTTTAAAGAACGCATGTGTGATTACATGGAAGAAAGCTCCGTTATATGCTCCTACACCAAGACCTAAGAACATATATCCTAATTGTGATACGGTTGAATAAGCAAGAACCTTTTTAATATCTGTTTGGGTTAATGCAATAATCGCAGCTACAATTGCAGTAGCCAACCCTATAATACCAATTATATGCTGAATTAGCGGCGCTAAATCAAAGATAAGATTAGATCTGGCAATCATGTAAATACCAGCCGTAACCATTGTTGCAGCGTGAATTAGAGCTGAAACAGGCGTTGGACCAGCCATCGCATCCGGTAACCAGGTAAAAAGTGGCAATTGAGCAGATTTACCGCAAGCACCAATAAACAGTAGCAATGCAATCAGTGCTATCGTATGATCTCCAGGCAACATATTTGCGGCCTGAGGGAATATTTTAGAAAACTCGATACTTCCAAAAGTGGTGAAGATAAAAAACACACCTAGCAGGAAGCCTAAATCACCAATCCGGTTCATTACAAAGGCTTTCTTTGCTGCTGAGGCATAACTGCTGTTTGTATACCAGAAACCGATTAGCAGGTATGAACATAATCCCACGCCTTCCCATCCTATGAACATTACAATGTAATTGGATCCCAATACTAATAAAAGCATAAAGAAGATAAACAGGTTCAGGTAACTAAAAAACTTACCAAACCCTTCATCGCTATGCATATAGCCAATTGAATAAATATGAATAAGGAAACCAACTCCGGTAACGATAAGTAACATTATTGCACTTAAGGGATCTACCAGAAAGGATAAGGGAATATGTAATGTCCCAGCGCTTATCCAATCAAAAAGAAAAACTTCATGAGATTTATTTGCATCTGAGCCTAAAGCCAGAAATATACCAACACTAATGGCAAAAGAAACGAAAATAACACTGCTTCCTATAAAACCAATTAGGCTCTTAGATAATGTGTTTCTTCCCAAACCATTGATTATAAAACCAATCAAAGGAATCAACGGAACCAGCCAAACTAAATCTATTATCATTTTATATCTATACTTATATTACCACTTAAGGCGATTCAACACATTTATATCTACTGATTGAGTATTTCTGTATACCATTACAATAATACTTAGGCCTACTGCAACCTCTGCAGCTGCTAAGGCCATAATGAAAAATACAAATACCTGTCCGGATGGATCATTGTTATGTACTGAAAAAGCGGTAAGCAATAAGTTGACTGCATTAAGCATCAACTCAACAGACATAAATATAACGATAGCGTTTCTGCGGGTTAATACTCCAATAACGCCGATGGTGAAAATAATAGCACTTAGCCAAATGTAGTGGTTAAGTGGTACTCCCTGCAATTGTTGAGTCATGTTTTCCACTATACTTTTTCTTTTTTAGTTAACAATACAGCACCAACCATTGCTGAAAGCAATAAAATTGATGAAAGTTCAAACGGTAGCATAAACGGGCCGAATAATTCCTTTCCAAGGTTTTTAAGCAACCCCAAATTAGGATTTCTTAGAATCACCGGATCAGATACCGCTGTAGCTTTTAATGATCCAATTAAGGTTACCACTAAACAGCACCCAGCTATAACGCCGACTACTTTTACCGCTCCTGACTTTAGTGGTTCGTTATCTTTATTGAGGTTCAGTAACATCAGTACAAAAAGGAAAAGAACCATAATTGCACCCATGTAAACAATGAAATTTACTACAGCCAAAAACTGAGCGTTTAACAGAATGTAATGAACCGTAAATGTGAAGAATGTAACAATCAAATAAAGCACGCTATGCACAGGGTTCTTTGAAAAAATAACCATCAGTGAAAAGAATACACTTAGTGTTGCTACAAAATAGAATACTGAAGTACCCATTATCTATGTTTAAACTGTTTATATTAAAAGGCCCTTATCAGGCACTATATACTAAATTACTATTTATTCAATGGTTGCTCAACCAATTTATCTTTACCGTAAATAAAATCTTTACGAAGATAATCAGAAGGTACAATTGGGCCATCTAAGTAGATTGCTTCTTTAGGGCAAGCCTCTTCACATAAGCCACAGAAAATGCAACGCAACATATTAATCTCATATACTGCAGCATATTTCTCTTCCCTGTATAAATCCTTTTCTTCGGGTTTACGCTCTGCAGCTATCATTGTAATAGCTTCGGCAGGACAAGATAATGCGCATAAGCCACATGCAGTACAACGCTCTCTTCCCTCCTCATCTCTTTTCAAAGAGTGCATACCTCTAAAGTTTGTAGAGAACTCTCTTTCTACTTCAGGATATCTTATTGTAGCCTCTTTTTTAAATAAGTGGCTAATTGTAACAGACAAACCTTTAACTATTGCAGGCAAATACATGCGTTCTGCCAATGTCAATGGTTTTTGTTCTAATACTTTCTTTTTACTGGTTAATGGTTCCATTAAACCTCCTTATTATTTATCCGCTAATGCGGGTAGTTAAAACTTTTCAATTATTGCAATCACAATACCTGTGATAATGATGTTAGCTATAGCTAAAGGAATTAATCCCTTCCAGCCAAGGTGCATCAATTGATCATAGCGGAAACGAGGAATTGTCCAGCGTACCCACATAAAGAAAAATATGAATGCAAATATTTTTATAAAGAATACAAAAGTTCCTACCAGAGGGCCAATTACTGGTCCTGCATGTAACAATACCCAATCCATTCCTGGATAGTTATATCCTCCAAAATAAAGCGTTGCCATAACTGCCGATGATACAAACATATTGATGTACTCAGCAAATAGATAAAAACCCAATTTCATTGAAGAATACTCCGTGTGATAACCACCAATTAACTCCGTTTCGCACTCGGGTAAATCGAAAGGGGCTCTATTTGTTTCAGCGAACGAACAAATCATAAAAAGAAGGAATCCCAATGGCTGATAAAGCACATTCCAATGCCAACCGTGCTGTTGCTCTACAATCTCTTTAAGACTCATTGTGCCTGTAACAAGTAACAAAGCGATAATTGACAAGCCCATTGCGATCTCGTAGCTAATGTTCTGCGATGCAGCACGAATAGCACTTAATAACGAGTATTTATTATTAGATGCCCAACCACCTATCATTACACCGTAAACGCCTAATGAAACAACACCAAAGATGTACAATATACCAACATTGATGTCTGTTACCTGCAATGGGATAACGCGGCCTGCAATCGTAATATCACTGCCCCATGGAATAACGGCTGTTCCGATACATGCAGTAAGCATTGCAAGACCTGGCCCCACCATAAATAGCCATTTACTCGCATTCGAAGGAATGATTTCCTCCTTCATGAACATCTTAACCCCGTCTGCCAATGGCTGAAGTATTCCAAAAGGACCTGCTCTGTCCGGTCCAAGTCTGTCTTGTAAAAAAGCAGCTACTTTCCGTTCAGCATAAGTAGAGTACATAGCAATCAATAAACTAATACCAAAAATGATGGCCACCAGTACAAATTTTTCTATTACAAAAGCTATATCCATTAGAATTTGGTTGTTTTTTCTAGTTCTACTTTATTTGCCTGTTGTAATTGAGGATTGTTTTGAATAACAGGCAATGGTTTTAAGGTTTCATAATGATTAGAAGCAATAACTGAAGTATCGCTAATATGAGTAGGATGCTCAATCACCCAATCAGCTGTTTTCTTTTTATCAAAACGACAAGTATTGCAGATAAACTCTTCAACCTCACCATAAATATCTTTGCGTGCTGTAACGCGTAAAACATCTTCACCTTTATACCATAAGGTAACTTTACCACTACAGGTAGGGCAATCTCTGTGTGCATCAATTGGTTTTGTAAACCAAACTCGATTTTTAAACCTAAAGGTTTTATCCGTTAATGCTCCAACAGGACATACATCAATCACATTTCCTGAGAAATCATTATCTACTGCCGTCTGAATATAGGTAGATATTTCTGAATGATCTCCTCTATTCAGGATACCATGAACACGCTTATTTGTAATTTGATCAGCAGTAAATACGCAACGATAGCATAAAATACATCTGTTCATATGTAATTGGATTTTATCTCCAATATCTATACGCTCAAACGTTCTGCGTTCAAATTCATATCTTGTTTTTTGCAAACCATGCTCATATCCAAGATTTTGAAGATCACACTCACCAGCCTGATCACATACAGGGCAGTCTAAGGGGTGATTGATCAATAGCATCTCTACAACTCCGCTACGTGCCTCTATCACTTCCGGAGAAGTAATGTTTAGCACTTCCATTCCATCCATTACTGTTGTACGGCATGATGCTACTAATTTTGGCATCGGACGTGGATCTTTTTCAGATCCTTTGCTTACCTTAACAATACAAGTACGGCATTTTCCGCCACTGCCTTCTAATTTGGAATAATAGCACATAGCAGGAGGCACTATATCACCACCTATTTGCCTTGCAGCATTTAGAATAGTTGTGCCGGGTGCTACTTCTACTGATATCCCGTCTATGGTTACCTTAACTTTGTCACTCATGATTGTTAATTTCCTGTCGTAACTTCTGCTTTCGCAATTGGCTCAGCATAATTTGCTAAACCATAATTAGTATCTAAACATTTGATTGGCTCTTTAACATGCCATTCAAATTCATCTCTGAAATGTCTTATCGCACTTGCAACTGGCCATGCAGCAGCATCACCCAAAGGACAAATTGTATTTCCTTCAATCTTTTTAGAAACATCAACCAATAAGTCAATGTCACTCATTTTGCCGTGGCCATACTCGATTCTGTGAAGAACTTTCTCCATCCATCCAGTACCCTCTCTACAAGGAGAGCATTGTCCACAGCTTTCATGATGATAAAAACGAGAAAAGTTCCAGGTGTTTCTAACGATACACTGATCTTCGTCAAAAGCGATAAAACCACCAGATCCCATCATTGAGCCAGTCGCGAAACCACCTTCTGATAAAGATTCGTAACTCATCAACCTTGGTTCGCCATTGGCCAATTTCAAAGTAAGATTTGCAGGTAAAATTGGAACAGACGATCCTCCAGCTACAGTAGCTTTCAATCGCTTACCATTCGCAATACCACCACAATACTCATCAGAATAGATAAATTCTTCTACAGGTAGCCCTAAATCTATCTCATACACTCCTGGTCTAACTAAATTACCTGAAGCTGAGATCAGCTTAGTCCCCGTGCTTCTGCCAATACCTATCTTAGCATACTCATCACCACCATCATTGATGATAGGTACAGTAGCCGCGATAGACTCAACATTATTTACTACAGTAGGGCATCCATAAAGACCCGCAATTGCAGGAAAAGGTGGTTTAATCCTAGGATTACCTCTTTTACCCTCAAGCGACTCTAATAATGCAGTTTCTTCTCCACAGATATATGCGCCACCGCCTGGCTGAACATATAACTCCAGATCATAACCTGTTCCTAAAATATTTTTCCCTAAAAATCCAGCATTTTTTGCCTCTGCAATTGCTTTCTCCAGTATCCTGATTTGAGGCATCATTTCGCCTCTTACATAGATATAAGACGTATTAGCACCCAGTGCAAAACTAGAAACAATCATTCCCTCAATAAGTGCATGAGGAATATGAGTCATCAGATATCTATCTTTAAAAGTTCCTGGTTCAGACTCATCTGCATTACAAACTAAATATCTTGCTACACCTTCTGGTTTCGCCAAAAAACTCCATTTCATTCCCGTAGGGAATCCTGCACCACCACGGCCACGTAATCCAGACTTCTTAACTTCTTCAACAACTTCATCAGGAGTTAAAGTTTTTAGAGCCTTTTCTACAGCGCGATACCCGCCTTTTTGGCGATAAACATCAAATGTATTGATGCCTGGTACGTTTATGTGTTCTAATAATAGTTTACGGGCCATTATTTCTTGCGTAAATCTTGTATTAACTCGTCAACCTTTTGTTCATTAAGGTTTTCGTAAAATGTATATTCAGGACCAATCTGTAATACCGGACCATAACCACAGGCAGCTAAACACTCTACACCTCTCCAACTAAATAAGCCATCTGATGTAACCTCACCTTCTTTAACACCTAGATTTTGCTCTATATGGGTCATCAACTTCTCGGCGCCTACTAAACAGCAAGGACCCGTTCTGCAAACTTCCAATACATACTTACCCTGCGGTTTTAAAAAATACATGCTGTAAAATGAAGCCACCTCATATACCTCAATATTTTGGATATTAAGGTATTCAGCAACTTTATCCATAGCACTTGAGCTTAACCAGCCTAATTCGGCCTGAACCTCATGCAGCATTGGTAACAAAGCAGATTTATGTTTCCCTTGTGGATATCTGCTAATTATCTCATCAAACTTTTCTTTTAAAGCTGATGAAAACTCTACAGGTTGTTGTTCTTCTACTTTAAGCATCTAATTCTCCTGCAATAATGTTCATACTACTCATGTTAATAATGGCATCAGATAAAAGCATGCCTTTACTCATTGGTGCAAACATTTGATAATTAATAAAACTAGGTCTTCTGAAGTGCAAACGATACGGTGTTCTTCCTCCATCATTAATCAAATAAAATCCAAGTTCACCGTTACCGCCCTCTACTGAATGATAAACTTCAGCTTTAGGAGCATCAATTTCGCCCATCACAATTTTAAAATGATAGATTAACGCTTCCATATTATTGTAAACTTCTTCCTTAGCTGGCAGATAAAACTCAGGTACATCTGCATGAAAAATACCTGCAGGCTCATGTTTTATTTTTTCTAAAGCCTGTTCAATCAGTCTAACACTTTGCCACATTTCTTCATTACGAACAAGATAGCGATCATAAATATCACCACTTGTCCCAACTGGAACTTCAAAATCAAAGTCCCCATAAGATGAATATGGATCACTCACACGAACGTCGTAATCTACACCTGCAGAGCGCAATAAAGGACCAGTCCATCCGTAGTCAAGAGCCTGCTCTGCCGATACTGCAGCAACCTTAGCTGTACGATCTATAAAAATACGATTGCGGTTAAGTAAGCTTTCAAACTCTCTTAACGCTACTGGAAACTCTTTTAAAAATTTATTGATCTTAGCAAAGGCGATTTCGTTGAAATCTCTCTCAAAACCACCTATACGACCAACATTAGTCGTTAACCTTGCTCCGCAAATCTCTTCATAGATCTCATAAATATGTTCTCTGAATTGAAATAAATATAAAAATGTGGTGGTTGCACCTGTATCCTGAGCGATAATTGTATTACAGATAATATGATCTGAAATACGAGCCAACTCCATGATAATTACCCTTAAGTAATCAACACGTTTAGGCATTTCAATACCCAATAACTTCTCAACTGTCATGTGCCACCCCATATTATTTATAGGTGAAGAACAATAGTTTAATCGGTCTGTTAAAGGAGTGATCTGATAGAATGGACGGTGTTCTGCTATTTTTTCAAAAGCACGATGAATGTAGCCAATAGTAGATACACCACTAACGATGCGTTCCCCATCTAACTGAATTACATTTTGAAAAACACCATGTGTGGCAGGGTGAGTTGGACCTAAATTTAGGGTAACCAATTCATTCTGCGGGTCGTTATCTGTATATACCGGTTGATTCATCATTTCTTATCTACCAAAGTATTCGTCTTTTTTATCTACTCTGTTTGGATCTTCTAAAGGATACTGTTTTAGCATTGGATGAACACCAAGATCATCCATATTCAATATTCTTCTAAGATCCGGATGGCCTTCAAACTTTACTCCAAATAAATCGTAAGTTTCTCTTTCCATCCAGTTTGCTGCATTCCATAAAGTAGTTGCAGTTGGAATTTCAGGGTGATGCTCATCTATAAAAACTTTCACTCTAATCCTGATTCTATTAACCATGCTATGTAGATGGTAAACCACTGCAATACCATGTTTTTTTTCAGGATAATGCACGGCTGTGATATCAGTAAGAAAATTGAAGCTAGCTAGTGTATTTTGTTTCAGAAAAGCTAAAACATCAATAATAACATCCTTTGTGGTTTCAAAAGTAAGCAACCCATAAGGCTCATTAATTCCAACTATTTTTTCCCCAAATTTCTCAGTCAGCTGCTGTATTAATTGCTGATTAGTAACTTCTGCCATTATTCAATTCCGTATGAAGCCAACATTTCTTTATATTGATCTGAATTCCGTCTTCTTGAAGATTCATTCTTAACCAATTCCTGAATTTTCCCAAAGCCATCTAAAATAGCTTCTGGTCTTGGTGGACATCCTGGAACATATACATCTACCGGGATAATTTCATCTATCCCTTGTAAAACAGAATAAGTATCAAATATACCACCACTTGATGCACAAGCACCAACAGCCATCACCCAACGGGGCTCTGCCATCTGTAAATATACCTGTTTAAGAACCGGACTCATTTTCTTGGCTATTGTCCCCATCACCATTAATAAATCGGCCTGACGAGGAGAAAAGCTTAAGCGCTCAGATCCAAATCGACCAAAGTCATAATGAGATCCCATGGTCGCCATAAACTCAATACCACAGCATGAAGTTGCAAATGGCAAAGGCCATAATGAATGGGAACGGGCCAAGCCAATAACCTTATCTAAGGAAGTAGCAAAAAAACCAGATCCTTCTATGCCTGGAGGCGCGTCTACTATATTGATGTTACTCATGATACAAAACGAAAAAGGTTCATTCCTGTAAAGAATGAACCACAAATCTACAATTTTTTAAAAGCAAATGAATTAAGTTGAGGGCATTTAGAAACAATCTAAATAATCTAATTCCAATCAAGTGCTTTCTTCTTTATAACATAAATAAAGCCTAATAATAATGTCCCCATAAAGATAAACATCTCTATCATCCCAGCCATTCCAAGTGCTCTGAAATTAACTGCCCACGGGTACATGAATATTACCTCTACATCAAACAAAACGAAGAGAATAGCTACTAAAAAATACTTAATAGAAAACGGCTGACGTGCATTACCTATAACCTTTATACCAGCCTCAAATGTTGACAGCTTATCAGATGTTTTCCTTTTAGGGCCTAAAAAATGTGTTGCAATTAAAGTAACAACAACAAATCCTAAGGCAACAACTACTTGAAATATAATTGGTAAAAAATCTACAGGTACACTTTGAGTTTCCATTTGAATATAATTATGAGGCAAAAATAAAAGAAAAAGGCGGGATAACAACCCCGCCTTTTTCTTTTATTATAAAATTATTACTTTTTCTTTGGTTTTGCTGTAGTAGCTTTTGGAGCTGGGGCAGTCAATGATTTAATTCCTTCTAATGCAACAGCATTTGCAGGATCAATCGCTAAACTTTTATCCCAGAACAATTTTGCTTTCTCTTTATCCTCTTTAAATGAGGCAAAACCTGCAATTTGATTATACGCTTCCACCATATTCTTTTTTACAGCTGGTGTTTGTTTATCAACATGTACTTCAACAGAATCTAAATATTGCTGATAAAAAGGCAACTTTAAACCAGTTGGGGTTACTTCATCATCCATAAAATCGTTGATTCTAGCTCTGTATAGAATCGCGTCATATGTCGATGGAGCTAATTTCAATAATTTCGCTAATGATGCGTCACCTTTAACCAAAATATCTTTAGAAGGATTGGTTTTTGCAGAGTAGGCTTTGTAATAAGACACGTATGATGCGATAGCATGGTAAAAATAATTATACAACGACCCTTTACCCTCTGGGTTCAAACGGTTAACTACATCATAAGTAGCGATAGCTTTCTTATAATTTTTTGCATCATAGTAAGATTTAGCAATTGCAGCTAAAGCTTCTACTTTCGTAGAATCCATATTAACTGCTTTAATCACGTTAACCAGACCTAAGCTATCGTTAGCAGCATCAGTAGTATCTTTCATTAAAGCCTTACCCAAGTACATATAGTCATCAGAAATAATACGGGAAGTATCTTTCACTTTAGCAAAGAAATCTTTCATGTATTGTAAACTCTGCGGAAAATTTCCATTCTCAAACGCAGAATAACCTCTCAACCTTGAAACGATCAAACTTTTAGGGTCATTTTGATTTAAAGATGCCAATTCAGAAGTTTCTTGTTCTAATGTTTTAAAATCTTTTGCATAGAATAAGAATGTAGCATAACGTAATCTGGAATCGTATGACTTATCAGTTAAATCAAGATATTTTTTATAGTTCGTTAAGGCTTCAGCAGCTTTAGCATCAAAGTTTGCCGGCTCCTGATTTCCCCACTGCATGTAAAGCTCAGCTAACTCACGATAAGCAGGACCATAGTTTGGATCTGCAGCCACAACATTTTTCAATTCGCCTTCAGCATCACTAAATGCTCTTGACTCTTTATACATCTTTCCGATTTGAACAGTAGATCTGTATAAAGTTGGATCGATACTTAAAGCTCTCATATAATTCTGAAGTGCTTCAGAATTCTTTCTCTGCAATGAATAATAATCACCTAAAGCAACAAATGTTTCGGCTTCTTTATCTTTTTCATCAAGCTCTTCTGCCTTTTGTAAATTAGGCAATGCAGCTGCAAAATCCGGCTTATCACCGATTAAATAAGCTTTACCTATATACAAATATGGAGTGAAATCCTTTTTAGAGGCTACTTCTATCGCTTTATCAAAATTTGTCTTTGCAGATGCTGCATTGTTTGAAACAAGGTCAGCCTGGCCTAAACCTATATAATTCAAAGGATTTTTGGCATCTGCTGCTACACCTTGAGTAAAGGCTGCTCTTGCAGAATCAATGTAATCCCTTCTTAAATAAACATCACCTAAACTAAAGTAGTTCTCTCCTTTTCCTTTTTGCGATGCAACCAATGTTTTAAGCATTGAAGTTGCTTTTGCGTACTGTTCGGCATCTATCGCCTTCTTTGCATCGGTAATGCTCTGAGCAAAAGAGGCAGAACCCATCACTACTAAACCTAAACCTAAGGTTATTGCTTTCTTTGTCATTTTCATAGTTCCTCTATTTTCAATTTAATTGTATGAAGCTTGCTTTGCAGGTTTCATGGTTCGATATTTTTGTTTTTAGTTTTAATTATTAAGCAGACATTCCCCCAATCCTGGTTCACTTCGCCTTACTGCTACTTTTATATCCCAAATATAAAATTTAGTTTGTATTCTTCAAGTTAAAATCCCTGGACATCATTTTATGAGGGCCTAGTCCAGACCTTAGTACAATTAATTGTCCGCGAGGACTCATTAACCAGTTTGCAAAACCTGTGCCTAAACCGTCACGGCCTTCACAATTAATGATATAAACGTTCCTTAAAAAAGGATAAATACCGCTAATAAGATGCGCTTGTTCCGGACGATAATATGCGTCATCTCCCTTTTTACCCTTAATATTCTTCACCCCCATCATTTTCACCTTTGCAATATAAGAAGCCATATTGGTATTATTAGCTATTAACCAATTTACGCCAACTACTCCTATAAAATTCTTATTTTCAGAAACGTATTTTATAACGTCATTATTACTCTGTAAAGTATAAACTCCTTTTTTTGGCAGCTCGGTTATCTGGGCCAGTTCCTTAAAATACCTAAGCGTACTTGAATAAGCATTATCAAAAACAAGTTGTTTTCCACTAGTAGAAGTTCCCTTTAATATTTTAATTACTTCATCAACTGTAATGTTAGAGTCCAGGTCATCCTTCTGAGTAAGCAACGCGATGCCATCAATGGCAAACCGAGAAGTCTTCGGCACAATGCTTCTGCTTCTGTATATCTTATCCTCTTCTGGTTTTAACATTCTAGATGATACGATAACTCTAATACTATCATTCAAAAAAGCGGGCATTATCTTATTTTCATTGCCTGCAATCGTTGTAAACTCTGCATTTTTATAATCAGACTTAAATACTTCTATCTGATCAGCTATGATTGAAGAAAAAGACTCATCTACAAGAATCTTTACGGATCCTGATGTACGAGTTTGTTCTACAACATCGGGTTGCTTTTTATTCTTACAAGAAAACAGCACAAAAAAAATGAATACAAAACCTAGATTCTTCATTACTTTAATTATCCTTTTGATTAATTACACGAGTAAATCTTATTACGGCATAAACGATTAATAAAACTCCGAGAAGGATTCTATAAGTACGTTCTATTGTTACCGGCATATCCTTCCAGGCGATTAAAGTCACTCCTAAAACCAAGTAAAAGGCAAACATAACTAGCCCTAAAATAAACAGAAATCGCTGTTGAGGCGATTTCTGCATAAATGTTTTTAAATTAAACATTGATCTTATTGTGATAAGGTAAAACTAATAGGAATGTTATATTTCACACGAACCTTTTTACCATTCTGAACTCCCGGGATCCATCTTGGACTTGCTTTTAGTACCCTAACAGCTTCCTCGTCTGTACCACCACCAAGTTTTCTATCAACTTTAATATCGGTTAAGCTACCATCCTTTTCAACAACAAATGATAAAAACACTTTACCTTGAATGTTGTTTTCCTGAGCCATAGGAGGATATCTTACTGCTTTTTTCAAATAAGCATAAAACTTCTCCATACCACCAGGGAAAGTTGGCTGAGTTTCAAGACTAACAAAGTCGTAAACCTTGGTATCCTCTACAACTGCAGCTTGTTTAGGACCATCGCCGGCAGCAGTTGCGATAACAATATCCGCATCTGGATCACCTGCAATAGTTTTCTGACCTGGATCAGCCTTTTTCAAGTCTTCAATCTCAACTGGTTCTTCATCACGAACCAATTCATCTGGCTTTACAATTGGAGGGGGGAATTTAACCTGATCCTGTTTTGGCGGCGGTGGCTCAACCGGTGGCGGTGGAGGTGTTTCCGGGTTTACTGGAGGAGGAGGTTGCATCAAAACTTCCGTTTGTTTAACTACTTCTTCTTCGGGAGCTTTTCCTTTGAATAACTCCATGATCTTAGGGGATAGGAACAACAACACAAATGCTGTTGAAGCTATCAGCAATGATTTCGCTGTATTAGCAGAACTCCTCTGACGAAGCTCATACGCTCCGTAGCTTTTGTTCTTATTGGCAAATACAACATCAAGCCAATCCCTTTTTAATAAATCTATTTTAGAACCAAACATAGCCTAATATTTTTATGTTTATAATTATTTATAATATCCCAGCTTTTTTCATCGCATCTTTCTCACTATCAAGAATGTTCACATCATCAATAGCAGGAGCAGTTTTAATTTTAGCGATATTTAACTCGTCCATTATATCAACAAAATTTTTATAGGTAGCGCCATCTGTTGGTTTAACCACTATTACTATTTGTCGGCCGGTACCTTTAAGTACCGCATCTTTATTTTTTAGTAACGTTTTTCTGATCTCAGAAAAACCTTCAATATTGGGAGCTGACTTTCCAGCTTCTCCCATATACCAGGCAACCTTATTGTTTTTACCCAATAGAATTGTCATAGTCTGAGATGCACGAAGCTCATTTTTTACGTCATTATCCTCTTTATCCGGTTTTGCAATATCCATTGCTATCGGCTTTGACAACGAGGTGGTTAACATAAAGAAAGTGATCAACAAGAATGCAAGATCCACCATCGCCGTTAAATCTACCTTGGTGTTTGCTTTCTTACTTCTTACTTTGCCTTTTTTCCCGCCCCCGCTGGAGGTATCTAATTCTGCCATAGTATGATTTTATTTAGCATCGCCCTCGGCCGATGTAATTAAACTGAATTTGTTAATTTTTTGCTTCTGAAGGATATCAATAATCTTCTTAACTACCGGATATTCTTCTTCTGCATCACCTTTAATACTTATTCTCATCTGAGTTTGGTGTAACTCAGCAACCGCTTTACGAGATTGCAGTAACCATTCAGACAATTCATTGTTGGTTGAATCAGCGGGAATACCCGTGTTAGCCTTAGCAAACTTATCTCTTTCGTCACCATTCATCATGATAAACTTTTTCAAGCTACTTACAGGAACTCCAAAGGATCCAAGAACACCAAAACGTTTTCTTTCTTCAGGAGTGAACTGAATCTTATACTGCTCTCCTATTTTATCAAGTGTAGCCATTTTCACGTCCTGTCCTACAATCTCGTAGAAAACCTTACCCTGACCGATAGATAAAATTCCCATATCCAAATCAGGAACTTTAATCTTATAGGTAGAACTTGGAATTTTAACTTCCAATGGATCCGGCTGGCGTGCTGTTGCTGTTAATATAAAGAAAGTAAGTAATAGGAAAGATACGTCGCACATGGCGGTCATATCTATCGAAGTACTCTTTCTTTGAACCTTTGCTCTTGCCATAATATTTATAAATAAACTTACTTTTTACTAATGATGTTAATTCTTCCGGTTTTCCATAAAGCCGGTAAAAAAAATTCATTATTTCTTATTTATGTGTACTGGCGTAAGTTTGAATGATGCTGAAACCTGCTTCATCAATTGCATAAGTTAATTTATCAATTTTAGAAGTAAGGATGTTGTACATGATAATAGCGAAAGTAGAAGTACCGATACCAGTAGCTGTGTTAATTAGGGCTTCAGAAATACCAGTTGCTAATGCAGCTTGATCCGGAGCACCAGAGTTAGCCAAACCACCGAAGGCCTTGATCATACCTGTTACTGTACCTAATAGACCTGTTAATGTACCTACTGATACCAAAGTAGCGATTACAGTTAAGTTTTGCTCTAACATAGGCATTTCCAAAGTAGTAGCTTCTTCAATGTCTTTTTGGATAGCTAAACATTTTTGATCTGTATCCATGTTTGCTTCAGTTTCCATCTCACGATATTTTTTCAATCCTGATTTAATTACGTTGGCAACAGAACCTTGTTGTTTATCACACTCACTTAAGGCTGCCTCGATGTTGTTAGTGTTTAAAAATCCTTGAATTTTTTTCACGAATGAATCCAAGCTAGATTTTCCAGTTGCTTTACCAATTACAATAAGACGCTCGATAGAAAATACAATTACCATAAGGAACATACCCAATAGAATTGGTACGATAACCCCACCTTTGTAAGCCATACCCATGTAGTTGCCTACTTTTGGAAGCGTCTCATGAAGATCTGGATCAGCGCCATCGATGAAATTCCCTCTATCTCCGAAAATAAATTTGTAAACACATATTCCGATAATGATACAAATTGGAATAGTAAGAGTTGCGAATAAATTTGAAGCTGTAGAAGAGCTTTCTTTTTTTACTGTTGTTGGTTTTGGTGCGTTTGCCATTTTTTTTTAGTTTTTTAGTTTTTAGTACTTTGTTTTTTAAAATTAGATTAAATATTCCGTAATACACACAACGAACATTACAAACAATTGTTGCCGTAACAAATTTAGAACTTTGATTTAAATTCCAAATTAAATAATTGTTAGCTTGCTAATTCGTTTTGCCCCGTCAATTTTACCCGTTTGCACTTCTGTTTTACCTAACGTATTACTGTATAATTAAAAAAGATTGTCTCGTTGCGGAGACAATCTTTCGCAATTAAAACTAAAAAAAAACTGAAATGCAAATTTTTGGGTAAAAAAAAAGCTTTAAACTGTGTTTTCGGTTATTTTAGGGAGCGAACTCATCATTTCTTCGCTTGCGAAGGCCTCAAATTGTTTGAAATTATTTACAAATTCCAAAGAGAGTTCATTTGCTTTATGATCGTATTTTTTCTTATCGGCCCAGGTATTTCTTGGATTTAAAATTTCTGACGGAACATTCGGACAACTCACAGGAATCTGTAATCCAAAAACAGCATCCGTGGCAAATTCAACATTTTCCAGATCCCCATTCAAAGCAGCAGTGATCATCGCTCTGGTATATGCTAATTTCATGCGTTTGCCTTCTCCATAAGCCCCCCCACTCCAACCGGTATTAATTAACCATACGTTTATGTTGTTCTTTTTCATTTTTTCCCCAAGCAGTTCTGCATATCGAGTAGGATGAAGTGGTAAAAAAGCTTTACCAAAACAAGCTGAGAACGTTACCTGAGGTTCTGTGATACCTGCCTCTGTACCTGCAACCTTTGCTGTATATCCTGAAATAAAATGAAACATTGCCTGTCCGGTATTCAATTTTGAAACTGGAGGCAAAACACCAAAAGCATCAGCTGTTAAAAAGAAAATATTCTTAGGTTCCGGTGCTATTGAAGGTACTATAGCATTATCTATATACTCTATTGGGTAGGCAACTCTAGTATTTTCCGTTTTATCAATGTTAGAAAAATCAACCGTTCTGGTTCCTTCAAAATAATTAGTATTCTCTAACAATGCGCCAAATTTTATGGCTTTAAAGATCTGAGGTTCTTTTTCAACTGTTAAATCAACACATTTTGCATAACAACCTCCTTCGAAATTAAAAACAGATTCATTTCCCCAGCCATGCTCGTCATCTCCAATCAACCTACGTTCAGGGTCAGCAGAAAGCGTAGTTTTACCGGTCCCTGATAGACCAAAAAATATGGCTGAATCATCATTTTTCCCAACATTTGCCGAACAGTGCATTGATAATGTCTGCTTTTGTTCCGGAAGAATGAAATTCAATATGGAGAAAATCCCCTTTTTAATTTCGCCCGTATATCCCGATCCACCGATGAGTATTATTTTCCTGGTAAAATTGAGGATAGAAAAGTTTGGCTGTCTGGTTCCATCTAAAGCCGGATCTGCTAAAAAGGACGGACTAGCAATAATTGTCCACTCCGGTTTTTCAATAAAGTCGGCTTCATCTGGTCTTAAAAATAAATTGTTCGAAAATAGATTTTGATAAGCAGTTTCTGTTACCACCCTAATCGTAGTTTTATAGGACTCTTCAGCACAAGCATATGAATCTCTTACATAATACTTGTTTTTACTAAGGTGTTCCGTTACTTTTTTATATAAGGCATCGAATTTCTCAGGTTCAAATTTGAAATTTATATCCCCCCACCACACTGAATCACGCGTTATTTCATCGCAAACTATAAATCTGTCTTTTGGAGAACGACCAGTAAATTTCCCCGTATCTACTGCCAGTGCGCCGGTATCTGTAAGGGTCCCCTCTCCGTTTTTGAGGGCCTCTTCAACCAATTGTGCTAGATTAAGCTGATATAAAGCCAAATCCGAATCGAGATTCAGATAGCTCAAATCAGGCCTAAGCATAAAAGCTTTGCTCATAAGAATAATAAGTTAGTCAGGCAAAGTTATGCAGATAAAAAGGTAAAAAGCATCTTTTTTTAAGAAAAATTTAGCTTATTGTCGCATATACACTTACACCAAACACCTTATTAATCAATTGATTAAATATAAAATTACCCTCCTGATTTTTTCACTTTATAGCCATCTTTCTGCAAGAGTATAAGCACTTTATCCCTAAAATCTCCCTGGATTATGATTTCACCATCTTTTGAAGCCCCTCCTACCCCACATTTTGTCTTTAACATTTTGGCCAGCTTGTCCAATTCATCAATACTACCTACAAATCCAGTGATTAAAGTAACCGCTTTCCCTCCTCTGTTTTTCCGATCCAGCATTACTCTTAAGTTCTGCTGATTATTTGGCATTAACTCCTGAGAATCGACACTTTCCTCTTCATAAACAAAAGTTGGATCAGTGGAATACATAATTCCTCCAAGATCACTCAGTGTTTTCTTTTTAGATTTCATAGTTCGGAATAATAATATTTAATGATAACGGCACAATGGATATGCTTATTTCTTTACCCATAAAGAATGGTTCACCGTCAATATGTATTGGATCATCTTGGCTTCGGGTAATTTTGATGCTTTTGCCCTTGATAATCTCAACTATCTTTGAACGATCTGTTCTGGCACTTAACATTTCATATGCCAATACCGGCAATTTATACATCGGAAACTCTTTAACAACACAAACATCAAGCAATCCATCCACCACTGATGCTTTGGGAGATATATGTGCATTGTTTCCATATTGAGATGAATTGGCAATGCTAATTACAAATGCCTTACGTATATAATCTGTTCCATCTATATTAATACGGTATATCTGAGGTTTATAATTCGCCACTTCCGTTAACCCTAGTTTTAAGTACCCGGTTAATCCTCTGGATTTATTTCCGGCAAATACCGAGCTGATATGTGCATCAAAGCCCATACCCGCCATATTGAAAAAGCATTTATCATTAAACTTTGCTGTATCAATAACTTCAACATTGCAATCGTTGATCACCTTAATTGCGGCAACCGTATTCATTGGTATTTTTAGAAATCTAGCCAAACCATTTCCGGAGCCAAAAGGAATAATCCCTAATATTTTATCCTGCTGAATTACTTTAGTAGCAATTTCATTAATTGTACCATCGCCTCCAACTGCAACGATGATGTCAAAATTTTTATTTGCAGCTTCCTCTGCTATTTCAGATGCATGACCAACATATTCTGTAAAGCTAAAATTCGGGCTAAATTTAGACCGATCGAGGTGGGCATCTATCAATGCTGGTATCTTTAGCTTATCCTTCCCCCCCGATATGGGATTAATAATAAATAATATGTTTGATTTCGACAAGACCTTTTGATTAATGATAGTACAAAATAATTGATATTTTTTGACTATTTAAATATATATACTAATTTTGCAGCATCAAAGTGGACTGATTTGCGATGCTATCTAAAAATAGCGGGATTGCAACCACGTAAAAAAAAGTGCTAACCTTATCATACACTTCATTTTACAGCCTGTTATGCAGGATCTGATTCCATTTTTATAATTGTTTAAATTAAAATTTTAATTATTTAAAATGTCGTATTTATTTACATCCGAATCAGTTTCTGAAGGCCATCCGGATAAAGTAGCAGATCAAATCTCAGACGCGCTTATTGATAATTTTTTAGCTTTCGATCCAGAATCAAAGGTTGCTTGTGAAACCCTTGTTACCACAGGCCAGGTTATTTTAGCCGGTGAGGTAAAATCACAGACTTACCTTGATGTGCAACAAATTGCACGTGATGTAATCAGAAAAATTGGCTATACAAAAAGCGAGTACATGTTTGAAGCGAACTCATGCGGCATTCTTTCTGCAATCCACGAACAGTCTCAGGACATTAATCAAGGTGTAGACAGAAGTTCCAAAGAAGAGCAAGGGGCTGGTGATCAGGGAATGATGTTTGGCTATGCTACCAATGAAACTGAAAACTATATGCCTTTGGCATTAGATTTATCCCATACACTTTTACAAGAGTTAGCGCTTTTAAGACGTGAAAACAGTGAGATTACTTATTTACGCCCTGACGCTAAATCACAAGTAACATTAGAATATGCCGATAATAATAAACCGGTTCGTATTGATGCCATTGTGATTTCTACTCAGCATGATGATTTTGATGAAGAAACCACAATGTTAGCTAAAATCAAAAAAGACTTAGTTGATATTCTTATTCCAAGGATTATAGCAAAATACCCTCAATACGCTCATCTGTTTAATGATAAAATTGAATATCACATCAATCCTACAGGTAAATTTGTAATTGGTGGTCCGCATGGTGATACTGGTTTAACTGGTCGTAAAATCATTGTAGATACTTATGGAGGTAAAGGAGCGCATGGTGGTGGTGCTTTCTCTGGAAAAGATCCAAGCAAAGTTGATAGAAGTGCTGCTTATGCAACACGTCATATTGCAAAAAATCTTGTTGCAGCCGGTGTCGCTGAGGAAATTTTAGTTCAGGTAAGTTATGCTATTGGTGTTGCAAAGCCAATGGGAATTTACATTAACACTTATGGAACAAGCAAAGTAGATAAAACAGATGGTGAAATTGCAAAGATTGTTGAAGATCTATTTGACATGCGTCCTTACTTTATTGAACAACGTTTAAAATTAAGAAACCCCATTTATAGCGAAACAGCTGCTTATGGCCATATGGGTCGTAAACCTGAAATTGTTACTAAAACATTCAAAAGTCCAGGTGGCGAAGAAAAAACTGTTACAGTTGAATTATTCACTTGGGAAAAATTAGATTTTGTAGACAAAGTAAAAGCTGCCTTTTCTTTATAATCATACAAAACATTAAACATAAATGGGGCTATCCGGTTACACTGGATAGCCCCATTTATGTTATTATATTGCACCTAATTTTTCCATATATCCTCGTTCCTGATTTTGTAAGCTCTTATCATCAATCAGATAAGATTTTACATCTGTAATACTCATTTCATCTAACACATCTACAAAATTCTTATAGGTCGATTTTTCTGTCGGCTTAATAATGACAATCATAAACTTGTCAGGATCATTTCCGTGCACTCTGGCTATTTCCTTTTTATTTTGAGCTAAAACCTTAGCTATTACCTTAAAATTGGCTCGTTGCGGAGTGGCCTTCTCCATCTCCCCTTTATACCAAACAATACTATTGTTCTTACCCAAAAGAACAGTTATTGTTCTTGATGCGGGATAAGGTTGATCAGGGATATCCAGGACTGGCTTGGCTACATCCATCGCCTGTGATTTAGACAATGATGTGGTGAGCATAAAAAACGTTATTAAAAGAAATGCTAAATCGACCATCGCAGTAAGATCTACTGAAGGAACTGCTTTTCGCGTTCTGTTTTTTCCTTTTGGGGCCTGGCCATTTTGAGGAATACTTAAGGTTGCCATAGTTTTATGTTTTAATAATGATGTCACCAGGCATCAATTTTCATAACCAAAATAGAAATATTCATCCCTAAGCGTTTTTGTGATTTTGAGTAAAATTTATGCTACATCAAAATAAAGTCGTTATCTTGAAAAAGAATTAAACCAAACCAACTAACCAAATGTCTTCTTTAACCTCCAAATCGTATCTAAGCATAGCGCTTTTCGGCCTATTTTCGTTATCAGCCTGCGTAAATAATGAGAATAAATCAGGCACAGAATCAAGCTCAAATAAGCTGTTTTCGCTATTATCTTCAGATCAAACCCATATCGATTTCAATAACTCAATTACTGAAAATACCAGAGCAAATATTATATCTTATCAATATTTCTATAATGGTGGCGGTGTAGCCATTGGCGATTTGAATAACGACGGACTGGATGATATCTATTTCTCAGGAAATATGACAAAAGCCAAATTGTATCTTAATAAAGGAAATATGCAATTTGAGGATATCACAGATAAGGCTGGGATAACCGAGATTGAGACTTCATGGAAAACAGGGGTTACAATGGCAGATGTTAATGGCGACGGCCTGTTAGATATTTACCAATGTTACTCGGGTGCATTACCTGCGAAGAACAGGGCTAACACACTTTTGATAAATCAAGGAAATAATGCACAGGGCGTTCCAACATTCAAAGAGCAAGCAGCAGAATATGGACTGGCAGATACTGCATATAGTACCCAAGCTGTCTTTTTTGATTACGATAAAGATAACGACCTTGATATGTTTCTCATAAATCATAATCCGAAGGTGTTTACTACGCTCGATGAAATTTCCGCACCTATTATCCTAAAAGAACCTGCGCCAACAATTAAAGTTAAATTATATAAAAATAATAAGGGAAAGTTTGAAGATGTATCAGATAAAGCTGGCCTATACAATTCCTCTTTCACCTACGGTTTAGGTGCAGGCATAAGTGATATAAATAATGATGGTTATCCTGATATATACATTTCGAATGATTATTCAGCCCCAGATTATTTATATATAAATAATGGAGATGGCACTTTTACGAATCAAATTCAATCCCAAATCGGCCACACATCATTATATTCTATGGGTAATGATATTGCCGACATTAATAACGATGGCCTTCCCGATATCCTTACCTTAGATATGTTACCTGAAGACAATAAGAGGCAAAAACTACTCTTCTCTCCTGACAATTATGAATATTATGACCTACGCTTACGACTGGGCTTCCATTATCAGGATATGCGTAACATGCTTCAAATAAACAACGGCAACGGTACATTTAGCGAAACCGGCCAGTTATCGGGCATTTCCAATACCGATTGGAGCTGGGCTCCGTTATTCGCAGATTATAACAATGATGGTTGGAAAGATCTTTTTATATCCAATGGTTATATGCGAGACTATACCAATATGGATTTTTTAAAATTTAAAGGGGATTTTTTACGAAGTACAGACCCTACACAGATAAAAGAAAATCTTTTAGATTTGATTCATGCAATGCCTGCTTCCAACGTCAATAACTACATCTATCAGAATAATGGAGACCTTACATTTAGCAATAAAGTCAACGACTGGGGGCTAACTACTCCTTCAAATAGTAACGGAGCTGCATATGCTGATCTTGATAATGATGGAGATTTGGATCTGGTTGTAAACAACATTAACATACCTGCATTCATTTATGAAAACAAATCAGATAAAAAAGCAGGTAATCAATTTCTAAAAATAAAGTTACAAGGGGCCGAACAAAATACTTCAGGAATTGGCGCCAAAGTATGGATATACAATAAAAACAAACAACAATACCTGGAGCAGATGCCTTCGCGTGGGTATCAGTCAAGTGTCTCCCCTATTTTACATTTCGGTTTAGGAGAAGCTAGCATAGTAGACTCACTTCGGGTGGTTTGGAGCAGTGGAAAACAGCAAGTACTTACAGGTATAAACGCTAATCAGCAAATATCACTAGTAGAAACAAACGCAAAGCAAACGTATAAAAAACCTCAACTACCCACGGCTATATTTAAAGAGGTTAAATCACCAATAGTCTTTCAACAACAAAAGAAATCAATCAATGATTTTAAAAGACAGCCATTATTAATCAACCCTCTGTCTTTTTCCGGTCCGTGTATGGCTAAATCAGATGTTAATGCTGATGGCTTGGAAGATATATTCATTGGAGGAGGTCAGGGACAGGCCGGCACACTTTTCATCCAAGGTAAAACCGGCCAGTTTACAAAAAAAGCACAGGCAGCTTTTGCTTCTGATATAAAAAGCGAAGATGTAGATGCCCTATTTTTTGATGCGAACAAAGATGGCTTTATGGATCTTTACGTATGCAGTGGTGGCTATGACAATTACACTCCCGATGATCCATCTCTTCAGGACCGACTTTATTTAAATGATGGCAAAGGTAACTTCAGAAAAGCCATTAATGCACTTCCTAAAATGCTGAGTAGCAAAAGTTGTGCTAGGGTTACAGACTTTAATAACGATGGGCATCCAGACTTATTCATAGGTGGTAGAGTAATACCAGGCCGTTATCCTGAAACTCCAGAAAGTTATTTATTAATTAACGACGGAAAAGGAAATTTTAAAGATCAGATTAAAGCTATAGCCCCACAATTGCAAAAAGCAGGAATGGTTACAGATGCTGCATGGTTGGATTTAAATGGAGATAAAAAAGAAGATCTAATTCTTGTCGGGGAGTGGATGCCGATTACAATAATGATTAACGAGAATGGCAAATTAGTTAACAAAACTGCTCAATATTTCGATAAATCGCTGTCAGGATGGTGGAACAAGTTACTAATTGAGGACTTAAATAATGATGGGTTCCCGGATTTGGTCGTAGGAAACATGGGATTAAACACCCAATGCAGGGCAACTGAAAAAGAGCCTGCAGAAATGTACTACAAAGACTTTGATGATAATGGGTCAGTCGACCCTGTTTTATGCTTTTACATTCAAGGAAAAAGCTATCCATACGTAACCAGAGATGAGATGTTAGATCAGATGAGCATAATGCGTACGCGATTCCCTGACTACAAAAGCTATGCAGATGCTTCCATGAAGGAGATATTTACTAAAGAGGAATTAAGTGGCGTCTCAATTCTAAAGGCCAACTCTTTAAAAACTACTGCTTTCATTAATAATGGAAAAGGCAAGTTCAAGGAGCTCAGCCTGCCAATCGAGGCCCAACTTTCTCCTGTTTTTACCATTACTTCTGTGGATTACAATAAAGATGGGAAAAAAGATTTACTGCTATGCGGCAATATCAGTCAGGCTCGTCTTCGATTTGGAAAGTATGATGCAAATTATGGAGTCCTTCTTCAGGGCGATGGAAAAGGAAACTTCAACTATATCCCTCAACAGCAATCCGGATTTAATTTAAAAGGTGATGTTAGAAGTACAATTACGATTAACAACAAACTTCTATTCGGTATTAATCAGCAAGGCTTAAAAGCTTATCAAATTAAATAATTTAAAACATAAGAGGCCATGCAAAACATGGCCTCTTATCATAAAAATATACTACAAAGCTTATTATCTTGCGTAAGCTTCAAAATTAGCCAAACAAGGATAATCAGAACCGATCAACAATGTAATTTTCACATATCTGATTGGAGTTGCCGGAGATACTTTAAAATTTTGCTCCGTAGTGATTCGAGGATTAAATGTTTTTTGTCCTTCAGCAATATCTGTAAATCCAATGCCATCAACACTACCTTCAATCTTAAATTGAGTAAAACCCTGATTTCCATCAGTATGGGCATTTAGCCCTATTTTAGTTAATCTAATATCCTTCTTCAAATCAATAATTAACCAGTGCGGGTATGGAAATATAGGATCCAAATTATAGTCAGACTGCCAGAAAGAAGGAACATCGGGCGAGGTGATGCTTTTCCTGGCCACATCATCAATGATATTTTCAGCTCCGTTAAGCTCTTCATCCTCATTGTTAATTTCGCTTGATGCAGTAGCTGACCAACCCGCTTTACTTAATTTTGCTTCGGGCTTTAAGACCGGAAGAATACCCATAAGCCTTGTTTCAGCCGATTTTCCGCCAGTATTGGTTACAACTATCGTAAAATTTGTAAGGCCAAAAATAGGTACGGATACAGCTCCTTCTGCATCCGCATTATTTTCAACAAGTACCTCCTTATTTATTCCATCCGCTGTGTATTTGAATTTAATAGTAACGGCCTTTTTAGAGGCATTCTGCCATACAAATTTAGCGGCTTCAAGCTCCGGAGAAATTTCAATAGTATTTGCAACTGTTTTATAATTTATATCTTCAACAACTACCGGCTGTTCCGGTTCAGGAGTCGTATCTGGTTTTGATGAGCTTTTCTTACACGATGAGATTGCTATAGCAACAAACACCATGAATAAATAGAAACCTTTTCTGTTCATTGTCTTCAATTTTGTGTTAATCTATTTATTATTTAATATACTCTATTTCAAAATACGTTATCCAAGGGGTTCCATCTAAACTCCAATCACTTTTAACAGGAACTCTTAACCAGTAATATGTTAGCGCTGCAACATCCGGCCCAGTTGCTACAATAGAAAGCGTTCCATCTGTTAAAGTCTGAGGAGTTCTGGTTGCTGGGATGTCATTTCCAAGAGCATCCCATGATCCAGAACCTCTCATAAGAAAATTATAACCAGTTGATATGCTGTTTATTAAAACACCCCCACCACCTTCATCAATCGGCCAATAGCCGATTAAGTTAGCATAATTAGGGTGTTTACTGATGTCCTTCAAAACAACATTATTTCTTATAACTTCTGCATCTAAAGCAACATTGAAGTATAACATATCAGCAGCATATAGATCCAGATTACCACTATTATCTACATTTTTATGTCCTAACATGAAAGGCTCCTTTGTCGATAAACTCTTTCTTGTGGTAATATCAAGTGTTCCGTCCTTAACACCATCAGTATAAAGTGTAGCTGTTCTTACGCCTGCAGAAAGTTTAACGGTCATTGTTATGGTATGCCATTTTCCATCAAAAATAGTACCTCCTAAAACCTGAGTTTTGCCTTCTCCGCCATTACTTGAACCACCAAAAATAACTCCATAGCGTGCCCCCTCCTGAAACATAGTCCATCCGGTAGTTGTTCCGCCCCTTACTCCATCACTTTTTGATAAAAAGCCAGGATATGAATTATTTCCGTTCATTTTAATTTGAAGCTGCACTGTAAAGTCCTTATCAGCTCCAGAATCATACAAGCCCTTATCATCTTTTATATAAGCATTTGTAGCAGTTCCTTTAAAGTGCATGGTATTAAACCCTTCCTTTGAAATCGCTTGCTCCTTAAGATTAGGGTTAGCACAAATAATGAATCCAGGTTTAGCATTCCTTTCATCACCACCTCTGTTAGTCGTAACGATTACCAACCAATCTTCTAATGCATAATCCTTCCGGCCTTTTAATGCTGCCATCATTTCTCCGATGTATCCGTCTACCGTTTCTATTGCAGCCTTGTACGAAGGCACGTCAGGCGAAAACCCATCTTTACTCCCAGCGGCTTTAACAGATCTGAAATCTACCATAACTACTCGTGCATTATTATCTTTCAGAATATTAACAGCAGAATCCTTGACAAAAGCATCATTTTGAGCTAAAATACTCTGACCGGCATGAATTAAATATTTATCTAAAGGAGCATCAGAAGTAATTGTTACCGTCTTAAATTCGGGTCTTATATCCATCATTCGGGAAAATAAAGACGGGAAATTAATAATAGGCGCGTGGTCATCATCCAAATCTCTAAGCGGAATATAGCTATCGTCAACTATTCTATGCTTAGATGATGATACGCCAGTTAACATACTTGCTGTTGAGCCTGCATCTGTAAACACCCCATCTTTGAGCTCATTAAAACTAAATTTACCATTTTTAAGAAGTGCTGCAATATTTGTAGGATTAATCGCTTTCACATCTTCACCAACCGCCCCGTTTATATTAATAATCAACACTTTTCTGGCCGCTTTCCCATTCACATCAGCACCATACGCTTCATAAACCTGAGCAGGGTTTTCATATTTTTTACAAGCATTGAATGCACTTATCAGCATTACTGCCAAAAGACTGCAAAATACCCTTGTCTTATTTCTATAATTTATCATCATCTAATTTTTAATAATTAATTACTTAATAACATTAAATTCTGCCAGGGCTGCCGATTTCCCACCGGTCCAATTATCTTTCAGAATAACTTTGTAATACTGGGCATTAACAGTTGCAGGGAAATTATAGTTATATTTTACAAATGCATTTGTTATTACTGTTGAACCTACAAGCGTCCAGGTTTTCTCATCATTACTAGTATATACCTCAGCATTTTTAGGCCTCTGACCAGAGTTGCCATCTCTAGTTACAAAGTATAGCCCCTTAGTTACTATCGGAGTACCTGTATTAAGAATAAGGGTATATGGAAAATTATCTTCACCATCTTGCCATTTGCTATGCCAGAATGTATTATCCAAACCATCTAACATAGCAGTTGCGTGACCATTTGTCTCACCCTCTCCCACTAGTTCTTCAGAGCTTGCGGTAATGGTCGTTTTAAAAAGAATTGGATCAGTCCCTCCTGTTTTAGTCATCGGGTTATAGGTCCATATCTTTTTTGTTAATCCAGGGAATTTAGCAGAAATTTTCGTTCTTGATTGAGCAGAAATAGCTATACCCCATGCTTCAAAAAATAGCTTTAGATCAGTTTTTGCATATTCAGAGAAACGCTCATAAACAAAGTCACGCTTATCAAGATCACTGCTTGAATAACGTTGTGCATGTCTTGCCTCTGTATATAAATAAGGCATTGCATCATATCCATATATACCAAATATTTGAAGAAATGGGATCATTTTTTTAAATGCATCATTCATATCCGTGCTACTATCAAATGCACTTAAAGAAACGTTTGTAGCAGCAAATTTTAATGCAGGCAGCACCCATTCATCACCGTGCTGAATTGCAAAACTTGCTCCGTTTCTATGAGCTACCTTATAATTAAAAAGGTTATTAGTTGTTTCGGTAAGCGTACTCCAGCTCCATATAGAAGCTTGCTGACAATTATGTCCAAACTCATGATAAGTACCCCAATTTGAACCATGAAGTAATTGATCTAAGCTAACTACGCTATTAAACCACTCATCATCCATTGTTGCTACTGTAGGGAAACCATTATGGCCATAACCCACGCCGGGTTGAATATCCAGCACCTCTCTCCATGCCCCTTGAGGGCTCCTATCTCTGTTATCTGCTGCATTATCTGAAAGCCCCATCCAACCATTAAAATCCTGTTCAAACACGGCATCCCATGCCTTCATTAACGCAGTAGGATCAGTCAATGGTTTTGAAGAATCAAAATTTCTGATTAAGAAATCCCTAGGGATCAAAAATATCACTCGCTTGCTACGTAATTCCAACCATGGAACCGTAGATGCTTTAACTTCGTTTATCCAATCTCCGTCATTAGTTTTCCCAAGTACAAAATCAGGGGATTTAACAGCTCCTGTAATGGTAAATTCCACCGGAGTTTCAATACCAAAGGCCGCTCTTATGTAAATTGTACCCCCATAAGGATTACGTACAAAATTTGCCCCGGGATATAACTGCTTAATAGTATAAATTAGCGGATCTCTCTTTAAATTCAATTGACCGGTAAGGTCATCGGTATGACCACCCACCTGAACACTTAATCCGTTTACCCCAGCAGGAACAATAATTTTTATTAATTCCCCGGCCGGAGCATAAAATCCGGTACTAAACTGCGGCTGAGGGGCTACGGCAATGCGTAACAGATAAGAATTCGATGCAGAAAAATTCAGATCAAGGGTAAACTTAACATCTTTTAATCTCGGCTCGTTAGCTTCTACCATTCCCGGAAAAATCCGAACTCTTGAATATAAAGATTTATCAATATAATTCATTGAGGTATCTAGAGTCTGCTCACTATCCGGAGTCCCAGGTTTATTATAACCATCTTCAAATTCATAACCATATTTTTTACATGAGACCAAGCTCAATAAAAACATAGCCATTAATATTTTAGTTGAAAAAAAAGTACTTTTCATATCAAATTAAGGTTTAATATCAGAATAAATAGGGTTCCATGATTTCCCGTCCAATCCCCAGCTTTTAGGAACAGGTACACCCAACCATTGATAAATTTCAAATGGAATATCAACTGAGTTTGGCACAATCTTGTAAAAGTCAGAGGAGATAATAGGGTCCAAATAAGGGCTATATTCATTAAACTGCTGCCATTGTGCAGCACCCTGCATTCTAAAATCATGCGCTCCGATTGTCATATCCTTAATCACATCCCCTTTTCCTTCATCTGCCGGCCAGTACCCAATCAGACTATTAAAGTAAGGATGAGAAGAATCTACATGGGTTTGACGCGAATGAGCCTTAATCACGTTATCAGGGAGGGCAACATTGTAAAACTGTACATCTTTTAGAATGATATCAATTGATCCGCCTGAACCAGCAATATTACCTAAGGTAAATGGTGATGCAGAATCCAGATTACCATAGCTGGTAATATCCATACTATTCTTTAAAACTCCATCAGTATATACTGAAGCCATACGCTTACTTCCATCCTTGTAAAACTTAGCAGTCAAAGTATGCCAAACCCCATCTACAATTACCCCTCCATGTGCCTGTCTGTTTCCTGTACCTGCTTGACCTATATTTAACTGCCAGCCATCACCTTCAAGAAAAAAGACCCAACCAACTTTTCCACCGGTAAAGCTTTCTCTTTTTCCAAGAATAGCCGGCCAGGTAGTTGGTCCATTATTTATCTTAACTTTAACCTCAATAGTAAAATCATTTAGTCCCATATTAAAAGCACTAACATCCGGAATAACTGCCCGACCAACTTGTGAATCACTACCTACAAAATTTGGACCCGTTCCAGTATAAGGAATCGCATCACTTGCAGGTTTAGGTATAAATAGTGTACTAAAACGAGGGTTATAAAAAACTACAAAGCTATTTCTTGTCGCATCTCCATACACGCTATTATCAACAGCATTTCCGTCAGGCGCAATTTCCCCGCCTTTACTTGAAGCAATCACAACCAACCAGTTTTCATCAGCAAACGTTTTTCTACTTCTCAAGGAAGTCATGATCTCTCCTATATAATTGTCAATTTTAAGGATCGCATTCGCATAGGCTATTGTTCCCACTTCAAAATCATTTGCTTGGCCTGCTAATTCGACGCTATGAAACTGAGCCAATATAAAAGTTGCATCGTCTCTTTTCAATTCCTCATTAACCGCATTCTTAACCGCCTGGTCATCATTCTCAAATTCCTGATGCAATACCGCATCACTCGCCAGCTTACTATTTAATGCTCCCGAGGCGGCTATTGAAACCGTTCTTAATTGAGAATTGCTCTGCTTTAAACGAGAGATCAAACTTGGATAATCTGTCAGTTTATTCCCTGCAAAATCATTTGAAATAACCTCGTGTTTATCGTTGGTTACTCCCGTTAACATATTGGACCATGCACCGGCATCAGTAAGCACATTTTTATCAAAATCAGATAAGGCGTCGAAAGCATAAACCGAGTTATTGGTCATTTTAGCGATATTTGGTGGGTTAATCGCCTTTAGCGCTTTCCCCCTAACTCCATCTATAATAATATATAATACCTTACGGGATTTGGCACTAATACCTGAAGTATCATTTTGTGATGATTCTTTTAACCTGTTTGGAAAATCCTTATTACAGGCTGAAAATATCATAATAAATAGCGCTACAATTATTGTGGCGACTAATTTAGGAGTATATGTATTTATTTTATTCATGTCTGATTTGTTTATAAGATTTACAGTTATGGTTTAATCTCCACACGTACAATATTTCCAACCCTTTTATTATCGAATTTATAAAAGGACCCAACTAGTAAAACTGCAGGATAGCCTAATGCCGATGTTGTTTGCACCATTTTCATTACCCGACCCTGAAAAGCACCTGTATTATTATAACCCTGCGCAAGCGAGCCATTTATATTTAGGATCATAAAACCCTGTCTAACAACACCGCCATAATTGTTAAAATCACCGGATACCAGTACTTTACCATTATTCAATTGAGCAGCATAATTTGGAAACCCACCAGATAATTGCTCGAATTTAAAAACATCATCTACACTTCCATTTGCATTCAACATGGCAACCCCACTACAATTTCTTCCATTAAATGTCTTAAAGTTTCCTGCAACTAATATTCTCCCGGTAGTTGGGTTAAAAGTAACTGTAGTTATTGAACCATCCGCTCCTGAACCCGTTGCAAATGTTTTATCAACAGTACCATCGTTATTTAAACGAACAATGTTATTAACCTGAAGTCCATTGTATGTCGAAAAGGCACCAACAGCTACTATTTTTCCATCCTCTTGCATAAAAGCATCATTAATGGGGCCATTTCCACCGGGATACCCACCTTTTGTTATGGGATCATAGTTGTATGTCGAATCCAATTGCCCATTTTCCTTTAGTCTAGCCAATTGGGGCATTTTTGTAATATCAATAATTTTATTTTCCCGGGTAGAGCGCGGATAATAATAACTCATATAGTAGCGAAAGCTCCCTAGAATTGTGGTCTTATTATCTCTAACAAAACTCTTTACGCTAGAGAAAAATGACGACCCCAAAACTCCTCCATTAAAAGTAGGGACAGTATCCAAGCCAAATGAAGGACGATCTGGATTATCATTAATCACCTCTACGGTCGTTGAATCTAAACTTCCATTGACATTTAATCGGGCAATACCATTTGTCCCTAACCTGCGATTATAACTAGAAAAACTACCTGAAATCATATACTTACCAGATGATAACCTACTAATTGATCGAATTATACCATCAGCTCCTAATCTGGCCGTTAAATTTGTTTGGAATACCCCATCATTTGAAATAGATACGATACGATTTACAGGGATAGCAGGCGCCTGATTTTCAAAATCAGTAAAAGCCCCTACCAATATATAACCTGTAGAAGTAGAAATAATATCAGTTATTGCTCCATTTGTACCATTTACAGCCTTAAATGAAGGATCTATTGAAACCTTGCCTTGTATGGTAAATTTAGGACCGAAAAAAGACTGGCCATTTAACAAAAGTGTTGTTCCTCCTGTACTTGCATTATCAGGTACTTTTATTGTAATGGTAGAATCAGTAGCCGATAAAACCTCCGCTTTTGTTTCATTTATCAAAAACTCAAATTTATTCTCATAATTTTCAAGTCCCGAAATACCAAAAGTAACTTCATCCCCAGGAGAACCGGCATTTGGCGTCGGCTCATTTCCGTTGAATTTAATTCCAAGCGCTTCCTTACCCCCCTTATATGGATCTTCCTGAATGATCGCTTCTTTTGAACAGGAAATGCTAATTATAATACACAAGAGCAATACTGACATAATCAGATTTATTCTTGTATTTTTTATGTTGATTGAAATCATAATTGATATTTATAATAATTCTGTTAAACTAATCTGGACAACTTTATTCATCTGCCTTTCCAATTCCGGCTGAAATAGCTGAAGTAATAAATCGGCTGCTTTCAAAATCAAAAAAATGGGTATTGAACCTTAGTGCATGAATCACTCCATTTGTAGGTTGAATATCCGATGTAGCTATAGGTGCATTGATTAAACCAACTTTCGGATTTGAAAAATCCGGAATAAAAGATAATACCAATTGTCTGTAGCCAACATATTTAATGCCGCCAGCATCATTATAAAATACGCCAATATTCATGGATCTTCCACCGTAGGATGCATATCCCTGTCCAGGAAAGGCATTAAGAGCTAGGGTATCAATCTGAGGTATATCCTTTAGCAAATAAGATCCTTTAAAAATGTAAAGCGATAATGCTTCTTTCCAAACCTCAGGCTTAATCTGAGTAAATTTAGACACGGTATCTTTACCGTTCATCCTTAAATCTTCATTTAACCACTTAACCGCTTTATATATGCATGAATTCCCTGGAGCAAAAAAAGTAATGTTCTCCTTTTCAAACACATCATTCATACCTGCGGCATCAATCGCCATTACCAGACTATCAAACAGCACCGGTTTTGACTTCAAATACTGCAAAATTGTACCGTCATATTTTGCTTTATGAACACCCGTATCGTAGAAGTAATCTTTTTCTTTTGAGCAAGACATCAATATGCAGCTAAATACCGCCAATATTACTGTTGTCGTTTTAAATATCTTTAACATAAGTTTCTTATTATTTGTCTTAAAAATTACTTCCAATATTCATTTAAAGTCATATATGGGTTATTGGTCATTGCACTCTTATCAATTGGCCATGCCCATGCTCCCGCCTTAAAGTTTTCAATTGAAATAGTGTGATAGCAATATTCTCTATCCAGTACTTTTTTAGTACGTACCAAATCAAAATAGTAATGTCCCTCTCCCATTAACTCCCTACAGCGCTCATACCAAATTGCATCTTTTAAGTCTTTACCATTTAATCCGGAAAAAGGCTCTGCTTGAGCTCTAGCTCTAACAACATTTGCTGATGCCATAGCTCCCGCATCGTCACCAAGCTCAGCTTGGGCTTCTGCCCGCAACAATATTGCATCAGGTAAACGAAATACAATTAAATCATCATCTGGTAAAACATCTTCTCCTTCTGCGGCAAAAATATTGACGAATTTTAGCAGTTCCCAGCTTCCGTCAGTTGCGTACATCGTTAGAGGATCAAACCAATACTCTCTTCTTTTATCGGCTACCTCAGAAGGATAAAGCTTTTTAATGAATCTGCTATCATAGTAAATATAACTTTGAGTGATAGATTTTACCGGTTTATGTGGGTAATGCAATACCATGTCGGTAAATGTATTATATAGATAAGCGCCGGTAGAATACTCCCCATAGTTTAAACTTCTTAAAACTTCGAACAAACTTTCCTTGGTGCGGCCTTTAAATATTTCCTTTGTCCTTGTTATTGGCAATAGCTCATAACTGCGGCTTTTCATGATCTCATCACCCAGCTCATTTACAGCATTATAATACTTCGTCTTATCTCCGGTCTCAAAGCCGGCTGCCCACATATTCATGTGCATTAATAAAGCAATTGCACTTCCTCGCATTGCACGAATACCTATAATAGAAGGATCCTCGTAAGTCCAAGGCAAATCATCTTTAACCGTTAGCATATCAGTGATGCAGTTATTTAATACCTGAACCATATTCATTCTCGGTAAAGCATCCTGGTTATAGGCTTTGGTATAGTAAGGAACATCCCCAAACTGACGAACCATAAAAAAGTAAGACAGATTACGCAGGAATACTGCCTCGGCACGATACTGTTTCCGCTGTGCCGGAGTTAATGATTCAACTTTATCTGCTTGTACATATAAAATATTAGCCGATTGAACCATCTTATACCAGTTATTCCATTTGGTCATTCCTTTATAATTGAATAAATCTGCAAAGTAACCCTCAGTTTGAAGTAACAAATTCAGGTCATTATTAACAATTTGCGTAATATACTCACGCCCGCCGCCGGTACGAAGTGCCGGACTACAGCGTAAATCACCTGCCGTTGGAAAATAGGCTGATGACAGTACATTTTCTCTAAACTGATTATAGATGCCGGTAGTAAAAGCCTCTACGTCTTTTTGATTTTGCCAGTAGTTGTTACCCGAAAGATTATCAACAGGAACAACATTTAGAAATTTTTTGCATCCGGATATGATTATTGACCCGGTTGTCAACACTAGAAATGCAAATATAAAACGTTTCATAAAATCTATTTTAATATTAGAATTGAACATTAAGACCAAATATGTATCTACGTGCACTAGGGTAACCACCCGAAGTATCTCTACCAAGATCTGATACACTTTCAGGGTTTGGCCCTGAATAGTTAGAGAAGGTATATACATTGTATGCAGTTCCATAAACGCGAAGAGAAGACATTCCAAACTTCTTTAAGAAGTTCTTATCCAAATTATAGGATAACGTTACCACGGAAAGTTTAAAATAAGATCCGTCTTCCTGGAAAAGCGTCTGATCAAAACGGAAAGGACTTGTATAGCTATAACGGAGATAATCGTAAGGATTCGGGTAATTCGCATTATCTCCCAGTTTCTTCCAATACTTAAACTGCTCTAAGGGAACTAAGCCCCTAAGCCCTTGATTTTTATCCAGGTCCAATGGATCAGAAAAGTTCTGGAACAACGATGAAGTAGCATTATTCAAAACATCTCTTTTTAAAGTAAACGTTCCCTGAACATTAAGAGAGAAGCCCTTGTATTGCATAAAGGAATTAAGTCCTCCGGTTATCAATGGCTGAGAATTACCGGCAGAGACATAGTCATTTGCATCGAGAATATAATCCCCATTTACATCAGTCCATCTTGGATCTCCTGCCCTGAAATAACTTAAACCATTAACACTGGTAGCACTGCCGGCTCTATATCTTAGTCCTGTTAAAGGATCTACAGGAATTTGCGAGTTATTAGCATACACCCCTGATGTATTTAAAAGCACATTTGTAAGCGCATTTCTACCCAAGCGGTAAAGAATATTTTGTCCTGTATTGCCATCAACAAACATCAGCTGGCTAACTCCATCCGGAAGATGAGCCATCACATCCTTGTTTAATGCTCCATTGGCACTTAAGGTCCATGAGAAATCTTTACCCGTTGGTAACATACGTGCACTTAAGTTCAATTCATACCCATAATCCACCAGACTCATTTCATTGGTTTGTACTTTACTGAATGCATTAATATTTGAGATATCCTTACCCCTAAGCATGTTATCAACCTGTTTATAGTAAGTTTCAAAGGTTAAATTGAATCTATTTAAAAATCCGAGCTCCAAGGCTGCATTGTATTGAGTTGTTGTTGTAGGCATTAAACCTGTGTTAGGTATAACCCCAAGATCAAGGCCAACGGTAGGAAGCTGATTATAATTACCCCCTGCAATATATTTACCATAAACATCATAAACAGATCCTGTCGGCGTTATATTCTTACCATAGCTTACACGAATTGACCCATAGTCCAACCAGTTACTAATAGAATTAAGAAATTTCTCCTTATTAAAATTCCATCTGGCTGCAATCGCAGGACTTTTAGAATATCCCGCATCCGGACCATTTGTTGAGGAGCCATCCCAACGATAAGTTAAGTCCAATACATATTTTTGCATGTAATTATATGAGAAAGCTGCGGCAAGCGAAACGCCTCTAACATCGTTCAAATTGTTTAAAGTACCTCCCAAGGAGTTAACCCAATCATTCCCAAGAGGCCCCGTAACATGGTCGTTAGGCGTACTCTTTTGCTTCATTGCATCAGCTCTAAAGTTGGTGGCATTTACCTCGGTAAATACTGAAGCGCTAAAATTGTGCTTCTCCGCTACCTCTTTCACATAAGCCACCCTTGTTCTATCGTATAATGTATTTTTACGATCGAAATAATTATACACCTCATTAAACCCATCGCTTAATGATCCTGGAGTAAATTTATCCGTTCCCTGAGTCATATAGTTATAACTCAATGTATTTGAAGCGCGAAGTCCTTTGAATATCTCGTATTCAACATCGATATTCGCAGTGATGTTAATCACCTTATTATCATTTTTAACATTCAATGTATTTAACAATCCATTAGAAGCGGTGTATAAAGAAGGAGCCGGCAATAGTGATGATGAACTTGCTCCGTCGGCTAAACCTGTTTGCGACAAACTATTTCCTCCCCCTGCACTACTATTTGTTAATGCATTAGTCAACGAAGCCATCAATTTAAACCGATCATTAGGCGCATATTGAGCATTCATTCCTAAATTGTAACGGGTAAAATCTGTATTTTCTACAATACCCTTCTCATTATAATAACCGGTATTTACCTTATAGTTGAATAATCGGTCACCCCCGGAGATGTTAACATTATGAGTTTGATTTAAGGTCGTTCTATAATAATAACTCTGCCAGTTCGTCGAATTGTTATAGTAAGAATTTAAGCTATCGGCAAGAAATGGATTCTTATTAATATTATTTAAGGCATTATAATAACTGGTATCATAATTCAAAATCTGGTCAATACGCATCAGACGCTCCCCTTTACCGCCAATTACTTTTCTTAATGCCGGTGGAGTTGCAATACTTAAACTACCTGTATAGCTAATAATAGGAATTTTTGAGTTTCCTCGTTTTGTAGTGATCAAAATAACACCATATGCTCCCCTTGATCCATACAAAGAGGTTGCCTGAGCATCTTTCAATACCTCTATTTGTTGGATATCTTCAACAGGAATTAAGGATATAGGACTAATACCAGGGCCTGCAGATTCAAAGCCATAGGAGTAATCTGCATTATCATCTACCGGAACCCCATCGACAACAAATAATGGAGAGGTAGGAGTTAAAAATGCTTTATCACCGGATCCTGAAATATTTAAATTTGAAATACCACGTATGGTTGTCGATCCGCGCATTCCGGGTGTTCCATTGTTGTTTTGAATGTTCAAGCCAGCTACCTTACCCTGAAGCAATTCCATAACGTTTGCTACCGGTACGTCCTGGATATCTTTAGCAGTAATAATTACACTTGACCCGGTAGAAACTTCCTTTGTTTTCTTTCCATAACCAATGATTACCTGTTCTTTAAGTGAATTTATTTCTTCTTCCAGTGACACGTTAACTGTATGATCTGCTGTTACCTTTCTTGTTACTGATTTATAGCCAATGTACTTGAATGTCAATTCACTACCCTCATTCACACTTACACTAAATTTTCCATTGGCATCCGTTTGTCCCACAGGAGCAATAGGCTTACCTGATAAAACGATAGCCCCGGGGATTGGAGTTTTTGCTGCCCTATCCATAACAGTTCCTTTAACTACTACTTTCTTTTGTTGAGCAATGGTCTCAGTATTGAAACCCAGCAGCAAAAACAAAGAAAATATTATAACCGCATATCTCATATTAGATCTTATATAAATTAGAAATCCCATGTTATTATTCATTAGTAAATTTGGGGCGTTCACCGGTAAACCAAATTGTTACTTCCCAATTACCCGGTTCAAAAATTGCAAAGTCCAGATTTAGATATGCTTCCTCTCTAATATTACCAAAACCTTGTCGATCATACCCAAACAAAACGGCTGCCCTATCGCCAAGTACATTTGTGTAGTCCGTTCTATAAGCAATTAATGGGATGGGATAAGCAACATCATACTTTACAGATTCACTTGTTTTTACCATATTAAAACCATGCACCAGTTTATCCCATTTTGTGAGATTAAACTTATTGGGATCAATTGGTTTAAATAGAGAATCTACAAACTTGAAAGTAAGTGAATTCCCTGCTGTCTTAGCCTTTTCAAATAATACAACTACTTCACCGTAGAACATATAGTTACCAGTACGCTCGCCGCGAACGTTAATCATACTCTGTGGTGTTATACCAATGTATTTTGAAAGTCCAGTCGTCGGATCTACCACAGATGGCTCAAAAGCACGTTCTTTTAAGGGCATCAGCTTAAAGTCCCTAAAATATCTACGCCCACCTGAGTTAGACATTTCCACGTCAAATACATATCCTGAATCCGGTTGTGTTTTTATAACTGCTGAATTGGCGGCAGACCACATTAGAAACTGGCCTGAATGCTCTCTAATTTCAAATAAAGGACGATTTTCAATCTTTCTTTTCGCTTCAATCTCAGCAATTGATTTCTCATCCCCTAAATAAGGTTGAGTCCAAACCTGAACAGGAGTAGTTTTTGTAAGTTCCGGAGCTGCTACACCCTCTCTGGTTCTCATGTTAACTATTTTAAAAGTTAGCGGTTGAGAAGAAGAGCCTAAAAAAAAATTATTTGAGAAAAGTGTATTTCTCCCTAGTATAGGGTTATAAACAGTTTGAGTAAAACGGGTATCTGTTCCAATAGATTCCCGGTCCTCAGGTAGATTCTTTCTGCAACCGGCGGTGCTTACTAATAACACCATTCCAATAAAGAAAATACAAAGTGATGCTAATGGGTATTTATTATTCATTTCTTTAGCCTTAATTATTAATTCTTGTTACAAAGTCACCAAATCCGAAGTCGTGCCTGGGAGAAAGCACATTTATGATGGCATTTTTGGTTTTTATATTTACAGAGTTGGTCGGTGTACTTTGCCAGTACCTTACGAAAATTGAGTTCTTCGGATCAGTAAAGATTATTGTTCCAGGACCACCCGCTATGAAACCAGAAGCATCAAGTTTATCATACTTCAAATGCATATTATAATTGTGATTTATACTTTTCACAATTAATCCATCAACAAATCGTTGAAAATCAGCGGTAACCAATTCTCCACGAATAATATATTTACTGGTCATTGTGTCCAACTCTTCAATTTTCATATCTGCCAGATACAAAGGCGCTTTATTCAATTTTTTACGAACGGCATTTAAGCTTTCTATAGAAATCTGAAAACTCTTATTGGTAACCGCAAACAAGGTTACATTCTCATTTCTTAATGAGTCCTCTAAATCCGGGAGTCTCTTCAATACAAGTAATAAAGAATCATAAATTCCTTTTTGAGATTGCAGATATTCCAAAGCATTTCCATCAAATTCCTTTAAATTATTTTCATAATTGTAATAATCCGGATTGTCTTTTTTACAAGAAAATAATGTTGTACTAAGCATTACCAACACCAGAATCATAAGGAAAAAAGCCTGTCTATTTTTATTTTTCATCTGTCTATTTTTTGTTGAGCCTGTGGATATTAATCCTATTTTCATTTTCCCCATTATTTCCAATAGCTATTTTGTACCAGTTTAGTATTTGAATTCAATACCTCTTTCGCAATAGGCCAATAAATACCCTTTTGGTTAATAAGGTTTAAAAAATCAGGGTTATTATTTTGAATTTTGTTGTAACGAATTTGATCATACCAGTGCCAACCTTCGCCCATTAATTCTCTTCTACGTTCAGCAAATATCTCTTTGACAAGGTCAGTTCCCGGTCCATCACTAACTGCGCTGCCACTTCTACTTTTCTTAATGATATTTAATAAATTGAATGCATCAATACGTTGACCAAGAACAGCCAATGCTTCTGCCCTAAGCAAAGCAATTTCTTCTAAACGAGTAAAAACTATACTTGAACTGTATACCGCAAAATTGCCATTAGTAGATCCGCCTCGAAGCACTTTAATCTTACTGAAAATCGGAATAGCACTACTATAATTTACAAAATAATTGGTCCGAGGTAATCCTGATATGGTATCTAATCCAAATCGTTGATCGCTCAAATCTTTAAATACACTTGCTATGGTATCTTTAGATACATAAAGGTCCGGAGTTTCTCTTGAAACTAGGGGAGCTGCTAACGTAAACTGCTCAATATGTCCGTTAACAGTAGATTCCCCATAGATATCATTGAAACCAAAAGCTATAATCTGGTTATAAGACTGTCCATTAAATATACCATCAGTACCAGTTAACTCGGTTATATTAGAATATCCAACATTTGCTTTTGTATAATTATTCATCACAAACTCCGTGTATACCGAAGCATCAATGTAATGCGATTGCCAAGCAGCAATATGTGATAATGCAGCGTAAGCAGATATTTTAGTGAATAGCGCACCTCTCCAACGAACAAAATCATAACCATAATATAAACCGGGAAGAAGGTCATCACCCTCAACTCCATATTGATATGGCAAGTCCTTTGCTGCAGCAATTAATTCTGCTTCGGCAAATGCCAACACCTTAGATTGCTCAGTTCTTCCCTTCATTTCAAAACTACCATCGTGGGATGCGGTAATCAAAGGAACATCACCCCAGATTCTAACCATATAGAAATAGGCGAATGCCCTTAATGCCCTTGCCTGAGCAACATCAACTTTATAGTTAGGTTCGGTATAACGTATATCAGCTTTTAATACTTCGGGTGCACGTTCAATAAATAAGCTTGCACTATTAATTACCGCATAAAAAGCTCTCCATGAAGTGATTTTCTGAAGCAATGGAAATGAAGCATTTAAATCCCCCTTTACAATCACCTTAAGATCAGATCTACTACTTGCAGTAAAATCACCATTTCTAAACTCGCCCCACAACCAATGTGCATTATTGTCAGCTAAGGCACTACGCATAAGTCCGTACGTCGCCATCAATCCCGACCTGGTATCCTGAAAAGAATTCCAATGATCGTCTTCTTTCGAAAGCCTGCTGGAATCTATATCAAGTACTTTTTTACAAGATACATTCAGCCCCATTACAGCGATCAGTATAATGATCAAGGTCCTGTTAAACTGAATATTTTTATTTACAAAAGATATCATACATTTAATAATTTTATACGCGTTAACACTTACAAATCAACCTTAATTCCTAAAGTATAGGTCCTTGGAATGGCCAAGCCATAACCGCTATATATACCATTGTATTCAATTAACTCAGGATCGCTACCAGAGAAAGAAGTTACTGTTAGCAGGTTGTTTCCTGTTACATATACATAAGCCTTTTTAATGCTTGATTTACCCTTAAACAATGAGGTTTTGGTTAAATCAAAACCAACAGTAACAGCTCTTAACTTCGCATAAGATGCATTTTCAAGAAACATGTCTTGCTCTAAGCGATAAGGAACAACACTACTCCATGGATTGTATATAGCGTATTTTGATAAATCACTAGTAACCTGCCACGAAAAAATCTCCCTAACCGAATTGATATCATTAGCGGTCTCTCTATTGATAAAATCATACTGAAGAGAAGCCGATTGATTTAAAGCTTTCTGACCGATTGCATAAACGATATTGAAACTTAAATCAAATTTTCCATAACGGAATTGATTTGACCAACCACCTGTTAATTTAGGCATTGAATTACCCGCAAGAATTTTATCATCAGCGTTGATTACAAAATCTCCGTTATTATCTTTCCACTTAGGATCGCCGGCTTTTAAAGTAGTACCTTCAAAAGTTAAAGCTTTATTGGTTTTAGGGTCAATCTGAACTTCGCTATCAGCGTTATAAATTCCCTGATTCTGATAAATCCAGAAACGGTCTATTGGCTGTCCTACTTTAAGTTTTCTGTCACCAACTATAAGTTCATCTAATCCGTTAGGAAGAGCCGTTAATTTATTTTTATTAAAGTTGAAATTCAATCCGGACACCCAATTAAAGTTGCTCTTCATAATAATGTGGCCTTGAACTCCAAGATCCAATCCAATATTTCTAACTGCCAAACCACTTCCATACTGACTTGCAAAACCCGTTTCAGCAGGAATAGGCGTATTGATTAACATCCTTTTATCGTCTTTTTTATAAAAGGTTGCAGATACACTTAATCTGTTCTTGAGAATAGCACCGTCAAATCCAACATTTAACTGATCGGTGTATGGCCATTTAATATCATAACCCACCCAGCCTGAACTATAAGGTCTTGAAATAGTTGCAATTCCATTATACCCTGGTATAGTTGGCTCCAATGTCCAGCCTGCATTTACACGGTACTGCGGCCCTGCTGCGAATTTATCATCAGAGAAAGTTTTTCCAATTCTCGACCAGGAAACATCCATCCTTAACTTATTGAACAGATTGTTATCCTTTAAGAATTGGTTTTTCAAGTTCCAGCTTGCACTTGCTGCCGGAGAAACAAACCAACGGTTTCCGGGCTGCGAATTTGAAGAACCATCATCCCTTACCAATGCTGAAAAGGTTAACAGGTTCTTATATGAATACCTCGCAGATGCATAAAATGAAAACAATCGGCTATGGATTTGATCCGTATAGCGATAAACCAGATAGCCAACCGGCTTAAGGTAATTTCCCTTGGTTGCATCACCTTCAACTATGTTTACTTTGATAAAATCATTTGGTCCGTTGTATGCATTAGCATAGTTATATCTGTAACGATCATCCTGGATTGATTGCCCAACTTCGAAAAAAAGATTATGATCTTCCCCAATGTCTTTACTATAATTCAAAGCATTGTTAATCATAAACCGCTGATTGTAGCCAATGTAACTAGAAGAAAAGTTATTCCCTTCCATTAATGTAGTAGGAAAAAACACATCTCTTACCCCTTCACTATAATCAAAGTTCAAAGTCGACACGAACTTAAATGGTTTAAGATCCAACTTTACAGCAAAATAGCCCGAAGCCTGAGTTGTTTTGTTGTCATCAATAGTTTTATCGTACTCATTAAGGAATGATTGATAAGTGTTAATATTAGGAGAAAGTGGGTTGTATAAATCAGGAATATATCTTGTTTCGGCAAAGCGATCACGAAGATTTCTATTTCTATCTCTATCCATGCGGGCCACATTTACCATACTTGAAATGGTTACCCAGCTTAAGGGAGCCATATTAATTTGAAATGACGTTGTATATCTATTAAGGCCTGTGTCGTCTGAATTACCTGCATTACGGGTAGCGGACCCAAAAAAGCGGAAATTGGCCCTTTCAGAACCTCCCGTCAGACCCAAATCAACTGAATAAATTGGGGTGCTTTTATAATACAAATCGCCCCATTGCGCAGGGCCATAATAGTCTAAACTAGTCGAATCCCTTAAATAGCCTACATAATTCAGGTAATCATCTTGCGTACCATATTTTTGATAAAAAGGCTTACGAAACTGATTTTCGTATTGGGCATTAACAGGCGAAATATTACTTGCCTGAACCATTCCGAAATAACTATTCACACTTAAGTCTCTATAACCAGACTTAGCGGCCTTAGTTGTTATCCAAATAGCACCATTAGCTGCATTAGGACCAAGCTTAGCCAATGCTGCCGGATCCTTAATTACTTCAATTGAGTTGATATTGCTAATGTCAATTCCAGCTAGTAAGTTAGTTGCCGGGCCAATTCTATTAAAGCCATACTTCTGAATATCAAAAACAAATGGATTATCCTTAATCATTGGAACCCCATTTATATAGACTGTTGGTTGTTGGCTATAGATGTCATTTTTGTCAAAAACCGGAGCAGACAAGCCTCTTATGATCATACTCTGTTCTGTGCCCGGCTCACCGGTGGTCTCCTGTACGTAAAGGCCGGCAATATTCCCTTTTAACATCTGTTGAACAGAAAGATTTTGACTAAGGGCTGATAGCTTTACATGCAACGAATCGGCAATACCTTTTACCATGCTTCGTCTGTCGGCTATAACCATCGTATCCAATTTCTTTTGGGAAGTGTCATCAGTATCTTGCCTAAAAAGCATACTGTAATGCAGCGTAGTATAAGATGCTCCTGCCTGAACTTTTGTTGAACTAAAAGTAGACAGTAAAGCAACATAAATAATAACTACAATAATTCGGATCATTTTCATTAGCATTAAATAATTGTTGATTTGTTGGATCTCTGTTAAAATTATTTGTTGATTGCACGGGCACACACTTGCACCTACGAGCAACTGACGTATTAAAAATCACTGAAAACTAGTGGCGTAAAAACCACAGAATCAAGAACAATAAGAACAGCAACAAGTGGTTAACTTCAAAACTGTCTGAGCTTATTCTTGAAATTGTCTAAGAATATTAAATCTTAATTATCCGATTGGAACTTTGATTCTGGAAAAGAGTAGAGGTTTGGTTCATAAAATTTGCTTTAGGTTGTTTGGTTAGTTTTTTTTGTATCCCAAACTCAGCAGGAGGGTCATAAAAATGAACCAATAAAACAGGGTTCATCTTTACTAATCAAATAGTTGAGATCGAAATATTAAGACCTAAATTAGCTTAATATGTATGATGTAATCCTAAACTAGTCAACGCAATCGATTGATATTTGCTTTTTTAATACTTATTTTGATTTTTTTCTGGAATATATGCTCACTATTCTTTAATTCTAGGAATAACCGTATCGATTTGATCAAAACTATAACATACAAACATAAAAAATGACAAAGTTTGCCATACTTACTAAATAATAATATTAAGAAAAAGGAAATAAACAGTTGTAAAACGCAAAAAAATGCAAAACACAACACAACCGTTTGCATTATCTTGAAATAATGATTTAGCAAGCCTCAAATCGACGTTGCTATATTCGCCTTTAGAAGAAAAAACAACAAAAATCTGTTTTTTACTGATTTTCGCTATTCAGATAAGAAGATTCTCACTCGAGTAGGGGATATTATCGGATTATTCCCAAGAAAAAGAATAGCGAAAGCGTAGAAAATTGTAATAAAAAAGATTTGATTTTTTTGTCTACAAAAAAAATGGTGAGAAATCATCATACAAATTTGATTCTTTCTCACCATTTTAATTACGACTTAGAAGCTATTGATGCCCCTAGCCAACGGGATTATTTCTTTGGCATATTGATCACATTCAATTCATAAATTGAAGGCGGAGCGGTCGCTTTGAGCACCTTAAGTCTCAACTTACTGGCATTATAGCTTAAAGGCAATTTAATCACCTTACAGTCGCCCATTTGCTCATCAGAAAGGTAAATGGTTGTCCATTGTCCACTTTGCATAATATCGACGCTGTACTGTTGTATACGCGATACTTTTATCTGAGAAAACCCATCCGGCAATCGTTTAGTATCCTGATATTCAAATATGCTGATCTTATTAAACGGCTCTGCAGGATTTAACTCCATTTCAACAGTTGCCAGAGTGTCTTTAGCAGCCCAGCGACTGTTCATTTTGCCATCGTTAATAGCATTACCGGCATATTGTCCATTTGTATCATCCCAAACACTACTTGCTACCACGGGCTTATTCATTGAAATAAATTTACCATTTTTAGGCAGGGGTCTGTTCAAGGATAGATTAAGTCTATTTCCTAATCCAATAGCCGTGTTAGCTACGTACTCCCGTATCCGTCCAGTTTGATCAGGAGGTACATTCATCACAAGACAATTGTCATTGTCAGTACTCCAGTAGAACAGCTCCTCCAACTCATCTAAATCTCTGGTTGGTAATGGCTCTGTTTTTTCGAACCAATTCAATCGTTTACTGATACAAATGGTATGTTCAAAAGGCAGGTAATATGATTTCCCTTCGTGCAAATATTGTTTCTTGTCAGATCTGGCAGCTAATTCAGGATCCCACAAACGAAAATCTGAAGGGAAATACTGAAAGAAATACTTATTATCTTCGGTCATATTAGCTGGAGGTGTGTAGTTACGCTTTCCCTCTTCATTTACGATGGTATGGTTAACACTCACAGCGCAATTAGGATTATACTTTTTAACTAAACTGTAAATCTGATCGACACCCCAGTCTGAAGGTTTTTTATCCCATCCCCCATCCAGCCACAATTCACCAATTGTGCCATAATTTGTAAACAACTCTGTCAATTGATTAAGCATGTAGTCAACATACTTCTGTGGATCTTTATCTTTGTAAGAAGGCTCTTTCCTATCCCATAAGGAATAATAAACGGCGAACTGGATTCCATACTTTTTACAGGCATCCGATACTGCTTTTACGACGTCCATTTTTACTGGAGAAGAAGCGACATCGTAAGTTGTATACTTGCTATCCCATAAACAAAATCCATCATGGTGTTTCGTGGTTAGCAAAACATAACGGAACCCTGCTTTTTTTGCAGTAAGCACCCATTGATCAGGATCAAGATTTGTGGGGTTATAACTCTCCAAAGGCAAAGTTCCATCAGACCATTCTGTATTATTAAATGTGTTAATACCGAAGTGAATAAACATCCCATAGCCTCTTTTAATCATAGCTTGTTGCGCTGAACTAGGTTTCGTAGCCGGAACCAATAGTTGCCCAACACAACAATTAACAGCTAAAGCCATTAGGAATGTGATAAGTACATTTTTTTTCATAAATTTTTAAATATGTCAGTGATAACTGACGTAAAAGGTTTTAATGATTGTTTAGGTTTTAACTGTTTAGGTTTTGCTAAATTAAACGAGATTATTAATATAATGAATAGATTAATAGGCTAAATCCATGAATTATCCGATGAAAATTTGCTTTTAAACAAAAAAGCCACTCGATTGAGTGGCTTTTGCGGGGAGAACGGGAACCCACTAGAACACCTCGAAGGGTTTCCAGCTGTAATCCATGATGTTACAACTATTGAGTGTGACACTATTTAAGTAGTCGTTCAAGTGCTGTCTGGCCTCCTTTATTCTGATGATTTAACTCTAGAGATTTCTTATACATCTCAATAGCTTCCTGCTTCTTTCCTACAAAGGCCAGCGCTTCGCCATAACTATCATATGTATTAAAGCTCCGTGGGAATAGGAGTACATTAAGTTTTAATACTTCTAATGCATCCGAGATATGATTGGGAGTCTTTCCCGCGTAAAGCAGCTGTAACCCGAGTTCATTCATCTCATCTTCGCTTAAAGAATAATGCAGGCTGTCTGATTTGAGCGTGTATAATTTTATGAAAGCTGCATCAACCCCCTTCTCAGTTAAAGCGATGACATAGTCGCGTGTAAGAGTTTTTCTCAATCTATTGGCTGGTTGAGCATTTAGTATCTTGAGAATATTTCTTCCAATATTAAAAACGTTTGGACTGAAAGCATTGTCGAACAGAACAAAGCTTTGCTTTCGGGAAACATTCCGGACAAACATACAGATAGCTCCCGGTACGCCCCCAGTATGAAAAACGATCTTACCAAAAGAGGTATCTTGCAGCACATACCATCCAAGACCATAACCTGCCGTACCCAAGGCACTTCCAGCAACATTGGGAATACCTGTGTTTAATGGAGTAACGGTAAAGGCTTCACTAAGGCTTTCTGGTTTTAACAGTTTGGTTCCATACAGTGCCTGGTCGAATTTGATCATGTCTGTTGTGGTGCTGTATATGTTCCCTTGCCCCAATAATCCGTTTAAATTATAAGTCCGCCATCTCGTTTTTTTAATGCTGTCCGCATTTATAGGTGTTGTATTAATAAACAGCGTATAATCATGATTTATAGCTTGTTTTACTGGCCTATTCTGTTTACCTGTATAAAAATAAGTATCGAGCATCCCCGCAGGCTTGAAGATTTTTTCCGTCACATATACATCAAAAGACGAACTGGACATTTTTTCGACCAGCAAGGCCAGTAAACAAAAGTTTAAATTAGAATATTGCCACTTTTGACCTGGGTTAAATATTAAAGCTTGATTTAAATTTTTCAGGAGCGGAATGATATCTGCAATATTAAAAACTTTTTCCGGTTGCTTTGCGACAGCGGATTCGAAAATACTGTAGTCAGGTAATCCAGAAGTATGCGATAGAAGTTGCCGAATGGTGATATTAGAATAAGGAAATTCCGGAAAATATTTAATAAAATGGTCATTCAACTTAAACTTACCTTTGTCTCTCAATTGTAATATAGCTGTTGAGGTAAATATCTTTGATACAGAGCCTAATGCAAAACTCGTCGTCTCACGATTTAATTTGGCTTGTACAAAATCGGAATATCCAGAAGATGATTTATAAATCGTGTTGTCATTAACCGTTATTTGAGCAGCCCCATTTAACAGTTTATACGTGGATATAGTCTGAAATAAACTATCCATGCGCTTTGAAATACCCTGGTCTTGTGAAAAAGCCGCAGATGGGATTAACAAATAAGCTAATACAAGATTTTTTAAATTACTTTTCATGTCAAAAATTTGTCCAAAACTAAGCTGGCATGAGCAACATTTGTATATAAAAAACCTTTTTTTAACCTTTAGAAAACCTTATTTTTAGCTTTTCCAAATTGATAATGGTAATAAACAGACGGTTTAGGATTAATGCTTCTCGAAATGAAGTATTGGATAATACGACTGGAAAGTCCATGCGGCTGGAACCCAGGCTGATGAAACTCTTGTGTTTTCTTATTGAAAACCATGGGCAGATTGTGGAACGCAGTGTTATTATTAAACAAATTTGGGATGATTATCCGGGAGCTGGTGAGGGTCTAAATCAAGCTATATCGGGACTAAGAAAATTATTGGAAGACGATCAGAAAAAGATCATCGAAACACTACCCAAAACCGGCTATTGTTTCCACGGAACTATTGAAGAAATTCCTATTATACATCAGACTAAAACGCTTAAAACAGCACATATTCTGGCAGGTTTTCTAATGCTGATTGCCATTTTATTCCTTTTGAGATATTATCAATCAACGGAAGCGTCCATATCTGACCAATTATCTCAAAAGGAAGCTCGCCATATTTCTAAGATTGATTCCGCTCGTCAGGCAGAAAGATTAAAAGCTGTTAAGAAGTAATGTTGGATCAAGCGGAATCTTTATGCACTTTGGTCAACTCAAAATAGTCCAGAATGCCTTCTAGCAACAATAAACGGATTAGGGCATCGGAAACTTCGCTCAAAACACCCTTTAAATCAATATTTTACAAATTTTTCAGGAAAAACTCCCTGAATTACTCACGATTTCAAATTACCATACAACAGCAAACGCTATATATACTAATGTCGTTATTTTCTTCCAATTAGAGTAAAAAACATTCACTATTCCTCATCATCACTATTTTTCAATCACGACTCGCGTCCATTGCTCTCCTACAGAATCTCTTTTAGCTTCCTCCCCATATCCGAGATCAAAAATCTGATTCAATGTAAGGTCTCTTAAAACCAACTCCTTCAATGCCACAATTTTTATATCTTCTGGCATTTGATCACCTGTAAGAAACTGCCAATCTCCATCCTCATCGTGGACAACTTGCACAATAGTTTTTTGTTCTTCAAGCCATTGTCGTGTAGTGAATACTCCTAAGTTGGCAACCTCTCTAAATTTAAATTCAGCATTTCTGTCAAGGAGCGGTTGTTTATAAAGATATTCCCTTTCAAATCCCTCATTCCATGGAAATTTATTATTTCTGTCAGTCCAAACAAGTTGAAGAGCAGAAAAATCACTCGAGTCATAAAAATCAATTGCAGTTCCAAAGTAGTCAGGCAGGTTTCGGCTGTCAACCGTTACAAATTCCGTAGTACCACTTTCAAAAAAATCATCATATTGTTTACCAGCTTCAAAAGTTCCGCCATTTTTTACCATTTCTGCAGCATCATTTATTAGGCCATGCAAAGTTTCTATACTTAATCCAAAGCAAATAATTTCAGGATGACCAAATTCTTGCCAAAGACCAATACTGTATGCAAAAGATGGTAAATAATCCGTTGCTTGAATAAGAATTACAGATAGACCAAATTTCTCAATGTCGGATACTGTTCTTTGATTATCCCTACAGTTGTGAGTTTCTTCTGTTTTCATATCATGAATTTAAAGTATTTCCTCCCATCATCTTGTCTAACCAGCTATCACGTTTCACAACAATACCCAAGTGTTTATGATAACGCAAACCTGATGTTTCAGCATTAGCATTTTCTTCCGCTAAATCATGGTAGTATTTTGCTTTGACCAAATTGTCTTTTTCATGGTTAATAATCGACAATATCGAACACATTTTATACTTAGCAACCGGGAATAGCTGTTCCGCAAGTTTGTTTTCCAATAAAGCCTCTGTAAAATCATAAAGATTTGTACTGGCTGTTTTAACCACTAATTCAGAGAAATCCAAGTAAGATGTCGTAATGACATTCGGAAAAATTTTTTCGAAATCCAGTGATTGACCGTAATACTCCAAGGCCTTTACATAATTTGCTCTCAATCTGTAAATGTCTCCCAGCGTATGTAAAACGGAACTTGTTTCGATCCTACTTTCGGGATACTCCGTCAAAACCTTATTCAATAACTCCTCCGCAACATCTAATAAATATTTTTCTTTAGTTTCAACCAATTCAATCGCTTGAATTTTCAGGTATTGGGCACGTCCCTCAACTCTTGCCCGTTTAAGCTTAGCAAAAAATTCCTCTTCGTCTCTGTTTGTCCAGGTTTTCCTTCGGTACCAATCTTTCATATGTGTCTGTCAGGCATCAATCTAACGAATATAAATATACATGGAAAAATATTTAACTTGCAACATATGATAAACTCTCAAAAATGAAATTCTGGTACACCGCTCGGGGAACTTATGATAAGTACTACGGCCAAGATGGTATGTCATGGGAAAAGTATATTGAATGGAGTAAATTATCACATCTTAAAGAAGTCGTATCTCTCGACATGATGCTGAACGAACTTTTAGCGGAGCCCGATCGCGATAATGCCGAGGATTGGGATCATATTGTTACTAACCATTTTTATGAAACAGGATGCTTTACCGATTTAGATTATGTCATAAAGAGAATGCAGCAAACGCCAATATTCAATCTTTTGACAGTAACACAAGAGCCAATAAAAGAATGTAACTCAATAACTATTGAAGATTTTGAATTCATGGGGTATGATTTATTAGATCAATCCTATGATACGAGCGCCTTAACAAATTGTGGAGGATTTGATGAAACCTTTTTACCTTCTGATATCAATGACGTTGGCTTAATATCAGAATTCGAAACAGCATGCGTCATTAAGAAAAGATTGCTGGAAAATAATCCAAATGAATACCATGCAGATTGTAATGTCATTGCGATTTGGAGACATAAAACAATGGGTAGAAACTCCAAAACATCTAACTATTATAGATGAACTATAATCGAAGATGTTTATTCCCAAACTTGAAAACTACCTGCACAATACTAATATTTTTATCTTCCTGTTCTCTATATGACAGAAAGGAAAGTGTATTTATATCTGATCAGGATTTTGTCGAAAATTACAGAGAACTTTCCCCGGACAGTTCAATGATTTTAATTAACTACAGCATTGACTTAGGCGCTTTTGGATATGGTCAGGTCGGCACCGCGGTACTAAAAGCAGCAGATACAACCAAAGATTTAAGACCGTTCTCTCTTCCGAATACCCTTATTTATACAAAGTGGGTCGACAACAAAACTATCTCTGCAAAGGTGGATATAATCCCTTCCATAAGGTCAGGTGAGAGAATAAAAATTACAGACACAAAAATAAATGATGTATATGTAAAGGTTTCCCCCTTAGATTATATAGGATCGGATTATCATTTACAAATTGAGCATAGAGAAACCTCTCCCAATGGGAAACACGAATTAGTTGCATACAGGTATTTAAAAGATGACAATAATTTAAATTTCATCCATATTTCTGTAATTCCAAAAGGAGGAGAAATACCGAAATATGGAAATTATTTCATAGCCGATAATACCTCTGACTACATCTTGTATGGGACCTGGGATAAAAACAATTCGCTCATTTTTTATTCTAATGAACAATATCACGACCTAATTCAATATTATCTTGTCGATAACAGAGAAAACATTAAGTACAAAATAGTAAAGGATAATCAGAAGTACGCTAGTAAATATCTGTGGACTAAAAAACTGGAGCATTAACTCCATAAACACCAAAGCGAAAACCTCCGGTTTTCGCAGGCCGCAAATGAGCGTGGGGCATTACAGAAAGTTTATTCGTTCTACCCATTTTAATTCCTCATGCAGCTCTTGATTACAAAACTCAATGTGGATCACTCTCCGTTTATTATTACTGGTAGTACGACTGGAGCTATGCAACAATAACGGCTTCATGATCATTACTCCACCTTTAGGAACGGCACAAATATGTTCGGTTTCCTTTGACCAATCGATATCTTGAGGTCTATAGACATCTTTTAAATGAGAGCCAGGAACAACTTTTAACGCTCCATTATTTTCATCCGTATCATCAAGATGAATACGAACGGTATATATCTGCTTTAAGACATCCAAAGGTGGCTGAACTGAAAATTGATTTTGTTTAACAGTCCACTTACTGTAATCATCAAGCTCTACCTTTCTGTCCACCGATATTGTCAAATCCTGATGATAGGAAACGAACCAGTTAGATTGTTCCGGCTTATCGAAATAAATAGATTTTACAATAAAGTAATCTGAACCAAAAAGACCATGAATGAACAGCTTAAATTCATCATTAAGAATTAGCTTATCTATTTCAGGTACTTCTTTTAAAAATTGCCTGATTGCAAATAGGTCAATAGATTTTCTGAATGTCCCTTTCGACGTATCCACCTGGCTGATCAGTTTTAGCATCCGTTCAATCTGCTCATTCGAAAAGATACGGTCTATTGTAGTAAAACCGCTACTTTCTAATTGTGATTTATAAAAGTCAAGATTTATCATCAAAACGAAGATACTGATATGATTGAAATTGTTAACTTGTAGCTTTAAATTTTAAGCTTTCGAATTGACAGAATTTCCGCACCCCATAAAATTCAAGTACACCTGGAGAAAATATCAGCAACGTGTACTAAACAGCTTGGATGAATATTTAAAGGATCGGCATTTACACGTCATTGCTCCACCCGGTTCAGGTAAAACTATATTAGGCTTGGAGGTCGCACTAAGAATTAACCAACCCACTTTAATTCTTGCGCCAACTACGGCTATCCGCAATCAGTGGGTCCAAAAATTTTGCGAACTGTTTCTACAAACAGATATTACACCGGATTGGATTTCCCGAGACATATATAATCCGAAATTTTTGACTGTAGTTACCTATCAAGGACTGTATGCCGCTTGTAACAATCTGAAAGCGATTGAGGAAGAATCGGAATGCGAAGACGATTTAGATAAAAATGAAGTCATTAAATCTTCCAACAAAAACCTAATCAACATTGTCCAAGGTTTTAAAAAACAACAGGTAGGTGTTATAGTTGTAGACGAAGCTCATCACCTAAAAAACGAATGGTGGCAAACATTAACAAAAGTCAAAGAAGCACTTGACCCTATTATTGTAGGACTTACCGCTACGCCCCCCTATGATGTTACACCTTTGGAGTGGCAAAGATATACAGAGTTAAACGGCCCCGTTGACATAGAAATTTCAGTTCCCGAATTGGTTATAGAAGGGGATCTCTGCCCACATCAGGACTACATTTTCTATGCGCTTCCTTCCCCAACAGAAAACCAACATATAATTGAATTTAGAAAAGGGATTGAAAACCTGTTTGAAGTCATAAAAAATGATGAGACCATCATCACTGCTTTAGCTAATCATCCTATTTGGCTTAATCCGACCGATAATCTCGAATGGATATATACGAACCTACCTTTTTATTCTGCATCGCTTATTTATTTAAATGCTAATAGGCAAGTGATCCCAGAAACTCACATTGAAATTATTGGCGACAAAAGTTTAAAAATTCCTGATTTTGATTACCAATGGGCTGAAACCCTTTTGGAGTTCTATCTATTTAAAGATCCTATAAATTTTAAACCATTTATAGAACACCAAAAAGAACTGGAACACAAGCTACGCAGAAAAGGCGCCATCGAGAGCCGGCAGATAAATCTGTCTCAAAACAAACGAATCACCAACATCCTAACTTCAAGTATCAGCAAGTTAACCGCTATACAGCAAATTGTTAATTTCGAGCACAAGCAGTTAGGTTCAGCACTTAGGCTTGTAATCCTATCGGATTTCATTAGAAAAGAGTTTTACGTTAACACATCTGAAAACAACCTGGAACTTAACAAAATTGGAGTTATCGCAATTTTTGAAAAGTTAAGACGTCAAAATAAGCCAGAAATAAAAATTGGAGTACTTACGGGCTCCATTGTCATTATTCCTAAATCGGCATACTCTGCATTTGAGAAGCTAGCCGCAAAATACAATATCAAAAACATTAATTGTAATCCGGTTCCATTCGACGACAACTACATACTAATTGAACAAACTGAGCAATTAAAACATGATGTTGTCCATGTCATTACACATATTTTCCAGCAAGGGGAAATAGAGGTACTCATCGGCACAAAATCCTTATTAGGTGAAGGATGGGATGCTCCAGCAATTAACACATTAATACTGGCAAGTTTTGTTGGCTCTTTTGTGTCCTCTAACCAAATGCGTGGCAGAGCGATCAGAACACATCGAGGATGTATAGATAAAACAGGTAACATTTGGCATCTTGCCTGTGTTGACCCAACTTCTGACATGGGAGGAGAAGATATAAAACTTTTAAAAAGAAGATTTAAGAGTTTTGTAGGCGTTTCCTTTAAAAAAGAAAGAGGAATTGAAAATGGAGCTAGCCGTTTAAATATACCCAAACAATTCCGTCTTGCTGGAGAAGTTGATCAGAAAAATCTTGAAACTATCCATCTTGCGACAGATCGTCAGTCACTCAAAATGCAATGGGATCATGCACTTGAAAAAGGCATTTCACTTATTGAGGAAATTAAAATTCCTTTTCTAGAAGAAGAGCCCTACCAAGCTGTAAAACAATTATACCTCCGTAAAACCATTGCCAATTTAATTGCGACACTCGCTTTTGGTTTCTCTATGTTTTTGGAAATATTTTTGCGTTCGCTCAAACACATGAAGTCGGCAAACGACGTCTACGCTTATCTTAAAATTATGGGGATTATCGGCTTTTTACTCTATGGTGGTTTAGCCCTTAAAACACTTCGGCTCTACATTAAATACCGAGATATTTCAAAGGATATCCAAAAAATAGGTGAGGCATTATTAAACGGACTAATCAAAACTGGAATCATTAAAACTGAACATTCAAATCTACACGTTGTATCTTCAATGGACAGTAATGGAGCTGTTCTTTGTCACCTTGAAGGAGGCTCTACCTTTGAGGGATCCTCATTTATCAATGCTTTACAGGAAATCCTGGCGCCTATTGATAATCCAAGATACTTTATTGTTAGAAAAGGGATATTTATGCGTTTTCTTAAACAGAAAGATTACCATGCAGTTCCTGAAGTTTTAAGCCGAAATAAAGCCTCTGCTGTATATTTTAAAGATCAGTGGAAAAAACATGCTGGCTCTTGTGATCTTATTTTCGCCAGAACCATAGAGGGCAGAAAAACATTATTGAGATCGAGAATCCAGTCGTTAGCATCAGAGTTTGAAAATAAAATTGAGCGAGTTAATACATGGAGATACTAAAGACAAACCTAATTATAACTATTACCACTAATAAAACCAGATGAATAAAACTCCCATCAATCCAACATTGGATAAAATCATGAACAGAATTGTTATTGACTGTTTTTACAATAGCATTAACTTTCATCGCCGCAATATCCTGAAGTGACATCATTCTGATTCCTTCAATCGTTTCCAAAGGCTTAATAGATGGGTATTTATGGGAGATGAAGTCAAAGTCTACATTATCAATGCTTCCGCTGACATAATTGCTTTTATGTCGTCTAGCGTCCGCTCCATAGACCTCCTTCATGTGCCCGGCAAGATGATCGCCATCAAAATCCCCGGAATTGAACAAATCGATATCAATAGATTCCCGATGCCCGATCTTTAAGGATAAAGCCGTACCACCCACTAGGTAAAAACTATGCAGGAGCTGATCCTGCATCAGTCGAGAAATTAAATCCAGTGTCCCTTGTTTAACTGTTTCTTTAAATAACATTTGAGTTCTTGTTTGCTCAGCTGAAAATACGTGCAAACGGCATCAGTAGTCATGTCAGAAAGATAGGTTATGTCATTTTTCAGGGCAGTAATTACATTCACCTTCCCATAAAACCTAATCATTTCCTCCCATTCCGCAGTATTGCCTTTATCCAGCACTCGCTCCATAACCATTCTGTAAGATCGCTTCCAGTCAATTTTATCAAAATCCAAGTCCCAAAATAGCACTCTTGGCAAGTTTGGCCTTTTTACATTATTGAGTAAAGGCTGCCTTTCTATTTTGATTTCATCGTTCTCAAACGGGATTTTCTTTTTTGACAGGTAATTGTTAAGTGTCTTGTGAAATGCCAAATATTTACAAATATTGGTCAACCGAAGGTTTATAGCTAAAATCAAGTTGTTCTTTAAGGTGACGGTACAGGTTATCGACAGGGACCTGATCAGACAATTGGAAATTGATGAATAATTTCTCTTGATATACTTTTTTGCCTTTCACGGCCTAACATACTGATAATCAATAATATATAAAAATATATTATAAGATAATTAGTTGTGCAACAGTCACTTGATCCCTTTTTTAGGACCAGACAAAAATGAAAAAAGCCTGTAATCATTTGATTTACAGGCTTTTTAATGTGTTTGATGCTTATCTTGCGGACCGGACGGGACTCGAACCCGCGACCTCCGCCGTGACAGGGCGGCATTCTAACCAGCTGAACTACCGGTCCGTTTTCCCTAATTTCGTTTCTTTGTTTCGTTTTGGGATTGCAAATATAGCGTCTTTATTTAAAACTGCAACATTTATTTTTAGTAATTGGAGTAGAATAAGCAAAAATTTAGCTCCTTTTTGGGTTCTTCAACTGTTTCCTACCTCGTACCTATCTAGTAGGGACCTTGTTCGGCCCTGGCCGAACAAGGTCCGAACGAAGTGCCTTTAAAGGTGGTACCAAAGACGACTATACTATACGTCGAAATTACGATTTTTTCAGATTCTGAAACCTTGCCTTTAAATTGATAGAACGTTACAAATTCCGTTTTCATTTCTTTTCAAAATTCTTTTGTCTTGCTAATCTAAATTTAAGAAAAATTTACTGGTAAACAAAAAAGCCACTCGATTTGAGTGGCTTTTGCGGACCGGACGGGACTCGAACCCGCGACCTCCGCCGTGACAGGGCGGCATTCTAACCAGCTGAACTACCGGTCCGTTTTCCCTATCTTCGTTTCTCTGTTTCGTTTCGGGATTGCAAATATAGCGCCTTTATTTAAAATTACAACATTTATTTCAAAACAGTTATAACTCGCTAATTATCTGCCAATTATTTTTTAAATAACAGATCCTTCTTTCATCTTTTCTGCATTCTCAGCGAACTGTAATGCATCAATTAATTCCTGAACACCACCATCCATTACTCCACTTAGGTTATAAAGTGTTAAACCGATACGGTGATCTGTAACCCTTCCTTGTGGATAATTGTAGGTTCTGATCTTTGCTGAACGGTCACCCGTGGATACCATAGTTTTACGTCTGGCAGCGATATCACCATTCTTTTTCTGCAATTCAATATCGTATAACTTACTACGAAGCATCTCCATGGCAATAACCCTATTGCCTAACTGAGAACGTTCCTGCTGACAAACAACAACAATCCCTGAAGGCCTATGCGTTAACTGAACTTTAGTTTCAACCTTATTTACATTCTGTCCACCTGCACCGCCAGATCTTGATGTTTGCAGGTCGATATCGGCCGGATTGATGTAAAGGTCGATTTCTTCCGCTTCCGGTAACACAGCTACAGATGCGGCCGAGGTATGAACACGTCCTTGAGTCTCAGTATCCGGAACACGTTGTACCCTGTGTACGCCCGACTCATATTTTAATTGACCGTAAACATCCTCACCACTAACTTTCAAGATTACCTCTTTGTATCCACCAGCTGTACCTTCAGTGACATCTACAGTTTCTACTTTCCATCCCTTTTGTTCAAAAAAACGGCTATACATCCTGTATAAGTCGCCTGCAAACAAAGCAGCTTCATCACCACCGGTACCACCTCTAATCTCAAATACAGCATTCTTTGCATCTTCAGGATCCACAGGGATAAGCATCAGACGAACTTTCTCTTCTAATTCTGCTTGTTGTACCAGTAATAAATCGAGTTCTTCTTTAGCCATCTCGCGCATCTCAGGATCTTTCTCAGTACTCAAGATCTCCTTATTTGCGTCAATGTTACTCATCACATTCTTGTAGATTTTATACTCTTCTACAATTTTACCTAAATCTTTATATTCCTTATTTAAAGCTGCAAAACGCTTCATATCCTGCATCGTATCAGGATTACTTAACTGCTCCTCAACATCTTCCCAACGCAGTTTAATTGCTTCTAATTTCTCTAACATATTCTTTTTTTCAGAAACTTTATAATTGTACCCTTAGCATCAATAACGCAATCTGTTTATAAACAGCATATTTTATTGTGATAACAGGTTTTTTATTCGGGCAGCAAAAATACGGCTTTTTCAGTTAACGACACTAAAAAATTATAGGATCAGCACGTTACATGAAAAATACACTATTCTTTTTCAAAATATTTAAGACTCAACACGGCACCATCAAATACAGCATACGAGTTAAAATTGAACCATTCACCCAAGTTCACATACTGAGCTCCTCCTCCTAAATCGAGGTCTAAAGGTAAATGCCTATGACCAAACACAAAAAAATCATAATGTTGTTTTACCAGCAATTCTTTAGCATAAATGGCCAACCATTCATTTTCAATTCCTTCAAAAACTTCTTCCTTACTACTGGCAGCTCTACTGCTTTTTGACCAGCCGTTTGCTATTCCCATTCCAATTGTTGGCGGAATCAAAGAAAACAACCAGCGACATACAGGATTTCTAAAGATTTTTCTCAGCAACTTATATTTTCTGTCGCCAGGCCCTAATCCGTCACCGTGATGTAAAAAGAAGCGTTTGCCATTTCTGTCAATTACAAGCTCGTCACTTATAATTTCAATCCCCATTTCCTTCGTGAAGTAGTCATTAACCCACATATCATGGTTACCTTTAAAGAAATAGACCTTAATTCCGGCATCGGTCATATTTGCTAGCTTACCTTGCAACCGAATAAAGCCCTTAGGGACAACCGTCCTATATTCAAACCAAAAATCAAAAACATCTCCCATCAGGAAAAGCTCACTACAGGTTGGCTCAATGGCATTTAACCAGCGAAGAATGCGATCTTCCCGCTTACGACTTTCAAAAAAATCTGGAGAGCCTAAATGAAAATCAGAGGCAAAATATATGTTCTTATTCATCAATAAAACAAAGATAAGTAAAATATTAGCTCAGTTTGCCTTCATAAGTTCTAGGGAGTATATAGATTATTTATAAATAGCATCGTTATTAAAACAAAAGTTCGTAAATTCGCACAAATTTTAAACACATGATTTCTACTGATATAGCCATAATTGGCGCCGGACCCGTAGGTTTATTTGCAATTTTTGAAGCAGGACTATTAAAAATGCGCTGCCATTTAATTGATTATTTACCGCAGGTGGGTGGTCAATTATCTGAAATATATCCTAAAAAACCTATATATGACATCCCTGGCTACCCTACAGTATTGGCTCAGGAGCTTGTTGACAACCTAATGGAGCAGGCGAAACCTTTCCACCCTGGTTTTACTTTAGGTGAACGTATTGAAGGTTTAGAAAAACGTGGAGAAGGCGATTTTGTGCTTACTACCAATATGGGTACTATTATAGAATCTAAAGTTGTAGTAATTGCAGGTGGTTTAGGTTGCTTTGAGCCTCGTAAACCGGCTGTTTCAGGATTAGAGCAATTCGAAAACGGAAGAGGTGTTAATTACATGATCTTAGATCCTGAGCAATACCGTGGTCAGAAAATGGTTATCGCAGGTGGTGGTGATTCGGCACTTGACTGGACTATATTCCTAGCTGACATTGTTGATGAATTAACTTTGGTACACCGCAGCGAAAGCTTCCGTGGCGCACCGGACTCTGTAAACAAAGTAATGGCATTAGCCGAAAGCGGCCGCATTAACCTTGTGTTAAACAGCAACCTGAACTCAGTTTCTGGAAACGGAAAACTGGAAACCGTAGAGCTTATTCATAATAAAAGCCTTGAAACTACTGCAATATCAACAGATCATTTAATTCCTTTATTCGGTTTAAGTCCTAAATTAGGTCCAATCGAGCAATGGAACTTAAACATCAACAAAAGTGCTATTGAAGTTAATACCGACGATTATTCGACGAACATACCGGGCATTTATGCTATTGGTGATATCAATACTTACACCAACAAATTAAAGCTAATCCTATGTGGATTCCACGAGGCTGCTTTGATGAGCCACAGTGCATACCAATACATGAACCCAGGTGTTAAATACACCATGAAATACACCACTGTAAACGGCGTATCAGAATTTTAAGCATGGAAGAAAATAACATTACCCTACACGTACAAAACCCTGATGGCAGCTTAACTACTCTTGAAGCCCCTGTAGATATGGGATTAAGCTTAATGGAGTACCTTAAAGCATGCGAATACGATATTCTTGCAACTTGCGGCGGAATGGCATTATGTGCCACCTGCTGCGTAGATGTGCTTGAAGGAGAAGAAAAGTTAAATGAAATGACTGATGATGAGTATGCAATGCTTGATACTTTGCCAGATGTACTTCCGAATTCAAGACTTGCCTGTCAGTTACAACTAAACCCAGCAATGGATGGCTTAGTTGTAAAATTACATCACGCTGAATAAATATTAGTTTTCAGCTGTTGCTGATATTGCTGCAATCGCTTTGGTGGGGCTGCCTATAATTTTATATTCACCCTCACCTTTTAATACCGCCAACATTTTAGATGAACTATTTAAAAGAGCTTTAGCTGCCTGAAGCTCTTTATCATATTGAAAGGCCTGAATAACCTTGCCTTTCTCATAATAATAACGACTTACTATCTGTGTTTCTAAAACACGTTTTATTTCTGCTTTGTAAGTTACCAGATCCGTTTTCTTCGCGCCAAGCATCTTATCCTTTAAGTCATCAAGATCTGCCTTAACAGCGCTTAATTTATTCTCTTTCTCCGCTTCTTCCCGTAAATCAGACAATAAACGTTCAGTGCGCGAGGTATACGAATAATCTTTGCCGTCCAATGAGGCTACAAATTGATTGTAATCAGCATCAGTTAATTGGAATCCCGCAGCGGGAGCAATAGTTTTGTTTTTCTTTTTATAGTCGTTAGCATAGTCAAAAAACAAGTTTTTGCTCATAATCGACATGGTGATTGGACTTGGCCTATTTGAGGCTACAACCACATCAGGATAAACTCCGTTTCCATCATAAACACTTCTACCGGCGCGAGTAGTAAACTTATGAGCCAGTGAATCAGCAAATTTCAGTGTTTTTCCATTTGCATCTTTATGCGCATAATCAAGTGCCTGAATACATCTTCCTGATGGGGTAAAATACTTAGCTACAGTAACCTTAACAAGGCTATTATAAGGCAGATTAAACGTTTGCTGCACCAGTCCTTTACCAAAACTACGCTGGCCAACAATAATGGCTCTATCAAGATCTTGCAATGACCCTGCAACAATTTCGGAGGCCGAAGCCGAAGAGCCGCCAACCAAAACTACCAATGGCATCTGCAATAGCAAAGGCTCACTAATGGTTTTATAAGCGATCGTTTTTTGTGGGTTTCTACCCTTTTGGGTTACAACCAGCACATCTTTACTGATAAAGAGGTTAACTATTTTTACTGCCTCCTGCAGAATACCACCGCCATTATACCTTAAATCGAGGATCATTCCTTTAGGTTGTTGCTTGCTTAATGCAACAGCGGCGTCTTTTACCTCCTGAGCGGAGTTTTCCAGAAATTTATCTAAACGGATATAGGCAATATTATCATCCGTCATGCCTGAATATGGCACATTAGGTTGCTTTATTTCATCACGAACCAGGCTTTTAGTAATTACAGCCCCGTTTCTTATAATCAATACTTCAACCGCAGAACCTTTTGGTCCTCTTAGGAGTTGACTTATCTGGTTTCGGTCTTTTCCTTGTACCTCATTACCATTTATTTTCACCAATTGATCGCCAGGTTTTACATCCTGCTTATCTGCCGGATACCCTTCAACCACTTCATTTACAAACAGCTTACCTTCAATTGAAACTGTACTGGCACCAATACCACCGTATTGCGTACTCACATATTTCAATTTGTAATCTTCAATTTCAGATTCAGGAATGTATTCGGTATAGGGATCAAGATTATCCAGCATAGCATCAATGCTGTTGCGCATCAAATCTGATGGATTGGTTTCATCAACATAATTGATATTTATCTCTTTATAAAGAGAAGCAAAGATGTCCAGGTTTTTGGATACCTGAAACAAGTCTTCTTTAAAAGACCAGGTTAAAGTAGCAAAGGCTATAAGCGCAAATAGGGCAGCTAGTCTGTATTGTTTCATCGTTCACCAATCTGTTTAAAGGTAAACTTACAAATAAAAACGCTTCTAAAAAAGCCTATAGTCTGTTTCCGTCTGGATCGGCAAGCGCTTTTTTAATGGTAAATTCAACATATTCTCTGTCTCTTTTAACCAAACCCATAAGCTGCTCAACAAGCTGATCTTCCTGACCCGGGGTAAATGAAAGATTTACTGATGCCAAATCACGATATTTTCTTAAAAATTTAATTTTAACCTTTTTCCAGGTCTCAGTAGTAAGAGTAAAAGTTGCCATAAATAAATACTTTAGCGCAAAAGTATGAAAATAAGAGATAGGTCTCTAATAAAAAACACCTTCAAATTCTTTAAAAAGGCAAGCAGATTTTCCCCATACAAATTGATGGCACTCCCGTTCTGTTACCAAAATCAGTGGCAGTTCCCACCAATGTCTCATTAGCAAGTACCGCGAACAAAACTGCTTCTTTAGCATCAGGATTTATTTGCAGATCATCGGTTGTATAAAACTTTACATCAGGCAATCCATCTTTAAGTTGTTTCACCAATATTGGATTGTGCATTCCACCCCCACTCATATATATAGATGGCGACAAGTTATTTCTAAAACACTTCTTAATTGCGTTAATAATAACCTGAGAAGAAAAATGGCATAAAGTTGCCATTACATCTTCATTACCAAGATTAACGGTATTTGATCGTTCTTGTGCTGTTTGCAAATATTTAAGATTAAACAATTCCGGCCCGGTTGTTTTAGGAAATCCGGCGGCTAAAAAATCATTCTGCATTAATTCCTTTAAAAGGCTACCATTAACTACACCTGCACTAGAAATCGCAGCACTTTCATCAAAATACAATCCCTTGTAATGAAACTGAACAAATTGATCCATCAATGTATTTCCTGGCCCTACATCTGTAGAGAACACCTTTGTTGCATCATTGTCTCCGGGCAAATAAGTAAAATTGGCTATCCCTCCTATATTTAACATCACCCGATCTTCACCCTTTTCAGAAAACAATAAGTAGTCGCCATATACCGCAAGCGGAGCACCCTCTCCTCCCGCAGCAATGTGCTTTTGTCTAAAGTCACTAATGGTAACAATTCCTGTTTTTACTGCGATGTGGTCCCCATCTCCTATTTGTAACGTGGCGTTCGGATAATCTGGCAGTTGATGCAATGAGGCTGGCGCGTGAAAAATAGTTTGCCCATGACTTGCAATTACATCTATATCTTCTGGCTTTACACCCCAGGACTCAATAGCTTGTAAAATCATTTCTGTATGCAATAGTCCTATTTTTTCATTCATTAGGCAGACCATTTGCAGATCTGCATCTCTTTTTGAAAATATAGACTTAACCTCTGCTTTAAAATCATTATCGTATGAAACCGTTTTAAAATCCTGAAGCTGAACCTTTGTATTGGGTCCACTTCCACTAATACGACAAAGTGCAATATCCAGCCCATCAAGGGAAGTACCCGACATTAATCCGATTATTAATCTTTCCTGTTTTTCAATTGCTCCAAAAATCCTGGCCCAGTTAGCATTCATAGTTAAAATTTTGCATCCGCAAGATAACAAATCCCATAAAGCCCAAAGAAGCTCCCAGGAAATTGCGAGCTAATTAAAAAATATTTCTCGACTTGTAATTTTCAAAAACCCCTTTAACTCAACAACTCAATCGATTGTGTAAAATACAATCCACAAAAACAATTAGTTAGCAAATTTTATTTGGCCTTTTTACCAAATTAAAATTCTTGTTATACTCAATAGAGTCCCTATATTTACTGCTCCGTACAAACTTTAAGAACAAAATTAAATGGCAAGATTAAATCTTCTGGAAGAAACGCGTTTTGAAAAATTACCCGTTTCTGTCTTTGAAAACCCTAAAGCCGCTTCACTTAGCGTGGCTAAACGTATCGGGGATCTGATTAAAGAAAAACAAAAGAATAACACTCATGCTGTTTTAGGTTTAGCTACTGGAGCTACACCTATTGCAGTGTATGCAGAATTAGTAAGAATGCATAAAGAAGAGGGTTTAAGCTTTAAAAACGTAATTACGTTTAACCTGGATGAGTATTATCCTATGCAGCCAGACGCTGCTCAAAGCTATGTTTCGTTCATGAACGAGCATTTGTTTGCTCACATCGACATCGACAAAAACAACATTAACATTCCTGATGGTACATTGAGTCTAGAAGAAATCCCTGCTTTTTGCCTTGCCTATGAAAAGAAGATTGGAGATGTGGGTGGATTAGATATTCAGATATTAGGTATCGGACGTACTGGTCACATTGGTTTCAATGAGCCGGGTTCTGCACCAAATTCTGGTACTCGTTTGGTTACTCTTGATGACCTGACCAGACGTGATGCTGCAAGAGATTTTGGTGGTAAATCTTTTGTTCCTACAAAAGCTATTACCATGGGTATTGGTACTATTTTCAAAGCCCGTGAAATTATATTGATGGCATGGAACAGAAAAAAAGCTTCCATCATTAAAAAAGCTGTTGAGGGAGAAATTTCAGGTGATGTTCCTGCAACTTATCTACAACTTTCTGACCATGTCGAATTCATTCTGGACAAAGATGCGGCTTCTGAATTAACCCGTTTTGATACACCTTGGTTAGTAAAAGACTGTGTTTGGGAAGAAAAAATAACAAGAAAAGCAGTAATCTGGTTAGCAAATCATTTAGGTAAGCCTGTTCTTAAACTTACTGAGGATGATTATAACAACAATGGTATGGCTCAGCTAGCTATTGACAGAGGTCCTGTTTATAACATCAACATCGACATCTTTAATAAATTACAACATACAATTACCGGATGGCCAGGTGGTAAACCTAATGCCGACGATTCACAGAGGCCGGAAAGAGCTGAACCTGCTAAAAAACGTTCAATCATTTTCTCTCCGCATCCTGATGATGACGTAATCTCAATGGGTGGTACTTTTATCCGTTTAGTAGATCAGAAACATGATGTACATGTAGCTTACCAAACTTCTGGTAATACTGCTGTATGGGATGATGACGCACTTCGTTTTGTTGAATTCAGCATCGACTTCTCTGATAAAATGGGTCTTGGTAAAGATGAATTAAAAGGTCTTTACAGCAACATGCGTTCATTTATGGAGAAAAAGCAACCAAACCAGGTTGATACTCCGGAAATACAAACTGTAAAAGGCTTAATCAGAAAAGGAGAAGCCATTGCAGGTGCTCGTTATTGCGGTCTTGATGATGATCATATCCATTTCATGGCGCTCCCTTTTTATGAAAGTGGAAAAGTTAACAAAAACCCTGTTACCGACCTTGATGTTGAATTAACAATGGACCTTTTACAAAAGGTTAAACCAGAGCAGGTATTTGCTGCAGGCGATTTTGAAGATCCACATGGAACGCACATCGTTTGTTTCAATATCATTTTGGAAGCGTTAAAACGCTTAGCAAAAACTGAGAGCTGGGTTAAAGATTGCTGGTTATGGATGTACCGCGGTGCATGGCAGGAATTTGAAACACATGAAATTGAAATGGCCGTTCCTCTTAGTCCACAAGAAGTGGAAAGAAAGAAATTCGCTATTTTCAAACATCAGTCTCAAAAAGACAGAGCTGTTTTCCCTGGTGATGACGCTAGAGAATTTTGGCAAAGAGCTGAGGACAGAAACAGAGAAACTGCTCAGGCTTACGATGATTTAGGATTAGCAAATTACGAGGCTATGGAGGCCTTTGTACGCTATAAATTTTAATTACATTTATACTCGCTATTGTGTTTACGCAATAGCGAGTATTTTGTAATTAATCCCTCTTTCATGACTTCCCTTTCGGCCACAACTAATACTCCAGTAAGATTACTATCACTCGATTTCTTTAGAGGCGCCACTGTAGCGGCCATGATACTTGTAAATAACCCAGGAGATTGGGGCAATATCTACGCTCCTCTTGAACATGCAGAATGGAATGGTTGTACGCCTACCGACTTAGTTTTCCCTTTCTTCCTATTTATAGTTGGTGTTTCAATCGCTTATGCGATGGGAAGTAAAAAAGCTGATCCAACGACACATAACAAAACCATTTTAAAGGCTTTAAAAAGAGCGCTTATACTATTTGGCCTAGGTTTATTTCTATCCTTATTCCCTAAGGTATTTACTGATCCTATCGGTGCCTTTCAACATGTACGCATCCCCGGAGTATTGCAAAGGATTGCTGTTGTGTTTTTTATTTCATCTATCCTATTCCTTAAAAACTCTGAAAAGAACATATTCAGGATATTAATTATTTTGCTTGCCGTTTATTGGGCACTAATGACGTTTGTGCCTGTCCCTGGTTTAGGATATGCTAATCTGGAAAAGGAAACCAATCTGGGCGCCTGGCTAGACAGAAGCATACTAACCGAAGCTCACTTATGGAAATCTTCTAAAACATGGGATCCGGAAGGCATTCTTAGCACTGTTCCTTCAATTGCAACCGGTTTGTTCGGAATCTTAGTGGGTATTTATCTAAAGCGCAAGGATCTTGAAACGGCTTCAAAAATAGCCTGGTTATTTACCACAGGTTGTGCAGCCATAGTTTTAGGCTTGTTATGGGATTTACAATTCCCAATTAATAAAGCACTATGGACAAGCTCTTTTGTTTTGTACACAGGCGGATTAGCAACTGTAATCCTGGCATTATGCTATTGGGTAATTGATATTCATCAATACAATCGGTTTACGAAACCTTTTGTGGTATACGGCGTAAATGCAATAACAGTATTCTTTCTTTCGGGCTTAATCCCCCGGATATTGGGTATGATTCACGTAAAAGATGGCAATGGTTTTGAAATAACGTTACAATCCTGGCTTTACTCAGGTTTTTCATCCCATTTTTCTCCAATTAACGCATCTTTGGCCTGGGCAATTACTTTAGTTCTATTCTGGCTTATAATTCTTTGGGTGATGTATAACAAAAAAATTATTATAAAAGTTTAAATTTAGCGAGATAACTAATATTCATGAAAAGAACAATCAACACTCTCGTATGTGGGCTCGCCGCTGTTGTGGCATTTAACGCCCCTGTACTTGCGCAGAAAAAAACGACTATTGTAAAGAAAACTGTTTCAGCAGTTGCCAGGAAAACTGATGACACGCTAATCCCAAATGACCCTAATGTTAAAATTGGGAAGTTAGCGAATGGGTTAACCTACTACATTAGAAAAAACTCGGAACCGAAAAACAGGGCTGAACTATACTTGGCTACCCGTATCGGCTCATTAATGGAAGATGACGACCAACAAGGGCTTGCTCACTTTACCGAGCACATGGCTTTTAATGGAACTAAAGATTTCCCTAAAAATGACATCATTAATTACCTTCAAAAAGCTGGGGTTCGTTTTGGGGCCGACCTTAATGCCTACACAGGCTTTGAACAAACGGTATATCAATTACCTATCCCAACGGATAGTGCTTTGGTGTTTAAAACCGGATTTAGAATCTTGGCTAACTGGGCAGGAAAAGTGGTTATGGAGGGTGAAGAAATCGACAAAGAACGTGGGGTGATCATAGAAGAAGATCGTCAGCGTGGAAAAAACGCTCAGGAACGAATGAGCAAACAATTACTTCCGCTATTATTAAAGGGCTCGCGTTATGAAAACCGCATCCCAATTGGAAAAATTGACATCTTAAAATCGTTCCCACACGATAGAATCAGAAGCTTTTACAAGGATTGGTATAGACCTAATTTACAAGCCGTAATAGCCGTTGGGGATTTTGATGTGAATGAAGTGGAACAGTTAATTAAGGCCAACTTTTCTGACCTGATTAACCCTGCAAATCCTCGTCCTCGTTTAAGTTATGATTTACCAGACAACAAAGAGCCACTTGTTAAGGTAATTACTGATCCTGAGCAGCCGTATGATGTTGCCATGATTATGTATAAATTACGTGGAACCCCCACCAAAACAACAGCTGGCTTTAAAAAGAGGCTGATTTACTCGATGGTAAACAGTATGTTGGGAGCACGATTTGAAGAAATTCTTCAAAAAGAAAATGCACCCTTTATATTTGGACAAAGCTCATTTGGACCGTATCAAGGCGGTTTGGTTTCGGGGATAAATGCTTTCCAAACGGTAGTTGCCTCGAAATCGGGAGACCAACTTGAAAAAGCCTTTGCCGGAGCTATTGCTGAAAACGAAAGGATGAGCAAGTTTGGCTTTCTTCAATCAGAATTGGATGTTGCCAAGAAAAACATTCTTGCAGGCAATGAAAAACAATACAAAGAAAAAGACAAAACAGCTTCTGCAAGCTTTGTACAGCAGTATCTGAATAACTTTCTTAAAGGAAGTGTGATTCCATCAATTGATTTTACCTATGAAGAAACCCAGAAAGCAATTGCCAGCATTACGCTTGCTGAAATAAATGCCCTGGTGAAAACACTTACCCCGAAAGAGAATCAAATTATCATTGTGCAGGCTCCTGAAAAGGATAAAGCAATCCTTCCAACAGAAGCACAATTAATTGCTGCCGTAAAAAATGCGGGTTCAGGTGTTACAGCTTACGTAGACAACTCTTTAAACAAGCCGCTATTGGAGAAAAAACCAACGGCGGGAAAAATTGTAGACGAAAAGAAAATTGACGCCGTAGGCGTTACCGAATTGACCTTAAGCAATGGAATTAAGGTCTTATTAAAGCCGACAGACTTTAAAAACGATCAGGTTATCTTCAGTTCATTCTCCAAAGGTGGTATATCTCTGGCTGATGACAACTACCTTGAATCAGCACAAATGGTAAGTTTGATTGCTCAAAGTGGAGTTGGCGAATTTAATCCAACGCAATTATCGAAGTTACTTGCAGGAAACACTGGCAGAGCCGGTGCTTATGTTGATGATCTTTATCAAGGCTTCAGCGGAAGTTCATCTCCAAAAGATATTGAAACAGCTTTTCAAATGGTTTATGCTTACGCAACTACCCCAAGAAAAGACGCGGAAATATTTAACAAGAACATCTCTGATTATAAAGTAGTTTTAGGTAATAAAAATGCCAATCCAAATAGTGTTTTTAGTGATACCGTTCAGGCTGTATTATCATCGTACAACAAACGTGCGATGCCTACCAACTTAGAAGATCTTGATAAAGTTTCTATCGATAAGGCTTTTGATTTTTACAAGGATCGTTTTGCTGATGCCAGTGAGCAAACCTTCGTAATTGTGGGTGCATTTGACATCAATGCGATCAAACCCCTTATCGAAACATACATTGCCAGCCTACCGGCATTGAATAAAAAACAAACCTTTGTTGACCGTGGTATTAGAGCTCCTAAGGGGAAAATCAGCAAAACCGTTTACAAAGGACTGGAGGACAAGGCTGCTGTAGAACTTTACATCCATGGTGATTACACTTTTAATGCGGATAACAATGTACAACTAGATGCGTTAAAAAGTGCTTTGGAAATAAAGATACTAGAACGTTTACGCGAAAAAGAGAGTGGAGTTTATAGCCCACAAGTTGGTCTAAGTCTGGAGAAATATCCTGAAGGACATTATTACTTTAACATTTCGTTTAGCTGTGCCCCTGCAAATGTAGAAAAGCTAATTGCAGCAGCTCTTGACGAAGTAAACAAGATTAAAGCAAGTGGTGCTTCTGGAGATGACCTCACTAAGTTTAAATCTGAAGAGCAGCGTCAAATGGAGCTTAACTTGCGCAACAACAACTATTGGTTGGGCTACCTAAGCAGTCGTTTAAAAAATGAAGAGGCGCTAGATCAACTATTAAGTGAAAAGAAGAGAATGGATACTGTTACTATTGAAAGCACAAAAGCAGCAGCTCTGAAATACTTAAATGATGAGAATTATATTCGTTTAGTTTTGTTACCTCAACAGAAGTAGAACTATAGATAACAAAAGGGGGCTATTTAAATAGTCCCCTTTTTGTTTAAATGCATTCTTAATTTGGCGCCAGGGTTTCCCTTGCTTGTATTCCAACTGGCCCACTAGGCTCACTTTCATTCTTTAACCTATCTAGTGCTGTAACGAGGTAATTGTACCTTTTACCACTTTCTACATCGGTATCTATGTAAGAGGTATATTCTTCAAAGCTTATTTTAAGAATATTTTTGGCGTTTAATATGCCAATCTTCTCCCCTTCTTCAAAACGGTAAATCACATAGCCTGAAGCGGTTTCCCCATCTTCTGCTTTAAACGGCTTTTCCCATTTTAAATGTACTCCATCATGCATTGCATCAGCGGTAAGTTGTTGTGGCTGGTTAGGTACTACATCATCAAGCCATGGCATTTGAGGTGGAAGCGCCGGATACTTATAAAAATCGTTCCTTAAAGAATCGCCAAACGCGCGAGCTACTGTTGAAAATGATTTGGAGCTAAAATATACACTACCCTGTACCCGGTTATTTTTTCTGATATACCTAATCTGATCAGGCATCTGCTTAGGTAAGCGCCATGCTGCTTCCATTTTTTGGTTCATCAGGTAGGCCGCTTGTCCTATATAAAGATGTCTGCCATAAGTATTATTACTCCACCAATCTACCAACGTGGCAAATGGAGCAACCCTACGGGTAAAGCTAAAGTATATCTGAGGGTTGATGTAATCTACCCAACCTTCTTTAATCCACTTTCTTGAATCGGCGAAAAGTTCGGCATAGTTAGACAACCCACTGGTAGCAGACCCCAATGTATCTTCGGCCTTGTTTTTCCAGATTCCGAATGGACTAACTCCAAATTTAACGTACTTTTTATAATAGTGGATGCTATCATTTAACTGTTTGATAAGTACATCAACGTTGTTTCGTCGCCAATCATTTATGTCTGTAAATCCATTAGCATACTTACTAAATGTTGGTCCATCATTTATGCGCTGGCCTTCAACTTTATAAGGGTAAAAATAATCATCGAAATGAATTCCATCTACATCGTACCCTTTTACTACATCGAGGATAACTTGTACGATGTACTCTCTAACCTCAGGTATTCCCGGATCGAATTGTTTCTTACCTGCATAAGTAAAGAAAAGATCCGGACGCTTTCTGGTCATATGACTTTCATGAGTAACCGTATTAGGGCTCATTGTAGCTCTGTAAGGATTAAACCATGCATGAAGTTCTATCCCCCTTGAATGAGCTTCTTTAATTGCAAAAGCTAATGGATCATAACCCGGGCTTGGGGCTACACCTTGCTTTCCCATAAGCCACTGGCTCCAGGGTTCTCTTGAGTTTGCATAAAACGCATCTGCCGTAGGCCTAACCTGCAACATTATAGCATTTAAACCATTTCTTTTGTGTTGTTCTAAGATACCAATCAGTTCCTGTTTTTGCTGGTCTACACTTAGTCCGGGTTTTGACGGCCAGTCTATGTTAGCAACCGTTGCTACCCAAACCCCTCTAAACTCTCTTTTTGGAGCAATTTTTGATGTGTCTTGCGAAAAAAGAGATAATGGTTGTACTATGATGAATAACAGTGCATAAAAAGTGAGTTTAAACATCCTTTCTAATTTGTAATAATATAAAATTTAGTTTCATTTGTTGTGTTCAGAATACAGTTCAGTTCCCTAATCCTAGCAAGTAAACGATTTTTTTTAAAGTCTCATACAAATAGATTGATTTTTTTACCATTTGTTATATTTTTTTTATGTTCGCTCCTCAACCTAATTTAGTTAAGAATTGAAGTAATGTCAGACAAGAGTGATCCAGTAAATAAAGGCGACCGCAATAAAATCTACTTTTTAGTTGTTGTTATAATTGCATTATTAGGTACCAACGCTTACCTTTTTATTAAAGACAAAAAGGAAAACGAACGCTTTGCTACTGTTAGCACAGAGAAAGACCGTCTTAGACTGGAAGTTGAGAAAATTGAGGTTGAACTCGATAAAGTAAATGCGTTAAACCTTACTTTGAGTGAAAAATTACTTAAGGAACAGGAGCTTGCCCGTGGAAAGATAGCTGATCTTAAGGCTGCGCTTCAAAAGGGAACGCTTACTCAGGTGGAACTTTTTGCTGCTCAAAAAGAAGTCCGGGAACTTCGGGAATTCATGAAAACCTATAACGAAGACATTCTTCGGTTAAAAAAGGAAAATTCACTTCTTAAGAATGAAAGAGACAGTCTAAAGGCTTCTGCAAATTCCGCCAGTGAAAGAGCCAGCCAGCTTGAAAAAAGAAATCAGGAATTAAGGGAAAAAGTGAAGACTGGGGCAGCCTTAAAAGCAGCAAACGTAAACATTACCGCCTATAGGGTAAAAAGCAGCGGTAAAAATATTGAGGTAACACGAGCTAGTTCAACAAAGAAATTAACTGTAAAATTTGATATTGCCCCTAATGGGTTGGCTCAAAAAGATTACCATAAAATATACCTTCGTGTGTTTGATCCAGCAGGCAATCTTATTGCAAATGAGAACAATATGTTTGAAGCTGATGGACAAGAGATGCAGTTCAGTTCATCTACTTCGATTTCCTACAATAACGACAACACAACTTTTAACATGGACTGGATTAATCCAAATGAATTTATAAAAGGAGAATACTCCATCATTCTGTATGCTGACGGCTACACAATGGGTCGAGCAGAAATAATGTTAAGATAAAGGGAAACTCAAATAAAAAGTAGTCCCTACGTTAGTAAATGACTTAAATCCCACAGTTCCTCCAGCATTTTCGACTGCCTGTTTAACAAACGCTAGTCCCAGACCGGTTCCAGACGACTTAGTGGTAAAATTAGGAACAAATATCTTATCCTGCAATGAAGCATCAATTCCTTTCCCATTATCCTCTACCTCTACAAATACGCGTTCGTGATCATTTGATATATTTATTTTTATAATGCACAAGGTATTAGCTTCAGCCGCCTCAATTGCATTCTTAAATAGGTTATTAAAGGTGCGTAACGCCTGATCTTTATCACCAAGTACCACAACATCAGTACTTGCATTGTTTAGGATATAAATCTCTACATTCAGTGTATTCCTAAATACATCTCTGGCTTGTCCAATTATAGGTAATAATTCAAGCTTCTCAAGTTTGGTATCAGGCATTTTAGCAAAATTAGAGAACTCCGATGCAATGGTAGATAAGCTGTCTATCTGTTCAATAAACGACTTGCTAAACCTTTCGAATTTCTTTTGGAAATTAGGATCGTTTTCTTTCCATGACTTCTCTAGAAGTTGCACCCCCAGTTTTAATGGGGTGAGTGGGTTCTTAATCTCATGCGCAACCTGCTTCGCCATTTCTCGCCAGGCACTCTCCCGTTCTGAACGAGCAAGCTTAACCGCACTTTCTTCAAGTGCAGCAATCATTTTGTTATATTCTTTTATCAATGACCCAATCTCATCATGACGTGACCAAACAATAGGCTGATTCTTTTGCCCCAATTTGGTCTTTCTAATGCTGTCCTGAATGAATGTTAATGGACTCGTAATTTGATTCGCCAAAAACACAGCAAGAATTCCTATGGCCACAAAAACAAGTGCATATATATTAATCAATGTATTTATGAATACCCCAATTCTGGTTTGATAATCTGCTTCATTTGCATAATAGGGCACACCAATATATGCCACGGTTTGATTCTGTGCATTTCTGATAGGCGCATATGCAGAAGAGTAGGTAAAATTACCAATCCTTTCGGCAGGATTAATAAAATCTGACCCTTGCAGCTGATTTAAATGGAGAAAGGCCTTTGAAGCCATACGCCTACTTATGATACCCAGGTCATATATTTTTGGTATTGACGTAAATATTAAAGCACCATTGGTATCAAACAGGTTTAAGTAAGTCGCATTTATATCTGCAAACTGATTGAAGTCGTTAATTGCTTTATCTGTTGGTGCAGGCAAACCTGTAGCAAGGATGAGCTTTTCATAAGATTGCTGAACTTTTCGAACCTTTTCCTTAATGAAATCCTGCTGCTGTCTTCGGTATTCATCCCGGATATAGAAGTAAGTTGTCCAACCCACAATTAATAATGTAGCAACGACAGACAAAACAATAGAGAATTGAATCCTTGTTTTATATAGAATCTTATTTGCATTAATCATTAACGAGCGGTTAATATTAAACCAACCACTCCAGCTTTCGTCAATATTTTTCAGCAGCCAGATCAATGTATATAATGTTATTGAAAACAGGATAAACACAAGAAAGAAGAAAGATAGTGTAGCTAGCTGTATAATAAATGACACATCCTCCTTACTAATCACAATTAATTTTGAAGGTGTAGGATAATAAATCAGATGGGAATAATTTAGACTATCCTTAAAAAAACTCACACTATTATTTCGTGTTACAAACCCATCGCTAGAAAGTTTGTAAGTATACTTCCCTGACTGCCCTTCTAGCCTTCCGTCCTTATAAAGGGCGATTGAGTAGTTACTATAATTATCATCGCTTTTAATAGAGCGATCTATCAAAATTTCGGGTAACTGACCTTTATAATTGTAAGGCTGGGATTTTAACTCGATAACCAGGGTACCAAGTATCTGGTTCTCCTCATAAACTGGAATGATCCCAAAATAGTTTTGATAGCCGAATGTATCATTTAGTCGGTAAAAGTAATTCGACTCCGGAACTTTTACGGAACCCGCTTTTACAAGCTTCTTAAAATAACTAAGGGGTATTGTTTGTATTCCTGTTTCCGATGAATCGAGGTGATTGTACTCATATAGATTATATTCAAACCTTGGCAGGTAGCGCTCAATATAATCCATTTCAATACCTTTCTTGAGTTCCATTGGACTATTAAACACGGGATCTTTAAAATAGCTTAAAACCATCTTATTTGAAAGAATGGTTCTTTCTAGATTCTCAATGGTACTTACAACCGTAAAATCATCCGAAGAGATCAGTTTCTGCGCAATAGCAAATCTGTTCTCATGTTCTTTTTCATCAATAAACCTTAAATACTTAATCGAGGATATAAACGCAAGACAAAAGAACAACAAGGCAAAAACCCGTATTGAAAATTTATTATTCCTGATATAAAAATTCCAGGCCATAATAAAGATAAATAGCGCATATGCAATAAAAAAGATACTAAATCCAGTCCCCAATTTATAGATAAGGCAAGCAAAAAAAGCTGCTAAAAACAATATGACCCTTTCCCGATTGGTAACATTTAACTGCAGTGTTTGTTGCATAAATATATTTGCAACCAGATAAATATTGAACCAGACAAGGCATAATATAATAATACTTACCCAGCTTATCCCGTCAAGATTTATAATATTGGTGATATCAAAATTTATCTTTGAATTTATGATTAAGCCAAGGAATACCTGATTGAATAAAAATGCCAATGCCCCAAAAATAAGGAGCAATATAAAATGGAAAGATAAGCCACCTAGTTTGCTACGTGTTAGCCATTCTGGAAGCTTATACTTGTCGTTATAGGTAAAAACAAATAGGACAACCCAAGTTATGGCTATTACATTAAGTAAGAAATCGCCAAGGGAGGGAAGAAAAAAGCTTTCCGCATATATTTTAGGACTAAAAATAGGCAGACTAAATTGTTTGTTAAACCACCCATACTCTAAGTCAGTAACTCTAATAGTAACAAAGAAGAGCAGTATCAGAAACGTTGCAGGCACTAGATTACCTCTTTTTGCCAACCAACCACAAAATGAATTAAAAAACAGACAGAAGCTGAAAAGTCCTATCAGCCATAGCCAAAGTTCCATTGAACCATAAATACTTCTGGAATAGGTTGCCTTAAGTTTAACCTCAAAAATGATTGTCCCATCAAGGTTTCTTATTCCCTGTACCTCAGGATCGATAAAAGTGGCAAGAGCAAGGGAATTGTTATTAGATAGGTAGGTAGAAAAATCATTCTCAAGATATTGATTCTGGATGTTGAATTGATTTTTAACTTCTATCAGAAATATGAGGGTATAATTACCAATAGTTTTCTTTATAACCTCAAACCACCCATTTGCAAATTGAGCAAAAGAAGAACCTTCTTTTACCGTTTCAGGATCAGCTGGAGCTATCCGGTTGTAACTCCAAAACTTGAGTTTATTATCTTGATAAGTAAGGATATTGATACCCCTATCGCGATATTTATTGATGAAATTTAAGCCATATTGATCATTTAGGTGATACTGCTTGGCCTTTTCAACCTGAGCGGCATCACCTAAAAAATCATAAACAATGCGTTCGTTTACAGCAAGGTTCTTTTGAAGTTTACCTGCTTCGTAGGTTAATAATTCCTTTTTTGTTATTGAATGCTTTAGCGATAGCGCTGTAACAATACAGCAAACGCCCAATATCAATAAAAGAAATCTGATTTTACCTCCGATACTCACACTTAAAAGTTATTTTAATAAAGGTATTATTACCAGGCTTAGACTGTAGTTACTGAGCTTGTTGGTATTGCTCTGTTAACCTTCTTTACCAGGCCTTGTAATACATTTCCCGGGCCAACTTCAACAAATTCAGTTGCTCCATCAGCAATCATACGCTCTATGGTCTGTGTCCACTTCACCGCACCCGTTAATTGGGTAATTAAATTTGTTTTAATTTTTTGAGGATCAGTATTTGGAGAAGGGTCTACATTCTGATAAATAGGACACACCGGAGGTAATATCGTCACATTTTCAATAGCCTCTTGCAGCTCTATTCTTGCCGGCTCCATTAGTGGAGAGTGAAATGCTCCGCCTACATTAAGTTTCAGTGCACGTTTTGCGCCCGCTTCTGTTAATTTCTGACATGCAATATCCACTCCTTCTATGCTTCCTGAAATAACGATCTGACCAGGGCAGTTATAGTTTGCAGCTACGACTACCTCATCGATCTCATTACAAATATTTTCAACTACTTCATCAGCTAAACCAAGTATTGCAGCCATAGTTGATGGTTGAAGTTCACATGCCTTTTGCATGGCATTTGCACGGGCAATAACTAATTTCAAACCATCCTCAAAAGACAATGCTGATGCTGCAACAAGTGCCGAAAACTCTCCCAGTGAGTGTCCTGCAACCATATCCGGTCTAAATGCTTCTCCCAAGGTTTTTGCTAAGATAACAGAATGCAGAAATATTGCAGGCTGCGTCACCTTAGTTTCTTTAAGTTCTTCGTCTGAACCGGAGAACATAATATCACTGATACGGAATCCTATAATTTCGTTTGCTCTTTCGAACAATGTTTTGGCCTGCTCATTTTCGTATAGCTCTTTTCCCATACCCGAAAATTGGGCACCTTGACCCGGAAATACATATGCTTTCATAAATGTTTTTAATCTTTTTTAATGTAGGTTGGCTGTAATTAATCTCAAAAACTCAGCCCTTGTTTTATCTTTTGCGAATTCCCCGGTAAATGCTGATGTAGTAGTAACGGAGTTTTGTTTTTGTATTCCTCTCATTGCCATGCATAAATGTTTACACTCTATGACAACGGCAACACCTGCCGGCTGAAGAGTTTCCTGAATACAATCTCTGATCTCGTTCGTTAAACGTTCCTGAACCTGTAATCTCCTTGCAAAGGCATCAACAATGCGCGGTATTTTACTTAACCCAACAATATATCCGTTAGGGATGTATGCAACGTGTGCCTTCCCGAAAAACGGAAGCATATGATGCTCGCACATAGAGAATACCTCTATATCCTTAACCACAACCATTTGGCTATAGTCTTCTTTAAACATAGCTCCTTTTAATATCTCTGCAGGATTAAGATCGTAACCATGTGTTAAATATTGTAATGCTTTAGCCACACGTTCTGGGGTTTTAATCAAGCCTTCGCGCTCGGGGTCCTCTCCCAACTGACCTAATATATCTTTATAGTGATTAGCTACTGAGGCGATTTTCCCTTCGTTATAACGGTCAATCTTTATGTACCCGTCCTCTGTCTCATCTAAATGATCTGTATGATTCATATCTGTGATTATTAGCCGAAATATTCGACAAAGTTGTTCTCAGTTTCGTAAATTTTTATGCAATGCAGTTGAGCTCCTGATTCAGCTATAAGCGTATATAGTTCATCCCATATTGCTATAGCCAGATTTTCTGTTGAGGCAAGCTTACCTTTCATGAAATCAACATCCAGGTTCAAGTTCCTGTGGTCAATTTTATCAACTACATGGATATTTGTAATGTCCTTTAACCATTTTAAGTCTACCAAAAATCCAGTTTCAGGATTAATCTCTCCCTTAACAGTTACATACAGCTGGTAGTTATGTCCATGCCAGTTTGGATTAGCACATTTTCCATAAACTTCCGTATTTTTATCTTCAGTCCAGTCTGGCCTTGAAAGTTTATGAGCTGCGTTAAATGATGCTTTTCTTGTGATATATATCATTATAGAAGGTTATTGTTTGTAATTAACAAACAAATATACGCAGAAAGCTTAAAGTAGAAAGGTTTAACACTAACTTAGATGTTTATGAAGATTCTGCTAGTGGCCGCTACAAGGCCGGAAATCGGTTTATTAAGCGAGCATTTTAAACTCCCTGAAAAAGATTTTGTGCAAACTCCTGAATTTGACATTCTAATTACGGGTGTAGGCATGACAGCAACGGCATTTGCTTTAGGTCAACATCTATCAGCAAAATATAATCTCGTTTTAAATTTGGGAATCGCCGGCTGCTTTGACCGTTCAATTCCCTTGGGTTCTATTTTAAATATAACTGAAGACGAATTTGCAGAGCTTGGAGCTGAAAACAAAGGAGATTTCATCAGTATTGATGAACTGGGTTTTGGTAAAAGTAACTACTCTGCATACAACAACCTGCTCAGCGAGTCCGTAACAAAACTAAAAAAGGTTAAAGGAATAACTGTTAATTGTGTACATGGGAATGAAACAAGTATTTCAGCTATTACAGCTCGCTTAAATCCTACTACGGAGAGTATGGAAGGGGCAGCAGTATTATACAGTTGCGAAAAAGCGGGCATCCCATGCCTCCAAATCCGCAGCATTTCCAATTATGTTGAACCTAGAAATAGAGCAGCCTGGGATATTGCTCTCGCCATAAAAAACCTAAATGAGTGGACAATTGGATTTTTGACAAACACATAACTATTCAACTTTTCATACTACTTATCTTTATGCCATGAAACTTAGTCTTGGCTTTTCTCCCTGTCCAAATGATACCTTTATCTTTGACGCACTTATACACCATAAAATTGATACTGAAGGTTTAGATTTTGAAGTGTTTTTTGATGACGTTGAAACTTTAAATCAAAAGGCATTAAGAGGGGAATTAGACATTACTAAGCTTAGTTTTCATGCTTTTGCTCATGTGCACAACCAATATGCATTATTAGACGCAGGAAGCGCCCTGGGTTTTGGCGTAGGCCCCCTACTCATCTGCAAAAATGAAAGTTTCATTCATAACCCTAAGGAATTAACTGCTAACCTTAAAGTTGGCATCCCGGGTAAGTACACAACAGCAAATTTTCTATTGGGTATTGCCTTTCCCCAATTAGTAGATAAACAGGAAATGATTTTCTCTGAAATCGAGTCTGCTTTATTAAATGATAAAATTGATGTCGGCCTCATTATTCATGAGAATCGTTTCACTTATTCAGATAAAGGGCTCCATAAAATTGTTGATCTTGGAAGCTATTGGGAACAATTAACAGGTTGCGCAATACCTTTAGGAGGGATCGTAATCAATAGGAATATTGATAGAGCAATTCAGGAAAAAGTGAACAGATTAATTCGAAAATCAGTTGAATTTGCTTTTGCGAACCCAAAATCAGGTATTGACTTTATTAAACAACATGCTCAGGAAATGAGTGAAGAAGTAATGTACAAGCATATTGAATTATATGTAAATAAATACTCTATTGACCTTGGTACGGAAGGCAGAAAAGCTATAGATGTATTATTTAAACTCGCTGTTGAAAGAGGATTAATTGACCCAATTGATCATGATCTGTACTTAATCCCCTATAAAGTCTCTTAATTACAAGGACCGTCAGGAATCTCTTTTGTTATTTTAAGGACTTTGGTTACAACCATAGTTGAATCAAAATCTGCTGAGACAATTAGGCTATCAGATTTAATTAAATGGCATTCTACTTCGATGTAAACCGGTTCGTAAGGCTTCTCAAAGTTGAAATTACTGTAAGCAAGTTCCAATGTTTTTGCACTATCAGTAACCCAATACTCTCTCCCCTCATCACAATCAGTAAAGGATTTTATTTCCGGCCCATAGCTATACAATCCCTTTACTACTCTTGTAGTTCCAGCTGTTTCTTCCACGTCCTTCCTATTACAGGCTAAAATTACCCCTGTAAACAACACTAATAAAACTACTGAATTCTTAAATAGATTCATATGATTAGAGATCTTGATTTAAATGGTTTATCTTCTTAACACTTAAGTTAGATGACAAAGCTGATGCCACAAAAGAAAACACACTTACAGTTAAAAATACCAACACAAAATCTTTCCATTTAAAGGCTACAGGATATGCATTGGTAATCACCAAATTATCCTGTGACATTTTAACAAGTCCGATTTTTTGTTGTAATAAACAGAAGAGAAATCCGACAACCAAACCAACAATGCAGCCCGTCATGGTGATCATCATTCCTTCCAATAGAAATATTCGCTTAATTAATTTTTTACCCGCACCTAAGCTACTCAATACTGCTATATCTTTTAACTTATCAATAACCAACATGGTTAAAGAGCCAATTATATTAAAGATAGCTATAATTAAAATAAAAGTAAGAATAATATAGACGGCCCATTTTTCACTTCCCAGGATATTGTAGAGCACCTTATTTTGCTGTATTCTATCTTTTACTTCAAAGTCTTTGCCAAGACTTTTTTCTACATCCAGCTTAAATGCATCTGCATCAATTCCCGCCTTTAAGTTTATCTCAATGGATGTTATTCTTTGTGGCTCGTCTAATAATTCTCTTGCGAATTTTAAGGGAACGATGGCGACATTATCAAAATCTTGTTGCACCTCAAAAACTCCGGATACAGGAATTGATAACACAGTAAAATCATCAGCCGGATTAATAGAACTGGCTTTATTTCCCTTTTTCGGAGAGAATATTTGAAGTGGATTAAATGGATCTGTGGTATTCACCATCAAATAAGTTTGAATTGCTGATCCAATTACAGCATAATTACCACTACTGTTCCCAAGTAAAAACTTACCTTCAATAGTGATACTATCCAAACTTTTATTTTTCAGGTAGTCTGCGCTAACGCCCTTTATTAAGCCGACAGATTGCTTATCATTATATCTTAGCAAGGCATTTTCAGAAAGCACCTCACTATAAGAATAAATGCTCTTATTCTTCTTTAACTGGCTGAAATAGGCTGTATTTGGCTCAAATGTTTTCCCATGGACAGGTGAAATAACCACTTGTGGGGTTATTGTATTAAACATTTTCAATACAACCTCCTCAAAGCCATTAAAGACCGATAATATTATAATCAATGCGGCACTCCCTACAAAAACACCGACCACAGAAATGGTGGAAATGATGTTTATAGCATTAGTAGACTTTTTTGCGAAAAGATACCTGCGAGCTATGTAGAAAGGTGTATTCAATTACTTTTTAATAAGAATTATTGTAAAAATGGATTGTGTTTTTTTTCAAAACCTATTGTTGTAGGCTGTCCGTGACCTGGGAAAACTTCACAATCATCAGGCAATATAAACAAGTTATTTTTGATACTGTTGATCAATTGCATGTGATTTCCTCCCGGAAGGTCGGTACGACCTATACTAGAGTAAAACAGAACATCGCCCCCAATAAGAAAATTATCAGCGGCGGCATAAAAGCATAAATGCGCCGGTGAATGTCCTGGAGCAAAGATCAAATCAAGTTCACTATTACCAAACTTAACCTTACCAGTTTCCGATAAAAAAACCTCTGGTTCCGGAGAAAGCTCATAACGTAAGCCCATCTGAGGTACATACCCAGGTATCGCCTGCAATACATATAATTCTCCTTTATGGAATTGCGGTTTCAGACCCCAGTTATCGTAAACAAACTTATTCCCGAACACATGATCATAATGGCAATGGGTATTTAATAAGAGTACTGGCTTAAGCTTTTCTTCCTTAATGAATTTAGCCAGAACATCTTGCTCCTCGCCATCATACATTCCCGGATCTATTATTACACATTCACCTGTTTCATCATATAAAACATAAGTGTTTTCCCTTACGGGATTAAAAGTAAATCTTTGTATACTGATCATTTCAAAATTCCTTATGTGGTCTTAATTTATCCACTTAAATGTACTAATCATTCTGTCAATATCCTTTTTAATAAAGGAAACGACAGGCTGTATAGAATCGTACTGCGGTCGTTCATTAAAATATAAAGCTCCTCTAAAATAGTGTTTAGTACTATCTGTTAAAAAGAACTGAACAGAGGAGGCTGTATTTCCCTCTATTGCATAATAAACACCATAAACCTTCTTTTCAGGGTAGTTAATTAGTTTCTGATCTATTGAGTTAGCCTTTACAGTATGTTTAAATGCAAAAGTTCTCGCATCCTCAACCAGACCATCATACTCCTTTTTTGAAGATACGTCGTAATAGGTTAGGTGTAACCGGCCATTAAATTGAGAAAAGGAAAGATTATACCAGCAATGCCTTGTATCCTTACTATTATCTTTTATCATCTCTGCATAAACCGGGTAATCAAATGAGAAGGCGCATCCGTTATCAAAGGTTTTGTATACCTTTTTTGGCAATTCTATATTATAATACCCTCTAGGCTTAGGGGAATAATTATTCCCTGTACACGCAGAAAGCATCATTACTAATATAAAAAGAGAAAAAAAGGTCCGCTTTTTCATCTATGTATTCCAAATATACCACGATCGCTCTGCCTGAAGGTAAAGCATTTCAAGTCCATTTTTTATACTTGCTCCCTGAGCCTTTGCTTTCGCAAGAAATGTTGGCTCTTCAGGGTTGTAAACTAAATCATAAGCTAAATGCCTTTCGGTTAATACCTCATAAGGAATATCGGGACATGATTCAATATTAGGAGACATTCCCAAAGGTGTCGTATTGATCAAAACCGTATACTCTTGAAGTAATTCAGCGGTTACACTATCATAAAGAATGCTATTGGAAGTTAGTGTTCTTGTAACTACAATAAAAGGTATGTTCAGTTTATTTAAAACATACTTTACAGCCTTAGCTGCTCCACCATCTCCAAAAATAAGCGCCCTTTTATGATGCTCACCCAGCATCGGTTTTAAAGATTCTTCAAAGCCATAAGCATCTGTATTGTATCCTTTCAGAAATTCTTTCCCATTATTACGTTGGATAGAAATACAATTCACCGCACCTATTTGATCTGCCGCATCATCTACCTCATTTAAAAAAGGAAGAACAGCCAGTTTATACGGAATGGTTACATTTAAGCCCTCCAACTCTACATTACGAGAAATAAGATCAGGCAAAAGGTCGATGTTCTCTATTGGAAAAAGATCATATTCACAACCAGGAATATGTTCATTAAAAAATTTCTCTGTAAAGAATTTTTTTGAAAAGGAATGTGATAACGGAAACCCGATTAACCCAAATTTTCTCATTCTAACAAGTTATAATTATAGGGTGATACTTATGAAATTACAACTTCGCTAAATCCAAAAAATGATCAAAAGTGTCACCTCTTAATCCCAAACGAATAGTTTCTAATGGGATAACTTCGGCAGGTGCTATGTTACCAAGATTCACATTTGAGCCTAGGAGCTTAATAAACCACACTTGCTGTTCCTTTTGAGGAGCTTCCCATATTATAGTTTCTTCAGGAATCTGTGTAAGAATCTCATCAACTAACCCTTCCCTAACTTCTCCTGATCCTCTGTAAATACCCACATTACCGCCTTCTCTGGCTTCAGCTATTACCTTCCATGATCCAGCTTCTATTTCTGCCTGCATAAGTTTGATCCATTTATATGGAGCAAATATTTTGGCCGCATCCTTAGACCCTACTTCGGAGATTACCGTAACCTGCTTAGATAACTTCTGGATGAACTCGCACTTTAAATCATGCTCAATAGTAATTGAGCCGTCAGAAACTTCTACATACTCCATATCGAACTTTTCTAACACGCGACAGTAATCGTCGAACTCATTCCTGATAATGAATGCTTCAAAAAGAGTACCTCCAAAATAGGTGGGAATACCTGCCGATTTATAAATAGCTAATTTCTCTTTCAAATTCGGAGTTACAAAAGATGTAGCCCAGCCTAACTTTACAATATCAGAATGTATTCCGGCAACGTCTATAAAGTCTTCTGTTTGTCTTAAGCTTAGCCCTTTATCCATAACCATCGTAATTCCTTTGTTCCTAGGTTTTACAGGTCGTTCGGGTATATTATTCAATGGGTAATTCATATTGGTCACAAAGGTGAAAAAAAATCGGACAGTTTTCATCAGCATAGCCAATAAAAACTGTCCGACCCTTATTTTAAATAACGGTTGATCACTTCAAGTATTGAACCGTTCTCCTGTAATTGCGGTAAGTATTCAAATAAAATATAATGTTTATCTGGGTCTGTGGCCAATGCAGTTTCTAAATACAACAATGCATCATTCTTTTCTCCAAGAGCAAATAAGTACGCTACCATCCTGTAATAGAGCTCTGCAGCATCAGGGTTGTTTTTTATAGCATCTGCAATGGTTTCTGATGCTTCAAGTAATTTACCCTGTTCGTATAGAACTGTCGAGAAGTCTAACCAAGCTTCAACATCCACCGGATTATATTCCAAAACTTTATAATAAGCCTCAACAGATTGCTCTATCTGACCAAGCTTATAATAAGCGTCGGCCATAGCAAACCAGAAGTCAGGATTTTCATCATCAAGTTCAATTGCCTTTTTGTAAAAATGAAGTGACTCAAAGAAACGCTCTTCAAAATTAAGCGTTACTCCTATCCCAAACCAGGCATCTGCCATCTTTGGATCCATTTTAACAGACTTTTTATAATAAGAACGAGCTTCGTCCATACGCTCCAGCTTTTCATAACACTCCCCAATTGCACAATAGGTATCTGCGTTTGGTTTTTCGTATTCAAAAGTATGCTTATAAACCTCTATTGCTTCAGCAAAACGATCAAGTTGAACTAAAGCATTTCCCTTATTATAGTAAGCTGAAGCAAAGTTATCCTTGATCAGAATGGCGTAATCATATGCATCTATCGCCTTTTCAAAAAGGTCCAGCTTGTGATAGGAGTTTGCAAGGTTATACCATGCCGCATACGAATAAGGATCATTATCAATATATTCCTGATAAAACTGGATGCTTTCTTCTTGCTTGTCTAATATATCATAGCAGAAAGCAAGTTCATACAAGCCGTCCTTGTTTTCCATATTCTGTTCCAGACTCTGCTTAATGTAAACAATAGCACTCTCATAATCGAGCATGTTTTGATACACATAAGCAATTTGCAATAAGATTTCATCTGTAGTTTCAGCAAATTCAAGGGCTTTCTGAAAATTATCCAGAGCCTCAGAATAGCGTTCAAGGCTATTATAGATATTTCCTCTCAGAATATAAATCTCTGCTTCAGATGCCTCAAGCATTTCAGCTTTTTGCAATGCCAGAAATGCACGTTCAGTCTGATCAGTAACAAATAACAGCTGAGCTTGCTTAACTAAGAACACGGCAGCATAAGGATGCTGGTTTAAGGCATATTCTATTACCTGCAATGCCTTCACCGGGTCGTTCTTTTCAATGTAATAATCAATAATATTTTCAAAGGCCTGGGCATCAAAAAAGTACTGATCCTGATTACGTATCATCTCTTCGTAACGCTCTACTGAGCGTTGCGCATCATCGCTAAAATCAAAATAAAATTCCTCTTCCATGTATCAAATAATTAAAGAACAGATCCCTGTGTTAAAAATACATTATAAGTTTACAACAATTATTAGTAGTACTAACCAATTAATTTTCAACATACACACACCCTCGCTCCTAAACAACTGAAATAATAATAGTTAGCTTAAACACCCTGCCCTAAGAATGTTTTAGCAAGATAAAAAATGAAACAAGGGTTGTGGTCCTAATTCATTACAAAATAACGTAACTTTATTTTAAGACGAGTAATATTCTCGTCACGAAAACATCAACCATTATGCAACAGTTTATAAAAATGAAAAAGAGTTATGCAGAATAATATTAGTCAGGTTTTAAAAAACTTAAACATTCTGGATTTAAATCCGGCCTACAGTACAGGGAATCAATGGGGAGCATCCACAGATGCAAAAACCTTCGATAGCGATTCTCCCGTTGATGCTAAGAAAATAGCAGGTGTAAAAGTTGCTACAACTGAAAATTACGAAGCAGTAGTAAAAAAAGCCGAAGAAGCTTATTTATTCTGGCGTTGCTTACCAGCCCCCAAACGTGGGGAAATTGTACGCCAGTTTGGCGATGCACTTCGCAAAAACAAGGAAGATCTTGGCACGTTGGTCTCTTATGAAATGGGAAAAAGCCTTCAGGAAGGCTTTGGTGAAGTACAGGAAATGATAGACATCTGTGATTTTGCTGTTGGCTTATCTCGTCAGCTATATGGTTTAACCATGCATTCTGAACGTCCAAATCACCGCATGTACGAGCAATGGCATCCATTAGGAATCGTTGGAATTATCTCGGCATTCAACTTTCCAGTAGCAGTTTGGAGCTGGAATGCAGCCTTAGCTCTAATCTGCGGAAATGTTTGCATCTGGAAACCTTCTGAAAAAACACCCATCACAGCGATCGCGTGTCAGCATATTATTGCCAACGTTCTTAAAGCCAATAATGTCTCTGAAGGTGTTTGTAACCTAATTATTGGGGATAAGGAAGTGGGGGAACTTATGACAAATGATCATCGCATTCCATTAATTTCTGCAACAGGTTCTACCCGTATGGGAAAAGCAGTTGCCGTAGCAGTTGGTGCTCGATTAGGCAAAAGCTTATTGGAATTAGGCGGCAACAACGCCATTATCATTTCTGAACATGCAGATTTGGATATGAGTTTAATTGGAGCTGTTTTTGGAGCTGTGGGAACTGCCGGACAACGATGTACCTCAACCCGCAGACTAATCATCCATGAAAGCGTTTATGATACATTTAAAGCAAAATTAGTTAAAGCCTATGGCCAATTACGCATTGGTGACCCACTTGATCAACACAACCATGTAGGCCCATTAATTGATACTGATGCAGTTGCCAACTACCTTGATTCTATTGAAAAATGTAAAACTGAAGGAGGGAACTTTGTGGTAGAAGGTGGTGTACTGGAAGGCCCTGCTTATGTTAGCGGATGCTATGTAAAGCCATGCATTGCCGAAGTTGAGAATGACTACAAAATCGTGCAGCACGAAACCTTTGCTCCAATACTCTACCTGATAAAATACAAAACCTTAGATGAAGCCATCACGTTGCAAAATAGTGTTCCTCAGGGCTTATCATCCGCAATAATGACGCTTAACCTAAGAGAAGCAGAACAGTTTTTATCTGCTCAGGGATCTGACTGTGGGATTGCCAATGTTAACATTGGTACCTCAGGAGCTGAAATAGGCGGAGCCTTTGGTGGAGAGAAAGAAACAGGCGGTGGCAGAGAAAGTGGATCTGATGCATGGAGAGCCTATATGCGCAGACAAACCAATACGATAAACTATTCAAACACACTTCCACTTGCACAAGGAATCAAGTTTGATCTGTAAAATATTTTTGCACAAAAAAAGCAGCGGATTCCATATCAGCTGCTTTTTCTAGACAAGTAGACGTCCTTATTTGATCTTTTTGTTGGCAGCAACCATTACTTCATTAAATGGTGCTGTAGTTGTTTTCAAAGCTACCAGTTGATCTGCGTCAAGCGTCGAAATATCGTCTTTTACCAAAATGTGATCTGCTGTTGTTCCGCTCAATTTAAGATCAGCATTATCTTTTATGTAAGTGTACATACTTTCAGTATTTGCTTTAACTATGGCTTTTGCATCATCTTTTAAGAATACCTGAAGATATTTAACATTGAATTTGCTATCAGTTTTTACAACTGCGCTACCCGATACATCTATTCGCTGTAAATCATTTACCGAAACCAAAACTGTTATTTGGCTGGCTTCAGTAGAATTAACAATCAAAGTATATCCAAGTCTCTTAATAGAAGTTTTATCCTGATTATAGTCTCCGTTTATTACTTCAATGTTCTCTCTTTTACCTTGAACCAGGAGGACTTTCACATTTCCACTAACTTTCACCTTGTTAAAGGTCATAGGGGCTACAGATTCGACTACTTTTTTATCAATATCAGAGGCAAACGTTGTAATAGCTGTTGAAGTTAAAAAGATAACTGTTAATGCCGAGGCGAAGATTGTTTTTGCTAGAGTTTTCATATTTTTAAGTTTTAGGGTTTTGTAGGGCTTTTTTGTAATTAAGACCCTCATTTCCAGCAAACGTTTCAACCCATTTCTCTCTTTTATACCAGTGTAAGGTAACACACGACCAACTGTCTGATTCCCTCGACGAACTCATTATAAAATTTTAGACATATTATGCGATTCCATTTGAAAAGAACTTCAATTTGATGTATGTTTAAAGATTTTTAAATGCTTACCCTCCGATTGTTTTAATCTTTAATCAATGTTACGCGTAGATAGTACTAAACCCTGCAAAATTGTATATTCATTATGTAAACACGCGTATTTCGGATATTTAATCGAACCTCATATGGTTCAGTTAAATCCTCAGGGTGATTTCTCTCTTACTTATCAACGATTATTTTCCCATACAGCTAAAGAATTTGCAAAGCATTTAACAGATAATGATTTTAAGCTCATCAAAATCCTTGATGAAACAGAGCAAGACTTCATTATTAAGAAATATTACAAGAAAGCGATAAGGCCAGGAGAGTTCTTCAGTAAGTTTTTTACTGACAAATTTTACGAAACCGTACGTCCAAAAATTGAAAAGAAATTATCTGAAGTTTTGGAAGCACTAAAAGCAGATGGCTCATTATACTTAATGGACAACGACGGCTGGCCTGCTGAGCGTAAAATAGATATTGCCACAGAACCCTCAACTGTACTATTCCACTTTAGGCGTAGTAACATTGAAACGCGATATTTCCCTACAATAAAATACCAGGGATTACGGATCGATTTTATGTTTAAAGATGCTCAAATTATAAGTAATCAGCCGGCATGGCTATTACTGAATGATATGATCTATTTCTTTGAACAAGACATAGAAGGGAAAAAACTTCTTCCATTTTTAAATAAGCGGTATATCACAATACCTAAGACAACCGAAGAGACTTATTTCGAAAAATTTGTTTGCCCGCTTATAGAGAAATATCACGTTTATGCAGAAGGTTTTGATATAAAAACAGAGAAGCATGATCCAACACCAACCCTAAAAGTTATTTATGTTGAATCAGGGGTTTCTCAACTTCAACTCTATTTTAGATATGGAGCGTATGCATTTGCAATGGGGAATGAAAAAAAAGTAACTGTTCGACTAGCCAAAGAGGAGGACAATTATATCTTCACCCGTATAAAAAGGGATACAAGTTTCGAGAAACAGAAGTTTGATAGCCTATTGAGCCTTGGTTTAAAAAAAACAAGTGCTCTTTTTTACAACCTCGAAGTCTCAGGCAGTCACGATGAAGATCAGTCCTACGCAATTATCAATTGGGTAAACGAACATATAGAAAGTTTAAAAAATTCCGGATTTGAAATAGAACAGTACAATGGGGCAAAGAAATTTCTATTTGCTGCAAACAAAATCGACTTTGAAATTAAAGAAGACAACGATTGGTTTGACATAAATGCTATAGTATACTTTGGCATATACCCAGTGCCTTTTCTTTCCCTTAAACAACATATTCTTCATAAAAAGAGGGAATTTATACTTCCTGATGGCACAATAGCCATTATTCCTGAGAAATGGTTCACACAGTATAGCAGCCTTTTTAGTTTGTCAGAAGGAGGCAAATCCCTGCACCTAAAGAAACACCACATTGGGCTAATTAATGAGCTAGCAGAAGATAGCATCGCTAATGTAACTCTAAGTCGTAAACTTGAAAGATTAAACGATTTCGAGAACATAGCTGACACCCAAATGCCTGTCCATTTTAAAGGCGATTTACGCAGTTATCAAAAGGCCGGATACAATTGGTTTAGTTTCTTACGTGAGTATAATTTTGGCGGATGTTTAGCAGATGACATGGGTCTAGGTAAAACTATTCAAACCCTGGCGATGTTGCAGAAACTTAAAGAAGAAAATGAGGAGAATTCAACTCATGGCACTTCTTTGATTGTTATGCCTACATCTTTAATTTACAACTGGCTGAACGAGGCTAAAAAGTTCACCCCTAAACTTAAAATACACGCTCACACGGGAACAGCGAGGGATAAAGATGTAAGCATCTTTGCTAAATACGATATCGTCATCACCACCTATGGAATTACCAGAGTTGACATAGATATCCTTAAAAACTTCTATTTCAGCTATATCATATTAGATGAAAGTCAGAATATAAAAAACCCTTCATCAAAATCTTTTAAAGCTGTAAAAGCGCTAAAATCTAAATACAAATTAATCCTAAGCGGTACACCGGTAGAAAATTCCGTTAGTGACCTCTGGACCCAGCTTACCTTTTTAAACCCGGGGCTTCTTGGTACGCAATCGTTCTTTAATGAAGAGTATGTTCAAGCTATAGAAAAAAGAAAGGATGAAGAAAAGGCTCGCAAGCTACAGGCCATCATCAAACCATTCGTTTTACGCCGTACAAAAGAACAGGTTGCAGCAGAACTTCCTTCTAAAACAGAACAGGTATTTTATTGCGACATGAGTGAAGACCAGGCGACATATTATGAGAAAACAAAATCAGCTTACCGTAATGACCTGCTAAGCAGTATGGATGATGGCACTTATGCCAAGAAACAAGTACAGCTTTTGCAAGGCTTAACCGCATTACGTCAATTAGCCAATCATCCTGTAATGATTGATGAAGAATACACCTCTGATTCAGGGAAATTCGAAAATGTAATCCATACGCTAGATAACGTTCTTAAAGGTGGACATAAGGTTCTTATCTTTTCTCAATTTGTAAAGCACCTGACTATCTTCAAATCCTATTTCGAAAAGGAAGACATAGCTTTTTCATACCTTGACGGATCAACAAAAAACCGAGGAGAAATAGTTGCGGAATTCCAGAAAAACACTGAGTTAAAAGTCTTCTTGATTTCTATAAAAGCTGGTGGTGTAGGTTTAAATCTAACCCAGGCAGATTATGTGTTTATTCTTGATCCATGGTGGAATCCTGCCGTAGAGCAACAGGCAATTGACCGTACACATAGAATAGGTCAGGAAAAGAAAGTATTTATCTATAAGTTCATTGCAAAAGATACAGTAGAAGAAAAGATACTAGCACTGCAGAATCGTAAAAAACGACTAGCAAATTCTTTGATTACAACAGAAGAAAGTTTCTTCAAATCCTTGAGCAAAGAAGACATCCGAGAGATCCTGAATTAATCTTTCAGGAATTCTTCATATTGTTGCCTAGAGATCATTTCCGCGCCTAAACTCATTAGATGATCATTAGGCAACTGGCAGTCTATTAGTTTGAACCTATTTGTCTGACAAAGCCATATCAGCGCTGTTTTGGATGCATTACTTACCAAACTAAACATACTTTCGCCACAAAAAACACCATCAAGCTCAACGCCATATAGTCCGCCTACCAATACACCATCTTTCCATACCTCTACGCTTTTCGCGTAGCCTTTTTCATGCAAATTAATATACGCTTCCTGCATTTCCTTAGTAATCCATGTGCCCGGCTGGTCTTTTCTTCCAACTTTTGCGCAGTTAACGATCACCTCCCTGAATGCTACATTAAAGGTTATGGCAAATTCTCCTGATCTAACTACTTTAGCCATGCTTTTACTCACCTTCACGTCGGAGGGATATATTACACAGCGTTCATGCGGCGAATACCAACATATTGGATCATCGTCACTAAACCAAGGAAAAATCCCATTATGATAAGCTAAAAGCAACCTTTCAATACTCAGATCTCCCCCTACAGCCAATAGCCCATCAGGATCTGCTAAAGCAGGGTTGGGAAACACGATCTCATCTTCTGGTAGTCTAAAAACCATTTACAATAATAAAACATTCAGTTTAATGTAACTAATCTTCCTATATTTCATCATAATAAAAAAGCGTAACATGAACTTAATAGGCAATATAATCTGGATCATCTTCGGTGGGATATTTATTTTTTTCGAATACATAATCGGAGGTCTTATCCTTTGCCTTACCATTGTAGGTATTCCATTTGGGCTACAATGCTTCAAATTTGCTTTTGTTGGCCTTGCCCCTTTTGGCGTTAAAATTACAGACACCTCTTCCAATACAGGCTGCCTATCAACCATAATGAATATCATTTGGTTGATATTTGGAGGCTTCTGGATTGCACTTACACACCTTTTCTTTGGGATCTTGCTATGTATTACGATCATAGGTATTCCATTTGGCAGACAACATTTCAAATTAATGAATCTTGCCTTTTCTCCATTTGGAAAATCTATAAGTTAATCTGTAATTAATCCGATCCTTTTAGAATGATCTATTGCATCGAGGCTGTTTTCAAACAAACATGTCCTGATATTTTGCGCCTCTATCCTTTGTAAAAATTCTTTAGTGCCTGCTTCCTTTTCTTTTCGGATATTCCTGATGTAAACCGCTTCAATATTTTTAGGATATTTCTCAGCAATTGCAGTATATATTTCCGGATCCTTTTGTGTATTGTCGCCAAAAAACACAAACCTTTGGTTAGGAAAAGCATCCAGGATTCTCATAACTCTCATTAGCTTCCCCTCATGCCCTGTTTTACCGGTCTTAAGAAGGTCTTTTAACTGCTTAATCTGATTTAATAAAAAAGCCCCATCCGGTAATCTATTGTAGCTAAAAATCTCTAACAGATAATCATATAAATTCCACTCACTGCTAGACACATAAAAAAAAGGATTCGGCTGATCCACTGTGGTATGAGACAACGCTAGTGCACTGTAATGAGCGTATGTTCCTTTAAAGGTTTTCCGCGTTCTCGGATTTTTAATAAAAAGTTCCCTAAGTCTTCTTCTAAGAGTTGAGGAATGAGAAACCATTACTGTATCATCTATATCAGAAATAAAGGCAAATTGAGTAATATGCGGCACAAAAACCTGGCCTAGCCCTATAGCCATCACCTTCCCATCATTACCTATGGCTTCAATTTTAACTCCATGCCAGCCCGCACTAACATCTTTATTTGCCGACCATTCAAATTTAAAAAAGCCGTCATACTCCGTTTTGCGATATACTTCTTGTCCATTAAAGACTAACCTGACTTGTACATGGGGGTATGGTTTCAACACAAATAACTTCAGCAAATGAACAAAGTTAACGAATAGATTATTACTAAAACCCTGCATTGTCCTGGCCCTAAACTTAAATACATGACCGTACACAACAAGATTATGTGTATGACCGTATCCATGATATACTTTAACACTTACAGATTTATTCATTAATAATTAAAACAGAGCAATGCTAAAGTTGTTTGTGATATTAAAGAAAACATAATGGAAGACAAGTCCTCTCAATTGAAGTTACTGTTTATTGTTAATCCGGGATCAGGGAACGGTGAAATTAATTTCGGTGATGTAATAAGCGCTTATTTTGAGGCATTAGAGCATACCGCTGAGATTTATGAGTTGCCTTTAAACTGCTCATTCGACAAACTTAAAGTGATAATAACCAATGCGAATGCAGACCGGGTTATAGCTGTAGGTGGAGATGGCACGATTAAGTTGGTTGCAGAATGTTTACTGCAAACAGAAACTCCTATGGGTATTATTCCTGCCGGATCCGCAAATGGTATGGCCAGAGAATTAGGAATCCCGACAACAATTAAAGAATCACTAGATATTGTAGTAACAGGACATCCTAAAAAGATACATGCTATAACTGTGAATAGCGAACTATGCATCCACCTCGCTGATATCGGTTTTAATGCTTACATCGTTAAAAAATTCAACGACCTCCCTCAGCGTGGAATGTGGGGCTACACTAAGGCCGCCTGGAAGGCGCTGTGGAGCCATCATAAAATGGAGGTGAGGATCAAGATAAAGGACAAAATAATTCATTCAGAGGCAGCTATGGTGGTAATAGCCAATGCCACGATGTATGGAACAGGTGTTAAAATTAATCCGGATGGAAAACTTGATGATGATGTCTTTGAAGTAATCCTGGTAAAGAAGTACTCTGTGATGGAGATTTTAAAACTCCGATTCACGAATATGGCTTTAAATCCTAAAAATATTGAAGCATTTCAAATCACCAGTCTCCATATAAAAACCAAGTATAAAGCTCATTTTCAGGTCGATGGAGAATACATGGGAAAAGTTAACCAAATTGAAGCCAATATCATTCCTTCGGCTATTAATGTTATCGTCTAGTTGCAGTACTTAGCAATCTGTTCATCTGCCAAATCATATCCCATATTTTTTACAAACATAAAATCCTCGCAAGCGCCTTGCCTATCTTTTTGTTTCAACTTCTTTAGCCCATCGTCTATCCTCATTTTCATATATTCATCATCATATCCAAGACTTGTTTTAAGCGCTATTATCTTACGCTCCTCTTCAATAGTATATTTGCCCGTTGCTTTATGCTTATAAAAATTAAGCACAGCATCAGTCATACCCACATTGGTTTTGTAAGTTTCTATGGCCTGTTTTATTTCTTTCTGACTTTTATTCCCACAATCATCTCCTGATAGTTTAAAATTAATGGGTACTACAACGGATACGATGGTATCATGATCAGCAGGAACGATCCATTTTCCACTGCTTAGCCTGACCAACCTTAAAGCCTCATCATCAAGATCTGTTCCTATGCCTTTTTGAATCTTAGAAAAATAAACCTCACCGGCTTTATTAAGCTTAAAGCTTATGGTAACAGTCCCGTCAATACAGTTTTGCAAAGAATAAGGGGGATAAACTTTATTATTTGCCACAAAAGAATCCAACCCTCCTTTTAAAGTCGGCTGAGCTTTAACCCCAAACCCAAATAACAGAAATAATGCTAAAAGAATCTTTGACATATACCAATTTACGTATTTTAAACCAAAGCCGATTAAAATGTATACTTTAATATCAATGTAGGATCAGGACAATTATTCAGATAAATATCTCTTTTAGAATACTGACAGACACCTGGATAATCACCTTTCAATGCCTGCATGTTAAATATCAATTGAAAGTGCAAATGAGGCGGCCAATAGCCATTTTCTTCTTTCGTTCCAAATTCTGCGAATTGTTTCCCCGCCGGAATAAACATCCCTTCCTCCAAACCGTTTAAAGATGCTACACTCAAATGCCCATACAGCGCATGGATTACCACATCTCCCAAAACATATTTCAGAATAACGGTTCCTCCGTAATCGCCAAAATTATTATTGAATTTAAAACTATGAACTACCGCATCATGAAAATTGTAAACAGGAGTTCCTGCAGGTCCCCAGATGTCTACACCTAAATGTAACCTTCTGGGTTCTTCATCTGCATCAAAATGGGCACTTCGTGCATAGATAGACCTGTGCTCATTATACCCACCAATACCATAACGACAAGCATTTAACTGCAGTTTATTTTCAACCCAATTGGTAAAAAGGTCGGTGTCATCCAAAATATGGGTAGCGAGCTCTTTGTTCTCTGCGGTGAAATCAAACGGGTACAATAAGTCATGGTTAGGGTCAAAATCAACCACCTTACCAATTACGACATCATTCCGATTTAAGGCAGTTAAAAGACTAATCTCCCTCTTCATCCGTCTCCTTACGGTCTCTCGAAATTTTATCGAATATTTTGTCCATATGTTCAACGTACTCGTTAGTATCGTCTAAAAAGAAGGTAAGGGTAGGGATTACACGAGCCTGGTGGCGAATACGTGCACCCAGTTTATATCTAATCTCACTCGAGTGAGAGTTTACTTCAGCAACCGACAAAGTAGTATTGTTTGTATTTAAAAAGCTTAAATAAACCTTTGCCACCGCCAAATCCGGAGAAACGCGAACCTTAGTAATAGTAACCAGTGTATTAGGCAAATACGCAGATCCTTCCCGCTGAAAAATTGCAGCTAATTCCTCTTGTATCACCCCGGCAAATTTCTGTTGACGTTTACTTTCCATAATTTTTCTCTTTCTTCTTTAACGGCATTAATTAATATAACAACTTATCATAAGGATAGCGTTCGGTATGTAAAGCCACAACTTTATCATATAATAATTGCTTAAATTCTTCTAAATTCTCCTTGTGCAGAGCTGATATAAATATAGATGGGGCATTGTGATTTGCCATCCAACTACGTTTAAAATCTTCAAGTGTAAGTAACGCTCTTTCCTCCTCTTCATGATCAGGTTCCGGGCTCACATAAGCATCCATTTTATTGAATACCATAATCGTTTCCTTGTCCCTCGCACCAAGATCTTTTAAGGTTTCATTTACCACATTGATCTGATCCTCAAAATTAGCATGAGAAACGTCTACAACGTGAATCAATACATCAGCTTCACGCACCTCATCTAATGTCGATTTAAAGCATTCTACCAAATGGTGAGGAAGTTTCCTGATAAACCCTACAGTGTCTGACAGTAAAAATGGTAGATTCTCAATAACAACCTTTCTTACTGTGGTATCAAGGGTTGCAAATAGTTTATTCTCCGCAAATACTTCAGATTTAGAAAGCATGTTCATAATCGTCGATTTACCAACGTTGGTATATCCAACAAGAGCAACGCGTATCAGCTGTCCGCGGTTCTTTCTTTGTGTTTCGTTCTGCTTATCAATCAGACCCAATCTGGTTTTTAAAAGGGAAATCTTTTCAAGAATCATCCTTCTATCACTCTCAATTTGAGTTTCACCCGGTCCCCTCATACCAATACCACCTTTTTGGCGCTCTAAGTGAGTCCATAAACGAGTAAGTCGAGGCAATAAGTATTGTAACTGTGCAAGCTCAACCTGAGTTTTAGCTTGTGCAGTTTGTGCTCTACTAGCAAAAATATCAAGGATCAGATTACTGCGGTCTAATATTTTAACCTGTAGTTCCCGCTCTATATTTCTTAGTTGTGATGGTGAAAGTTCATCATCAAAAACAACCATATCAATCTCTTCAGACTTAACATAAGCCTGTATTTCTTCTAATTTCCCTGTCCCTACAAAAGTTCCACGGTCTGGCTTAAGCATCTTCTGTGTAAACTCACGTTCCACAACACCACCCGCCGTATCTACAAGAAAAGCAAGCTCATCCAGGTATTCCCGGGTTTCCTCTGGCTTTTCACCGGGTCTGATTACTCCTACAAGTACCGCCCGTTCCGGCTTAACTGCCGTGTCGTAATATTTCTGTTTTCCCATGTAAAGTACAAAGATACAAAAGTTATACCGAGATCAATTCACTGACAAACTCTCTGATTGCAACGCCAGGGTCTTCAGTTTTCATGAAGTTCTCGCCAATTAAAAAGCCATTAAATCCGGCTTGTTTTAACAATTTAATCGTGGAAGTGTCGCTGATCGCACTTTCAGATATCTTCATAAAGTCATTTGGAATCTGATCAACAAGATCAAATGAGGTCTGAATGTTTACCGTAAAATCAGCTAGATTTCTGTTATTGACACCAATGGCATCCAGGTCCTTACAAATGCTTCTTTCCAACTCTTCCTGATTATGCACTTCCAATAACACGTTAAGACCTAAACCCTTTGCTGTGCTTGCTAAACCCGAAATTTCTTGAGGAGTAAGAATAGCAGCAATCAATAAAATGATATCAGCACCCCATGCTTTAGCTTCAAGAATCTGGTATTCATCAACCATAAAGTCCTTTCTCAAAATAGGAATTTTATTTGCAGCTCTGGCTTCCATTAAGTCTTGTTGATGTCCTCCAAAGAAATCTGTATCTGTTAGTACGGACAATGCCGAAGCTCCCGCCGACGCATAAGCCGTAGTGACATCAGCAACTGTAACTTTGTCATTAATAACACCTTTAGATGGAGAGCGACGCTTAAACTCGGCAATAATACCTGTACGGTCTTCTGCTAATAAAAACTCCTTAAAAGAATATGGATTACGATTAAAATGAAGGGCGGCCTCCAGCTGTTTAACAGAAATATTCTGCTTAGCCAAAGCCACTTCTTCCTTCTTCCTCAGTACAATTTTATCTAAAATATTCATATTTAACTTTCTAACCAGTTTTGCATCATTTGTTTTCCATATTCGGTTAGTACACTTTCCGGATGAAATTGTACCCCACGAACATCAAGTGTCTTATGGCTCAACGCCATAATTTCACCTGTATCATCTGTTGCAGTGACTACAAAACAATCAGGCAGTCCTTCATTACTAACTACCCATGAATGGTAGCGACCTACTTTAATCACATCAGGACAGTCCTTAAATAAAATCTCGGTCTTATCCAGAACCGAAATTGGCGTTGCAATTCCATGCATTGGCCTCCCTAAATTTAATAAACTTCCTCCAAATGCCTCAGCAATTGCCTGCTGACCTAAGCAAACACCAAAAATACTCTTTGTTGATGCGTAGGTTCTGATTACATCAAGTAACAACCCAGCCTCTTCAGGTATCCCAGGTCCTGGCGAAAGCAGAATTTTATCATACTGCTCAACATCCGCAAGCTCAAATTTATCATTCCTCCACACTTCAACATCCCTGCCTAACTCATTAACTAAATGCACCAGGTTATAAGTAAACGAATCGTAATTATCTATAACCAAAACTTTCTTTTGCATGATCTTATTATTCTCCATCTTAAATTTGCGTAGCCATTTCAATTGCCCTGCGCAAAGCAGCAATTTTGTTATTTACTTCATTCAGTTCGTTTTCAGGAATAGAATCGGCAACAATACCAGCACCTGCTCTGTAGTGCAATTGATTGTTTTTACTCATAAATGTCCTGATCATAATGCAATGATTAAACTCATCATTAAAGCCCATGTAGCCAAGTGCTCCGGCATAAAAATTTCTTCCAAGCCCTTCATTCTCATCAATCAACTGCATCGCTCTGTATTTAGGAGCACCACTTAACGTTCCCGCCGGATAAGTATCAGCAACAACCTTAAAAGCAGATACATTTTCCTGTAGGTTACCACTAACCTTAGAAACCAAGTGAATCAAGTGAGAATAGTATTGAACCTCCTTAAAAGACTTCACCTCGACACCACTACAATGTCTGCTAAGATCATTCCTTGCTAAATCTACCAACATTACATGTTCGGCACTTTCTTTAGGATCTTCCTCTAATTTTTTTGCTTGTTCTGCATCCTCTATATCATTTCCCGTACGCTTAAAAGTCCCTGCAATAGGGAAAATATTAGCTACATTATTCTTTATGGTAATTTGAGCTTCTGGCGATGACCCAAAAAGCTTAAAGCTTCCATAGTCAAAATAAAACAGATATGGAGAAGGGTTTATTGACCTTAAACACCTGTAAACATTAAATTCATCGCCTAAAAAAGCCTGATTATATGCTCTTGAAGGAACTATTTGAAAAACATCTCCACGCAATATGTGCTTCTTAAGTTTATCAACCATGTTCATGAAGTCCTCATTTGTCAGGTTGGAGTTCTCTTCACCATTCGTTCTAAAGCTATATTCCGGATAGTTCTTGTTCTGAATAATGTATTCCATCTTTTCCAGATCCTCATTATCATCACCATTAAATCTGTTTTTAAACAAGGTGATTTCATTGCGGAAATGATCAATAGCAATAATGTACCTATAAATATGGTACTGCATTGTAGGAATCTCTTCACCTTTCGGTGTTTCAGAAGAGAATGTTATATCTTCAAAATGCTGTACAGCATTCCATGTAAAATACCCAAACAAACCACTCGAAATATGCCTATTGCCTTCAATTACATCTGGTGTAAAAGCAGCTTTAAAAGCATCAATCTCTTGGGTTAATACAAACTCCGTTTTCTCCTCTTTCTTCCCATCAGGAAAATAAGAAGACAAGACACCATCCTGCAGTATAATACCTGCAACAGGTTCAGCACACACGTAACTCATTGAGTTCTCACGACTGTGGTAGTCGGAGCTTTCCAATAAAATTGTATTGGGAAATACATCTCTCAATCTCAGGTAAATACTTACCGGAGTAGTGGTATCTGCAAGTCTCTTTTTATAAGTTGTGTTAATGGTATAATTATTCATAATAACATTTTTTTCAATTCATTTATTCAAATTGCCAGATCATAAAAAAACCCGGCGTGTGGTTACGTCGGGTTTTACAATGTGGTTTGGTTTAGGTTGATAAACTATAAGGTACACAAGGTTACGACGAAACTCTTTTCAGAATTACCACGCCATTGCCAAGTATGTATATTGTTAATCATGTGCAACAAAAATATAAATAAATCTTACTAAACAAAATTAAATTGTGAAATTTATGAAACTCCAAAAAAACTACGGCTAGGATCTACCATTGTCATCTGAATAATGGATGCTATGATCACAATTAATCCTAATCCAAAATATAGTGCTATAGTGCGATGTTTCGCTGATGGATCCTCTACTCTTTTTGACCTTGCATTGCCTACAGTAACCAAAATAGCTGCAAAAATCATCATCCCAATATGCTCCATCTTCCAGTATCTGATTCCTGCTTCAACTAGAGGGCTTACAAAATACAACACCAAACCAAATAAAATTTGGATATGCACAAAGATTAAAGTAAACACATTCAATTTTCTATTTCCTTCTGTATATGGTTTTTTTCCAAGCCATCCTACAATAGCGCTTACAATTGCCAATACCAATAAAATTAAGACGATATAACGCCATCCTGAGTGTGCACTCTTTAAAATGTGATAAAAATTCATAACGGTTTTTCTTTCAAACTTAAGTAATTACTTTATGCTTTATGTAATAGCCAGTTACTAAATGATATTTAAAATGATTCTACTTTAAGCTTCAACTGCATCATAAACAATTACTTTCTCCCACAAATGGCTATAGTTCTTTATAAATTCCATGTGTATTGGATGTGTTTGATACGTTGCCTGCCCCTCAAGATCACTAAAGAACATTAATTCTGATACTCCCCAGCTGCTATCAATAACATCTCGTTTCTCTGTACTGGCAACTATACCCACGTGCAATTCACGTACTGTCGGGATTTTTGAAAGTGCTTTCACACCTGCAACCAATTTATCACGATCCTCTTTTGAATCTGGGTTTTTCAACCAGAAAAACACATGGTGTACCACCGGGTAATTTTTTTTCATACTTGTTAACGGCATAGCGGTTGCAGCTGTTCCCACTGCAAGGGCAGCAGCTGTTCCAATAAATTTTCTTCTGTTAGACTTATTCATAATGCATAAATCTATGAAAAATAAATTTTACTTCACATCATATGTCCCTGCTATTGTTCCAAAAGACTTAACCAATCTATTCCATGAATTTATCTGAACTATCGCGAGTGAAAGATTCGCGATTTCAGTATTAGAAAAATACTTTTTAAGGTCATTGTGTAGATCATCGGATTCTTTTTCCTCCTGAATATTCGTTAATCTCTCTGCAAACTCCAATACTGCCCTCTCCAGAGGTGTATAATAGCTCGTTTCTCTCCAAACCGATAGAGACATAAGCCTTTGTAAAGTTTCACCTCTGTGTACTGCCTCTTTCGTATGCATATCCAAACAATACGCACAGCCGTTAATCTGCGAAACTCTTACTTCCAGTAGTTCAATTAGCGATGGATCAATTCCTGAATTTCGGATATAATCCTGCACTTGCCTCATTGCTTTAAACAACCCTTCCGGGATTTCATTCTGATTGATTCGTAACATAAAATATTCTTTTCTCTTAAAGACAATCCGAATACACAAAGCGTGACAACTTATCGGGATTTCGAATAAAAAAGATATTAGAAATTTTATGGTGCTCAAAGACAAAAACCTGACAACTTACTATTACACCTTCTTCATAATGAAACACTGCGGGCTGGTGATTAACCCCGCCATATTCAAATGTCCGCTTCGAAAAGAATTTCGTTTGCAATCCCCTTAAAAACTTAATTACATTAACCCTGCCCAGAACAGGTTTCAACGCGGCCAATGCCTTTCCTCCACCGTCAGACACTATAGATACATCTACCTTAAGCATTAATTCTAATCTGTCAACATCACCTTCTTTTATCACATTTATATATTTTAACAGTAATTCCTGTTCAATATCCTTTTTAACTACTTTTCCATCCTGTTTCAAGGACTGTTTGGCCCGCTTCAGAACCTGCCTGGAGTTACTAACGGTTGTTTCCAACACTACAGCAATCTCCTCATGACTATAGTCGAAAGCTTCTTTAAGAATAAAAACCGCTCTTTGACGAGGGTTTAATTTTTCAAGAAGAACCATTAAGGAGTAAGAAAGAATATCCTTCTTATTTAAAGTAAAATCTGCACCCTGAGTATCAACAGGCTCAGGCAACCATACCCCTGGATATTCATTCTGTAATCGCTGACTCTGCTTCTTGTAGTTAATGGCAAGATTAATTACTGACCGTACTAAATAGGCTCTTTCATTAATAATATTGGCTGAATCTACTTGCAAAAATTTTAGAAAAGCATCTTGTACAATATCGAGTGACGCCTCATGTGAGCCCGTAATATTATAGGCGTATGTAGCCAGCAATGGCTTTAAATGATTCATAATACTGCTATTCCAAACTTACAGAAAAAAAGAGATATTTACTTAACGCTACATATACCTATGAAAACATCAACACTACTACTTTTCACCCTTTTATTATCGATACATACTGGATGTAAACAATCTAAAGAGAAACTAATCCTGGGCATCCCCGACCCTAAAACCCTTAACGAATCATACGTCAGTAATCCCGATAATATCCTGGCTCCCGAAACCGTTTCTACTTTAAATGAAAAACTCGGCGCATTAGACCAATCTGGTAAAGCACATATTGATGTGGTATTTGTTAAAAGTATTGGAGATAATGTACCAAAGGAAATTGCAACCACACTATTCAACACCTGGAAAATTGGCAACAAGGAAACCAATAATGGCCTGCTTATATTTATAGTTGAAGACCAACATCGAATAGAATTTGAAACAGGATATGGGTTAGAGGGAATATTGCCTGATGTAACATGCTACAAAATCCAACAGGATTATATGATCCCCTATGCCAAACAAAACGACTATGACAACGCAGTAAAAAAGGGTGTAGATGCTGTTATTCAACATATAACTAACGACAACAACACGATATATGATAAGCCAGACAGTACATCAACCACACTAAGCGATGTAGAACCAACTATTATCGACCCCGGCATTTCACAACCTTACAATACATCACCACAAGGTCTAATTGAGCCTCCAAAACAAAGGTCGGCCCCAATAGTTGATTTCCTTCTGCTTATTATACTTGCAATTTATATCCTGTCTTCTTCCTTGGTCGGTCAGCGCCTAACAGCACACAAAGGTATACCAAGAATAAAAAATCCGGTTATCTATTTCCTGTGTATACCTCCTATTGCCCTGATCATTTTGCTAAACATATACCTACCATTTGAATGGCATAACATCCGAACAATTCTAATACTTTATTTCTTTTTATGGGCATATGTGAACTTACACTTCTATTTTTTAGGCAAAAAGCTAACTTCTACCCTAAAGGATAAAACACAACATGAGCAATACATGGCTTGGCAATCAACGCATTTACCATCTCAATACATTCGAAAAGCATTTCCAACACCATTCCTAAAATCTTACTGGAACAGGTATACTGAGCTCCTTCATACTTTAAGAACAACCCCAATGATCTGTGAAAAATGCGGCAATAAGATGATTATACTTAGCGAGGAAAAAGATGACCAATACCTACTAAAAGGAAATATTATCGAGGAACAAATTGATTCTATAGATTACGATGTATGGGTTTGCAGGCCATGTAAAAAACAATTAATACTCGACTATAAAAACCCCAAATCTAAGGCACAGGAATGTTCAAAATGCCATTTCCATACCTTTTTGTATAAACGACAGGCTATACATAAAGCCTCAACTACTGAAATCGAAGGTTTTGGACATAGTTATTACTTATGCGAATATTGCAAATACGAAGAGAAAATAAAGTTTACAATTGCAAAGATATCTAAATCCAATGGGTCTTCATCTTCAAGCAGTAGCAGCAGTTGGTCTTCATCATCATCAAGCAGTAGCAGTTCTTCAAGTAGTAGCGGAGGCTCCTCAGGAGGAGGAGGAGCGGGTAGCAGCTGGTAGGTGCTATCATAATAGCTTTGCTATTACGATATATATCTTCATTTCTTTTATATTCGCTTAATCGCTACCTCTAACCCACTAACAATGAAACGAATTACGCTCTCGATCTTTATTATTTTAATCAGCTCAGGCATATTAAAAGCCCAAGAAGCCTTTACCATAACCGGCACTGTCCACAACGGGAAGAATGAAGCCATAGAACGGGCTACAGTTTTTATTGACGGATCACAAAAAGGCACAGTAACCAATGCCCAAGGTGAGTTTAAATTCTCAAACATCAAACCCGGTACTTACCAGGTCATCGTGAGTATGATTGGTTATAGTTCTAAAAAACAAAATGTTATTATTCAGGATCAATCTGTCTCATTAAATACCATTATGACAGAAAAACCTACAGTTCTACGTGAAGTAAAAATCGGAAATGATTCTCAACGAAAGGAGAACATAAAAATATTTCTTAAAAATTTTCTGGGAGAATCTGAGAATGCAAAGCAGTGTAAGGTATTAAACCTGGAGATACTTGATTTTTCAACTATTAAAAAACTTCTGGAGGCTACAACCGATGACTTTCTAATTATTGAAAATAAAAGCTTAGGCTATCGCATTAAATACCTACTCAGAAATTTTCGCTACAACAAAGAAACCAGTGTTACCAGTTACGATGGAGAATCTATGTTCGAAAATCTTGATGGATCTGACAAAGAAAAAAACACTTGGATTGCCAATAGGAAAGAAGCCTATGAAGGATCTCTTATGCATTACTTAAGGGCCCTTTATAAAAACACTTTAACCCAAGAAGGATTTGTTACCCATGAAGTAATGAATAACATTCAACCACTACAACTAGCTCCAACGCCTGTAGACATGGAAAAATACATCAATAGAACTGACAGCAACTTTGTTAAATTAAAATTCAAAACCCGTCTCTATGTTGTTTTAAATAAAGGAAAGGCTTTGATCTCCAATAACCCTGATGATAAAAAAACGATCACTCAGTGGATGGGTAAAAATGGATCGATTGTCAAACTCTTTTTGGAGGAAGCTACAGTAGATAGCAAAGGCAGTTATGTAGATTACCGAAGCTTTTTTATCCAGGGTTTTTGGGGAGGTAAAAGAATTGGCGACCAACTACCGTTTGAATATAACTAATCAATAAAAAAGGGATGTCAGGGGCTACTTTACTCCCTGACATCCCTATTAAATTAAGGCTGAAATAATCTTAATATCCTTGATTCTGATGAAAAGCCTTGGTTACATCCAACGTTGATTGAGGTATTGGAAATATCCTTCTGGTAGGCTGAGATGTTGGCTTGGCACTAAAAGGAAGCTCGTATTTCCCAAAACGGATCATCTGTGGTCTTCTAAACATTTCCCAATAAGTTTCAAAAGCAATTTCTTTATAAAGGGTAGCTTCATCAAGTGACGATATCGCTACACCTGGCGCATTTCCATAAAGCGATTCTCTTTTTCTTGAGGTGCGCAAAGTATTAATGTCGCTTAATGCCAATGCAGTTTGTCCTTTACGGAAATACGCTTCTGCCCTCATTGTATAAATAACCCCTAAACGGAACAACGGAATATCGACGTTGCTGCTACCGTTACCTTCTTCAGGGTCAAACTCAAACTTAAATACACGCGCCCCTCTGTTGATCTGATTTTGAGCAAATACAGCTTGCGTTGGATTAGTAAAATTAAGCTCAGGAGTAAAATCCATCCGTGTACCTGTACTTTTTTCCATATAAAGCTCCGAAACTTTAATTCTTCCGTTGTCAGTCATTTCAAAACCACCGGTAGAAGTTAGTTTAGGGCCATACTGAGGGCCAACCATGATACCGCGATTAAAATGAAACCATGGCAGGTTATTGCTTTTAGGGACAATATCTGCTGCAGGAACACTCCCCACAGCATCGTTCATAAACCAGGTTCCATCACTATATTGATACTTTCTGGAGAACCTTGGATCGTCATGGTTTCCATTCCAGGTCGCATAAAATTCCGGACTGATACACGCCGCATTAGTTCCTCTATTTGCAGGAGATGGTTTCTGGTTACGCTCTACTCCAACATAAGCAAAAGAATTAGAGCCATTTCTGATGTAATCTATTTTTTGGACAACCACAAAGATAAGTTCAGAACCACCTGAATTTTTGATAGCGAAGTTGTCGAAATAATTACTTTCCAGGCGGAATTTGCCAGGATTGATCAATAATGAGGTGTAATAGATCACCTTATCCATATCGGTGTCATTGCTGTTTACCGACTTCTCATTAAAATTAAAAGAAGCAGCATAGCGGTCTTTATACACTGCGCGGTTAAGATACATATTGGCCAATAATCCATAAGCTGCTTCTTTAGTAAACCTTCCATTGTGAGTTGATTGTTCCCCGAGAGGTGCTAAGCTTGGGATTAAACCTTCTACCTCTGTAATAAGCTCATCTATTGCTGATTCCGCCTGTTTAATTTCGAGTGGAGCCTTTTCATTAGCAGGATCACGATAAGGGGCTTGCCCAAAAAGATCAAGGGTTGTATAGGTATAGTAGGCTAATAAGCCTTTAGCTTCAGCAAGAAAAAGGTCTTTTTGCGCACCGGTGCCTGTACTGTTTGCTTTTATAGCGGTTAATGATCTGGTGATTCCGTTGGTAAGCATATTCCAGTTGTCGGTTACGATAGGGTTATCTGCTGCCCAGGTAAACTCATGCATAGATCGCCATTTACCTCCATCACCCCAGTCGCTCCCGCGTGTAGGTAGCAGGGCCTCATCTGTAGTGTATTCCTGTAATGAAAATACAGCACCATGATCTACAAAGGTTCCATCGCCCAATCTATCGTACGCGGCGGCTAAAGCACCAGCAGGATTGGAAGCGTCTTCACCTAATACTTCATCAAGCACAACCTCGTTTAATTTTGTACAGTTGGTAAGAAACAAGGCTCCAAGTAGAAATATGATATTTCTTGCTCTAAATAGTTTGTTTGTTTTCATTTTTATAATTTTATAGTTGCGCCAAAAAGAAACGTTTTTGCAGTTGGATAACTAGAATAATCTATACCCAATGATTGGTTTCCACCACTCGATTTTGGACTGTTAATTAATGGGTCGTAACCACTGTAATTGGTGATTGTAAATAAATTTTGTCCGGTAACATAAATGCCTAAACCATTAAGCCAGGTAAGCTTGCTGAACTTAAAATTATAACCCAGACGTGCTGAATTAAGCCTTAAGAAATCCGATTTCTCTAAGTAAAGTGTAGAAAGTTGAGGTGGATTTGCCGGATTGGCTCCTGATTTAAAATAACGGGTAGAAACGTTTCTGTCTGAAGCCAGGTTATTAATGTTCAATGCATTTAACCCCGTATTATTTACCAAATAACCTCCCGACTGCCCTATGATTGAAAACGAGAAGTCAAAGTTTTTGTACGTCATCTGGCTGTTAAAACCATAAGTAAACTTCGGAATTGCCCCTTCGATGATGACACGATCATTGTTATTGATTACCCCATCGTTGTTAACATCCTTGAAGATATTAGCTCCTTTATCATCATATCCGATATGTTCCAATAGGTAAAATGACCCCGCGGCGTAACCACTTTTATAAATATTGGCTGCTACTCCTGATTGCCCAGGACCAGATATAGTTCCTGAAAGGATTTCTGAAACCGGTAGGTTTTCAATTTTATTTTGGAGCGTAGCACCGTTAGCATCAATTGACCACATGAAATTACCGTTGTCGATCAGCCTTGAGCCAAGCATAAACTCAAGCCCTTTGTTTACAATTTTACCATCAATATTTACCCATACCGTATTGGTTGGACTTAAAACCTGTGAGGGAATATTAAGAATAGCATCGGTTGTGGTTTTTTTGAAGTAATCCAATGTTCCGTACAATTTTCCTTTCCATAGTTCAAAATCCAATCCCACATTATATTGAGTTACTACTTCCCACTTTAAATCAGGATTTGGTGTTCTGGTAACAGATATACCATTTACCAGGGCTAAATCATTATATAAGTAGTATCCATCGCCAGTCGATAGTGCATAACTCGCTTTAGTGATTTTGTTTTCAACCTCCTGGTTACCTGTTTGCCCCCAACTTGCTCTTAATTTAAGATTATCCAGGAAAGAAAGATCTTTTAGGAAATCTTCTTGAGACATGTTCCACCCAAGTGCAAAAGAAGGAAAGTAACCGTATTTGTTATTTTTTCCGAAACGGGTAGAGCCATCAGCACGTACGGAAGCTGTTAACAGGTATTTGTTCGCATACGAGTAGTTGACCCTTGAGAAAAATGATTGCAATTCATTTTCCTGTGCAAATCCGAATACCCCTGTTTGTTTCCCCGCAAAGCCCGGATTGTTTTCAGGCAAAACACCTGAGCTTTCAGCGGCTATACCATCAATGCTAAAGCTATTTCCGTCCCTTTCAAATTTCTGATAGGAGAATCCGCCAAGAACTTCCAGTTTGTGTTTGCCTTCTAACAGATTATAATTCAGATAGTGCTCCATAAGTGTGCTTTTGGAGTTTAAATTGTACTGAACATATTTTCCGGTTGGATTAATATCGGTAAGGTTAGGGAAGATCGTAGTGTTCCTCTCTGCTACAGAACGATCTAAACCCAGGTTAAATTTATATTCAAGACCTTTCACTATTCTGAAAGAAAGATCCATATTTCCAAGAACCCTTAACGTGCGCGTCCTATCTCGATAAACGCTAAGCAAATAAGCCGGGTTGTAGTGCGCATTCATATTGAAATTGGTGTATTTACCATTTTCATCAAAAACCGGACGGGTTGGATTAGACATTAGTGTCTGTATAATCAGCTGACCATTAGAACCTCCGTCATCACTGGTTGGAACACCATCATCTTTTGTTTCACTTGCCGTAAGATTAACACCGATTTTTAAACGCTGGTTATCCAGAAAAGATTCGGACGCGTTGATCCTGCCTGAGGTACGTCTGAAATCACTATTTTTTACAATACCTTCCTGATCCATTTGTGCAGCAGACACGTAGTAATTTCCGGAATTTGTTTGTTTTGAAAACGACAATGAACTGTTTCTTGTTTGAGCACGACGGTAAATCACATCCTGCCAATCGGTGTTGCCGCCATGATCAAAAGCCTTTTCAGTAATTGCATTACGATATTCATCTGCAGAAAGCAAATCAAGCTTATGCGCTACAGTAGAAAGGCCAAGGTAAGAATCGGCCGTAAAAGAAGCCTCTCCCTTTTTTCCTTTTTTGGTGGTTACAATAACTACACCGTTGGATCCACGGGCACCATAAATTGCTGCGGCAGAAGCGTCTTTTAAAACAGAGATAGATTCAATATCGCTTGTGTTTAAAAAGTTAAGCGGATTCTTTGCCTTCGATGATCCGAATCCTACATTTTGTCCGGTCGGACTTACATCGTCGTTAGTTAACGGAACCCCATCTACCACAAAAAGGGGTGTACTTCCACTTCTGATAGAGCCTACACCACGGATAGTAACATCAACACCACCGCCAGGCTCACCGCTACTGTTTACTACCCTTACACCGGCAACCTTACCCTGTAATAAGTTATCGGCAGAGACTACAACTCCTTGCCTAAAGCTCTTTTCATCTAGTTGGGTAACTGAACCAGTTACATCCTTTTTTGTTTGTTTTCCATAACCTACAACTAAAACTTCGCCCAGATTGGATGCATCAGGTTCCAATTTAATGGTAAGCACATCAGAATCTACCGTAACCAGCTTGTTTTTATATCCTATAAAGGATATTTCCAATGTTTTCCCTTTAGTGGTCTTGATTTCAAACTCTCCTTTAGCATTAGTACTTACGCCATTTTTTGTACCGGGCTCTCTAACTGTTGCTCCGGAAAGGGGCATATCCTTTTCGTCCAACACCTTACCTCTTATGATCTGCTGAGGCGACACTATGGAAGCCGTTTTATCCTTTTTATTCTTACTAATCAGTACCAGGTTTTCAACAATACTATAGCTAAAATCGGCTTTCTCCGACAGATCTTTAAGCACCTCTTTAAGTGGCTTAGAGTAGGTAACAGGATATGTTTTTTTATCCGCAATTACCGCCTCACTATAGCTAAACTTATAGTTCGTTTGCCTGCTCAATTGTAAAAAGATGTTTACCAAGGTCTCATTGGAAGCCTTAGCATTTTCACTGAAGTAACTGTTAACCAATGTTTTTGACTGTGCCGGCTGCATAAGCAGAAAAACAGCAGGCAGAAAACATATCCTTTTCAGGTTAAAAAAAGTATATTTATAGTGCATATTTAAGTTATTAATTTATTTGATACTTAATAGTTAGCCGTAGTTGTTCTCAGCAACTGCGGTTTTTTTTTATTGACTTACGGCTACGGTATTTCCATATGATTTGAATTTTAGGTGAGTAACATAATTGATTTGATCCAGGATATTTTGAAGGGATAAACCACCCTTGATATATAGTGTTATCCTTGTATTTAGTATCTCTTTATCTTCAGGCTTAAAGTTCACCCCATACTTGAAATTCAGGAGTGTAAATATTTTATGGAGGGTTACATCGTTCAAATCTATGTCCTGCTTATACCAGCTGTAAAGCGACATGTCACTTACGCTTTGTTTTTTAAGTCCTGATGTAGTGAAAACCGCTCTTTCATTGGGTTCTAAATAAGTAATCTGCTTATCTGAAGACACGCGCACATGCCCGGTAATTACAGTAACGTTTGACCTGCCTTTATCAAGGCTGACATGGAATGAGGTTCCCAGCACTCTTGTTTTAATATTGGCGGAGGTAATGATGAAAGGGTGATGTGGGTCTTTTGAAACTTTAAAAAAGGCATTACCTTTTAACAGGGTAACGGATCTGGTTTCGCCGTTAAATTGTTCAGGGTATTTAAAGACTGAGTTTGCAGCAAGGTAAACCAACGAACCATCATCAAGCTTTACAGAATCGGTAGCAGACAGAGTTGTTATGGTAATATCTTTAACATCAACCCCAGACTTTAGCAAGATTCCAAGGCCTAACATCATGACAATACATGCAGCTGCGGCGTACTTATAATATTTTGTGAAAGAGCTTTTTACATCACTACGAGTTTTTATCTTTTTAAAGATATCAGCAGAAACAGTTTCCTTAGAACCCATTTTTGTACTATCCCATTCAGCATTCTCAAACTCTTTATTTAGAAAGTCTTCTAACAGATTTTTTTCTGCTTCAGAAATTTCATTTCTCTCCCTTTTCTCTATCAGATCTCTGAGATAATGTATCTTCTTTTTTGTCATAATACTTATAAATCAACTATAAGTACCATCGATGGCAAAAAAGTACTATCGGAATTTGTTAAATTATTATTAAGATATCATTAAGTTGAGCAGCAAGGTAAATTCCAATTGCAAAGATTAGCAAGAATGTTTCTCCGGCATGGAGTCTTAACTGCTTTAATGCCGAAGTAACCTGGTTTTTTACAGTTTGTTTGGAAAGATTCAGTTTAGCCGCAATTTGCGCGATATCCATTTCCTCTAATTTATTCATAATCAGAATTTCTTTCCTTTTTTCGGGAAGATGTTCTAATAATGAATAAAGTTTAGCCAGCAGCTCGGGTTCCAGTGAAGGAGTGTTTTCCACTATGTAGTTCTCAAACTTTTCCTCAAGAACTACCGTATCAAAGCGCTTTTTTCTGTACTCCTTTAATACCTGATTTTTGGCGGCCCTAAATAAATAATTTTCTATGGATAAGACCTGGACTTTATCTCTTCTGTCCCACAGGTCGGTAAAGATATCCTGTACTATATTTTGCGAAACATACTCATCACATGTCATCTTAAAACAGAAAGCATATAATTTTTCCCAATGTTGGATATAAACATATTCAAAGCTTTTAAGATCTTTCATTGGAGCATGTCTCTTTGTATGCTAAGTAACAAAACTTAAATGGCCTCAATTTTATTTAAAGGTTATATTTAAATTAATTTTTAGTATTTGGTTAGCTGAATATACTTATTTTATGCAAAAAGTCTTAATATAAAATTGGTCTGGTTTTATTCCGGCATATCCACACTGGCGCAATTCAGGATATTCTTTCTACATTTTGATGAGTACCATACACTTGTTTATTTGGGACTCCCCTCCTAACTATATCTTAAAGCATCTTTTCTCTGGCGGCCTGGCTTTTGCATTATACTATTTGTCCGGGGAGGACCTTTTAGAAAAGTGAGGGAGATAAGCACAGGAACCAGGGTGGGTGTTTAGGGTTCATCCACCCTTCTTCTTGTTAAACCGATTTTATTCCCAAATTACGATAGGTTTCTAATTTCATAGCATTAAAATTTACGCTTCATTTTATAGAAAATAGCCACCAGTACTAGCAAAAAGCCACTAAAGCCTAATGCTATTGGCAAGGAGTATTGATGCGCAATGAAGCCAAGCATTGCAGGCCCGGCTAGTTGTCCGGCATAACCAATGGTTGTAATTGCAGGAATGGATACAGTTGACGAAACATTTTTTAATCGGCCACCCTCACTAATAAAGACCGGAACAATATTGGCTGCACCTAAGCCCAGCAAAATAAAGCCTAACAATGCTGTAACCAGCCAAGGTGTAAGTATTACTAAAAAGATTCCTGCGGCTCCAATAAGGCTTCCACCGATAACAACTTTACGACCATCAAGATGAGAAACAAGTTTATCTCCCAGGAGGCGCATAGTAGCCATTGCAATTGAAAATGCAGCATACCCCACGCCCGCCAGTTCCTCGTCTATCTTTCTATTTTCGGTGAGAAAAACTGCGCTCCAGTCCAACATTGAACCTTCCGCAAGAAAAACAGCAAAGCACATTGCACCTAAGAAAAGAACACTTCCAGTTAGCCATGAGAATGACTTACTATTGCCATTTTGAGCATCCGAAGAGAACTCCTGAATGGCAGCCCTTTCCGTTTCCATATCAAACAAAGTATTATACTTCCATGAAACAATGAGGATTAGCAGAACAGCAATACTTATTGCAGCCGTTATTGGCTCAAGACCTAATTTCATCAGGAAGCCCAAGCCCAAAGATCCTAAAAGCCCTCCTACGCTAAAAAGCCCATGAAGGGACGACATAATGGGCTTACCGAACCTGTTCTGCACCTGTACTCCATGAGAGTTCATGGCCACATCGATAGTGCCCACAGCGGAACCAAATATGAACAAGACTACACCCATCCAGATAATATTGCTCATAACTAAAAGCAATGGAAGCATAAGCGCCATAACTATAGCTGAATAAAGCATTACTATCCTGCTTCCATATCGATTTGATAAAATACCGCTTACAGGCATCATACTAATTGCCCCGGTTCCTAATAATAGGAGGAGCAATCCCAAACTTGCATCATTTAACTGAAGCCTATCTTTCGCATAAGGAACCATTGGCGCCCAACTAGACACACCAAGCCCACATACTAAGAAGACTGCCTTTGTAGCTTTTCTCGCCTTTATTGTTTTTTCAATGATATCCATATACAGTATTTAAGGTGCAATACTAATGCAAATTTGCATAATTTCGCAAAACACTATAATACTAGCTAGCAGTATAAAGATCTCTTATTTACACACGGCTACCCGTAATAACAGATATAAGCTACGTCATCATCACAGATAATATCAAAAGATGTTCCGGCAACTACATGGAAATTTTCTTGTTCTTTATATGCTTTAAAGCTCTCTCCATTAAGTTTTACCTGCATAACGCCCGATACGATCACCATTTCTTCTGGTGAAGAAGCAGAAAAAGTATAGGTACCTTTTTTCATCACACCAACGGTAGCTTTACCTTTTGATGTTTCTAGTCCAAGGCTTTGCACTTTTCCTTCAAAATATACATTATGGGATACTGACTCGTTAAGTTCAGAAGAGTTATCAGAATTACTCATGATTTTGTTTTTTATTGGGTTCAAGGTTGTTATTGAGCGCAAATGTATTAAATAATTTAAATCTCAATACTTAATTTTCACAAAGCTTACTACCCAAATAAAACACCACAAAAAAAGCCCCGGTTACCCGGGGCCTTCTCATGGATTGAAATTATTATTTTGCTTTATTTGCCGCTGTTTTATCAGCATTCATAATCACCCCTACACTTAAATTCTCTGTCCTTAAACTGGCAAAATTATCAAACTTAACATTCTCCATATTGCTTGCAACCAAGGTGTGCTCATTCGAACTACCACTCATCTTTAACACCGCATCATCACTGATCACTGTATACAAACTACCAACTGTAGATTTAATTTTAGCTGTTGCACTTTGACTTAAAAACAACTGAAGATATTTAACATCAAAGTTGCCTTTAGTTACAACCACCGAACCGCCGGCAGCCTCTATCCTTTGAAGATCTTTTACAGAAACATTTACAGTAACCTGATTACTTTCTGTAGAGTTGATATACAAAGTTTGTCCTTCTCTTAAAACCGATGTTTTATCAGCATTAAAGTTTTCATCAACAAAAACTCCTTCTTTATCGCTTTGCGTTAATACGATCTTCACATTTCCTGCAACCCAAACTTTGTTGATTCCATTTGATGTTGTTTTTACCGAAGTAATTTCAATTTTGTTTGCAGCTAAAGTTGTCATTGCTGAAGAGGTTAAAAAAATTGCTGCTAATGCTGTTCCGAATAATGCTTTTGTAAGAGTTTTCATGACTTTATGTTTTAGGGTTTTTCTTATTGTTTTATTAATAAGACGTCATTACTCCCCTTTCGTTTCAGCCAAATCCGGCGTATTATACCAGCATCGTGTAACTCACGACCAACTCCCCAAAAATTTCGACCAACGGCTGTAATTATTTATTAGATATGAGCTCAATCTACGCTTAACCCCAAATCATCAAGCTTCTTTTTGGTGTCTTCGTAGTCTGTATGACAAATCCCTGTAAGACCAAGACCTTCTGCAATCTGCACAAAAAGCATTCTATCATCAATGTAAACACTTGTTTCAACATCGCTCTGAGAAATATCTATAGCAACTTTAAAGATATCAGCATCTGGCTTTCTAAAATGCACAAAACTTGATGAGATGAAAAAGTCGACAAATTCATTCAGTCTGAAAGTACTTATTCTATACTGGTTAAGTTCTCTTCCTTCGTTGCTGATTACAGCAACCTTTAGATTATACTTTTTCTTAAGATCACATATCAGTTTAATCATGTCGTTATACGGAAGCGATTTACTAACCATAAACTCCTTAAAATCATCTTTAGAATAATCCCGATCTTCATAAAACACCAACCTGTCCAGATATTCATCAAGTGTAATTTTCCCAACCTCATAGGTATCAAAAGTAAGATGATGCCTTTCTTCCAATTCTGTAAGTTCAAGATTGAATAGCTGAGCGGCTTCAGCTCTTGCCTTCCTGTCCCATCCATTAGTTAGCAACACCCCACCGATATCGGTAAAAAGTGTAGTGATCTTTTTATTCTGGCTCATCTTAAATTCCTTTATTTTACAACTGCAATTGCCATTCCATCATATTCTTTCACACCGACGGTTTGAAGTATAGTCGCGGTAACATTCTGATTAGAAGCCAACATTTTATTGAAACGTTGTACGCCAATAACCCTTTCATCTGTACTATTTTCATCCAGCACTTTACCCTCCCGGATTACATTATCGCAAATTATTACTGTCCCAGTGTGAGATAGACTTAAGGCCATTTCAAAGTATTCAGCATAAGGTGGTTTATCCGCATCAATAAATATAAGATCAAAAGGTTCTTCATTAGCCTTTTTTAGTTCCACCATAACATCCATTGCCTTACCAACTCTTAAATCCACTTTGGCCAAAAGTCCCGCTTTTTCAATATTCTGTTTTGCAACAATTGCATGACGAGGATCAAACTCGACTGTAACAATCTTGCCATCATTAGGGATTGATCTTGCCAGCCATATTGTACTGTAACCTCCAAGCGTCCCCAGCTCAAGCACTCTTTTTGCATTGCACATCAGTGCAATAACCTGCAAAAACTTGCCCTGATTGGCAGTAACGCTAATCTGAGGCATTTCTGCATCATCTAAAGATTTTATGGTCTCCTGAAGAACTTTATCTTCAGGTGCCAGTAATTCACTAATGTAATGGTCCACTTTACCAAATATTTCCTGATCCATATACAAATATAAAATTCATGGCGACATGAGCAATTACAAACCGTGAGGTAATCCTTTCTAAATTTATATATTTGATAAACAACACAAATGTTAAACTAAAATGAGAATCAGAATTAACAACCTAAGTTTAATCCTGGTCGTCCTACTTGCATCTTTTAATGTTAGTAAAGGCCAGAAAACAACAAATTTCACCAAGTATGTAAACACCTTTATCGGGACAGCCCCACTTACCGATTCAGCAATTCTTGGCTACAACCTACCTCAAGGCTGGCGGTCATGGGCAGGACTTACATTTCCAGGCTGCTCTATGCCAAATGCAATGGTACAACTTAGTCCTATCACAGAATATGGATCAGGTGCCGGCTATGAATACGAAGACAATATGATTTATGGGTTTACCCATACCAACAAAGGCCACTGGAATCTTTGTAACGTCCCTATTTTACCCGTTTCAGGAACTACTTCGGGTCAGGATGCCAAATTCGGCTCTCACTTCTCTCATAAAAAAGAAAGTTCAGCTCCAGGATTTTATCAGGTGTACTTAGATGACTACAATGTTAATGTGAGCCTTACTTCCACGTTAAGATGTGGATACCACAAGTACGAATACAAAAATAAAACAGGCCGTAAAATACTCTTCGATCTTGCTAAGGCAAACAACAGAGTAGGAAACTGGAAAATTGAACAAATAGGAAACACCGACTTACAAGGCTTTCAGAATGTTGGTGAAGTAATCTATTTTTACGCCAGGCTGAACACTAACATTGAGAAATTAGAAAAACAGGAAGAAGGATCCAAAAAAGGTTTTGCAATGGTTCACCTCTCTGATGGCGGCAAAGAGCCTGTTGAACTTAAAATAGGATTGTCTTTTGTAAGTGTTGAAAATGCAAAAGAAAACCTTGAAAAGGAAATTGGAGCTAAAACGTTTAATCAAATACGCAGCGAAGCAACCCAAACATGGGAAACAACATTATCAGCTATACAGGTAAAAGGCGGTACAGAAAAGCAAAAACAAATGCTTTATACTTCTCTATACAGGTCATTACTTTGGCCTGCATTACGCAGTGATGTAAACGGAGAATATACAGATGCAAAAAGAAAAGTATCAAAAGCTGATTTCAACTATTATACAGAACCTTCTTTATGGGATACCTATCGCAATAAAGATGTTCTTTTAGGTCTAATTTCTCCTAAAGTGGCACTTGATGTAATCAAGTCGATGAAAGATGTTGGCGATAAAACCGGTTTTATCCCTACGTTTTTCCATGGAGATCATGGCGCTTCATCAATTGTGGGAGCATACCTGAGAGGGATCGATAACTTCGATGTTGAAGGTACTTACAAACTGCTTTTAAGAAATGCTAATGTATCTCCCGGAGCAAGACCTCATCTTGAAGAGTATATCCAAAAAGGTTATATCTCTGATCCGGACATTGCCAATCCACATGTAGAAACCAAAGCCAATGCAGGCGTTTCTAAAACCTTAGAATACTCTTACGACGATTATTCCCTTGCTCAAATGGCTAAAAAACTTGGAGATACTACGAACTACAGAATCTTAATGGCCAGGTCAAAAAACTACAAAAACATGTTTGATCCATCTACAAGATTCATGAGAGGTAGATTGTCAAATGGGGATTGGATTAAGAACTTCAACCCGCAATACCCCTACTATGAATACATGTACAGAGAAGCAAATGCATGGCAGGTATCTTTCTTTGCACCGCATGATATGCCGGGATTAATTGAATTGTATGGTGGACCGGCAGGATTTGAATCAAAGCTTGATTCATTGTTTACCGTGCCTTGGAACCCAAAATACATAGCCCGAAATGTAGAAACGATGATAGGTCAGTATTGCCATGGTAATCAACCTGACCATGAAGCTCCATTCGCTTACCACTTTATAGGCAAACCTGAAAAATCACAGAAAATCATCGATAAAATCTTGAATGAACTATACGGAATCGGTAAAGAAGGATTGGCGCTTTCAGGCATGGATGATGCAGGGGAAATGTCAGCGTGGTATGTATTAAGCTCATTAGGTTTATATACATTTTCGGCGACAGACCCAGAATACATTGTAACTGCTCCTCTTTTTGATGAAGTAGTTTGGAAAACAAACACCAACAAGATCCTTACCATCAAAAAACCTGGAAAAGGAAGAGGAATTACCGGCATAAAAGTTAACGGAGTAGAGAACAAAGGCTACTTTGTATCCCACGACCTATTTAAAAACGGCGGTAATGTAGAGATTACCACAAAATGATAGATACACTGTTTAGCTTTTGCCAATAAGCAGCAAAAGCTAAACAGTTTTTTCAATCGCATCATCATCCCAAAACTGAGTTTCCGCACTCATATCTTCGCATAGTCCGCTTCGCCTTACGTCACATAAACCGTTCAAAGACTAAAACGGCATGTTAAGCATCATTATCTCGCAGTACACTAAATCCCGAAATAAGCGCCTCTTTTTATGCCTAAATTAGATTACACATCAAGTAATCGCTATCCCTATGGCAAACTCCCTAAATCCTCAACGATACGTTGCATTGATACACGATATTGCAGATCAGTCAGAAAGTAACAATTCCAATTTAACTGATTTATTTGGAATGCTCCAAAAATCAGATCTGGACAACCGAAGTGTTAAACTACTTAAAAATGAAACTCCGGATGTAATCCGTGAAAATCTTAGTAAGAGTACCCTTTTAGAAACTTTCATTAATGCAAAACCTAGCAAACTTGCCAATGAGTATCAAGTTGTAAGGCGCGAAACACCACTTAGCACTGATCAGATTACAAAAAACTTTACAGCTAATGCCGCTGCAAATCCGACAAAAACCCTTGGTCCTTTTAAAGCTGGTGATGGAAGGTTGTTTTGGTTTGATTTTTACAAATACGAAAAACTCATTCGTGTCTTTTTAAACGGCGAGAGTAAGCCTTTCATGCTCATCCCTTTGAAATTATTATTAATTCAGAGGTCCACCACCCAATATACAATAGGCAAGGGCAGCATATGGTTAAGAGCAAACCTCTTTGCTGATAAAGCGGGCAACACAAGATATACCGGGGTTAAAATCAAAAGCGGAAAAATAACCTTCAACAAAAGCATTCAAATCACTGGAGATTCTATAACAATAACCGCTCAAAACACCTTCACACTTGATCTTTCACTAGACAATGCCTTTCAATCAACAGGAACAGGCAGCTGTGGAATAGATGCCAGAATATCACAAATAAACCTCCCGGAAGCAATAACCCTGAATTACGCTTCAAAAAAGATAACAATTAATAGTGCAGGAAATAGTAGCTGGCAAGTATATGGAGACCAAAGAGCCTTTATCTTCCTACCTGGTAAAGCTGTTGGCTATGCCGAAGAAATAGACCGATTGGTCATTCCCCTACGTACAGATGTACCGGATTTTGCAGTTCGAAATTGCGAATCAGGATTCTTTAAATTAGTGGGTAAAGCGAAGGTAAATGCAGCAGCATGGTGCTTTGCTCTTGGTGAACTTGATGTAGACAAACCATTCTCAATCAAAAACAATGGTGCACTGGCTGTAATGTGCCAAAAGGGGTTGAACTGTAAATGGCAAGGTATTGAAGATAAAGACCAACCCATCATATTAAATACGCCGTTAGTTCTCGCCGAACCCGGTATGATAAACGTTCATGAATATAAAGCCAACTTCAACGTTATCACCGAAAATTATAAACTATGGCAAAAAAACATTCAACACCCGCTCAGAACAGAAGTTACCATTTCTTTCTTAAACAAAAGCAAACTGCATTACTATGCACTTGAAGAAGGCGTAGAGGGTATTGTAACTCTTGCAGATACGAACTTTGCAGTTGACAAACCTATTAAAGCAGACGGAACTGCTGCATCACCAACAACAAAGGATAGTCTTTATATAAAATATATCACCAATACCCTAAGCGAGGTAGCAATTTTGGATCTGGACATGCTAAATGAAGAGCAAAGCGGAGATATCAATTCTTTAAACCTGATTTCAACAGAAAAATTCACAACATTTAAGGGACTTCAGCAAAAATATCAATTTGCCATTTCAAACGCTTATCTACTAACCACCCCAACGGCGGGCATAATGCTGGCCGGATCTTTTAATTCAGAAAATATCATTACCAAAGGCAAGCTAACCACCATTTATGGCTTAATAGACCTTATACCTACCCTTCCTCATCCTTACACCACAAAACTTAAAAACACAACAAGAGACCGACTAACAACTTATCGTAATGCCGAAGCGTATAACAGGAGCCTTAAAGGAATTGTAACTTCCATTTGCGATTGGGATTCAACCATAGAAATACCCAAGGATGTTACCATTGACTTTAAACTACAGTACAATCAAGCCAATATTCTACCTGATACACAAATCGCACTTAACGACAATTCGTTTGCCCTTGCTACAAGGGAAAATAACGAGGTAGCTATGCTGGTGCGAAGGCAAGATGTGTTTGCACTACTTGACTTGAGCACAAATTATGATCTTTTAGGTGTATCCATGTCTTTCAACCAAATGACCGTTTCGAGTGACTGGTACGCAAATATTCAGGAAACAGGCGAGCAAGTAGTCACTATCGAAAAGATGGCGCTTAGAACACCTATGGCTCTCCTTAATGGTTTTACACTCCCTCATATATCATGGGAACCATTAGTAAACTTAACAAAACCTGAAGTAAGTGACGATCCCCCAAAGGGTATAGTTGGCTATAAGGATAATGGCCCGGCAACAATCTTTTCTCAATTTGACACTAAATTTATTGATATCGATCCACTCAAATACATGGAGCGATTCAAATCCAATCTAAAATCAGGCAGTGGTGACATTCTCCATAATGAAATAAATCCTGCGGTATTAATAAAAAGGCGTCCTATCGACAAACTTCAAAGCAGTGTATTCTTTGGTCTTCCCAACGGAAAAATCTCATTAGCTTACATAAAACCCTTTGTCAGTGAACAATCAACAGTAAACAGCAGGCATTTGGATTTCATACGGCCAGGATTTTCATTGTACAATAATGAGCTAAAACTGAAAGGAGGTCTCCAATTCAGATTATCAGCCGACAAACCTACTGGTTCAACAGCACCACCCTCCTTAAGAGGTTTTACCTATCAATTAAAAAACCTAATTGACAAGAATGGAGACGAAATAAGCCAAAGTATTTTAGGTGAAACGGTTCACAAGATCTTTAATCATAGATTTTCGGCAGGAATATCCCTAACAGGAGTTCCAATTGAACAAATTGATTTCTCAGGTTATGGTGCCAGCATGTTTAGCAATTGGTTAAATCCAGCAGCAAAATTTGCAGATGTTACACAAGTTAAATTTGATGTATTACTCGGCAGGGTATCTCATGAAGTCGTTCAGGTAATAAGCATCTTATACCCATGGGCAATTACAGTAATCCGTACAATTACCCTATATCGCAGAAATAATGCTATCATTTACCGCGAAGACAGCGGTTGGATTGCAAAAAGTGATGGCGTATTTGATTTTTCTTTTGAAGCGGTCTATGATACACACCAGCACAGTAAGCACTTCACTAATCCCTATATATTCCATCCCGGTTTAATGAGTGGATTATTTAATGTGCACAATATAAAAGAGGTTGAAGACGACAAGATTTCCTTTGATTACACTCCAACGGAAGGTGATTATTACAAAAATAATCAAGATGATTTTGTGCATGAAACCGGTAGTGGAAGCACAGCCACCGCTGAGTTTGTTGGGGTTACTTTTGATGCCAACATAAAAATAGAAAATATTAGTAGTGGAGAAACCGAAGGCTATGTAACCGGCAAGCAGTTCAAAGGATATTTACAAGTACAACCTTCTGGCGTACCCATCTCTAAAGAGGCTTTCAATGACCTAATGAATAAGAATCAAAATTCCATTGGCGGCAGCACAGATTGTGTAATGGATTTAGGTAGTAGTTCGCAAAAACTCAAAATTAACAGAGTCGATGTAGCCTCTTCATTTCAAAAAAATTCACTTGCAGACATCATTTTTGTGGTTGCTGCAAGAGGTTCAGTTCAGCTTCCCGGCGATGGCAGCTGGAGCATAGTAGAAGTTAACAAACAAAGTGGAGAGGTTCAACCGGTAACCAATAAGCTGAGTGTCCCTGTAATTAGAAAAGGAGAAAGAGACAGAGTTAAAGCAGATTTTACTTTGAACAACAAAAGTACAATTTCCCAGATCGCATTCCCTGATGCTTTGCTAAACAACGAAGCTACATTCGCACGCAGGTATGGATATGTTCAAAATACGGGAACTCAAAAACTATTATTAGCAGATCCAAGGTACGACAAAAACACACCTCTAAAACTTATTACAGAAGCTCCGCTACTAGCAGACAGCTTTAGACTCTTAAACAGCAAAGGGCCATTTCCTAATCTGGGAAATGTGTTAAAGATTGAAGATGTGATAGAGTCAGCCACAGATATTATCCCCGGCGGACTATCTAAAGCAATTGCCGGATTCCCTATACCGGATCATTTCGAATTTGATATTATCGGCAAGGATGGCGACGCTTTTAGAATGTACATTAAATACAAAAGTGATCCAAAAGAAGGAGGGGCAAAAGGCACAGTTGTAGATTACATAACAGACTCCGCTGCTGGTGGCGACAAATGGAAAAATGAATTGAGTAACATGAGTATCGTTGTAGACCTTGCCTCATTCAAATCATTAATGACCATTAGTGGCGATTTTAAAGCGAAAGCTTCTGCAAATGCCGGATTCGACTCCGGAAATGCTCCGCAACTGAAACTCGCAGAACCATTAGAAAAAATATACCAAATCCTTGAGTTTCTAGATAACCTAGATCCTACACAACCCATAGAAGCCGTAAAAAAAGGTCTGCAAATTGCCATGAGCAACGCAGCAGATTCATGGGAATATAAATTTAAAGCCTCTAAAGAAATTCCATTAGTAAAATTCCCTTTCGACTCTATCAGTTACAACTCACCAACTACGCCACTTAAGCTTGACGCCTATTTTAAAATTGGATGCTATTTTAATCAACCGATAAAAATACCGAATACCATTGAGCAGATCATACCTTCCGCCGGAGCATTTCTGGAACTCGGGGCCGACTTAAGAGTAATGTGCGTTTCGGTGGCTGCAGCTACAGTATATGCAGTCGGAAGAGCCGAAGTTGGCTTAGCTGCCGATTTAAAAAACCCACCAACACTATATTTTAAATTTGGCTTCGGTATAGAACTCGCAGTAGGCCTGCCCGTTATTGGTAGTGTCGCCGTAATGTATATGGTTGGGGTCGATATGTCTATAAACTCAGAGGTCTTCACCGTTGGCGCATTTATTTACTTCAGAGGAAGAGCAGAGATTTTTGGCGGCATTGTTACCATTACCATCCAAATTGAAGCAGCCGGAAAAATTGAAAAACCTGACAACGGACCTACCAGCTGCATTGCCATGTGCACCTTTGCTCTTGACATCAGCATATTCTGGGTAATAGACATCAGCTTCTCAGAAACCTGGGAAGAAACACGCCAGATTGCTTAATAATTAATTGAATACCACATCATAACCTATTAAAATGGAACCTACGACACTTTGTATCCTTACTTTCCCTCAGCGCTATGAAAATGGGAGGATTGTTTTTAATATAGTTGTTATCCCGCGTAATTTAAATCCATTGTTACCCATAGTTTCAGGGCAGCCTGCATTTGCTGATGCCCAGCTACACTTTAACGCAATGGTAATTAATAGCCTCGATGGGCTTCCCCTTTCAACCAATGTAACTTTTGAACGCGCAGTAGAAATAGAAAACAACATTGAAAGTAGCAGAGCAATTTGGGAAGGGCTCAAAATACAGTTGGAGCAAATGGATGGCATGAAAATCGATGATGCAGAAACCAGCAAGCCAGATCAGAAAGCCCAATCAGATGTTAATCGGTATAAAGAAGTAGCCATCAGAAAATACCTTCCAGAAAGCTACCGAAACTCATTTAACTTCATTAAAGCTAAAACCAAATATGCCCTTACCGGTGATGAATACCAATGCGCAGTTAAAAACAAAGAAAAAGACATTACAGATAAACGAACCGATAGGGATACCCTATCATGGGGTAAAGTAATTGCTTATTGTTTAAGAAATCCTCAACTTGCTCAGAAAACCGGATTGATATATAAAGCATCCGTTGCTATTCCAGACGGAGGAAAATGGTTCGAGGATGGTGGATGGCTATATGCAGATCTCGATACAGCGAGCGATTATCACGATATCTCAAAATTAAAGTATGCCGCCAGAATCCCTGCCCTTAAAGGCAAATCAACTCGCGGCTTATTTGCAGCTGTCCAATTTCCAGTTTCAGAAATTGCAGTAGAACATCCGGGTTACGATCAGGTAATGCGCGAAGCCATCCTCTATGATGATGGTTTTGCAAAAATAGTTCATGCCAATCAACCCGTCAATCAAGACCTGCTGCAAGAAAAGGATGTATCTAATCCTCCTTTAAAAGATGCTGGCATCCGATTAGGCTGGGACGATGAGCAAATAGCAATTTGGTTTAACAGACAAATGCTCCAAAAGGAAGAAACCACTGACACCGAAATAGATGCCCCACTTGGAGTATTTGGATATCGTTTGGATGTTAGAGAAAAAGGACAAGAGAACTGGCTCTCGCAGAATAAAATCATAGCTGAAAGAGGAACCTCAATTTTAAATGGAGAAATAGAAATTACCGCGATAGGGGATAAATTAGAGCCGGGCACAGAAGTACACCCGGCGGCTCATGGCAACTCTGTAAATGATGGCTTTTGGCTACCCATGTATTTTTCTGCCTGGGCTGGTAAGGCCATAACTATTGCCGACAAAGATTCTGAGGATATCAATATGCTTACGCCAGACAAGATGGTTGCACCAAATCCCGGAGTCAACAATACAATTAACACCATTCCTAAAAAAACTTTTCATCCATATATTCAGGATCCGGATCATCACCTATCCTTAATTTATGGCCACGACTACCAATTTAGAGTCCGCTTAATGGATATTTCAGGTGGCGGCCCAATAGCAGATGAGAAAGCAATTAATGGCGGAGAATGCCCTGTCGCCGATGCTCATTTTAAAAGGTATGTAGCTGCCGGCAGTTTAAATATTTTAAATATTAAGCATATTTATGATAGCCTTGATGCCGGAACCAATGAAACCCCGCTAAAAGACACAAGTATCTTAGAAAATCTGATAAACGAGGCTAACCCAGTCCTTACCATCCAAAGGCCGCTACTTGCCTACCCTGCCGTGGTGTATACAGGAAAATACACCGATCCTATCGATCAATTAAAAGCAGTTCTTGGTGACCTTCCTGATGGTGGAACAAAAAAAGGATTGGATATTGGATTACCAGATCCTGATGTAGATGCCTTTAAGGTAAGCATTGAAGTAAAGTCACTAGAAATGGATAATGCCCTTTCAGAAAACGGCAGAGAATCCTATATCTTATGGTATGAAAAGGAATATGAATTAGATTCCCAAATCAATAAATATGATCAGCTATTCGACTTGAATATTGTGTACAAAGACTTTGATAAGCTAGACTTTAAAAACGGTATCCCTCTGGATGAAAGAGGTTCAAAAAAGGAGCTCGTTTTACCAACATCCAGACATCTTCGAATTACCTTCACTCCAATAATTAATGCTGCAGATAATAACTATGCTGCCGAAAACATCATGGAAGGCAAAAAAGTCAGACTATCTTCATTTAAACCAGCTAAAAATGAGAGGTTGCTTCTATCACCGATAGATGGCGGCTTAGTGGCCATATACTTGCAACCTGAACAGTCAGCCGATCAATTAAGACAAAAAAACAACAACGGCTCAGATAGCCTAAACATTATAAACAGCAGCACACCAGTAGAACTTTCTAGATTAGCAGATGCACTGGATTTAGTCGCCCACAACCTAACTCTTGAAGGCAACAAAGGCAAAAGGATTCAGTTTGGGTGCTCAAAAGCAATGAGGCACTCAATGGCACCTGATTCTTCATCTGTTTCATTCTCATCTCTGGCAGAATTATATAATCAATGGGTTATTGCCGTTAACTATAGCCTTTTAAGAGATTGGGCATGGGACGGACTAGAAGTCGAAAGTATTTCAATTTACCGTCAGTGGAAAAAAGAGAGTGCTGCCGGTTACCAAGAAGAAGAACTTGCCGGAACTATTAATATCTCGCGAACCGCTGGTATCAATGCCCTGCAGGAACCAGACAGAAAAGACTCACAGCTTATTTTCCTGGATGCCTTTGACCCTAAAAAAGTTAATGGAGAATTCCCGAGTGAGATCATGATCAGCTATAGAATAGTAGTTAATTTTAAAGATGGCTTCGAAGCAACAGCTAAAGATCATGATATCGAAAACGAAGTAATACACTTGCCCGTTACAATTATTCCTCATCAGGTCCCTAAACTAGTTTCTGCCGGAATCGCATTATCGCCTTACATCGCCGATGAAGAAAGGTATGCATCAACCAATATAAGACAACGGTTTTTATGGTTGGAAATGGCTGAACCCCCTGCCGATCCTAACGACACTTACTATGTCCGGGTATTGGCCAATGCCCCAGACCCCTTGCTTTGCCGTATTACAGGAGACATACTAACCAATGATCCGGCAGATCCACCATTAAATGTAAACGAAGAAAAAATCAGAATTATCATTAAAGGAATGGACAATGATTTTGCAGGCATAGGTGTTATGCAGGAAATGATCCCTGAAGACGACAGCAATGGAAAATCAAGATATTTCATGGTACCGTTGCCTCCTGGTTTACATGCAGATAGCGATGAACTCTTTGGTTTTTTTAGCTATGAAATACGAGTTGGGCACAAAAAAGAACTGTGGAGCACTGCGCAAGCAAGGTATGGCCGCCCGTTAAAAGTAAACGGCGTACAGCACCCGGCTCCTGCCCTTAATTGCAACGCTTTTAGAAGAAAAAACAACCTGTTTACCGGCATTGGTCACGGACTAGTTTTAGAAAGGGAAGGCTTGCACGAGATAAATACCGCAATTAAGAAAAAAACACAAAGCGAAGTCATCGTTACAGCTCCTTTTGCCGTTGCCGTTTTAAATGGTAAAAACGTATCTGCACGACCACCGCAAACCAGCCTCTGGTACATGCTTTACACGCAAGTGAAACAAGCCGACGGCAGTACCTACCGCAATATTCTACTCGATTCTGGTCCTATGCCTTATGTTCCTCCAAAATACAAAAGAGAAATAAAATCAAATCTACTGAGAACTCCAGAGGGAATAATATTCGGTTCGGCAACAATAAAGCTAAAAGATATTGAGAGCAGGCTAACCGAATTAGGACTACCAACTAGTAGCAGTTTAAGTGTACTCTGTGTAGAAATGTTCCCGATGCAAAACGTTTGGCAAACCAGTATTGGTCATAGAGGAACAAAAAGAGAAGTTCAGGAAGCTAGAATTTTAAGCACCCAACAACAGCTAAACCCGCTAACTGATGGTTTGGGATCATACCGGATTTACCGAACTTCTCCACTAGTACCCGTGGCTAATGTATGTTGTGATGACTGTTGATAATGGTTAAATAGAATAGCGTAAAAAGCATGCTATAAAGTTGATCTCCCATTTTTTTATAATAGATTTAGGATCTTAACTAAATTTATGAAGAAAATTCTGCTCAGCCTGGCGCTGTTTTTTTCTGCTACGTCTCTGTTTGCCCAGCAAACTTATCCGGTTAACGGTTCATATGACATCAGACAAGGTACTTATGCCTTTACAAATGCTAACATTGTGGTTAGCGCAAATCAAACTATCCATAATGGTATATTGCTAATTAAAGGGCAAACCATACAGTCTGTGGGCACAGGTACATCCATCCCCAAAGGCTATGTGGTTATCGATTTAAAAGGTAAATTCATCTACCCTTCCCTTATTGATGCCTTTACTTCTTACGGATTACCTGAAGCTACACGTGCATTTACTGGTGGCCGTCAATCCATATTTACCTCAACAAAAAAGGGCGCCTATAGTTGGAATGAGGCCATAAGACCAGAAACAAAAGCCAGCACATTGTTTGCTGCAGACAGCAAAAAAGCCGACGACTTGCGCAAAGCAGGTTTTGGAAGTGTAAATGCAATTAACCGCGATGGTATTTCCAGGGGTACTTCTGTTGCAGTAACGCTAAGCGATGAAAAAGAAAACAGCACGATACTTAACCCACAATCGGCAGCAAACTATTCGTTTAGCAAAGGAACTTCACAAAATGACTATCCAACATCGTTGATGGGGGCAATAGCCCTGCTGCGTCAAACTTATTACGATGCTCAATGGTATGGCAAACAAAAAGGAGAGTACAACATCTCTTTAGAAGAGTTTAACAAACAACAAAGTATCCCTCAAATTTTCGAAGTAGAAGGATGGCAAAACATACTAAGAGCCAACAAAATTGGTCAGGAGTTTGGCAAACAGTATATCATAAAATCTAATGGCGATGAATATCAAAGGATAGATGCGGTTAAAGCAACCGGGGCAAGTCTTATCATCCCTATTAACTTCATCAAAGCCTACGATGTAGAGGATACCATTGAAAACAGAAGCATCACACTTGCTCAAATGAAAGCATGGGAAATGGCGCCTACCAACCCTGCTGCGTTAGAAAAAGCAGGCATTAAATTTTCGCTTACCACTCAAGGGCTGGAAAACCCGAAAGACTTGTGGACTAACATTCGTGCCGCTCTTGAAAATGGGCTAACCCAAAAACAAGCACTCTTATCCCTTACCGAAATCCCGGCCGGAATGATTGGAATAGCGGATAAAGTAGGGACGCTTGAAAAAGGAAAACTTGCCAACTTTATTATCACCTCTGATAGCCTCTTTAAAAAAGAAAACATCATAGAAGAGAATTGGGTGCAAGGCCAACGTTTTATAATCTTTAAAAAAGATGACGATGCTGCAAAAGACACTACAAGCAAAACCATTGCTAACACTCCTGAACCTAAGCAAAAAGAGGCAATAGGATCATTAATATTTCCCTTCACCTCCTTTGGTAATGCTACACCTTTAAAACTAGAAAGTGTTTTATTAAAAAACGCTACTGTGTGGACCAATGAAAAAGAAGGCATCCTGCAAAATGCAGATGTGCTTTTAGAAAACGGAAAAATTAAAGCCGTAGGCAAAAACCTAAATGCCGGAAATGCCAAAGCAATTGACGCAACCGGCAAACATGTAACGCCCGGAATTATTGATGAACACTCACACATTGCCGGCGTTGGAGGCATTAACGAGGGTGCACAATCTGTATCTTCAGAGGTAAGGGTAGCAGATATCATTAACTCCGAAGATGTAAACATCTATCGTCAGCTTGCGGGCGGCGTAACCACTTCGCAGATTTTACATGGGTCGGCTAATCCTATCGGAGGGCAGTCGCAATTGATTAAATTGAGATGGGGCAAATTACCTGAAGACCTAAAGTTTACAGGAGCTGATGGCTTTATAAAATTCGCTCTTGGAGAGAACGTAAAACAAAGCAATTTTGGTACAGGAGCACGATTCCCCGTAACCAGAATGGGCGTTGAGCAAACTTTTGTGGATGAATTTACACGAGCAAAAGAATACAAAGCAGAATTAGCCAAAAAGGGAAATACTGTACGCAGAGATCTGGAGTTGGACGCTATAGTCGAAATTCTGGACAACAAGCGTTTCATTACCTGTCACTCATATGTGCAATCAGAAATTAATATGCTTATGAATGTTGCGGATAGCTTGGGCTTTAAAATCAACACATTCACGCACATCCTTGAAGGTTATAAAGTGGCGGATAAAATGAAAGCCCGAGGCATCAGCGCATCTACATTCTCTGACTGGTGGGCCTATAAAATGGAGGTTGCAGAGGCAATCCCCTATAATGGTAAAATCATGCATAATGTTGGCATAACCACTGCTTTCAACTCAGATGATGCAGAAATGGCACGCCGACTAAATCAAGAGGCTGGGAAAGCCGTTTTATACGGAGGGGTATCGGAGGAGGATGCGTTTAAGTTTGTAACGCTAAACCCGGCAAAAATGCTTCATATCGATGATAAGGTTGGCAGTCTTAAGGTAGGTAAAGATGCAGATGTGGTAGTTTGGTCAGACAATCCCCTATCTATTTACGCAAAAGCAGAGAAGACTTTCGTAGATGGCGTTGCTTACTGGGATATAGATCGCGATAACCAGGTCAGAAAAGCACAGCAAACCGAACGCGCACGATTAATTCAAAAAATGAAAGACAGCAAAGACAGAGGAGCCAAAACCCAACGTCCTAAAGCAGAGCAAAAGCGCCTGTATCACTGTGAAACACTAGAAGACTACGCTCTTGAACTTAATGAAATGGAAGGAACTCACAACCATGAATAAATACATTTTAACCCTACTTATATCTGCCATTGGGTTTAGTGCGTTTGCACAAGCCAATATCTCGCCTGCAAAACCTCAGGATAAAAAGACCATTGTTATGGGCGGCAAGCTACATGTTGGCAATGGAAAGGTAATTGAAACCGGCTATCTCATATTTGATAAAGGCAAAATTACAGGTGTTGGAGATGCAACAGTAGCGCGAATTGACATGAGCAACGCAACAATTATCCAGGCCAATGGAAAGGACATCTACCCAGGATTTATTGCTCCTGTAACCAACCTTGGCCTAATTGAAATCAGCTCTGTTAAAGCTACCCTTGATTACAACGAGATCGGCGAGTTTAATCCGCACATCAGGGCTTTGGTTGCTTACAACACCGACTCAAAGGTACCAGCGACAATAAGGAGCAACGGTGTGCTTATGGCACAGATCACTCCTCAGGGTGGCACAATAGCTGGCAGTTCATCAGTAGTGCAGCTAGACGCCTGGAACTGGGAAGATGCAGCTATAAAAAAAGATGATGCCATGCACCTAAACTGGCCTGTAACCCCGAAATTCAGGAACCAAGGCAGTAGACCTGTTGTTTCTGCTGAAGCACTTAAAGAACGCACCCAAAATCTTATAAACGGCCTCGATCAGTTTTTTGCTGAAGCCAAAGCCTATGCAGAAACAGATAAACCAGCAATAATAAATACCAGATTTGCTGCTATGAAACACCTGTTTGATGGCACTCAGCGCTTATTCATCTCCGCAGCTAGCGAAAAAGACATTATTGCAGCGGTTAAGTTTGCAAAAAAATATAACATCACTCCCGTTATTGTTGGCGGTGATGATGCATATTTAATTACCGGTTTCTTAAAGGAAAACAACATTGCAGTTGTAGTAAATGAACCACATGCCTTACCGAATTCTGATGACGACGATGTAAATATGCCTTATAAAAACGCAGGAAAATTGGCCAATGCAGGGGTTGACGTAATAATGGGCATGCAAGGTTACTGGCAGCTCAGAAATCTTCCTTTTATGGCTGGTACCATTGCCGCATGGGGTTTAGATAAAGAAAAAGCTTTGCAAACCATTACCATAAATGCAGCAAAAGTATTGGGAATTGATAAAACTACGGGAACGCTGGAAATTGGTAAGGATGCTACATTCTTTATTTCTGCCGGGGATGCGCTGGATATGAAAACCAATAAAGTTGAGCAAGCGTTTATTCAAGGCAGAGACATTAATTTGGATAACCTGCATAAGCAGCTAGACAAAAAATTCAGTGATAAGTATAGTATTGGAGGGAAATAAAAGAGTATTTGGTTAGGCAATAGTCTAACCAGACTCTGAGTTGACTCTGACCTGAGTCTGACTTGAGTCTAAGGTGTTATAAAACAAAAAAGAGTGGCCCTATCCGGGGTCACTCGTTTTTTAACTAACTTATTATTCATAAAAAAACTGGCTGTTGGGGAAGGAGTCGAACCTTCAAGGGGTAGTTAGCTACAGTTCAAAAATTAAT